>JAESFZ010000033.1_pt1 | contig 619794 bp, 580 predicted proteins | sample 9269561 | NCBI WGS metagenome assembly JAESFZ01 (sample SAMN14515552, study PRJNA621657) | algae metagenome | isolation source: Tildeniella nuda ZEHNDER 1965/U140 and co-occurring heterotrophs from wet... | place: Switzerland: Stansstaad, Zurih | collected 1965-01-01 | reverse complement strand
GCTTCACGACGTCGCCGCCGATCTGGGCGCTGGCCGCGAAGGGCAGCAGCGCGCCGAACAGCGCGCCCGCGATGGTTCCGGATTTCATGTCGAGTTTCCTCCCTTGGATGATTTGGCGCGCGCGCTCGAAGTCCTTTGGCGTCGAGCCAGTCGAGAATCAGGCGCGCGATCGCGTCGCTGTTGTCTTCGATCATCAGCATGTGGCCGTTGCCCGCGATGCCGATATCCGGCAGCCACACGAATTCGGCGCCCAGATAGTGCGCCGTCGCTTCGTCGACCGCGCGCGGATGGCGCGGATCGTGATCGCCGGTGACGATCAGGATCGGATGGCGGGCGAGATTGCGCGGATCGTCGATCTTCAAGCCCCGGCCGCCGATGTTGAAGCGCTCGTTCAGCACCCGCGCACTTTCCGGCACGATGCCGCGCCGGTAATTCTCGAACGCCGCCTTGGGAAAGCGCGGCGCGTTGGCCCAGAACGCCGTGGCGAAAGCGGCGTCGAAGCGGATGGCGCGGTCTTCGGGTGAATACACCGGGCAGCCGGCACTCGCGTCGTCGCGCAACGCGGCGATCGCGGCGGGATCGTCGGGCAAGTCGCGCTGCAGATTGGCGGGCGGGCCGGGGGCGACGCCGACGATGGCGACGACCAGATCGGGGCGGCGTTCGGCCACCCACCACGCGATCGGGCCGCCGGCCGAATGGGCGAGCAGCACGGCGGGGCCGGTCGTCTCGAGCAGGACGATCAATGATTGGGCGATGTCGCGCGTGCCGAGACTGGGGAATTCCGCACCCATCGGCGAACGGCCATGGCCGGGCCAATCGGGCACGAACACGTCGCGGCCTTGCGCGGCGAAAACGGGCGCCCAGCCCGACCGGCCGTCGGGCGTGGCGAGGTAGCAAGCGCCCGTGTGGCCGCCGCCATGGATCATCACGACGGGTTTGCGTCCGGCTTTACCGCCCGTGGCGCCCAGCCGATCGACGAAGATCGGATGCGCCGGCGTTCCGGAATAGAAGCAGGGCGCGCGCACGCGCGAACCCGAAAGGGGTGTGCCGTCCATGATGGTCCTTGCCGGAAACAAGCGCCGGCGTTTCTCCCGCGCGGGGTCCCCGCCGGTTCGCGGGCCCCATTGCGATCATGGTAGGGTCGGTTCCGCTGACAGGCAAGAAGAAAGTCACATATGAGACTATCTGCAAAGAATCCCGAAAAATCGTCGAAAACCGCCCCCAAATCGGACGCGTCCGGGGTTTTGGGCGGGACGGAAATCAAGATCGCCTACAAGATCGGCTACGTGCTGAACTTCTATCGCGAGCCCGCGTTCCGGAAGATCGAGATGGAACACGGCATCACGCGGCCGGAGATCGTGACGCTGATCTTCCTCACCTATCGCGACGGCGTGACCGCGAAGGACATCTGCGAATTCTCGGGCCATCTGAAGGCGAATATCAGCCGCGGCATCATCGCGCTGGAGAAGAAGGGCCTGCTGCGCCGCGCGAAGGATGCGGCCGACAATCGGCTGCAAAAGCTGCACATCACGCCGGCGGGCCGCGCGCTCTATCAGCGCTACATTCCGCAATTGCGCATGCGCGAGGAAGCGATGCTCGCGTGCTTGAGCCGTGCGGAATTGAAAACGCTGGAAGGGCTGCTCGACAAGCTCGCCGCGCATGTGCCCGAATGGTCGGGCCCCGACGAGGTCTAGCGCGGCACTAGGATTTCGTGCGGCAGCCGGGCGTGGTGCAGGCGAGGCCCGCCGCGATGAACGTGCCGCAGCGCGGGCAGGCGCGCATCGTCGTCGCACCCGAATCCATGTCGGCCTTGGCGACGTCGCGCGATTTGGCGCGTTGCGCGGCGATATCCGCTTCCTTTTCCCGGATGCGGAAATAGCGCCAGCCGAACCACGCGACCATAACGACGATGACGAAGATCAGAATCTTGCCGATCGAACCCATGGCGGTCTTATAACCCGAATCGCGCGAAAGCGGCGCGCGCTTCGATCGCGTCCAAAGCGTCGCCCGCGTAATCGGCTTGCGCCGACAAGCCCAGCAAGCGGCGCAGGAAACCCCCGCCTTGCAGCGCGAAGCCGCGATAGCGCACCTTCTCGCCGAAGCGTTTGCGCAGATCGGCGCGCGCGTCGCCGACGCCGTCGATCAGGCCGAGCTCGAGCGCCTTCGTGCCGGTCCAGAACTCGCCTTCGAACAGCGTGGCGTCGTCGGCCTTGAGCTTGACGCCGCGCCGCGCGCGCACCCAGTCTTTGAAATTCCCGTGCAGCTCGATCTGGATGGATTTGAGCCGCGCGACGTCTTCGTCCTTTTCGGGGCCGAACGGATCGAGCAGCGATTTGCGTTCACCCGACGTATGCAAGCGGCGCTCGATGCCGAGCTTGGCGATCATCTCCTGAAAGCCGAACCCGGCGGAGATGACGCCGATCGACCCGACGATCGAATTCGCGTCGGCGATGATTTCGTCGGCCGCCGCCGCGATCCAGTAACCGCCGGACGCCGCAACATCCTCGACATAGGCGTAGACCGGCAGTTTTTCCTGTTCGGCCAATGCGCGGATACGGGCACCGATCAAAGCACTTTGCGCGGGCGAGCCGCCGGGCGAATTGATCACCAGCGCCACGGCCGCCAGACCTTTGGTCTTGAACATGCGCTCCAGCGGCCCGGCCAAGCGTTCCATCGACAGGCCGCGCCGTCCGCCCATGCCGATCGGGCCTTGCAGGCGCATGACGGCGACGATCGGGGCGGGCGTGCGGCCGAGGAGGCGCGCGAAAGCGGGGCGAAGCCGGTCGAACATGGATGTTCTATACCAAGGGCAATTCGCCGCCGTCGCGCAGAATCGAATCCGCAGCGGCGGAGAATTTCCCGTCGCTCCCGTGCAATACCAGCCCGCGCGCGAGTGTGAGCGGCGCTTTGGAGCCCAGCTTCGCGCGCACCAGCACGCGCTTGGCGGCTTCGCCCGCCTTGGGCCACAGCGGAAACACGACGAGTTCGCCCAGACCTTTCATCGCCGCGAGAAGATCGGCGAGCCGGTCGGCGCGCTGCACGAACAGGATATGGGCTTTGGGCGCGGCCGCACGCTTGGCGGCCTTCACCCACGCGGCGAGGTCGAGTTCGCCTTCCATATCCGCTTTGCGCTTGCGCGCATGCGGCGACGGATCGTCGCGCGCGGGATCGAGATAGGGCGGATTGACCATCACCAGATCGAAGCCGGTTTCCGCGAACGCGGCCGCGTCGCCTTCCACGACGCGTGCCCGCGCGGCGAAATCGTTGGCGGCGAGATTGTCGCGCGCGAGCAAGGCGAGATCGGGATCGATCTCCACGCCCACGGCTTGCGCGGTCTCGACGCGCGCCAGCAGGCACAGCATCGCCGCCCCGGCGCCGCAGCCCAGATCCAGCGCCTTGACCGGTTGTCCGGCGGCGGCGGCGAGCAGGACCGGATCGATCGCGGCGCGATAGCCGTCGGCGGGTTGCGTGAAGCGCAATTTGCCGCCCAGCAGCTTGTCCTGCGTCGTTTCGATCATCGTATTTCGTCCAGTCCGGCCTGCTTCAAAAGGTCGCTCGCGGCGGGGTAGTCGGATTCGTCGACCGCCAGACGGCGCGGAAACGCGCCGATCGAGCCTTCCAGGGCGGATATATGCGCGTCCAGCGTCGCGAATTCGATGCGCGCGTCGCGCAGAAGCGCCTGCGCGAAGGACAGGGCGACCGCGTCGGTGGTACGCAGGACTTCGCGCATCGAGTGTTGATTCCCCGGTTGAGGGCTCTATGCTCGCAACCAGCGGGCGCCCCCGTCAAGCTTGGTCGCCCCCGGACGCAGCAGGAAGGAAGTTCGGACGTGGCCGTCGTCGTCAATCTCGAAGGCGAGCGCAAAAATCCCCGCCCCAGCGGTGCGAAGAACGCGCTTCAGAATCTTTTGGCCCTCGTCGACGGCGATTTGAAGGCCGTCAACGAGACGATCGTCCGGCGCATGCATTCCTCCGTCGATCTGATCCCGCAGCTCGCGGGGCATATCATCGCGGCGGGCGGCAAGCGCATGCGCCCGATGCTCACGCTCGCCGCCGCGCGCATGTGCGGCTATCGCGGCCAGCGCCATATCGGCCTCGCGGCCTGCGTCGAATTCATCCACACCGCCACGCTGCTGCATGACGACGTGGTCGACGAAAGCGATCTGCGCCGGGGCCGCGCCACGGCCAACGCCGTGTGGGGCAACAAGGCCTCCGTCCTCGTCGGCGATTTTCTGTTCAGCCGCGCCTTCCAGGTGATGGTGGAAGACGGCTCGCTGCCCGTGCTCGCGATCCTGTCCAACGCCTCGGCCGTGATCGCGGAAGGCGAGGTGCTGCAGCTCACCACCGCCAACGACACCGAAACGTCCGAACAAGCCTATCTCGAGGTCATCCGCGCCAAGACGGCGGCGTTGTTCGCCGCCGCCTGCCGCGTAGGCGCCGCCGTCGCCGACCGCCCCAAGGCGGAGGAGGACGCGCTGGAGGCCTACGGCCTCAATCTCGGCATTGCGTTCCAATTGGTCGACGACGCGCTCGACTACGCCTCCGATACCGCGACGATGGGCAAGGAAGTCGGCGACGATTTCCGCGACGGCAAGATCACGCTGCCGATCGTGCTCTCGTTCCTGCGCGGCGACGAGGAGGAGCGCGCGTTCTGGCGCCGCACCCTCGAAGATCTCGACCAGAAGGACGGGGACCTTTCCCGCGCGGTCGAACTCATGCGCAAGCATGGCGCGCTGCGCGACACGATCGAACGCGCGCGCCATTACGGGCGCATCGCCAAGGACTCGCTTGGCATCTTCGCCGACGGGGCCGAGAAGCGCGCGCTGATCGATCTGGTCGATTTCGCGATCGAACGCGCGTACTGACGCTTAGGCGGCGCGCGTCAAGGCGCCGTCGATCGCTTCGTTGAGCGCGGCCGCACCGCGCGCCACTTCCTTCGACATCTCGGCGAGTTTGGCGCTGGTTTCGTCCGCTTGCGCGGCCGCACTCGCGACGGCGGCGATGCGCGCGGAAACCCCGCGCGCGGCGTCGGTCGTGCCCGCGATGCCGCGCGAGATTTCGCGCGTCGCGGCCCCTTGTTCCTCGATCGCCGCGGCGATGGCCGCCGCCGTGCCGTCGATCGCCGCGATCGTCGTTTCGACTTCGCCGATCGCGCGCACCGCGGCTTCGGTCGACGCGCCGATTTCGGCGACGCGCTTGGAGATATCCTCGGTCGCGCGCGCGGTTTGCCCGGCGAGGCTTTTGACCTCGCCCGCGACGACCGCGAAGCCTTTGCCCGCTTCGCCCGCGCGCGCCGCCTCGATCGTGGCGTTCAGCGCCAGAAGATTGGTCTGCGCGGCGATCTCCGCGATCAGTTTGGTCACGGTGCCGATCTGGCCGACCGCTTCGGACAGCCGTGCGACGGTGGCGCGCGCGGCCCCGCCGCGTTCGACGGCGACGCGCGTCGTTTGCGCCGTGGTCGCGATCTGGCGGCTGATTTCCTCGATCGAGCCGGACAACTGGCTCGTCGCCGCCGCGACCGTCTCGGCATTGCGCAAAGCCGCGTCGGCGGCTTGCGCCACGTCGCGCGAATCCGCCGCCGTGCCGCGCGCGGCGCGCGCCAGTGCGCCCGCCAGTCCCGTCATTTCGCCGGTCCGTGCGGCCGTGGCGTCGGCGGTGCTGCGGGTCGCACCACGTACCGTGGCCGCCATTTGCGCCAGTGCATCGCGCCGTGCGGCTTCGGCTTGCGCGCGATCCTCGGCTTGGCGTTTGCGGGCGCGCTCGGCCTCGGCCAATCCATCGCGCAAGGTCGATAGCGCGCGCGCCGCGTCGCCGATTTCGTCGCGCCGGGCGGATTGGGCGATCTCGCCCGCATAATCGCCGGCTTCGACGGATTTCATCCGCGCGACGATGGCCGCCAGCGGATGGGCGATGCCGCGCCGGCCGATGGCGAGCCCGACGATCGCGCCGATCGCGGCGGCGAAGATGGACAGGATCGGCAGCCAGACCACGAGGCGATCCAGCAAACCGACGACCGTTCCGGTCGCCGCGTCGGCCGCGCGGGCGTTGCGGTCGTAAAGATCGGTGAGCGCGAAAATCGCTTCCAGCACCAAGCCGCTGCCCTCGACCGCCGCCGCACCGGCCTGTTCGCGCGCGCCCGCCTTCGCCAAAGCGACGACCTTGTCGGCGACGGGCTTGTAAGCGTCGAGGGCCGCGCGCGCCTTGGCCGCCGCTTCGCGGGCGGGCGCGTCGAGCAGATTGGGGGCGAGGGCGGCGAGATTGTCGCGGATCACCTCGAAATCCTTGGCCGCCGAGGCGGCGAGTTCGTCGCGTCGCGCGGCCGGCAGGTCGAGCCCCAAAGCTTCGACGTTGCGCGCGAACGAAATCGTCGAGGCGCCGATATAGCCGGTGGTTTCGACGTTGCGGGCGGCCGCGTTGATTTCGCGGGCGGAATCGACCGCCTGCGACAGGCTCCAGGCGGCACCGGCCGCCATGGCGAGGGCGAGAAGGCTGGGCGCCATCACCGCCAGCAAGATTTTGCGGGCGATGGGCAGATTGGCGAGACGCATTGCGAGTTCCCCGGAGAGTGCGATCCGGTTTCGCGGTCTGTAACGCGAAGGTTACCGGCGTAACCCGAAAGCGCCCGCCCGCGAAACGGTCGGGTGATACGGGTTACGCAAAGGGAGCCGCCGATGGCGCGTTCGGGTCTGATCGTCCGGGTAATTCCATGGGTTCTGGCCCTGTGGATCGCCTATATCTTCATCTGGTACCTGCAATACAAATTCACCGGCGCCGACGGGTCGGTCTGGCTGTTCACCGTCTTGACCGATTGGCTGGGCTTTCCCGGCTACGAAAAGCCCATGCGCATCGGCGTGGGTGCGGCCGAACTCGTCGCCGGCATTCTGATATTGATCCGCCGAACGCAAGTTTTCGGTGCCGCCATGTCCGCCGGGATTATGACCGGGGCGATCTTCTTCCATGTCGTCTCGCCGCTGGGCATCGATCCCTACGAGGATGGCGGCGTCTTGTTCAAGGAAGCCTGCCTCGTGCTGCTCGCGGCCCTCGGCATTCTGTGGCTGCGGCGCGACGAAGCGCTCGATCTTGCGCGTCATCTGCCCGTGGTCGGCCGCTACGCATGAGCGCGACCGCCAAAAAGCCGCGCGATCTACGCCTCGATTTCTTTCGCGGCTTGTCGCTGGTCGCGATCTTCTTCGCCCATGTGCCCGGCGGCTGGGCGCGCGAAATCATCTGGGCGCGCTTCGGCCTGTCGGACGCGGCACACGTATTCGTGTTCATCTCCGGCTTTGCCGCCGCGATCGCCTTCGGCGGCACGTTCGGCCGAATGGGCTTCGCCACCGGGACCGCGCGTATCGCGTGGCGGGCGGCCCAGCTTTACGGCTGCCATATCGCGCTGTTCTTCCTGACGCTGTTTATCGTCGCGGCGCTCCAACCCGGCTACGCCGAATTTCTGGGGATTGACGGGTTCTTCGCCGATCCCATGCGGCACATCGTGAATCTTTTTACGCTGCGCTACGTGCCGACCTATTTCGACATCTTGCCGCTTTATATGGTCGTGCTTGCCGCCGTGCCGCTGGTGATGGCGCTGGCGCGCGTGCATCCGGGGTTGGTGATCGCGGTCAGCGTCACGCTCTGGGGTTTCGTTCAAACGACCGGCTTCAATCTGCCGGCAGGCGACGACCGGCTTTGGGGATTCAACCCGCTTGCTTGGCAGATGTTGTTCTTCGCCGGGTTTGCGTTGTCGCGCGGCTGGATCGCCCCGCCCAAGCCGGCGCCGGCGATCTTGGCGCTGTGCCTTGGCTATATCGTCTTCGGCTTCGTCGTCGAATTCCGCGCGATCTGGTCGCTGCTGCCCGAACTCGCATCGCTACACGATTGGGCCTATGCCCACGCCAACAAGCCCAATCTCGACGCGCGCCAATTCGCGCATTTCGTCGCACTCGCGATCGTGGCGCTGTGGGTCGTGCGGCAAAACCCGGCGATGCTGGCAAGCCCGCTCGCCCGGCCTTTCGTTTTACTTGGCCGCCAAGCGCTGCCGGTGTTCTTCGCCGGCATGGTGCTGTCGCATCTGGGCGGCATCGCGCTGGCGATCTACGGCACCGAGATCGAGGACCAGATCGCGGTTCATGGCCTCGGCATCGCCACGTTGTTCGCCGTCGCGCGCATCGCCGCCTATGTGAAGAACGCGCCGTGGAAGACCGGCGCGAAGCCGCCCACGGCCCAAACGCCGGTCGCGTCTATCGCGCCCAGCGCCGTGCGATGAATTCGAGCGCGCGGGGCAAGGCGCGCTCCCACGTGCCCCATTCGTGACCGCCTTGGGCGGCCTCGCTTTCGACGTCGAAGCCCTTGTCCTTCAGCATGCGCGCGAGATCGTCGCTCTGCGCTTGGATCGAACCGAAATCCGACATGCCGGCGGTGAGGTAAATCGCGGGCTTGGGCATGGCGGCGGGCAAGGCGACGGCCAGCGCGTAGGCGCTGTGCTTCAGGAAATTCGCACGCACGAACGGCGTCCCGAAGGCACCCTCGAACACGCGCGCGATTCGCGCTTGCATCGCGTCGTCGATGGCCGCGTCGTTTTCCAGCACAGTCCAGAACGCGCCGGACATCGACGCGGCGGCGACGAAGCGTTCGGGATAGGCGAGGGCGATACCCAGCGCGCCGAACCCGCCCATCGAATTGCCGGCGATCGCGCGCTGGCCGCGCGAGGGGCTCGCGCCGAAGCGCCGTTCGATTTCGGCGGGCAATTCCTCGGCCACCGCTCGGGTCATCGCGCCTGCGTACCAGCTATTGCCGCCATCGGGCAGCACGATCAGGCAGGGCGGAATCTTCCGTTCGGCGATCAAACGGTCGGCGGTTTGCGCCGCATGCGCCATGTCGAGCCAATCGGCGGGCTTGCTGTTGCGCCCATGCAGCAGATAGACGACCGGCAAATCGCGCGCGGCATTGTCGGGCTTATAGATCGAATAGATCAGAGGCCGGCCCAGCGCCGCGCTCGGCATCGATAAATCGCGCAGCACTTCGCCCGCCGAGACGGGGAAGGCGATCAGAACGGCCAGCAGGGCGACGATGGCGCGCATATTGCGAGCCTATCGCGCCGCCCAGGCGGACGCTACATTCCCGCTTTCCGATTTCGAGGTTCACGATGCAACTGTCCACGCATGGCCGTTACGAATATTCGCCGATTTCGACGCGCAAGCCTTACGAATGGCCCAACGGCAAGCGGCTCGCGGTCTATCTCGGGCTCAATCTCGAGCATTTCGCCTTCGGCGAAGGGCTGGGGGCGGAACTCGCGCCCGGCGGCCCGCAGCCCGACGTGCTGAACTACGCGTGGCGCGACTGGGGCAATCGCGTGGGTGCTTGGCGCATGCTGGAGCTGTTCGAGGAATTGTCGCTGCCCGCCTCGGTGCTGATCAATTCGTCGATGTACGATTACGCGCCCGAATTGCTCGCCGCCTTCCGCAAGCGCGGCGACGAATTCGTCGGCCATGGCCGCACCAACGCCGAACGCCAAGGCACGTTGCCGGAGGCGGAGGAGGCGGCGTTGATCGCCGAATCAACCGCCGCGATGCGTGGCCATGAAGGCAAGGCGCCGCAAGGCTGGCTCGGCCCCTGGATCAGCCAAAGCCGCGTAACCCCCGATCTGCTGCACGAGGCGGGCTATAGCTACGTGCTCGATTGGTGCATGGACGACCAGCCGATTTGGTTCAAGACGCGCAAGGGCCGCATTTTGGCGGTGCCCTATCCGCAGGAATTGAACGACATCCCGATGATCGTCGGGCGCAAGATCGGCGGCGACGCCTTCGCCGATATGATCGTCGATGCGTTCGACGAGATGTTGCGCCAATCGAAGGACCAGCCGCTGGTCATGGGCATCGCCCTTCACGCCTATCTCGTCGGCCAGCCGCATCGCTTGAAGCATCTGCGCCGGGCACTCGCCCATATCAGGCAGGCTTGGCCGGAGATCTGGTTCACGACATCGGGCCGGATCGCCGCGCATGCCGCCAGCCTGCCGCCGGGTACCGTGCCTTAAGACCAATCGCGATTGGTCGCCTTTGTAAAAGGCGGGACGGCGCAAATTTAAGCATATGCCGTCGATAGCCGGCGGCCGATGCCGCTCGCGCAAAGGCATTGCTATCGCATCGGTTGCGTGCCCCGCGATCTTGCCCATCCGCGCGTGGTATCCCGGCGCGGCGATCCACAATCGCTTGTAGGTAATCCCGCGTATGGCATGAGGCTTGCTCCCCCATGAATTCGGCCGATCGGCCGCGCAACGAAACATGGGGGTTTCGCGAAAATGGGTATTTCTCGTCGTCGTCTATTGGGCTCCGCCGTTGGTGGCGCCGCGATTCTGCACTACGGCCGTATGGGCGCGTTCGCCCAGGCGCCGACGATCAAGATCGGCATTCTCCATTCGCTGTCGGGCACGATGGCGATTTCGGAGACGACGTTGAAAGACGTCATGCTGATGCTGATCGAAGAGCAGAACAAGAAGGGCGGCGTTCTGGGCCGCAAGCTCGAAGCGGTGGTCGCCGATCCCGCGTCGAACTGGCCGCTGTTCGCCGAAAAGGCGCGCGAGCTGATCGCGCGCGACAAGGTCGCCGCGACGTTCGGCTGCTGGACCTCGGTCAGCCGCAAGTCGGTGCTGCCGGTGTTCAAGGAACTCAACAACATCCTCTTCTACCCCGTGCAGTACGAGGGCGAGGAGAGCGAGCGCAACGTGTTCTACACGGGTGCTGCCCCGAACCAGCAGGCCATCCCGGCCGTCGACTATCTAATGTCGAAGGACGGCGGCGAAGTGAAGCGCTGGGTGCTCGCGGGCACGGACTATGTCTATCCGCGCACGACCAACAAGATCCTCGAGGCGTATCTCAAGTCGAAGGGTGTCGCCGACGCCGACATCATGATCAACTACACGCCGTTCGGCCATGCCGATTGGCAGACGATCGTGTCGAGCATCAAGACCTTCGGCGCCGCCGGCAAGAAGACCGCCGTGGTGTCGACGATCAACGGCGACGCCAACGTTCCCTTCTACAAGGAACTCGGCAACCAGGGCATCAAGGCGACGGACATTCCCGTCGTCGCGTTCTCGGTCGGCGAAGAAGAACTCGCCGGCATCGACACGAAGCCGCTGCTCGGCCATCTCGCCGCCTGGAACTACTTCCAGTCGGTCAAGAACCCGATCAACGACGCCTTCATCAAGGAATGGCAGGCCTTCACCAAGAACCCGAAGCGCGTGACCAACGATCCGATGGAAGCGCATTTCATCGGCTTCAACATGTGGGTGAAGGCGGTCGAAGCGGCCAAGTCGGTCGATCCGGACGCCGTCATCAAGGCGCTGCCCGGCACCAAGGCGCCGAACCTGACCGGCGGCATTTCCGAAATGCTGCCCAACCACCACATCACGAAGCCCGTGATGATCGGCGAAGTCCGCGCGGACGGTCAGTTCGACGTGGTGTGGCAGACCAAGGATCTGGTCCCCGGCGACGCGTGGTCCAAGCATCTCGACGGGTCGAAGGACCTGATCGGCGATTGGGTGACGCGCAACTGCGGCAACTTCAACACCAAGACCAACACCTGCGGCAGCTGAGAAGCATCGCGGTGAATCGACGTTACACGACGTTGCGGGACCGGGCGCGCGCTATCGCGCCCGGTCTTTCGTCCCCGGCGCTGTTGGCGCTGGCCGTCCTGTTCCTTTTGACATGTCTGGCGGTATTGCCCGCGCGCGCGCAGGATTACAACGCCGCCCTCGACAAGTTCCTGTCGGATTCCTTTTCGGATACCGAAGCGGGAATCGCGGGCGTTCAAGCCGCCGGCGATCCGCGCGGCGTCCCCGTCATCGAAGCGCTGCTCGATCGGCGCTTGCTGGTGAACGAAGCGGCCAAGGCGATCGTCTATCGCGACCGCGAGGGTAAAACCTTCGACGCACGCACCGGCGAACCGGCCGCGCCGCCCGATAGCCCCACGACCGTGCGCCTCAACAACCGTTTGCGCGGCATCGCGCAAGCCGCGATGGGCGCCATGACCCTTTTGTCGCCCGATCCCGTGCGCCGCCGCCAAGCGGCCGAGGCGGTGTTCCGCTCGCGCGACGCCTCCGCTTTGCCCGCGATCGATCAAGCTTTGGCGCGCGAAACGCTGCCCAGCGTGCGCGAGGCGCTGCGCTTGGCGCGCGCGGCGATCGTGTTGACCGACGACGCGACGCCGCTTCCCGATCGCATCGCCGCCGTCGAGATACTTTCCGTCACGGCCGATCGCGATCGCATCGGCTTGCTGCGCCAAGTCATGGCGCGCGCACCGGCCGAATTGAAGCCGGCACTCGAAGCCGGGATCGCGAAGATCGAGAACGTGTTGAAGATGCGCGAAATCGCGCAGACTTTCTGGTTCGGTCTGTCGCTCGGTTCCGTGCTGCTGCTCGCGGCCATCGGCCTTGCCATCACCTTCGGCGTGATGGGCGTCATCAACATGGCGCATGGCGAGATGGTGATGATCGGCGCTTACGTCACCTTCATGGTGCAGGAGACGATCCGCGGCTCCGCGCCGCATCTGTTCGACTATTCGCTGCTGATCTCGCTGCCGCTCGCCTTCTTCGTCGCGGGGGCCATCGGCGTGGCGATCGAACGCGGCATCATCCGCTTCCTCTACGGCCGCCCGCTCGAAACGCTGCTCGCCACGTTCGGCGTATCGCTGTTCCTGCAACAAGGCGTGCGCACCATCTTCGGCCCGACCAACCGCGAAGTCGGCGCACCCGGCTTTATGTCGGGCTATTTCGAGTTCTTCGGCCTGCAGATCACCTATGGCCGCTTGTGGATCGTGGTGTTCGCGATCTTCGTCTTCGCGATGCTGCTGCTGGTGCTGAAGGGCACGTCGCTGGGCCTGCATATGCGCGCGGTCACGCAGAACCGGCGCATGGCCGCGTCGATGGGTATCCGCACCGGCTTCGTCGACGCGATGACCTTCGGTCTGGGTTCGGGCATCGCCGGCATCGCGGGCGTGGCGCTCAGCCAAATCGACAATGTCAGCCCCAATCTCGGGCAAGGCTACATCATCGACAGTTTCATGGTCGTGGTGTTCGGCGGCGTGGGCAATCTGTGGGGCACGCTGGTCGCGGCGTTGTCGCTGGGTGTCGCCAACAAACTGCTCGAACCCTTCGCGGGCGCGGTGCTGGGCAAGATCCTGATCCTGGTGCTGTTGATCCTATTCATCCAAAAACGTCCGCGCGGGTTGTTCGCGCTCAAAGGCCGGGCCGTCGAACAATGATCGCCGCCGTTCTCGCCGAAAAACTCGACGGGCGCGGGAAGATCTTTCTGATCTTCCTCGCCTTGCTCGCCATCCTGGTGCCGATCTGCAATCTGGTCGTGCCCGCGGGCTCCGCCTTCCATATCGGCACGGGCACGGTCGTGCTGATGGGCAAATGGCTGTGCTACGCGATGCTCGCCGTCGCCCTCGATCTCGTCTGGGGCTATTGCGGGATTCTCTCGCTCGGCCACGGCGCGTTCTTCGCGCTGGGCGGCTACGCGATGGGCATGTATCTGATGCGCCAGATCGGCACGCGCGGCGTTTACGGCCACCCGATCCTGCCGGATTTCATGGTCTTCCTGAATTGGACCGAACTGCCCGTCGCATGGTGGGGCTTCCAGAACCCGATCTACGCGATGTTCATGGTGCTGGCGGTGCCCGGCGCGCTCGCTTTCGTGTTCGGCTGGTTCGCGTTCCGCAGCCGCGTCACGGGCGTGTATCTGTCGATCATCACCCAGGCGCTGACCTATGCGCTGCTGCTCGCCTTTTTCCGCAACGATATGGGCTTCGGCGGCAATAACGGCCTGACCGATTTCAAAGACATCTTCGGCTTCAACGTGCAATCGGCGGGTACCCGCATGGTGCTGTTCCTGGCGAGCGTCGCGGGCCTCGTCGCCGCCTTCCTGATCGCGCGTTTCATGGTGACGTCGACCTTCGGCAAAGTGCTGGTCGCGATCCGCGACGCCGAAAGTCGCACGCGCTTCTTGGGCTATCGGGTCGAGCGCTTCAAGCTGCTGGTCTTCGTCGTCTCGGCGATGATGGCGGGCGTGGCGGGGGCGCTGTACGTGCCGCAAGTCGGCATCATCAACCCGTCGGAATTCTCGCCGATCAACTCGATCGAAGCGGTCGTGTGGGTGGCGATGGGCGGGCGCGGCACGCTGGTGGGTGCGGCCTTGGGGGCCGGAATCGTCAACGCGCTGAAGACGACTTTCACCACCGGTGCCTTGGCGCCGTATTGGCTGTTCGTGCTGGGCGCCTTGTTCGTGCTGGTCACCGTCGCTTTGCCCGCGGGCATTCTGGGGGCGGCGGAAGGCCTCATCAAACGCTTGCGCGGGCGCGACGCACCCGCCCGCAAGCCGGCCGAGTGAGGGTGCCGATATGAACACGCCCGTTGTCCGTGCACTCCTTTATCTCGACGGCGTCAACGTCACCTTCGACGGTTTCCGCGCGCTGCGTTCGCTGTCGCTGACGGTCGAAACCGGCGCGATGCGCGCCATCATCGGCCCCAACGGGGCGGGCAAGACCACGATGATGGACGTCATCACCGGCAAAACGAAGCCCGACGACGGCGACGTTTTGTTCGCCGACGGTACGGTGGATTTGACGCGCCACGACGAAGCGTCGATCGCCGAGCTTGGCATCGGGCGCAAATTCCAGAAGCCGACCGTGTTCGAAAGCCACACGGTGGCCGACAACGTGCTGCTCGCCACGGCGGGCCCGCGCGGCGCCTTCTCGTCGCTGTGGGGGGCGCGTGCGCGCGTCGAGCGCGAGCGGATCGACGAAGCGCTGGAAACGGTGCGCCTTTCCGCCCATCGCGAGCGGCGCGCGGGCGAACTTTCGCATGGGCAGAAGCAATGGCTCGAAATCGCCATGCTGCTCGCCCAGAATCCCAAATTGCTGCTGGTCGACGAGCCCGTCGCGGGCATGACCGACGCGGAAACCGAAACGACGGCCGAGCTGCTGCGCGAGATCAATCGCGATCACACCGTGGTCGTGGTCGAACACGATATGAGCTTCGTGCGTGCACTCGATTGCCGCGTGACCTGTCTGCACGAAGGTTCCGTGCTCGCCGAAGGCTCGATCGACACGGTCGCGTCGAACGAGCGCGTCATCGAAGTCTATCTGGGGCGCTGAGCGATGTTGGCCGTCGACAAGATCGATCTTCATTACGGCCAGGCGCAGGCGCTGCGCGGCATCTCGATCGAAGCGCATTTCGGCGAAGTGTGCTGCGTGCTGGGCCGCAACGGCGTGGGCAAAAGCTCGCTGTTGCGCGCCATCACGGGGCAACGCGGAATCTCCGCCGGTTCGATCACCTTCGAAGGCAAGCGGATCGACGCGATGGCGCCCGAAGACCGCGCGCGGGCGGGCATCGCTTACGTGCCGCAGGGCCGCGAGATTTTCGCGATGCTGACGGTGAAGGAAAATCTCGAAACCGGCTTCGCGCCATTGCCGCGCGGTCAGCGTTCGATCCCGGACGATCTCTACGATCTGTTCCCGGTGCTGAAGGAAATGCTGGGGCGGCGCGGCGGCGATCTATCGGGCGGCCAGCAGCAGCAATTGGCGATCGGCCGCGCGCTGACGATGCGCCCGAAGCTGCTGGTGCTCGACGAGCCGACCGAAGGCATTCAGCCGTCGATCATCAAGGATATCGGCCGGACGATCGCTTACTTGCGCCAGCGCGGCGACATGGCGATCGTGCTGGTCGAGCAGTATTTCGATTTCGCCAAGGAACTCGCCGACCGCTGGTACGTGATGGAGCGCGGCGAGGTTTCCCTCGCCGGCACCAAGGCGGATATGGACGAAGACGAAATCCGCCGCCGGATGTCGGTTTAGGCGGCTTTCGGCTTCATGCGCGACGGCTGCGGCGGCAGGAAGATCGTCAGCAAGCCGATCGCCGGCAGGAATGCGCAGATCGCGTAGACGGTATCGAGGCCGTAGATATCCGCGACCTCGCCCAACGCGGCCGCACCAATACCGCCCAGCCCGAACGAGAAGCCGAAAAACACGCCCGCGACCAGGCCGACGCGGCCGGGGATCAGTTCCTGCGCGTAGACCAGGATCGCCGAGAAGGACGACGACATGATGAAGCCGACGATGAAGGCGAGGATCAGCGTCGTCTGGAACCCGACATAGGGCAGCACCAGCGAGAAGGGCAGCGCGCCCAGGATCGAGAACCAGATGATCGGCAAGCGGCCGATGCGGTCGCCTAGCCATCCGCCGACGAGTGCCCCGATCGGTGCGGACAGCAGGAACGAGAACAGCGCGTATTGCGCGGTCTGCACGTCCACGCCAAAACGGCCCATCAAATAGAAGGTGAAATAGGACGTGAACGCCGCCATGTAGAAGGTCTTCGAGAAGATCAGCGCGACCATCACGCCGACCGCGATCGCGACCTTGCGCTTGCCCAGGGCCGCCGCCATGTCGCCCGCGACGGCCGACGCCGCGCGGCCGTGGCGCGGCTTCATGTTGCGCGCGTACCAGCCGCCGATCCAGAACAGCACCGCCATACCGACGAAGGCGGCGGCGGAGAACCAGCCGATGCTGCCTTGACCATAGGGCAGCACGATCAACGCGGCGAGCAGCGGCCCGATAGCCGAGCCCGCATTGCCGCCGACCTGGAACAGCGACTGCGCGAGGCCGTGGCGCCCGCCCGACGCTTGGCGCGCGACGCGCGAGGCTTCGGGATGGAACACCGCCGAGCCGAGGCCGACGAGGCAAGCCGCGAGCAGGATCAGCGGATAGCTATGCGCTTGCGACAGCAGCAGCAGGCCGATCAGGGTCGAGCCCATGCCGATGGCGAGCGAATAGGGGCGCGGATTGCGGTCGGTCACGAAACCGATCACCGGCTGGAACAGCGACGCGGTGATCTGGAAGGCGAGGGTGATGAGGCCGATCTGCCCGAAATCGAGCCCGTGCGCTTCTTTGAGGATCGGGTAGATCGCCGGGATCATCGACTGCATCGTGTCGTTCAGGAAATGGCAGAACGACAGCGAGAACACGACCGCGAAAGCGCCGTTGGCGGCGGTGGGGGCGATCTTCGGGGCGGTGAAATCGGCGGGGGAGGCTGTCAGGGCGGCGGCGGGGCCGCGCGTATCGTCGGGCATGGGCTGTTTCTCCGGAGCCCCAACGATTAATCCCGGCGGCGTTCGCGCGTCGACAGCTATCGGCGCAAGGCTGGTCCGCGCCGATTTATCCATTGAATTCAGATGATTATGCGGCTGGCCGCCAGCCGAGCAGGCGCAGCGCGTTGAGCGTAACCAGCACCGTGGCGCCCGTGTCGGCCAGAATCGCGGGCCATAGGCCGGTGACGCCCGCGATCGTCGTGCCCAGGAACACGATCTTCAAGCCGATGGCGATCGCCACGTTTTGCTTCACATTGGTGAGTGTCGCGCGCGACAAGCGCACCAGATCGGCGATGCCGGTCACGCGGTCCTTCACGATCGCGGCGTCGGCGGCTTCGAGTGCCGCCGCCGTACCGCCGCCCATCGCGATGCCGACATCGGCGGCGGCCAAAGCGGGCGCGTCGTTGATGCCGTCGCCGACCATCGCCACACCGCCATTGCGCTTCAACGCGTCGATCTCGGCAAGTTTCTGTGCCGGCGTGAGCTGCGCCTTGAAGTCCATCCCCAGCGTCGCGGCGATGGCGGCGGCGGTCCGCGGATTGTCGCCCGTCAACATCATCGCGCGCACGCCGAGATCGCGCAGATTCGCGATGCCGTCTTTGGCTTCGGCGCGCGGCTCGTCGCGCATCGCGACAACACCCAGCGCCGTGCCGTCGCGATAGACGATCGCGACCGTCTTGCCCTCGCGTTCCAGCGCTTCGATCCCGTCGGGCGGTGTGCGGCCCGCTTCGACGGCCCAAAGCGGGCTGCCGAGTTCGATCCGCGCGCCATCGACATGCGCGGCGACGCCTTTGCCGGGAATCGCGCGCGCGGCACGCGCTTCGGGGACGGCAACGCCCTTGGCTTGGGCCGCCGCCGCGACGGCTTTCGCCAAAGGATGGGCTGAGCCCGCTTCCACGGCGGCGGCGAACGACAGCAACTCGGCTTCGGTGGTGCCCGGGGCCGGAATTGCATCGGTGACGCGCGGTTTGCCTTGAGTCAGCGTGCCGGTCTTGTCGAAGGCGATCGTCGCCGCGCGACCGATCGCTTCCAGCGCCGCACCGCCCTTGATCAACAGGCCGTTGCGCGCCCCCGCCGACAAGCCCGACGCCATCGCCGCGGGCACGGAGATCACCAGCGCGCACGGGCAGGCGACCAGCAGTACGGCCAGTCCGCGATAGATCCAGGTTGCCCATTCGCCGCCGCCGACCAGCGGCGGCAATACGGCGACGGCGAAAGCGAGCGCCATCGCGGCGGGCGTCCAAATCTCGCTGAAACGTTCGATGAAGCGCTGCGTGAGCCCTCGCGATGCGGCGGCGTCCTGCACCATGCGCGCGATCCGCGCGAGCGTGCTGTCCGCACCCGCGTGCGTGACGCGCAACACAAGGGCCGCGTTCGCGTTGACGCTGCCCGCGACCACCGGATCGCCGGGGCCGCGCGCGACGGGGACGGACTCGCCGGTGACCGGGCTTTCGTCGAGCGCCGAATTGCCTTCGACGATCTCGCCATCGCAAGGTACGCGCTCGCCCGGGCGCACGCGCACGATATCGCCGGTTCGCAAGGCTTCGGCGTCGATCGTTTCGTAATCGCCGTCGGCACTGCGGCGCTGGGCCTCGCGCGGCATCATCGCGACCAGCGATTGGATGCCCGCCCGCGCGCGGCCGGCCGCCACCCCTTCCAGCCATTCGCCCACGGCGAAGAGCAGCACGACGATGGCGGATTCGGCCGCCGCCCCGATCATCACGGCGCCGATCGCGGCGACGCACATCAAGGTTTCGATCGAGAAAGGCGAGCCCGCACGCGCCAGCGCGATCGCGCGCCGCCCGAACGGGATCAGCGCCAGCAGCGTGGCGCCGAGATAGAGCGTGTCGGCCCATTCGGGCAGCGCATAGGACACGGCATAGGCGGCGGCAACCAAGGCGCCGAGAAGCAGGACGAGCCGGTGCTTGTCGTCGCCGTGATCATGGCCGTCACCGCCATGGTCATGCGCGTGATGCGCGCGGCCCTTCGCCGCCGGGGCTTCGCGCGCCACGCGATAGCCCAGCGCCGTCACCTGCGCCTCGACCGCGTCGGCGTGTCCGTCGGGCGCCAGGTCGAAGCGCAAACGCTCGGCGATCAGATTGACCTCGACGGCCGAAACGCCCGGCAGGCGTTCGACGGCCTTGGTCACCTTGGCGACGCAGGACGCGCAATCCATCCCGCTCACTTGCCATTCGTGCTTCGCGCTCGCGACCATTCCCGATCTCCTTATACATATGAATAGGTGTTCATATGTTGTGGAGTCAAGGTCCGCCGCGCGAAGGGGGCGGGCTTGACGGCCCAGCGCTTTGATAATATTGAACAGTTGTTCATTCGTTGGGAACGAAGATGGCCCGCCCCCGTATCGCGATCCGCAAAGCCCAGGACCATGCCGCCGAGCTCGCGGATCTGTTCCGCCTGCTCGGCGACACGACGCGTCTGCGCATCGTGCTGGAATGCACGGCCGCCGAGCGCCCGGTGAACGAGATCGCGGAGCGCCTCGATCTTTCCGCCTCGCTGGTCAGCCACCATCTGCGTCTGTTGAAGGCCGCGCGCATCGTGCGCGCCGAGCGCCAAGGCAAGCAGGTCTATTACTCGGCCGCCGACGACCACATCACCTGCGTGGTGACGGATATGCTCGAACACGTTCGCGAACCGCGCCACGAGGATATCTGATCACGCGATGAATATGTTGCGCACGATCCGCATGGCGGCGTGGTTTTTGGTCGTCGTCGTCGCCGTGTTCACCGGCGCCATCTGGGCGACGCGGGAATTCAAGCCCGTGCCCGAAGCCGTGCCGATCTCCAGCGCCGTGTCGCAATTCGGCGGCACGTTCTCGATCGCCGATATGAACGGCAAGCGCGTGACCGAGCGCGATCTCGCCGGGCATCCGTCGCTGATGTTCTTCGGCTTCACCTATTGCCCCGACGTATGCCCGACGACGCTGACCGATATTTCGGGCTGGCTTGAGACACTGGGCGACGAAGCCAAGGATCTCGCCGTCTATTTCGTGTCCGTCGACCCGGAGCGCGACACGCCCGAGCAGCTGCGCGACTATCTCGCCGCGTTCGACGGGCGGATCATGGGGCTGGTCGGCACGCCGGCCGAAACCGCGCGCATCGCCGATGCCTGGCGCGTCGTCTACAAAAAGGTGCCGCAGGGCGACAGCTACGTGATCGACCACACCGCGACGGTCTTCATGATCGACAAGACCGGGCAATTCGCCGGCACGATCGATTTCCACGAACGGCGCGAGACGGCGCTGGCGAAGCTGACGCGACTTCTTCGCAGCGCACAAAATTCTTGACCCCATCGAGCGGCGCTGGTACGCGTCAATCCTCCTTGGGGAGTAGTCGGCGTTCCCGAAACGCGTTCGCGTCAACACACTTGGTTCTTCGGAACCATGGCGCGATCGGCCCGCGATAGCGGGCTTGGCAAGACCACGGATCTTCGCCCTTCCGGTACGGCCGGGAAGCGGCCGAAGGTCGCGTTGCGTCTGGCCGTGGGAGCGTAAATCAGTGGAAGCCTTTCTCGTCTCGACCAGCGCCGTCGCCCTCGCCGAAATCGGCGACAAGACGCAGCTGCTCGCTTTTCTGCTCGCCGCGCGGTTCAAGAAACCCTGGCCGATCGTCGCCGGCATCGTCGCCGCGACGATCCTTAATCACGCCATCGCCGGCGCGGTGGGTGCTTGGATCGCCGAAGCGCTCGGCGGCGATATCCTGCGCTGGGTGCTGGGCCTGTCGTTCATCGCCATGGCGGTGTGGACGCTGATCCCCGACAGCATCGAGGAGGAGGAGACGAAGATCGCGCGCCAGATCGGCGTGTTCGGCACGACCTTCGTGACCTTCTTCATCGCCGAGATCGGCGATAAGACGCAGATCGCGACCGTCGCGCTGGCGGCGCACTACGCGCAGGCGGTCGCCGTCGTCGCGGGCACGACTTTGGGCATGTTGATCGCCGACGTGCCGGCCGTGTTCCTGGCCGACAAATTCGCGGCGAAGATTCCGACGAAATTCGTGCATCGCGTCGCGGCGGCTTTGTTCCTGGCGCTGGGCCTCGCCACGCTGCTGTCGGATTTCAAGCTGTTCTAAACGCGCGCGAGGAATGCGTGGAAGCGCGCGTCGAAGTCGGCGGGCGCTTCCACCATCGGCGAATGGCCGCACGAATCGAGGATCGACAATTCGCTGTTCTTGATGCCGCGATGAAGCGTTTGGGCGTGATCGACCGTGCGGCCGCCGTCGAGGCGGCCATGGACGATCAAAGCCGGGCAGGCGATCGCGCCGAGGCGATCTTCGAGATCGGTTTCGATCAGGCTGCGCTGGACGTCGACGATCGCTTGTCCGGGGGCGCGCACGGCCGCTTCGACGTAACGCTCGAAGAAATCGCGCGGCGTGGTCGCGAACCAGTGTTCGCTGGTTTTGCGGATCTGCGCGGCGTTGACGCCGTCGCGTTCCATCTCCGCCAGAAGTCCGCGCGCCAAGCCATGCCCGCGCACCGAAGCGCCCGTCCCGATCAGCACCAACCCGCCGATTTTGTCCGGCGCGGCGAGGGCGGCGAGCTGGCAGACGACGCCGCCCATCGAATGACCCACCAGCACGGGCTGTTCGAGGCCGAGTGCTGCGGCGAAATTCACCACACGGCGCGCAAAGCTATCGACCGAATAGCCGTCCGGCGGTGCGTCGGACCAGACGAAGTTATTGATCGCGTAACCCGTGTGGGTCGCGGGCAGGCGCATCATCGTCTCGCGCCACAAGACCGAGGACGAGCCGAAGCCGCCATGGACGAAGATAACGGCGCGCGGCCCCGCGCCGATTTTCTCGTAAACGACGTTGCGCCCGTCGATGGCGACGTTCAGCATCACTGCGCCGCCAGCGGCGGCCGGACGATCGCCGCCGTCGTTTGATCGACATGGCGGGGCTTGGCCGGCGGCATTTCCTGGATCGCGTGCACGGATTGGCCCCAGCCTTTCGTGTCCGCGATCAATTGACGGTCGCGCACGACGAAGCGCCCGCGCACCAGCGTGTGCACGGGCACGCCACGCACCGCGCGGCCGTTCCACGGCGTGATCTTGGCGCGGGATTGCAGATCGGCGTCACAGATCATCGACGAGCGGCGCAGATCGACCAGCACGATATCGGCGTCGGCACCCGCGCGCAGAATGCCCTTCCTGGGGAACAAGCCCCAGGCGCGCGCCGGGTTGTAGGACGTCCAGCGCACATAGTCGCTGATCGACATGCGCCCGGCGTTGACCTCGGTCAGCATCAGCGCCATTTGCGTTTCTACGCCCGGGAAGCCGCAATCGCAGTCCCAGATCGCTTCGCGCAGTTTTTCCTCCGGCACATGGGGCGCATGGTCGGTCGCGATCATATCGATCGTGCCGTCCTTCAGCGCGTCCCAGATCGGGCCTTGGTTGCGCGCCTCGCGCACCGGCGGGTTGACGCGGATGCGCCCGCCCAAGCGGCCGTAATCCTCCGCGCCCAGCAACAGATATTGCGGGCAGGTCTCGCCGGTGATGTCCACGCCGCGCGCCTTGGCTTCGCGCAAGGGGCGCAGTTCCTCGGCCGAAGAGATATGCAGCACATGGATGCGTGCACCCGTCCATTCGGCGAGGATCGCAGCACGGCTAACCGCCTCGATCGCCACGACGGCCGGGCGGGCGGCGAGATGCGCCAAGGGATCGTTGCGCCCGGCCGCCTGTAGATGCTTCTGGCGGCGCGCCATGATCGACGCGGTCTCGGCATGCAGCGAGATGCGCTTGCCGTGGCGCGCGACGATTTCGAATCCTTCGAGCATCGCGCCGGTCGAAGGGGCGGGCAGATTGCCGAAGGTATTGCCCATAAAGCATTTGAAACCGATCACACCGCCCGCGATCAGGTCTTCGAGATTGGCGAGATTCTCTTCGCCCAGCAGACCGTAAAGCCCGTAATCGACATGCGCCTTGGCGGCGGCGAGCGCGTGTTTTTGCGCAAGCTCGACCTTGCCCGCCGTCGGCGGATTGACGTTGGGCATTTCGAATACGGTCGTGACACCGCCCATCGCGGCGGCGGCCGTTCCGGTCTGCCAATCTTCCTTATGCGTATAGCCGGGTTCGCGAAAATGGACATGCGCATCGATGGCGCCGGGCAGGATATGCATGCCCGTGGCGTCCAACGTTTCGGCGGCCGGGGGCATTGCCGCGTCGTCGCCGATGGCGAAGATCTTGCCGTCCTTGATCGCGAGGCTGCCCTCGCGCACGCCGTCGGGATAGACGAGCGTGCCGTTGCGCAAGACGATATCGGCGGTGACGGTCATTGTCGCTTCCTCGTTGTCTTTAAAGCGCGGCCCAGCCGCCATCGACCGGCAGATCGACGCCGGTAATCTGGCGCGACGCATCGCTTGCCATGAACAGGCAGGCATTGGCGACGTCGGCGTCGATCGTCACGCGGCGCAGCGCGTAATCGGCGGCGTGGCGTTGGGCGGCTTCTTCGGGCGTGATGTTGAGGCGCCGCGCCATGTCCGCGCAGACTTTTTCGCGGAAGCGCGGCCCATCGACCATGCCGGGGGCGACGTTGTTGACGTTGATGTTGTAAGGCCCCAGCTCCAGCGCGAAGCTTTTGGTGATGCCGCGCAAGCCCCATTTCGACGCGGAATAAGCGAGGCGCCCGGCGCGCCCGCGCATGCCGAACGTGCCGCCGACATTCACGATCTTGCCCGAGCGTTGCTTGATCATCGCGGGTGCGACGGCATGGATCGTGTGGAAACAGCCGTTCATGTTGAGCGTGACGATTTCGTCGAATTCGTCGGCGGTCGTTTCGACGCCGGTTTTGCCGATCGGGCCCGAGCCGCCCGCGACGTTCACCAGCACGTCGATCCGCCCGAAGGTCGCAAGACACGCGCCGACCGCGCGCTCGACGGCTGCGGCGTCGGTCAGGTCGCAAGCCTCGACCTGAACCTTGCGGCCCATCGCGCGGGCGGCTTGCGCGACGGGTTCGATCGCCGCGACGTCGCGGCCGAGAAGGGCGAGATCGCACCCCTCGGCCGCGAACGCGGCGGTGATGGCGGCCCCCATCCCTTTGGCGGGACCGGTGATGAGAACGATCTTGCCTTGGAGCTGGAGGTCCATCTTTCTCACTTCATCGACGAAGGACGTTCGGCGCGCGGCGGCAGGAAGGAGCGATTGAAGACCTGCTCCACCGGCGGCTTGGATTTGAGGTCGAACGCCATCGCCAAAATGTCGATCGAGGCTTTGAGGCGCGCATCGTCCACGTCGCCCAAGCCGATCTTCGCGATCTCGGGATGGTTCATCTCGTCGAGGATCGTCGCGTCGAAGCGCTCGCGCTCGATCTTCAGATCGATCAATTGGTCGCGCTTGGCGACGGCCGCGACCGCGGCGGTCGGGTCCTTCAGCGCGTCGACCACGCCCTGGTTGATCGCCTTCAGCAATCCGCGCACCGCTTGCGGATTTTCCTTGGCGAGCTTCTGCGACACCATGATGACGTTCGAATAGAGATCCATCCCGTAGTCGCCGAACTTGATGAAGCGCAATTCCTTGTCGGGATCGATGCCGATCAGCTTGGCCGAGAAGCGGATCGTGTTGACGAAGCCGAAGGCGCCGTCGAACTGGCCTTGCATGAGCAATTGTTCGCGCAAATTCGGCTGGATGTTGGTGAGCTTGACGCCCGCGCAATCGATCTTCGCCAGCGTGCAGAAGGCCGGGAACAGCTTGAGCGCGCCGTCATTCGCGGGGCCGCCCAGCGTCTTGCCCTCGAGATCCTTCGCGGTCTTGATCGGCGAGCCCGATTTGACCGCGATGGTGAAGGGCGGCTGGTTGAACATCGCGTAGACGGCGATGGGGGCGACATCGGGCTTCTGGGTCGCGAAATCGATCAGCGCGTTCATGTCGCCGAAGCCGACATCGTAAGCGCCCGATGCGACGAGCGTGATCGGCGCGCCGGAGCCCGTGCCCGGGTCCATCGTCACGTCCAGGCCTTCGCGCGCGAAATAGCCGCGATCCTGCGCCAGGAAGAAATAGCCCTGCGGGCCTTGATACTTCCAGTTCAGCACCATTTTGAGTTTGGTCTGCGCGTCGGCCGGGGCCGACAACGCCGCACCGGCCAGCGCGAGGATCGCGGCGGCGAGATAACGGAGCTTCATTCGGACTCTCCTGTTTGGGGTTTCTTGTCGATATCGGACGTGAAGGCGCGCGCGATCGCGGGATTGCCGGCGACCGCGCCGTAAAGCAGGCGCACGAGGAAGGGGATGGCGTCGGCGACGTATTGCGGCGACGTCGTGGCGCACGCGTCCAGCGCCAGGACGACGTCGTAGCCGAGATAGGTCGCGTCGCTCAGCGTCGCGAACACGCAGCGATCGGTGTTGATGCCGGCGAAGACCAGCGTGGTGATCTGGCGGCGGCGCAGAATGGAATCGAGCTCGTTGTCCCAGAAGCCCGACAAGCGATGCTTGTGGACCAGAATGTCGCCTTGCTCGACCGGCAGCTCGTCGATATTGGCGGCCCCCCAATCGTCGGCAACCAGCGTGCGGCCCTTGCCCGAGATCGCGGGATCGCCATAGGTCGGGCGGTTGCCGTTATCGCGCGCGCGCTCCAACGCGAAGGCGGGCAAGTTCGCCGCGTCCGGGCGCACGCCCCAATTCACCCAGAACACCGGCACGCCGCCGCTGCGCGCGGCGGTCGTCAGCGCCTTCACCGGGCCGATCGCGCGGCGCACCGGGGCGGGATCGATGCCGGATGCGGCGAACCAGCCGTCGTCGTGCAGAAAGTCGTTCTGCATATCGACGACCAGTAGCGCGGTGCGCGCGAGATCGATTTCGACGGCTTGCGGGTCGATTTCGATAACCGCGCGGCGCGGGGCGGGGGCCTCCCGCACGAAGCTCGTCACATTGCGCCGTTTCTCGCTTTCCATGGGGAAAGCCTAGGCGCGGTTATTGCTTCCAAAAACTGTCGCTTTCGAAGGAAAGCGGTTCGAAAAAGGACACGGTCCCGTGGCGCTGCCCGGTGTTTAGGCGCCATGACCCGCCGGAAGCGAAAGCCTGCCCAATGAAGTATCAGCGCATTCTGTCCTATTTCGACGCGGTGGCGCGGACCGGCTCGTTCCGCAAGGCCGCCGAGCGCGCGAATATCACGGGCTCGGCGCTGGTCCGGCGCATCCAGGATCTGGAGCAGGAGTTGGGCGCGCCGTTGTTCGAGCGGCGCGCGCGCGGCGTGGGCCTGACGACGGCGGGGGAAATGTTCCTCGCCTATGCCCGCGCGCAAAACGCCGAAGCGCAGCGTCTGGCCTCGCAGATCGAGGATATGCGCGGCGTGCGGCGCGGCGCCGTGCGCATCGCGTGCAGCCAAGCGGCCGCACCCCATCTGCTGCCGCTCGCGATCGCGCGCTTCACCGAGAAGCATCCGAAAATCTCGTTCCATGTCGAAGTGCTGGACCGCGAGGCGGCGGTCGCGGCCTTGGCCGATTACCGGGTCGATCTGGTGCTGGTCTATCGCCCCGCGCCGGCGGCGGGCGTCTTGCATGTTTTGAAGCGCCTGCCGCAAAAGCTGGTGGCGCTGCTGCCCGAACGTCACGCGTTGGCGGGCAAGGGCCCGCTGCGTTTGCGCGACTGCGTGCGTTACCCCATGGCGCTGCCCGAGCGGCCGCTGGGCGCGCGCGTGCTGCTGGAGGAATTCGCGGGAAGGTCGGGGATCCGCATCGCGCCCGCGGTGGAATCGAACTCGTTCGAGATGCTGCGCGGCTGCGTGCGCCACACCGGCGTCATCTCGTTCCAGATCGAGGCGGGGGTTGCCAAGGCGCGCGCCAAGGCGATGGACGGGATCGTCGCGCGCCCGATCGACGAGCGCGACGCGCCCCCCGCCGATCTGATCCTGGGCCAGTTGCGCGGGCGCAATCTGCCGGTCGCGGCCGCGTCCTTCGCCGAGATGTTCGCCGAACAGCTCGGGACGTTCTAAGATGATCGCTCAAGAAACGGAGAGAGGCAGGGTATGGAGAAGTTGAAGATCACCGCCGGCGGTTTCGTGTTCGGCGCGAAATTCGAAGATGCGGCACCCAAGACGGTCGCGAAGTTCCGTACGTTGCTGCCCTATCGCCAGAAGCTGATCCATGTGCGCTGGAGCGGCGAAGGCTGCTGGATCCCGCTGGGCGATTTCGATTTCGGTTTGGGCTACGAGAACCACACGAGCTATCCGGCACCGGGGCAGTTCCTGCTCTATCCGGGCGGGATCAGCGAAACCGAAATCATCGTCGCCTATGGCGGCGTGCAATTCGCCAGCAAGATGGGCCAGCTTGCCGGCAATCATTTCATGACGATCACCGACGGGATCGAAAACCTTGCGACCCTCGGCAAGAAAGTGCTGTGGGAAGGCGCCCAGCCGATCGCGATCGAAGCGGCGTGATCGAACGGGGGCGGGCGGTTAACCCGCCCCCGATCGTATCTCAGGCGACCATGCCGGGTTCGGCCGATTCCAAGGCGAAGTTCGCGGTCGGCGGCGGGACGGGCGAGGTCAGCGCCGGCAGCGCGCGCAGCGACGCGGGCAGCAGCCCGCGCGACTGATCGCGCAGGAAACCCTTCAACGGCGTTTCCGCTTCGCAGAAGCCCGGCATCGCCGCGGCGGTGATGAGTTCGCGGCGCGACATGCTGGCCAGCAGGAATTCGTTCTGGTCGCGCCACACGCCCAATTCGCAGCGCGTGAAGCCGTACCAGTCGAAACCGTGCAGGCGGAAGGTCGAGCCTTCGACGATCGCCGCGACCGCTTTGATCTGCCAATGCGTGGCGACGTAGAACAGCGCCGCGCGCGCCAGCGCCTTGTAGATCTTCGTGTCCTTCGACACGTTGATGCCGCCGCCGAACCACCCGAGATGCGATGATTCGAGTTCGTAGGCCGCGGGTGCGGACACCGCGCATGTGCGGCCTTCGCCCGCCATCGCCTGCGCCTGGTCGCCGTACCAGAAGGAAAGATCGCTCATCATCTCGGCGAGCGAACGTTCGAGCCATACGCGGCGCATGCCGATCGTCGCGACCGGACCTTCGTCGGCGCGCGACGCGGTGAACACGATCACGTCGGCTTCGGCGGGATTGTGGAAGCGGCTGTCTTGGGCGGGCGGCATGCGCACTTTCGCGCGCTTGTCGTCGGGCAGCGATTCCCAGAAACGGCGCACGTCGTCGAGGTGGTGGCTGACGTCGATGTCGTAACCATGCGCTTCGAACCACGCGCCGAGCTGCATCCAGCGCGTGAAAGCAACCTTGGGATCGAGAACGGATTTTTCCGGGCGTTGGAACACGTCGAGGAATTTCATGGCTTGTACCTCCGGGAACGAAAAGGGGAGGCAGCCATTGAACACGATTCCGGCGACGACCGGAGGGGCGTCGCGCGTCAATTCGGCGGACGCGACGAACTTTCTTCGAGCACGACGGACGTTGTCGCTACGAAGGTAGCGTCGTCGAGCCGGAACGGCAAAATTAACTTTTGGTAGGCGGTCCAGTGCGTGCCGAAATCGACCCGCAGCACCCGCGCTTCGGGCTGGGCGCGCTCGGCCGCTTCGCGCGCGTGACGGTCGATCATCGCGGCGTAAGGGACGAGCTGCGTGCGGTCGAGCACGCGCGAACCGATCCAGCGGCGCGTGGGCACGTTGAAGCGCGAGCCGATATGCAGGCACACCGCTTCGCCGTCGACGATCTTGAACAGCGACGTGGTGCCGCCCTTCAACATCTCGACGAAGTAATGCGCCATGTCGCCGGCCGCCCCGCTTTCGAGCACGGAGCGCAATTCCGGCTTCAACTCGCCATAGGGCATGCGCATATCGACCCAGCCCTTCGGGATGGGCGTGCGCGCGCGGATCAAACGCGCGACGACCGCGCCGAATTCGCGCGTCTCGAATTTCTGCAGCGGCGCGTTCGGCTCGCCCATGCCGACCAGCGCGAAACGCGCGCGGCTCGCATGGATCGCGTCTTCGAGTGCCACGGCCGCAGCACCAGTCAGCGCCATCCGGTCGAAGGTCACGCGCATGCCGTCATGGCCGACGGGTTCGATCCCCGCCCAACCGAAGCCGCGCGCCACGAAGGCGCGCACATCGCCATAGCCTTCGCCCGGCGTGCCCAGGCGCCGGCGCGCTTCCTCGACCAATCCGTCGGGGGCGGACAGGAATTCGCCTTCGTCGGAAATCCAGCCCGATTCCACGCCGGCAAGGCGCTCGGTCGATTTCATGTCGGGCGTCAAAACGACTTCGCGCAGAAAGGCCATACGGTCGGTGATCGGCAGCGACGCGGCGATGGCCTGCAGCCAATCGGCGTTGACCTTGCGGGTCAGCCCCGCGCTCAAACGCTCGAACGTGTCGGCGCTGGTGCCGCAAATGCGCGCGGCATGGGCTAGGCGGATCCGCCGCCGGGACAATGCCTCCAAAAATCGTTCGCGCACGTTCGGCATACATTTTTCTCCATACCCGCAGAACTGCGGGTGCCGGACGCCTAGGATTTCCGTCGAACAGTCCGGTCCACCCAGGCCGGCATACAATAGCGCGGCACGGCGTTCCGGCCTAGTGATCCCCATTCGACGATGGGGGCGCGGGCCGGGCGCGATGGCCGGCGGTAAGAAAGGCGAGACCGACCCATGGAAACGACCACCGTCCCCGCAATTCTTCCTGTGCTGCCCGCGAATTCGCCCATTTCCCTGCCGCTCGTCCCCCATGGACGGGTGAAGGGGCGCAAATCGCGGCCCTCGCCGCGGTCCTACAAGATCGGCGCGGAGGGCGGGCGCACCAGCCTGCGCCTGGAAGCGGAGTTCCAGGCGGCGTTGCGCGATATGTGCCGGATCGAAGGCATCACCATGTCGCGCTTCCTGTCGGAGCTGCGCCAAGGCCTGTCGGACGACGCGAATTTCTCGTCGAAAGTGCGCTGCGCGGTGTTGAGCTGGTTCGCCCAGCGGGTCGTGCTGCCGCAGGGCCGGCCGGAGCGCAAACGATGAGCGGACGCAATTGGCAAAATTCGGCGCGCAGCCTGACGCTGGTCGTGCGCGGCCCCGGCGGGCCGCCGACGGCGGCCGAGATCGCGGCCCTGCTGGCGTCGATGCCGGCGACGACGGGCGGCACCGGCGAGGGCGGCGGGGCGCGTTTGCGGGTCTATAACGTCGATTATCCCGAACCCGCACCTTTGTGCCGGGAATGCGCGCCCGCCGCCGCCGTGGTTCAGCCGAGATTGGCTTCCGCGAACTCGTAATTGGCGAGCTTGTCGAGGAAGTTGGTCGTGAAATCCGGCCGGCGGTTGCGGAAATCGACGTAGTAGGCGTGTTCCCACACGTCGATGACCAGCAGCGGCTTGCCTTCGCCGGTGGCGATCGGCGTGCCGGCATTGCCCGACTTGGTCGTCTTCAACTTGCCGTCCGCGCCGAGGACGAGCCACGCCCAGCCGGAACCGAACTGCGTGGTCGCGGCGGTCTTGAACGAATCCTTGAACGCTTCGACCGAGCCGAAATCGGCCTCGATCTTCGCCTTCAGCTTGCCCGGCATGGCGCCGCCCTTGGGCGACAGCGACTTCCAGAAGAACGAATGGTTCCAGTGCTGGCCCGCGTTGTTGAACACGGGCGTGAGTGCTGCGTCGGTGGCCGACAGCTTCACCAGCTCCTCGAGCGACTTGCCTTGCAACGCCGCGTTCTTCTCCACCAGGCCGTTCAGCGCGGTGATGTAGGTCTGGTGATGCTTGCCGTGATGCAGTTCCAGGGTTTCCTGGCACATGCCGCGCTCGGCCAGCGCGGTCTGCGCGAAATCCAATGCGGGAAGTTCGAAAGCCATATTGTCGCTCCTTCGTACGGATGATGCCGGGTGCCCCGCGATGTCGAGCCGGGGGCCGATCCGGCGGGCACTATTTTACCCCTTCCGGCGATGTGTCAACCTTACGGGAATTACGTGTTTTCGGATTTCCGCCTTCCGCCGCGCCGGTTCCCCCCAATTGCGGGTAATATGCGCCGGCAGGGACCAAAGGCTGCGGCCGATCGGGGCGATTTATGGATATCGTTTTGTTTCTCGTATTTCTCGGCGCGACATTCGGTGCGGGTGCCACCGGCGCGTTGTTTCCGACGGGCGCTTGGTACGAAAGCCTGCACAAACCGTCTTGGGTGCCGCCCAATTGGCTCTTTCCCGTGATGTGGACGTCGATCTATGCGCTGAGCGCGTTCGCCGGGGCGCGCGTGGCGCCGCTGGAAGGCAGCGCCTACGCGATGGCGTTCTGGGCGTTGCAGATCGCGTTCAACGCATTGTGGACGCCGGTGTTTTTCGGGCTACGCAATCTGCGCGCCTCGATCCCCGTGATGGCATGCCTGTGGTGCGCGGTGCTGGGGGCGACCATCACCCATTGGCAGCTCGATATGTGGGCCGGCTTGGCCTTCGCGCCCTATTTGGCGTGGGTCAGTGTGGCGGCGGTGCTGAATCTCGCCATGCTTCGCCTCAATCCCGATCAGAAGCCATTGGATCTGGCGAATAGCTGATGCCCTCGCCCAAGCGCGTTCTGCTGTTGGGCGCCACGGGCACGATCGGCCGCGCGACGCTTAGCACTTTGATCGAATGCGGCCACGATGTCGTTTGCTTCGGCCGGCGCGGGACCGAAGGCGCCTTCCGAATGGGCGACGTGACCGATCTTGCCTCGATCCGGCGCGATGGGTTTCGCGGCGAGCGTTTCGACGCGGTCGTTTCGTGCCTTGCCTCGCGCACCGGCGCGCCGAAGGACGCGTGGGCGATCGATCATCAAGCGCATCTGAACGTGCTGAACGCCGCGCGCGACGCCGGCGTTTCGCAATTCGTGTTGCTGTCGGCGATCTGCGTGCAGAAGCCGCTGCTCGCGTTCCAACACGCGAAGCTGGCGTTCGAGAGCGCGTTGATCGGCTCGGGCCTGCGTTATTCGATCGTCCGGCCGACGGCGTATTTCAAATCCCTGTCGGGCCAGGTCGAACGCGTGCGCGCGGGCAAGCCGTTCCTGATTTTCGGCGACGGCACGTTGACTTCGTGCAAGCCGATCGGCGACGACGATCTGGGGCGCTATCTTGCCGATTGTCTCGACGATCCCGCGCGCGCGGATCGCATTCTTCCCATCGGCGGGCCGGGCGATGCGATCACGCCGCGCCAGCAGGGCGAATATCTGTTCCGCATTCTGGGGCGGCCGCCGCGCTTCATATCGGTACCGGTGGGGTTGCTCGATGCGATCGCCGCCACGCTCGGGCTTGCCGGGCGCGTCGTGCCCTTCCTGGCGGACAAGGCCGAGTTCGCGCGGATCGGGCGCTATTACGCGACCGAGTCCATGCTCGTCTGGGATGCGGCGGCGGGGAAATACGATGCGGCCGCCACGCCGTCGACGGGCACGCAAACGCTGTTCGATTATTACGACAAGCTCGTCGCCGGAACCGCGACGGCCGAACGCGGCGATCACGCGGTTTTCTGATAGACGCCGGTATCGCTGGAAAGCCGATTTGGTAGCAGCGGAGGGATTTGAACCCCCGACCAAGGGATTATGATTCCCGACCTCACTCCACCAGAACAGGCACTTAGAGACCGTCTTGGGGGTAGCGTGGGGGGAATCATCGGCACCTCAGGGCGAACGCCCATCGAAACGCTAGCAGTGTCGACCGATTCGGGAAACGCCCTTCGATGAAGTTAAATTCGCATCTTTAGGTGGTATCGATCTAGACAGATCCATGTGTACGACGTGCACGACTGTCTTTTGCGTTGTTATGCAGACGGCACAGGATGCGATCGAGGTCGTTTAGTCCGGGTTTTTGAATCACTTACATAATTTTCGTTCCGTCGCGTGGTGACGGCATCAACAACTGTGTCGGTGCCATGAGCGTCGCGGCTTCCGTTCAGCGTGCGCGAAAGCTGGCTGATCGCCCGTATCAATCTGGCGGCACCAGACCTTCAGGGGCAGTCTGAAGTGTGCTTATGGGCGGCAGCGGCTGGTTCGATCCGCGCTGACGAAAGGAATCGTCTTTCTGGGTCACAGATTCGGCGCTATCGGCGCGCGAAATTGCGATCGCCGGCCCGATCGGCGCCGATCACGCGACGAAGATGGCCCGAGAGGGGCTTCGACGCGCTGGACACTCACGCATCGCGCCAGCTCGCAGCTACTGCGTCTTTGGGCGTTGGTACTTGGGTTCTATGGCCAGCTACCTGCCATTTTGGGGCAGCTACTATCGAGTTTTGACCAGCTACTCGATCGAACTTGAAAAAACCGAACTTGCTACCCGCAATTCCGCCAGGGGCCAGGGCTGGCGAGTCGAATTTAATATAATAATATCAGTGATTTATATGGAAATCGATTGAGCGGTGAAAATGATTGCTAGCACAGGCAAGATTAGGGTCTAGGCAGTCAAAAATCAAGATTCGATCCCACGGCGAGGGATGGCGCATGTGTTTCGCAAAGCCTTCGTCAGTGGCGCGCTTCGCCATCCACGCGCCGCCCAAAATCCAATTTCGGTGACGCACCAGCAGATCGGATACGCCCGAAGCAACGCCAATTGTTTTTTGAGAAAATTGGTAAGGCCACTTGACAGGTAAGGCCAAAGCGTGGTTTCTCTCGCGGCGATGAAACCGATCCCCAAAACTGCGCTCAGTCGTCTCGCCGTCGTCCGGCCCAAGCGGCTTTACGAACAGATCGCCGAGCAGGTTGAAGCGCTGATCCGTGACGGGAGCTTCGCGCGGGGCACACGTTTGCCGGCAGAGCGCGAGCTCGCCGAGCAACTCGGCGTCAGCCGCCCGTCGATCCGCGAAGCGTTGATCGCGCTGGAAGCCGCCGGCCTGATCGAAACGCGTATCGGCGACGGCACCTATGTGCGCGACACGGCAGGCGGCAAGCCGGTGTTTCCGCTCGAAACATCGAAGGACCTAGGGCCGGGCACGTTGGAGCAGTTCGAAGCGCGCCGCGCGGTCGAATGTACGATTGCCGAAATGGCGGCGCGACGTGCGACGCCAAGCGATATCGCAGATCTGCGCGATTGCGTCGATCGCATGCGCAAGCTGATCGAGACCGGCAAGTCGCCGTCCGGAGAACATCTCTATTTCCACACGCGCTTGGCCGATATCGCCGGCAACTCGATCCTGGCGGGCGCGGTCAAGGAGCTTTGGCGGCTTCGCCAAGGCGAGATGTGGGATCTGTTGCGCCGCCATGTCGAAAACATTCGAAGCTGGCACGACGGTCTGGAATTCCGCGAGCGCCTGATATCCGCGCTGGCGGCGCAAGATCCGGCGAAGGCGCGCAAGGAAATGCAGCGCCATTTCGATCGGGTCGAGAAACTCTACTTCGACACCAAAATCTGACCAAGCGCGTCAAACGCGCGACAACGGAGGAAGCGATGACCATCCAAGTGACGAGGCGCGTCGCGTTGGCCGGAGCAGGTGCGCTGGCGGTGCCTGCGATCTGGCGTAACGCCGCGGCGCAGACGCCGGCGACGGTGACGATGTGGACCTTCCTTGATCCCGCCAAACCGGGCGGGCGGGAAACCGCGCTCAAGCAAATGATCGAATCGTTCGAGGCAAAAAACCCGAACGTGAAGATACGCGTCGAGCCGCAGGTCTGGACGACGCTCGCCGAGAAATTTGTGCTCGGCCACAACACGCGCAACGCGCCGGATATCGGCTGGGTCAATGCCGAAAATCTCGGCCTGATCCTCAACACCGACGCGGCCGCCGACCTGAAGCCGCTGGTGGTCGATACGTGGTCGGCACAACGGCGCGACGACTTGGCCGTGCCCGCAGCCCTGCAGGCGGTAACCGTCGGGGGCAAGGTCCTCGCCATGCCTTTGATGGCGATCACTTGGACGCTGATGTACCGGCGCGATCTTCTGGCCCAGGCGGGCTTGACGCCCGACAGCTTGAAGACATGGGACGGCGTGCTCGAAGCCGCCAAGCGCATGACCAAGGATACGAACGGTGACGGCCAGCCGGATATCTGGGGGCTTGGTCTTGGTCTCGCCAGCGAACGGTTCTCGGCGACGCCGGCGGTGCTCGCGACGATCGGCGGGCAGAACGGAATCTTCACCGACGACTGCAAGGCGCGTATCGCGACAGCGGAGGCCGAGCGCGCGTTGACCTGGCAGGCCGATCTCATCACCAAGCACCGCGTCACGCCGCGCGAGGCCGTTGCAATGACGTCGGACGATGCGATCGATCAGTTCGCCGCCGGGCGCTACGGGATGATGATCATCGCCAATAGCCGGTTCGAACAGATCCAGCGCACGGCGACGGGCTGGAACAAGGACGATCTCGCTCAGGTCGGTATTCCCGGCTGGAATGCGCAAAAGGGCGGCCCGGCCGTCATCACGGGTTGGTTCGCGGTCGCTTGGCGCAACTCGCCGCGTCTGCGCCAAGCGGCGGCGTTCATCGATCACATGACCAACGCCGACGCGATGGCGCTCTGGCAAACGCCGGGCGGCCAGGTGCCGATGCTCAAAAGCCTCGCCGCGAATCCACGGATGGCCGAACCCGCCAATGCGCCGCTGCGCCTCGTCGCCAATGAGTTCTCGACGAACGGTTTCATGATGCCCGGCCGCTGCAATTGGTCGCGCACCTTGGCTGACTTCAATCTCGCCACGCAGCAACTCGTGCTCGGTCAACGCAGTGCGGTCGACGCGCTGAAGATCGCCGAACGCACGACGCAAGAACGTCAGTAAACGCCGGTCGCGGGCGACGCCTTCGGGCGCCGTCCGCCGCCGTCCCACGGGATCGAGTCTATGGAAACGCGTCGCGCCGAATTTTGGGTGCCGTACCGGCTGATCGCGCCGGCGGTGGCCTTGGAAGCTGGCTTGGTGATCGGGCCGCTTTTAGTCGGCTTCTGGTACAGCCTTCACAATGTCCGCTTCTTCCAAATCCGATCCTTCGTCGGCTGGGACAATTACGTGCGTGTCGTCACCTCGCCCGAGGTGCTGTCGAGCCTCGCCGCGACAGCGATCTTCGCCTTTTTTTCGCTGATCCTGACCTTCGCGTTGGGATTCGCGCTGGCGTTGTGGCTGGAACGCGACGGGCGCTCGGCCACGCTGATGCGCGCGATCGTGCTCGTCCCCTACATGATCGCCATGCTGGTCGGCTCGATGCTGCTCAAATGGCTGTTCTCGCAGGAAGCGGGGTTGTCGCAGCTCGCCCTCGGGCCGTTGGGCATGGGCGATACGTCGATCCTCGCAAATCCCAAATCCGCGATGGCGGCCTTGGTGTTCAACGCGATGTGGCGCGATGCGGCCTTTGCGATGATCATGCTGCTCGCCGGCCTCAAAAGCATTCCGCCGGCGCTACATCTGGCCGCGCGCGTGGATGGCGCCGATGCTTGGATGCGCTTCCGGCGCATCACGCTGCCGCTGCTGCGCATTCCCATCCTGATCACGATCGTCCGGCTGTTGATCCACTTCGTCAACATCCTGACCTTCCCGCTGATCTTGACCGGCGGCGGACCCGGCAACGCGACCGAAGTGGTGGTGCTGCGCATGTTCCGCCTCGGCTTCCAGGATCACATCCTCGGCCCCGCCAACGCGCTGGCGATCCTCGTGTTCCTGGCAAATCTGGCGCTGGTCGCCATATTGCTGCTGTTGTTCCGCCGCGCGGGGAGGCTCTGACGATGGCCGATGTTTTCGCCCATGCCTTGCGCCGCAAGGCGGCGCGCCTTGCGATCAACGCGCTGATCGGCGTGTTCGCATTGCTGCCGATCCTATGGGGCCTCCTATCGTCGCTGAAGCCGACCGACAAGATCGTCGAGTTTCCGCCGCGCTTGCTGCCCGAGCATCCGACGCTCGAGCACTACACGCGCATCTTCGCCGACAACGCGGCTTACTTCATCGCCAACAGCATCGCGGTTTCGGCCGCCAGCGTGTTCTTGACTCTGGCGCTGGGGGCGCTGGCCGGCTACGCGATCGCGCGTTTCCGCTTTCCCGGGCGTGACACGCTGATGGTATCGACCGTCGCGGTCATGTCGATCCCGATCGCTTCGCTGCTCGTTCCCACTTTCACGCTGCTAAGCGCCACGGGGCTTGCCGATACGCGTCTGGGCCTCGTGCTGCTCTATGCCGCCTATCAGCTACCGGTCGTGGTGTGGATGCTGTACGGCTATTTCCTGTCGCTGCCGGTGGAGGTGGAGAACGCCGCGCGCGTCGATGGCTGCTCGCCCACGCGCACTTTGTTCAAGGTCGTATTGCCGTTGTCGAAGCCCGGCTTGGTCGCGGCGGGTTTGTTCGTGCTGGTCTTCGCGTGGAACGATTTCGTCGTCGCCGTGACGATGACGTCCAGCGAAACCGCGCGCACCTTCCCCGTGGCGATCTATTTCTATCTCGGCTTCTACGGCCGCGAATGGGGCCCGCTTCTGGCGGCGTCCATCGTCTCGATCGTGCCCATCGTCGCGATCTTCGTCTTTCTCCAGCGGCATTTCGTCTCCGGCTTGACCGGCGGCGGCGTGAAGGGTTGAGCCATGTCGGCTGTGCGTTTCAGCGGCGTTTCTAAGAATTACGGTCCCGTCGTCGCTTTGGCGGGTCTCGATCTCGACGTGGCGGAGGGCGAGTTCCTGTCGCTGCTGGGCCCGTCGGGCTCGGGTAAGTCGACCACGCTGGGCCTGCTCGCGGGGCTGATCGACGCCGATGGCGGCAAGATCGAGATCGCCGGGCGCGATGTGACGGCGCTGCCGCCGGAAAAACGCGATCTGGCGATGGTGTTCCAGAACTATGCGCTCTACCCCCATCTGACGGTGATGGAGAACATCGCCTTCCCGCTGGAGGCGCGCAAACCCAGGCCCGACGCGGCGGAAATCCGCCGTAAGGTCGAAGCGGTCGCTCAGGCGCTGGGCATTGGCCCGCTGCTTGCGCGCTATCCGCGCGAGATTTCGGGCGGCCAGCAGCAGCGCGTGGCGTTGGGCCGCGCGATGGTGCGCGATCCCAAAGTGTTCCTGCTCGACGAGCCGCTATCGAATCTCGATGCGCGCTTGCGCATCCGCATGCGCCGCGATTTGAAGGCGCTGCACGCCCAGCTCGGCTCGACCATCGTCTACGTCACGCACGACCAGTCGGAGGCGATGACGCTTTCTTCGCGCATCGCGATCTTCAATCACGGCAAGCTGCAGCAGGTTGCACCGCCCGCCGAGATCTACGACCGGCCGGCCAACGAATTCGTCGCGAATTTCGTCGGCGACCGCGAGATGAACTTCCTCGACGGCGAGCTCGCATTGCAAGGCGGCGTCCCGCGTTTCGTCTGCGCCGGCGGCGCGATCGCGCTTCACCAATCGGCGTCGGCGCTCGGCGGCGGAAAATTCCGCATGGGTATCCGCGCCGAGGCGGTCGAGCCCGGCCGCGACAAGGGCGAGCTTCGCGGGGTCGTGGCGCTCGCCGAGCTCGCGGGGCCGGATCTGTTCTTGACCGTGCGCCTCGCCGACGGTGCCGAGATCGTCGCCCGCGCCGATCCGCGCGACTTCACCGCGCGCGAGGGGGAGGCGGTGTCGCTCGCCTTCGATCCCGCGCGTATCCACCTGTTCGATGCCGAAACCGGAACTGCCCGCCATCACGGCGCAGCCTGATCGTTCCATACCAAGGAGAGACGTTACCCCTATGGCTCAGAAACTCCATCACGCGGATTATGACGTCGTCGTCGTGGGCGGCGGTTGTGCGGGCGTGGCCGCGGCAATCAGTGCGGCCAAGAACGGCGCCAAGACGCTGCTGCTCGAAGCCGGCTCGATGATCGGCGGCGAGTTGATCACCGGCTTGCCGGTCGACGGCGCATTGAACGCGCGCGGCGAATGGATCGTCGGCGGCGTGCTGAAGGAAATTCTGGACGAGCACGAGCGCTTGGGCGGCTATATCGGGCCGATCAAGGATTGGCGTCTGATCTGCTACGTCTGCATCGATCCGGAGATCATGAAGATCGCGGTCGCCAACGTGGTGCGCCGCCACGGCGTGCATGTGTGGATGTATTCCTTCGCGGAAGACGTGGTGATGGACAACGGCGAAGTGCGCGGCGTGGTCGTGCTCAACAAGCGCCAGCGCACGCTCGTTTCCGCCAAGGTGTTCATCGATTGCTCGGGCGACGGCGATGTCGCGATGATGGCCGGCGCCGAGGCGATGATCTCCAACGACAAGGGCGAGTTCCAGCCGTTGACGATGCTGTTCCGCATGTCGGGTGTGGATTCCAAGCGCTTGCTCGATTTCTGCGTCGAAGCGCCGGAGAACCTCGCCGTCGGCGAAAGCGAGTGGATGGGGGCGGATCTCACGCCGCGCCAATGCGCCGAGAAACTTCGCGAGCAAGGTCATCCGGCCGTGTTCATCAAAGGCAACGGCCCGCTCATCCAGAACGGCATTCGTAACGGCGATCTGAAATACGAAACCGCGCTGATCGGTATTATTCCGGTGTCGGCCGAACGCGGCGAAGTGTCGATCAACACCACGCGCATCGCCAATATCGACGCGACCGATACGGTGAAATTGTCGGAGGCCTTCAACGGCCTGGTCGATCAAGTGTGGAATTGCGTGGCGTTCATGCGCAAGCGCGTGCCCGGCTTCGAGACCGCGCATTTCTCGGGCCTGGCGCATCGCCTGGGAATTCGCGAAACGCGCCGCATCGTCGGCGATTACGTGCTGACCGGCGACGACGTGTTGAACGCGCGCAAGCGCGACGACGCGATCGGCAAGGGCTCGCACCATATCGACATCCATCAGGACGGCATCAAGCAGGTCCGCATCCCTGTGAAGCATGGCGGATCCTACGACATGCCTTACGACATGCTGCTGACCAAGGGCGTGAAGAACGTCTACATCGCCGGGCGCTGCATGTCGGCCGATCGCGAAGGCCATGGATCGGCGCGAGTCATGGGCCCGTGCATGGCCCAGGGCGAGGCGGCGGGTTTGGGGGCGGTCATCAGCCTGCGCGGCAATGATCCGGGCAATATCCGCAGCGTGCCGGTGCGCCAATTGCGCGAAGGCCTCGCCGCGCAAGGGGCAATCCTTTCCGGCACGCATTGACGCAATGGACGCAGCGCAAGGTGCCGACCGCGTTGATTTCGCGATCGTCGGCGGCGGGGCGGCGGGCAGTGTGCTTGCCGCCCGGCTGTCCGAAGATCCACGTCGGCGCGTCGTGCTGGTCGAAGCGGGGCCAGATCTCGACCCCGAGCGTCGCCCCGATCTGACCGATACCTATGGTGGACGCGCCTTCGTCGATCCGGCTTATTTCTGGCCGGGTCTGCGCGCGCGCCACGCCGCTGGCGGACCGGAACATGCGTTCAAACAAGGTATGTTGCTGGGCGGCGGATCGACGATCAATGGCCAGATCGCGCTGCGCGGCGCGCCCGCCGATTACGATCATTGGGCGGCTTCGGGTGCGCAAGGCTGGGACTGGGAATCGGTTCTGCCGTTTTTCCGCAAGCTCGAAACCGATCTCGATTTCGGCGGGCCCCTGCATGGCGATGCGGGACCGATCAAAATCAAGCGCACGCCGCCCGAGACATGGGACGCGGCCACACGTGCCTATATGCGCGCGTGGTCGGAACTCGGCTATGCGCGACATGACGATCTCAACGGCAAGTTCGGCGATGGATATGGCGCGTTGCCGTTCAGCAATGACGGGCAGCTGCGCCATTCCGCCTCGCGCGCCTATCTGACCGACAAGGTCCGTGCGCGTTCCAATCTTTCGATCGTCACGAACGCGCGGGTTTTGCGCGTCGCGATCGAGAATGGCCGTGCGGCCGGCATCGAGTATCGCCGGGGTGGTGCTGTTCAAGGCCTCGATGCCGATCATGTGATTTTGAGTGCCGGCGCCATCCGCTCGCCGCAATTGCTGATGCTGTCGGGGATTGGCGACCAAGCCGAGCTGGCGCGTCAAGGCATCGACATCCGCGCGCATCGGCTTGGCGTGGGGCGCAATCTGCAGGACCATCCGATCGTGTCGATCTCGGCTTATGTCGATCCCAAGGCGCGGGGCGTGAAACCGTCGCGCGGCGTCTCGACCTATCTGCGCTATAGCTCGGGCGTGCCGGATTGCGAGCCGTCGGACATGGTGTTGTCGGGCGGTGCGCGGTCGATGTGGCACGATGTGGGCGAGCGTATCTGCTCGCTGCGCACCTATCTGTGCCTGCCGTATTCGCGGGGGACGCTGAGACTGGCAAGCGCCGCCCCGGAAGCCGATCCGATTATCGACTTCAACGGCATGTCGGATCCGCGCGATTCGCGCCGCCTGGTCGAAGGCTTCCGAATGGTCGCGCGTATTTTGGACGGGATGATGCGCCCCGGCGTGGTGTCGGACGTGTTCCCGTCGCGTCTGTCGCCGTTGATCGAGAAACTGAGCAAGCCCACCGCGTTCAACGCGCTGCTTGGAGCCGTCGGGGCCGTCGCGATGGACGCTTCGGCCGCGTTGCGCCGCTTCGTGATCCGCAACATCATCACCGATGGTGCTACGCTGGCCGATATTTTGCGCGACGATGCGACGACCGAGGCCTATATCCGCCAGATCGTCGGCACGTCGTGGCATCCGGCGGGGACGTGCCGGATGGGGGCCGTCGATGACGCCAGCGCGGTCGTCGACGCGCGAGGCGCAGTGATCGGTGTCCGAGGCCTGACGGTAGCCGATGCCTCGATCATGCCCCGCATCGTGCGGACGAACACCAATTTGCCGACGCTTATGATTGCCGAAAAGGTCGCTGCTCAGTTCGTATAACGGCCACAAATTAAAACGCTTCCAAATCAAGATCGAGCATTTCGCCGATTTCCGTAACCTTCATGTCCAAGGCCTCCGCATCTTTTTTGTCTTGCGCCCGGTCTTTCCAAAGATGGCCGTAGAGATCCGTGGTCGTCATATAACTTGAGTGACCCATGCGTTGCTGAAGGACTTTAGGTGTCACGCCACGTTCGATCTCCAAGCTCGCATACGCATGCCTCAAACCATGCAGCGTAATGGCGGGCTTTCCAAACTTTATTCGAAATTCAAAGAAATTTTTGACCCCAAATTCCTGCCAGCCGGCGACGTCGAGCTTGTCCCAGTTGTCGTCATGGAACTTTTTAAGATCTGGCGGGAGTTTTAGAAGACTGATCTCAGAGAAGCGTTTCCAGTCACGTGCGACGAAGTTCGAGTAGTCGATCGGCGTATCGGAGCCACGGCTGCGCAAAAGCAAACCATCTCTTGGCATAGCCTGCTGTTGAACATATGTCTGAATCATCCTGTATACGCGATTGGAAATCGGAACGTCGCGCAATGCGGCAGGCGTTTTGACATCGCCAATCTTATTGAAAATGTCGGCGCGCTGTCGGACTTGCACATAGTGCGAATTATTGATCGACACGACGTTCCGGATCATCAGTCCGCGCGTCTCGGACGATCGAAGTCCAGCGAAGAGCCCTAGTACGGCGACGATGTCCGCGCGGCGAATGTAGTTCCAGTTGATTTCGTCACCCCACTCAATTCTCTCTCGTAAGTCGGAAATCAAGAGCTTCGATGAAACCTTGGCTCGTTCATATCTCCGGATCGATCCGCTGTCGCGACTGGCGCTGTAGCGTAAATTATTCAGGGGGTTCTGTTCGATCGCGCCAACATTATGCGCGTAATCCATTATTCTTTTGAAAGTAGAAAATACAACTTTGGCATATCTCGGCGTTAGCTGCGATTTCAATTCGTCGAGTATCTCGAGACCTTTCATTCGATCGATACCTCGTATCATCAAGCTGCCAATCTTCGGCTCGATATGACGCTGAATTTGGCGCTGATAACTGTCGTATGTTGACCGCTCCAAACCTCTCGTTTTCTGCTCCAGTACATATGCCGCCGTCACCGCAGAAAAGGTCAATGGCCTAGCTTGCGCGCCGGAGTTCATTCTTGTTGTATCCAGAGACTCAGCAAATGCGGCCGCTTCGCTTTGGGTTTTGAACTGACGGCGAAAGCGACGGCCGTCGATATTCCACTCGACAATCCAGGCACGACGTATTGCGCCGTTCGCCGTTTTCCAGAGTCTTCGATAGATCGTCATGAGGCCCCTCAATCCGCTTAGTTACTTTCGCGGCATAAATGATAAGGCTGGGGGACTTAATATCGCCGTGCGCCGGCGTTAAAATATTGATTTTAATGCGTTATTGCGCAATGCCTTTCGGCCTGCACGGCGTGAGATCATTCATTGTTGTGCCGAGGAGTAACGTAGTGGCCAGCCCTGGGTTTGGGGGCGCACGAATAAGCGAATCGCATCTTGGCCTCGAACGTGCTCAACGCATGTCCGCGACGTCTCTAGCGTGTCGCGTTAGACGTCAGTCATTTCGAGCGATTGCCGCCGCCGTGAAGACGAAAACGGTCGCGGTCGCCGCGATCAGGGCGCAGCCAAGATAGACGAGCCGCAACCGCGTGATCACCGACGTGTCGAACGCTTTTTCGCCACACTGGCGTTGTGCGGACTCGCGGCCTACGCGTGCTGCGATCGCCAAGGCGACGATCAAGGGAATGATCGCCGCGTCGAACGCCGTGTCGTTCGGCGAACCGATCATAATTGTGCCGACAGCAATCGCGGCGCCGGCAACCATCACGACAGTGTCCAGGGGCGGACGAAGTGCGTCGTGTGCTAAGGCTTCGAAGCGGCGGATCGTCGTTAAGGGGCTCATGATTCCCGCCATAGCTCGGTCGGGGGGATCTCCGCAAGCCAGGAAGGGAAGTCCGCACATAGTGCGATTTGGGTGCCTATTGGTTCGCCGGTCACGCGGAAACTCGGATTGGGACCCGCGGCGGCCGCGCCGCCTGCGCGAAAGTGCCGGATTGTCGAGGGCGTTGTCCGCCACCTAGCGATAGGTTGCATGAAACTGCGCCCGAACTTCGGGCGTCAGAGTCTCTCGAGGTCTGCTCGCCGTTTCGCGATCTGGCGGTCGATCAGCGCAAGGGTTTCGGGCCTGGTCATGCGTGTCGCTAGCGCCGCCATCGGGCTTTCCAATTCCGATGGGGCGAACGGAAGGCATTCCAGCGGATCCTTGGCCAAATTTTCAGACGGTTTCTCGCACGGTACGGCGGGCGCGTTCTCAGGCCTCGAATTCGGCTCTTTGGGCATCGCTGCAAAGCACTCCACTTGCCAGTCGTATTCGCTGAGAAAGCGCGCATATCGCCGCTATTTAAACTACTGGACCTGAAAAGTTGCAGAAAGCCAAGATGTGTTGACGGCGCGTTCAGCCCCCCAAAGAAAACGTCTCAAACGCGATGACGACGGACAATCGATCCCAGCGCCGTTAGCCTATTGGTTCAGAAATCAATCTGCGGGACTGAGAGTCCCTCGATATGACCTGATCTATCAAGACCCAATTGTTGTTGCTCTATTCTCTGATCATACAAGAGTTTGGGAACAACGTTAGTTCCCTAGTTGACTTACAATGAATTGGTTGGGCGTTTGTCTTCAAAATTGCCCGCGACCGATCTCGCTGCGGCTATTTTCGGACAAAGTACACTACTCGAACTCGGCACCGCGATGCGGTAGCTTCTCCTTCGGTTGGATTTGAAAACTCAGATTAGCCAATCTAGAAGCTTATTAGAAAATGTCTTCCGGTCACGCGCCATCGACGGTTCTATTCAACTTTTCCGAACGCGATTTGGCGGCATTGATCGCGTCCTGCGCCGACGATCCGCTAATGCCGATTCTGCGCGCGCATGTGCCGCCGGGCGGCAAAGTGTTGGAAGCGGGGGCGGGATCGGGACGTTGGATCAAGGCGCTTCACGATCTTGGATACGATGCGACGGGAATAGAGCTCAGTCGCGGCGATGTCGACCGCTTCCGGGCGGCTTGGCCTACTATTCCGTTCGACAACGGCGACATCGAGAATATGCCCTACGCCGACGCTGGCTTCGACGCGATCCTGTCGCTTGGTGTCATCGAGCATCTGATGCGCGGCCCCGAACGCGCGATGGCTGAAATGCGGCGCGTCATCAAGCCGGGCGGCGTGTTACTGTTGACCGTACCGCATGCGAACGTATCTTTCGTCGTTGAGCGGATGAAAGACGCGATCCTGCATCGCGTCTATTCGAGTAGGACGCTGCGCCGCTGGCTCGGAAAACGGCCGACTGGATTTTCCGCCGCCGCTCAGCGCGAGACGATCGCGCGGATCGACCGCGAACGCTGGAACGGTCTGCCGGTGAAATATGGATTTTCGCCGGAAGCCGGAAAGTTCTTCTACGAGTACCGTTTTACGGCGGCGCAGCTCACGGAGCTTGCCCGGCGTTTTGGTTTCTCGGTCGAGGCGGTGCGCGTTCTCTATGGCGACGATCGTCTGTATCAGATCTTCGGAAAACTGGTCGGCCATTACGACGGCAGTCATGCGCCGCGTCTCAATCCGGTGGGGCGCATGCTCGCGGCGTTGCTGCCGCGCTTTTGGTACGGCCACATGGTACTGATCGTCGCGCGCGCCTGATGCGCTCGGAACTTGGAATATCGCGTATGGATTCTGGCGTTATCGCCCAAGCGCGGGCATTGATTGGTTTCTCGGTGGCGCGCGTCTTGGGCGTCTTGGCGCTCGGTGCCGCGACCTCGATCGCCGAAGGTGCCGGATTTCTGGCGTTGGCCAAATTGCTTGGCGCGTTCGGATTGCTCGACGGCGGCGAGGTTTCCTTTGCGCCGTTGGCGGCCGCGCTTTGCTTTTATATCGTTTTCATGGCGGCGGCTTCGCTGCTCGTCCGCTGGCGAGTTCTCGCGGCGAACCGTCTGCGGACCGACTTCACCGATCGCTTGCGGTTGGAGGCCCATCGCGCGTTGCTGGCCGCCGATCCGGACGGCCGGCCGAAGGAAAATACTGCACGAATCGTCCAGACATTGACTGCGGACGCGATGCGTTGCGCCGCCGGCGTTGATGCCTTACTGGGCGTCGCGGCCCAAGCGATACAGGCCGGGATATTGCTGGCGGTGGCGTTCGTCCTTTCCTTCGAAACGACGCTGCTGATCGCGGCGCTGGCGGCGGTTCTGGTTCCGCTCACGCGCGCGCTCGACCGGCGCGTCCGTTCGGCGGGCGCCGCTCTGGGGGAGGCGATGCGCGCGCTCGCCACGAGTTTGGCGGACGATTCCGCCGGATTGCGAACGATAAAGATGTTCGGCGCGGAATCCGCGCGCGCCGCCGCCTTTGCCCGGCATGCACGCCACGTCAGTGCGATATTGGCCAATCACGCGGCTTCGATGGGAGCAGCGCGCGTGGCCGGTATCGGCTTGTCGGCCGCGGCGGTCGGCGGTCTGCTGGTTTACGCGGTGTTGTTGCGCGATGTCCCGCTCGCGCAAGCGCTGGTCCTGGCCGGCGTCACCGCGCGCCTTGTGGCCGCGACCGTCCGCGTGCGCGAAAACTGGCGAACGGCGATCCACAACGCGCCGGCCTACGAGGCGCTGAACGATCTTGCGCGCGCGGCACCAACGGCCGCTGTCGCACCGTCAGTCGCAAGGAGGCCAAATCCGCTCGCGAATGGAATCGCGTTGAACGATCTTGCCTTTGATCACGGGCAATCGACCGTCTTCGCCGATGTCGCGGCCGAACTGCCGGCCGGTGCGATCACCCTGCTCACCGGCCCGTCGGGTGCGGGAAAATCGACATTCGCGGATGTTCTTGCGGGGCTTTGCGCGCCGACGCGCGGCACGATATCGATCGACGGCGTGACGGTGGGCGACGAATGCCGTCCGGCGTGGCGCCGGCGCGTGGGCTACGCCATGCAGGACGCGTTCCTGTTCGACGATACGATCCGCGCCAATCTGATGCTGGCCGATGCCCACGTGGACGAAGCGGCGTTGCGCCGCGCGATCGGCCTTGCCGCCGCCGATTTCGTTTGGACGCTGCCGCAAGGGCTGGAGACGCGCGTGGGAGAGCGGGGGGCGCGTCTATCGGCGGGGGAACGTCAGCGTCTATGCCTTGCGGCGGCGTTGCTGCGCCGGCCCGATTTCCTGATTTTGGACGAGACATTCGCGCCGCTCGATCCCGCGACGGCGGCGAAAGTTGCCGCTGGTCTGCGCAGCCTGCTCGCGAGCACGACGATCCTGGTGATCGCGCATCGGGAAATTCCCGATCTCGCACCGCGCGCCGCCTATCGCCTCGCCGAGGGACGGCTGACGCGCGTCAGCGATTGAGTTTCGGCTCGCCATATTTCTCGCGCAACAGCGGCACGATGCGCTCAATATCGCGCCGGACTTCGGGATAGGGCTCGGCCGCCGCCAACGCGACGGGAACCATGCCGGCGAAATACGCGATTTCGGCGATGCTGCCCGGTTCCCACTGCCAATGCCGCAAAACCTGGACGCCGATCGCGGCGCGGTCGGCCGCGTCGGCATGCGGCCACAGGAACAGCGCCGCGCGCGAGCGCAGCGGCATGATCGCGAAGTCGAAAGGCCCGGTGCGGATCGACATCGCGACGGCATGCGCGGCCTCTTCCAAGCGGCCGGTATTCGCCGCCGCCGTGGCGAGGCGATACCAAGTGAAGGAATCGCCGGGTGCTTGGGTCAGTGCGCGGATGGCGGTGCGCCGTGTCGCTTCGAGATTCGAGCGCTGAAAAGCGGTTTGGCTTGGGTTCGCGGCGAGTAGCATCCACGCGCGCGAAGAATCGACCGAAGCGCGCGCGACGGCGTTCTCATTGCCGATATGCTCCAGCTCGATCGCCGCGCGTTGAAGCGCTTCCGGCGGTGTGGGCAGGCCATTGGCGGCCCGATCCACATCGGCGACCCAAACTTGCCGTTCGATCTCCCCGGGCAAGCGCCAGCCGGCGCCGGCGATCAGCGCCGCGCCGAGCAGGAGCGAAATCACGCCGCCGCTTCTGTCCCGTCTATTTGCCGTAATAGCCACGGTACTTGCCGTAATAGTGCCCGACATCGCCGTAGCCATAGGCGGCGTGCTTACGCACGTTGACGCGTGTGAGCAGAATGCCGGCGATCGGCGCGCCCGCCGCGGCGAGCGTGCGTAGCGAGTCGATTACCGCGGCGCGCGGCGTCGAATTCCATCGCACGCAGAACAGCGCCGCATCGGCCAGCGGCGCCACGACCTGGGCGTCGGCGACGGGCATCGTCGGCGGGCAGTCGAGGATCACGACGTCGTAAGCGGCCTTCGCTTCGGCGACGATATGGGCAAGCGCATCCGCGCCGTTGGGGATCTCGGCGTTGTTGCCCGTGGTCCCGCGCGCGACCAACACGTCCACATCCGCGCGCGGATCCCGGACGATCGCTTCGGCGAGGGGAACGGCGCCGGCGAGCACGTCGGTCAATCCCGACTGCGGCGCCACGTCGAGCATGCGCGCGACCGTCGAACGGCGAAGATCGGCGTCGATCAGCAATGTGCGTTTCGACAAGCCCGCCGCGGTGCGCGCGAGGCTGAGCGAGGTGAGGCTTTTGCCTTCTTCGGGTACCGACGACGTCACGAGGACGACGCCGATCTCGCGCCCTTTCGTGGCATTGCGCAGGCTGAACCAAGCGATACGGAAGGCTTCGGCGTAACCCGAGCCCGGCTTGTCGATAATATGGTTGTTGACGTTGCGCCCAGGCATTGTCGCGATCGCGGGGATCATGCCGACGACCGGATACCCGACGGCCGATTCGAGCTCGTCGCGGGTGCGGAACGCGTCGTCGAAACGTTCGATGACCAGCGCCAGTGCGATGCCGATGGCGAGCCCGGCGAGCAACGCGCCGACCAGGATCAGGCCTTTGCGCGGCGCCGAAGGTGCGCGCGGTTCGCGAGCCTGCGAAATGATCCGCGAGTCCGATTGCTGGATGTTTTCCTGCTCGCCGGTTTCCTTGAAGCGCGCGAGGAAGGATTCGTAAAGCGTACGGTTCGCTTGGGCCTCACGCTCCAACTCGCGCAGGCGCACTTCCGAACCGGCTTGGCGCAGGACCTGGCCTTCGAGGTCGCGGCTCTGCCGGGAAAGGTTTGCCTCGCGCTCGCGCAGCACGGTCAGCTCGCTGCGCATCGTCTGCGCTTGTTTACGCACTTCCGTCGTTATAGCCGTGCGCGCGGTGGCGAGCTCGGCGTTGCTCTTGGTCATCGAAGGATGGTTGGCGCCGTAGCGCAGCCGAAGCTCCGCATTTTCCCGTGCGAGCTGCGATTCCTGCTCCTTCAGACGCTGGAGGAGCGGCGAGTCCAGGACTTCGTCGGCGGCGTCGACGCCGCGATTCTCCCGCAACAGCGCTTCGAGCCGGGCGACGCGCGCTTCCTGCTCCGCCCGTCGCGATTGGACCAGGATCACCTGGCTCGCGACTTCCTGCAGACGCTGGGTGTTGATTTGCACCCCGCGTGTCTCGATCATGCCGATGCTTGCGCGATAGGACGCGACGGCGCTGTCGGACGCGACGACGGCTTGGCGCAACGTGTCGAGCCGGTCGTTGAGCCAGGCGGATCCCCGTCGCAGCGCGTCGAAGCGCGCTTCGAGCTGTTCGTTCACATAGGCTTCGGCGAAGGCGTTGACGATGCGCGCAGCCTTGCGTGGATCGTTCGACGTGAAGGAGATGTTGATAACGAGCGACTGCGGCACCGCCGACGCCTGGAGACGCCCGCTCACCGCGTTGACGACGGCCGCGCGGCGGCGCGTTTCGCGCGTGTCTGGATCGATTGCCGGTGGCTCGGGCGGGGGGAATATCGCGGCGAACGCCTTGTTCACGGTCTCGCGCAGGATGGCGAACGCGTTTTCCTCCGGCGGGCGTAGTGTGGCGTCAAACTCCGGATCGGAGAACAGGTCGAGCTTGGCCGCGACGCGCTCGGCGAGACCGCGCGAGCGGATCACTTCCGCTTCACTGGTGATGGTAAGCTGCAATGGTGCCATCTGCGACAGGACTTCGCGCACATCGACCACACGCTGGCGGCGGGCGTCGAGCATGACCGACGATGTCGCGGTGTAGACCGGTTCGATTCGCGAGACGAACGCCCAAGCGATTCCCGCGAACAGCGCGCCGCAAAGCAGAATCAGCCAGCGTCGGCGCCACAAGGTGCGCAACATTTGGCGCAAATCGATTTCCAAATGCGCGGCGGAAATCGGGCGTTCGTTGATGCGGATATTGGTCAGCGGCGGCTCCGGGGCGGGCGTGAAAAAGCGGGGAAACCTACCACGCGCCGCGTGCGAGCAAAACCGTCCGGACGGTTTCGGCCAGCACGTGGATATCGAGCCAAATCGACCAATTTCGGACGTAGTATGTGTCGAGATATTGTTGGCGCTCGATGTCGCTGTTGCTGCGTCCGGCGACTTGCCAAAGCCCGGTGATGCCGGGCCGAACGCGCTGGCGCAAGCGCCGCGCTTCGGGCCGCAGGCGTTCGGCATGATAGGCGGGCAGGGGGCGCGGGCCGACGAGGCTCATTTGGCCCGCGAGCACGTTCCACAATTGCGGCAATTCATCGATGCTGAAGCGGCGCAGGAACCAGCCAACGATCGGCACGATGCGGGGGTCGTCGCGCAGCTTCATGTGCCGGTCCCATTCGTCGCGCGCCGCTTGGGTATCGGCCAGAACGTTATCGAGCTCGGCATCGGCGCCTTGGCGCATCGTGCGCAACTTCCACATCGCGAAGGGCCGGCCGTCGACGCCTTCGCGGGTTTGCAGATAGAAGGCCGGGCCCGGCGACACGAGCCGTACGGATAGGGCAGCCAGCGTCACGATAATCGCGGCGAAGGGCGCCAGAAACAGGGTGAGGGCGATATCGGCACAGCGCTTGATCGCGCGGTTCCGGCCGACGAGAAGGTTGCGCGGCGTCTCCAGCGCGATCGTGCCCCCGATATCGCGCACGGAAACCCAGAGGCTCTGCCGGCCGCCGAACGAAGGAACGATGACGATCCGCGCGAAGGGCAGATCTTCGAGTTCCTCATTCGTCGCTTCGCTGCCGCCTTCCTCCAACACGATCAGAAGGGCGTTTTCGACGCCGATGCGCGCGGCGGCGTCGATCGTGTCGCATTCGGCGATCGCCCGCCAGCCGAGATCCCGGTCGCGCAACAACGCCGCCGCGAAAGATCGGCGCCGCTCGGGCGTGCCGCACAGAATCGCTGGCGCTCCCCAGGCGGGCAGGCGCGTCAACAAGGCGCGGGTCATCGCGGCCCCAAGCGGACAGGCGACCAAGGCGAGCGTGGCGGTGCCCAGCAGCAAGCCGCGCGACCATTGCCCATTCTGCACCAGATAGTCGAACGCGATCAGAAAGGCGAAACCTGCGACGACGATTGTCGTGCGCGTGCGCAATCGTTCCACGGGCGTGGTCCCGTAGGCTGGGTAAAGTCCGGCGACCGCGTACGCCACGGGAATGGCGGTCATCGCGACGAGGACCTGCAACAACATTTGCGGCGAAATGCCGATGGGGAAGACGTCGCGCAGCGACAATCGGATCGCCGCTGCTGTCAGCACGCAGATATGGAGGACCGCGAGATCGGCGAGGGCCATCGTAACGCCGATGACGAGCCCGCGCGAAGCGGGTTCAGAAGCGGCGTTCAAGCACCTTCACCACGTCGCCGGGTTGCAGCGGGGTGCGTTCGTTCGCCGCGTATTCGCGCTGTTCGCCATCGACCTCGCGAACCAGCACCAAGCCGTCGCGGCGCGCGCGATAATCGTAGCCGCCGGCCCTGGCGATCGCGCCGAGCACGGTCAAGCCCACGGTGTACGGAAATTCCCCGGGCTGGCGCACCTCGCCAAGCACGTAGAACGGGCGAAAGGTCTGCACCTCGACCGAAACCTGGGGGGATCGCAGATAGCCGCCGCGCGCTAAGGCTTCTTCGATTCGCTCGGCGACGACCTTCGCCGTGACGCCGCCGGCGCGAACGCTGCCGATCAGCGGAAAGGCGATATTGCCGCTGGGATCGAGCGTGAAATCGCCCGACAAGGTCTGCTCGTTGAAAACGATGACCCGGATGCGATTGCTGGGCTCGAGCAGATAGCCGTCGAGCGAGGTCGTCAGGCGCGTCGGCGCGGGCTCGCTCGGCATACTGCCGCCCGCGCAAGCGGCGGCAAACAATGCGACGGCGATCAGCGCCGCGCAAAGCCGCGCGGGAACGCCGCGCCGCGTCACATCCGCACTCCCAGGCGCAGCATCGTGGTCGTCTGATCGAAACCCGAAACCACCGCCGTGCTGTCGGCCTTGCGCTTGCGGTAACCGATTTCGCCTTGCGTGAACACATTGGCGTTGAACGCGTAGGTCAACGAGCCGCGCGTCTCGAACCCGTAAGACGGGGCGTCGGCGCCGACATACTGGTCTTTGAACATCGACGCGTAGCCGGTCACGATGATATTGCGCTGGAGTTCGCGGCGGGCGAGCAGCGACGCCGAGGTGCGCATGATGCCCGAAATGGCGGTCGTCGTGCTTTCCAGTACTTCACGATCGATTGAAGGCACGATCAACGTCTGGCGGTCCGGCGTCCAATTCAACGTGACCTTGACCGCGACGCCTGAGGGATCGCGCAAGGCCGGGCTTTCGTAATTCTGACGCAAATAGCCGACGAGGAAGTCGCCGCGAATGAGCTGCGAGATATCGACGCCCGCACCCGTGTAGACCGCGAAGCCCTCGCTATCGCGCTTCACGTTGCCGAAATTGATCGACGATTCGTAGGCGCGTTTGTTGAGCGTGCCGTAACCGACCGCGTAGTAGCCGGGGAACATCTCGTACGCCGTCCGGCCGGTGAGCTTGTATTCGCTGCGGTCGCGGCGCGAATTCAGGGTCGTGGCGCCCGTGCCGGTTTGAACGTTGCCGTACTGCAATTGATGGCGCGAGACATCGGCGGAATGGATCCAAGCGCCGCCGGTCGTCCGGCCGCCGATCGTCTGGACATTGCCGGTAATGGGCGTCGGATCCCTGCCGCTGGTCGCGTCCGGGCTACCGCGATCTTCATGCTGCCAATAGGCGGATGCGGCGCCGGTGATTTCGGTGCCGCGGGAAAGATCGTAGCGGCCGTCGAATCCGAAGCGGCCATTGACCTGATCGTTCGCGGTATCGCGGCGATAGAAGAGCTTCTCGATATCGCCGAAGAAATCGAATTTGTGCAGGTTCAGACGCGATTGCGCGCGGAATCCGACTTTATTCTTGCTGACCCAATCGCCGACGGTGTTGTTCTTCGTCGCGTAGATGTTATCCGAGTAGGTCGCTTCGGTCGTCGCTTCGGGATAAACGAGGAAGCTGCCCGCCTCGATACCTTTGGGCTGATATTCGTCGGCCAAGCGTCGCTGATCGGGGCTGGCGGATGGGTCGGTGTCGGTCAGAATTTCACCCGCGACACGCGATGTGTTGCCCAGGCGGCGCGGATCGGTACCTGAGGTTGACGAACCGTCGGTAAAGTTCGAAGCCGGCTGCGCGACCGCCGTGCCAGCGAGCATCACCATGCCGAGGCTCAGCGCGGCGAACGGCACCAAACCGCGCATTCCCTTCAGTCGTCGAGACAAAACCATGGTGACCCTAATTCCGAGCGCTACGAATCGAAGGAAAATATATATCGATCCAAGGAAAGAAAACACAAATTAGTCCGATGGTTACGTCTGGATAAAATCCAGTTTGTCGCCCCAAAGCGCCAAGATCGTCAGAACGCCCGATGCGTAGGCGCCCGTGTCGATACCGATACGGTTGGGCCTTATATCCGGATACTCGGTGATCGTGTGGCCGTGAACGATGCGAAACGCGAATTGTTTCGTTTCAGACAGGAAAGGCTCGCGTATCCACAAGAGATCTTGCGGGCGTTGCCGTTCGAGTTCGACGCCGGGGCGGATTCCGGCATGAACGAAGAGATAGCCCCCGACACGCTTGGTGAATTCGGTGCGGCGGAGAAAATCGAGATGCATGGCTGGCATGCGCGCACGCATCTCGTCGCGGATCGACTCGGCGGATCGTCCGGCGGCGGCGATGCCGTAGCTCGCCAAGGCCGCGACGCCGCCGTAGTTTAGCCAAGCCGGATCCGGCGAGGCCGCGTCGAAAAAATCGAGCATCACCTGTTCGTGATTGCCGCGCAGAAACGTCGGCGAGAATTCCGCGAACGGATGTTCGAGCAGATATTCGATGACGCCCGCGCTGTCGGGCCCGCGATCGATATAGTCGCCGAGGAACACGATACGGCGCAGCCAAGCCGCAGGCATTTTCGCCGCATGTGCGCGGATCGCGTCGAGCGAGCGTTCGAGCAAGTCTCGTCTGCCGTGAATATCGCCGACGGCGTAAACGATTTTACCTTCGGGGATTCTATATTTCGGTGATTCCGCGACTGGGCGCCGACCGGCCGCGCCGACCAGCCAGCCCCAAAATCCAGCGATCAAGACGGGCTGGCGTTGAAGGTCGTCAGCTGCTGCTCGACCGGAACGTTCTGCTGCACGTTCTGCTGCTGCAGGGGCTGCTGCTGCACCGCCTGAACCGGCTGCTGTCCCGCGAGAATGGCGGCAACCTGCGACGCATTCGCCGCATTGGTTGTGTTGAGGGCGGGGTTATTGCTGGCGGCATTGAGCGTCTGCGTGACAGTTGCGGCGGCGCCCGGCGCGGCGGCGGCGACGGCGGCGCTGTTCGATACGGCATAGGCGTCCGCCATCACCGCGATCGCGGCTTGCGGGTTGGCACTGTAGACGACCGGGCTCGTCGCGATCTGAGCCGCGCTGACGGCCATATTGGCAACCGCTTGCGGCGCCACTTGCTGCGCCACCGGATTGACCATGATCCGCGCCGCAATGGTGACGACCTGCATGGTCTGGTTGGGCGCGGCCGTCTGCGGCGGGGCGGCGGAAACGATCTGTACGGCAGCGGCGGCGGCGCTGACCGCAGCTTGCGGATTGGTAGCGAGCAATTGCTCCGCGCGCTGGATCACAAGCGCGGCCAAATTGGCGGCCTGGATCGGGTTGCCCGCGGACAAAACGTTGATGGCTTGAGTGATAGCCGCTTGGTTTCCGGAGAGAACTGCCGCGTTTAGGGCGGGCGGCAATTGGACCGGCTGTTGCTGCTGCGCGGAAGCGCCGCCGGGAATCGCGAAGAAAGCGACTGCCAAGGCCGCCGCGATCAACCAATTGCGAAATCCGCGCATCGAACTCTCCTAAAACCCGAATTTCGTTGATTTTAACGGATCGCGAACATCGCCGCAACAGCGTCGCGCGTGGCTGTCCGCAACGGGAGATAAGGATGGAATCTTAGTGCCGCAAAAATTCCGATGCCCGCCACGAGAACCCCCATCCACGCGCCCGCATGGCGGCCGGCGACTATAATCGCCGCCACGAAACCTATGGCCGCAGCTGCGCCAATAATGGCGCTGGCGACCTCGCGCGCAGAGGTACCCGTGACCCGAGCGGCGATGATCAAGCCCGCGATCTGGAGCGGCGCATCGACCGCAACAACGACCAATGCCATTTCCGCTGCGGTTTCGGGCCGTAAAACGAATAGAGCCGCAGCCCCGATCGCGAGGAATAGCCCCTGCAACAACGCGCGTACGCCCAGTGCGCCTTGCGCTTCGCTGACCCCGCCATTCGCGACGCCGGCACCGCGCAACAATCCCCAAACGGCCAGAACCGAAAAACATGCTGCCGCTTCGGCCCAGGCCGAGCCGAGGACCAATGTCACCAACGCCGCACCCTCGATGATCGCCAGACAAGCGATCGCGCCATGGATCGTCAGGATCGCGGCGAGGCCGGTCAGCCAGCGCCGCCGGACGGTTTCGGCGTCGCCCTTCGCTTGCGCATAGGCCGGGAACAAGACCTGAGCGCTGGCGATGGCGAGCAATTCCATCGGTACGATCGACAACGCCATCGCGCGATCCCACAGCCCGGTCTGGGCGGCGCCCGCGAACACGAGTGCAAGCGGTGCGAGCGCGTGGAACCCGGCGCTATCGAGAATCCGCAACGCCCAGAACCACGCGGCTTCGGACCGGATCGCGGCGTCGGGAACGCGCGCTTCGCGCCAGGGATGCGGGCCCGCGCGCAATGCGATCGTGGCGCCGATCGCCGTTTGGGCCAGCGTGCCCGCGACCAAGCTCCAAGCACCGGCCCCCATCCACGCCAGCGGGATCGCGACCAAACCTTGGCCGCCGATCAACGCCCCCAGCGATTGCGCCGCCAACGCGTCGAAGCGCAGATCGTGGCGCAGCAGTGCCGTCGCCACTTGGCCGAGGGCCGCGATCGCCGGGGCGAAGCCCAAGGCCCGCAAAATCGCCGGACCCTTGACCGGATCGGCACCCGCCCAAGCGCACAGGATCGGCGCCAACATCCAAATCGCGGCGGCGAGAACGAGCGAGCCCGCAAGGCCGCCCGCGAATAGGCCCGCGAGCGTGCGATCGCCGAGCGTCCGGCCGCGCCGCGTCGTCAGCGTGACGATTCCGAAATCCGCGAGATAGGACATTAGCCGCATGGCGCCCGCGGCGGCGGCGAACAATCCGTATTCGGATTGCCCCAACAGCCGCGCCAGCGCGGCCGCGAAAGCCATTTGAAGGACCGCCCCCGCCGCCGTCGAGAAATGGCTGGCCGCGAACGCGCGACGCAGGCGTCCGGCCATCGCGGCGGCGTCGAGCGAAGGTTTTGTCATTGCGCGCGATGATGCGATACTTATCCGCACGCGCGCAATCCCGGCGATCCGACATCCGAATGCTTCGTAGATTTCATTTCCACTGTTTCTGCTTGGTCCTCGCGCTCGCACCACTGCCGTTCGCTTCGAACCGCGCATGGGCTTGGACGTTGCTTGCGCTGCTCGTCGGCATTCTTTGCGTCACATGGCCGGTCGCCCTTCGCGGCGAGAACGATTTGCCGCGCATGCCGGTTGCGCGTTTTGCCGTGCCGGGCGTTCTGTTCGGCGCGGCGCTGCTCTGGGGCCTCGTCCAGACGCTGACCTTCGCGCCGGTGGAACTTCAGCATCCGCTTTGGGCGCAAACGGCGCGGGCGCTCGGCCGCGTCGTGGAGGGCGGGATCGCTCTCGATCTTTTGGCCGCTGAAAGCCGGTTGCTGCGGCTCTTATCCTATGCGGGTATTTTCTGGATCGCCGCACAGCACGCTGCGTCGGGACGCCGAGCGCGGGTGCTGATCGATGTCTGTGCGGTTATAGGCGCGGTCTACGCCGCTTATGGGCTCGTGGTTTTCTTGTCGGGCAGCGAAACCATTCTCGGCTACGATAAATGGGCTTATCACGGCTATCTCACTTCGACCTTCGTCAACCGCAACCACTTCGCGACCTTCGCCGGGTTGAGCGCCCTTTGTGCCGCCGCGGCCCTGGCGCGACGACTTGAGGACGGCGCGCGAATCTGGTCCGCGCTTTTGCGCCGAGACGCGTTGTTATACGTCGCGGCGCTGGTGTTGTGCCTCGCCGCTTTGTTTGCGACTGCATCGCGCGCGGGTATCGCCGCGACCGCTGCCGGGTTTGCGGTCTGGTACTTGTTCCGCGTCGATACGACGCCGACGCGGCGCTACGCGGCTTTAGCCGCGATCGTCGCGGTCGTCGCGGCGGCGTTGTATTTCGTCTTCGGCTGGCGCAGCGAAGGCACGCTGGACGAAAATTTCGAGACGCGCATGCGCGTTTATCGCGCGGCCATCGCATTGATCGAGGCGCGGCCATGGCTTGGATACGGGCTGGGTTCCTTCGGCGCCGCCTTCGCGACGCTGCGCACGCACGAGATCACGCAAATCTGGACCGAAGCGCATAATGTCTATCTCGAATTGGCGCTCGAATTCGGGATGCCGGCGGTGCTGGCGTTTCTGGGCGCGCAAATCTGGATCATCGCTGTTTGCGCACGTAAACACGCGAGCCGCATTGCCGTCGTGGCGTTGGGTGCGGCCGCAACGATCGCACTCCATTCGGCGATCGATTTCTCGGTGCAGATTCCGGCGGTCGCGGCGTTGTGGGCGGCGCTGCTCGGTGCCGGCTACGGCCGCGCTTGCGTCCGGGCATGAGGATCGGTCTGACAGGTCCTTGCGATCTGTCGCTGCTGGGGCCGCGACTTCACTCCACGTCGGGATTGCCGCCGGGTTTGGGCGGGCCGATCCTGCCGCTGCTCGCCGACGGGTTTCGTGCGCTGGGCGACGACGTGACGATCTACACGCTCGACGAAACCGTCGCGATGCCGACGCGGTTCGACGGGCCGGGATTGCGCATTTGGGTCGGCCCATACCGATCGCGCCACCGAATGCGTGATTTTATGCGTGCCGAGCGTCATGCGATCCGCGACATGATCCGGGCCGATCCCGTCGACGCCGTCAGCGCATGGTGGAGCTACGAGTTCGCGCTAGGCGCGATGGCGTCCGGCATTCCAACGATGGTTAGCGTGTGCGATTGGGCGCCGGCGGTGCTGCGTCATTCGCCCGATCTTTATCGATTGGGACGTTTGGCGATGGCGTTCGCGTGTTTCGCGCGCGCCCGCGATCTCACGGCCGTGTCGCCGCCTATCGCAAGGCGGTTGCGGCGCTGCGGCTTGACGGCGCCGGTTTTGGGGCAGCCCGTGCCCGATCTTGCTGCGCTGCGCGTGGCGGCCAAAGCGCCCGACGCGCCCTTCGTCTTCGTCGGCGCGGGGTTCGGCCGGCTCAAAAATCTCGCGGCGCTCTTGCGCGCAATGCCACGCGTGCGCGCGCGTTTGCCGGGCGCGCGCTTGTCGGTTTTCGGCGACGAACACGCGCCGGGCGGCGTTTCGGAAACCTGGGCGCGCGCGCAAGGCCTCGCCGATGGTGTCGATTTCCTGGGCCCGCGCCCGCAAGATGAAGTGCTGCGCACGGTCGCGCGCGCGCGGGCGCTTGTCCATCCCTCGCGCGAGGAATCATTCGGCCAAGCCGTCGCCGAGGCGATGGCGCTGGGCACGCCCGTGATCGGTCATATCCATGCGGGCGGCGTGCCGTGGTTGCTGGAAGACGGCGCTTGCGGCGCGCTGGTCGACGCGACCGATCCTGATGCGTTGGCGGAAGCGATGATCGCGCTGGTGGCTGATCGCGTGCGGGCGAACGAACTCGCACGGCGCGCGGCGGCACGCATCGAGGGGCATTTTACGCCGCAAGCGGTCGCGTGTGCTTATCGCGACGCGTTGCGCCGTTTGCTCGACAACCGCGCGGCAGCGACTTCATAGGCGAGCAGAAAGCCCGCGCGTGGCACCGTTAGAAGATAACGCCGCCATAGCCGCCTGGGCTCGCTCGCCAGACGGAACAGCCATTCGAATCCCCACGCGCGAATCGCACGCGGCGCTTGCGGTTTGACGCTCGACAGAAAGTCGAACGCAGCACCCACGCCGACCAGCAGCGGTGCGTTTAGATGCGGCCGGTTTTCGCGCATCCATAATTCCTGTCGCGGCGCGCCGATCCCGACCCAGATGATATCGGCATTGGCCGCGTCGAGAGCGGCGCGATGCGCCCGGCTTTCGTCGTCGCTCCAGCCTCCGTAAGGCGGTGCGAGCGCTAGTACGATTTCGGCGCCGGGATGTTCCGCTGCGATACGCGTGCGCAACGCCGCGAGTGTGTTTTCATCGCCGCCGAACAAAACGTGCCGAAAGCCGGGCCGGTCGAGCATCGCGTGCATGAAATCGGGACCGTAGATGCGCTCGGCTGCGACGCCGCGCATTCGCCCCGACCAGACGAGGGGGATACCGTCGGGAAACGCGAAGCGCGCGCCATCCAACGCGTGCGCGACGGCCGCGTCGTCGCGCGCCGCGAGCAACAGACGTGCATCGACATGGCACGCATAGCCGCGTTCGCCCGAGCGGATGAACGTCTCCGCCGCCGCGACGGCTTCCGCGAAGGCCGGCATATCGATCCGCACGCCCAATACGGGTAGCTGATTGGTCATCGTGCCTTGCCGATCAAGTCGCGATAAATGCCAAGCCGCGCCGCGATGGCGCGTTCGGGCGCGTATAACGTCTCGAAACGGTTGCGCGCGGATTGTCCCAGGACGCGCATCTCGCTCGGGTTTCGCGCCAGTGCCTCGATCGTTGTACGCCAGGCTCGGGCGTCGTCAGGCGGCACCAAGCGGCCGGCGCCGTCGCCGAGCATTTCGGATGCGGCACCCCGGTCGCTCGCCACGATCGACAGGCCGTGCGCCATCGCTTCGCCGACGGTCAGCGCGAAATTCTCGTAGACCTGCGACGAAAACAGCAAGATCGCCGCACGACGCATTTTTTCCGCGACACTCGCGGCATCAACTTCGCCATGCCAGCGCCAACTCGGCGGCGCGAGCGCGCGCAGCCGCGCCGCATCCGGACCGTCGCCGACGATATCCAACGGGATGTCCAGTCCGCGCCACGCGTCGAGCAAGACATGAAGCCCTTTTTCGGCGCTGACGCGGCCCACCCAAAGAATCCCTTCGCGCCCGTTGATCGGCGGCGGGCCCGGATCGAACACGATGGGTGGCGCGACGTTGAGTTTCGTGCGGTCGTATCCGCCGGCGACGAAGCGCGACGCGGCGAACTCGGATAACGCGATGTAGCGATCGACGGGGTCGCCGGATCGCCGCTGCGCGCGTTGCACGAGGTTTGACGTCAAGACGGCCAGGGTCGCGTCGCGCCGGCCGCGATAGCAGGCATGGACGATCGCGGGCCAGCCAGTGGGTTTGCCCACGCAAGCCTCGCAAGGTCCGCCGTCGCGGGCCAACAGGCCGTTCGCGCATAGCGTCCGGTAGTTATGCAGTGTGCGCACGACCGCACAGCCCGCATCCTTAGCGACGCGCAATGCCGCCGGCGACGGCCGAGGGAAGATATTGTGGAAATGCACGATGTCGGGCCGTACGCGCGTGATCGTCTTGGCCAGTTCGGCGCCGGCACTCGGCGACCAGACCGTGCCGAGGCCGAGGGCGATGCCCTGCGCGTCGAGATTTCGGCTATCGGAGAAATGCGTAGCGACATCGACCCCGGCCTTCGCCAGGGCAGCACATTCGATTTCGACGCTGCGGTCTTCGCCGCCGCGATGGCGATAGAAATTATGGACGATCAGCGCGCGCATGGCGCGATCTCCGCGACCGATGCGCGCCGCGCCTCCGGCCATGTTTGCACGAGATCGCCTAGCGCTTGATCGAGCGCGCCCCAAAGATCGAGCGCGTCCAGTTCCCAGCTATGGCCCCAGAGATGGAATACGCCGTCACGCGACGCGGCAAGACTGGCAAGCGCGCCCGTCGCCGACACCGGATCGCCGGTGCCAATGCGGCGTAATGCCGGACCCAATCGCGTACCGAGATCGCCGCCGCGCAACAGGTTCCGGAGCAGCGGCGCCGGCCCGTGCGGGAAAAACTGCATCGTCGTCGGCACGGCGAACGGGTCGGTTCCCGCATCGAGACGGAACATCCGCGTCGTACGCGCGTAGTCGAATCGCTTGGCGGCGAGTGCTCGGCCATGGCGGCCGGGCCATCCGCCGGGATAGGCGAAGCCGCGCACCTGCGCGCCGATCGCGTCCTCCAGAAATTTCTTTCCGTCGCCGATCTGACGCGCGGCCTGCGCTTCGTCCAGGCTGTCGAGGCGCACATGATCCGCCGTATGCGCGGCGATCTCGAAACCGAGCTTCGCGAGGCGCGCGATATCCGGTGCGGTCATCGTCGCGCGTCCTTCGACGTTGCGGCCCGGCACGAAGAACGTGCCGCGCAGCCCGTGCCGCATCAGCAAATCCGCGAGCCGCAGATCGGACGGATGCCCGTCGTCCCAGGAAGTGACGATGGCCGGCGATCCGGTCATTTGCGCCGCGCCGTCACGCCGGCGTAGATCGCGAACTGACGCGTGGGGATCAACGCGTCGATCAGCAATGCGGGAAAGCCCAGCAGATCGAACGGCATCGAAAGCGTGCGGGCGAGCGCCAAGCGCGCGAGATCGCCGATCGACCGGCCGCTGCGCCAGCCGTGCCGATTGCGCACGAGGTAGACGAGCGGCAGCAACGCAGCCGTATACGTGATCCGATAGGCGAGCCCGCCATGCGGCTGCGTTTCGATTTTTTCGAATCCGGCCGCCGTCAGATCTTGCGCCATGCCCTCGGGCGTCCAGCGCCAAAGGTCGTGCATGCGCGTGTCGGGCAGCGAAATCGGATAAGTGATCAGCAATAAGCCGCCGGGGGCGAGCGCGCGCCGCGCTTCGGCAAGCGCGCGTTCGGGTTCCGCGAAATGCTGGATCGAATGGAAAATGCAGACGACCGCGGCGGAGCCGTCGCGCAACGGCAGGGCTTGCGCGTTCGCCGCCGCGTGCAGCTGCGCCGTGCCATGCAGATCAAGGCGCCATTGCTTCCGTCCGGGAAAGGCGTTCGCTAGCGCCTTGGCGTAGGGCGCGTTGCCTGCCGCGACGTCGATGATGGGCCCGGCGGGAAGGTCGGCGCGCGCGGCGGCGGCGAGGAAACGCGCGACGATCCAGCGTTCCGGCGTCGTCCAATCGACGAAGGCGCGATAGAGCGTTTGGAGCGCGCCGATCATGCCGACGCCCGTTTCAGACCATCGGCGAAGCGCCGCGCGGAATCGCGAACATCGAACGTATCGGCATCCGCGCGTGCACCGGCGACAAGGCGTGCGCGCAATTCCGGCTGGTCAAGCAATCGGGCCATCGCGAGTGCCAACGATTCGGGTGTCAATTCGTCGGCCATCAACGCGTTGCGGCCATCGGCGAGATACTCGATTTCCGGACCATGGGCCGTTCCGGTGGCGCAGGTCACGACCGGCACGCCGTAACTCAACGCATGAACGGCGATCAGGCCGACCGCATCGGGCACGACGACCGCGTGGGCGGCGGCGAAGGCGACGGCCAAACGAGTCTCGTTGAACTCGGCCCGTAAAAATCGAACGCCAGATGCAGGAGGGAACGCGGCCTCTATCCGCGCGCGTTCGCCGCCATCGCCGATCGCCACGAAAACGCAGTCGCGGCCTTGGTCGCGCAGCATTGCGACCGCGCGCGCCGCAAGATCGATCCGCTTTGCGGGATAGAACGCGCCGACGAACAGGAAGATCGGGGCGTCAGCGATACCCAGTGAATCGCGCCAAGCTTGGATGTCGGTCGATGTCACTTGCGCAAGCGCGCGCCGCGCGCGTTCGACGTCGATCGTATTGCGGATCACAAAGATCCGATCCTTCGGCACGCCGGCTTTACGGCATGCCGCGCCGCCACCTTCGGTATAGGGCAGCACCGCGTCGGCCATGCGCGCGAGGATGCGTCGTAAAGCGCATTTGAAATTCGTGATGGGATCGCCGTCGCTCCATAGCTGGTAATGGCCGCTCAACGCGATACGCGGCCGGCCGGTCAATAGCCGCGCCAGAATAACGAGCCAGATGCCGAGATCGTGCAGATGGAACCCCATCGTGGCGACGTCGTAGCCCGATCGTGCGACCGTCCAAGCGCCGGTGGACCAAGCGATGCGTTCTCGCGTGCCGGGCCAATACAGATTTCGTCCGTAGCGGACGGGCAACGCGAACGCATCCGGAGGCACGCGCCCGGACGCGCCCGCGCGCGCGGGGCCCGCAAATATCGTCGCATCCAAATCCGCCATCTCGGCGAGCGGTGCAATTTGTTGCGCGCGATAGGCCGGCAATGTTCCTTCGAGCAGCGCCACGTTCGCGACGCCGGGACGGTGCGCCAGTCGCGCGGCGAAAATCGCGCGCGAGGCCGCCAGAGCATAGGTCGCGGCGAGCCATATCGGCCAAATGCGGCCGCCGTGGCGACGCGCGAAAACGGACCAAGCCGCGATCGGATAGCCGCGCGGGCCCAGGATCGCCCGCCAACGCTCGCCAAGCGTCGCGCGGGCATTCTGCCACGGCGCGATCGCATTGTTCGGCGCGCATTCGCCGACGGTGCCGGACGCTTGCCGGATCGGCACGCCGGCAGCGCTTGCGCGTAAACCAAAATCGGTGTCCGCCCCGCCTTGGGCGCCGACGAAAGCCGGATCGACGCCGCCGAGCCGTTCATGGATTTCGAATGGCACCAACACGACATTGCCTTGGAACGTGTCGCAGGGGGCCGGTCGTTCGGTGACGGGAACGGGCGCGAACCGGAAGGGATGCGACGTCCGGATTTGGCCGCCATAGCTGCGCGCGCCCGTCGCGGGATCGCGCGTCGCGCCGACGACAATCCCGCCGCCATCCTCGTATGTGGCGAGCAAACGCGCCAGCGCGTCCGGATCGAGCTTCACGTCGTCGTTGAGCCACAAAAGGAAATTGGGCCGCGTGGCGGCGGCTACGTCGAGCGCGCGGCGGATGGCGCCGCCCCACCACTGCGTGCCATCGGCGGCGATTACTTTAATGCCGGAGAATGCGCCGCCCGCGTCACGGCCGACCGGCGCTGCGGGGTCGTCCTCGACCAATACGGCGGTGAGCTTTACGTCGGCGGGAAGAGCCTGTCGCGCGGCGGCGCGCAACGCGGCAAGCGTCGTCGTCGGGCGGCCATGACACGTCACGGCGAGAACGACGGAACTCATGCCGTGCGCGCCTGTGCCCGGACCGGGATCGCCGCGCGCCGCGCCATGCCGATCGCCATGACGATCAATACCGATTGTTCGGGCGAGGGGCTGTAGGGAATCCCGTAGACGATGATCATCGTCAGCCAGGCGAGGGCGAGATTTCGGTCGGCGAGCAAGCCTTCGGCGACCTCGCCGCGCGCGAGGCCGCGAAGGGCGAGCAACGGCAACGCCAGCCAAGCCACGACCAGGATCGCGCCGCCAATGATGAAGGTTTCGATATAGAAATTATGCGGCGAATTGACGATCAAGCTGTTGCCGATATAGCGCTCGTAGCCGACGCCGAAGCCGGATCCGAACAGCCAGGTGACCGGTCCTTGCGCGATCGCGCGCCGCGCCAGGATCTGCCAGCCTTCGACGCGCCAATCCAAGGTGCTTTGACCGGAAAGCGGCTCGCTCACGGCCGAGCCGATTTCCGCGAAGAAATCTTCCCGCCCGAAGCCGACGCCGAAGAAAAGAATCAGCGCGAAGAAAAATGCCACGCCGCCGGCCGGGAAAAGGACGCGCCATGCGACGCGCCAATTGACGAGAGTTAGCATTAAAACGGTCACGGCGAGCGTCGTCCACACGCTGCGATGATAGAGGAACAGCATCACCGGCAGGATGACGACGCACGACAATTGAATGCCGGGCGACAATCTTCCGCGCAGCCAAAGCGTCAAGGCGATCAGCCCCGCTTGCGCCATCAGCAAGGCGCAATTCGCAGGCAGCACACGTTGCGCTTCGTAGAGCCTAGCGGTGGTCGGGCGTATGGCCGCGAGATCGAATTCCGGGAACGTCCAAAAGACGAGCGCCAAGCCGGTAAGCGCCACACCGGCGACGAACACGAATCGCACCAGCGTGTCGCACGCGCTTTTCGGCCAGGGATAACTCACCAGCAGGAATATCGCCGACGATAGATAGAAATAGTGCCGGAAGCCGTTCGCGGACGCTTCCAGACCATAGGTCGCGGCGCCGCGCACGAAGAACAATACGCAAATCGTCAAAAACGCCAGTGCCGCGACATCGAACACATCGTGTCCCGGTTTCGCAAGAAAGCGCCAACCCCCGGCGAGCGCCAGCATGGCCGCGAGCAAGTCGCTTGGCGAAACTTGGAACCCGAAGACCACCATGCGCAGGTCGGTTTCAAGCTGCAATTCGACGATTCCGAGAACGAAAATCGCCAGAACCGCCGGCCAGCGATTGACGGCGGCCAAGGCGGCGCCCATGCCGACGGCGATGAACATATAGATCGCGATGAATTCGTCTTCGATCACGGGTCTTCTCTAGCCGATGTGTCGTGCGCCGCCTAGCGTTTCGCCGTAATCTGTTCGCCGGACGATGCCGGAGCAGATTTTTGCGGGTTCTACATATCCTTAACGAGTTGCGCCATTCGGGGGCGGAAACGGCGCTCGCCAAAATGGCGCCTTATGCCGCGGCCGATGGCGTGAACGCCGAAATTCTGGCCGTCGTGGAAGACGGGGTCGGCGCTTATGCTGCCAAATTGCGTGCGTGCGGCTACACGATCCATACGCTTCGCTTCGCGCGTGATCTCGGATTCCCGTTTCGGATGCTCGCGTACTTCCGCGCACACCGCTTCGACGTTGTGCACATCCATTGTGAGCGCGCGAGTTTCTGGCTGGCCGCTGCCGCTTGGCTCGCCGGTGCGCGGCGGATCGTGCGGACCGTCCATGGATATTTCGCCTTCGAGGGCGCGTTGCGTTTTCGTCGGCAGCTCCAGCGAAAACTGGCGCGCGATGTGTTCGGTGTGCACACCGCAACGGTATCGCCGTGGGTCGCAGCGAATGAGGCTTCTAGGTTCAGCAATCCGGCGCGGGTTGTTCCGCTTTGCGTGGATGTCGATGTGTTCCGGCCGGCCTCGCCGGAATCGCGAGCGGCGGCGCGTCGCGCGTTCGATGTTGCCGACCACGAAATCTGCGTTGCGATCGTGGGAGCTTGCGATCCGGTCAAGGCGCATGACGTTGCTTTCGCAGCGCTGGCGCAAGCATCGCGGGCGGGATTGCCGATCCGAGTGCTGCATGCGGGAGCCGGGCCGACCGAAGCGGACGAACGTGTCCAAGTCATCGAATTGGGCATCGCCGAGCGCGTCGAGTTTTTAGGTGCGCGCAACGATGTGCCGGCGATCCTGGCGGCAAGCGATATTTTTCTGATGCCGTCCCGGATCGAGACGCTCGGACTGGCGGCAGTCGAGGCGATGGCAACAGGCTTACCTTGCGTTCTCGGCGCCGGTACCGGGATGGAGACGTTGCGCGAGTTCGATGGGGTGGCCGAATGGGTTCCGTGCGACGCCGATGCAATCGCAGCGGCGATTTCGCGGCTTTCCGGCTCGTCCGCGACGGCTCGGCGGTCGCAGGCATTGTCCGCATCGAATGCGGTCCGGCGCGAGTTTTCGCCCGATGCCGCATGGGCGCGCTTGCGCGAATTTTACGGCTTCTAGCGGACGAGATCGCGCAAGGCGCGCCATGTCATCCGAATTGGCCGGATGGCGAAATAGAGCCAGCCCAGGCGCGTGGAAACCTGCGCCCCGTTCCAGTCGAACGGATCGGCGAAGACCGCGCGTATTTCATCCATTCGCGCACGCCAGCCGTCTTTGAGATTCAACAAGTAGAGACGACGATGCCAGCGTCGGCGTAACGCGCGAAATCCGGTCTCCGGCGGTGGCGACAACGCGAACTCGCCGTCGAAGAAATTCCGCACGAAGCGACAAGCATCCTTGGCGGCCCGGCGATCCGGCAGCGGTTGAAGGCTGAGCCACTCGGCGCCGAGCGTCAAAGCAAGCGCCATCGGACGTCCAAGCCCGTGGGCTTCGGCTTGTGCCAGTAGCTCGGCTGGTCCGCCACGCGCTTGCGCAAGCCGGGCGATGTCCTCCAGCCAGATAAGCCGCTCCCAGCAATGATCGGCGCCATGCACGCACAAATACGGCGCAAGCATTTCGTCGGGCAGGGTGGCGATTTCGGCTTCACCGACTCTTCCGATCTTTCGCCCGCGCCACAACGTATCGAAGCGCGTTTCGAGGCGCGTGGGGTTGAGCGTGAAACGTTGTTGAATCTCAACAATGGATGGGCGTGTCGCGTGGCGCAGGACGAGTTCGCGCTGGTTCATGCCGCCGCCGAATCCCAGAAAATGATCGAGATCGCCTTGGACGGGGCGATAGCCGTGATCCTGTAGGCGTTCGGCGGTGCGGCGGAAATCCGCCGGATCGACGAGAAAATCGATATCGCCGACGCCGCGCGCGTCGATATCGCCGTAGAGTTCGAGCGACAACGGCACGCCTTTGAGAACGAGTGCTCGAATTCCCGCGGATGCGAGATCGGCGCTCAACGCCGCAAGCTCGGCGGCCCGTTCCAACGCGACGACGGCCTGCTTGCGCCGTCGTCGCGTTACGGCTTCGGCGGCCGCATGCGGCCGATTATCGTCGGGCAAGGCCAACAGCGCACGATGCAGTGCTACGGTCACGCGATGTGCGCGGGCTCCGCGCAGGACAATATTCCAATCCGTCACGGGGGCGGCGCCCCGCCGTAAACCTTCCGCCGTTTCGGCGCCGCGCGCGAAACGCAATGCCGTGCAAAGGAACTCGAACGCCGGATGGACGCGCGGCAGGCCTCCGGAAATTGACGAAGAACGGGTCATTCTCGTCCTGTTTGGACCGGTCGCATCGCGCTGGCAAGTCGGGACTTGACCGGCAACATCGTCCGTTCGAAAACACGCATGTAATGGCAATTCAAGACGACAGCGATCTCGACGCTTTGGAGGCGCGCGCCATCCATGTGCTGCGCGAGGCGCATGCGCGCTTGCGGCCCATCGCCATGCTTTGGTCGGTGGGCAAGGATTCGAACGTTTTGATGTGGCTCGCGCGCAAGGCGTTCCTCGGCCGTGTGCCTTTCGCCTGCGCGTTGCTTGACACCGGCGACGAGTTTCCGGAGGTCTATGCGCTGCGCGACGATCTCGTCCGCCGTTACGCCCTCGATTGCGTGAGCGTACCTTGTCCGCCGCTGGAAGCCACCGATCCCGGCTTGCCGCCTGCGGCGCGCGCAGCGCAGCGTAAAACTTTGGGATTGCGGAATTTCATTGCCGAACGCGACCTTGCTGGATTGTTACTGGGGATCCGGGCCGATGAGCAAGCTGTCCGCGCGAAAGAGCCCTATGCCAGTCCCCGCGATGCGCACGGCGCGTGGAACCCTTCGGCGCAGCCGCCGGAATTGTGGAGCCACTACGCGATGGATCGCCCGCCGGGCGGCCATGTTCGCGTGCATCCGATCATCGATTGGACCGAGCGCGATATCTGGCGCTACGTGAAGCGCGAAGACATTCCGGTTTGTTCGCTTTATTTCGCGCGCGGCGGCCAGCGCTATCGCACGATCGGCGAACGCTCGATCACGCGGCCGATCGCTTCGACCGCCGCCGATATCGACGCGATTCTCGCCGAACTCGCGACGACCCGGACGCCGGAACGTGCGGGCCGCGCGATGGATCACGAGAGCGAGGACGCGTTCGAACGACTGCGCGCCGGCGGATACATGTGACGTGGAGCGGGCGTCGCGCAAACTTTCCTTCGCCGTCGTCGGCGACGTGGATCACGGCAAGTCGACCTTGATTGCTCGGCTTTTGCACGCCGCGGGCGATTTGCCGGACTCGCGTGTGGCCGAAATTGCGCTGGCCGCGCGCGCGCGGGGCGCTGAGTTCGAATGGTCTTTCGCGCTCGACTCCCTTCAAGCAGAGCGCGACCAAGCCGTGACGATCGGCGCCGCCCGCGCGCGCGCTTCGTTCGGCGGCGTCGAGATTCTGTTCCGCGATGCGCCGGGGCACTCGCGCTTCGCCGGTGTTGCCGCAACGGCGGCGGCGTCCGTCGCGGCGGGAATTCTCGTCGTCGATGCGGCGGCCGGCGTTACGGCCGCCGCCCGCCGCCACGCGCGAGCGGCGACGTTTCTGGGGGTGACGAGCTGGGTGTTGGCCGTCAACAAGATGGATCTCGTCGATTGGAAGCAGGGCGCGTTCGACGCGATAGCGAATGCCGCCACGGTCGCGCTGGCGGAGGTGGGCGCAACGATCCAAGCGTCGATCCCGGTGGGCGCGCGGGACGGCGAGAATCTTTTCGTGCCGACGGCGCAGCGATCTTGGTACGCAGGTCCGGCACTCGCGGAGGCCCTCGTCTCGGTTGCACCCGATGCACCGCCGGCACGGAAGGGGCTGCGCGTGCCGGTACAAGACGTTTTGCGCAATGGCGAGACCCGTGTGCTACTCGGCGGCGTCGAAAGCGGAACGTTGCGGACCGGCATGGAGATTTTGTTTTCGCCCTCGGGGGAGCGCGCACGCGTTGCGTCGATCGAGACAGGTGGCTTCGGGGGGCCGCCAACGGCGATCGAGGCCGGCGACAACGCCGCCTTCGCGGTCGATCGCGCGATCTATGTCGCGCGTGGCGATGTGGCAAGCGCGGTCGAAGACGCGCCTGCGTTGGTCGACACCGTGCAGTCGGACATTCTATGGCTCGCCGATCCGGCCGGTGCGGCCTTGCGCGCGCGGCTTGGAACCGCCGAATGCGCGGCGCGTGTTTCATCGGGCACGTTCTCGGCGCCTGGCGAAGTCGTCGCAGGTCGGATCGATTTCGATGCGTTGATGTGCGCGGACAAGAACGCGCGCGGCGTGCTCGTCGCCGAAGGGCGGATCGTCGCCGGATTTCGGGTCCGCAGCTTCGTCGATCGTCGATGGCGTGCGCGCGAAGGCCTCGATCTCGGGATGGCGGCTTCGTCGGTGACGCCGGACGAACGCGCGGCGCGCGCGGGCCATCGCGGTGGCGTTCTCTGGCTGACCGGCCTGCCGGGAGCTGGGAAGTCGACTTTGGCGAGCGCGGTCGAGCGGCGGCTGTTCGATCTGGGTTGGCGCGTCTATGTGCTGGACGGCGACAATCTCCGTCACGGTCTCAATGCCGATCTCGGCTTCTCGCCGGGCGATCGGGCGGAGAATATCCGGCGCGCGGGCGAGGTGGCGGCGCTCTTCGCCGCGTCCGGAACGCTATGTATCGCGGCTTTCGTGTCGCCTTATCGCGCAGACCGCGCGACCGCGCGTGCCGCCGCGCAAGGCGCATTTCGCGAAGTGTACGTGAACGCGACATCGGCGCTGTGCGCCGCGCGCGATCCCAAGGGGCTTTATGCAAAGGCGCGGGCAGGGACGTTGAGGGGACTGACTGGTTACGACGCGCCCTATGAAGCGCCCGAGAATCCCGATCTGACGGTCGATACGGTCCAATCCGAAATCGATGAATGCGTGCGCGCGATTCTGGATTACGTGCGCCGGGAATTTTCGTAAGTCGCTTTTAGTCCTTCGTCGAGCGCCGTGCGCGGCGACCAGCCGCGCGATCGAAGCCGGCGGATATCGGCGAGCGAATGACGGATGTCGTTCGCGCGCGCGGGGCCGGATATCGGGGCCGCGGCGCTTGCGCCGATCGCGGACAGGCGGACCGCCAATTCGCGGATGGCCGTCGGCGCGCCGCTGCCGACATTGAAGATCGGTGCATCGGCCGTCGCGAGCGATAGCGACAAGCGCAGCGCCGCGACGACATCGCCGACATAGACGAAGTCGCGGGTTTGCGCGCCGTCGCCGAACACGACGCAAGGCTCGCCGCGCCGGACTTTTTCGCAGAAATTCGTGACGACGCCGGAATATGGATCGCCGGGCCGTTGGCGCGGGCCGTAGACGTTGAAGAAGCGCAACCCGACGCTGGAAACGCCGACCGCGCGCGCCCGCTTCTCGGTCTCGAGCTTGTCGATGCCATAAGCCGACACAGGCTTGAGTTCATCGTCCTCCGCGAGCGCTCGATCGTTTCGGTTGCCATAAACGGCGGCGGAAGAGGCGTAGACGACCGGAATTCGGCGCGAATGCGCGAGCGCGAAAGCATGAGTCGCGGCGGTCAGATTGACGCGCCGCGATCGTTTCCGGTCGCGCTCGCACAATTCGACCGATGTGATCGCGCAAAGATGGAAAATCGCTTCGGCATCTTCCGCGGCGCGCGCGTAAATCTCCGCGTCGCTGGCATCGCCGACGATCAACTCGACCCGGGAATCCAAGTTCGCGCGCCGTCCCGTCGACAGGTCGTCGAGCACGCGGACCCGATGGCCCTCGGCGATCAATGCGTCTGCGAGATGGGAGCCGATGAATCCGGCGCCGCCGGTGATTAAATAGAGTGCCATGCTTATTTGAACGGTGTCGCGATCCATCGCGAGAGTAGTAGCCCTATCGCGGATTGGGCGCCAACATTGCTTAGCGGACGAACCGGCCAATCTCGACGATATTGGCGGGCATTGGCCATCCGGTGATTTCGATGCCGGCGGTCTCCAGCCACGCGTGCGCTATCATCGATCCGGACTCGTCCCGGCCGGCGCCGAAATGCATCGTGCTCGCGATCTTCCGCCGCCGCAGCATCGACTGTGCTGCCATCGCCTGTTGCAGGCACAGCGCACGAAACGGCATGAACGGTGCCGCTGCACGCACGGACCAGCGGACATCTTCGATCACCCGCATCGACACGTCGTCCGGTATTGACGGGGGCTCGTCGGGCGAACTTGCAGGCGCCACGAACTCGCCGAAATCGCGCGTCATCCGCTGGAAATGCATCACGCGCAGCGCGGTTCGCGCGACAAGCAGACTCGCCGCCGCTTCGATGACCAGCCACTGGCGTCGCGGGCCCGCCGCCATGAACGTTCGCAGTTTCCGGCCAATCGACCGTGACCGCACCATGCCCGCGCCACTCCTTGGAACTGCCGCTTGAACGAGGAGATCATCCTAAAGAAATTTTGATCGTACGAGAATAGGGCGGGGTGGAAGGCGCCGCCGCCGGAAAGAAGCCGGGCATCGCGCGTGCGCATTGTCTGCGGGACGCCGATATGCGAGGTCTGTTGCCGCTTCTTGGTTCCACTTCCGCCCGCCGCCGATCATGACCGCCGATGCCCTCACCGCGTTCTCGAAGATCCCGCCGCACCTGCTGATCGAGAATGCGTTCGGCGCGGATATGGTTGGCCGTTTGCTGGATTTCGCACTGGCGCACGAGGGGGATTTCACCGGCACGACGGTCGGCAAGGCGAATATCGCCGACACGACGATCCGCCGTTCGCGGGTACTAAGGAACTTCGGCGAATTGACGGGCGTTGTGCGGGCGAAGTTCGGCGCCCTTCTGCCCCGGGCGATCTCGGCGTTAGGCATGCCGCATTTCGTGCCGCGAAAACTTTCGATCGAGTTGGCGGCCCACGGCGACGGTGATTTTTACCGGCGGCATATCGACACTTTCGTCGGCGCCGAAATCGGTGAATCCGATCGCGTGCTGACCGGCGTCTATTATTTCCACGCCGAGCCGAAGGCGTTTACGGGCGGCGCCTTGCGGCTGCATTCCTTGCGCCCAGCCGAGGCGGGGGGCGGCTACGTCGATATCGAACCGTCGAACGACAGCGTCTTGTTTTTTCCCGCTTGGGCGCCGCATGAGGTGCGACCGGTCTCCTGCCCGGGTGACCGGTTCGTGCAGGCGCGTTTCGCGATAAATTGTTGGTACAATCTGCGGTCTGAAACGCCACCTTCGTAGCGCAGTTCGGCCGCAATCGGATCGCCGATATCAGCCCGGATCGATCGCCTCGGCCTCGATCAGACCTTCGCGCTCCAACCGGGCGATAAAAGCCGCCGACTCGGCGCGGATCGTTTCATCCGGCGCGTCGTAGATTTCGGTGAGGGCCTCGACGATCTGATCGAGGCTGCGCGGCGTCTCCAGTAGGTTCCAGATACGCCCGCCGATGGCATTGAGATTGTAATACTGGCCTCTCTCGACGCTCATCATGACGATTTCGTCGCCGATCGGCGCGCTCAGGATACGATTTTTGCGCAGATAGGCACGTTTTGATGTGGTTTGTGGCGTATTCATCGTTCGGTTGAGGCCATCAAGTGGGGTTCGACAAAATCCCATCGGTCGGACGGGGAATCGGCGTGTCGGCATCGCTAACCGCACGACATAAAGCATTGCTTAACGCCCCAGCGATCTCAAGCTCGGCCGCAATGGATCACCGTTCGTCCGCGCGTTTAACGCTGTACCTCACATGTCGAGATTGTGCTAGAAAAGAGCCGTCACGTTCCGCCGGTCTTGATGGCGCTTGGTGTGCGTCTCGGCAAAGTTTGTGGAACGTGAGTTTTGAGGGATTGAAGGGCGACGGCATCATGAGCGATACGAATCAAACCGAAACGCGGCGTGATCCGTCGGCGAATGCCAAACTGCCTTGGCAGACCCCTGCTCTTGAGGTTCTCCCTGCCGCTCAAACCCGGAATAACGGACTTATCGCGCCGGGCGACGGGACATTCTCGCCGTCGCCGACGGGAAGCTGAACGCAGCCTTCATGTCTTTTTTCGCGGGGCTCGTGGGGACGGATCGAGCCGATCTGCGCGAAAGCAATAGGCTTAGCAACATCGCCACGACATATGGCGGGGGAGGGAAGCCTTCCCTCTGGCGGGGCCAAGCGGCGGCTTTGGTCCAGTCGCTCCGTGTCTTTACGCCAGAAGATCGGCTGGACCGGTTGCCGGCTGCCTTTGCAGGTGGCAATTCGCATTTCGTTTTCGACGGCCGGCTGGACAATCGCGACGCGTTGATCGCGGCGCTGGAATTGGCGCCGGACGAAGCCGCGCGTCTCGGGGATGGCGCGCTCGCGATGGCGGTTTTGGCGCGTTGGGGCATCGACGCATGTCCGCGGCTCGTCGGCGCTTTCGCCTTCGCTTGGTGGGACGATATCTCGCGCCGCCTCGTTCTGGCGGTGGACGCCACGGGCGGGCGCACGATTTTCGCCCATAGCGACGGCGAGCGGCTTTGCTTCGCCACGCGGCCGATGGCGGTTCTGGCGTTTCCCGGTGTCGAGCGACGCGTGGATGAAGCGGCGATGGCGCATCTGCTGCTGGGCCGCCCGATCCCTTCCGGTGCCACGCCGTTTCGCGGCGTTTTCCGGTTGCCGCCGGCGGGCTTGCTCGTCTGGAAGGACGGCGCCCACACCGTAAGCCGTTATTGGCGCCCCGATCTCGACCGCCGAATCGTCTATCGCGATCCGCGCGACTATGTTTTCGCCGCGCGCGAATTGCTGGCGCGTGTGACGGCATCGTGCCTGCGGGCGACCGGGCCGGTGGCCTGCCAATTGTCGGGCGGTCTGGATTCGAGCGCGGTGGCGGCAACCGCGGCGCGGCTGTTGCAACCGCGTATCCTGCATACGCTTACGTCCTATCCCGATCCCGCCGCCTTGCCGGCCGAGCGGCCCCGCGGTTTTTACGACGAAACGCCGCTGGCCAAGGCGACGGCCGCCCTCTATCCGAATATTGACGCGCATTTTCTGCAATCAGGAGCGATCACGCAGGGCGAATCCGATCCGAGCCGCATGTTTTGGGAATTCGGCGTGCCGGTTCGGAATTTCACCAATATCGGCGCGTGGGAACCGCTTTATGCGCGCGCGAAGGCGCTGGGCGCGTCGGTCATTCTGGTGGGAACCGCCGGAAACTGCACCCTTTCTTGGAAGAGCGAAGCGTTGCTCGCCGACCTCGCCGCCGAGGGACGCTTCCTGGACCTGGCGCGGCAACTTCGCGGCTTGAAACGACACGGCTATCGGGTCTGGCCGCAAATTCGCCGCAACCTGTTGCCCTACGCGGTTTCGGCACGCCTGCGGAATTTCGTGCGTCGGCGGCGCGGCACGGCGGAATTTTGGCGCGAACGCGCTTCGGCGAGCGATGCGCTCGTCGGGCGTGTGGATGCCGCCGCGATTACCGATACCGTATTGATCGACACGGCGCGCGGCGATCGCGATCGCCGGTTCCGGCTCGCCTATCTCGAGAAGCATTGGTCGAATAGTCAATGGATGGCGGGACACGCCTATGTCAGCGGCTGCGATCTGCGCGATCCGTTGGGCGACCGGCGGTTGGTCGAGTTCTGCCTTGCCCTGCCGGCGGGGATTTGGCAACAGGACGGCTGTCCGCGATCGTTCGCCCGCGAGGTGCTACGCGATCGCCTGCCGCCGGAAGTGACGGAGAATCAAAAGCGCGGGTACCAGAACGGCGATTGGTACCACAGGCTCACGCAGCTTCGGCCCGCCTTTATGGCGGAGCTGGACCGGCTGGAGGCGTCGCCCGCCACGCGCGAGATGATCGATCTGCAGCGTGTCCGCGCCGTGGCCGAGAATTGGCCGGCGGATGCGAATGCGGCGATGGCGCGTGCATCGGATATGCTCGATGTTTTCGGGCGCGGCATCCACTATGGCCGCTTCATCCGCTGGGTCGAGGGCTCAAACGGATAGCGCGATCCGTTCGCCGCCGTTCGCGGCTACAAATAGCCCAGCCGAAGCATCATCTCACGGTGGTCGCGTTCGATCCGCGCAGTTTGGGCGGCCGTCAGCGTGTCGCGCCATCCCCCGGCGACGCCGCGGCGGAAAAAGGGCCGTCCGTCATCCAGTCCTTCGGGAAAGTTCCCGGCGGACTCTTGTTCGCGCAATCGGTCGAAGCGCGTAGCTGACACCGTGGCTTGGACCGCCGCGTCGTCGAACGCCCAGCCGAGCACATCCACGGTTCGGCGCAGTACCGTCGCGAAGTCATCGATCATATCCTCGTAGCGGACGACGAGCGGATCGAGCCCGGACTCATCCAGCCAGCTCGCGACATGACCGCTCCAACTTGAATAAAACTGCGGCAAATGGAAATTGAAGGAGCTTGCTTTGGCGGCGACGCGATAATCGCGGTCGGCCATGATCGCTATGGCTCTGTCGATATCGACCTTAAAATGATGCGCGAAGGAAACGGCGACGTCGCGTGGATCGCGCACCAAATAGATTGCCGCCGCAGTCGCGTCGGCGGGAAACATCGCCTCGCCGTCGGCGGTGCGCGACCAGCAATCGTGAATCTTCCAGATCGTCGTTTGGCGCCCTTGCGTATCGATCAGCCCGTGGACCTTCGGGCGCAAAAGCCATGCTTCGTCGGGTGACAGGTCGGACGAGTCGATATCGAGCGCCATGTCCAACCGATGGCGCATCGCCAGCAAAATGCCGATATTATTTATCATGCCGTTCAAATCGACGGCGCCGCCACCGTCGCGCAACGCGATCAAGGCGATCCGCATCCAAGTATTGCCCGACTTGGGATAGGACGCGAGCCACACATTGGTTTTTGCTTGCTCGGGATTCACGGACCCGCCGCCAAAATCCGTTCGAAGTGTGATCCCATGCGGCCGACGGCGTCGATACCTTCGGGCATCGCCAACGCGTGAACCGGCACGGCGTTCGCCAGCAGCGCGCAATCCTGGAACACCCTGTCGGAAAATCCGAGCAGACCGGCGGCGGTGCGGCGATAGATGTTGTCGTATAGCGCGCGGACAGACTGCAGCCCGTTCATCGGTGCCGTTTGCGGCGCGCCGTCGCGCTTGCGGGCGTGCAAGTGATAGATTGCGTCGAGGCGCGCCGGCGCGCCGTCGAACGCATCGGATACGGGGCGTTCGAACTTCGCCAGATCCACCGTGCGGCGCAGATGGCGCCCCGGCGCCAGGCCGAGCGCATTGAGCGTATCGCGCCACAATTTCTGACGCGGAAACGTCGGCAAGACGATGGGGCCGCCCGCGGCCCGCATATCGACCACGGTCACGTCGTCCGACAGCAGGCGCCCGCCCGACGCCAGACATTGCGCGGCCATCGTCGACTTGCCGCTGCCTGAATGACCGGCGAAAGCGATGACCCGGCCGTTGAGCGAAATGCAACTCGCGTGCAAGGGCAGCAATCCGCGTTGATGGCACAGGAATCCCAGTACAGACCCCAAAAGGAACAACCCCACATCGGGCGTATCATCGGGATGCGGCGTATCGACGATCACCTCGTTCCCGTCGCGCACCAAATATTCCGCGACGTTCCTGACGGTGAAGCGCAGCCAATTGCGATCGTTCACCTGCACCAGCGGCGTGCGACGCACCGTGCCGGAGAAGTTCGCGCTTACGTCACCGCGCCGGATCAGAATATCGGCTGGGCCGTCGGCGCCGTGCCACGCCATGAGTTCCGGGAGCGGCCATTCGCTGCGCACGCGCCACCCGCAAAGTGCAAGGTCTTCCGTCGTTCTTGCTGTCATATCCATGGGCGCGTGCCGAACATACCGGTGAGATTGTAGCCGCCGATGCGCGGGAAAGGACAGAAGATTGAGATTGGTGTTATACGGTGCGGCGCCCAATTCAGTGATCGAGCAATACGGTGTGGCCGCGACGGAACGAGCGACGGCGGACGGCAAAGCGTGAACAACGGCCAGAATCCGAAAATCGATCGCTTCTACTTGGCCGGGTTTCTCGCGGCCGCGGCGATTTTGCGGCTCTATGGCCTTTCGGCCAACGACCTTTGGGCGGACGAACTGTTTTCCTGGCGGCTGACGCAGCTGGGTTTCACCGAATTGCTGGCGTCGCTGGGCGCCGATATTCATCCGCCCTTGTATTTCATTCTGCTCAAAATCTTCGTTTCGCTTTTTGGCGATAGCCTGACGAGTTTGCGGTTATTTCAGGCGCTGCCGTCGATCGCGACCGTCGGATTGACCTTCGTATTCGCGCGCGCGCGCGTCGACCGTCCGACGGCGACGATAGCGGCCGCGATCGTGCTGCTGTCGCCGGCGTCGATCTATTACGCGCACCAGGTCCGCGCCTACGCGCTATGCGAGATGATGGGTGTCGTCGTCGTCGTAGCGATGTTGCGCTATTGCAAAACGCGACGGCCGATCGACCTCGCGGCATTCGGGCTCGCGGCGGCGGCGCTCAATTATCTCCATTTCATCGGCCCGTTTTTTCTTGCGGGCGTGTTCGCCTTGGCCGCGTATCTCGCCGCGACGGGACGTATCGCGCGTCCCGCGTTTCTGGCGGTGGTCTTGGCGTTGGCGCTCGCGGGCGCCGCCCTCGCGCCGTGGCTTTTGTATTTGCTGTCGCATAGTCACGTCGTCGGCACGCAGGTCCTCGTTTTCACCGGTATCGCGGGCGCCGTGGAAGCCGCGAAAGTCATGGTCAAGCTGCTCGGCGGAATGTTCGCGGTGATTCCGGCCATGCTCGTTTGGGCGGCGGGGCTGTGGTGCGTCATGCGCGATCGTTCGCGCGACGGTGCGGCATTCTGGTCGGCGACTCTCCTGGCTTGCGTACCGTTCGGATTGTTCGCTTTGCAGGGAATCGCGGGCGGCCCGTTTATCCGGTTGCATCCCGTGATCGTCGCCGTCCCTTGGATCGCGCTGACGCTGGCTTGCGGATTGCGCGCGATGCCCGCACCCCTACGAATGGGGCTGGGCGCCATCTATGCGCTCGCCCTGGTCCATGCGGCCGCCACGATTCCCTATAAGATCAGCCAGGTGCCGTTCTCGGCGATGCTCGACGCGGCGGTCGATGCCAAGCTCGACTATCTGATCGTCTTCTCGGACGAGCCGGAATTGACGCAGCGTTTCCTGCGCGCGGACCGAATCAAGTTCCTCGACATCCGGCGTTTGCCGTCGCCGATATGCGCACGCACGGTGGGGCTCGAGGTTACGGCGAATGATGCGGAATACGATGCGGCCGCCCATCGTGTGACCTATGGTCTCGCCGCACCCGGCGGACCGATCCGCGTCTACGATCTGCCGGTGAGCCTCAAGCCGCGCGGCACGCTCGTTTTCGACTACGAGAATACCTGGAAGCCCCGCACGGTGATGACCTATCGCGTTCTGATCTTTGACGCGATGCCCGACCCGTCGTGCCTTAGCCGTTTCGGCAAATAACCTATAGATATTGTTGGGAGTGAGACTCCTGCGGATCATGATCTCTACCAGTATGTTGCGTCGCAATGCCGATGGCTCAAGGCTCATAACCTGAAGGTCACAGGTTCAAATCCTATCGCCGCAATCAAGATTAGATTTCCAGGACAACGGCTTAGCGGTCTTTTTTTGTTTTGTGTTTTTTGCCTAAGAAATTTGGAAGAAAATTGGACACACATGGAGCGCTTAGATATCCCCAATTAAATGCGTATGTTTATTGGCCACCACCGGAAGTCAGCCGAGTCTGATGACGTTTAAATCAAATAGGTCGGGTGATGTTCTTTTATGGATCGGGGATCCCGATTGCCAGGCTGGCCATCAGTTCCTTCTCGACCGCTTAAAGACGACTACGCATTATTTCATCAGCATGTCCGAGCCGTTGGGAACGCGACGAAAAGGAAATCTTGGTGAGTTCATTGCGTTTGAAATAGGAAAGGGCACTGCCGCTCTGGCGCAGACGCTGAGATTCTGCGCCAACGCCGCAAACCCATTGAACAACATCTCTATCAGTGACCTCGATATAACCTGGGTTCACTTCGCGCCCGATCCCAGCGGTGACCATGCGTATATCCAAGAAGTGAAAACAACTTCGCAGATGGACCTTGCATATGCCTCGACGTTGGCTGACGACTATTCGAAGCTATTCGGCACCAATATCGCTTTGACATTGAATACGCGGCTTCAGGTCATCTCCAATAAACTTGAGCATGAACACGGAGCCCCTGGGCTTGCAAAGCGAGCAGCGCAACTGGCTAGCATCAGGCCGGAGCACGCCACTAAAATTCGGCTCATTCCAACCATTGTGCATGACAAATCTTCCTCGAGCCCAGTTACCAAGCTCACCGCAATCAAGAGCGAAATCGCCGGTTATGGTTGGTTAGCGGCCTCGATCGATCCTTGCGCTATTGCACTCTCTGACTTGGAGGATCGTCTGCTTCGGCTCGCACGGGGGCAGCCATGATTGAGTCGCGCGAGGTCGAGCATCTAAAGCTACTCGAGAACTCAGCGGCAGCAATGTCGCGTAGCATTGCTGCGGCCCCTATGGACTGGGGGCATTTGATTGCAGCTGCTCAGCGAACGATCGGGCTTTATCAGGAAAGTCACGATAACCAAAGATTGATCGACGACCTTCTATTTGAGGAGAAGGCTCACCCGCTTATTGCTGCAGCTCGAATCTTGGAGGCCGCCGCGCGGTGCGTCCAAGTGGAGTCTTCCGAAGAATCCACGAATTTGTTTCTGCTAAGCGCAGCTGCCTTTGCGATGCACGGAAATTTCGTGTCGGCACGCGCCATACTAGCAAGCCCGTCAATTCGCTTGGAGGGACGCGATGGGCTCACTTGGGCAGCGATAGCGACATTCTGCCCGTCCCAGCTTCCGATTGTTTTGCGATCTATTGAACGACAAACACACGAATCAGATTATATCGAGAAACTTAGCTATTTTCTGCGGACTGGCGACTATAACGGCATCTCCAGTCTCAGGGAGTCATTAAAAACATGTATGGCGCGCGCCAGTGATGCAGTCGCCATCGTTCTCCTCAGGTGCGCACGCATTGCTCTGCAACAGTTATTAAACCTGTCAGTCTCCTTCGTCTTGAAAGAATTTTCGAGCACTATTGGTTCGGACACCATCGGGCGTTTGGTCGATGGTGGAATATCTACTCTACTCCCGCCGCAACGTCGCGCGCTCGAATCCTCACCGATTCTTCGATCAAACAAGAATGTCCTAATTACGTTTCCAACTAGCACTGGTAAGACGCTGTTGGCCGAGTTGATGGTTGCAGCTGCTTTACACAACCAAGACGGCGTCGCTGTCTACTTGGCGCCGTATATCGCACTGGCCTCACAAGTCAGCAAAAGTCTTCGAGCTCATCTGCCGGAATCGATTCGCGTCTCTGTTTTAGCGGGTGGGTTGCCATTGAGCAGTGACGACAATTTTCTTGCCGGACGAACTGTAATTGTCGCTACGCCCGAGCGTTTCGACCTATTGATCCGGTCTGAAAAGCTTCCGATCTCGATGTTGAGGTTAGTAGTTGCCGATGAAGTCCACATGGTTGAGCGCGATGAGCGTGGCGCTCGACTTGAGGGGATTCTGTCACGGATGCGGCTATTGCAGACGCAGGGCATGAATTTCAGAATTGCCGCATTGTCAGCGGTGGTGTCTAACTTTGAAAGCATATGCACTTGGTTGAATATCGAGGCAGATGCCGTAGTCACAGATAAGTGGCGCCCCACGGCACGACGCGTCGGGGTTTGGACTGCCAGCGGAAACCTAGTTTGGCTTCACGGTACCGATCCAATGCGCCCCTCAAACGCAAACCTAAGTACTCAACTTGGAAAGCGAACTCTTATACCTAATCGCCCGATTTACCCGACCGATAAGCCAGGCGGCATACGGCATCAGCAACAGGCCGCCTACGAGAACGGTGCTCAACTTGCCCGGCAGTTAAGTGCTGAGATTGGATCCCCAATACTCATCGTCTGCATGACGAAACCTAGCACTCGGAAACTTGCTGAAGCAATCGCGGCCGGGCGACCAGAGCCTGCACTTGGTGACATAACTCCGAAGCAGGACGATCTAGTTGCGCGTATCTTGGATGCGTATCAGTACCTGCGACCTTTAGCGGAGATGATTAAAAAACGCGTTGCATATCATAACTCCACCATCCCCCCTGAAATCCGATCTGGAATCGAAGATGCCGTGCGCTCACGAGATCTGGATTGTGTAGTCGCCACTACAACTCTAGCTGAAGGAGTTGATTTGCCGTTTCGATCTACCATCATGTTCGAATGGCTAATTGGATACAAAAATGACCAACACCCCGTCTCACCACTCCTCTTCAGAAACATTGCGGGGCGTTGTGGGCGGGCCGGCAGCTATAGTGAAGGCGATACAATCATCTACGAGAACCAGCTCGGCAATCTGGAGTACACGGCTGATCCTCGAGTTCGAGCGAACGCAATTCTGGGCATGATTTCCAAGGAGCCAATCCTAGAGTCTGCGGTCGAGCGCGCGGAGTTGAGCCCTGCCAGGCAGCGGATCTCTGCAGTTCTAGAGGGACAATTCATAGCTGCAATTCCCGAGAATCCAAATTCAGAGGATCTTGTTGGCGACCTAGTTGGTCATATGTTTTCGTCGCGAATGCCTGCCAATACGAATGCAAAATTGATCCTAACAAATGCCCGAACGGCAGCCCTAGATGAGACATATGGTGCGCTCGCTAGGGCCGCTAGCCCAATTAGGCTTACTGAGCTTGGTGTCGCAGTGAATGAAACCGGCCTCAGTCCAGAATCTTGCTTTAAGATAATGTCGAAATTGCCAGAGGTTCCACAAGGCCTGACGCTAGTTCAAGCCGTGACATACGTAATGCGCTCGTTCTATGGCCTGCGCGAACAGACAAATAGGACGCTCATCGATGTCGTCATAAAAAATGGCAGTCGTAAACTAATAACCCCTGCAGATTTCGAGGGGATTGCTGAGAAGTACTTGGCACGTGTCCCTCTACAAAGAATATTTGCAGAGCTGCCGAAGGCAGCTAAATCGACGACAGCTGCAAAAGTCAGTGCTTGGGCCCAGGGGCAAGCTAAGTCGGATCATTGGGATGCGCAATTTGATGGCTTTGTCGAGTTCTCAGCTCAAGTGCTTGATGGCTTCGTGCCAACCATTCTTCGTGCCTGTGGAATATTGGCCCAACATTGTCGATGCAAAGTTCCGAAAGAAAATTGGCAGGCCTTCGCAGAGATTGTTGTATCTGTCTCGCGGGACCCGACGAGCCAGGAAACAACTGAAACCGATGTCTAATCATGAGTACCTGGACGACCGAGTCCAGATCATCGCTTAGCGTAGATAACTTTCTCTTTAAAAAGCTTTGGCTGTGTATCTGCCGGATCAGTCGCGCATTGAGCTGCAATCCTGCCGGCCATTGACCTCCCTTGGCTGCCCCGGGTTTGGCAGACACGCGGTCAAGCTAGCCGCATCTTCGCCTCGAACGCTTCCACCTCCTGTTGTTCGCGCTCGGCGTCGCGCCAGAGATGGCCGTAGACGTCCAGCGTCATGGTCACGGAGCCGTGACCAAGGCGCATCTGGACCTGCTTGGGGTTAAGGCCCAGTTCGATCAACTGGCTCGCACAGATGTGGCGCAGCAGATGGAACGTCCATTTGCGGCAGCCGGGATCAGCCTTCGGGCCGGCGAGGCCGAGGCGCTTGAGCGTCAGCCGCCAGTTGCGGTGTTCGAAGTTGCTGAGGTCCATCACCGCACCCGTCTCGGTCGGGAAGACGAGCGAGCTGTCGAGGTTTGGGCGTAACGGCAGCCAGCGGCGGAGCAGGGCAGCGAGTTCCGGCCCGATCGGGATCGTGCGCCGCCCGTTGCGCGACTTCGGCGGCCCGATACGTTTCCATTGATCCGCACGCTGCGTCACCTCGATCTGTGCGGGTGTGCGATCGAGCTTCAAGTCGGCGACACGCAAGCCGCGTATCTCGGATGCGCGCATACCCGTACCAATCGCCACGCGCACGAGCATGAAGGCGCGCGACGGCGGTGCGCCCGCCGTAACCTCGGCGGCACCGAACGCGTCGAGCAGCCGGCGAATATCGGCCTTCGGCGGAATATCGATCCGCGCTTGGTCTCGGCCCGAGCGTTTGAAACGCACGGTCTTCGCGGGATCGTCCAGCCGCCATTCACGTTCGACCGCATAGGCCATCACGGCGCGCGCGGTGACGAATACCGCCTTGGCGAGGGCGGGGCTCAACTTGGCCAGTAGCCGCTCCTGCAATTCGTGGAAGTGAACGCGGCGGAGTGCACGGACATCCTCCTCGCCGATCAACGGTTCGAGATGCAGCCGAAGATGCCGGTCGTAGGCGCGCCAGGTGCTGGGCTCGCGGCCAAGCTTGATCCGGCTTTGGATGAACTCGAGGGCGGCGTCCGTAAAGCGGATGATTTCGCCGCCGGAACCGGTCGGGGCAGGGGCGACGCCCAGCTCGACCGTCGAATGAAACCGCTTGGCTTCGGGTTGGGTTTTGAACTGGCGGCGCGACCGTTTTCCGGTCTTGTCCCGCCACTCGACGAGCCAGCGTTCGCTCGTCGATCCGTCGATATTTTGCCAACGGATCTTGCAGATGGTCGCCATGGTTTGGAGCCCTCGATTTGAGTGGAGACGAGGGCGTTGACCGAGGAATCGCGATGACCGTTTTGGGGGTATTTTGGGGGTAGCTTTGGGGGTAAGTGTTCCCAAAATGGTCCAAATTTACCGCGCAACCGTTCCATCTGGCAAAACACGATGAACCGACATTCGCGCACGGCGCTTGCCATGCACATTCCAGATCATTCATGTTTTTCAGGTGGTTACTCGGGTGTCCGGTGCGCTCTTGGAGAGCAAATCCGGACGACCGATTTGGTAGCAGCGGAGGGATTTGAACCCCCGACCAAGGGATTATGATTCCCCTGCTCTACCACTGAGCTACGCTGCCGCCGAAATCGATCCGCGCGGGTCGTGGTGTCCCGCAAGGCCGGGTCATTTAGCCCACCTCGGGGCGGAAGGCAAGCTTGCGGGAAAAGGGCGGTCTTGCCAGGGTGGCGGGGCATGAACATCTTGTTCGTCCATCAGAATTTCCCCGGCCAATATCTGCATTTGGCCCCCGAATTGGCGCGGCGCGGGCACCGCACGATGGCGCTGGCGATCGAGCGGGGCGGGCAGGCGGGCGACACGATGGTTCGCCGCTATGCGCCGCGGCGCGGCACGACCTTGGCCGCCCATCCGTGGAGCCAGGATTTCGAGACCAAAATCCTGCGCGGCGAGGCGTGCGCGCGCGCCGCGTTGGATCTCGCGCGCGAAGGTTTCGTGCCGGACGTGATCTGCGCCAATCCCGGCTGGGGCGAATCGCTGTTCCTGAAAGACGCGCTGCCGGCTGCGAAGCTGCATCTCTATCTCGAATTCTTCTATCGTGCCGAGGGCGGCGATTTCGGCTTCGATCCCGAATTCCCGCATCCGGAATTCGATGGGCCGGCGCGGCTGCGCGCGCGCTCGGCCGCACAGCTGCTTGCACTCGACGCGATGGATGGTGCCGTGGCGCCCACCGCATGGCAGCGCGATCGATTTCCGGATGTTTATCGGCCGCGTATCGAGGCCTGTTTCGACGGGATCGACGTCGATCGCGTCGTCGCCGATCCGTCGGCGTCGCTGGAAATCGCGGGAACGCGTTTCGCGGCCGGGCAGAAGATCGTCACCTTCGTGAACCGCAATCTCGAACCCTATCGCGGCTATCACGTGTTCATGCGCGCATTGCCGCGTCTGCTGGCGAAAGTGCCGGACGCGCAAGTGCTGATCGTCGGCGGCGACGGCGTGAGCTACGGCATCAAGCCGCCGGACGGCGTTTCATATAAGGAACGCTATCTGGCCGAGATGCGCGATCAACTCGACCTCGCCCGCGTGCATTTTCTCGGCCGCGTGCCCTACGAGACCTATTTGAAAGTGCTGCAGGTTTCGGCGGCGCATGTGTATTTGACCTATCCCTTCGCGCTGTCCTGGTCGCTGCTGGAGGCGATGGCCGCCGAATGCGCGATAATCGCCTCGCGTACCGGCCCGGTGCCGGAGGCGATCGAGGACGGCAAATCGGGCGTGCTGGTCGATTTCTTCGATCGCGACGCGTTGGCCGATGCGGTCGCGGCGGTGCTGGACAAACCGGCGGCCTATCGCGCGATGCGCACGCGCGCGCGGGCGAAAGTGCTGCGCGATTACGCGCTGGGCGCTTGCGTGAAGCGCCACGCGGATTTGGTTGAGCGTTATTGAGCGGGTTTGGGCGCGTCTTTACAGATCAGCGCGTGGGCGATGCGCCCGACCGAGCCGTCGGGCTCCATGCCGAAGCGCACTTCGCGCTCCTCGCGCGAGATGGCGAGGTTCTCGCCCGCCTCGTCCTCGTACATCAGCACGCGAATACCCGCGTTCTCGCCCGAGGCGCAGTCGAAATGCGCGAGCGCTTGCATCGACGCGACGCGCGAATTGCCCGCTTGGATCGGCGCCTTGTAGACGACGCGAATCCAAGCCGTGTGCATCTGGCCGGCCGAGCGCATGCCCGCGATATCGACGAATACGGGATTGCCGCTCGCGGTTTCGCCCGCACTCGTCCATTCGGCCGCGCGCGCGGGCGCCGAAGCGACGATCGTCGCGGCGAGCAACAGCGATAGGGCGATGGCAAAACGCATGCGAACTCCCCCAGGGCCAAACGGCATAGCACGGACCGGCCGGATTTGGCACGCGCAGGCTTGCGCGCGAAGATGGCGAAAACACGGCGCGGTCATGGTACTTTGCCGCCGTCCCGATTCAGCCGTGCAGGAAAAAATATGACCGACGCCGCCAACGCCCAATTGCCGGTGCTTTATTCGAAGCCGATCCCGGTGGATCGCGTCGCGCATGCGGGGAAATTCTACGCGGCCCCGACGAATTTACGCTTCGCGCGCGCCGCGTCCTTCGTGCCGCTGGGCATGGCGGAGATGGCCTTTGCCGCACGCCATTATCCGATCGTGTTCCCGGCCAACGCGCAAGGCGGCCCGCTGGCGGTGCTGGGGCTGGAGAACGCGCATAATCTGTTCGTCACGGCCGAAGGCTTCTGGGCGGACGACCATTACATCCCGGCCTATATCCGCCGCTATCCCTTCATCTTCACCCAAGCGCCCGACGGGCAATTCGTGCTCTGCCTTGAAGCGGGGGCGAACGCCATCGCCGACACGGGCGACAAGCCGTTCTTCGAAGCCGACGGCAAGCCCGGCAAGGTGGTCGACGACGCGTTGCGCTTCTCGGGCGATTTCCATGCGCAGCACGATTTCGCCGTGGCGTTCGTGAAGGCGCTGGCCGAACAGAATCTGCTGATGGACAACAACGCCAAGGCGCAATTGCCCGGCGGCAAGGATCTGACGCTGCAAGGCTTCCGCACCGTCGATCCCGCGAAATTCGACGCGCTGCCCGACGATATCTATCTCGACTGGCGCAAGAAGGGCTGGATCGCCGCGGTCCATTGCCATCTGATTTCGCTCGGCCATTGGCAAACGCTCGCCAACCGCGCCGCCCGCGAAATCGCCGCGAAGAAATCCGCTTAGGCCAGCGCGCGCGCCAGAACCTGCGCGACGTGAACGGCCTCGCGCCCGCCCAGATCGGCGATCTGGTGGCGGCACGACGTGCCGTCGGCGACGATCAATGTGTCGTCGCCCGCCTTGCGGATCGCGGGCAGTAACGACGCTTCGGCCATCGCTTTCGACGCGTCGATATTCGCCGCCTCGTAACCGAAGGCGCCCGCCATGCCGCAGCACGAGGATTCGATCAGGCTGGGCGCCATGCCGGGGATCAGCTTCAGCGCATCGAGCGTGGCGTTGGCCGCCCCGAAGGCCTTCTGATGGCAATGGCCGTGGACGAGGGCTTTGCTCTCCGGCAACGCTTTGAAGATCGGCTTCAAGCGGCCGGCCTTCGCTTCGCGGGCGAGGAATTCCTCGAACAGCATCGCCGCCGCGCCGATCTTCGCGGCATCCGCGCCCGGCATCAGCGACGCCAACTCGTCCTTCAGCGCGAACAGGCAGGAAGGTTCGAGGCCGACGATGGGAATGCCCTTTTCGGCGAAGGGCAGCATCGCGTCGATCAAACGCTGCGCTTCGCGCTTGCTTTCGTCGACCAAACCCGCCGACAGGAAGGTGCGCCCGCAGCACAAAGGCCGCCCGCCATCCTTGGCGGTCGGGACATGCACCTTATAACCGGCGGCTTCGAGCACACGGATCGCGGCGCGCGCATTCTCCGGCTCGAACCACGTATTGAACGTGTCGGCGAAGAAGGCGATCTCGGCGTTTTGCGATTGTGCCTCGTGCGCGCGGAACGGTTTCGCGGCCCAACTTGGCAGGCTGCGCGATGCGGCGAAACCGGTCAGGCTTTCCGATAGGCGTGCCAAGGCCGGAATCTTGTCGCGCAACGCCAGCAACGGCCCGAGCTTCGACGCGAGCCCCGCATAGCGCGGCAGATAGCCGACCAGCTTGTCGAACATCGTGTGGCCGTGACGCGTTTTGTAGTGATGAAGGAACTCGACCTTCATCTTCGCCATGTCGACGCCCGTCGGGCATTCGCGCTTGCAGCCTTTGCAGCCGACGCAGAGCCGCATCGTCTCGTACATCGCGTCGGAGGTCAGCGCATCGGCACCCAGCTGGCCGGAAATGGCAAGGCGCAGCGTGTTCGCGCGCCCGCGCGTCAGATCCTTTTCCTGGCGCGTGACGCGATAGCTGGGGCACATCGTGCCGGCGTCGAATTTCCGGCAATGGCCGTTGTTGTTGCACATCTCGACCGCACCGGCGAAGCCGCCCCAATCCGACCAGTCGAGCGCGGTTGGAATCGCTTGCGCCTTGTAGCCGGGCTTGAAGCGGAACAGCGTGCGGTCGTCCTGGCGCGGCGGTTCGACGATCTTGCCGGGGTTCATGACACCCTTGGGGTCGAACAGTTTCTTGATCTCGCCGAAGGCGCCGGTCAGTCGCGGCCCGAAGAAGGGTGCAATCCATTGCGAGCGCACCAGCCCGTCGCCGTGCTCGCCGGAATAAGCGCCCTTGTATTCGCGCACCAAAGCGGCGGCTTCCTCGGCGATCGCGGCCATCTTCGCGGCACCGTCCTGCTTCATGTTCAGGATCGGGCGCACATGCAGGCAGCCGACCGAGGCGTGGGCGTACCACGTGCCCTTCGTGCCGTGTTTGTGGAACACCTCGGTGAGGCGCGAGGTGTAGTCGGCGAGATGTTCGAGCGGCACCGCGCAATCCTCGATGAACGAGACGGGTTTGCCGTCGCCCTTCATCGACATCATGATGTTGAGTCCCGCCTTGCGGACTTCCCACACGTCCTTCTGAAGCGCCGCGTCGGGAATCTCGACGACCGAGTCCGGCAAGCCCAGATCGGCCATCAGCGTGACGAGGTCCTTGAGCTTGCGAACTTGCGTGTCCTTGTCCTCGCCGGCGAATTCGACCAGCAGGATCGCGTCGGGCGCGCCCTTCAGAAATTTCGCGACGATGCCGGCATAAGCGGGGATCGAGCGCGACAGATCGATCATCGTGCGATCGACCAGCTCGACCGCGACGGGGCCGAGCTTGACGATATGCTGCGTCGTCTCCATCGCCTGGCGGAAATGCGGGTAATGCACGACGCCCAGCGTCTTGTGCTGGGGCAGCGGCGAGAGTTTGAGCTTGAGGGCGCGCGAATAGGCGAGCGTGCCTTCCGATCCGACCAGCAGATGGGCGAGGTTGTGGCCCGTCGGTTTGACGGTTTCGAGATTATAGCCGCCCACGCGGCGCAGCAGCTTGGGGTAACGCGCTTCGATCTCGTCCGCTTCGCGTTCGGCGATGCCACGGATCGCGCGCACGATATCGACGAAACGCGCGGGGCCCGACAAGCCTTCGAGATTGCCGCCCACGGGGCCGAAATGCGCTTGCGTGCCGTCGGCGAGCAGCGCGTCGATGCCCAGCACGTTATGCACCATGTTGCCGTAGGCGATGGAACGCGAGCCGCAGGAATTGTTGCCCGCCATGCCGCCGATCGTCGCCTGAGCGGACGTGGACACGTCGACCGGGAACCATTGCCCGGTGGCTTTGAGCTGCGCGTTGAGATGATCGAGCACCATGCCGGGCTCGACCGTCGCGACGTCGCCTTCGACCGACAGAAGCTTGTTGAGATGCTTCGAATTGTCGATGACGAGGGCGGCACCCACCGTCTGGCCGCATTGCGACGTGCCGCCGCCGCGCGGTAGCACGGGCACGCCCATTTCCGCCGCGATCTGGATTGCGATGCGCGCCGCTTCGGCGTTGCGCGGGATGACGATTCCGACCGGATCGATCTGATAGATCGATGCGTCGGTCGCGTAGCGGCCGCGATCGAACGCGCCGAAAAACACATCGCCGTCGACTTCGCGTTTCAGGCGCGTTTCGAGATCGGAAGCGAGCGGGGCGTCGAGCGGCATGTTTCTTCCCTCGGTTTTGTTTTCTTAGTCGTAGGCTTCGGCCGTGCCCGCGAAGGCGGCGAGAACGGATTGGCGCTTGCCGGCGAGATGCGCTTCGAGGATCGCGCGTAGCGCGGCCCCGTCGCGCGCGTCGAGGGCGGCGATCATGCGCTCGTGTTCTTCGACCGCTTTGGCCCAGCGCTCTTGCGTGAGGTTCGCAGCATAGCGCACGCGTTTGACGCGCGCGTTCAAGCGCTCGAATGTTTCGACCAGCACGGGATTGGCGGCCGCCGCCGCGATATGGCGGTGGATGTCCTGGTTCGCGCGGAAATAGGCGGCGCGGTCGCCGCGCGCGTGATGGGCGCGCATTTCGAAATGCAGCGCCTTGATCTCCGCCAATTGCGCCGCGTCGATACGCTTTGCGGCGAGTTCGCCGGCGAGACCTTCCAACGCCGCGAGCAATTCGAACGTCGCTTCGATATCCGCACGATCGAGCGGGGCGACGACGGCGCCGCGATTGGGCTCGTGCCGCACGAGGCCTTCGCTCGCCAGCATGCGCAAGGCTTCGCGCAACGGCGTGCGGCTGACGCCCAAGCGTTCGCCCAAAGCGCGTTCGCTGAGCTTGGCGCCCGGTGCCAATTCGCCGTCCAAAATCATCTGGCGCAGCGCGTCCACCGCCTTGGCGGGCAGGGTGACGGGAAGGGAGGAATCATCCGGCATTCCTTATTGGTATACCAAAAATCCGGCTATGAAAAGCCTGATTGACGGGGTCGTGCCCTGTTGGTATACCAAATCAACCAAGCCCTGGAGGATCGCCCTCATGATCAAGCTGAGCAACGCCGCATCCGGCCGCCATTTCCTGCAGATCCCGGGGCCGACCAACGTGCCCGAGCGGGTGCTGCGCGCCATCGACAACCCGACGATCGATCATCGCGGGCCGGAATTCGGCGCGATCGGGCGCAAGGCACTCGCCGGCATGAAGACGATCTTCAAGACGACCGAAGGCCACGCGATCATCTTCCCGGCTTCGGGCACGGGGGCGTGGGAAGCGGCGCTGGTCAACACGCTGTCGCCCGGCGACAAGGTGCTGATGTTCGAGACCGGCCATTTCGCCACGTTGTGGCGCAAGATGGCGGGCAAACTCGGCCTCGAAGTCGAGTTCGTCGACGGCGATTGGCGCCATGGCGTCGACCCCGCCGCGGTCGAAGCGAAGCTCAGTGCCGACAAGGGCCACGCCTATAAGGCGGTGATGGTCGTTCACAACGAAACCTCGACCGGCTGCACGACGCGCGTGAGCGAGGTGCGCAAGGCGATGGATCGCGCCAAGCATCCGGCGTTGCTGATGGTCGATACGATTTCCTCGCTCGGCTCGCTGGATTATCGCCACGACGAATGGGGCGTGGACGTGACGGTCGCGGGCTCGCAGAAGGGCTTGATGCTGCCGCCGGGCCTGTCGTTCAACGCCGTGTCGAAGAAGGCGCTGGAAGCGAGCAAGACCGCAAAGCTGACCAAATCCTTCTGGGCGTGGGACGAAATGATCGCCGCCAACGCCAACGGCTATTTCCCCTATACGCCCGCGACGAACCTGCTTTACGGGCTGTGCGAAGCGATCGACATGCTGCACGAAGAAGGGCTCGACAACGTCTTCGCGCGCCATGATCGCCATGCGGAAGCCACGCGCCGCGCCGCGCGCGCTTGGGGTCTCGAAATCCTGTGCTTGGAGCCCAAGGAATATTCGTCCGCGCTGACGGCGCTGCTGATGCCTGCGGGGCACGACGCGGACAAGTTCCGCAAAGTGGTGCTCGACGCGTTCGACATGTCGCTGGGCCAGGGGCTTTCGAAAGTTTCGGGCAAGGTGTTCCGCATCGGGCATCTGGGCTCGTTCAACGATCTGATGCTGATGGGCACGCTAGCGGGCGTGGAAATGGGCCTGACGCTGGCGAACGTGCCGCACAAGAAGGGCGGCGTGGATGCGGCAATGGCCTATCTGGCCGAAACGGCGGGCAAAAAGCCGGTCGCGGCGGCAGCCCAGTAAGTCTGGTCAGACGGCGAGGGCGGGGGTAGTTTTCGCCCATGACCGAATTCGATTGGGCGACGCTCGACCAACTGACCGAGGAAGTGGGCGCGGATATCCTGCCGCGCCTGTTGCGCACCTTCTATGGCGAGGCGGTCGCCAAGATCGCCGAGTTCGAGGCGTTGTCCGAGGCGAAGGGCGACACCGCCGCGATGCATCGCGCGGTGCATTCGCTCAAAAGTGCGGCGGGCAGTTTCGGCGCCACGTCGCTCGCCGCCCTCGCCGCCGAAATCGAACAGCGCATCGAAGACGGCGCCTATACGCTTGACGTGCCCGCGATCGCCGATCTGCGCGCGCGTTTCGCAGCGTTCAAATCGGCCGTCGCGGCGCGCGGCATTTCGGTCGCTTGAGGTCGCGCGCAAGAAGCGGGTGGAACGCCGGCCCGCTTCGCCGCAAAACACGCCCATGAAACTGGACGGCAAAGCCTGGGCGATGCTGATCGTCCTGTCCTGCTTGTGGGGCGGGTCGTTCCTGTTCGCCAAGATCGCGGTCGATACGATCCCGACCTTCACGCTGGTCGCGTTGCGCGTGGGCCTCGCGGCGGCGGCGTTGTTCGCGTGGCTGCGCGTGCAAGGCCTCGCCATTCCCCAGCGCATCTGGTTCGCGTGTCTGGTGATGGGCTTCCTCAACAACATCATTCCCTTCGGCCTCAATTTTTGGGGCCAGAAGGAATTGGGTGTGAGTGCCGCCGCGATCGTCAACTCGACCACGCCGCTGTGGACGATCCTGCTCGCCCATTTCGTCACCGACGACGAAAAGCTCACGGGCTTGCGTCTTGCGGGCGTATTGGTCGGGATCGCGGGTGTCGGCTTGCTGATCGGGCCCGAGGCTTTGGGTGGGCTCGGCACGGCGGGCTTGTCGCAGCTCGCCTTCCTCGCCGCGACGTTCAGCTACGCGATCGCGCTGATGTGGGCACGGCGCTTTCGCGGCCTTCCGCCGGTCGTGCCGGCGGCGGGGCAGTTGATCGGTTCCAGTCTTCTGGCGATCCCGATGGCGCTGGTCATCGACAAGCCGTGGACGCTGCCGATGCCGTCGCTCGAGGTCATTGCCTCGGTGATCGCTTTGGCACTCGCATCGACGGCGCTTGCCTATCGCATCTATTTCACGCTGATGGCGCGCAACGGGGCGGGCAATGCGGCGCTTGTGACGATGCTGATCCCGCCCTCGGCGATGCTGATGGGCTGGGGCGTGTTGGGCGAAACGCCGACGCTGCCAGCCCTTGCCGGCTTCGCGGTGATTCTGCTCGGCCTCGCCTTGGTCGACGGGCGTTTGTTCCGGCGTTAGTCGACGGTGGCGAGATCGGGCAGGCCGCGCCATTGCTGCGCGTGGTCGAGGCCGTAGCCGACGACGAAACGGTCGGGAATTTTGAACGCGACGAAATCGGCTTCGAGCGGCACCACGCGGCGCGCGGGCTTGTCGGCGAACACCGCGATTTTGACCGGCGTGCCGCCCAGGCCTTCCAGCAATTGCTTGGCGAAGGACAAGGTGCGCCCGGTATCGAGAATATCGTCGATCAGCAGCACCGGGCGGCCCTTCAAATCCTCCGGCAGCGTGCCGGTGACGCGCACCTGGCCCGAACTGGTCGTCGCGTCGCCGTAACTTTTTAAGTTCACGAACTCGACGCGCGGATGGACGCCGCGCTTGGCCAAGGCTCGCATCAGGTCGGCGGTGAACACGAAAGCGCCGTTCAAAACCGAGATGATAGTGAAATCGCCCGGCAATTTGACGGCGATCTCGCCCGCCAAGGCCTCGACGCGCGCGGCGATTTCCGCCGCCGAATGAAGGGTTTCTTTGGGAGCCAGGGCCATGACGGTTCCGAAAATAGGGGTTGAAGCGGTATCCTCCGGGGGCGTACCAAGCCCCCATGCTTGTGGACCAACCCGCCCCGGCGGCGCAAGAGCCCCCCGTGGCCCCGGCCTCGGCCGCCCCTCGGGACCCTTCTTGGACGATCGACCTGCTGCTGGTCGCCCTGATCGTGGGAACGTATTTCCTGCTGTTTCTGGGCGCGCGGCCTTTGGCCGTCCCGTCGGAGGCGCGCTACGCCGAATTGGGCCGCGAGATCTTCTCGACCGGCGACTGGATGACGCCGCGCATCAACGGCGTGAAGTACTTCTTCAAACCGCCGCTGTTCTACTGGATGCAGGCGGGCTTCATCCATCTGTTCGGTCTGACCGAATTCGCGTTGCGCCTCGCCACCGCGCTGATGGCGGCCGGCGGCGTGGTCATCGCCTACGCGACCGGGCGCTTGGTCCATGACCGGCGCACCGGCTGGCTCGCCGCCACGATCATGGCGACGACGCTGCTGTGGTTCGCGCTGTCGCGGGTGATCCTGCTCGACGTGCCCGTCGGCGTGTTCATGAGCTTCGGCTTCATGGCCTTCCTGTTCGCGGTCAAAGCACCCGAAGGCAGCGCCAAGCGCTCAGGCTGGCTTTATGCGATGTATGCCGCGGCGGCCGCCGCGACGATGACCAAGGGTCTGATCGGCATCGTGTTGCCCGCCCTCGTCATCGGTCTGTGGATTGTGCTGACCTGGAATTGGCGCCTGCTGCTGCAGGTAAAACTGATCCAGGGCTTGATCCTGTTTCTGGTGCTGACGGTGCCGTGGCATGTCGCGGTCGGGATCAAATCGCCCGAGTTCTGGCATTTCTATTTCATCCGCGAGCATTTCGAACGCTTCACCAGCACCGTCCATGGCCGCACGCAGCCCTGGTGGTTCTTCGCGGCGGTGATGGTGCTGGGCTTCTTCCCCTGGACCGTGATCGTGTTCCAGTCGCTGTGGGGCAATCTGCGCGCCATCGCCGCGCGCAGGGAAAACTGGCGCGACGAGCTGTTCCTCGCGCTGTGGTTTTGGGCGATCTTCCTGTTCTTCTCGGTGTCGGACTCTAAGCTCATCCCGTATGTGACGCCGATCGTCGTACCGGTCGCGGTGTTCGCCGGGCGCTACGTCGCCGTTGCTCTGGATACCGGCGCGAAGTCGCTGCGCGTTGCGCTGCTGACGGTCGCGGGAATTGCGGGCGTACTCGCCGTCGCGGCCGTGGTCGTCGCACTGGGCCATGCGCGCTTCTTCGCCGGCGATACGGCGCTGGACGTGGCCGCCGCCGCACCCGCTTTGCCGTGGCTCGCCTTGGGCGGCATCGCCACATTGGCCGCGCTGATCTGGACGCAGCGCCGTTCGCTCGCCGCCGCCTTCGCGGTGGCGTGCATCGCCTCGGCCGTGTTCCTGCACGGCGTGGACGCGACGATGGCGAATTTGCAGCCGCGCTCGGCCAAGCCGATCGCGCAGGCGATCAATCAAACCGCGTCGCCGGCGGACGAGGTGATCGCCTTCCGCGCCTATCCGCAGGATATGCCGGTCTATCTCGGCCGACGCATCTCGGTCTTCCAATGGTCGGGCGAGCTCGATTTCGGCCGCCAATGGGAAGACACGACCGCCTGGATGTTCGACGATCCCGAGGAATTGTGGCGCCGCTGGCAGGCGGACCGCACGGTCTATATGATCGTGCCGCTGCAATTCGAGTCCGAGGTCAAGGAAGCGGTCGGGGCCAGGTTCACCGAACTCGCGCGTACCCGCCGCTTCATGCTGATCGTTAACCGAACGCCCTGATGGTCCAATATCTGCCGCTGATCCTGACCGGAGTCCTGCTCAACGCCGCGGCGCAACTCGCGCTGAAGGCGGGGATGACGCGCATCGGTCATTTCGATTTCGCCCTGGCGAATCTGCTGCCGATCGGCTGGCAGGTCGGCACGAACCCGTTCGTGGCGCTGGGCCTGTTCTGCTACGTCGTTTCCGTCGGCGTGTGGCTGCTGGTGCTCAGCCGCGTCGATGTCAGCCTCGCTTATCCGATGCTGTCCATCGGTTACGTCGTCAACGCGCTGATCGCCTGGTGGTTCATGGGCGAGCCGTTGTCGGCCATGAAAATCGCCGGGATCGCCACGATCTGCGCCGGCGTTTGGATCCTGTCGCGCGCGTGAACGAAATGTCCCAGCAGCCGAAAATCTCGATCGTCGTCCCGGTGTTCAACGAACACCTGAACCTGCCCAAGCTGCACGAACGCCTGACCGCCACGCTGGACGGCACGGGCAAAAGCTGGGAGATCGTCTACACCGACGACGGCAGCAAGGACGGCTCGATCGAGCTGTTGAAGCAGTTCCACGCCGCGCGGCCGGCGGAAGTGCGCGTGATCGAGTTCGAGCGCAACGCCGGCCAGCATATGGCGATCATGGCGGCGTTCGAGCGCGCGCGCGGCGACACGGTCGTGACGATCGACGCCGATTTGCAAAACCCGCCTGAGGAGATTCCGAAGCTGCTGGCGCTGGCCGATCAAGGCCACGACGTCGTCGGCTCGATCCGCAAGAACCGCCAGGACGTGGGCTGGCGCGTGTGGGCGTCGCGCGCGATGAACGTGCTGCGCGAGCGCATCACCGGCATCCGCATGACCGATCAAGGCTGCATGCTGCGTGCCTATTCGCAAAGCGTGGTGCGCCAGATCGTGGCGACGGGCGAACAATCGACCTTCATTCCGGCCCTCGGCCAGCATTTCGCGGCCAATCCGGCGGAGGTCGAGGTCGATCACGCCGCGCGCCATGCGGGCGAGAGCAAGTATTCGCTCTACAAGCTCATGCGCCTCAATTTCGATCTGATGACCGGGTTCTCGGTCGTGCCGCTGCAACTCTTCACCATCGTTGGCATGCTGGTGACGCTGGGCTCGCTCGCCCTCGTCGCGATCATCCTCGGGCGGCGCATCATCATCGGCTCGGAAGCCGATGGCGTGTTCACGCTGTTCGCCTTCCTCTATTTCCTCGCGGGCGTGATGATCATGGGGATCGGCCTGCTGGGCGAATATGTCGGCCGCATCTATCAGGAAGTGCGGCGCCGGCCGCGCTTCCATATCCGCGCCGTCCACGAAAAGATCGATAGCTGATGCCCGGAATCGTCGTCTTCGCCTATTCGGAAGTCGGGCATGCGTGTCTCGACGAATTGCTGAAGCGCGGCCACGACGTGCGCCTCGTCGCCACGCACGCCGACGATCCGGGCGAGAACAAATGGTTCCGCTCGGTCGCCGATCGCGCGCGCGAAGCGGGGATCGAGACCACGATCCTCGAAGCCAAGGACGGCCCCTGGCTTGAAAACCGCGTCGCGGAGTTGGCACCCGATCTGATCCTGTCCGCCTATTACCGGCGGATGATCCCGATGCGCATTCTCGATCGCGCCAAGCGCGGGGCCGTCAATATGCACGGCTCGTACTTGCCCAAATATCGCGGCCGTGCGCCGGCGAATTGGGCGATCCTGCATGGCGAGACGCAGATCGGCGTGACGCTGCATCACATGGTCAAGCGCGCCGACGCGGGCGACATCGTCGATCAGGAAGCGGTCGCGATCGGGCCGGAGGAAACCACCGCCGACGTGACCGTCAAATGCGTGGCCGCCGCGCGCCTGGTTCTGGCGCGGCAGATCGACGCGCTGTTGGCCGGGACGGCACCACGCATTCCGCAAGACGAGTCACAGGCGACGTATTTCGGCCGCCGCAAACCCGAGGACGGGCGGATCGACTGGTCGAAGCGCGCGAGCGATATCGTCAATCTCGTGCGCGCGGTCAGCGAGCCCTATCCCGGCGCGTTCAGCGACGTTAACGGCAAGCGCTTGTTCGTTTGGCGCGCCAAGGCGGTGCCGGGACAAGGCAAACCCGGCATTTTGATTTCGGCCGTTCCGCCGGTGATCGCGGCCGGGCAGGGGGCCGTCCAGCTGCTGCGCTGGAACTGGGCCGACCAGCCCAAAGCCGAGGCCGGGGGGCTGGGGCTGGAAACGGGCGCCTCTCTGGGCTAGAAAGCCCGTCTTGTTCACTTTTTCCTAGGCCGTCCTCGTGAGCCTCAAAGTCCTGATTCTCGGCGTCAACGGATTCATCGGTTCGAATCTGTCCAAGCGTATCCTCGAGACGACCGACTGGTCGATCTACGGCATGGACGTGCAACGCGACAAGATCGAGGAGTTCCTCGGCAATCCGCGCTTCAACTACGTCGAAGGCGACATCACGATCAATCGCGAATGGATCCAGTACCACGTCAAGAAATGCGACGTGGTCCTGCCGCTGGTCGCGATCGCCACGCCGATCTCCTATGTGCGCGAACCGCTGCGCGTGTTCGAGCTCGACTTCGAAGCGAACCTCGCGATCATTCGCGACTGCGTGAAGTGGAACAAGCGCGTCGTGTTCCCGTCGACGTCGGAAGTCTACGGCATGTCGGCCGACACGCCGTTCGACGAGGAGACGTCGAATTTCGTGCTCGGGCCCACCGGCAAGCAGCGCTGGATCTATTCCTGCTCCAAGCAATTGCTCGATCGCGTGATCCACGCTTACGGCCTTGAAGGCAAGCTGCGCTACACGCTGTTCCGCCCGTTCAATTGGATCGGGCCCAAGCTCGACAATATCTGGGCGGCGAAGGAAGGCTCCTCGCGCGTGCTGACGCAGTTCGTCGGCAACATCGTGCGCGGCGAGAATATCAGCCTGGTCGCGGGCGGCGCCCAGCGCCGTTGCTTCCTTTACATCGACGACGCGATCGATTGCCTCGTGCGCATCATCGCCAACAAGGACGGCTGCGCCGATCAGCGCATCTTCAATATCGGCGAACCGAAGAACGATTGCTCGGTGCGCGAATTGGCCGAAGCGCTGCTCGACGAAATCGCGCTCTACAAGGGCTTCGACGACGTGCGCAAGAAGGTGAAGCTGATCGACGTCGATCCCGGCGCCTATTACGGCAAGGGCTACGAGGATATCCAGGTCCGCGTGCCCTCGGTCGCGGCGGCGGAGAAATATCTCGGCTGGCGCCCGACGACCGATCTGCGCACGGCGCTGCGCTTGACGCTCGACTATTACCTTCTGTCGAAGTCCCAGGACGCGGGCGATCTGTCGTCGTCGCCGGTGCAATGACGGGGCGTCCGCGCCTCGCCATCAAGATCGACGTCGATACCGACCGGGGCACGCGCGAAGGTATCGCCCCCTTGGCGCGTGCGCTCGAAAAGCACAACATCCTCGGCACGTTCTTGTTCTCGATGGGGCCCGACAACACGGGCCGCGCGATCAAGCGCATTTTCCGCCCCGGCTTCTTCGCCAAGGTTAGCCGTACCAGCGTCGTTCAGGTCTATGGCCTGCGCACGCTGATGAACGGCGTGCTGCTGCCCGGACCCGACATCGCCAAGCGCAACGCCAACATGATGCGCGCGGTCGCGTTGTCGGGGCACGAGACCGGCATCCATTGCTGGGATCACGTCTTCTGGCAGGACGGCCTCGCGACGATGAGCTTGGAGCGCACGCGCCACGAATTCGCCAAAGCGCGCGAAGCCTATGTGCGCGTGTTCGGCCATGCGGCGCGCACGGCGGGCTCGGCCGGCTGGCAAGCGGACGCCAAAAGCCTCGAAGCCTATGACGAAGCGCGGCTCGACTACGCCTCCGACGCGCGCGGGACGGAACCTTTCATCCCGCGCGTCGGCGACAAGGTGTTCCGCACGATCCAGATCCCGACCACGCTGCCCACGCTCGACGAGCTGCTCGGCCGGCCCGAATATCCGGAGGCCGAGTTGGTTGACCGCTATATCGGCTGGCTGAAGCCGGGCGCCCTCAACACGCTGACCGTCCATGCCGAGCTTGAAGGCATGCGCTATGCGGAATGGTTCGAAAAGCTGCTGGCGGCAGCCGCCGCGCGCGGCGTGGAATTCGTCAACCTCGCGGAAGAGGCCAAGAAGCTCGACCGCGCCAAACTGCCGGTCGCCGAATTGATTCAAGGAACTGTGGACGGCCGCTCCGGGACGATGGCGGTCCAGGGCAGCTAAATCTTCACCGGGCGAAATCTGTTCAAAACCGCGGGAATTGCTCTATACTGTTTTTTTAAGCGGAGCCGTTTCCGATGACCACCGGTACGCAATCCCCGCCTAGCCCCGCACCTGCCGGGGCGGCCCGATCCACCCACATCACCCTGACCTCGCACCCGCCCAAAAGCGGGCCGCTGCCGTCGCGCATCGAATGGGGTGCGCCGGGCGCGCAAGCGCGCGGGCCGATCATCGGCTCGACGACGGATCCCAGCGTGCGCAACGTCATCGGCACGCATTCGGGCAGCTATATGCTCTATCGCGCGCTCGCGGTTGCGGCCGGCGCGTTGTCGCCGCTGCACAAGCCCGATCTTACCAACACCTCGCCGCCCGATCCGATCGGCCCGTTCCCGCAATGGGGCGATCCGGAAAAGATCGTCAGCCTCGATCCCTACGGCCATATCGTGGGCGAGGTGTTCGCGGCCGAATTGGCGCGCGGGCTCGACATACGCCCGACCATCGCCGTGACGCGCGCGCATATCGACATGCCCGAAATCCGCGCGGCGCTGGCCGCCGGGCGGTTGAAGATCGACGGCGCCATCGTCCAGAAGGACGGCACGGTGCGCACGACGAAAGTCGCGATCGAGCCCGTGTGGTTCCTGCCCGGCATCGCCAAGCGCTTCGGCATTTCCGAAACCGATCTGCGCCGCGGCTTGTTCGAATATACCGGCGGCATGTTCCCCGAACTCGTGACGCGGCCGGACATGAAAGTGTTCCTGCCGCCCATCGGCGGCACGACCGTCTATCTGTTCGGCGATGTGCGCGGGCTTGGCGATCCCAAGACCAAGATCGGCGGGCGCGTGCACGACGAGTGCAACGGCTCGGATGTGTTCGGCTCCGACATCTGCACTTGCCGGCCCTATCTCGCGCACGGCATCGAAGTCGCCGTCGAAACCGCGCAGCAAGGCGGCGTGGGCTTCATCGTCTATAACCGCAAGGAAGGCCGGGCCCTTGGCGAAGTCACCAAGTTCCTGGTCTACAACGCGCGCAAGCGCCAGGAAGGCGGCGACCAGGCGGCGACCTATTTCAAGCGCACCGAATGCGTCGCGGGCGTGCAGGATATGCGCTTCCAGGAATTGATGCCCGACGTGCTGCATTGGCTCGGCATTTCGCGCATCGACCGTTTCGCGTCGATGAGCAACATGAAGTCGGAGGCGATCGAGCGTTCGGGAATCAAGATCGTCGAACAGGTCGAGATTCCGCCCGATCTCATCCCCGCCGACGCGTCGGTGGAGATGGAGGCGAAGAAGGCGGCGGGTTACTTCACCGGCGGGCCGGCACCCGACGCCGCCAAGCTCGAATCCACCAAGGGTCGCGATCTGGATTCCTGACATGGCGGACATGCCCGAACTCGGCCTTCCTTCGGCCCGCGTGCGCCATTTGCGCGATCCGCGCACGATCCGCGCACGCGCGCGCGAAGTGTTCGACGCGGCCTGTGCGGGATCGACGCCGCATTTCGCCGTCGATTTGGATAAGCTCGACGACGCGGCCGCGCGCACCGTCGCCGTCATCCGCCGCGACTATCCCGATCTGAAGGTGCCCTATCATTCGCGCTGGCGGCATTTCGACGTCGGCGGGATCGATCGCTGGGGCAAATTCGCCGCGCGCGTGGACGACAAGCTCGAGCGCAGCCGCTTGGGTATGGATCTCGCCGTTACCTCGGTGTTGCTCGACGCCGGGTCCGGCCCCGATTGGAAATACACGACGCCGGACGGCGTGTTCGCACGCTCCGAAGGTTTGGCGGTCGCAAGCTTCGATATGTTCGCGAGCGGGGCCTTGTCCGGCACGGCCGAGACGCTGCAAGCGCTGACGGGCGAAAAACTCGCCGCCGGTTTCCAGGTTTCGCCGACGAACCCGCTGGCGGGTGCCGAATCCCGCGCGGCGCTGCTGCGCCGTTTGGGGGCGGCCATCGCCAAGCGCCCGGATATTTTCGGGCCCGAACCGCGTTTGGGCAATCTCGTCGACCGGCTGATGTTCGATGCGCGCGAAGGCAAGCTGCCCGCCGCGCGCGTGCTCCATCATCTGCTCGACGGGTTCGCCGATGCGTGGCCCGCGCGCGTGGTGATCGACGGCGTGAATGTCGGCGATGTCGGCCGCCATCCGGCCGCGACCGACGGGCTCGTCCCCTTCCACAAGCTCAGCCAATGGCTCGCCTATTCGCTGCTGGAGCCGATGGAATGGCTTGGTATCGAGATCGTCGATATCGACGCGCTGACGGGTCTGCCCGAGTATCGCAATGGCGGCCTGTTCCTCGATACCGGTGTGCTGGCGCTGAAGGATCAAGCGCAAGCGACGCGCCGCCACGACGCGACGTCCGAACTCGTCGTCGAATGGCGCGCCTTGACGGTCGAATTGCTCGATCTGGTCGCCGAGCGCGTGCGCGCGCAGCTCGGGCTCGCCGCGAAGGATTTCCCGCTGGCCAAAGTGTTGCAAGGCGGCACGTGGACCGCGGGCCGCGTCATCGCGGCGGAGAAACGCGCCGGTGGCGGGCCGCCGCTCGCCATCGATAGCGACGGAACTGTTTTCTAAGCGAACGGGGAAGAAGAATGACGGGCACGCTCAACGTCGTCGGCCATCCGCTGATCCAGCACAAGCTGACCCAGATGCGCCGCAAGGAAACCGAGACGCGCGATTTCCGCCGCTTGGCGCGCGAGATCGCGATGCTGCTCGCCTACGAGGTCACGCGCGACCGCGCGCTGACGACGCTGGAGATCGAAACGCCGCTGACCAAGATGCGCGCGCCCGTTTTGGCGGGGAAGGAAATCTGCCTCGTCTCGGTGCTTCGTGCCGGCAACGGCATTCTCGACGGCATGCTCGAAATCCTGCCCTCGGCGCGCGTCGGCTTCGTCGGCCTTTATCGCGATCCCGAAACGCTCAACGCGATCGAGTATTACTGCAAGCTGCCCGAGGATATCGCCGAGCGCGAGACGATCATCGTCGACCCGATGCTCGCGACCGGGCATTCGGCGAGCGCGGCCGTCGGCCGGATCAAGCAGGCGGGCGCCAAGTCGCTCAAATTCGTCTGCCTGCTCGCCGCGCCCGAAGGCGTGAAGGAGATGCAGGAACAGCATCCCGACGTGCCGATCTTCACGGCCTCGCTCGATTCCCATCTCAACGATCACGGCTATATCGTGCCGGGCCTCGGCGACGCGGGCGACCGCTTGTTCGGTACCAAATAAACATCCGTCATCCCGGGCAAGCGGACGCCGCAGGCGTTCGCGCGACCCGGGATCCCAGAAGGGGCGGGCATGGAGAAGGGCGGGTGGGTCTACATCGTCACCAACCGCCCGCGCGGGACGCTCTATACGGGTGTCACGTCGGATTTGCCGCGCCGCGCCTATCAGCATCGAACCGGCGCCGTCGAAGGCTTCACGAAGCGCTACCGCCTTCGGCTTCTCGTGTGGTTCGAGCGGCATGAAGATATTGTCGAAGCGATCGCGCGCGAGAAAACGCTCAAGCGCTGGCAACGCGCGTGGAAATTCGAATTGATCGAAGCGCTCAATCCAAATTGGGACGATCTTTACGCGCGCATCGTATGAGATCCCGGGTCGCGCCGCCGCCATTGCGGCGGCTTGCCCAGGATGACGCGAGGGATGTGTGCCGTCATCCCGGGCAAGCGGACGCCGCAGGCGTTCGCGCGACCCGGGATCCCGAACGGAGATAATTTACTTGGGCTCCACCACGCCGGTCTGCGACGCGATCAGGCGGTAATGCTCGATACGCCGATGCTTGGCGAAGGCGAACACCGTCTCCTTGCCGTAGCTGCACAGGCTGAGATCGCAATCGGCGACGATCAGTTCGTCGGCGACCGAGCGCGCCAGCGCCACGATCTCGCCGGTCGGCGCCACGATGCAGCTGCCGCCGATCAGCGAGCAGCCTTCCTCGATCCCCGCCTTCGCGGCGGCGACGACCCAGGTCGAGTTCTGATAGGCGCCGGCCTGCATCACCAGGTGATTGTGGAATTGGCGCAGATGTTCGGGCTCGGGTTCCGAATGCACCATCGCCCAGCCGTTGATCGCGGGCGTGTTGTAGCCCAGCAGCATCAACTCCATGCCTTTGAGGCCCATGACGCGATAGGTCTCGGGCCAGCGGCGGTCGTTGCAGATCGCCATGCCGACGATCCCGCCCATCGTGCGCCACACCGGAAAGCCGATATCGCCCGGCTCGAAATAGCGCTTCTCCAAATGCTGGAACGGCCGCTCGGGCTCGTTCTCGGCATGGCCGGGCAGATGGATTTTCCGGTATTTGCCGACGATGGCGCCCTCGCGATCCACCAGCACGGCGGCGTTGAAGCGCCGCCCTTCCGGGGTCTTCTCGGCATAGCCGAGATAGAACCCGATCTTCAGGCGCTTGGCCTCGGCGAACAGGGGCGCCACGGCGGCGTTAGGCATCTCGGTCTCGAAAAACGTATCGACCTCGCGCCAGTCGGGCATGAACCAGCGCGGGAAGAAGGTCGTCAGGGCGAGTTCCGGAAACACGACCAGCGTGCAGCCCTTGGCGTGCGCGGCGCGCAGCAGGGCGATCAGGCGTTCGACGCAGTGGGCGCGGGTCTCGGCGCGGGCTATCGGGCCCATCTGTGCGCAGCCGATTGTCACGATCCGGGGGATAAGTTTCAGGGGCGGCATGGCGGAATCCCGTGTTGATTTCCGGGAAACCATAGCGGTCTCCCGCGCGCGCGCGAAGCGCGGTTATGATGGGCGCATGACTCCAGGGCTGTGCCGGGATTGTTTCGCGCGGATCGAGGACGCGGCGGCGTTGCGCTGCGCGGCCTGCGGGTCGGCGCGCATCGTCCGCCACCCCGAGCTCGATACGCTGAGCCTTGCGCATATCGATTGCGACGCGTTCTACGCCTCGGTCGAGAAGCGCGACGATCCCAGTTTGCGCGACAAGGCGCTGATCATCGGCGGGGGCACGCGCGGCGTCGTCTCCACCGCCTGCTACATCGCGCGCAAATTCGGCGTGCGCTCGGCGATGCCGATGTTCAAGGCGCGCGAGCTTTGCCCGCACGCCGTGATCCTGCGCCCCGATATGGCGAAATACGCGGGCGTTTCGCGCCAGGTGAAGGCGATCTTCGAGGAAGCCACACCTTTGGTCGAAAGTCTGTCGCTCGACGAGGCGTTTCTCGATTTGGCGGGCACGGAGAAACTGCATCACGCCACGCCGGCGGCGACACTCGCGCGCATCGCCAAGCGGATCGAGGTCGAGATCGGGATCACCGTGTCGGTCGGCTTGGCGCCCAACAAGCTGATCGCCAAACTCGCCTCCGAACTCGAAAAGCCGCGCGGCTTCGGCGTGATCGGCCGGGCGGAGGCGCATGCGTTTTTGGCGACGCGCTCGATCCGCGTGCTGCCCGGCGTGGGGCCGAAATTGGGGGCGCGCCTGGCCGAGGACGGCTTCGTGTCGGTCGCCGATTTGCAGCGCGCGGGCGAGCGCGAACTCGCCGCGCGCTACGCCGATACGGGCAAATGGCTGTTCGCGATGGCCGAGGGGCGGGACAACCGCGCGGTCGAGCCCGAGCGCGAAGCGAAGTCTATCTCGGCCGAGACGACCTTCGCGCGCGATCTGGGCGACGCCGAGGCGCTTTCCGGCGAGCTTTGGCCGTTGGCCGAGGAAGTCGCCTATCGGCTCAAAAAGCACCATCTGGCCGGGCGGACGGTCCAATTGAAGCTGCGAACATCGAGTTTCCAGATTCTGACCCGCCGTACGACCCTGCCGGCGGGGACGCAGTTGGCGGATACCCTGTTCCGCGCTGCGGACGAGATGCTGCGCAAGGAAGTCGCCCGCGACCGCCAGCGCCGTTTCCGCCTGATCGGGGTCGGGGCCAGCGAATTGGCCGAGCCGGGGGTGGAACCGGTGCGCCAGAGCGACCTTTTCGGGACGGAACCCGTATCGGGTCCGGACGACCCCCATTCGGCGAAGGTCGAGAAGGCGATCGACGCCGTTCGCGATAAATTCGGGCTGGCGGCCATCCGGAAGGGCCGGGGCCTGGGCCGGGGACGCTTGCCGCCCCGCCGAGGGTGAATTAGGGTCTTTGAATCGTCCAGGTTTCCGCTTAAGACCAATACATGCCGGGTCCGCTTAGTCCGCAAGAAATCGTCAAGATCCTTTCGGACCACGAGAAATTCCTGAACCGAAAGCCGGGGGGCGTGCGCGCCAACCTGACGCTCGCCGATTTGCATGGCGTGTCGCTGACGCGCGCCAATTTGCGCCAAGCGAAGCTGCCGGGCGCCAATCTGTCGCGTGCGGTACTCGCGGGCGCGGATTTGTCCGAAGCCGATCTGTTCGCGGCGAACTTCGATCGCGCGGATTTGAGCCTCTCCAACCTCGCTAAGGCGGATCTGCGCGGCGCTTACTTGCGCGGCTGCCGTCTGCGTGGTGCCAATCTGCGCGGCGCCGATCTTCGCGGCGGCACGCTGATGCAGTCGCGCCGCGGCGACGGGATCGCGCTGGTCTCCGCCGATCTGCAAGGCTCCGACCTCGAACAAGCGATCCTGGCGAAAGCCAACGCGCAGGGTGCGGATCTTTCCAAGGCGAATTTGACCGAGGCGGATTGCACGGGCGCCAAGTTGACCGGCTGCAATCTCGAACTCGCGTCGATGCCGCGCGCCAATATGGAAGGCGCCATCCTGAAGGGCGCCAATGTGATGGGCGCCAATCTCGCGGGCGCCAATCTCAAGGGCGTCGACTTTTCGGGCGCCATCATGGACGGCGCGGATTTGCGCGACGCCAATATGATCGGCGCGATCCTGGCGGGCGTGGATCTGTCGCGCGCCAATACGCAAGGCGCCAATTTGGCGGTGGAGGCCGAACAGCTCTCCGACGCCGTGCAATCGCAACTGCGCGATCACGCTTTGTGGATCAAGTCGGAGGGCCGTTTGGGCCGCCGCGCCGATTTCACCAAGGCCGACCTGTCGGGCTTGGATTTCTCGAACGCCAATCTGTCCGGCGCCACGTTGACGGGCGCCAAACTCGCGGGCACCAAGCTCGTGCGTTGCCAGTTGATCATGAGCGATCTGGCCGGCGCCGATCTCAAAGGTGCCAATTGCGCGGAAGCGAATTTCAACGGCGCCAATCTCAGCCATTGCGACGCGCAAGGGGCGACGTTCACCAAGGCTTCGCTGGCGCCGGTCAACATGCCGATGCCCAACGGCCAGCCATCGGGCCGGTTGTGGCCCGCGAATTTGGCCGACGCGAATTTCCAGGACGCCGATTTCGCCGGTGCCAATCTTCACCGCGCCAATGTGCTGGACGCGAATTTCACGCGCTCGATCCTGCGCGACGCGATCCTGCTCGATGTCGACCTGTCGCTCGCCAAGAGCGACGGGGCCGACATCGCCGGCGCGATCATGCGCCGTTAACTAACGGATATACGCGGCCGCGAAGGCGGGCAAAGCGAAGCAGCCCGCGTGGATTTCGGGCGTGTAGTATTTGGTCTTGATGCCCGCTTTGGCGAAGCGCTTGGCGATCGTCGCCACCGGCAGCTTCGACGCTTTCGCGTCGTTCGTCGCCCAGCCCAACGCCATGAACCCGCCGTAATAGGACGGGATCGCCGCGACGTAGAACGACGCGACCTTGAACGCCTTGCGACGGCGGCGATAGGTCATCGTGATCTCGTCGCCTTGCAGGAAGGGCACGCCGTTCTGATTGACCAGAATGCCGCCCTTCGTCAGCAGCTTGGCGCAGGCCTTGTAGAAGCGTTCCGTGAACAGCACTTCGCCGGGGCCGATGGGGTCGGTCGAATCGACGATCACCACGTCGAATTTCGCCGTCGTTTCTTCGACGAATTTGGCGCCGTCGGTGATGACGAGGTTTACGCGCTTGTCGGCGAAGGATTTGCCCGCGATCGACGGCATCCATTTCAGGCACATATCGACCACGGCGCGGTCGATCTCGACCATCGTCACGTGCTTGACCGTTTTGTGGCGCAGCGTCTCGCGCAGAATGCCGCCATCGCCGCCGCCGATGATCAGCACGCGCTTGGCCTTGCCGTGCGCCAGGATCGGCACATGCGTCATCATCTCGTGATAGACGAATTCGTCGCGCGTCGTGACCTGGATGGCGCCGTCCAGCGCCAGCACGCGGCCATAGACCGCGTTTTCGAAGATCACCAGATCCTGATGCGCCGAACGCTCGCGGAACAGCACCTTGTCCATCGCGTAGGTCTGCGCCACGGACGGGTATAGCGTTTCCTTGAACCAGGGCTTCTTGTCGGACATCGGGCAACTCCGGAAACGAAAAGGGCGACCGTCACCGGCCGCCCCTTCCAAGTGTTTAGACGGGACGCCGATCAGGCCATGATGCCGCGGCGGCTCTCGACGACCTGGATCGAGGTCGGCTCGAAAGCGCGCTTGATCGCCGGGATCGCCTGATAGGGATCGCACACGCCGCACATGAACACGTCGATCGCGGCGTATTCGCGTTCCGGCCAGGTGTGGATCGAGATATGGCTCTCCGCCAGCACCAGCACGCCAGACAGGCCCGCATTCGGCCCGAAATGGTGCAGGTGGCAATGCAGGATCGTGGCGCCGGCGGTGACCGCACCTTCGCGCAGCGCCGCTTCGGTCAGCGCGCTGTCGCCCAGGTTCTTGGCGCCCCACAGCTCGATGAGCAGATGGGTACCGGCGTATTTCACGCCGTTGCGCTCGATAAAGTGATCTTTGGCGACCGTTTCGACGGGAGCGTGCGTGGACAGGACCGGCTGATCAGCCGACTGCGCCTTGAGGGATTTGGGGGAGGCGTCACGGGCATCACCGGTGACAACCTTCAAATTGCGCAGTACGGAGTTTTTTGCCATTCCTTGCCCACACCTCCAAACCATCCCCATCGGACGGGGACACGATTGAAAAAACGGGGCGGCCGACTCCCATGCCGGCCACCCCGTGCTTATGACTCGGTTTTTGAACGCAAATTTCCCGGGGTTCAAGAAAATTTTGAACCTGTCCCCAAGATTCCTCGCACGCTGTGGCTAAAAATCGGCCGCTTGGGCCGCCAAAACCGACGCGGCACCGTCGCGCACGCCATGCAGCGCGCCCGGTACCTTGGACAGAAGATGGTCGGCGAAATGCCGCGCCACAAGTAAGCGTCGACGCGTATGCGCTTCGGCGGGGCGTTTGGCGGCCAAGATCGCGCCTTTGGCGAGCAACGCGCCGCCCGCCAGCGTGCCCAGCATGTCGAGGAACGGCACGGCGCCGGCCGCGGCCGTATCGGGCGACGACTTCGCGATCCCGGCGAGGAATTCGCCCGCGCTGGCGACGGCTTCGCGCGCGGGCGTCAAAGTTTCGCGCAATCGGATCAGATCGGGATGCGTCGCGGCCGCGAGATCGGCTTCGAGTGCCGCGATCTCGTCGAGGAGCGTTTTGAGCGCCGCCCCACCGTCGCGCGCGATCTTGCGGAACACCAGATCGTTGGCCTGGATGCCGTTCGTGCCTTCGTAGATCGGGGTGATGCGCGCGTCGCGATAATACTGGGCGGCGCCCGTCTCCTCGATATAGCCCATGCCGCCATGGATCTGCACGCCCAGCGACGCGACGGTGACGCCGATATCCGTCGACCACGCTTTGACGACGGGCGTGAGCAGATCGACGCGCGCTTGGTGATAGGCGCGCGTCGCGGCGTCGGGCGACTTCGCGGCGAGATCGAGCGACAGATGGGCGGCGTAGGTGAGGGCGCGCGAAGCGTCGAGCCGCGCTTTCATGTCGAGCAACATGCGCCGCACGTCGGGATGTTCGACGATCGCGACGGGGCCGGGCGCCTTGCCCGACAGCGCGCGGCTTTGCACGCGCGACTTGGCGTAGGCGGCGGCTTGCTGATAGGCACGTTCCGCGATCGCGACACCTTGCAGGCCGACCGAAAGCCGCGCGTTGTTCATCATGATGAACATGCATTCGAGGCCGCGATTTTCCGCGCCGATCAGCCAGCCGAGCGCCCCGCCGTCGTCGCCGAACGCCATGACGCAGGTGGGGGCGGCGGAAATGCCGAGCTTATGCTCGAGCGAGACGCAGCGAAGGTCGTTTTTCGCGCCGAGCCCCGTGCCGTCCGCGCCGGCGGGCAGATATTTCGGCACCAGGAACAGCGAAATCCCTTTCGACCCGGCGGGCGCGCCGGGCGTGCGCGCGAGCACCATGTGGACGATGTTGTCCGCCATGTCGTGCTCGCCATAGGTGATGAAGATTTTGTTGCCGGTGATGCGATAGGCTTTGCCCAGTGCCCCGTCATGCGCGGGCTCGGGCACGGCGCGCGTCTTGATGGCGCCGACGTCGGAGCCGGCTTGCGGCTCCGTCAGATTCATCGTGCCGCTCCAGGCACCCGAGACGAGTTTGGGCACGTAGATCCGGCGCTGCTCGGCCGTGCCGTGCGTCGCCAGCAATTCGACCGCGCCATGCGACAGCAGCGGGCACAAGCCGAACGCCAGATTGGCGGATTGCCACATTTCGGTGACGGCGACCGCCAACGCCCAGGGCAGGCCCTGACCGCCATGTTCTTCGGCGAAGGGGACGGCGTTCCAGCCGCCGTCGACGAAACGCTTATAGGCCTCGGCGAAACCCGGCGCGGTGCGCACCACGCCGTTTTCGAGCTTGGCGCCCGCCTTGTCGCCCGAATGGTTCAGCGGCGCCAATTCGCCCGCAGCGAAGGCGCCGGCGGCGTCGAGCACGGCGCGCGACGTTTCGCCGTCGAGATGCTCGCCGCCAGGCACGCCGGCAAGCGCTTCGCGCGCACCCAGTGCCTCCAGCACGAACATCATCTCGTCGATCGGGGCCGTATAGTCCATCGTGCACCTCGAGCGGCCGTCAGGGCAGCAGCTTGCCGGGATTGAGGATGTTGTTGGGGTCGAACGCGGTCTTCAGCGTGCGCATCAATTGGAGCGCTGTCGCGTCCTTGTAAAGCGGCAGTTCGTCGCGTTTGAGGATGCCAATACCATGCTCGGCCGAGATCGAGCCGCGATACTCGGCGACGATCGCGTGCACGCGCGCATTCATCTCGTGGCGGACGGCCTGGAACTTGTCGTCGGCCCAGTCGAGCGGGCGGCTGATATTGAAATGGATATTGCCGTCGCCGGCATGGCCGAAGGCGCAGACCCGCGCGCCGGGCACGAAAGCCTCGACCGCCTTGGCGCCGCGCGCGAGGAAATCCGGCACCGACGAAACGGGAACTGAAATATCGTGCTTGATCGAAGCGCCCTCAGGCTTCTGCGCTTCGGTCATGCTCTCGCGCAATTTCCACAGCGCCTTGCGCTGCTGCTCGGATGATGCGATCGCGGCGTCGAGGATCAAGCCGTCCTCCAGCGCGCGTTCGAGCAGGCGTTCGACCATCGACTTCAAAGCGCCGCCCAAATCGCCGGCCGCGAATTCGATCAGCGCGTACCAGGGGTGCTTCTCCGCCAGCGGATCGGCCGTGCCCGGAATATGCGCAAGCACGAAATCGAGCAAGCGGCGCTCGGTCAATTCGAACGCTTGGACGTTGCCGCCGCTTTCCGCCTTCGCGCGGCCGAGCAATTCGATCCCGGCCTTGGGATCGGGCAAGGCGACGAAGCAGGTCTCGACCTCGCGCATCGCGGGGAAGAGTTTCAAGACGGCGGCGGTGATGATGCCGAGCGTGCCTTCCGCGCCGAGGAAGATCTGTTTGAGGTCGTAGCCGGTGTTGTCCTTGCGCAAGCCGGTCATCGTGTCGAGCACGCGCCCGTCGGCGAGCACGACTTCGAGGCCGAGCACGAGATCGCGCGCCATGCCGTAGCGCAGCACGTTGATGCCGCCGGCGTTGGTCGACAGATTGCCGCCGATCCGGCACGAGCCTTCGGCGGCGAGCGACAGTGGGAACAGCCGATCGGCTTCGGTCGCGCGTTTCTGGATATCGGCGAGAACGACGCCCGCGTCGACCGTGATCGTGTCGTTGACCGGATCGAGGGCGCGGATCTTGTCGAGCCGTGCGAGGGATAGAACGATCTGCGTGCCGCTCGTGTCGGGCACGCCGCCGCCGACCAGCCCGGTATTGCCGCCCTGGGGGACGACCGGCAGGCGATGCTCGTTACAAAACTTCAATACGGCGGCGACTTCGCGCGTGTCGGCCGGGCGCACGACCGCACGGGCCTTGCCGTGGAACAGGCCGCGCTCCTCCTTCTCATAGGGTGCTAGGTCGGCGGGCGCGTCGAGCCAGCCGGCCGGGCCAACGAGATCGCGCAGGCGCATCAGAATTTCGTTCATGGCGGCGCGATCATAGCGCCAAGCGCGGGACCGGCAACGCATACGATTTCGCCTTGGTCTTGGCGCGAGCCGGGGCTTATAGTCCCTGCCGCAGTCGCGAAGGCGACGGCACCGGTTTCGGGGGAAGCCCGTGTTTCAAGGCGGGGACCACGCAACGGAACGAATTCCAGCTTTCGCGGGACTGTGACGGCTTCGGCCGTCCGCTCGCGGAAAGGGCCGCCGCTCCGGGGGGTGCGGCGGCCCACCTTTCCTCGGGATCAGCAAGCTCGTGACCCTCATCGTCCGCCCGTCGCGCGACAGCGACATTTCCGCGATCGCCGCCATCTACGCCCATCACGTCCGGCACGGTCTGGCGAGTTTCGAAGACGTGCCGCCGGACGAAGCCGAACTCGCCAAGCGCCGCCTGGACGTCGTCACGAAGGGCTTTCCCTATCTGGTTGCGGAATCCGAAGGGCGGCTATGCGGCTATTGCTATGCCGGGCTGTATCGTACGCGAATCGCCTATCGCTTCACGCTGGAGGATTCGGTCTATGTGGCGCCCGACGCGATCCGCCAGGGCGTGGGCCGCGCGTTGCTGGGCGCGTTGATCCCGGCTTGCGAAGCGACCGGGGCGCGCCAATTGATCGCGGTGATCGGCGACAGCGCCAATCATTCCTCGATCGGCTTGCACGAAGCCTTCGGCTTTCAGCGCGTCGGCTTGTTGCCGTCGGTCGGCTGGAAATTCGGCCGCTGGGTCGACTCGGTGTTGATGCAACGCGCGCTGGGTTCGGGCGACGCGAACGCGCCCTAAACCCGTTTGCGCGTGCTCGCGATATGCGCGGCGATGGCGAGGCTCGCGAGCAAGGCGAGCGTGATCGGCAGTCCCAGACGGGGGCTTGCCTCCATCGCGAGACCGATCAGCGTGGGGCCTGCGGTGCAGCCGATCGTGTAGCCCGACACGACCGAGGCGGTCGCGCGCAGCAACGCCGTGCCCGAGAAACCGTGGCCGACGCGGATCATCGCCAGCGTGTAGAGCATGCCGCCCGCACCGCCCCACAGGAACGCGGTGAACATGGCGCCCGTTGGGCCGGACGCCAGCAAGGGCGCCGCGCAAGACGTGACGATCAGGCAAACCAGCGCGCCGCGCACCGTGCGATCGACCGAGATTTTGTCGGCGAGCCAGCCCGCCGGGTATTGCGCCATGAACGAGCCCGCGCCCAACGCGGCGGCGAGCAAGGCGGCCTCGGCAGCCGTCAGACCGATCGCCAAGCCCCAATAGGTGCCGATGCCGGTCAAGCCCGTTTCGAACGCGCCGCCGACCACGGCCGCAACGATCGCGGCGGGGACGGCGCGCAGCACCAGGGCGAAGCTGCTTTCGCGCGGGCGTTCGTCGCCCTCGCGCGCGGGTGTGGCGGGCAGGCCCGAGGCGAGCAGCCACGAGAGCGTCCACAGCCCGATGGCGATGAAGGCGGGGATCGGACTATCCGGCGCAAAGGGTGTCAGCAGCAGCGGCCCGCACATGAACGAAAAGCCGAGCGAGGTTTCGTAAAGCCCGACCGCGCGGCCGCGCCGGTCGGCGGGGACGAGGTCGACGACCCAGGCTTCGGACACGATCCAGCGCAAGGCCGCCGCCACGCCGATCAGGAAATTGATCGCGCACCAGATCAGGTAATTCTCGGTCAGCGCGAAGACCAGCGGGAAGGGGGCCGAGATCAACGCCGCCTGCACATACATCGTGCTGCCGCCGATGATCTGGGCGAGCCTTGCGATGAACGGCGCCAGCGCCAGCACGGCGAGCCACGGGATGGCCGAAAACACGCCGATCGCCGTCGCCGAATGGCCCAGCCCTTCGAGGCGGATCGCCGTATAGGGGATCAGCAGCGAAAAGCCGATAACGGCCGCGACGCCGGATGCGCCCAGGCGCCAGACGGAAAGGGGAACGGACGCATTCATGACCGGCGTGGTATAAAGCGAATCGGAAGGGAGGCCAGCCACAAAACGATGAACCCCGCCATTCCCGCTTGGCGCCCGATGCGCGAAGCCGATCTGGGCTTCGTCGACCGGCTCGGCAATTCCATCTATCCCGAACATGTCGAAAGTTTTGCGGCCTTCGCGGCGAAATTCCGCGCCTCTCCGGAATCCTGCATGGTCGCCGAAAAAGGCGGGCGCGGGGCCGGTTATTGCTTGGCGCTGCCCGCCGATGCGGGCAAGCCGCCGCGCCTCGACCAAGTGCGCTATGTGCCCATAGCGCCAAGCTTCATCCATTTGCACGACATCGCGTTGTCCGAAGCCGCGCGCGGGCATGGCCTCGTGCCGCTGGCGATCGATCGCCTGGCGGACGTCGCGCGCGCCAAATCCTTCGCCGGTCTGTCGCTGATCGCGGTGATGGGCACGGAAACGATGTGGCCGCGCTACGGCTTCAAACCCGCCCCCTGCGACCGCGCGGTGATCGCGAGCTTCGGCGGCGGCGTCTATATGACGCGGCCGTTTTAGCGCGACGACCTCATGGTTCGACAGGCTCACCATGAGGTTTTTTTAGATAGGCCTCACCCTGAGCCTGTCGAAGGGCGAGGCCGGTCCAAGATTTTCGAAAGTTAGGGACGGGGCGCGGCGGCGCGGCGCAAGCGATCGTTGATCGCGCGGCCCAAGCCCTTTTCCGGAATGGCGGCGACGGCGATTCGGGGGCTCCCGCGCCCATCGAGCTCGCGCAACGCGACGAACAGATTGCGCGCGGCTTCCGCCAGATCGCCACGTGGCGACAGGTCGATTCCTTGTGCGCCTTGCGGCATGCCGCCGAAGCCCAAATAGAGTTCGTTCGCTTCCGGCCCGCCGGCGTTCAAACGCAGCGTGGCGCGCGGGGCGTAATGGCTTGCCAGCATCCCCGGCGCTTTGATCGTGCCGGTTGGCGCGGCGAGATCGCCGATCAGTGCGGCGATATCTTCGGCCGCTATACCGCCGGGACGCAGCAAGCGCGCTTGCGCGCCCGTCAGATCGACGATGGTCGATTCAACGCCGACCGCGCAGGGGCCGCCATCGAGCACGTCGCCTTGGATATGCGCCAAGCCCCGCGCCACGTCGATCGCGCGCGTGGGCGACAAGCGGCCCGACGGGTTGGCGCTGGGGGCGGCGATCGGCACGCCGGCCAAGCGCAGCAAATCGCGCGCAGGCTTTGGGGCGGGCACGCGGATCGCGATGCTGGGCAGGCCCGCCCGCGCCGCGTTGCAAATGCGCGCAAACCCGCGCAAGGGCAGCACCAGCGTCAACGGGCCGGGCCAGAACGCGCGCGCGATCATCTCGGCCCGCGCGTCGAAAACCGCGATGCGCTTGGCGGCGGCGAGATCGGGCACATGCGCGATCAACGGATTGAAACGCGGGCGGCGCTTGGCGGCATAGATTTTGGCGACCGCGCGCGGATCGTCGGCGCGCGCGCCCAGGCCATAGACCGTCTCGGTCGCGAAGGCGACGAGACGGCCCGCCCGCAAGGCTTTCGCCGCGCGCGCCAAGCTCGCTTTGGTGATCTTCCGGGGCCGCATGAGGGCGGTTGCTAGCATGCGAGGGGGGCCCGCGCTATGTTCGGCTTATGGCCGGTCGGATCGTCGTCGTCGCACAACAAAAGGGAGGGGCGGGCAAAACCACGCTCGCCGCGCATTTGGCCGCCTATTTCGCAGGCCGGGGTTTGCGCACCGCCGCCGCCGATATCGACCCGCAAGGCTCGTTCACGCGCTGGACCGAATTGCGCTTCAATGCGCGCGACGGGCAGGGGCTGGGCTTCGGCTTCGCGCAGCTTTCCGGCTGGCGCTTGCCGACCGAACTCGACCGCATGGCGCGCGAGCACGACATCGTGATCGTCGATTCAGCGCCGCACGCGATGACGGATTCCCGCACGGCGATCCGCCACGCGCATTTGGTGCTCGTACCCGTTCAACCTTCGCCGATGGATTTGTGGGCCACGGGCCCGACGCTGGCGCTGGCGCGCGAAGAACGCCGCCCGGCGATGCTGGTCATCAACCGCATGCCGCCGCGCTCGACCCTCGCCAGCGATATGGTCGAGAAACTCAACGCGCTCGACGCGGGCGTGTGCCGCGTGGCGCTGGGCAATCGCACGGCCTATGCGTCGAGCTTGGGCGTGGGCTTGGGCGTGACGGAGTTCGAGCCGGGTTCGACCGCCGCGCGCGAATTGGCGGCGGCGGGCGACGACGTGCTGGCGGCGCTGAGCCGCTAGACGCTACTGCGCCGCGTGGGCGGCGGCCCCTTCTTCTTCGATGCCCAAAGCTTCCGAGAATTTGTTGAAGAACGTCGTCAGCGCGATGCGCAAGGTGAGTTCCACCACCTGCGCCTCGGTGAAATGCTTGCGCAATTCGGCGTGCATCTTGTCGCCGATGCGATGCGGGTCGTTGGTCACCGCGACCGAATAGGCGATGACGAGACGATCGATATCGGTGAGGGCGGGGTGATCGACCTGATCGGGGATCTGGGCGACCGCGTCCTCGGGCACGCCTTCCACTTTCAGCATCGGCACATGGTGGCCGACGCAGTAATGGCAGGCGTTGAGCTTGGAGACGACGACGATCGCGATTTCCAGATAGCGGCGCGGCAGGGTTTTGGCCGCGCGCAATTCCATCAGCATCGGCATGATGTGGCGTAACGCGGCCGGCACATGCGCGACGATCGACGCCTGATTGGCGAAGGGCCCGTACTCGGACGCGTATTTGCGGAAGATGGCCGCCAGATCTTGCGGCAGATCGTCGGGTGTCAAATCGCGAACGCGGGCCATTGCTTCCTCCGGTTTATCGGCCGAACTTTACCACGCTCCGCGCGCGACGAAATCGGGATTGCGGAAGCCCGGTTTGCCGTAAACCAGCGGCGTGCCGTCGAGCTTTTCGACATGCCCGCCGGCCGCGACCAGCAAAGCTTCGCCCGCAGCCGTATCCCATTCCGACGTCGGCCCCAGGCGCGGATAGAGATCGGCCGTGCCTTCGGCGACCAGCCCGAATTTCGCGGCCGAGCCCACTTTGCGATGTTCCTTCACCGCCATGCCGTCGCAATAGGCGCTTTCCGCCCCCGAGCTATGGCTTTTGGAGGTGACGACGACCAAGCCGTCGGCGGGTTTTCCGCGCGCGCGGATCGGCTTTTCCGTGCCGTCCTTCTCGGTGCGGATCGCGCCAAGCCCCGTGCCGCCCGACCAAGCGACACCGGAGACGGGATGCAACACGACGCCGAGCGCCGGGCGCCCGTCGACGACGAGGCCGATATTGACCGCGAAATTATCGCTGCGGTCGACGAACTCCCGCGTCCCGTCGAGCGGATCGACGAGGAAGAATTCGCGTGGCGCGGTGGCGGGCCATGCGACGGCGCCGCGTGCCACGGCTTCCTCCGCCACGGCCGCGATGCCGGGGACGAGTTTCGCGAGACCGGCGAGGATGATCGCTTCGGCGCGTTCGTCCGCTTCGGTCACCGGCGTGCGGTCGGCCTTGGCGCGCACGTCGAAATCCCGCGCGTAGATACGCAGGATTTCCGCCGCCGCATCGCGCGCCAACGCGATCAGCGCCGGGCGCAGCCGCGCGAAATCGAGACTCACTCCGCCGCGGCTTTCGCCGAACCCGCTTGGATCAGGCGCCACACCTTCTCGGGCGTGGCGGGCATGTCGATATGCCTCACACCGTATTCGGCCAGCGCATCGACGACCGCGGCGATGATCGACGGCGGGGCGCCGATCGCACCGGCTTCGCCCGCACCCTTCACGCCCAGCGGATTGTTGCGGCACGGCACTTCGTTATAGGCGAAGCGGATCGGCGGCAGATCGTAGGCGCGCGGCATCGCGTAATCCATGAAGGACCCGGTCAGCAGCTGGCCCGTTTCGGGATCGTAGACGCAGTTTTCGAGCAGCGCTTGGCCGAGACCTTGCGCGACGCCGCCATGAACCTGGCCTTCGACCATCATCGGGTTCATCACGTTGCCGAAATCGTCGACGACCGTGTAGTCGAGCACCTTCACTTCGCCGGTATTCGGGTCGATCTCGACCTCGGCGATGTGGCAGCCATTGGGGTAGGTGGCGCCCGGCGGCGTGAAGCTGCCGGTTTCGTCGATGCCGATGCTCATATCGTTGGGCAGCTTCGCGGTGACGAAGCTGGTCTTGACGATATCGACGAAGCTTTTCGCCTTGTCGGTGCCTGCGATGCGGAAATCCTTGCCGTCGAATTCGATATCGGCTTCGGCCGCTTCCAGCACATGGGCGGCGATCTTCTTGCCCTTGGCGATCACGCGTTCGACCGCCTTGCCGACGGCCGAACCGGACACGGCGAGCGCACGGCTGCCGCCGGTCATGCCGGGATAGAGCACCGTGTCGGTGTCGCCCTGGATCACGCGCACGCTGTCCATCGGCACGCCCAGGCGTTCCGACACCATCTGCGCATAGGCGGTTTCGTGGCCTTGGCCGTTGGATTGGTTGCCGATCAGGATCGTGGCGCCGCCGCTGGAATCGAAACGCAGCTGCGCCGTTTCCTCCGACCCGCCGCCGCACGCCTCGACATAGGTAATCAGGCCGCGCCCGCGCAGCATGCCTTTGGCCTTGCTGGCGGCCTTGCGCGCCGGGAACCCGTCCCAATCCGCGAATTTCATCGCGTCGGTCAGGTTCTGCGCGAACTCGCCGCTGTCATAGGTCGTGTCGAGCGCCGTCTTGTACGGCATCGCCTCGGGCGGAATGAAATTGCGGCGGCGAAGCTCGTCCGGCGCGATACCCAGCTCGCGCGACGCGACGTCGACGATGCGCTCGGTCACGTAATTCGCTTCCGGCCGGCCCGCGCCGCGATAGGCGTCGACCGGTGCGGTGTTCGTGAAATAGCCGACGACATGGCAGTAAACGGCGCCGAAAGTATAAACGCCCGCCAGCATCGCCGTGCCCGCGAAGGTCGGGATGAACGGCCCGTAATGCGAGAGATACGCGCCGAGATTGGCCTGCGTATAGACCTTCAACGCCAGGAACTTGCCGTTCGCATCGACCGCCAATTTGGCGTTGGTCAGATGGTCGCGGCCATGCGTGTCGGCCAGGAAGGCTTCGCTGCGATCGCCGGTCCATTTGACCGGACGCCCGAGCAGCTTGGCGGCGAACAACACGCCGATATATTCGGGATAGAGGAAGATCTTCATCCCGAAGCCGCCGCCCACGTCGCCCGAAATCACACGCAGCGAGTTTTCGGGGATCTTGAACACGTAGTTGGTCAGCACCTTGCGCAGGCCCGCACCGCCCTGGCTGCCGCAATGCAGCGTCATGCGCTGCAAGCTCGAATCCCATTCGCCGATCGCCATGCGCGGTTCCATCGACGACGGCGCGAGGCGGTTATTGACGAGGTCGAGCTCGATCACGCGCGCGGCCTTGGCGAACAGCTCGTCGGCCTTGGCCTTGTCGCCCATGTCCCAATCGAGCGCCACGTTGCCCGGCGCCTTCGCCCAGACTTCCGGCGCGCCCTTGGCGGCGGCGCGCGCGATGTCGCCGACGGCGGGCAATTCCTCGAATTCGATCTCGACCATTTCGGCCGCATCGCGCGCCTCGGCCAGCGTCTCGGCGACGACCAGTACGATCGGGTCGCCGACGAAGCGCACCGTATCGGTGGCCAAAGCCGGGCGCGGCGGGACCCAGGTCGTCGACCCGTCGCGATGCTTCTGCGGCGCCATGCAGGGCAGGTGACCGATACCGGCGGCCTCGAGATCGGCCCCCGTCACGACTTCGAGCACGCCCGGGGCGGTTTTCGCCGCCGTCACGTCCAGGCGCTTGATCTTGGCGTGCGCCTGGGGCGAGCGCAGGAAATACGCGTAGCTCTGCCGGGGCAGCAGCGTGTCGTCGGTGTAGCGGCCATGGCCGAGCAAAAGACGGCGATCTTCGAGGCGACGCGGGGATTGACCGACACCGAACTTCATGGACGAGGCTCCCTGGCAATATTGGCCCGGGAGAATAGCATCCCGGACGACGCAATTGCCAAGCCCCGGCGCAAGAGGGATAACCGGGGCATGTGCGGCCGCTACTCCATCACCACCCCCGTCGAAGCGATGCGCCGGGTCTTCGGATTCGACGGCCCCTTGCCAAATCTCCAGCCGCGCTGGAACGTGGCGCCGACCCAGACGGCCCCGGTGATCCGCCGGGCGGCCGATGGCGGGCGGGAATTGGCGATGCTGAGCTGGGGGCTCGTGCCCTATTGGGCCGAAGACACGAAACTGCAAAGCCATATGATCAATGCGCGCGGCGAGACGGTGGCCGAGAAGCCCGCGTTCAAGCAAGCCTATCGCCAGCGCCGTTGCCTCGTCCCCGCCGACGGGTTCTACGAATGGCAGACCTTGGGCGCCAAAACGAAACAGCCGCTGCTGTTCCGCATGACGGACGGCGCCCCCTTCGCCTTCGCCGGGCTATGGGAGCGTTGGGTCCCGCCCAAGGGCGAGGTTTTGGAGAGTTTCACCATCGTCAACACGGCGGCGAATTCGCTGATGGCGCAATTCCATGACCGCGTGCCGATCATTTTGGCGCCCGAGGATTGGGCGGCCTGGCTCGATCCCGCCGTCGATCCCGCGTCGCTGGTGAAGGCGCCGCCGTCGGAGTGGCTTAGCTATACGCGCGTATCGACCTATGTGAACTCGGTCAAACACGACGATGCCGGGTGTTTCGAGCCGGCACCCGATGCCGAGCCGAAACCCGAGCCGCCGAAAAAAGCCAAGGCCGTCGACGGGCGCCAAGGCTCGCTGTTCTAGAACTTCTCCGCGCGGGGTTTGAGCCCCGGCACCATGCGCGTCAGGATCGGATCGCGCCGCACGATATGGTGATAGAGCGCCGCCCCGGCATGGACGAGGATCGCGGCAACCATCGCGTAAGCGAGCAGCGCATGCGCGCCGAGCAGGATTCCGCCCAGGGCGTCGCTCTTCGGCAGCGGATTGGGCAGCGGGATCACGCCGAACCACATGACCGGAAAGCCGTAGGCGTTGGAGCCCATCCACCCCAATAGCGGCATCGCGATCAGGCAGAAATAGAGAAACCCATGCGCCGCATGCGCGGCCATGTGTTCGACCCAGGGGGCCGGCGGCAAGGGCGGGGGCGGCGAATACAGCCGCCAGCCCAGCCGCGCGAGCGTGATCAGGAACACGAACACGCCGATCGTCTCGTGCCAGACCGTGACGCGCAGCTTCCAATCGGTGTAGTCGAGCTGCGCCATATAAAGCCCAAGCGCAAGCATGGCGAGGACGAGGATCACCGTCAGCCAGTGGAAGATCCGGGCGGGCGCGCCGTAGCGCGTGGGGGTATTGCGCATCACCATCTGGCGGGTAAGCTAGTCTCATGGCTGAAATCGTCAACCTCAACCGTGCGCGCAAAGCCAAAGCACGCGAAGATCGTGCGGCGCAGGCCGACATCAACCGCACGAAATTCGGCCGCACCAAGGCCGAACGCGAACGTCAAGCCGCGCAGGATGCGCTGGAAGCCCAGCGCCTCGACGGTCACAAACGCGAGGAGTAGCGCCGTGCTGTTCATGGTCGTCGAAACATTCGCGGGCGGCGATATGGTGCCGATCTATCGCCACATGGCGGAGAAGGGGCGCGGCCTGCCCGATGGCGTCGAGTATGTCGATTCCTGGGTCTCGATCGACATGACGCGCTGCTTTCAGCTGATGCGCGCCGACGACGCGGCGAAGCTTCAGCAATGGGTGCTGCATTGGCGGGGGCTGGGCGTGGGCTTCGAATTCGTGCCCGTCGTGCCCGCGAAGGACACGCGCGCGCTACATGAGAAAGCCCAGTTAGCCTAAGCGCGCCGCAAGCGTTTCGGCCCAGCGCGCTTCCCACGGATTATTCTCGAAATCCGCGACGCTGCCATCCGGCGCGTAGAAGCGATTGGGGATTTGGAAAATCGCCAGCGTCATGCAGCCGTTGGGCGTCCACGCCTCGTGCCGGCTGCCCGCCGGGCGCCAGACGAATTCGCCCGCGCGCGCGATGCCGTCGCGGTCGTGCAACTCGCCTTCCAGCACATAAGTCTGCTCGACCAGCACATGCTCGTGATCGGGCAGTTTGGCGCCGGGGGCGAGGCGCGTCAGCACCGTCGCCATGCCGGTTTTGGCGTCGAAAAACAGCGATTTGGTTTCCACGCCGGGAAAGCGCGAAGCGCGCCAAGGTAAATCCTTGGCGGCGACGAAATGGGAAATCATGGCAGCGCCTCAGTAAAGGACGATCGCGTAGTCGCCGACGACCCGGAAGCCCAGGCCTTCGTAGCAGAACTTCGCCGCTGCATTTTCGATGCCGGTGAACAGGATCGCGTTCGTCGCCCCCGCTTGCTTGGCGGATGCGAGGGCCGCCCCGGTCGCGAGCCGCCCGTAACCTTGGTCGCGCTCGGCCGGCGGCACGTAAACGCCGCCGATCTGCACGATATCGGGCAGACGGGCGTTGATGCCGGCATAGGCGACCGGCGCGCCCGCGCGGCGCAACACGAAACCGAGCCCGTCGTCGAGCGTGCGATCGATTTCCTCGGCCGCGCGTTGCTTGGATTCCGCGCTATCCGGCCAGGACAGAACTTCGCGGCAATAGGCGTAGCGCCAATCGCGCAAAATCGCGCGGTCGTCGCCGGTCGCCGCACCTAGCGTAAATTCGGGGCCCGGCAAGTCGGGCGTTTTGAGATCGGCCAGCGCCAGCGCGAACAAATCCTGGCGCGCGGCGAGGCGCGCCCGGCGCAACGAGAAGGGCGGGATCTGGATCGCTTCTTCGACCTGCAGGGACGGGCCCATGATGCCCGACGCCGCGCGCGGCAGGCCGGCGGCGAGCGTTTCGGCGACCAAGGCGCCCGCATGGGCTTGCGGGCATTGGATCATCAGATTGCCGTTCCAATAAAGGGCGGCGGCCCCGATCAGCACGCCGTCTTCGAACGTGCCGGCATAGCTGCCTTGGAAGCGTTCGCCGCGATCGACGATCCCGGCGGCACGCAGATTGGAACGCAGAAACATCGAGCTTTCGGGCGTTTGCGCCAGAAAGAACTCGAGCTTGGCTTCGTCGCCCGGACCGAGCGCACGATGAACGATGCCCACCATGCGCTCGATCCTAGCGCGACTAGCCGAGGAACGCGAACTTCAAGACGAACAGGATGGCGATGGTCCAGACCGCGCCCGAAACTTCGGCGGCGCGCCCGGCCAGGGCCTTGATCGCAGCGTAGGAGATGAAGCCGAACGCGATCCCATGCGCGATCGAGAAGGTGAACGGCATCGCCATCGCGGCGATCATCCCCGGCGCGTATTCGGTGATGTCGTTCCAGTCGAGATCGACCAGGCCCTTGGTCATGTAGCAGGCGACCAGGATCAAGGCCGGGGCGGTGGCATAGGCCGGGACCGTGTTCGCCAAGGGGGCGAACACCAGTGCAGCGATGAACAACAATCCGACGACCACGGCGACGAGGCCGGTGCGCCCGCCCGCTTCGACACCGGCGGCACTTTCGATGTAGCTCGTCGTGTTCGAGGTACCGAGCAGCGAGCCGACCAGCGAGGCCGAGGAGTCGGCGACCAGCGCCTTCTTGAGGCGCGGCAGCTTGCCGTCCGGCGTCATCAGCCCGGCGCGTTGGGTGACGCCGACCAGCGTGCCCGCCGTGTCGAACAGATCGACGAACATCAGCACCAGAACGGTCGAGATGACGCTGATCTGTAAGGCACCCCAGATGTCGAGCTTCAGGAAGGTGGGTGCGATCGACGGCGGGGCGGAAACGATGCCCTGAAACGTGGTGAGGCCCAGGATCACGCCGACGGCCGTGGTGCCCAAGATCGAGATGATGATCGCGCCCGGCACTTTGCGCGCGTCCAGCGCCACCATGACGACGAAGCCGATCGCCGCCAGCACGGCGGGGCCGGATTTAAGGTCGCCCAAGGTCACCAGCGTGGCGGGGTGGTCGACGACGATGCCGGCGTTCTTGAGGCCGATGATGGCGAGGAACAAGCCGATGCCGCCCGCGATGCCGTATTTGAGGGCGCGGGGAATGCCGTCGAAGATCCAGGCGCGCGCGGGGCTGAGCGACAGCGCCACGGTCAGCACCGAGGAGCAGAAAATGGCGCCCAACGCCGTTTCCCACGACATGCCCATGCCCTTGACCATGCCGAAGGCGAAGAAGGCGTTGAGGCCCATCCCCGGCGCCAAGGCGATCGGGTAATTGGCGTAGAGCCCCATGATGAAGCAGGACAACGCCGCCGCGAGACAGGTCGCGACGAACACCGAATTCTTGTCCATCCCCGCGATCTCCAGGATCGAAGGATTGACGACGATGATGTAGGCCATCGTCAGGAAGGTGGTGACGCCCGCCAGGATTTCGGTGCGGACGGTGGTGCGGGCCTGCGTGAGGCCGAAATATTGATCGAGCATGGACTCCCCCTACGGCCGCGTTTGTCCCGCGTGCCGGAGGGGAAATCTAATACAGGTGGTCGAGTCGTTTTAAAGCGGCTTTTTGATCTTGGCCGCGATCTCGCCCACGATACCGCGCCGGAAGGCGAGCACGCAGACCACGAAGATCACGCCCTGCACGACCGTCACCCACTGGCCAAGCTCGGCCAGATAGTTCTGCATCGACACGATGACGGCGGCCCCGATCATCGGGCCGAACACGGTGCCAAGCCCGCCGACCAGCGTCATCAGCACGACCTCGCCCGACATCGACCAATGCACGTCGGTGAGGGACGCGAGCTGGAACACGATCGCCTTGGTCGCCCCCGCAAGGCCCGCCAGCGTGGCCGACATCGCGAAGGCGGCGAGCTTGTAGTGATCGACCCGGTAGCCGAGCGAGATCGCGCGCGGCTCGTTCTCGCGGATCGCCTTCAGCACCTGGCCGAAGGGCGAGTGCACGATGCGGTAGATCAGCAGGAACGCCGCCAGGAAGATCGTCGCGACGACGTAATAGAGGACGTAGTCGTTGCGCAGATCGAGGATGCCGAACATCGTGCCGCGCGGGACGCGCTGCAACCCGTCCTCGCCGCCGGTGAAGGGCGCTTGCAAGGCGAAGAAGAACGCCATCTGCGCCAAGGCCAGCGTGATCATCGCGAAATAGATGCCCTGGCGGCGGATGGCGAGCGCGCCCACGACCAAGCCCAGCACCAGCGCCATCGCCGCACCGGCGAGGATCGCGAGTTCCGGCGGCCAGCCCCACACTTTCGCCGAATGGGCGGAAACATAGGCCGCCCAGCCGAAGAACAGCGCGTGGCCGAAGCTCAACAGCCCGACATAGCCGATCAAAAGGTTGAAGGCGGTCGCGAACAACGCGAAGCACAGCACCTTCATCAGGAAGACGGGGTAGAGGATATAGGGCAACACGATCAACGCCGCGACCAGCGCGCCCAGAATCAGGCGCTGGTGGCGCGGCATGGCCGTATCGTTGGAGGCTTGCGCGGGTTCGCCCGACATCAGCGCGCCCTCCCGAACAGACCGGCGGGTTTGATCAGCAGCACGATCACCATGATGACGAAGATCACCGTCGAAGACGCTTCGGGATAGAACACTTTGGTCAGGCCTTCGATGATGCCAAGGCCGAAGCCCGTGAGGATGGAGCCCATGATCGAGCCCATGCCGCCGATCACGACGACCGCGAATACGATGATGATGAGGTCGGCGCCCATCAACGGGCTCACCTGATAGATGGGTGCGGCCAGCACGCCGGTGAAGGCGGCCAGCGCCACGCCGAAGCCGTAGGTCAGCGTGATCATGCGCGGCACGTTGATGCCGAAGGATTGCACCAAAGCCGGGTTCTCGGTCGCGGCGCGCAAATACGAACCGAGCTTCGTCTTCTCGATGACGAACCAGGTGGCAAGGCACACGACGAGCGACACGACGACGACCCAGCCGCGATAATTCGGCATGAACATGAAGCCGAGATCCGTGCCGCCGCGCAATTGCGCGGGGATTCCGTAAGGCAGGCCGGACGAGCCGAACTGGTTGCGGAACACGCCCTGGATGATCAGCGCGATGCCGAAGGTCAGCAGAAGCCCATAAAGATGGTCGAGCTTGTAGAGCCGATGCAGCATCGTGCGCTCGATCACGATACCGGTAAGGCCGACGGCGATGGGCACGATCAGCAGCGCCCACCAATAGCCGATGCCGAGCCAATTCAGCAGCATCCAGGCGACGAAGGCACCCATCATGTATTGGGCGCCGTGGGTGAAGTTGATGATGTTGAGCAGCCCGAAAATCACGGCGAGGCCGAGCGACAGCAGCGCGTAGAACGCGCCGTTGATCAAGCCCAGCAACAACTGGCCGAACAGCGCCTGGGGCGGAATTCCGAAAATATCGGGCATGCTTTTCTTTTCGCCGTGATCGAAGAACGGGGAAGGGGGCGGGCGATCCCGCCCCCTTCGTCGTTACGTCTTCAGCCGCCGACCAGCGGGCACTTGCCCTCGGCGAGCGGACGGAAGGCCTGCGCGGCCGGGATCGTCGCGCGGGTCTTGTAGTAATCCCACGGCGCCTTCGACTCTTCGGGCTTCTTCACCTCGTAGAGATACATGTCGTGGATCTTGCGGCCGTCCTTGCGGATCTCGCCCTTGCCGAACAGCGGATCGTCGGTCGGCGTTGCCTTCATCTTCTCGACCACCGCCTTGCCGTCGGCGGCCGATTTCGTCGCTTCGATCGCCTTCAGATAGTGAAGCGTCGAGGCGTAGACGCCCGCATGCACCATCGTGGGATGGATGCCCTTGTTGGCGGCGGCGAAACGCTTGGCGAAGGCGCGGCTGGCGTCGTTCTGATCCCAGTAGAACGCTTCGGTCATGATCAGGCCCTGCGCCGTATCCAGGCCCAGGCCGTGCACGTCGGTCAAGAACACCAGCAGCCCGGCCAGCGACTGGCCGCGCTTGACGATGCCGAATTCGGCCGCTTGCTTGATCGAGTTGACCGTGTCGCCGCCGGCGTTGGCCAGACCGATGATCTTCGCGCGGCTCGACTGCGCCTGCAGCAGGAACGACGAGAAATCGTTCGTGTTGAGGGGGGCACGAACGCCGCCCAGAACGCGACCGCCGAGCGCCTTGACGACGGCGGACGTGTCCGCTTCCAGCTGATGGCCGAACGCGTAGTCGGCGGTCAGGAAGAACCACGTGTCGCCGCCGGTCTGCACGATCGCCTTGCCGGTGCCGTTGGCCAGCGCCCAGGTGTCGTAGGTCCAGTGGACGGTATTGGGCGAGCATTGTTCGCCGGTCAGCGCCGAGGTGGCGGCCCCCGACACCAGGAACACCTTGTTCTTTTCGCGCGTGACGCCGTTGACGGCGAGCGCCACGCCCGAGTTCGGCACGTCGACGATCATGTCCACGCCGTCGCGGTCGAACCACTGGCGGGCGATGTTGGAGCCGACATCGGGCTTGTTCTGGTGGTCGGCCGACACGAACTCGACCTTGATGCCCTTGGCGGCGGCGCCGAAATCGTCGGCCGCCATGCGCGCCGCGAGGACAGAGCCCGCACCGGCGAGATCGGTGTAGAGCGACGACATGTCGGACAGCACGCCGATCTTCACGTTGGTTTGCGCGACGGCCGGTGCCGCGGCGAAGGCCGCCAGGGCGACGGCCCCCAGCAGCGCGGATTTCAGTCTTTTCATGGTCGTTCTCCCTGTTTGTTGTTAGACGCCGAGATATTCGTGGAGCTTGCCCATATTCGCTTCGAGCGCGTCGTTGGCGATTTCGTCGACGACGCGCCCGTGCTCCATGACGTAATGCCGATCCGCGACCGTGGCCGCGAAACGGAAATTCTGCTCGACCAGCAGGATGGTGAAGCCTTCGTTCTTGAGGCGCCTTATCGTGCGGCCGATCTGCTGGACGATGACGGGGGCGAGGCCTTCCGTCGGCTCGTCGAGCAGCAGCAGCTTGGCGCCGGTGCGCAAGATGCGGCCGATCGCCAGCATCTGCTGTTCGCCGCCCGACAATTTCGTGCCCTGACTCGTCAGGCGTTCTTTCAGGTTCGGGAACAGCTCGAAAATCGTGTCGACCGACAAGCCGCCTTCGGCGACCGCGGGCGGCAGCAGCAGGTTTTCCTTCACGTCGAGCGAGGCGAAGATGCCGCGTTCCTCGGGGCAAAAGGCAATACCTTGGCGTGCGATGGCGTAGGAGGGCAGGCCGATCGTCTCGGTTCCCTTGAACGTCACGCTGCCTTTGCGGCTGCCGACGATGCCCATGACCGATTTCATGGTCGTGGTTTTGCCGGCACCGTTGCGGCCGAGCAGCGTGACGACCTCGCCCTCGCGGACCTGGAAATCGACGCCGTGCAGGACGTGGCTTTCGCCGTACCAGGCGTTGAGGCCCGCAACGTTCAGCATCGCCTCAGCCATGGCCGGCCCCCATATAGGCCTGCACCACGTCCGGGTTTTTCGACACCGTCGCGTAATCGCCTTCGGCCAGAACTTCGCCGCGCGCCAGCACGGTGATCGTGTCGGAAAGATCGGCGACGACGGAAAGATTATGCTCGACCATCAGCACCGTGCGCCCTTGCGCGACGCGCTTGATGAGGGCGGCGATGCGGCCCACGTCTTCATGGCCCATGCCGGCGGTGGGCTCGTCCAACAGCATCATTTCGGGTTCCAGCGCCAGCGTCGTCGCGATTTCCAGCGCGCGCTTGCGGCCATAGGGAAGCTCGACCGCGACCGTGTTCGCGTATTCGGACAGGCCCACCCATTCGATCAACTCGCGCGCGCGATCGTTGTAGACGTCCAGCACCGATTGCGAGCGCCAGAAATCGAAGGAATCGCCGCGCTTGCGTTGCAGCGCCACGCGCACGTTTTCGAGCACCGAGAGATGCGGGAACACGGCCGAGATTTGGAACGACCGCACGAGACCGAGCCGCGCGATATCCGCCGGCTTCGTGGCCGTGATGTCGCGGCCGTTATAGGCGATCTTGCCGCGCGACGGGATCAGGAACTTGGTCAGCAGATTGAAGCAGGTGGTTTTGCCCGCACCGTTCGGCCCGATCAGCGCGTGGATCGAATGGCGGCGGACACGCAGTGTGACGTTGTTGACCGCGACGAAGCCGCGAAATTCCTTCGTCAGCCCATCGGTCTCGAGAATGTTGTCGGCCAAAAGGCGTACTCCCTGTCAGGCGTACTTTTGTTTGTTGGTTTGAGACGTATCAGGTTGCGGGGTACCCTTGCAACCGCCCCAACCGCAAAGACAGAGATATTTCTCGATAGTTTCGTTGGGAAGAACGTAATTCTGTTGCGGGGCTTAGAATGAAGTTAATCGAATTTTAGACGTTTTGCGGCTAACCTCGGCAGGTTGGGAACCGAGAACGGTCGACCCGCCGTTTCATTGGATCACGACGCTCCCGAAGACGGATCGAAACGCGCCATGACCACGCCCCCGAACCTGCCGCAGATCCCCGACCCGCCGGTGCCGGAAAGCCCGTGCAAGGTGGCGCTCGTCCAGATCAACAATTCCTTCTCGGGGCAGAACTACCTGCCTTACGCCTGCGGCCTGATGGAAGGCTATACGCGCAAATATTCGGGACGGCCGGAGCGCTACACGTTCCTGCCGCCGATCTATAAGCGCCTGCGCGTCGAAGCCGCGGTCGAACATCTGCTCGACGCCGATGTCGTCGGCTTCTCCTGCTATGTGTGGAACGAGAAACTCTCGCTCGCCGTCGCGCGCCGTTTGAAGGAACGCAAGCCCGGCGTGATGATCGTGTTCGGCGGGCCGCAAGTGCCCGACCGTACCGAACAATTCCTGCGCGACAATCCGTTCATCGACGTGGCCGTGAACGGGGAGGGCGAAGCGCCCTTCACCAAGCTGCTCGACCGGTTCCCGTCGCGCGATTGGACCGGCATTTCCAATCTTTCCTATATTCGCGACGGCAAATTCGTCGTGCACCCGAAGGGCAATCGCATTCGCGATCTTGCGGATCTGCCCTCGCCCTATCTCGACGGCACCTTCGACCGGTTGATGGCGGCGAACCCGCAGGAAAACTGGATCGTGCTGTGGGAGACGAACCGCGGCTGCCCGTTCCAATGCACGTTCTGCGATTGGGGCTCGGCCACGCAAGCCAAGGTCTATCAATTCGATCTGGAGCGCGCCTTCGCCGAAATCGATTGGTTCGCGCTGAAGAAGATCGAGTTCATCTTCTGCTGCGACGCCAATTTCGGCATCCTCGCGCGCGACATCCAGATCGCCGAAGCCTTGGCGAATTCGAAAGCCGCGACCGGCTATCCCAAAGCGGTCTCGGTGCAGAACACCAAGAACGCGACCGAGCGCGCGTATCTCACGCAGAAGATCCTGTCCGACGCGGGCATGAACAAGGGAGTGACCTTGTCCATGCAATCGCTCGATCCGGGCACGCTCAAAGCCATCAAGCGCCAGAACATCGCGCTGGGCACGTACGAGGAATTGCAGCGTCGCTTCACCCGCGACCGGGTCGAGACCTATTCGGACTTGATCCTGGGCTTGCCGGGCGAGACCTACGATTCCTGGGTCGAGGGCGTGGCCAAGCTGATGGAGACGGGCCAGCACAATCGCATCCAGTTCAACAATCTGTCGATCCTGCCCAACGCCGAAATGGGCGATCCCGAGTATCAGAAAAAATACGGGATGGAGACGGTCGTCAATCGCGTGGTGAACATCCACGGCGCGTTGGAGATCGATCCCGACGGCATCTACGAAATGCAGGATCTGGTCGTCGCGACCGAATCCATGCCGCGCCCGGATTGGCGCAAGGCGCGCGCCTTCTCGTGGATGGCGGCCCTCGTGCATTACGACAAGCTGCTGCAAGTGCCGATCCTTGTCGCGCACGCGCAATGCGGCGTGCCGTTCCGCAAATTGCTCGAAGCGTTTTTCGACGCCGATCCGGCGAAATATCCGGTCTTCGGTTCGATCCGCGCCTTCTTCGACGACTACGCGATGCGCATCCAGAACGGCGAGGTCGAATACGTCTATTCGCAGGAATGGCTGGGCATCCACTGGCCGGCCGACGAATTCGTGTTCATCGATCTGGTCGTGCGCGGCAAGCTCGGCGCGTTCTACGCGGAAGCCGAGCGCTTGACCTTCGACGTGCTGTCGCGCGACCGCGCGCTGCTGCCGCGCGAACGCATCGCCGACGCGTTCAAGCTCAACCGCGCGATGGTGAAGGAGCCGGGCGCGCTGGGCGATATCGAAGTGTCGCTGGGCAGCGACATCTATCCCTATTACCGCGCGCTGCTCGAAGGCCGCGACGAGGAATTGCTGGTCGAGCCCGTGACCTATCGCATCGAACGTTCGAAGGAAGCGTGGCCCGCTTTCGAAGATTGGTGCCGCGAAGTCGTATGGTACGGCAACAAGAAGGGCGCCTATCTCTACGGCAACAAGGCGATGGCGCGCCATCTCGCCGGGCATTTCTAAGCTCGTGGCGAAGTCCGCCTATCGCCGCCTATTGATCACCGGCGCCACGGGCGTGCTGGGGGCGGGGTTCCGCGCCCTTGCGGGCGAATTTCCCGAGCGTGAGTTCCGCTTCGTGTCGCGCAAGGATTTGGATCTGCGCGATGCCGCCGCCACGCTCGCGTTGGTGCGCGAAGCCAAACCCGATGCGATCCTGCATCTCGCCGCGATTTCCGGCGGCATCGAACTTGCGCGCCGTTATCCCGCGCGCATCCTGCGCGACAATGTCGCGATGATTTTCGCCGTGCTCGATGCCGCGGTCGAAGCGAAGATCCCGAAAACGGTGATGACGCTGTCCTCGGGCATGTATCCGGCTTCCGCCCCGCAGCCCAATGTCGAAGATCAGATCCATGACGGGCGCCCGCATGACAGCGCCTATTCCTATGCGATGGCCAAACGCCTGATCGAACCGGCCGTGCGCGCCTATCGCCAGGAGTTCGGCATCGATGCGATCGGCCTCGTGCCGTCCGGTATTTTCGGCGAGGACGACAATTACAATCCCGACGATTGCACCTGGATCGCCGGTCTCGTGCGCCGCTTCGCCGAATGGACGCCCGGCGCGGGCGACATCTCGATCTGGGGCGACGGCGCGCCGGTGCGCGAAATCACCGATGCGCGGGACATGGCGCGCGCCTATCTATGGGCGCTCGACAATTATTCGGACGCCGCCCCCTTGAATGTCGGCTGCGGCGAAGGCCATAAAATCCGCGACGTCGCGATGCTGCTGGCGGAGATCGCGGGCGTTCCGGAAGCGCGCGTGAAATTCGATCCCGCGCGCGCGCGTGGCATCGACAAGCGCGTGACGGATTCCACACGCCTCAAGAAACTATCGGGCATGAAGTTCACGCCGTTGCGGGATTCCCTCGCGCGCGTGTTCGCCTGGTACAAGCGCACGCATGAATCCGATCCCGGCGCCATCAGGCGCCAATCGCGTTTCGCGCCGGAGTGATCATGGACAATCTGCTCGACCGCTATTGGTACTACGCGATCGAAATGGCGCCGGGCGTGATCACGCCGGGCAAGCGTTTCCCCAATGTCGCGATCACGCGCGATCTGCTGTCGCGCATCGACGTGAAGGGACAGCGCTGCTTGGATATCGGCACGATGGAAGCGCTGGTGCCGGTGATCCTCGCCAAACGCGGGGCGTCGGGCGTGGTCGCGGTCGACGGGCTCGATTTCGGCGAGAAGGTCGCGGCGGTGCGCGAAGCGCATAACGTGTCCTTCGCCTATGTGCCCGGCGTGCTCTCGGGTTCGCTGGTGCGGTCGATGGAAGAACGCGTCGCGGGCGACATGACCGAGCATCGCTTCGCGGGCGGGCCCAAGCCGCGCCTCGATTTCGACGTCGTCGTGCTGTCGGGCATGCTCTATCACGTGCATTCGCCGCTGCATGTGCTGGCGGCCGCGCGCAGCCTGCTGCGGCCCGGCGGGTTGATGATCGTGGAAACCGCGATCATGCCGATGGACGCCTATTTGATGCAGTGGAATTTCGCGGGCACGGGTTATGTCTACGGGCCCACGGATACGTGGTTCATGACCGTGCCGCTGCTCGATCATTTCCTGCGCTTCCTCAAAATGATGCCGCTCGACGCGCGCTGGATTCCGGCGGGCACGGGGGTGGCGCGTTTCGCGTGCGTGGCGCGCGCGGTCGATTACCGGCCGCGTCTGCCGGCCGAAACGCTGATGGAAGAAGCGCCGTGGAATCTGGAACACGCGGCTTTGCATCGGGAAAATCTGTTCCCCGATCCCAAGCTGCCGCCGGTTCCCTATACGACCGCCGCGAAGCCCGTGTACCGGCCGGGCGTGGGCTCGTGCGATCTGTTCGCGACGATGCAAGCCTCGCAGCCCTTGAACGTCACACCAGAATTGGTCGAACTGCGATTGGGCGCGACGATATGAAGGATCTCACCGTCGCCGCGATGTGGCGCACGCCGATCTTCCAATGGCTCGGCGGCGACCATCCGATGATGACCAGCTTGCTCGCCCCGCGTGCGGGCTACGACTTCAAGCTCGATCTACCGGCGGCCGACGCTGCCGCGCGCGCGAAGGCGGAACGGGGCCTCGCCAATCTTTCCGCCAAATTGCGCAAGGCCGTGCCCGACATCGCGGACGACGTGCTGGCGGAGTTCGTGAAATCCCGCGATCTCGAAAGCCAAGCGCAAGTCGCGGCGGCCGAACCCGATCTCGTGTTCCCGCATTCGATGCCGTTCACCGATATGGAACGGCCGTGGATTTCGCATCTCGAAGAATTGCTGGCGCTGTTCGCGCCGTTCTTCTGGCACGGCACGTCGGCCGAGCGCACCGCCTATGGCACGCCGGTGTGGCGGCTGGTGAAGGCGATGCTGGAGGACCCGTCCTGCCGCGCGCTGTCGGCGCATCTGCGCCACACGGTCGATTGGATCGGCAAGCTGTTCGACAGCCCGACGATCGCGGCCAAGACGCGTTTCATTCCGTTCGGCCACGCGTTTCCGCCGGCGATCGAGGCGCGCGTGCGCGCAGCGCAAGACGCGCGTGCAAGCCGCAAGGGCTGCACCTTCCTGTTCACCAATTCCTGGTTCCAGGCGGAGCCGAGCTTCGTGTTGCGCGGCGGGATGGAAACGCTGGCGGCCTACGGCAATCTCGTCAAACGCCGCCCCGATTGCCGCTTGATCCTGCGCAGCAAATTGCCGGTGTCGATCTTCGGCGAAGGCTTCGCCGATTTCGTGCGCGCCTTGCCGAATGTCGAGATCGTCGACGGCAAGCTCGACTATCCCGATTTCGTCGATCTGTTTTTGCGCGCGGATGCGTTCCTGCTGCCGTCTTGCGGTTTGCATACCGTGTCGCTGCTCGAAGCCATGGCGTCGGGCACGGCGTTGATCGCGTCCGACGCGCCGGCGGTCGACGAATTCGTCACGCATGGCGAAACCGGGCTTGCCGTCGCGGGGCGGCGCAAGCTGTCGTGGTACGACGAACACGGTTTCCTGCGCCAAACCTTCGAACCGTTGAAGAAGGATTTCGACGCCGCCTTCGCCGCCAATCTCGAAGCCGCGATGGAACGCGTGGCGGGCGACGTCGCCTATCGCCTGAAATTGGGGCGTGCGGCCTTCGCGCATGTGCGCCAAAATCACGCGATGGAACCTTGGATCGGCGGCTTCGGCCAATTGCTCGACGACGTGCGCGACGGCTTGCGATGAGCGGCGCGTTCGATCCGTTGACGATGTTGGGGCGCGGCGGCTTCGACACGCACGCCACGCTCGATCTGCGCGGCCTCAAGCGCGACGAAGCGCTCGCCAAGCTGCAAGCCTTGATCGACACCCATGCCGCACCGGCCCCGCATCGTTATGCCGTGCTGATCGATCCCGCGATTCCCGGCGGCGGGGAGACGTTGTTCCAGCCGGTCGGGCGCTATCTGCTCGACGCCAAGCGGGCGGGCAAGATCTTCGCCGTGACGCCGCTTGCCGATCCGCCGGGCGGCGGGTTCGCGATCGATCTGGGGCAAGCGTGAGCGTCGACCAAGCCGCCCTCGCGGATTTGGCGCTGCGCCTGGCCGAGAATTTCGGCAGCCATTCGAAGCTGGTCGAATTGGTCGCGCGCGCGGCGCGGACCGGCGACGAAACCGTCGCGGCCCAGGCGTGGGACGAGATCGGCAAATTGCCGCCCGATATCCGCGCCGCGATCGCGAAATGGCTCGCCGAATCCCGGCCTGTACCGGCGAACGACCGTTAGACCTTCACGCCGATCGGGCAGGAAACGCCCGTTCCGCCCAGGCCGCAATAACCCGCCGGGTTCTTGGCGAGATATTGCTGGTGATAGGCCTCGGCGTAATAGAACGGGCCCGCGTCGACGATCTCGGTCGTGATCGGGCCGTAGCCGGCCTTGGCCAACGCCGCGCCGAACGCGGCTTTCGACGCTTCCGCCGCCGCGCGCTGGTCGGGCGAATTCACGTAGATGCCCGAGCGATATTGCGTGCCCACATCGTTGCCCTGGCGCATGCCTTGGGTCGGGTCGTGGCTTTCCCAGAACGTCTTCAGCACGTTTTCGAGGCTCAAGCGCGCAGGATCGAACGCGACCAGCACGACCTCGTTATGGCCGGTGGCGCCGGAGCACACTTCCTCGTAGGTCGGGTTCTTCGTGTAGCCGGCGGCGTAGCCCACGGCGGTCGAAACCGCACCGGGCAATTGCCAGAATTTGCGCTCCGCCCCCCAGAAGCAGCCGAGGCCGACGACGATCGTTTCCGTGCCCGCCGGGAAGGGCGGCTTCAACGGCGTGCCGAGCACGAAATGGCGGGTGGGAACGGCGATCGCTTCGTCGCGTCCGGGCAGCGCCTCGGCCGGCGACGGCATGACGGCTTTCTTGCGGGCGAAGAGATACATGGGGGACCTCGCTTTCGCCGGATAATTCGCCGGCGCGGCCCCGAAGGTTACAGGCCTTTGAGGTGCCGGTCGATCCGCATGCGCTCGCCGTCGGACACCGCGACCTCGAAGCTGTGGCGCAGCGACATCATGGTTTCGAGCTGCTTCATCGATCCGAAGATGCGCCCGGCCGCCAGCTGGCGCGCGACTGCGCCCATGTGCTTGGGGGCGTCGATGAACACCTGATGGGCGAGCAGCACGGGCTTGCCCTCATGCGTGCCCAACGTGACGAACCATTGCGCGACGGAATTCGAGCCGATGAAAATGCGATCGTTGATCAGCGTGCGCGGTGCCTCCGGCGCGTCCGGCGCGGCGGTTTGGGGGCTTTGCGGGGCGGGCGTGTTTTCCATCGGCATGATCCGTTCGACTCGTAGAGTGCTGACCTACGAGTCAATTTGAGGGTTGCCGGTGAATCAAGCGTTAAACTCGGACGCGGAAATTAGACGCTGCGCGCTTTAATTGTTAATCCGAGGGCGAATGTAAAAATTGCGTCACGCGGAATCGCGATTTGCTTCGCGTTGCGAAGATCGGACGCTACGATTTGCTGCGTTGAAAAAAGCCGCGAACCGCTGGGGTTCGAAGGGGCCGGATGGTGGGCGCTGCAGGGATTGAACCTGCGACCCCTGCCGTGTGAAAGCAGTGCTCTCCCGCTGAGCTAAGCGCCCGTCGCCATCGGCCAAAAGCGGCGGTGGGGCAGGGGTATAGGGCGGGCGTTTCCCCCTGTCAAGAAAGGCGCCTTGGTAACCGGCCCTTGGCGCCGGGCGGAAATGCCCTATCTTATGGACATGCTTAAGGGACTCCGCCCCGCAGCCCTGGGTTTGGCCGCCGCCTTGTTCGCGGCGCCGGCGGGCGCCTTCACGTCCGGCGACCGCTACGAGGTCGATTTCGACGTGACCGCCGGCGGGCGGATCGCCCATCTGACCCTGGCTTTCGCCATGGTCGGACAGAATTACCAATTCGCCTCGCGCCAGGAATCGGCCGGGATGCTCGATTGGCTGGCGTCGTGGCGCTCGCAAACCGAGGTCACCGGGTTTTTCCGCGGCGCCGATCCGGTGCCGACCTCCTATCGCGTCGACGGCACGTTTCGCGGCAATCCGCGCAAAGTGGAGCTCGTGTTCGAGAACGGGCGCGTCGTGCGGATGGACACGGTACCCGAGGCGCGCGACGACGACCGCGAGGAAGTTCCGCCCGCCTTGCGCGAAGGGACCGTCGATCCCGTTTCGGCGCTGGTCTACGCGCTGCGCACGGTGAACGAGACCGGCAAATGCGACGCGCATGTCAAAGTGTTCGACGGCCGCCAGCGTTACGACGTGGCGTTCACGGATAAGGGCATGCAGCGCGTCGCGCGCCATCATGCCTCGAATTTCGAAGGCGAGGCGCGGGCCTGCGAATTCGAATGGATCCCGATCGCGGGCCGCAAGCGCAACCCGTCGATCCGCGTGTCGGGCGAACAGCGCAGCGGCAAGGTCTATCTCGCCCCCGTCGCCGACGGCGCGGTGCTCGCACCGGTGCGCATCGAATTCACATTGTGGTTCGGCACCGTGGTCGGGCATCTGCGCGACGTGCGCCGCATGCCCGCGCGCGCGGAGATCGACTAAGTCTAAGGCCGGTGTTCGATGTCTTCGGTTTCGCGGCGCAAGGCGCGGATCGAGACATAGACTTCGATCAGGAACAGCCCCAGCGCCAGGATGACGGCGACGACCGCCGCGGCGAAAAAGCCGATCGGCACCGTGCTGGCGATGCCGCGTGACACGCCCACGACGAACAGCGCCAAAATCGCGCAGCAGGTCAGGAAGGTCGACACGGTCAGCAATGCGATCGCCGCGTTGACGACGCGCAATCGCGTGCGCTGGATCGCCAATTCGCCGTGCCATTGGCGCATCCGCTCGGGCTCCGCCAGGCCGCGCAACTCGCGCGACAGATTGCGCGTGCGGTCGACGACGCGCGCCAAGCGGCCGGTGAACACGCTGAGCAGAATGCCCAAACCGTTGAGCAAGAAGACGGGCGCGATCGCCATCTGGATCAGATGCGCGATGCTTTCGATGGTCATATCGCCGGTCATACAAACAGCTCCGCGATTTGGGCGAAATCGCGCACCAAAACATCGGCGCGCAGATTTTCGACCGGCCCCAGCGAATAGCCATAGGGCACGGCGATGAAGGGCAAGCCCGCCGCGCGCGCCGAATGGGCGTCGTTGGGCGAATCCCCGACGAAGGCGGTTTCGCCCGGCGTCGCGCCCAGTGCGGCCAAGCCGATGCGCACATGGCGCGGATCGGGTTTGCGGAAGGGCACATCGCCGCCAACCACAGCGCCGAAATATTTCTCGAAGCCGAGGGCCTTCAGCAATTTCGCCGTCGGGCGGTCGGCCTTGTTGGTGACGATGCCGAGTTTGAGGCCACGCTCTCGCAACGCGGCGAGCGTCGCCTCGACGCCCGGATAAGGCTTCGATGTGCGCGCGATGTCGGCCTCGTAGATTTCGAACCAGCGCGCGGTCAGACTGTCGAGCGTGGCGGCGTCGGGGGCGGGCTGTCCGGCAACCTTCCAGCCCTTTTCGATCAGCGCGCGCGCCCCATCGCCGACCAGGCCGCGCGCGGTCGCCTCGCCCAGCGCCGTATGACCGTTTTCGACCAGCAGCGCATCCAGTGCGGCACCGATATCGCCGGCCGTGTCGACCAGCGTGCCGTCGAGGTCGAAAAGAATCGCGGTCGCGCGGAAAGGGGCTTTCATCCCTTGGATTTAGCGGGCCTTGCCACAGGTCGCAACAATTCGTGACTGGGGTCGCGGCCGGGGTATATGGAATGGTCCGCCCGTTACAAATGGATTCGCCCGAATGAGCCGAAAAATCGCCGCCATCGTGCTTGCCGCCGGTCTGGGCACGCGCATGAAATCGGCCCGGCCCAAAGCCCTGCTCGAAGTGGGCGGCCGGCCGGTGATCGGTCATATCGCGGCGGAGCTCGCCAAGCTCGGCGTGAGCAAAGTGGCGCTCGTCCTGGGGGCGGGCATGGACGACGTGCTCGACGCCGCGCGCGCGGCCGCCCCCGGTCTCGATATCGTTTCGGTATTGCAGGTTGATCGTCTGGGCACGGCGCATGCCGCCTTGCAGGCGCGCACCGTGCTCGACGGGTTCGACGGCGACGTGCTGGTGGCTTTGGGCGACGCGCCCTTCGTGTCGGCCGAAACATTCTCGCGCTTGGCGGGGGCGTTGCGCAGCGAGCCCAAGCCCGCCTTGGCGGTGCTGGGCGTGCGCGTGCCCGTACCCAATTCTTTCGGCCGCCTGATCGTCACCAATGTCGACGCCGAATTGGTGCGCATCGTCGAAGCGAAGGAAGCCACCCCGTCCGAACTCGCCATCGACTTCGTCAATTCCGGCGTCATGGCGTTCGACGGCAAGGGCATGTTCGATCTGATCGCCAAGATCGGCAATGCCAACGCCAAAGGCGAATATTATCTGACCGACGCGGTGGAGATCGCGCGCAAGGCGGGGCGCAAAGTCGTCGCCGCGGAAGGTTCGCGCGACGAATGGCGCGCGGCCGACGACAAGGTGCAACTCGCCGATCTCGAATCCTGGTTCCAGGCCAAGAAGCGCGAAGCGGCGATGCGTGCCGGCGTCACGCTGATCGATCCGTCTTCGGTGTGGTTCAGCTACGACACCGAAATCGGCGCCGACACGGTCGTCTATCCCGGCACGATTTTCGGGCCCGGCGTCAAAGTCGGCCGCGATGTGCAGATCAAAGGCTTCTGCCATTTGGAAGGTGCCACCGTCGCCGACGGCGTGCTGATGGGCCCCTATGCGCGATTGCGCCCCGGTGCGGTGATCGGCGAGGGCGCGCATATCGGCAATTTCGTCGAGATCAAAGCGGCGCGCGTCGAAGCGGGCGCCAAGATCAACCATCTTTCCTATATCGGCGATGCGCGCGTGGGCGCCAAAGCCAATATCGGGGCGGGCACCATCACCTGCAATTACGACGGCTTCTTCAAGTCGCACACCGATATCGGTGCGGGCGCGTTCGTCGGCTCGAATTCGTCGCTCGTCGCACCGGTCACGATCGGCGATGGCGCCATCGTCGGGGCGGGCTCGGTCGTCACGCGCGACGTGCCCGCCGACGCGATGGTCGTCGTGCGCGCGGCACCGGCGGTGAAGGAAGGCTGGGCGAAAATGTTCCGCACCCGCCGGGCCGCCGATAAAGCGGCGCAAAAGAAAGGTTAGATTCGCATATGTGCGGCATCGTCGGAATCGTCGGCAAGGGTGCGGCCACGCCGCTGCTGGTGGATGGCCTCAAGCGCCTGGAATATCGCGGCTACGATTCCGCCGGTGTCGCCACGCTGGTGAACGGCCATATCGAGCGCCGCCGCGCGTCGGGGCGCATCGCGGCGCTCGAAGAACGCGTGAACGCCGAGCCGTTGGGCGGGCGTACGGGCATCGCGCATACGCGCTGGGCGACGCATGGCGCCCCGGTCGAGAACAACGCGCATCCCCACGCGACCGACAAAGTCGCGATCGTCCATAACGGCATCATCGAGAATTTCGCCGAGTTGAAGGCCGAACTCGCCGCCAAGGGCCGTGTCTTCGCCAGCGAAACCGATTCCGAAGTCATCGCGCATTTGCTGACCGTGATGATCGAGGAAGGGATGACGCCGGAAGCCGCGTTCGGTGCGGCGTTGAAGCGCTTGCACGGCGCTTTCGCCGTCGCGGCCATCGTCGCGGGTCACGAGGATTTGCTGCTCGCCGCAAGGCGCGGCTCGCCGCTCGCCATCGGCTATGGCGACGGCGAGATGTTCGTTGGCTCCGACGCGCTGGCGCTGGCACCGCTCACGCGCAAGATTTCCTATCTCGACGACGGCGATTGGGTCGTCGTCACGGGAACGAGCGTCACGATCCACGACAGCCACGACAAGATCGTGACGCGCGCGATCAAGGAAACGGCGTTGTCCGGCGCTTTGATCGGCAAGGGCAATTTCCAGCATTTCATGCAGAAGGAAATTTTCGAGCAGCCCGCCGTCATCGGCGACACGCTGCGCGTTTACGTCAATCCGGCGACGCGCGCGGTGGTCCTGCCCGAATTGCCCGTCGATCTCAAAACGCTCAATCGAATCCAGCTCGTCGCTTGCGGCACGTCGTATTACGCGGGGCTCGTCGGCCGCTATTGGATCGAGCGTCTGGCGCGCTTGCCGGTCGATGTCGATATCGCGTCGGAATTCCGCTATCGCGATCCGATCCTCGAAAAGGGCGGCTTGTCGATGTTCGTGTCGCAATCGGGCGAGACGATCGACACGCTGTCGGCGCTGCGCCACGCCAAAGCCCAAGGCCAGAAGATCGCCGCGATCGTCAACGTGCCCGAAAGCTCGATGGCGCGCGAAGCCGATGTGGTGTTGCCCACCCATGCGGGGCCGGAAATCGGCGTGGCCTCGACCAAGGCGTTCACGACGCAGTTGTCGGTGCTCGCCGCCTTCGCCTTCGCCGCCGCCAAGGCGCGCGGCACGATGTCGGCCGCCGCGTTGAACGAACTCGCCGGTGCGATCTACGAGATCCCGGAGAAAGTCTCCGCCGTTCTGGCGATGGACGAGACGATTCGTGCGGCGGCGGAAATCGTCGCTCCCGCGCGCGACGTGCTCTATCTCGGCCGCGGCACGTCCTATCCCATCGCGATGGAAGGGGCGCTGAAGCTCAAGGAGATTTCCTATATCCACGCCGAGGGCTATCCCGCCGGCGAAATGAAGCACGGGCCCATCGCGCTGATCGCGTCGGACGTGCCGGTGATCGTTCTCGCCCCCAGCGACGAATGGTTCGAGAAGACGGCGTCGAACATTCAGGAGACGAAGGCGCGCGGCGGGCAGGTGATTTTGATCGCCGACGCCAAGGGGATCGCGAAGGCCGGATCGCTCGCGACCGCGACCATCGAAATCCCCGAAAGCCATCCGTTCGTGACGCCGATCCTCTATTCGATCCCCGTGCAATTGCTGGCTTATTACGTCGCCGTGCGCAAAGGCACGGATGTCGATAAGCCGCGCAATCTCGCCAAGAGCGTGACGGTGGAATAAGGCGGACGGGCTGCCTATATAATCTCCCTCGAATTCGCTTCAGGGGAGAACGATCCATGGCCGAGCCCGCCCGTAACATTCGCTACACCGGTGTGGCGCTGAAGGACCCCAAGCTGTTCCGCCAGCAGGCCTATATCGATGGCCAGTGGGTGGATGCGGATTCGAAGAAGACCTTCGACGTCGACAATCCCGCGACCGGCGAATTCATCGGCCATGCGCCCGATATGGGCGGGGCGGAAACCAAGCGCGCGATCGACGCCGCCAACCGCGCGTACCCTTCGTGGCGCCGCACGCCCGCCAAGGCGCGGTCGGCGATCATGCGCAAATGGTTCGATCTGATGAATCAGCATGCCGACGATCTGGCGTTGCTGATGGTCGCCGAGCAGGGCAAGCCCTTGGCCGAAGCGAAGGGCGAGATCGGCTACGCGGCCTCGTTCCTCGAATGGTTTGCCGAGGAAGCCAAGCGCGCCTATGGCGACGTGATTCCATCGACATCGAACGATCGCCGCTTCGTGGTGACGAAGGAGCCGATCGGCGTCGTCGCCTGCATCACGCCGTGGAACTTCCCCGCCGCGATGATCACCCGCAAAGCGGGTCCCGCCATCGCCGCGGGCTGCACCGTGGTGCTGAAGCCTTCGGAACTCACGCCGTACTCGGCCTTCGCCCTCGCCGAGCTCGCCGAGCGCGCGGGCCTGCCCAAAGGCGTCCTCAACATCGTGACGGGTGACGCGCCGTCGATCGGCAAGGAGCTGACCTCCAGCCCCATCGTGCGCAAGCTCGGCTTCACCGGCTCGACCGAGATCGGCAAGCTGCTGATGGCGCAGTGTGCTGGCACGGTGAAGAAAGTGTCGCTGGAATTGGGCGGCAACGCGCCGTTCATCGTGTTCGACGACGCCGATCTCGACGCCGCGGTCGAAGGCGCCATCGCGTCGAAATTCCGCAACACCGGACAGACTTGCGTTTGTGCCAACCGCATCTATGTGCAGGACAAGGTTTACGACGCGTTCGCGCAGAAGCTCGCCGTTGCGGCCGCGAAGCTCAACCCCGCACCGGGCACGGAAGCGGGCGCCACACAAGGCCCGCTGATCGAAGATTCGGCCGTCGCGAAGGTCGAACGCCATCTTGCCGACGCGCTGTCGAAGGGTGCGAAGGTGCTGACCGGCGGCAAGCGTCATGCGCGCGGCGGGCGGTTCTTCGAACCGACCGTCGTCGCCGACGTGACGCAAGCGATGGCCGTGGCGCGCGAGGAAACGTTCGGGCCGCTCGCGCCGTTGTTCCGTTTCAAGACGGAGGAGGAGGCGATCCGCCTCGCCAACGATACCGAATTCGGTCTCGCCGCCTATTTCTTCGGCCGCGATATCGGGCGCGTGTGGCGCGTCGCCGACGCGCTGGAATACGGCCTGGTCGGCATCAACGCCGGCGTCATCGCCACGGCCGAAGCGCCGTTCGGCGGCATGAAGGAATCGGGCATCGGGCGCGAAGGCTCGAAATACGGCCTCGAGGAGTTCATGGAGATCAAATATCTCTGCATGGGCGGCATCTGATGACCAGCTTCGACTACGATCTCTTCACGATCGGTGCAGGCTCGGGCGGTGTGGCCGGTTCGCGCCGTGCGGCTTCGTATGGTGCGCGCGTCGCCATCGCCGAATCCTGGCGCATCGGCGGCACCTGCGTGTTGCGCGGCTGCGTGCCCAAGAAGCTGCTCGTCTACGGGACCCATTTCGCGCACGAGATGGAAGACGCGCGCGGCTATGGCTGGACCGTTGACGGCGCGCTCGATTGGGGCAAGCTGATCGCCGCCAAGAACCGCGAGACCGACCGCCTGGAAGGGATCTACAAGAACCTTCTGTCGGGTTCGAAGGTCGAGCCGATTTTGGGCCACGCGAAGATCGTGGCGCCCAACACGGTCGAGATCGCGGGCCGCACGGTCACCGCCAAATACATTATGATCGCGACGGGGGCGAAGCCGGAGCTTCCCGCCATTCCGGGCATCGAACACGCGATCACGTCGAACGAAGCGCTCGATCTGCCCACGCTGCCCAAGCGTGTGGCCATCGTCGGCGGCGGGTTCATCGCGGTGGAATTCGCCGGGATTTTCCGCAGCGCGGGTTCGACCGTGACGATCTTCATTCGCGGCGACAAGATTCTGCGCGGCTTCGATATCGATCTGCGCGACCATCTGACGGCGGAGATGACCAAGCAGGGCATCGCCATCCGCCCCGGCAACAAGGTCGCGCGCATCGATCGCGACGGCGCCGTTCTGCGCGTCACGACCGATACGGGCGAGACGCTCGAATTCGACGCCGTGCTCTACGCGACCGGCCGTTCGCCGAACACCGGCGGGCTGGGCCTCGAAACCGTCGGCGTGCATGTCGACAAAGCGGGCGGGATCGCGGTCGACGAATGGCAGCGTACGACGGTGCCGGATATCTACGCCGTCGGCGACGTGACCAACCGCGTGCAACTCACGCCGGTCGCCATCGCCGAAGCGCGTGGCATCGCCGAGACGTTGTTCAACGCCAATCCGACGCCGACCGATCACGGCGAGATCCCGTCGGCCGTGTTCAGCCAGCCGCCTTGCGGCACGGTGGGCATGACCCAGGAAGCGGCCGAGCGCCAATTCGGCGTCGAGGGCGTCGATATCTATCGCGCGACGTTCCGGCCGATGAAGCACACGCTGTCGGGCCGCGACGAGCGCACGATGATGAAGCTGGTCGTCGAAGCGGGCACGGGCCGTGTGCGCGGCATCCATATGGTGGGATCGGACGCGCCGGAGATCGTCCAAGGCCTCGCCATCGCGGTGAAAGCCGGCCTCACCAAGAAGGATTTCGACCGCACGGCCGCGATCCATCCGACCGCAGCCGAGGAATTCGTGCTGATGCGCGAGAAGGTGAAGCGCTAACGGCCGCTAAGGAGCCGGAAACCACGAATCCACGCGGCCCGTCAGGCGATAGTAGAACAGCCCCGAGAATTCGCGGATCGCGGCGTAGAGCGCGAACATGCGCCCGTCGAAGGTGAAGGCGGGCCACCAATCCGTGCCCACATCCGGCGGCGTCATATAGCCGACCGGATAGGGAATGAAGCCCGTCCAGCCGGCCATGCGGAAGCAGCCGACCGCGCGCGGCATATGGGCCGCCGACGTCACCAGCAGCCAAGTCTCGCCCGGCTGGGGTGCCCCGAGTTCGCGCGACAGCGTCGCGTTCTCCCAGGTGTTGCGCGAGCGGTCTTCGAAGATCACGCGCGCGGGATCCAGGCCGAGCATCGGCAGCAATTTCGCGGCGCCATCGGAATCCGTGTCGTCGCGATCGAGCAACCGGCCGGAGCCGCCGGAATAAATGAGCTTGGCGTCGGGATAGCGGCGCGCCAAATCGGCGAAGGCGATCTGGCGCTGCGCGTCGTTGCCCGGTGTCGCGTTGCGCAAGCGCATCATGCGCGGATCGACGTCGCCGCCCAGCACCACGATGCCGTCGATCTTGTCGGGCAAGGCGGCGGGGGCGGGGATGCGGTTTTCCAGCGCATTCAGCGCCAGCGAACCCAGCGGCGACGAGCCGATCGCGAGGCTCACGATAAAGGCGAGCGTGGCCAACACGCGGCCCGCGCGCTTCCACGGGCTCCACAGCAGCACGATACCGGCAAACAGGACCCAATACAGGGCCACCCGCGGATCGAGCAGCGGGCCCAGCACCTTCGAGGCGGCGAACAAAATATCCTGCAACATGGGTGAAAACCCTTGTGCGCAGAACCGGCCCGATCCGTCAAGCCTTTGAACGATATTGGAAATTCGCGGGCCGTTGCGGATGCGAAAGCCGCCTTGTAGGGTGCTCGGCCAAGTTGGGGACAAACAATGCCTGCGAAATGGACGCCTGATAGCTGGCGCGCGCGGCCCGCGCGCCAAATGCCGACTTATCCCGATGCCGCCGTGCTGGCGGGCGTCGAGAAGAAACTCGCGTCCTATCCGCCGCTGGTTTTTGCGGGCGAGGCGCGCGACCTCAAGAAGCAGCTCGCCGCCGTGTCGGAGGGCAAGGCCGTTCTGTTGCAGGGCGGCGATTGCGCCGAGAGCTTCGCCGAATTCTCCGCGAACAATATTCGCGACACGTTCAAGGTCATCCTGCAGATGACCGTCGTGTTGATGTATGCGGGCGGCCTGCCCGTGGTGAAGGTCGGCCGCATGGCCGGCCAGTTCGCCAAGCCGCGCTCGGCCGACGACGAAACGATCGGCGGCACGACGCTGCCCGTCTATCGCGGCGACATCATCAACGGCATCGAGTTCGAGCCTTCGCGCCGGGCCCCCGATCCCGAACGCATGATGCAGGTCTATAGCCAGTCGGCGGCGACGCTGAACCTGCTGCGCGCTTTCTCGCGCGGCGGTTACGCGGATCTTCATCGCGTGCATGGCTGGACGCTGGGCTTCGTCGACCGCTCGCCGGCCGGCGAGCGCTTCCGCGAACTCGCGGACCGCATTTCGGATTCGCTGCGCTTCATGGAAGCTTGCGGCATAACGCCGGAATCGACGCCGCAAATCCGCGAAGCTTCGTTCTTCACCAGCCACGAAGCGCTGCTGCTGCCCTACGAGGAAGCGCTGACGCGCGTCGATTCCACGACCGGCGATTGGTACGACACGTCGGCCCATATGATCTGGATCGGCGATCGCACGCGCCAGCTCGACGGCGCGCATGTCGAATTCTGCCGCGGCGTGAAGAATCCGATCGGTCTGAAATGCGGCCCGACCTCGGACCCGGATGAACTCATCCGCCTGATCGACGTTCTGAACCCGGAAAACGAAGCCGGGCGTCTGACGCTGATCGCGCGCATGGGCGACGACAAGATCATGCAGAAACTGCCGCCTTTGATGCGCCGCGTGGCGCGCGAAGGCCGCAAGGTCGTGTGGTCGAGCGATCCCATGCACGGCAACACGATCAAGTCGGCTTCGGGCTACAAGACGCGGCCCTTCGACCGCATCCTGGGCGAAATCCGCGGCTTCTTCGACGTGGCGCGCGGCGAAGGCGTTCACGCCGGCGGCGTGCATTTCGAGATGACCGGCCAGAACGTGACCGAGTGCACGGGCGGCGCCGAAGCCATTCAGGACGCGTCGCTGGGCGATCGCTACCACACGCATTGCGATCCGCGCCTCAACGGCACGCAGGCGCTGGAGCTCGCCTTCCTGCTCGCCGATCGTTTGCGCGATCGCGCGGTGCCGATGCGCGCCCTCGCCGCCAACGACTGAGGACCCAGCCGCCATGGCCGATGGCCGTGCACCCGCACCGCCGCCACCCCCGCATCCCGCCATCGGCGAGATCAAGGGGCTAACCGACCATTACTTCGTCAAGACGAAGGGAACGGTCGAGCGTTTCGGCGACAAGCGCGTCACCTACGCGGTGTTCATGCGCCGTCCGATCATTTGCGCGCCGCGTTTGGCGATCGAATGGATCCGCGGCATCGCGGCCGCGCGCGGCACGACGATCGATATCGATCTGCGCCACCCGGAAGGCGATTGGGTGGGGGCGGGCGAGCCGATCCTCTATCTCTCCGGCTCGCTGTTCCATCTCGTCGATTTGGAAACGCTCTATCTGCAAAAGCTCGGGCCGGCCTGCGTCGCGGCCTACAACGCCTATCAGATGTGCGTCGACCTGCCGCGCACCGCTTTCCTCGCCATGGACGCGCGCCATTGTGCGGGCGGCGAAATGGCGGAGATGATGGCTTACGCCGCTTCCGTCGGCTCCAACGCCGCGAAGAAGGAAGTCGGCGCCAAAGGCTTCATCGGCAACGCGAGCGACGCGACCGCGCATTATTTCGGCCAGCCCAGCGGCTACGGCACGATGCCGCACGCGCTGATCGGCTATGCGGGCTCGACGATGCGCGCGGCCGAAATGTATCGCGAGGTCTACCCCAACGATCCGATCACCGTGCTGGTCGATTATTTCGGCAAGGAAGTGTCGGACGCGCTGGAAGTCTGCCGCCGCTTCCCCGATCTCGCCGCGGTGGGCGGCATTTCCGTGCGGCTCGACACGCATGGCGGCCGCTACATGGAAGGGCTCGACCTTCAGGTCGCCTATGCGGTGCTGGAACGCAACGCGCCCCTCAGCTTGCGCGGCTATCGTACCGAAAGCGAATTGCGTCATCTGACGGGAACGGGCGTGTCCGCCGCCGCGATCTGGTATATGCGCGAGCAGCTCGACCGCGCCGGCTTCCCCAAGGTCAAGATCGTCGCCTCGTCGGGCTTCACGCCGGCGAAGTGCAAATCGATGGCGGTGTCCAACGCGCCGATCGACGTGGTCGGCACGGGTTCCTATCTGCCCGAGATTTGGACCGAGACCTACGCCACGGCCGATATCGTCGAGTACGACGGCGTGGCTTCGGTCAAGGTCGGCCGCGAATTCCTTCTGCGCAAACCCGGTTGATCCCATGCCCCTCGAACGCGTCATCGAACGGCTGATCTTCGCCAGCCGCTGGCTTCAGGCGCCGCTTTACATCGGCCTGATTCTGGTGATGGCGCTGCTGGCGGCCAAGTTTTTCCAGGAACTTCTCCACCTAACGACGACGCTATGGAGCCTCAACGAATCGCGCCTCGTGCTCGCGGTTCTCGGCCTCGTCGACATGGTGATGGTCGCGAACCTGATCGTCATGGTTGTGATCTCGGGCTACGAGAATTTCGTCAGCCGATTGGAGATCGACGGCGTGAAGGACCGCCTGTCGTGGTTCGGCAAGCTCGATGCGGGCTCGCTGAAGATCAAGCTTGCCTCGTCGATCGTCGCGATTTCGTCGATCCATCTGTTGAAGGCGTTCCTCGACGTCAACGAGATCCCGACCGACAAGCTGATCATGCTGGTCGTGATCCATCTGACCTTCATCCTGTCGGCGCTGATGCTCGCCTATCTCGACAAGATGCTGGGCCGGAAGAACGCCCAGAAGGACGAGGCGTGACCGGCGAACTCGCCATAGCACTGGCGCAAACCGATCCGAAGGTCGGCGACGTCGCGGGCAATTTGGCGCTGGCGCGCGACGCGCGCGCGAAGGCGGCGAAGCTCGGCGCCGATCTGGTCGTGTTCTCCGAACTCAACATCGCCGGGTATCCGCCCGAAGATCTGGTGCTGAAGCCCGCCTTCCAGGAAGCGTGCCGCGCGGCCGTCGAAAGCCTCGCCGCCGACACCGCCGATGGCGGCCCCGGCGTGATCGTCGGTGCCCCCTGGGTCGAGGCCGGGCGGTTGCACAACACGGCCTTGCTGCTCGACGGCGGCAAGATCGCGGCGTTGCGTCATAAGCACGAACTGCCGAATTACGGCGTGTTCGACGAGAAGCGCGTTTTCGCCGCCGGCCCGCTGCCGGGTCCGGTCGTGTTCCGGGGCGTGCGCCTCGGCCTGATGATCTGCGAGGACATGTGGTTCCCCGACGCGGCCGAATGCCTGGTCGAAAGCGGCGCCGAAATCCTCGTCGTGCCGAACGGCAGCCCGTTCGAGATCGACAAGCTGGACGAGCGCATCGCGCTTGGCGTGCAGCGCGTGGTCGAAACCGGTCTGCCGCTGATCTATGTGAACCAGATCGGCGGCCAGGACGAGCTGGTGTTCGACGGCGCCTCCTTCGTGCTCAATGCCGACCGTCAGCTGGCGGCGCAGATGCCCGCTTTCGTCAGCGATCTCGCCATCACCAAATGGCGGCGCGAAGCCGGCGGCTGGGCCTGTGTCGAGGGCCCGCGCGCCCAACCGCCCGAGAAGCTCGAAGCGATTTACGCCGCCCTCGTGCTGGGCTTGCGTGATTACGTGACGAAGAACCGTTTCCCCGGCGTGATCCTCGGCCTGTCGGGCGGCATCGACTCAGCGCTGACCGCCGCGATCGCCGCCGACGCGCTCGGCCCCGACAAGGTCCGCGCGGTGATGATGCCGTCGCGCATCACGAGCCAAGAAAGCCTCGACGACGCGGCCGCTTGCGCCAAGTTGCTCGGCATCAAATACGACACGATCTCGATCGTGCCCGCCGTCAACGCCTTCGCCGAAATGCTCGGCCCCGCTTTCGAGGGGACCAAGCCCGACACGACGGAAGAAAACATCCAGTCGCGCGCGCGCGGGCTGACGCTGATGGCGCTGTCGAACAAATTCGGCCACATGGTCGTTTCCACGGGAAACAAAAGCGAGATGTCGGCGGGTTACGCTACGCTTTACGGCGATATGTGCGGCGGTTTTGCCGTGCTGAAGGACGTTTACAAGACGACGGTGTTCGATCTGTCGCGCTGGCGCAATTCGAATAAGCCGGCGGACGCGCTCGGCCTCAAGGGCGCGGTGATGCCCGAGCGCGTGATCGTCAAGCCGCCGACGGCCGAGTTGCGCGAAGGCCAGACCGACGAAGCCTCGCTCGGCCCCTATTCGCGGCTCGACGCGATCTTGCAGGCGCTGGTCGAAGGCGAGGGCAGCGTTGCCGCCGTCGTCGCCAAGGGCTTCGCCGAGGACGAGGTGCGCCGCATCTGGCGCATGCTCGATCTCGCCGAGTACAAGCGCCGCCAGGCGCCGCCGGGCGTCAAAATCACCCGCCGCGCTTTCGGGCGCGAGCGCCGCTATCCCATCGTCAACGGTTTTAGAGGTTAGTCATGACGGTGCGGACCCGTTTCGCGCCGTCCCCCACGGGGCGGCTTCATCTCGGCAATGTGCGCGCGGCGCTGTTGAACTGGCTTTACGCTCGCAAGACCGGCGGCAAATTCCTGCTGCGTCTGGACGACACCGATCTGGAGCGTTCGCGCCAGGAATACGCCGACGGCATCGTCGCGGACCTCACATGGCTCGGCCTCAAATGGGACGAATTCGCGCGCCAGTCCGATCGCCTCGCGCGCTACGACATGGCGGCCGAAAAGCTGAAATCGGCCGGGCGGCTTTACGCCTGCTACGAAACGCCCGAGGAATTGAAGCTCAAGCGTTTCAGCCAAGTCTCCGAAGGCGGCGTTCAGGTCTATGACCGCGCGGCTTTGCGCCTGACCGACGCACAGAAGCAAGCCTACGAGGCGGAAGGCCGCAAACCGCATTGGCGCTTTCTGCTCGACGCCAAAGACGTGCGCTGGACCGATCTGATCCGGGGTGAGTGCAGCTATCACGGCTCGCGCGTGTCGGACCCCGTGCTGATCCGCGAGGACGGCTCGCCGACCTATACGCTTGCCTCGGTCGTCGACGATATCGAACTCGATGTCACGCATATCGTGCGCGGCGAGGATCACGTCACCAACACCTCGGTGCAGATCCAGATTTTCGAAGCTTTGGGCCGCGATCCGGCGACGATCCATTTCGCTCATTTCACGCTGATCGGCGATATCGGCGGCCATAACCTTTCCAAGCGCGAAGGCGGCTTGTCGGTCGCCAATTTGCGCGACGATGGGCTCGAGCCCGAGGCGATCGCCTCGCTGCTTGCGCGCTTCGGCACCAGCGATTCGGTCGAGCCCGTCGCGTCGCTCGATGCCCTCGTGCCAAGTTTCGCGTTCGAGAAATTCAGCCGCGCGTCGCCCAAGCTGGATCCCGAAGATCTGCTGCGCCTCAACGCCAAGATCGTTCACGGGCTGTCGTTCGATGCGGCGAAGGCACGCTTGCCCGAAGGGGCCGACGAAGCGTTCTGGGACGGCGTGCGCCCGAACCTCACCAAGGTGCTCGACGCGCGCGAATGGTGGGCGCTGACCCATCAACCCGTCGCGCCGGTCCTCGGCGATCCGGCGTTCTTGGCGGAAGCGGCCAAGTTGCTGCCGGCCGAGCCGTGGGACGCGACGACCTGGGGGGCGTGGACCAAGGCGCTGGGGGCTGCGACGGGCCGCAAGGGCAAAGAGTTGTTCATGCCGCTGCGCTTGGCGCTGACCGCGCGCGAACACGGGCCCGAACTCAAGAATTTGTTGCCGATGCTGGGCCGTGCGCGCGCACTGGCCCGTTTGGAAGGGAAGGCCGCGTGAAGCTCCAGCTGCACAACACGCTCACGAAACGGAAGGAGGAATTCGTTCCTCTCGATCCCGCGAACGTGCGCATGTATGTGTGCGGACCCACGGTCTACGACTTCGCGCATATCGGCAACGCGCGCCCCGTCGTCGTGTTCGACACGCTCTATCGCGTGTTGAAGCGGCTGTTCCCGCGCGTCACCTACGCGCGCAACATCACCGATATCGACGACAAGATCATCGCGCGCGCGCTCGAAGCGAAGCGCACGATCGAGGCGATCACCGAGGAAACGACGCGCGCCTATCACGAGGATATGGGGGCGCTGGGCGCCTTCCGTCCCGATCACGAGCCGCGCTGCACGCAGACCATTCCCGAGATGGTCGCGATGATCGCCAAGCTCGTCGCGTCGGGCCACGCCTACGCGGCCGAAGGGCATGTGATGTTCAACGTGCCCGCTTACGCCGATTACGGGCGTTTGTCGGGCCGCTCGCGCGACGACCAGATCGCGGGTGCGCGCGTCGAAGTGGCACCCTATAAGAAAGACGCCGCCGATTTCGTGCTGTGGAAGCCGTCCACACCCGAACAGCCGGGCTGGGACTCGCCCTGGGGCCGCGGAAGGCCGGGTTGGCATATCGAATGCTCGGCAATGTCCGAAAAGCTGTTTGGGCCGACTTTCGATATCCATGGCGGCGGGCAGGATCTGATCTTCCCGCATCACGAGAACGAAATCGCGCAATCGGTCTGCGCGCATGACGGCGTCCAGTTCGTGAAGTACTGGATGCATAACGGCTTCGTGATCGTGAACGGCGAGAAAATGTCGAAGAGCCTCGGCAATTTCTACACCGTGCGCGATCTGCGTGGGAAAGCGCCCGGCGAGGCGATCCGTCTGCTGCTGCTCAAGACGCATTATCGCGCGCCGCTCGATTTCACCGATGACGGTTTGAAGCAGGCGAAGGGCGATCTCGATCGCTTCTATACGGCGTTGAAAAACGCGAACGACGTCACGCCCTCGGCCGCCAAGGCCGACAAGGTGCTCGACGCGCTGCTCGACGATCTCAATACGGCGAAGGCGATCGCCGAGATGCACGAATACGCGTCCGTGTTGAACGCGACGCGTTCGCCGGACGCGAAGGCCGCGTTGCTCGATGCGGGCGCGTTGCTGGGCTTGGCGCAAGGCGATCCGCTCGTTTGGTTCCAAGGCGACGCGGAAGGCCCCAGTGCGGCGGATATCGAAGCCGCCATTCAAGCGCGGCTTGACGCGCGCAAAGCCAAGAACTTCGCCGAAGCGGATCGCATCCGCGACGATCTCAAAGCCAAGGGCGTGATATTGGAAGACGGGCCCAAAGGCACCACCTGGAAACGAGGCTGACCATGGCCGATCGCGTTTATCTCTATGACTCGACTCTGCGCGACGGTGCGCAGACGCAGGGCGTGGATTTCAACCCGGCGGACAAGGCGGCGATTTCCAAGGCGCTCGACAAGATCGGCGTGGATTATGTCGAGGGCGGCTGGCCCGGCGCCAACCCGACCGACGACGCGTTTTTCGCCGATCTGCCGAAGCTTGGCTTCGCGCGCATGTCGTCCTTCGGGATGACGCGCCGCTCGGGCCGCTCGGCCGCCAACGATCCGGGGCTTCAGGCCGTGCTGGGCTCGGCCGCACCCGCCGCCTGCCTTGTCGGCAAGACGTGGGATTTCCATGTCGAGCTGGCACTCGGCGTATCGCTGACCGAGAACATCGACATGATCGTCGAAAGCCTCGCGGAATCGATCAAGCGCGGCAAGGAGACGATGCTCGACGCCGAGCATTTCTTCGACGGCTACAAAGCCAATCCCGGCTTCGCGCTGGATTGCGTGAAGGCCGCGCGCGACGCCGGGGCGCGCTGGATCGTGCTGTGCGACACCAATGGCGGCACGCTGCCGCACGAGATCGAGCGCATCGTCGGCGAAGTGACCAAGCACGTGCCCGGCGACAAGCTCGGCATCCATTGCCACAACGACACCGAAAACGCCGTCGCCAATTCGCTGGCGGCGGTGCGGGCGGGCGTGCGCCAGATCCAAGGCACGATCAACGGCTTGGGCGAGCGTTGCGGCAACGCCAACCTCATTCCGATCATCCCCAATCTGATGATCAAGATGGGCTACGACACGGGCGTGTCGGCGGAGAAGCTGACGCAGCTTACGCATCTGTCGCGCCTGCTCGACGAGCGTTTGAACCGCACGCCGGCGCGCAACGCCGCCTATGTCGGCGATAGCGCCTTCGCGCATAAGGGCGGGTTGCATGTTTCGGCGGTCGAGAAGGACCCGCGCACCTACGAACACGTGCCGCCGGAAACGGTCGGCAACAAGCGGCATATCGTCGTGTCGGATCAAGCGGGCCGGTCGAACGTCGTCTCGCGCTTGCGCGATATCGGCGTCGAGATCGATCCCAAAAGCCCGGCTTTGGGCAAGCTGCTCGACGAAATCAAAACCCGCGAGCACGAAGGCTTTACCTATGACGGCGCGGATGGGTCGTTCGAGCTGCTGGCGCGCCGCTTGATCCATGGCGTGCCGGACTATTTCAAGCTGGTCAGTTTCCGCGTGATCACCGAGCGGCGCTACAACGCGCGCGGCGATCTGGTGACGATGTCGGAAGCCAGCGTGAAACTCGACGTCGGAACGCATCGTCGGTTGACGGTGGGCGAGGGCAACGGCCCCGTGAACGCGCTCGACGCCGCCTTGCGCGCGGCGTTGCTTGAGTTCTATCCGGGGCTCAAAGATCTGCGCCTCGTCGATTACAAGGTCCGCATCCTGGCGCCCGAGCGCGCCACGGCGGCGGTAACGCGCGTGATGATCGAAAGTGCGGACGGCCATGAGCATGGCGACGTGCGAAGCTGGGGCACGGTCGGCGTGTCGGAAAACGTGATCGACGCGTCCTATGGCGCGCTGCACGATTCGATCACCTGGAAGCTCTATCGCGACGGCGTCGCCGCACCCTGAAATGACCGAGCGCGGCCCCGCCATCATTCTCGTCCGCCCGCAATTGGCGGAGAATATCGGCATGGCCGCTCGCGCGATGCTGAATTGCGGGCTCACCGATATGCGGCTCGTCAGCCCGCGCGTCGAGCCGACGGACGAGCGCGCACGCCGGTCGTGTTCGGGGGCCGATACGGTGCTGGAGCAGGCGCGGGTGTTCGACGATCTGGGGACGGCGATCGCGGACCTCACGCGCGTCTACGCGACCTGCCCGCGCGACCGCGACATGGTGAAGCCTTATTTCGCCCCGCGCGAGGCGATCCGCGTGACGGCCGAGGCGATCGCGGCGGGGCAGGGCGCGGGCTTCCTGTTCGGGCCCGAACGCACGGGCCTCGAGAACGACGAGATCACGCTGGCGGACGCGATCGTGCCGTTTCCGGTCAATCCGGAATTCAGTTCCCTCAATCTCGCGCAAGCGGTGCTGGTCGTCGGCTACGAATGGATCAGCCGCCAATCATCCGAAGCACCCGTGCGCCATTTGCGGCTGGGCAAGGCCGAGCCCGCGAACAAAGGCGAGGTCGAAGGCTTGTTGAAGCGCCTGGAAGCCGCACTCGACGATTGCGGCTTCCTGCGCAACGAGCAGATGCGCCCGGTGATGGTGCGCAATATCCGGGCGTTCCTGTTGCGCGCGAACCCGATGTCGCACGAAATCCGTACAGCGCACGGCATGTTGTCGGGACTTATCGACCGGCCGCATGATCCGGCACGAGCCGGTAAATCGAAGCGCCGGAGTCCCGCCCGCGAAGGCTGAACTCGCCTTGCGCGATCCAGCCTTCTGGCTTGCCGGCGGCGTCGAACGTATCGCCGCTCGCCAGCACGCAGCACGCGTCGCCGGGCTTCATGAAATCCTTTCCCAATTGCTCGATGCGCTGGGTCGCGTTCACCGCGTCGCCGATGATCGTGTAGTTGAGGCGGCCGGTCGCGCCGACATTGCCCACGACGACGCGGCCGGTATGCACGCCGATGCGCACGCGCAAGCCCGTATTCGCCATCGACGCCGCGATATCGGCCGCGCACTCCAACGCCGCGCGCGCGTGGCCGGGCAGGTTGTCGGGCGCCCCCCAGAACGCCATCGCGCCATCGCCCAGGAATTTGTCGACCGTGCCGCCGGTCGCCTCGACCGCGCGGATCACTTGCGCGAAATGGGCGTTGAGCATTTCCGCGACGCGCGTGGGCGGCATGTCCTGCGTCAGCGTTGTGAAGCCGGCGATGTCGGTGAACATGATCGTCAATTCGCGTTCCGAGGATTCCGGCGGCGCTTCGCGCGCCAAGCGCCGCACGAGGCCGCGCGGCACATAGGATTCGAACCAGCGCAGCGCACCCAGCAAACGGTTGAAGGCGCGGGCTTGCTCGTCGAGCTCGCGAATGCGGCTCGGCGGCAAAGGCTGCGCCTTGGAAAAGTCGAGCTCCGCGAGTTCGGCGGCGGCGCGCGCGAAGGTCCGCGTCGGCGCGGCGAGCCGGCGCGCGAGCAGAAGTGCGACGATCACCGAGATCGCGAGCACGACGATACCCGCGAGACCGGCCATCGTGGCGGTGCGCAAACCGCCGGCGATATCGTCGACGCGGAAATAGGCGCCGACATACCAGGGCGGAACGCCGAATTCGGGCATCGTGCGATAGAGGTAAAGATAAGGCACGCCGTCGACGCTGGCCGCGTGCGACGTGGCGGACAAGCGGCCGAGGAACGGCGCGGAGCGCTTCGCGGTCCAGATCTGCGCGAGGACGGGATCGTCGATCTCGGCGAGATCGGGCAGCGGCTTGGCGGGCGACAGGCCGGGGAAGTGATCGGCCAAGCGGCGATGGGCGAGCACGTGATCGCGCCCACGCAGCACGAAAGGATGGCCGCCGTACTCGGTGGCGGTGGATTCGTCGATCACCCGCGAGAGTTCGCCGAGCAATACGACCGCGCCGATCACGCCGATCAGCTGGCCGTCGCGGCGCACGACCTGACGGCGATTGACGACCGGTCCGTCGTAACGGCGCGCGAAGAACAATTCGCCCCACCAGCCGCCGTCGTGGCTTTGCGCGTCGGCGATGCCCGCGAGCATGCCCGTATCGGTGCTTGCGTCGATATGCATCACTTCGGCACCCGCATCGGTGCGGTTGACGATCGTCGCGATGCCGCCGACGGGGATATAGGCGAGCGCCTGGATCGCCGGGACGCCGGCGAGTGCCCCGGTCAGCAGATCGGACATGCGCTCCGACCCCTGATCGGGCGGCCCGTCGACGGGCAGGACGCGCGCGATGTAGTCGAGCTGCGCGGAAGCGGGCTCGAGATGTTCGCGCACTTGGCGCGACACAAGCTCCACCATCAGGTCGGCTTTTTCGCGGAACAGCTCGCGCGCCCCGCCGCCGCCGATCAAAACCTGGATGGCCAGGACCACCGCGAGGGCGAGTCCCACCAGCCCGGCCAAGGCCACCGCCAGCAGGGGGCCGATGCCGAAACCCATTAACCGGCGTTCAGGAGATTGATTCAAAAGGGGAAACCCGTGTTTGACAGTCCGTGTAACTCTAGTATATTCCGCGCCCTTCGGACACTTCATTCCTGCCTGGCAAGGCTTTGCCCCGTTTCGACGGGCCATTACCGGGAACTGACGGGTCCAATCTTTCCGGTGTCGCGTCAAGGGGTTCGCCAGGCTCCGCGACGATGCCAGGGGAACCTGAGTTATGTCGAAACGCCACGAGTCCAAATACAAGATCAATCGCCGCCTCGGCGAAAATCTCTGGGGCCGCGCCAAGAGCCCGGTCAACAAGCGCGAATACGGCCCCGGCCAGCACGGCCAGCGCCGCAAGAAGCCGACCGATTACGGCATTCAGCTGCTCGCCAAGCAGAAGCTGAAATTCTACTACGGCAACATCACCGAGCGTCAGTTCCGCAACACCTACGAGGAAGCGACGCGCAAGAAGGGCGACAACTCGGAGAACCTCATCGGTCTCCTGGAGCGCCGCCTGGACGCCGTGGTCTACCGTTTGAAGTTCGCGCCGACCGTGTTCGCCGCGCGCCAGCTGGTCAGCCACTGCCACGTCCTGGTCAACGGCAAGAAGGCGAATATCGCCTCGATGCAGATCAAGGAAGGCGACGTGATCGAGCTGAAGGCGAAGATGCGCGAGAACGTTCAGGTTCTCGAAGCCGTCTCGTCGCAGGAACGTCAGGTCCCCGACTATCTCGAAGTCGTCGACCAGAAGGCGTTCAAGGGCAAGTTCGTGCGCGTGCCCAAGCTCGCCGACGTGCCGTATCCGGTGAAGATGGAACCGAATCTGGTCATCGAATTCTATTCGCGCTGATCCAAGAGCATGATCGGGCGTATTTGACCCGCCTGCGCCGCAGGGATTTTGCGACGCGGGTAGGAGAAGGGCGAAGTCGCGTAGTGGTTCTACGCGCAAGCCCTTCGACACCCCCGCGGCGCAAAAGAACGCGGCCCTTTGGGTTGGGTTCCGGCGGGCGCCCGCTTTGTTGCGGCCCTCGCCGATAGTTGCCGCTATCGGCTTCGGGCCACGCCGCGCGGATCGCACACGCCGGAAACCCAACGCAGACAGGTTAAATACGCCCGCTCATGCTCTACGTTCCCTTCGGGGAATGCGAAAGGCCGGACCCTCGGGTCCGGCCTTTTTCGTTTAAGCCGGTTTCGTTACGCGGCCTTCTTGTCGCGCTGCTCGTCTTCCGCGCGCCAGCGCGTGGCGATCGCGTTCAGGCTTTCGAACACGCCGGAGAGTTCGTGCCCGCGCGCGGTGAAAGCGTAGGTCACTTGCGGCGGGATCGTCGGCTCGTAATGGCGCGAGATGATCTCCGCACTTTCCAGCAGGCGCAGACGTTCGGTCAGCACCTTGGCCGACACGCCGCCCACTTTGCGCTTCAACTCGCCGAAACGCGTCGGGCCGTTCGATTTCAGCACCCACAGGATATACGTCGTCCACGGCCCCATCAGGACGCGCAGGATCGAATCCATCGGGCAGGCTTTGGGGCTTTCGGGCAGGGGCATGGCGCTCTCCTTTACCGTCGTCTGAATCAAAGCAGTTACTGAGAGGTACCTACTTTACGGAACTAACTACTTACATTATATCGTATCAGTATGGATTTGTAACTATAAGCGTCGGCACCGGCGAGAGCCACATTCCCGGCGGCGGAAGGAAGATCGGATCATGGCCAAAGCGCCCGCGTTTTTCGTGAGCCACGGCTCGCCCACGCTGCCGTTCGAGAACGTCGCCGCGCGCGATTTTCTGCGCGGGCTCGCTTCGGGATTCGAAAAACCCAAGGCGATCCTGATCGCCTCCGCGCATTGGGAAACCGACGAACCCTTGGCGTCGACGGCCAAACGGCCCGAGACGATCCACGATTTCTACGGGTTCCCGCCGGAGCTTTATAAGCTCGCCTATCCCGCACCGGGCGCGCCCGAAATCGCCGCGCATGCCGCCCAAACCCTGCGCGAAGCGGGCTTCGCGGGCGCCGGCACGGATCCCGGCCGCGGGCTCGATCACGGCGCGTGGGTGCCGCTGTCGATGATCTACGACGACGCGGACGTGCCCGTGTTCCAGCTCTCGATCCAGCCCGACCGCGATCCCGCCCATCATCACAAACTGGGGCAAGCGCTGGCGAAACTGCGTGACGACGGCATTGCGATCGCCGGTTCGGGCTCGGCCACGCATAATCTGCGCGCCTTGACCTGGAACCGGCACAACGCCGTCGCCGATTGGGCCAAGGAATTCGACGATTGGTTCGCCGACAAGATCGCGGCGGGCGATATCGACGCGTTGCTCGATTATCGCGCGCGGGCCCCCAACGCCGCGATGGCGCATCCGACCGACGAACATCTGCTGCCGATTTACGTCGCGATGGGGGCGGGCGGGCAGGGCACGCGCCTGCACCATTCCTTCACCCATGGCAGCCTGTCGATGGCCGCCTATCAATTCGCCTGAATCGAAAAGGCCCCGCCTTTCGGGCGGGGCCTTTTGCGTTCGGCGTGTCGTGCGAAATCAGGCCGCCTTGGTGGCGATGCCCTTGGTCGTCAGCAGATCGGCCAGTTCGCCGGTCTGGTACATTTCGCGCACGATGTCGCAACCGCCGACGAATTCGCCCTTCACGTAAAGCTGGGGGATCGTCGGCCAGTTGGTGAATTCCTTGATGCCCTGGCGCAGTTCCGGGTCCTCGAGCACGTTGATGCCCTTGAACTTGACGCCCATGTGGGTCAGCACCTGAACCACGGCGGCGGAGAAGCCGCATTGCGGGAACACGGGCGTGCCCTTCATGAAGAGCACGATGTCGTTGGCCTTGAGATCGGCTTCGATGCGTTCCTTGACGGGGTCCATGGCGGATACTCCGGGGGAGGAGGAAAAGGTTTCAGGCGCCGGCGGGCAACGCGGTCTGCAACGCCATCGCGTGCAGCTCGCCGCCCATGCGGCCTTTCAGGGCAGCATACACCATTTGGTGCTGCTGGACGCGGGACTTGCCTTTGAACAGCGCCGAAACGACGTGGCAGGCGTAATGGTCGCCGTCGCCGCGCAGATCGTCGATGCGCACATCCGCGTCGGGCAGCGCCTCGCGGATCAGCTTTTCGATATCGGCGGCCGCCATCGGCATGTCGGAACTTTCCTTAGTGCTTCTGGGACATATAGGCGGGCAGCCAGTTTTCGTGCACGGCCCGCAGCGCTTCGAGGGATATAAGAACCCGGCCCGTCAGTGTCAACGAGGCCCCGGCGACGGTCCTTCCGACGATTTCGGCATGGACCTTGGCCGCCTTGGCGCGTTCCAGCAGCTTGTCGGGCTTGGACGTGGCGACGACATAGCGCGCCTGATCCTCGCCGAACAAGAAGGCGTTGTCGGTGCGCTTGGGCGCTAACGCGGCCCCCAGACGCCCGGCCAGCGCCATTTCCCCGATCGCGCAGAGCAGGCCGCCGTCGGAGAGATCGTGGCAGGCCGAAACCAGGCCCTTGGCGATCAGCTTGCGCACGAAATCGCCGTTGCGCCGTTCGAGCTTCAGATCGACCGGCGGCGGCGCGCCGTCCTCGATGCCCTCGATTTCGCGCAAGTAAACCGACGAGCCGAGCCAGCCTTCGGTCTTGCCGATCAGCACCAGCGTTTCGCCCGGCGCCTTCAAGGCGAGATCGACGCGCTTGTCCGCGTCCTTCAACACGCCGACCGCGCCGATGACCGGGGCGGGCAGGATCGCGTTGCCGTTGGTCTCGTTGTAGAGCGACACGTTGCCGGACACGACCGGATAGTCGAGCGCCAGGCACGCCTTGCGCATGCCCTTAATCGCGCCGACGAACTGGCCCATGATTTCGGGCCGTTCCGGATTGCCGAAATTCATGTTGTCGGTGATCGCGAGCGGCGTCGCCCCCACCGCCGTCAAATTGCGCCACGTCTCGGCGACCGCTTGCGCACCGCCCGCTTCGGGATCGGCGTGGACATAGCGCGGCGTGCAATCGACGACCAGCGCCAGCGCCTTCTTGCGGCCGGGAATGCCGACCACGGCGGCGTTGCCGCCCGGGCGTTGCAGCGTGTGGCCGCGCACGAGGTGATCGTATTGCTCCCAGATCCAGCGCTTGGACGCGAGATCGGGCGAGCCCATCAGCTTGGGCAGCACTGCCGACGGATCGCGCTTGGGCAAACGCTTGGGCGAAATCGCCTTGCGCTTGGGCGATTTTTTCCAGGGCCGCGCATATTCCGGGCTCGCCTGGACCATCGGGGCGATCGGCATATCGGCATCGACCTTGCCGTCTTTCTTGACGACCAGATGGCCGGTCTTGGTCAGCTTGCCGATGACCGCGAAATCGAGCCCGTATTTCTCGAAGATCGCCGCCGCCATTTTCTGGCGCGACGGCTTCAAGATCAGCAGCATGCGCTCCTGGCTTTCGGAGAGCATCATCTCGTAGGACGTCATGCCGGTCTCGCGCGCCGGCACCTTGTCGATATCGATCTCGATGCCGAGGCCGCCTTTGCCCGCCATCTCGACCGAGGACGAGGTGAGGCCCGCGGCCCCCATGTCCTGGATCGCGACGATCGCGTCGGTCGCCATCAATTCCAGGCACGCTTCGATCAGCAGCTTTTCGGTGAACGGGTCGCCGACCTGCACGGTCGGGCGTTTCTCGTCCGAATTGTCGTCGAACTCGGCCGAGGCCATCGTGGCGCCGTGAATGCCGTCGCGCCCCGTTTTGGCGCCGACATAGACGACGGGATTTCCCGCACCGGCCGCCGCCGAATAGAAGATCTTTTTCTTGTTCGCGATGCCGACCGTCATCGCGTTGACGAGGCAATTGCCGTTATAGGCGGAATGGAAATTCGTCTCGCCGCCGACGGTGGGCACGCCCACGCAATTGCCGTAGCCGCCGATGCCCGCGACCACACCCGCCACCAAATGGCGGGTCTTGGGGTGCTTGGGATCGCCGAAGCGCAGTGCGTTCAAATTCGCGATGGGACGTGCGCCCATCGTGAACACGTCGCGCAAGATGCCGCCCACGCCTGTCGCCGCACCCTGATAGGGCTCGATATAAGACGGGTGGTTGTGGCTTTCGATCTTGAAGATGCACGCGTCGCCGTCGCCGATATCGATCACACCGGCGTTTTCGCCCGGGCCGCAGATCACCCACTTGGCCTTGGTCGGCAGCGTCTTCAGCCATTTCTTCGACGATTTGTAGGAGCAATGCTCGCTCCACATCACCGAGAAAATGCCGCGTTCGGTATAGCTGGGCTCGCGGCCCAGGATGTCGCACGCAGTGTCGTATTCGGCCGGCGACAAACCCATCAAATCGTTGGGGCGCTGCCAGGATTTCTTCGGCTTCGAATTCTTCTTCATTTGGAAACGGCGTCCACGATGGCGTCGAACAAAGGCTTGCCGTCCAGCGAACCGCCCAGCGCGCCAACGGTGGCGGGATCGGTCGCGTTCTCGGGATGCGGCATCAGGCCCAGCACGGTCTTCGACTTGTTGTACACGCCCGCGATGTTGCGTGCCGAGCCGTTGGGATTGCCTTCGGCATTCGTTTCGCCTTCGGGCGTGCAATAGCGGAACGCGATCTGGTCGCGATCTTCCATGCGCTTCAGCGTGTCGTTGTCGGCGAAGTAATTGCCGTCGTGATGCGCCACCGGATAGCGCACGACCTGGCCCTTCTCGTAGCGATGCGCGAACATCGTCTGGCTGGTCGCGACCTTCAGATGCACGTCGCGGCAGATGAATTTGAGGCCCGCATTGGACAGCAATACGCCCGGCAGCAGGCCGCTTTCGCACAGCACCTGGAAGCCGTTGCACACGCCCAGCACCGGCGTGCCGGCATTCGCGCGCGCGATCACGTCGCGCATGATCGGGCTGCGCGCGGCCATGGCGCCGCAGCGCAGATAGTCGCCATAAGCGAAGCCGCCGGGCAGCACGATCAGGTCGAGCTTCTTGGGCAGCGACCCGGTCGAATGCCAAACGATCTCGGGCCGCTTGCCCGAGGCGCGGTGGATCGCGTCGGCGACGTCGCCTTCGCGGTTGGAGCCGGGGAATACGACGACGGCGGATTTCATGTGCCGATTACTCCGCGATCTCGACGCGGTAGTTCTCGATCACGGTGTTGGCCAGCAGCTTTTCGCACATGCGCTTGGCTTCGGCTTCGGCCGCGGCTTTGTTCTTGGCGTCGAGTTCGATTTCGACATAGCGGCCGACGCGCACGTCGCCGACACCCTTGAAGCCGAGACCGCTAAGCCCCGCTTGAACCGCTTTGCCTTGCACGTCGAGCACGCCGTTCTTCAGCGTGACGTGAATCTTCGCTTTCATTCTGTCTCGATCCCCCGGGATCACTGCATCGTTTCGGGGCCGCGCAGATCGCGCGGGCCGCTTTCGGGCAGGATGCCCAGACGCCGGGCCACTTCCTGATACGCTTCCTCGACCTTGCCGAGGTCGCGGCGGAAGCGGTCCTTATCCATCTTCTCGTTCGTCTTGACGTCCCACAGACGGCAGGAATCCGGGCTGATCTCGTCGGCCAGGATGATCCGCATCTCGTCGTGCTCGTTCCAGTGGCGGCCGAACTCGATCTTGAAGTCGACGAGCTTGATGCCCACACCCAGGAACAGCCCCGACAGGTAATCGTTGATGCGCAAGGTCAGCGCCATGATGTCGTCGAGGTCGCGCGTATCGGCCCAGCCGAACGCGGTGATGTGCTCTTCCGACACCAGCGGATCGCCGAGCTCGTCGTTCTTGTAGCAATACTCGATGATCGAGCGCGGCAGCGGCGAGCCTTCCTGCAGGCCGAAGCGCTGGCAGAACGAGCCGGCGGCGACGTTGCGCACGATGACTTCCAGCGGCACGATCTCGACTTCGCGCACGAGCTGTTCGCGCATGTTGAGGCGGCGGATGAAATGGGTCGGAATCCCCATCTCCTCCAGCCGCGTCATCAGGAATTCCGAGATGCGGTTGTTGAGCACGCCCTTGCCGGTGATCGTGCCCTTTTTCTTGTTGTTGAACGCGGTCGCGTCGTCCTTGAAGTACTGGATGATCGTGCCGGGCTCGGGGCCCTCGAACAGAGTTTTGGCTTTGCCTTCGTAGATTTGCTTGCGGCGGGACATGCCCAACCCCCTGACGGCGCGACGGGAAATGCGGGCCCCCCTATAGCCCAGCGCATTCCCCCTCGCAATGCGGGGCTAAGGCACTGATTCAAGCGAGGGAAACGGCGTCGTAGACGATCTTGTCGGGGTGGCCGTGCGCGAAGCGCCAAATGGGCTGCGTTTCGAGTCCCGCGCTGCGGGATGGCAACGCGATCAACGACGTCGAGGATGTGCCGAAGCCGGAGGGCAAGGCGATGTTCATGGCGCCTTCTTCGCCGGCATCGGGCCCGCCTTGGCGCGCTGCCATCAGCTTTTCCCAGGAAGCCCAATCGCCGGTCGCAGGATCGGGCGGCGGCACGGCGCGGAACAGCGGCAGGAAATGGCGCGTGCGCGGCGAGGCCATATCGTCGAGATCATAGGCGGTGAGCAGCGACACGCCTTCGCCGATCGGCATGACTTCGGGTGCCCCCGTTCCGGTGGCGCGCACCCAGAACGCGTCGCGATCGTCGCCGACGAACAGGTTGAACGGGCGATAGGCGCCGGCTTCCAACGCGCCGAGCATTTCGGCCGCGTCCTTCGCGTCAGGAAAATCCAGCGCGTCGAGCACCAATTCGCCCCGGCTGCGCTTGCCGTCGGCGGGGCCCAGCGTGCCGCGCCGGTTGAGCACGCAGGCGATCACGCCCGTGTCGTTCAGACCGATCCACGATCCCCCGGCCAAATCGTCGCGGCCCGCGATCACGTTGGGCCGGTCCGGCCAATGGCGGCCGGGGGCGGTCCAGGGGCGCGACTTCATTTCGTCGCGATTGCCCGCGACGATCAGCGGCCAAGCGTGGCCGGGACGGCGCAAAATCGCCAAAGTGCACATGAAAAACGGATGTCCGGTTGCGATTGACCCGAGCGTTGCGGTCGCCTATGTCATGGGCAACGACCCATTCACGAGGGCCCAAATATGACCGGCTTCGACGACCGCAAAAGCGCTTTCGAAAACAAGTTCAAGCACGACCAGGACGTGCAGTTCAAGGTGAACGCGCGGCGCAACAAGCTTGTCGGTCTGTGGGCGGCGGAAAAACTCGGCAAGACCGGCCCGGACGCGGATGCCTACGCCAAGGAAGTCGTCGCCTCGGATTTCGAGAAGGCGGGCGACGACGACGTGATCGAAAAGCTGGAAGCGGATCTGAAGGGCAAGGGCGTGTCGGTCGCCGACATCAAGGCCCAGCTCGCGCATTTCATGCCGATCGCCAAGCAGCAGATCATGGAGCAGGGCTGAGCGCCCGGATCGCCGCGGCCCTCGGCTACGCGTCCGCGATCGCTTTTTCCGCGCCGCCTTGCGGCATGACGGGGAAGCTCGGCAAAGCGGGATCGATCATGTCCCAAGATGGCGCACGGCTCGCATAGACGACCATTTGCGGCTTTGCGATTTCCGGATCGTCCAATGCCGAGGCGCGCAGGAACACCAAATCGGGCATCGCTTCGTTGATGGAGTACAGCGCGCAACCGCATTTCGGACAAAACGCGCGCGTCACGATATTGCCGCTATCGGCCGGACGCGCGTAACCCGCGACATTGCCGGTGACGGCAAACGCCGCCTTCGGCACGGCGACATGCGTGCAGTGACCGGTACCGCTCGATTTCCGGCAATCCGTGCACTGGCAATGTCCGCTGACGATCGGCGGTGCGGCGCAAGTGAAGCGCGCGCCGCCGCACAGGCAGCCGCCCGAAAAGGCTTGAGACATGTCCCGATATCCCTTCATTAAAGAGCGGTCCTTAACTTGTATGAAAGTCACTTGTGAATTGCAAGTGACAAGTAAAGGGTGATGCCATGGCGATCCCCAAAAGCAGATCGGGATGCCCGATCGCGTCGACGCTCGACTTGGTCGGCGACCGGTGGAGCTTCGTGATCCTACGCGACATGTTGAACGGCAAGTCGCGCTTCGCCGAGTTCTTGGACGGACCGGAGCGTATTACGACCAACATCCTGGCCGATCGTCTGGCGCGGATGGAGGAAATCGGATTGGTCCGCCGCGAGGCATACCAGTCGCGCCCGACGCGGCACGCCTATCTGCTCACGGAGAAAGGCGCGGATTTTCTGCCCGTGCTTCAGGAGATTTGCCGTTGGGGCAATCGCCACATACCCGGCACATGGATTCCGCCCAAAGCCTTCATGGCGCGGCGGCCGGCCGCGCGGGGATGATGATCCGGTGCGCGCGGAGCGCCGCCCCTCAAACCCAAACGAGTTCGGCCTTGCGGCCGCGCGCGATCGCGACGATCGCGAGCTGGCCGAAGGCGCGCGCCAGATTGCGCGCCGTCTTCGCACGCATATCCCGCACGAAAAATCCGTCTTCGGCCCAAGTGCCGTCGCTGCCGATCCCTTGATGGGGCAGCACGGCATAGCCGCGCGCGGCCAGAATGCGGGCCATCGCCCGGTTTCGCGCGTCGTTGGCTGCGGCGCTGGCGCGTTTCCCGAACGGGTTCCAGCCGGTGATGAACACGCCGGTCGATTTCACCAAGGTTTCGATCCTTGGATGCCGTTCGCCGATCCGCACGACGCGCCAAACGCCGCCGTCGCGCACGGCGTAATCGGTGTCGAGAAAGGCTTCCATCAGGCGGCGAGTCTTGCGCATGTCGCCAAACTAGCCCCGCCGCTCGAATCCCGGCAAATCTGATCCATGGAATGGACCGACGAAGCGATCGTGCTGGGAAGGCGCACGCATGGGGAGCATGCGGCGATCGCGACCTTGTTCACGCGCGGCCATGGGCGGCATTTGGGCCTGGCGCGCGGCGGCGGGCACGGCAAAAGCGCTTCGGTGTTCGAAACCGGCAATCTCGTCTCCGCGTTCTGGCGCGCAAGGCTGATCGAGCATCTGGGCAATTGGACCTGCGAACTCGTCGCCGCCAATTCCGCCGCGTTGATGGACCAGCCCGCGAAGCTCGAAGCGCTGTCGGCCTGTGCCGCGATCCTCGACGTGGTGCTGCCCGAACGCGAGCCGCATGAAGGCCTGTTCGATGCGACCAAGGCGATGCTGGCGCGCTTCGACACGCCGCAATGGCGCGAGGCTTACGTGCTGTGGGAAGTGCGCTGCCTTGCCGATCTCGGTTTCGGCCTCGATCTCGAATCCTGTGCCGCGACCGGCGTGGTCGAGGATTTGCGCTATGTCAGCCCCAAAACGGGGCGCGCCGTCTCGGCCGAGGCGGGGGCCCCCTATGCCGACCGGTTGTTCGTGCTGCCGGGTTTCTTGCGCGACGGCGGGGCGGCCGGGAACGCCCGCGAATTGGTCGAAGCCCTGGAAATCACCGGACATTTTCTCGACCGCTATGTTCTGGCCCCGCAGACGAAGACCTTGCCGGGGGCCCGAGTCCGGCTTTATGAGCGCTGGCGACGGGAGTACCGCCGTCCCGAGGAAAGAAAATGACCGCGTCTTTTGCTGCCGAAATCAAACCCGTTGCGCTCGCCGATGCGTTGGGCGAACGCTATCTCGCCTACGCGCTGTCCACGATCATGGCGCGCTCGTTGCCCGATGTGCGCGACGGCCTGAAGCCCGTCCATCGCCGATTGCTCTGGGCGATGCAGCAATTGCGCCTCGACCCGGAGACCGGGTTCAAGAAGTGCGCGCGCGTCGTCGGCGACGTCATCGGTAAATATCACCCGCATGGCGACCAGTCGGTCTACGACGCGCTCGTGCGCCTCGCGCAGGATTTCGCGCAGCGCTATACGCTGGTCGACGGCCAAGGCAATTTCGGCAATATCGACGGCGATAACGCCGCCGCGATGCGATACACCGAAGCGCGCCTCACCTCCGTCGCCGTCGAATTGCTGCGCGGCCTCGACGAAAACGCCGTCGATTTCCGCGCGACCTATGACGGCGAAGGCGAAGAACCCGTCGTTCTGCCCGCCGCCTTCCCGAATTTGCTCGCGAACGGGGCGGCCGGCATCGCCGTCGGCATGGCGACGAATATTCCGCCGCACAACATCGTCGAGATCTGCAACGCGCTTTTGCATCTGATCAAGACGCCCAACGCGCGCGTCGCCACGCTGGTCGATCTGATGCCGGGGCCCGATTTCCCGACCGGCGGCACGCTGGTCGAAAGCCGCGAAACGCTGGTGCAAGCCTACGAGACCGGCCGCGGCTCCCTGCGCGTGCGCGCGAAATGGGCGGTCGAGGAATTGCCGCGCGCGGCGTGGCAGATCGTCGTCACCGAAATTCCCTATCAGGTCCAGAAGTCGAAGCTGATCGAAAAGGTCGCGGAGCTTCTGCAAGCCAAGAAGCTGCCGCTGCTCGCCGATATCCGCGATGAATCGGACGAGAATGTGCGCCTGGTGCTGGAGCCCAAGAGCCGCAACGTCGATCCCAAAGTGATGATGGAATCGCTGTTCCGGACTTGCGATCTGGAAACGCGCTTCGCCCTCAACATGAACGTGCTCGATGCGGACAACGTGCCGCGCGTGATGGATCTGAAGGAAGTCCTTCAGGCCTATCTCGACCACCGCCATGTCGTGCTGACGCGCCGGTCCGAGCACCGTCTTGCCCAGATCGACAAGCGCCTGGAGATCCTCGGCGGCTTGCTGATCGCGTATTTGAACATCGACGCGGTCATCAAGATCATCCGCAACGAGGACGAGCCCAAGCCCGTCATGATGAAGAAATGGGGGCTCACGGAGCTTCAGGCGGAGTCGATCCTGAACATGCGTCTGCGCTCGTTGCGCAAGCTCGAGGAATTCGAGATCCGCAAGGAAAACGACGCGCTGACGAAGGAGAAGAAGGAGCTTCAGGGGCTTCTCAAAAGCGAGGACAAGCGCTGGGCCGCGATCGCGACCGAGATCCAGGAATTGAAGGTCAAGTACGGCCCCAAGACGGCATTGGGCAAGCGGCGCACGGAAGTGGCCGACGCGCCCGCCGAATTGATCGTACCGGTCGAAGCCTTCATCGAGCGCGAAGACCTGACCGTCGTCGTGTCCGACAAGGGCTGGGTGCGCGCCTTCAAGGGCCATCTCGACGACGCGGCCGTTAAGGACATCCGCTACAAGGACGGCGACAAGCAGCGCTTCGTCGAGCGCACGAACTCCGCCGACAAGCTGATGGTGTTCGCGACCAACGGGCGCTTCTACACGCTGGGTTGCGACAAGCTGCCGCGCGGGCGCGGCGACGGCGAGCCGATCAAGGTGACGCTGGAACTGGGCAACGACGTCGATCTGGTCGACGTGTTCATCCACAAGCCCGACCGCAAGCTGGTCGTCGCGTCGTCGGCCGGTTACGGCTTCGTCGTGCCGGAGTCCGAATGCGTCGCGCAGACCCGCCAGGGCAAGCAGATCCTGAACGTGGGCGAGGGCGGGGAAGCCGCCGCCGTTTGCGCGGTGGAAGGCGACACGCTGGCCGTGCAGGGCACCAACCGCAAGCTGCTGCTGTTCCCGTTGTCCGAATTGCCGGAAATGGCGCGCGGCAAGGGCGTCATCCTGCAGCGTTATTCGAAGGACGGTGCCCTCTACAAAATCCGCACCTTCAATATCGCGAAGGGCTGGCCGATGGGCTTCGCCAATTCGGACGCGCGCGAGAACGCACCCAAGCATTGGGTGGGGGCGCGCAGCCAAGCGGGCCTTCTGCCGCCCAAGGGCTTCCGGTTCGAGTAGGCGTCAGGCGGCTTCGCGCGCGATCCGCTTGATGCCGCGCAGATCGACCGTCCGCCGCGCGCGGGCGAGGTCGAATGCCGCTTGCATGCGCAGCCACATATCCGCCGAGCCGCCGAAGGCGCGCTCGATGCGCACGGCCATTTCCGGCGTGACGGCGCTCGCACCCGACGCGACCTTGTAAAGCTGCTGGCGCGTAACGCCCAGCGCTTCGGCGGCGGCGGCCATCGACAGGCCCAGCGCGTCGAACTCGTCCTTCAACAAGCTGCCGGGATGGGCGGGGGATTTCATGGTCATCGGTGGCCTCAATGGTAATCCAGAAAATCGACATCGACGGCGTTCCGGCCGTCGAAGCGGAACACGATCCGCCAATTCGCGCGAACGGTGACCGCCCAGAACCCGCGCAAATCGCCTTTCAGCGCATGCAGCCGGAAGCTGGGCAAATCCATCTCCGTCGGGTCGATCGCCGCATCCAGGGCCGACAGGATCGCACGGATACGCGCGACCATATCGGGCGGCAAGCGACGCGGATCGTCGTCCTCGTAAAAGCGCTTCAGGCCTTTATGGCGAAAGCTCACGATCACGACGCATTGTCGCCTGTCGCTTGACAGTTGTCAAGGCGCGCGAAAACGCGCCCAAGCATTGGGTGGGTGCGCGCAGCCAAACGGGCCTGCTGCCGCCCAAGGGATTCCGGTTCGACTAAGCGCCAACCTGCTACGCGATATCGAGGAATAAATAGACGCAGCCTTACGTTTCGAATTATCCTTGCTCGGCAAGGGTAATTCGGAGCCAAGATGCGCATTGGAATATATGCTGCAATTTTGATTTCAATGATCGGCGTCGGAGCTTGCCGCGCGATCGAACCCCCGATACTGGAAATTCACCGTCCCGCCTTGGCGCATCTCGGCGGCGAACAGGCGATTTGCGATACGCTTACGTCGGCGATGGCTCGACGTGACCGTCAGGCTCTTGTTGCGGCCCTTGACCGACTTCCCCGTACCCCGGGTGTTGATCGCGATTCAGCGGCTTATGCGAATCAGTTATTTTCTGTGCGGGATATTGCTCAGGTTTCGACGGACATTCTCGATATCCGCAGAGTCGGCTACGGCGTCATCGAAGGGATGTCCGCTTACTATTACGAAGTGACGTTTCTGCGATTGAACGAACCATTCATTTCGATCTTTGACTGCAATGTTGCTTTTGAAGAAGGCCGTGGCGGCGACTTGAATATTTGGGTCGGCACGGCTGAACCGAAAAGCCCTGCCGATCATTCGACGAAGGTGCGCGATACATGATTTTTCGTGCGGTGTGGACTTTGTCGGTATCGGTCGCGCTGGCCGCTTGCGCGGCCCCGCCGCCACGTTCACTCGCCACAGCGAGCCTCACGGAAACCTTCGCGTTGACGTCGGAGATTTGCGGAAAACTAGCTCCGGCGGTACTTAGTGGCGACGAACAGGCCGTCGATAAAATCGCCCGCATTTACGGAGTTGACAATCGTAGGCTCGGAACGCCCGACGAAAGCGGTTGGCGAAGCATTCGCGCAGTAACTGGCTACGGTGATGATATACGGGGTATTGCACTGGCTGGACACAGCGTGTTCCGAGACGAAAAACGCGTCCATTATCGTATTAGTTACTTCAAAGAAGGTGAGATACGCAGTCAACTCATGTGGTGCCGTATCTCAGCGGGCGATGGTCACGGACTTGCCGTTTCCTTCCATTTCGCCGCCGATCGCGATGTCCTGCGTCGTATGATTCCGGAGCAGCGGCCGATGACGGAGCAAAGCGGCCGAATTTAATTCTGCGCGGGTACCTTACGGCGCGCGCAAAATCGCCGCGCATTGCGCGGGGAGTTTGGGGCGCGGCGGGCCGGCTTGGGGCTTGGGTGCTGCGCGCTGGGCTTCCTCGTCGCGCTTGCGCCGTTCGGCGGCGTCGAGGAACCACCAATCGAGCGTCGCGTCGCAACCGTCGCCCGCGGCGATCGGCGCTTGGGGCGCGCAATCCTTGTTGTCCGGCGGGCATGTCAGGCGAATATGGAAATGTTCGTTATGCCCGCGCCACGGGCGGAGTTTGCGGATCCAGGCGCGATCCGCCGCCGGCAGCGTTTCGCAGAGATGCTTCTTGATCGCGTAGTGGACAAGGATGCGGTCGACGCGCTTGTCCTCGGCCGCGAGCTTCAGCAAGCGCGCATGATCGCTGCGCCAGGTCGCGGGATCGACGCGGCGCTCGTCCGGCGTCGTCAGCGTGACGATCGCGATCTCCTCGCGCGCGGCGGCCGGAAGGGCGGGCTTGGGGTCGATATTGAACCAGATATCGGCGTCGAGCCCGTTCTGGTGGCTGCCATGCAGCGAGGCCATCGGCCCGCCGCGCGGTTGGGCGACGTCGCCGATATAAAGATCGGCGAACCCCGCCGCTTTGGCCCGCGCGCCCAGATCGCGGATGAACGAAACCGTCGCCGGATGGCCCCATTGCCGATTGCGCGACACGCGCACCGCCTGATAGCCGGGCCCATCGGGCGGCAGGCGTTCGGCCCCCGCAAGGCAGCCCGTCGCCGGTCCGCCGATGACGCGCGCCGGGCCGGATGTCGGCAGCTTCACGTCGCCCCATTCTTTCGCAAATGCGGGCGACGCGACCAACGCCAAGGCCGCGATCAAGGCCTTAAGCCGCATCGGCTTCCTCCAGCGCTTGGGCGGCCGCCAGCCAGCGCGCTTCGGCCGCGTCGACGCGTTCGACCGCATCCTTGTGGCGCTTGGCGAGATCGGCCGCCTTCGCCGGATCGTTGTAAACGTTGGGATCGGCGAGGGCCGCGTCGAGCTTCGTCTTTTCGTCCGTGCGCTTGGCAAGCTCGGTTTCGGCGGCGGCGAGTTCTTTCTTGAGCGGCCCCAAAGCGGGCTTGGCGCGGCGCGGGGCGGGCGCTTCCGCCTTGGGTTTCTCGTCGCCCCCGCGTTGCGCGCGCCGTTCGGCCAAGCTGAACGCGCGATATTCCTCGAGATCGCCTTCGAAGGGCTGCACCTGACCGTTCGCGACCAGCCAAAGCCGGTCGCAGGTCAGCTCCAGCAAGCTCCAATCGTGGGTCACGAGGATGACGGCGCCGGCGAAATCGCCGATCGCGGCGACGAGGCGCTCGCGGCTGGCCATATCCAAATGGTTCGTCGGCTCGTCGAGGATCAGTAATTGCGGGCGATGCGCGGTGGCGAGCGCAAACGCGAGGCGTGCCTTCTCGCCGCCCGAGAGTTTGCCGGTCGGCGTTTCGGCCTTGATGCCGGAGAAGCCGAAGCGGGCGAGGCGCGCGCGCAGTTGCTCGTTATTGTCCGTCGGGCGCAGATCGGCGAGGTGCAGCAGCGCCGAGCGCGAAAGGTCGAATTCCTCGACCTGATGCTGCGCGAAGAAGCCGACTTCCAGATTGCGCGCGCGGGTTTCGCGCCCGTCCATCGGCGCCAAGCGCCCGCCGAACAATTTGGCGAGCGTGGATTTGCCGTTGCCGTTGGCGCCGAGCAGGCCGATGCGGTCGTCGGGATCGAGGCGCAGATCGATGCCGCGCAGGATCGGCTTGCCGGGCACGTAGCCGACCGACGCTTTGTCGTAGGTGATCAGCGGCGGGCGCGGCATTTCGGGCTCGGGGAATTCGAAGCGCACCGATTCCTCGTCCTGCTCGACCACGATGGGCGTGAGCTTGGCCAGCGCCTTCAAGCGCGATTGCGCCTGGCGCGCTTTCGTCGCTTTGTAGCGGAAGCGGTCGACGAAGGCCTGCATATGCTTGCGCTGCGCATCGACCTTCGCGGCCATCGCCGATTGCTGGGCGAGGCGTTCCTGGCGCTGGCGTTCGAAGGAATCGTAATCGCCCGCGTAAAGCGTCAGGCGGCGATGTTCGAGATGCAGAATATGCGTGCAGACGGCGTTCAGCAGGCGGCGGTCGTGGCTGACGACCAGCAGCGTGCAGGGAATGCGCTGCAGATAATCCTCGAGCCACAAGGCGCTTTCGAGATCGAGATGGTTCGTCGGCTCGTCGAGCAGCAGCACGTCGGGCCGCGAGAACAGCACGGCGGCCAGCGCCACGCGCATCCGCCAACCGCCGGAGAAATCGGACAGCGGCTGCGCCTGTTTGCCCGCGTCGAAGCCGAGACCCGCCAGGATCGACGCGGCGCGCGACGGGGCGGCATAGGCGTCGATCTCGGCCAAGCGCGTATGGATATCGGCGACGCGCTCGCCGTCCGCGCCCGCTTCCTCCTCCGCCAGCAACGCGGCGCGCTCGATATCGGCGGCGAGCACGAATTCCAGCGGCGTGGTGGGGCCGCCGGGGGCTTCCTGCGCCACCCAGCCGAGCTTGGCGCGCTTGGGCAGCGCGATCAGCCCCTTGTCGGGTGTGGCGACACCGCGCAGACAGGACAGCAGGGTGGATTTGCCCGCCCCGTTGCGGCCCACGAGGCCCACGCGCTTGCCGTCCGGCACCTGGACCGAGGAATCCTCGATCAAGGTCAGGCCGGCGACGCGCAAAGTTAGGGAGTCGATCGTGATCATCGCGCTTCCCTATAGCCCATAGGGAACGTAATTTCAGCGCCCAATGACCGACGAACTCGCCAAACGTACCCTGGCCGCCGCGGCGATCGCGCGTGCCGCCGGGGAATTGCAGCGCAAATTCTTCGCCGACCGCGCCTCCATCGGCATGACCTTCAAGGGGCCGCAGGATTACCTGACCGTCGCCGACGGGGCGGTGGAAAAGCTGGTCATGGGGCTGATCCGCGAGGCTTTCCCCAAGGACGAGGTGCTGGGCGAGGAAACCGGCGGCAGCAAGGATACGCGCGCCTTGTGGGTCGTCGACCCGATCGACGGCACGGCGAATTTCGCCAACGGGATCGCGCATTTCTGCATTTCGATCGCCTATATGCATGAAGGCGAGGCGGAAATCGGCGCGATCTACGATCCGATGCGCGACGAGATGTTCCTGGCGCGGCGGGGCAAGTTCGCCACCTGCAACGGCCGCCCGATGAAGGTGACGGCGGTCGACGATTTGAAGCGCGCGCAGATCGAGCTTGGCTGGTCGACGCGCCGCCCGGTCGAAGCCTATACGGGCATGATCGAGCGCACGGTGAAGGCCGGGGCATCGTTCCGCCGGGCGGGCTCGGGTGCCTTAGGCATCGCCTATGTCGCCGACGGCCGCGCCGACGGCTATGTGGAACTCCACATCAATTCCTGGGATTGCCTTGCGGGCATCGTGATGACGCGCGAAGCGGGCGGGCGCGTGAACGACTTCCTGGGCGAAGGCGGCATCGAAAACGGCGCGCCGGTGCTTTGCGCCAACCCGGCACTCTACGAGCCGATCCGCAAACTCGCCGGCCTCTAAGATGCGGCTTGCGCATGCGGGACGCGGCGGACGACCGGATGCGACGGCGGCACTTCTTCAACGCCTGACCGTCAAGCCGGGGCCGCATTGTCTGGCGCTGCGCGTGGGTTTGCGCGAGGTCGAGCGCGCGCTCGAACCCGTGCTGATCGCGTGTTTGTCGGGCCGCGTGCGGCTGGCGATCGAAGTGCCGTCGGGCGAACCCGCCCCGGTCGCGCATGCGATCACCGGACTTGCGGCACGCCTGGGCCGCCGCCGGCCGCGCATCGGCTTGGTCGAAGGCCATGATCTTCTGGCGACGCAATCGGGCGCGGGCTTGCTCGGCACGCCGTGCGATCCGCCGCCGCCGCCGGATTCGACGTTGATCGCCGCGAGCGTGCGTTTCGGCGCGGCACCCTTGGTGGGGCTGTTCGCCAAGGGGGCCGAAATCGTGGTCAGCGGGCCGCTGGCACCGTCCGCCCTTTCGGTTGCTTTCGCGCGCTATGCCCATCGCTGGCCGGTCGAAGATTACGCGCGACTCGCTTCCGCCGCCGCCGCGGGCCGCATCCTGTCGGCCGGGGCGGGTGCCGGCGGCGGCGATCTTTACGATCCCGCTTTCGATAAATTGCCCGAAGCGGGCTTGCCGCTGGTCGATATCGCCGAAGACGGCGCGCTGATTTTCGAGACGTCGACCGGTGCGCCGCCCGCGCACGCGGCGCTGTCCTTGTCGCTGCTCGATGGCGTCGAGAATCCGCGCGAGATCGCCGATCCCGATTTGACGCTCGACCTCGACGATACGACGTTGATCGGCGGCAAGCTTGCGGGCGTCAAAGCCAGTGCCGCACCCGATTATTTGCCCGGCACGCTGGTGTTCGAAACCGGTTTCGCGGGCGAAGGCGAACTCGCCTATGGCGGCACGGGGGCGGCGGGGCGGGCCCTCGCCGCCGCACGCGAATTGGAAACGCGCTTGAAGAAATTGCTCGGCGACGAGCGCTTTCGGGTGGAGATCGTCGGCGTGGAATCGGCAACGCGCGGCGCCGTCGATCGCGCCGCCGATCTCGCCGTCATGCCCGGCAAGGACGTGCGCTTGCGCTTGGCCTTGCGCGCGGCGGCGAAGGAAACGGTCGAAGCGGCGCTGGCCGAATTCGCGTCGCTGTCGGGTTTCGGGCCCGCCGGTGCCGGCGGTGTGCGTCTTGCCGTCCATCCCGAACGCCGCGTCAGCGCCGCGAAAATCCCGGCGCATTACGTGCGCCCGCGCGTCGGCTTGCTGGAGAGCGAGGCATGAGCGCGCTCGTCCAGCTTCGCCTGTTGGCCCATGCGCGCGCCCGCGTGGTCGGCAGCACGTTGATCGTTGCGCTCGCCCTGCGCGATCCCAGCGATTGGCGCAGAGTGCGCGCCGGCGCGACGGCCGCGAAGGTCGGCGCGTGGTTCTCCTTCCTGCGCCCGCGCATGGTGCGCCGGGTGGAGCTCGCGGGGCTGACGGCGTTCCATTATCGCTTCGAGAATGTCGCCGGGGCCGGGCGCGGCCACGATCTCGCCTTCGATCTCGACGGGCGCGCCTTCGCCCAGAAGCTTCTGGACATGCCGGTTCAAGTCCAAGCCGAACGCGCGGAGGCGTTGACTTCGCGCCTGCTTGACCCCATTTGATCGGTCCCATGGATCTCCAGCAAATCCTCGATCTCGTCCGCGACAACGGCAACGCCGTCTACACCTTGGTGGCGACCGGGGCGTTCTGGAACTCCATGCTGATGCCGTTATTCGCGGGCTATGCGGTGCAGCTCGGCGCGCTGGAATATTGGCCGACGGTCGCGGCCGTATTCGCCGGCGGCGTGGTGGGCGACGAGGTGCGCTTTTGGCTCGCGCGCCGCTTCGGGCCGCAGTTGTTCGATTCCATGCCGCGCTTGCGCAACGGCATCCAGCGCGCGGCGCGCGTTGTCGACAAGCATCATTGGTGGATGATGTTCGTCTACCGCTATCCGCACGGCATTCGCGGGCTGGCGGGTTTCGCCTTCGGCCTGTCGACCATGCCGCGCGGCCGGTTCCTGGCGCTCAATCTCGTCTCGGCGGCGATCTGGTCGAATCTGCTGGTCGCCATCGGCTACGGCTTCGCCCATGTCTCCGACAAGGCGTTGGGCGAAACCGCGACGACCACGGCTTTCGGCCTGCTGGTCGTGTTCATGGCGCTGGCTTGGTATTTGTCCAAGCGCCTCGAAGCGTCGATCGAAAAATCCTAAAGCGCGCTGTCGAGGCCGGTCGTGCCGCGCGTGTCGGCGCCTGAAAGTTCGGCGCCGCGCAAATCGGCACCGGTGAAATCGCAATCCAGCAGGATCGCGTCCTTCAGATTGGCGTTGCGCAGATCGGCCCGGCGCAACACCGCCGCCGCCAAATCGGCCTTGTGCAGATTGGCGCCGCGAAGATCGGCGCCGGTCAAATTGGCCTCGCGCAGGCGCGTGGTCCAGTTGCGCTGGCTCATCGTATCGACCGGCATGGGCGAGAGATCCGCGTCGCGCAACTTGGCGCCGGTCAGCGTCGCCTTGTCGAGCTTCGAGCCCTGGAGCTTCGCCGACACCAGATCGCAATTCGACATGAAGGCGGAGGAGAAATCCGCCATCTGGAAATAGCCGCCGGTGAGTTTCGCATCGCGCAGGATCGACAGACCCAAGCGCCCGGCGGAAAGATTGACGCCCGGCGCGTTGAGGCTGGCGAGATTGACGCGCTCGAAATCGGCTTGCGCGCCGTTGCGCCCTTCGGTCTTCAGCCATTCCAGATGATCGATGAAGATCTGCTGGATCGACTTTTCCAGGCTGTCGATGTTGACCGGCAGCACGGCCTTCGACGTATCGACGCGCGCCAAATCCTTGGTGCCGAAATTCGACGCGGTCAAATCCGCCCCGTCGAGATTGGTGTTCTCCAGCAACGCGCCCGACAACGTGGCGCCGTGCAGGATGCAGTTGGAGAGATTGGCGTTGGTGAGATCCGCACCCGTCAGCACCACGCCCGACAGGTCGGAATTCGAGAGGTCCGCTTCGCGCAGCACGGCGCCGCGCAGGATGCAGCCGGTCAGATCCGTGCGCGGGCCGAACACGCGGCTCATCTTCGCGTTGGTCAGATCCGCATGATTGAACTTCGCGTCGGTGATGACGGCACCCTGACGCTGGTTGTTGTGGTAGGAGAAATTGCCGTCCTTATCGCGCACGATGATGAAGCCGTCGCGGATATCGGCCCCGGTCAAATTCGCGCGTTCCAGATTGGCGCGCTTCAATTGGGCGCCCCGCAGATCGGCCTTAGTCAGGTCCGCCTCGTGCAGGTCGCAGCCCGACAGATCGGCGCCGAACAGATTGGCGCGCATCAGCTTGGCGCCGCCGAAATCGGATTCGCACAGATAGGCGCCGACCAGCTCCGCTTCCGAAAGATTGCGCCCGCGCATATTCATGCGTTCGGCGATCTTGAAGGACAGCACCAAGCGCATGCCGCCCGTGATGCCCTTCACCATCTTTTCGTGAAGCGTGACCGCCTGATTCAGTTCCTGTTGGCTGACCTTGCTGCTGGCCATAAAGCGTCCCGTCCGAGTTATTCTTGGATAATGCGTCGTTCGCGCGCGGTGGTAAAGTCCCGTGCGGAAAGGCTCTTTCGGCTCGGATGACGCACCTCAAAGTTTTCGCCTTGGCGGCCTTGTTCGGGCTCGGCGCCTATGCCGTGATCCTGGGCTTGATCCATGTCACCAAGGCGCTGGGTTTCCTCGATTGGGTGATGCGATGAACCTCGCCGCCCATCTACTGCGCAACGCCAAGCGCGATCCGAACGGCCCCGCTTTGGGGCGCGGCGACGCGATCGTCGCCGATTGGGCGTCCATGGCCGCCCAAGTCGCCAAGCTCGCCGGCGGTTTGCGCGCACTGGGATACGCGCCGGGTACGCGCATCGCCATCGTCGCCGCGAATTCGACTGACTACGCCGTGGCGATCTACGCCATCTGGTGGGCGGGCTACGCGGCGGTACCGGTCAACGTGAAGCTCCATCCCAAGGAGCTCGCCTATTGCCTCGACCATTCGCAGGCGGCACTCGTGTTCCATTCGCGCGATATGGGCGAGAACGTGGCCGCGAGCGGCAGCCAAGCGCGTATGGTCGAGATCGGCGGGGCGGATTGGCGCCGGCTTTTTGACGAGCCCATCGCCCTTGCGCATGCCGAGCCCGACGATCTGCTGTGGCTGTTCTACACCAGCGGCACGACCGGGAGGCCCAAGGGTGCCATGATCACCCATCGCAACGCGCTGGCGGTGGCGACCAGCTATTACGCCGATATCGATCCGCCCGAAGCGGGCGGCTGCTTGCTGCATGCCGCACCCATGTCGCATGGCTCGGGACTTTATATGTTCCCCACACTCGCGATCGGTGCGGCGCAAGTGGTGCCCGAAAGCGGCGGTTTCGATCCCGCCGAAATCCAAACGCTGTGGAAGCGCTGGAACAAGGTCACGATGTTCGCCGCGCCGACGATGGTGAAGCGCCTGGTCGAGCATCCCGGCATCGAGCCCGGCAATCTGCGCGTCATCGTCTATGGCGGCGGGCCGATGTATGTCGCCGATCTCAAAGCCGCGATCGGCAAGCTCGGCTATCGTTTCGCGCAGCTTTACGGCCAAGGCGAAAGCCCGATGTGCATCACCGGCATGACGCGCGCCGCGATCGAAGCAGCACACAAGGCGGGCGACGACGCGATCCTGGGCTCGGTCGGCATCGCGCAAACGGTCGTCGAAGTGCGCACGGCCGCGGACGGCGAAGTGCTGGTGCGCGGGGACAGCGTGATGAAAGGCTATTGGCGCGACGAAGTCGCCACCGCCAAGGCGCTGAAGGATGGCTGGCTGCACACGGGCGATGTCGGCGAATTCGACGCGCGCGGCTATCTCACGCTTAAGGATCGCTCCAAGGACCTCATCATCTCGGGCGGATCGAACATCTATCCGCGCGAAGTCGAGGAAGTGTTGCAGCGCCATCCCGGCGTGGCCGAAGTCTCGGTCGTCGGGGCGGCCGATGCCGAGTGGGGCGAAAGCGTCGTCGCTTTCGTCGTGCGTCGCGACGACAGCGTCACGCATGAAACGCTCGATGCGCTGTGCCTCGACAACATCGCGCGCTTCAAACGCCCGAAAAAGTATATCTTCGTCGAAAAGCTGCCGAAAAACGCCTACGGCAAAATACTAAAAACGGAACTGCGCCAACGCCTTTCGTAAACGGGGAGGGAACATGGGCCGGCTGACGGGCAAAACCGCGATCGTGACGGGGGCGGGCGCGTCCGGTCCCGGCTGGGGCAACGGCAAGGCCGTCGCCGTTCTCTATGCGCGCGAAGGGGCGAAAGTCGCTTGCGTCGATCTGCATCGCGACGCGGCCGAGGAAACCGCCGCGATCATCCGCGCGGAAGGCGGCGAGGCGCTGGTCTTCGCCGCCGATGTCGGCGCCAAGCGCGACGTTGATACGCTGGTCGGGGAATGCCTTGCGCAGTGGGGCCGCATCGACATTCTGCATAACAATGTCGGCATCGTCGCCAAAGGCGGGCCGGTCGATCTCGACGAAGCCGATTGGGATCGCGTCGTGCGGGTCAATCTCAAAAGCATGTATCTGACCTGCAAGGCCGTGCTGCCCGCGATGGTCCGCCAGTTCGAGACGAGCGGGAAGGGCGGGGCGATCATCAACATCGCGTCGATCGCGGGCATTCGTTATTTGGGCGTGCCCTATATCGCCTACAGCACGACCAAGGGCGCCGTCATCCCCTTCACCCAAGCGGTGGCGCTGGAATACGCCGCGCGCGGGGTGCGCGCCAATTGCGTGCTGCCCGGCTTGATGAACACGCCGATGATCGTCGAGCCGTTGAAGGGCGCTTATGGCGACGGCTCGGTCGAATCGATGATCGACACGCGCAACCGCCTATGCCCGACGGGCAAGATGGGCGACGCGTGGGACGTCGCCTACGCGTCGCTGTTCCTGGCGTCGGACGAAGCCAAATACGTGACCGGCGTGGCGCTGCCGGTCGACGGCGGCATCACGTTGAAGATTTCATGACCCCGCGCCGGAATATCAAGGGTGCGAGCGTGATGATGAAAATGATGCGGAACAGGTGATGCGACGCGACCAGGGCGGAATCGACCGATAGCGCCAACGCGACCAGGCTCATCTCCGCGAAGCCGCCGGGCGAATAGGCGAGCACGAGCGCTTCGAAGCTTTCCGGCGTGACGCGCGTCATCACGGCGGCGAACAGGATCGCCAAACCCAGCATGATCATCGTGACGACGAAGCCGTGGCTCGCATGGCGCGCGATGACGGAAAGCTTGGAGCCGGCGAAACGCTGGCCGATGGCGCAGCCCAGCACGACCTGCGCGGCGGCGACGATTTCGTAGGGCGGCTGGGCTTCGCTGACGCCGGTCAGATGCACGGCCATCGACACGGCCATGGGCCCCAGCATCGTGCCCGCCGGCAGGCGGAACTTGATGCCGATAAAGGCGCCCACGACGGCGCAGGCGGCGAGGATGCCGTAGTCGCGCAACGCGACCTCCAGAATGCCGATCGTCGCCTTGGCGGGCAGCGGCCCGACCAGACCTTCCAGGCGGAACCAGATCGGCACGATCAACACCGTCGCCATGACGCGCATCGTGTGGACCAGCGACAAGACGCGCGGATCGGCGCCGTACTGGCTGCCGACCAGCGTCATCTCGGCAAGGCCGCCGGGTGTGGCGCCGAAAAACGCGGTCGTCTTGTCGTGCTTGGCGACGCGGCGCAGATAGACATAGGCCACACCGCCCGCGACGAAGACCCACACGACCAGGGCGGCCAGCGTAAAGACCCATTCGCCCATGCGGCCGAGCACGCCGGGCGTGAAGCCGGAGCCGAGCAGCACGCCCAGAATGGTCACGAAGCCGTTGCGCAATTGGCGCGGCATCGCGACCTTGACGCCGGACATCGCGGCGATGGTCGTGAAACACATCGCGCCCAGCATCCAGGGCAGCGGCACGGTCAGATACTTGAAGATGGCGCCGCCGATCGTGCCCAGAACGACCGCCAGGCCGATCGCGCGGAAGTCGAAATTCCCCATCAGCCGACGTAACGGCCCAGGCGCACGGCCGTCTGCCCCTTGCCCAATCGCTTCGACGGCATGATCAACACGCAATTGTCGTAGGGCGTGAGAACCTTCTCCGCCCCGTCGGTCGCCAGCAACGTGCCCGCCTTCGGGATCGTTTCGAGCCCGATATAAGGCTGCGCGAAGGAGAAATCGTCGCTGCGGATCGTCACGGCTTGCGTGACTTCGACGATTTTCTGCTTCACGGGCTTCGGCGCCAAGCGCGGCTCGATCCAATCGCGCGAGACGGCTTGCGTCGCCAGCAGGAAACGCAACGCCGTTTCCTTGGCGACGTCCGCCGATTTCTTTTCCCAATGCTGGCCGCATTCGACCAGCAGCGCGTTGCACGGGGAGGCGGCATCGCCGAACCCCGCATAATCGCGCAAGCGCTTGCCCGCCGCATGGCCCGCATCGGCCACGACGAATTCGGGCACCGACACGTCGCGCGCGAATTGCTTACCCTTGTCGAGGGGGCCGCACAGCATCAGCGGCGGCGTGGCGTGCTGCATCGAATGGATATCGAGCAGCAGATCGACGGTGTCGATAAAGGGCCGGATGGCGCGCGCGCGCGTGAGTTCGGCCGAGCGGCGCGGCCCGTCGAGCGTTTCCTCGTTCCACAGGCGGTTGAAATCCTCGTCCACGAAGCGCGAGGCTTGCGGGTTCTTCGGATCGAAGGACAGATACGCGCCGATATTGCAGAACAGGAACGAAAGCTTTCCGCGTGCAGGCCGCACGCCTTCGCGCATCAGCCAATCGGCGGCGATGGCGCCGCAAAGCTCGTTGCCGTGCACAAGCGCGCTGACGCAGACATGCGGGCCGGCTTTACCGGAATCGAATGTCGTCGCGTAATCGATCCCGGTATTGCCCTTGGCGTAGGCCGAGATATCGGGCGGGGTCAGTTCGATCGGATAATTGTTTTCGTCGGTCAAGACGCGGGCTCCTTTACAGCAATCCGAACGCCTTGAGATCGGCTTCGAGTTTCGCGGGCGATTGGAAATGGACGGCGTGCATGCCCACGGCCTTGGCGCCGGCGACGTTCTTCGGCGAATCGTCGATGAACAGGCAGTGTTCGGCGGGGGCCGCGATATGCTTCAGCATCGTGCGATAGATCGCGGGATCGGGCTTGATCAGTTTCTCGTCGCCCGACACGACGATATGGCGGAAGCGTTCCATGAAGGCGAAGCGCCAGCGCGAACGCGGGAAGGTTTCACCCGACCAGTTGGTCAAGCCGTAGAGCGGCACGTTCTTGGCGTGAAGCCGCTCCAGCAGATCGACCGTGCCTTGCACCGCGCCGCCGACCGCGACTTCGTGGCCCGCGTAATAGGCGCGGATCAAATGCGCCTTGTCGGGGAAACGCTGGATCAACTCGGCCTCGGCCGCCGCGATGCTACGGCCCGCGTCCTGCTTCACGTTCCATTCGGGCGTGCAGACGGTCGCGAGGAACTCCTCGATCGCCGCCATATCGGGCAGCAAATGTTGATAGACGCGGCGCGGGTCCCAATCGATCAGGACGCCGCCGAAATCGAAGACGACGATAGAGGGCTTCATGCTGCTTTCGTTTCCAAACGTTCGACCATGCGGCGCAGGAATTGTTCGCACAACGCGATTTGTTCCAGCGCCACGAACTCGTCGGGTTTATGGGCCTGATCGATATCGCCGGGCCCGCAAATGACGGTGGGAATGCCGGCGGCCTCGAACAAGCCGGCTTCGGTGCCGAAGGCGACCTTGCCGGTCGCGTTACCGCCCGACGCCGCTTTGGCGACTTGCGTCACCGTCGCGTCCTCGTCGCCCTTCAAGCCGGGGAAGGCGGAAATTTGTTCGAAGCGCACGCCGGTATCCGCGTGGACCGCTTGCATCTTCGGCTCGATCTCCTTGCGCACCCAGGCTTCCAATTCGGCGAACAGGACTTTGGGATCGTGCACGGGCAGATGGCGGAACTCGAAATCGAAGCTGCAATCCTTGGGCACGATGTTGAGCGCCGTGCCGCCGCGAATCACGCCGGTATGGGCGGTCGTGTGGGGAATGTCGAATTCCTCGTCGAACGGGCCGTCGGCGGCGAATTTCTCGTTCATCCGCGCGATGTAGTCGACGATGCGCGCCGCGTATTGCACGGCGTTGACGCCGCGCGGGGCGAGTGAGGAATGGCATTCGAAGCCGCGCACATGGCCGCGGAACGAGAGCTTTCCCTTATGCGCGCGGATCACCTTCATGCTGGTGGGTTCGCCCACCACGCAGCCGACGGGCTTCAGCCCGCGTTGCTTGATGTCGGCGATCAGGCGGCGCACGCCGATGCAGCCCACTTCCTCGTCGTAGGAAAACGCGAAATGGATCGGCGTTTTCAGTTTCGCCTTCTGGAATTCGGGGGCGAGCGACAGGCACACGGCGACGAAGCTTTTCATGTCGGTCGTGCCGCGCCCGTAGATGCGGCCGTCCTTCACGACGGGCTTGAACGGTTCGACCGTCCATTCCTGGCCGTCGATCGGCACGACGTCGGTGTGGCCCGACAGAACGAGGCCGGGCTTGTCGACCGGGCCGATCGTCGCCCAGAGATTCGCCTTCTTGCCGGTCTCGTCGAACACGAGATGCGAGTCGATGCCGAGCTTGCCGAGATAACCGCGCACCCAATCGATCAAGGCGAGATTGCTGTCGCGGCTGGTCGTGTCGAAGGAAACGAGCGTTTTGACGAGATCGAGGGCTTCCGGACTGGGGTCGCGGCTCATGAAAAGGGGCATCCGTCGTGCGGGTTGCGAAGTCGCGGGCGAGTATGCCCAAACTGCGCCGTCGGCACAAACTCACGGCGCGCAATTCAGGACGGCGAAAAATGGGTACGGAGAACGCGGCACGGCGCATCGCGCTGATCGGCTTCCATCTGGAAAGCAACGCCTTCGCGCCGCCGACGACGCCGGAGGATTTCCGGCGCCTGTGCTATCTGGAAGGCGAGGCGCTGGCGATCGAAGCACGCAAAGCCGCGCCGTCCTGCCCGCTGGAATTTCCCGGTTTCTTCCGCGAAATGGATCGCCTGTCGCCGGGTTGGGAACCCGTGCCCATCTTCTGCGCGGCGGCCGAGCCGGGCGGGCCGATCGAGCAGGAATTCTTCGACGCCTGCCTCGCCAAGATCGACGGCATGCTGCGCCAAGCGGGCCCGGTCGATGCCGTCTATATCAGCAATCACGGCGCCATGACGGCGACCGAGATTTTCGATCCCGACGGCGCGCTCTATCAGACCGTGCGCCGTTGCGTCGGCCCCGTGCCCATCGTCGCATCGGTCGATCTGCATGCCGCGATTTCGGATGCGATGATCGATGCGGTGGACGCGTTCGTGTCCTACCGCACCAATCCGCATGTCGATCAGCGCGAGCGCGGGGCGGAATGCGCGCGCCATCTTGCCGAATTGATGGCGGGCGGCAAAAGCCATCTCGCTTTCGTGCGCCTGCCGCTCACACCCGCTTCGGTCACGCTGCTGACGGCGAGCGGACCTTACGCCGATTTGATGAACGAAGCCGAGGCGATCATGGCGAAGGACGACCGCTTGATGAATCTCTCGGTCGTCGGCGGCTTCGTGTTCGGCGATACGCCCAAGAACGGCATGGCCTTCGTCGCCACGTCGCGCGACAGCAAGGAACATGCGTTTGCGGTGGCCGAAGGCCTCGCCGCGCGCGGCTGGAACGATCGCCATCGCTTCGTGAAGAAGCTCACCCCGATTTCACGCGCTCTCGAATTGGCGCGCGATGCCGCGGCGGGCAAGACGGCGCCGGTGATCTTCTCCGATGCCGGCGACAATCCCGGCGGCGGCGGGCGGGGCAACACGACCGAATTGCTGCTGGCTTTGCTCGACGCCAAGGCGACGAACGTGTTGCTCGGCAATTTCGTCGATGGCGCTTTGGCCGCCGAAGCGGTCGCGAAAGGGAAGGGGGCCACGTTCCGGGCGCGCTTCAATCGCGCGAATGCCGACCAATTCGGCAAGGCGTTCGAGCGCGACGCGACGGTGCTGTCCGTCCATGACGGCAAGGTCGTCGGGCGGCGCGGGATTTTCGGCGGGCGGCAACTCGATCTTGGCCCCACGGCGGCGCTCGATCTGGGCGGCGTGGTGGTCGTGGTGACGACCGCGCGCAAGCAATGCGCTGATCCGGCGTTCTTCGAGATGCATGGTCTCGACATCGCCAAGGCGGCCTGCGTATGCGTCAAATCGCGCGGGCATTTCCGCGCCGGGTTCGATGAATTCTTTCCACCCGAACGCGTCTACGAAGTCGATACCGGCGGGCTGACGGCGCCGGTGCTCGAACGTATCGCGTTCCGCAATTTGCCGCGCCCGGTCTATCCGCTGGACGCAAATGCCCATTGGGCGCCGAAAGGGCGCGGCTGAACGCCCGCCGCAATACCCCGACACCGGGGCGGAATGCCGCGTCCGGCCGCGAACGCGCGGGGGCTTGCCAGAAAGGGCCCGTTTCTGCGAACGTCGGTGCTGAACACAGATGCATGCGCCGCCGATGGCCGGTCAGGCCCGGAATGCGACGCCCCCAACGGGAAGGATTATTGGAAATGCACGTTAAAGTATTCCGCCTCGCGCGCTTCGCGGCCCTGGCGCTGGTGGCGCTGCCGCTCGTCGCCGGCATGGCGCGCGCGCAGGACCTGACGATGGGTCTGGGCGGCAACATCACGTCGATGGACCCGCATTTCCATAATCTGGCGCCGAATAACGGCATCGCCGTCCACCTGTTCGATCGTCTCGTGCATCAGGACGAACAGCAGCGTCTGATCCCCGGCCTCGCCGAATCCTGGAAGCCGGTCGACGACACGACCTGGGAATTCAAACTGCGCCGCGGCGTGAAGTTCCACGACGGTTCGGATTTCAACGCGGCCGACGTGGTCGCGACGATCAAGCGCGTGCCCTGGGTCCCGAACTCGCCGTCGTCCTTCTCGATCGCGACGCGCCCGATCACCGAAACGATCGTCGTCGATCCCTATACGATCCGCTTCAAGACCGCGCGGCCCTATCCGTTGCTGCCGACCGATCTGTCGATCGTCAACATCGTCAGCCGCAAAGCGGTCGAAGCGCCGACGGCGGAATTCAATTCCGGCAAGTCGGCGATCGGCACGGGCCCGTTCAAGTTCGTCGAATTCGTGCCGGGCGACCGCGTCGTCCTGCAGCGCAACGACGCCTATTGGGGCCCGAAGCCGCATTGGGCGAAGGTGACGGTGCGCATCATCACCAACCCGTCGGCGCGCACGGCCGCGTTGCTGTCGGGCGACGTGCAGATCATCGACCAGGTGCCGACGCAGGATCTGGCGCGCGTGCGCGCCAACGCGCAGACCGCCGTCGCCAAGACCGGGTCGAACCGCCTGATCTATCTCCATCTCGACCAAGCCCGCGACCAGACGCCGTTCGCCACGGATAAGCAGGGTGCGGTACTGCCCAACAATCCGCTGAAGAACAAGCGCGTGCGTCAGGCGCTGTCCAAGTCGATCAATCGCGAAGCGATCGCGCAGCGCCTGTTCGACGGCGAAGCGATCCCCGCCGGCAGCCTGTTGCCGCCGGGCTTCTTCGGCGCACCCCAGAATCAGAAGGCCGAAGCCTTCGACATCGAAGGTGCGCGCAAGCTGCTGGCCGAGGCGGGTTACCCCAACGGCTTCGGCTTGACGATCCACGGCCCCAACGACCGTTACCCGGAGGACGAAAAAGTTCTGCAGGCGATCGGCCCGATGTTCAGCCGGATCGGCATCGACACGCGCGTCCTGACCCAGCCTTGGGCGACGTTCTCCTCGCAAGCCTCGGCGCCGAATTATTCGTTCTCGGTGATGCTGGTCGGCTGGGGTGCGGGGACGGGCGAGATGTCCAACCCGTTGCGCTCGCTGCTCGCCACGGTCAATCCGCAGACCGGCTATGGCCCGTCCAATCGCGGCCGCTATTCGAATCCGCAGATGGACGAGGTGCTGACCAAGGCGCTGGCCACGGTCGACGATCCCGCGCGCGCCAAGCTGCTCGCCGAGGCCGCCGATATCGGCGTGGGCGATGTCGGTTTGATCCCGCTTTATTACCAGGTGAATCTGTGGGGCCATCGCCGCGCCGTCGCTTACACGCCGCGCGCGGACGAGTACACGCTCGCCCACATGGTTCGCCCCGCCAACTGACGCGGCGAAATTGAAACTTCGCGCGCTGCGGGTTTTGCGCGAAGTCGCGGCGAGCGGCAGCCAGGCTTCGGCCAGCCGCACGCTGAATATCGCGCCTTCCGCCATCAGCCGGACGATCGCCCAGCTCGAACACGAGCTGGGCTTTTCGTTGTTCCGGCGCGAGAAGGGTCGGCTGATCCCGACCCAGCCGGGCCGCGCCTTCGCGGCCGAGGTCGAGCGCGTGTTCCGCGAGATCGACGGGCTGGGCGATACGGCGACCCATCTGCGCCTGCAAGGCGGCGATCGCATCCGCGCGGTGTTTCCGCCAAGTCTGTCGCAGCGCTTTTTGCCCGATTGTATCGTGCGCTTCGCCAAGTCGCATCCCGACACGATGCTCGATATCGACTACGGATCGGCTTCGGCGGGGGTGGCGGCGGTGAAGGACGGGCGCGCCGATGTCGTCATCCTGACCTTGCCCGCCGATGTCGGGAATTACGAGACCGTGCCGCTGCTCGACATCGAAACCGTGTGCCTGATCCCGCGCGGCCATCGCCTGGCGCGGCTTGCGGCGATCGAGGCCAAGGATTTGGACCGCGAGCCGATGGTGCTGATCAACCGCCCTTTCGCCTTGCGCGGCCGGCTGGAGGAATTGTTCCGCCGGGCGGGTGTGGCCCCGAAAGTGCGCGTCGAAACCTCGTCCGGCCAGGCGGCGATGGGCTGCGCGCGCGCGGGCATCGGTATCGCCGTCGTCAGCCGCTTGACGGCCCTGCAAGCCGAAGCCGATGGCGGGATCGTCGCGCGGCCTTTCCGCCCGACGCTGTGGCAGAAATTCGTGGCGGTGCTGAGCCCTTCGGCCAAGGGGCCGGCTGTCGACGGATTCGTCAAAGCGTTGAAGGCGACGGCCAGCACCTATCGCCGTTTGGCCGCCGGCGGGCGTTAGGCGTTAACCGTTACCCGGGCGGCAACACCCCTTGACCAGATTCGAAGCGACAAATCCCGGCCGCCCGGCCTAAAGTATCGGCCTGCCGGGGGAACCGCTCCGGCACAGGGAGACCATCATGAAAAGACCGACTTTGACGGCGCTCGCGCTGGCCGCGGCGCTTGGCTTCGCCTCCACGACGGACGTTTCCGCCCAAGCCCTGACCGTGGGCGTCGGCGGCAACATCACGTCGATGGACCCGCATTTCCACAATCTCGGGCCCAATAACGGCATCGCGCAACATTTCTTCGACCGCCTCGTCCATATGGACGAGCGTCAGCGCCCCACGCCGGGCCTGGCCGAATCCTGGCGCTCGATCGACGACAACACGTGGGAGTTCAAGCTGCGCCGCGGCGTGAAGTTCCATGACGGTTCGGATTTCACCGCCGCCGACGTGGTCGCCACGTTCAAGCGCGTACCTTGGGTCCCGAACTCGCCGTCGTCCTTCGCGGCGATGGTGCGCGGGCTCGACGTCAGCGTGCCCGATCCGTACACGCTGATCATCAAGACGCCGGCCCCCCGCCCGATGCTGCCGATCGACCTCGCGGTCGTGAACATCGTCAAGGGCAGCAACGTCGAAGCGCCGACCGCCGATTTCAACGCCGGCAAGGCGATGATCGGCACCGGCCCGTTCAAGTTCACCGGTTTCGTGCCGGGCGACCGCGTGACGATGGATCGCAACGACGCCTATTGGGGCCCGAAGCCGCATTGGGCGACGGCGACCGTGCGCATCATGACCAACGCCTCCGCGCGTTCGGCCGCGGTGTTGTCGGGCGACGTGCAGATCATCGACCAGGTGCAAACCGCCGATCTGCCGCGCATGCGCCAGAACCAGGCGATCGGCATCGAGACGATCACCTCGACGCGCTTGATCTATCTGCATCTCGATCAGGAACGCGACGCGACCCCGTTCGCCTTCGACAAGGCGACCGGCCAGCCGCTGGCCAAGAACCCGCTGAAGGACAAGCGCGTGCGCGAAGCGCTGTCGAAGGCGATCAACCGCGAGGGCATCACCCGTCAGATCTTCGACGGTCAGGCCATTCCGGCGGGCGGCTTGCTGCCCGACGGCATGTACGGCGTGTCGCCCAACCTGAAGCCGGATGCGTTCAACACCCAAGCCGCGCAAGCGCTGCTGCGCGACGCCGGGTTCCCGAACGGCTTCAAGCTGACGATCCACGGCCCCAACGATCGCTATCCGGAGGACGACAAGGTCCTGCAGGCGATCGGCCCGATGTTCACGCGTGCGGGCGTCGAAACGCAGGTCGTGACGTTGCCGTGGGCGACCTTCGCGACGCAGTCGAACCGTCCGACCTACGCCTACTCGCTGATGCTGGTCGGCTGGGGTTCGGATACCGGCGAAACGTCGTCGCCGTTGCGCGCGTTGCTCGCGACGGTCAACCCGGATGCCGGCTACGGCGCTTCGAATCGCGGCCGCTACTCCAACCCCGCGATGGATGCGCTGCTTGCCAAGGCGTTGCAGACGATCGATCCGGCGGCGCGCGAGAAGCTGCTGATCGAAGCCTCGGAAGTCGCGGTCCGCGATTACGGGCTGCTGCCGCTCTACTACGCCGTGAATATCTGGGCGTTGCGTTCGAACCTGACCTACCAGTCGCGGACGGACGAATACACGCTGGCGCATTTCGTCAAACCGCGCTGAACGGATCGCGGGAGCCCGGAATATCCGGGCTCCCGTTTTCCGGTGCGCGACGTTAGTCTCATCGTATGACCGTTTTCATCATCCGCCGATTGATGCAAAGCAGCCTCGTATTGCTGCTGATGTCGCTGCTCGTCTTCTTCGGCGTGTTCGCGATCGGCGATCCGATCGAAATTTTCATCGCTCCCGACGCAGATCAGGCCGAACGCGCGCGTGCCATCGCGGCGCTGGGCTTGGACAAGCCGATTTGGGAGCAATACGTCATGTTCGTGGTGAACGCGGTGGCGGGCGATCTCGGCCGCTCCTTCGTGTTCAACATCCCGTCGATCGAACTCATCCTTCAGCGCATGCCCGCGACGCTCGAACTCGCCATCGTCGCGGTCGCGTTGTCGGTCGTGCTGGGCGTGCCGCTGGGCATGTATGCCGGCTACAAGCCCGACGGCGCCGTCGCCAAGACGATCATGGCGGGCTCGATCTTCGGTTTCTCGCTGCCCAGCTTCTGGGTCGGCTTGATGCTGATCCTGATCTTCGCGGTCGAACTCGGCTGGCTGCCTTCGACCGGGCGGGGGGAAGTCGGCACGTTCCTCGGCATCCATTCCAGCATCTTCACCCTCAACGGGTTGAAGCATTTGCTGCTGCCAGCACTGAACCTCGCTCTGTTCAATATCTCGCTGGTGATCCGCCTGACGCGCGCGGGCATGCGCGAAAACCTGCCGATGGATTACGTCAAATTCGCGCGCGCCAAGGGGTTGTCGAAGCGCCGCGTGATCATGGTCCATGTGCTGAAGAACATCCTGATCCCGATCGTCACGGTCGTGGGGCTCGAGATCGGCTCGGTCATCGCCTTCGCCGTGGTGACGGAGACGATCTTCGCGTGGCCGGGCATGGGCAAGCTCATCATCGACAGCATCAACAATCTCGACCGGCCGGTGATCGTCGCCTATCTGATGATCGTGGTGCTGATGTTCATCGTCATCAATTTGGTGGTCGATATCCTCTATTCGATCCTCGATCCGCGCGTGCGGCTCGGGGATATGGGCAAGTAAACGATGGCCGGTGCGACGCAAGCAAGCGCCCCCGCAAGTGAAGGCACCGCGAAGGTCGAAACGCCGTTCCGGCGCTTCGTCGCGGATTTCACCGAAAGCAAGCTGGCGCTGGGCGGGCTGATCGTGTTCGCGATCGTGTTCGTCGCGGCGATGCTGTGCGCCTTCATCAGCCCGCAGAATCCCTATGATCTGCGCCAGCTCGACATCATGGACGGCAAGATGCCGCCGGGCTCCATCGCGGGCGACGGGCTCAAATTCTGGCTCGGGTCCGACAGCCAGGGCCGCGACATGGTCTCGGCGATCCTTTACGGGCTTCGCACGTCGTTCCTCGTCGCCGTCACTTCGGGCTTCATCGCCGCGGCGGTGGGCACGACGGTCGGGCTGATCGCGGCCTATTATGGCGGCAAGATCGACACGTTCCTGATGCGCACGGTCGATATCAAGCTGTCCTTCCCGGCGATTCTGATCGCGCTGATCCTGCTGGCCTTGCTGGGGCAGGGGACGGGCAAGATCATCCTGGCGCTGGTCATCATCCAATGGGCCTATTACGCGCGCACGGTGCGCGCCTCGGCGCTGGTCGAGCGGCGCAAGGAGTATGTCGAGGCCGCGCATTGCTTGGCGCTGCCCAAGTCGCGCATCCTGTTCCGGCATATCCTGCCCAACTGCCTGCCGCCGCTGATCGTCGTCGCGACGATCCAGATCGCCAATTCGATCGCGCTGGAAGCGACATTGTCGTTCCTGGGCGTGGGCCTGCCGATCACCGAACCGTCGCTGGGCCTGCTGATCGCCAACGGCTTCGAATACATCCTGTCGGGCGTCTATTGGATCAGCTTCTTCCCCGGCATCGCGCTGCTGGTCACCATCGTGTCGATCAATCTGGTCGGCGACCAATTGCGCGACGTCCTCAATCCCCGGCTCCAGAAATAATCCCATGGCGGCGACGCTCGAAGTCCGCAATCTCCAGACCCATTTCCACACCAAGGCCGGCGTGTTGCGCGCGGTCGACGGCGTGTCGTTCGAGGTGGGCGAGGGCAAGATCCTCGGCCTGGTCGGCGAGTCCGGCTCGGGCAAGTCGGTCACCGGCTTTTCGATCATGGGCCTCGTCGATCCGCCGGGGCGCATCGTCGGCGGCGAGGTGCTGTTCAAGGGCAAGAACATCGCCGGCATGGCGGAGGACGAAATCCGCAAGCTGCGCGGCAACCGCATCGCGATGATCTTCCAGGACCCGATGATGACGCTCAATCCGGTCCTGAAGGTCGAAACGCAGATGATCGAGGCGGTGCAGGCGCACGAAAACGTCGATCGCAAGACGGCCTGGACGCGCGCGCGCGACGCGCTGGGGCAGGTCGGCATTCCCAGCCCCGAGGAACGCCTCGCTTCGTATCCGCATCAATTCTCCGGCGGCATGCGCCAGCGCGTGGCGATCGCCATCGCGCTGCTGAACAAGCCCGATTTGATCGTCGCCGACGAGCCGACGACCGCACTCGACGTCACGATCCAGGGCCAGATCCTGTACGAGGTGCAGAAACTCGCGCGCGTCACGCGCACGGCCCTGATCTGGATCACGCATGATCTTTCCGTCGTCGCCTCGCTGGCCGACGAAATCTGCGTGATGTATGCGGGCCGCATCGTCGAACGCGGCTCGGTCGACGACGTGCTCGACCATCCCGCCCATCCTTATACGGCCGGTCTGATCGGCTCGGTGCCCAGCCGCAACGCGCGCGGGCGCCCCTTAACGCAGATCCCCGGCGTGATGCCCTCGATGCTGAACCTGCCCTCGGGCTGCGCGTTCCGGATGCGCTGCCAATATGCCGACGATGCGTGCGCGAAGACGCCGCCCGAACCCATCGGCAAGCGCGGCGTGCGCTGCGTGCGCCCGCTGGCGGAGGTGGCGTGATGGCACAAGCGAGCGAAAAACCGCCGCTGATCGAGCTGCGCAAGGTTTCGCGCCGCTTCGTCAAAGGTCTCGACTTCGCGGCGAAGATCGCCGCGAAACTCGGCGCCGACGTGAAGGAGGAGATCGTCCACGCGGTCGACGGTGTGGATCTCGCGGTGCGCGAGGGCGAAGTCGTGGGCCTGGTCGGCGAGTCCGGCTGCGGCAAGTCGACACTCGGCCGCGTCGTCGCGGGCATCCTGCCCGAAAGCTCGGGCGAGGTGTTCTATCGCGGCCGCAAGCTCGACGAATTGAAGGGCAAGGAACGCATCAAGGCGGCGCTGGCCGTGCAGATGATCTTCCAGGACCCGTTCGCCTCGCTCAATCCGCGTATGCGCGTGCGCGACATTATCGGCGAAGCGCCGCTGCATCACGGGCTGTGCGCGAGCGCCGAATTCGAAAGCTACGTGGACGAGACGATGCGCCGCGTGGGCCTCGATCCCGGCTATAAGCGCCGCTATCCGCATCAATTCTCCGGCGGACAGCGTCAGCGCATCGGCATCGCCCGCGCGCTGGCGGTGAAGCCCGATTTCGTCGTTTGCGACGAATCTGTCGCGGCGCTGGACGTGTCGATCCAGGCGCAGATCCTGAATCTGTTCATGAAGCTGCGGGCCGATCTCGGCCTCACGTATTTGTTCATCAGCCACGATCTGGGCGTGGTGCGCCATCTCTCCGACCGCGTCGTGATCATGTATCTCGGCCGCGTGGTGGAGGAAGGCCCGACCGAAGAACTCTTCGACAAGCCCAACCATCCCTACACCGTGGCGCTGCTGGGCGAGATCCCGCGTCTGGATACGCGCAAACGCCAGTTCGTGCCGGTGAAGGGCGAGATCCCGTCGCCGTTGAATCCCCCGACGGGCTGCCATTTCCATCCGCGCTGCCCGCATGCGATGGCGCGTTGCAAGGCCGAACGACCGACGCTGCGCCAAATCGCGCCGGGCCGTTTCGCCGCCTGCCACCTGAACGATGGCCAGTAAACCCTTCGACGTGCATCTGCCGCCGGCGGGACGCGACATCCCGCTGGTGCTGGATTCGCCCCATAGCGGCACGGATTATCCCGCCGATTTCGGCTATGCCTGCGATTTCGCGCTGATCCGCAAATCGGAGGATACGCATGTCGACGCGCTGTTCGGGCATGCGCCGTCGCTGGGCGCCCCGTTGCTCGCCGCCCGCTTCCCGCGCGCCTATATCGATCCCAACCGCTCGCCGCTCGACATCGATCCCGAATTGATCGACGGCGTGTGGCCGGGCCAGATCGTGCCGGGCGAGAAGACGAAGCTCGGCCTCGGCCTCATCTGGCGCAAGATCAAGGCCGGCACGCCGGTCTATGCGCGCAAGCTGACGGTCGGCGAAGTGTGGAAGCGCATCGACGAATGCTATCTGCCCTATCACGCCGAATTGCAGCGTTTGACCGATCGCGCCTGTGCGCGCTGGGGCCGCGTCTATCACATCAACTGCCATTCGATGCCGGCGGTGGGCGATCGCGAAACCTCGGCCGACGGCGAATCCGTGCGGCCCGATTTCGCCATCGGCGATCGCGACGGCACGACCTGCGATCCCGCCTATACGAAATTCACTGTCGATTTCCTGGCGGCCAAGGGCTACGACGCGCGCGCCAACGATCCCTATAAGGGCGTGGAACTCGTGCGCCGCCATGGACGGCCCGCCGAAAAGCGCCACGCGATCCAGATCGAGGTCAACCGGCGCCTCTACATGGACGAGGAAACGCGCGAACGGAACGCCGATTTCGCCAAGACCAAAGCGGTGCTCGACGAATATCTCGAAGCCCTCGCGCTCTGGATCGCGAAGCGATGAACGCGGCCCCCCGCCTTGCGAAGTTGAAGCCGGGGCGGGACTTCGTGTCGAAGGCCGATTACGAAAAGACGCTCGAGAAATTGCAAAAGCGCCTGCTGACGATCCAGCAGGCTTACTATCATTCCAAGCGCCGCGCCGTTCTGGTCTTCGAAGGCTGGGACGCGGCGGGCAAGGGCGGCGCGATCCGCCGCTTGACCGAAACGCTCGATCCGCGCGGCGTGCATGTCTGGCCGATCGGCGCCCCCACGCCGGAAGAACAAGGCCGCCACTACCTCTATCGCTTTTGGCGGCGTTTGCCGGCCCCCGGCACGATCGCGATTTTCGACCGGTCCTGGTACGGGCGCGTGCTGGTCGAACGCGTCGACAATCTGGCGCCCGCGAAGGCATGGCGGCGCGCCTACCGCGAAATCGTCGAGTTCGAGCGCATGCTGGTCGACGACGGCGTGCGCGTAGCGAAAGTGTTTTTGCACATCACGCCGGAAACGCAGCTTCAACGTTTCGCCGAGCGTTTGGAAACGCCCGAGAAGCGCTGGAAGCTGACCCAGGCCGATATCGACGCGCATCTGCGCTATGACGATTACGCCGCGGCGGCGGACGATATGTTTGCCAAGACGTCGTGGAAGGGGGCGCCCTGGAAGGCGATCCACGCGGATTCCAAATGGAACGCGCGCGTCGAGGCGCTCGGGCATATTTGCGACGTGTTGTCGGCGGGCGTCGATTTGAAGCCACCGCCGCTCGATCCCGATTTCATCAAGGCGGCGCGGCGCCTGCTCGACGGGCAGCGGAAAAAGCGTTAGGCGCGTTTCGCCGTCAGCGACAGCAGCGCCGACTTTCCCGCGTGCTTCGCGAGCTTGGGTATGGCCGCCACGTGATCGTCGGCGCGCCAATCGACGAACAATGCGTCGACGAAACCCGCCGCTTTCAACGCCGCATCGAACTCGGCGCGATCATGGCCGTGGCTGGGCAACGCATGGCGCTTGCCGTCTTTCTCGAAATGAGCGCCGGTGCCGCCGCGTGCCAGGTCGGCATGCATTTCAGCGACGAACAGCGTACCGCCGGTTGCGAGTGCGGCGGCGGCTTGCGCGATCAACGGCGCGACTTTCGGGAAATGCTCCAGCACCAGCGAAATACACGCGATGTCGTGCGATGCGGGCGCCAAGCCCCAATCGCCGGACAGATCGCGTTCGGTCAACGTGGCGTCGAGCCCGAGCTTCGCGCGCGCTTGGCCGAGCATGCCGGGCGAGCCGTCCAGCCCCGTGACATGCGCGGCACCTTGCGCAAGCGCCCAGGCGAGATTGCGGCCCGTGCCGCAGCCGATATCGAGAAAGCGTTTGCCGGAAACGGAAAGGGCGGCCGCGTCGATGGCGCGGCTTGCCAGCGCGATCATCGGGTTGTCGAACCCGTCATAGGCGGGCGCCCAAAGATCGTAGCCTTCGCGCGCACCTATCACGGCGCGAACTGCTCCTTGAGCACGCGCTCTTCGAGATTATGCTCGGGATCGAACAGCAGCGTCAGCCGCTTGGCGCGATCCTCGGCGACCTCGACGCGCACGACGTCGCGGATTTCGGTGTGGTCGGCGGTGGCCGAAACCGGGCGCTTGTCGGCTTCCAGAATTTCGAACGCGACTTTCGCGGCCGCCGGCAGCAAGGCGCCACGCCAGCGCCGCGGGCGGAAGGCGGTGATCGGCGTCAGCGCCAGCAATTCGGCACCCATGGGCACGATAGGGCCATGCGCGGAAAGATTATACGCGGTCGATCCGGCGGGGGTGGAGACGAGCACGCCGTCGGCGATCAATTCGTCCATGCGCACCACGCCGTCGACCAGGATGCGGATCTTCGCCGCCTGGCGCAGCTGGCGCAGCAGCGAGACTTCGTTGACCGCCAGGGCTTGCGCCTTGCGGCCATTGGCGCGCGTGACCGTCATGCGCAGCGGGTGCAGCGTTTCGCGCGTCGCCTTGGCGATGCGCGATTGCAGGCCCGTCAGGCGGTAATCGTTCATCAGAAAGCCGATGGAACCGCGATGCATGCCGAAAACCGGCGTGCCGCGTTCCATCACGCGGTGCAGCGTTTGCAGCACGAAACCGTCGCCGCCCAGCGCCACGACGACGTCGGCGCGGTCGATATCGACATGGCCGTGACGCCGCTTCAGCGCCGCCAAAGCGTGGCGGGCTTGCGGGGTGGGGGCGGCGGCGAAGGCGAGTCGAAAGGCCGACATAAGCCCCTTGTACGACGTTCGGGGCCAGGCTGTCAGCCGCCGGTCACGCTCATGTGCCGGGGCACCGCCGGGCCGGAATGGCGCCGGTCGATGACGAAATCGTGACCTTTGGGCTTGCGGGCGATGGCTTCGCGGATGGCGCCGTCGAGCAGCGTGTCGTCGTCCGAGGCGCGAAGGGGGCTTCGCAGATCGGCGGCGTCGTCCTGGCCCAGGCACATATAAAGCGTGCCGGTGCAGGTGAGCCGCACGCGATTGCAGCTTTCGCAGAAATTATGCGTCAGCGGCGTGATGAAGCCCAGACGCCGCCCGGTCTCCTTCACGTCGAAATAGCGCGCCGGGCCGCCGGTGCGATAGCCGGTCTCGTTCAGCGTCCAGTTCTTTTGGATGCGCGCGCGCAGCAGCGACAGCGGCAGATATTGGTCGAGACGCGCGGCGTCGCCGATCTCGCCCATCGGCATCACTTCGATGAACACCAGATCGAAGCCTTCTTGGCCCGACCATTCGATCATGCGGTCGACTTCGTCTTCGTTCTGGCCCTTCAACGCGACGGCGTTGATCTTGACCGAAAGCCCCGCGCGCTTGGCGGCCTGCAACCCGTCGAGCACGACATCGAGCTTGCCCCAGCGCGTCAGCTTTTCGAACTTGGCGGGATCGAGCGTGTCGAGCGACACGTTGATGCGCTTCACGCCCGCTTCGGCCAGACCTTCGGCGTGCTTGGTCAATTGCGAGCCGTTGGTGGTGAGCGTCAATTCCTCCAGCGCGCCGGTCTTGAGGTGCCGGCCGAGATTGCGGATGAGCTGCATCACGTTGCGCCGGACCAAGGGCTCGCCGCCGGTCAGGCGCAGCTTGCGCACGCCCATGCGCACGAAGGCGGTGCACAGACGATCCATTTCCTCCAGCGACAGCATTTCCGCTTTGGGGAGGAACGTCATGTCCTCCGCCATGCAATAGACGCAGCGGAAATCGCAACGGTCCGTGACCGACACGCGCAGATACGAAATCGCGCGGGCGAACGGGTCGATCAGCGGCGCAGAACCGGGGGGCAGGTGGTTGCCGTCCATCCCCGTTATATACGGCCGGGAATAGGGCTTCTCAAGAGGCCGAAACCTTCGCAATTGCGAAATCGGGCCAAGAAAGGGCAATTTGATCCCGATGGACGCGGATCGCCCCGAAATCGCCGGTGTATTGCTGGCCGGCGGCCTGTCCCGGCGCATGGGCGGCGGGGACAAGGCGCTGCGCCTGCTTGCGGGCAAACCGATGCTGGCGCATGTGCTGGATCGCGCGCGGCCACAGGTCGGCGCACTGGTGCTGAACGCCAATGGCGATTCATCGCGCTTCGCCGCGTTCGATTTGCCGTGCGTCGCCGATTCGGTGTCGGGTTTCGCCGGGCCGCTGGCGGGCGTCTTGGCGGGGCTCGATTGGGCGGCGGCGAACGCACCCGAAGCCGAGTTCGTCGCGAGTTTCCCGAGCGACGCGCCCTTCCTGCCGCACGATATGGTGCAGCGGCTTTACGATGCGCGCGGCGGGGCGGCGATTTCGATCGCAGCGTCCGGCGGGCGCACGCATCCGGTTTGCGCGCTCTGGTCCGTCGGCTTGCGCGCCGATCTGCGCCACGCCTTGACGGTCGAGGATATCCGCAAGGTCGAAACCTGGATCGCGCGCCATACAAGCGTCGCGGTCGATTTCGGCGTCGATCCGATCGATCCGTTTTTCAACGCCAACGCGCCGGAAGATTTGTCGCGCGCGGAAGCGCTGCTGCGCTAGTCCTCGTCCGGATCGGCGGGGCGCAGTTCGATCGTGCCCGCATCGATCAGCAGCTTGCCCGCATGTTCGAAATTAACGGTCACGCGGTTACCGATGGCCGATTGAACTTGGCCCAGGCCCCACTCAGGCTTGTCGGGGTGGCGGACGTAATCGCCGGGTGCCAGTCGCGTCATGATGCGGGCGAGAATAGCGCCGCCGTTGATAGGTTGCTAGGTTGTGCCCATGGACGAGTCAGAACTTCGTTTGCTGGAATTGATCGCGGCGCGCATGTGCCACGATCTGGTGGGGCCCGTGGGCGCTTCGGTCAACGGTGCCGAGTTGCTGGCGGAGGGCGAGGCGGCCGACGCCGAAGTCGTGCGGCTGATCGGCCAATCGGCGCGCCAGGCCAGCCGCCGCTTGCAGGTGTTCCGCGTCGCTTACGGCACGCCGGGTGCCTTGTCGGGCGGGCGGCCTTTCGCGCAAGCCGGGCAATTGCTCGCGGCGATGCTGGAAGGCGAGAAAGCGTCGGTCGATTGGCAGGTGGATGCGGCACTCGACGCCGCTTGCGGGCGCGTGGGCGCAAGGCTCGCCTTGCTGGTGGCGCTGATCGGCGTCGAAGCGCTGGCGCGCGGCGGCGTGTTGCGCGTGTCGGGCGCCGTTTCGGGCGCACACGCGACGATCGAAGCGCAAGCCGCCGGTCCCAACGCCAAATTCCCGGACGAAACGGCAGCGGCCTTGCGCGGTTCCATACCGCTCGCCCAGATGACCGCGAAAGCGGCACCCGCGGAACTCGCGCGGCGTTTGGCCGCGGCGGCGGGCGGCGGCTTGACGTTGGCGGAAACGCCGGAAGGCCCCGTTCTGCGCGCCACGATCGCGGCGGATCTTTCATCTTAAATTAAGCCGTCTTCGGCAAAACTGCCGGGCGTCGGGTGTTGCCCGCCGCGTCAACGCTTTGCGGTTGGCGACGGCGGGGGCCCATGTATATTCCTGGTTCGTCCCGAGAATGGGCCGGGACGGAGGTGGGCCGGATGAAAACATTTCTCGTGGTCGACGATTCGCGCGTCATCCGCAACGTGGCGCGGCGCATTCTGGAGGCGCTGTCCTTCAAGGTGGAGGAAGCGGCCGATGGCCAGCAAGCGCTGGATGCCTGCAAGCGCGCGATGCCCGATGCGATCCTGCTCGACTGGAACATGCCGGTGATGGACGGAATTCAATTCTTACGCGCGCTGCGCGCTTCGCCGGGCGGCGACGCGCCGATCGTGTTGTTCTGCACGACGGAGACGGAACTCGCCAAGATCCAAACCGCGATCGAAGCGGGTGCGAACGAATACATCATGAAGCCTTTCGACAGCGAGATCGTCGAATCGAAACTCTCGCAGGTGGGATTGCTGTAGATGTCGATCGGCGCCGACGCGACGAAGACGGCCGCTTCCGGCCCGTCGCCCGTGCGGGTGATGGTGGTCGACGATTCCGCCGTGATTCGCGGCCTCATCACGCGCGCGCTGGAAACCGATCCCGGCATCCAGGTCGTCGCGACCGTGGGTAACGGCCAGCTGGCGGTGTCGCAGATGTCGCGCAGCGACGTCGACGTGATCGTGCTCGACATCGAAATGCCGGTGATGGACGGCCTGACGGCGCTGCCCGAATTGCTGAAGGCGGCGCCCGACGTCAAAATCATCATGGCGTCGACGCTGACCCAGCGGAATGCCCAGGTCAGCATCGAAGCGCTGCAAAAAGGCGCCTCCGACTATATCCCGAAGCCCAGCTCGACCGGCGAAATCCACGGTTCGGCCGATTTCAAACGCGACCTGATCGACAAGGTGAAGGCGCTGGGCCGCGTGCGCCGCGATCGCCGCGACCGCAACAAGGCCGCGGGCGTTCCCGAAGCCAAGCCCGCGCCCGCCGCGCGCGTCGCATCGGGGACACGCCCGTCGCTGCTATCGCCCACATCGCCCGTCGTGCTGCGGCCCTTCGCGCGCGCGATGCCGCAAATCGTCGGCATCGGCTCCTCGACCGGCGGGCCGCAAGCGCTGTTCACGGTGCTGGGCAATCTGCCCGCGTCGTTCCGCTTGCCGATCGTCATCACGCAGCATATGCCCGCGACCTTCACGACGATCCTGGCCGAACATATCGCCCGCGTCGCCAAGCGCCCGTCGGCCGAAGGGCGCGACGGCGAACCGATCGAATCCGGCAAGATCTATCTCGCCCCCGGCGACAACCACATGGTCGTCGAAACGCAAGGCACGCAGAAGATCATCCGCCTCAACAAGAACCCGCCCGAGAATTTCTGCCGCCCGGCGGTCGATCCGATGTTCCGCAGCCTCGCCGCCGCCTACGGGCCCGGCGTGCTGGGCGTGGTGCTGACCGGCATGGGCTCCGACGGCGCCAAAGGCGGGCGCGTGCTGGTCGATGCCGGCGCCAACGTCATCGCGCAGGACGAGGCGAGCTCCGTCGTCTGGGGCATGCCGGGGGCGGCGGCGAACGCGGGCATTTGCTCGGCGCTGCTGCCGATCGACAAGATCGCGGGCGAGATCGCGCGCATCGCGGGGGCGCGGCCATGAAGCCCGACGATTTCGCCTTCTTCACGAAATACATCTACGACCAGAGCGGCATCGTTCTGGGCGCCGACAAGATGTATCTGATCGAAAGCCGCTTGGCGCCGGTCGCGCGCAAGTTCAATCTTGCGACGATCGATCTGCTGGTCGCCCAATTGCGCGGCGCGCGCGACGCGACCTTGCAGCGCGAAGTCGTCGACGCGATGACGACGAACGAATCGTTCTTCTTCCGCGACGGCAAGCCGTTCGATCAGTTCAAATCGCTGGTGCTGCCCCAGCTTCTCGCCAATCGCGCGGCGAAGAAAAGTTTCCGTATCTGGTGTGCTGCCGCGTCGACGGGGCAGGAGCCCTATACGATCGCGATGATCCTCAAAGAAGCCGCCTTGCAGCTGACGGGCTGGCGCTACGAGATCGTCGGCACCGATCTGTCGACCGAAGCGCTCGACCGCGCCAAAAGCGGCATCTACACCCAATTCGAAGTGCAGCGCGGCCTGCCGATCCAATTGCTGGTGAAGTATTTCAAGCAGCAGGGCGACAAGTGGCAGATCGCGCCCGAGATCCGCGCGATGGTGCAGTATCGCAACTTCAACCTGCTGCACGAATTCGCGGGGCTCGGCGGGTTCGACGTGGTGTTCTGCCGCAACGTGCTGATCTATTTCGATCAGAAGACCAAGGGCAGCATCCTCGACCGCATCGCCAAGCTGATGCCGCCCGACGGCCTGCTCTATCTGGGCGGGGCCGAAACCGTGCTCGGCGTCACCGAAAAATTCCAGCCGATGCCCAACCAGCGCGGCATCTATCAGCTGACGCCGGGGAAGTAGGCGCCGTCCTCATCCTTCGACACGGGCGTCCATTGACGGCCGCAGGATGAGGACAAGCTATATGCCTCATGGTGAGCCCGTCGAACAATGAGGCAGTTCTGGGTTAGGGTGGGGGGATCGGCGCGGCCCTCAGGCCGCCTTGCCGCCCTTGCTCGGCTGCGGATCGCGCAGCACGTAGCCGCGGCCCCAGACGGTTTCGATGTAATTGTCGCCTTCGCAAGCGGTGCTCAGTTTTTTGCGCAGCTTGCAGACGAACACGTCGATGATTTTGAGCTCGGGCTCGTCGATGCCGCCATAGAGATGGTTCAAGAACATCTCCTTGGTCAATGTCGTGCCCTTGCGCAGCGAGAGCAATTCGAGGATCGCGTATTCCTTGCCGGTGAGGTGCAAGGGCTTGGCGCCCGCATCGACCGTGCGCGTTTCGAGATTGACGGTCAGACGGCCGGTCTTGATCGTCGATTGCGAATGGCCCTTGGCGCGGCGCACGATCGCGTGGATGCGCGCGATCAATTCGCGCTTATCGAAGGGCTTGGTCAGATAATCGTCGGCGCCGAAGCCCAGGCCCTTGATCTTGGCGTCGAGATCGGCGAGGCCCGAAAGGATCAGCACCGGCGTTTTGATGCGCGCCTGGCGGAAGCGGCGCAAGACCTCGTAGCCGTCCATGTCGGGCAGCATCAGGTCGAGCAGGATGATGTCGTAATCGTAGAGCTTGCCGATTTCGAGCCCGTCTTCGCCCATGTCGGAGACGTCGCACACGAAACCTTCTTGCTTCAGCATCAACTCGATCGACTTGGCCGTGGCCTGATCGTCTTCGACCAGCAGGACGCGCATGTGCGGGACTCCTTATTGCCGGTTCCTTAAGGGCTGACCGGCAGGTTAACATCTTGGGCAAATAGTTAACAAAAAAGGTTAACGAATTACTGTCGGCGGAACGGTTAATCGCGATTCACCGCAAAATAAATGCCAATGTTTTCAATGAAATGGCCCGGGCTTAGGGCTTCGTTAATCATCCGGGATTAAGCTCGAATTCGAGCAAAATGCGGATTAACGAACCATGCCCGCTGCCGAGCTGATCGCCTCCATCGGGCAGATCCCCGATTATCGCTACTACGGTCGCGTCACGGCCGTGCAAGGCATGCTCGTCGAAATCGGCGGCGTGGAGGACATGCTCGCCATCGGTTCGCGCTGTGCGATTTCGACGCGCGACCGCCGCCGCGTGCCGTGCGAGGTCGTCGGCTTCCGCAACGGCAAGGCGTTGATGATGGCCTATGGCTCGGTCGACGGGATCGGTGTGGGCAGCCGCGCGGAGATCGTCGATAGCGAGCCGGTCGTCTATCCCCATCACGGGTGGCTGGGCCGCGTCGTCAACGCGCTGGGCGAGCCGGTGGACGGCAAGGGCCCGCTGCCGATGGGCCCGGCCCCCTATCTCATCAAAGCCGCACCGCCGTCGGCGCATCGCCGCCAGCGCGTGCGCGGCAAGATCGATCTTGGTATCCGCGCCATCAATACGTTCCTGACCTGCTGCCGCGGCCAGCGCATGGGCATCTTCGCGGGCTCGGGCGTGGGCAAATCGTCGGTCATGTCGATGATGACGCGCTTCACCGCCGCCGACATCGTGGTGATCGGCCTGATCGGCGAACGCGGCCGCGAAGTGCAGGAATTCATCCAAGACGATCTCGGGCCCGAAGGCTTGGCGCGCTCCGTCGTCGTCGTCGCCACGGGCGACGAAAGCCCGTTGATGCGCCGTCAGGCGGCGTATCTCACGCTCACCGTCGCCGAATATTTCCGCGATCACGACCGCGACGTGCTGTGCCTCATGGATTCGGTCACGCGCTTCGCGATGGCGCAGCGCGAAATCGGCTTGTCGGCGGGCGAACCGCCCGCGTCGAAGGGCTATACGCCGTCGGTCTTCGCCGAACTGCCGCGCTTGCTGGAGCGCGCGGGGCCGGGGATCGGCCATGGCTCGATCACCGGCCTGTTCACCGTGCTGGTCGAAGGCGACGATACGAACGAGCCGATTTCCGACGCGGTGCGCGGCATTCTCGACGGGCATATCATCCTCGACCGCGCGATCGGCGAGCGCGGGCGCTATCCCGCGATCAACATTTTGCGCTCGGTCTCGCGAACCATGCCGGGCTGCAACACGCCGGCCGAGAACGCCGTCGTCCAGCGCGCGCGCGCGCTGATGTCGCAATATGAAGACATGGCCGAGATGATTCGCCTCGGCGCCTATCGCCGCGGCTCCGACCCGATGGTCGACGAGGCGATCCACTTCAATCCGTCGATCGAGGCGTTCCTGAAGCAAGGCAAGCGCGAACATTCGCTGCTTCAGGACGGCTACAGCCAGCTTGCCGATATCCTCGGCATGGACGATCCGATGGTCGTCGGCGGCGACACCGAAGAACGCGCCCACGCGCGCTGATTAGATGGCCGGGAACTACAAAGGCCTCAAATCGCTGATCCGCCTGTCGGACGCAGCACTCAACGACCGGCGGCGCGAACTCAACGCGTTGCAGGAACGCGAGGAGGAGATCAAGCGCAAGCTCGACGAACTCGAAGAGGAGAAGCGCCGCGAGCAAGCCTTGTCGCGCGAGCTGGAGGCGGGCGCCTTCGCCTATTCGGGTTACGCGCAAGGAACGATCCATCGCCGCAAGGAAATGGAACGCCAGCTCGACGCGCTGCAGCCGATGCTGGAACAAGCGCGCGACGCGATGGCCGAAGCGTTTCAGGAATTGAAGCGCTATCAGATCGCGCTCGACCTGCGCAAAAAATCGGACAAGGAAGCCGCCGACCGCAAGGCGACGATCGCGATGGACGAAATCAGCCTCAACATGCATCGCCGCAATCAGGCGGAGCCCGTGTGACATGATCGCGACGCGCCGCGCGTTTCTGGGAATGGCCACCGCCGCCGCCGTTGTTCGGCCGAGCACTGCATCCGCACCTTACGCGCTGCTCGGACCCGAACAGCTTGCCGCTTTGCGCAAGGTCGGCGCGTCGCTGCGCGGCTCGTTGACGCGCTGGGCCGACCGGCATCTCGACGTTTCGTCGAAGGCGCGCGCAAGCGTGCATGTCGAAGGCGGCATCGCCGGGCGCGGCGATTACGACGCGAGCGCCGAAGCCTTGCGCGAGCTATCGGCGATCCGCGAATTGGCGCTCGCCTCGGCCTTGGGCAACGAAGCCTACGCCGCGAAGGCGGCGATGCTGCTTGTGCGCTGGCTTGAAATCTACCGCCCCAATTTCAACCCGATCGACGAGACGGGTTTCGAAAATCTGTTCGTCGCGTGGGACGCGTTGCCCGAAGCGGCGCAGGCACCGCATGCCGCGCGCTATGCCGAATTCGCGCGCGGTTTCGTGCAAGGCTATCTCGACCGCTTGCCAAGTTTGCGCGGCAACACGGCGATCAACAATTGGCACAGTCATCGGGTCAAGATCATGGCCCTGGCCGCCTTCGCGACCGGCGATATACGCCTAATCGGCGAGGTCCGCGCGGCGTTCGAAGCGCATCTCGCGCGCACGCTGATCCCCGACGGGCCGACGAACGATTTCGCCGAGCGCGATGCGATCCACTACGTCGTCTATAATCTTCTGCCGCTGTGCACCGCCTGCCTAGCGGCGAAGACCCACGGCCAGGATTGGTACGCGACGCGCGCGGCGAACGGCGCCACGATCGCCGGCTCGCTCGATTGGACGCTGCCTTACGCGACCGGCGAGAAGACGCATGCGGAATTCGAGCGCAGCAAGGTCCGTTTCGATTTCGAGCGGCGCAACGCGGGCGTGGCCGGGTTCAAGGGCGACTTCGAACCGGCCAAAGCGCGCGATTTGTTCGTCGTCGCGGCACGGCTCGATCCGCGCTACTGGCCGATCGCGCGCAAGCTCCAGCCCGGCAATATCTGGTACGACGCGCCGTTCCCGCGACCGGCGGGTTAGGCCATCATCCCGCGATCTTGCTTGGCGATTTCCTCGACCGGGTTGACCGGGAATTTCGCCATCGCCTGGAAATAGATTTTCCCCGCAAGGCCGGCGAGCGAGCAGCCTTCCAGGAACACGATCTCGATCTCGTCGCGCATATCGGCGGGGATCGGCGTATGCGTGCGCAAGATCAGATCTAGCGACGGTTTGCGCATCAAGCCGTCGACCTGCACCTCGCCGAACTGGCTGTAGTCGAGTTCGACGATGAAACGCTCCGTCTTGCGGCCTTGCGCGTCTTTCTTGGTTTCGCGGCGGGAGAAAAGGCGCATCTGCGACAAATTCTGCCCGTCCCATACGGGCACATAGGCGGCACGCCAATCGCCCGGCGCGTTGGCTTGGCGCTGCATCTCCCGCAAATCGCCGTCCAGGCGTTGCAGCACGTCGCCGCGCCCGGCACGCTCCAACGCCATCGTCACCTGATCGCCCAGCAAGGCGCGCGCATCGGTGCGCTCGCCCGACAGGAAGGACAGAACTTGCGTGGCGAGTTTCGGGCCCGGGCGCGGCAAGCCATCGTCGAGCACGCGCTTGGCGAGGCCGGGATCGGTTTCGCCGAGCACCTTGATCGCGTCTTTGAGCGACGGCCAGTCGCGCGACAGGGCCGCCCCCGATTTGAGCGGCACGTCGCCCGCGACGATGTTCTTGGCGAGCTGCGGCAAGGTGACTTCGACCGCCAGCCTTGCGCCCTCGGCGGGTTTGGGCACGCCTTGCGGCCATTGTAGCGCGAAGCGCCCCATCGACGTTTCCAGCATCGTCTGGCCGCCGGCGGTGTGCGCGACGACGCGCGCGGTCAGCGTCTGGCCGAAATTCGACGCGGGCGCTTGCGGTGTGGCTTGCGCGGTCTGCGCGGCGGTCCCTTCGGGCAGCACGCGAACTTGAACGCTTTGCCCGATCTGAACGGTCTGTGCGGGTGTCGCCGCCGCTTGCGGGGCGGACGGTGAAGGCAGTGGATTGGCGGGTGCTGCGATCAGCGTCGCTTTCGTTTGAACGCTGGGCTGACTTTGCGTAGCACTCTGCGCGATCTGGGTGATCGGCGCTTGGGGCGCTTGCGGTGCCGGTTGCGCCGACGGTGCGGCCTGGGCGGGCGGTTGCTGGACCTGCTGGATCTGCGCTTGCGGGGCTTGCGCGTTCCCGCCCAGCGCCAGCGTGACCGTGGCACCCTGCGGCAAGGGCATGGGCAGCTTGACCGCCATCTGGCCTTGCGCGGTTTGGATCAGCGTGGCGCCGTTCTGATCCGTGCCCTGCACCTGACCTTGGACGACCGGCATCTGTGCGGGCATCTGGCCGATGACCTTGGCCAGCGACATTTGCTGGTTCGCCGACATGATCGCGTTGCGCAGCTCGGCGGGCAGCTGCGTCACTTGCGCGACGACGCGCTGGAAATCCTGCGCGCTGACCGTCGCTTGCGGCGTGGCGGCGGCCGCACCCGTCCCCGGCGGGAGGATCGAGCCGCTCACCGCGATCTCAGACGCGGTCGATCAGGCGCTGCGCGATCGCCTCGACATCGACCGCCGCGTTGGCGCCGGGATGGCGCACGGGCAGCGGCGTCTGGGCGTGGATCGCGTCGCGCACGCGGCCGTCGCGGCGCACGGTGCCGAGCAGGCCGGGCTCGAATTTCAGGAATTCGCGGCATGCCTTGGCGAGCGTCTCGTGGATGCGCTGGCCTTGCGTCGGGTTCGACGTGCAGTTCACGACGACGCGCACATCGGTGCGCTGGCGATTGATCGTCAGCACCTTCACGAAGGCATAGGCGTCGGTCAGCGATGTCGGCTCGTCGTTGGTCACGATCACGCAAGTGCGCGACAGGGCCGCGAGACCGCGCGTATGCGCCTCGATGCCCGCCCCCAGATCGATGATGGTCGCGTCGTAATCGGCCGAAAGCTCGTAGAGATCGCGGACCAATTGCGCGAAGCGCGTCTGCGGCAGCGTGGCGAGACTGCCCGAGCCCGAGCGCCCGGCCAGGATGTCGAACTTGCCCGCCGGATAGGCGGTCACGCATTCGCGCAACGGATGCGAGCCGGAGAAATAGTGGCCGAGATCGCGCTGCGGGAACAGGCCGAGCTGGATGTCGACATTGGCGAGGCCCAGATCGCCGTCGAACAGCAGGACCTTGAGGCCCTTGCGCGCGAGCGACGCGGCCAGCGTGATCGAGAACCAGGTTTTGCCCACACCGCCTTTGCCCGAGGCGACGGCGACGATGCCGAGGCCTTGGCGCGCTTGCGGGGTGTCCGCCGGATCGGCGGCTTCGCGATAGGCGAAGTTCAGGGCGTGGACGGTGCTCACGATACGGCCTCCGTTTGGGCTTCGCGCCGGATCGCATTGGCGGAAGCGACGAGGATGCGGGCGAAACGCTCGGCGTCGAGCGTTTCGAGGGCGTCGGCGGGGGACGGCGACACCGCCGCCTCCGCGAAGGAATAGGTGCCGGATGCGGCGGCGGCGAGCAGGCCGCCCATGCGCCGCGCGGCGTCGAGCCGCGTGGGAACGATGCGCGTGGCGCCGGTCTTGGCGAAGGATTCGCCGATCTCGACGCTTTCGATCGGATCGAGCCCGGCGGGCAACGCGAGCAGCGCGTCGCCGCCGCTCGCCACGACGAAACGCGCGGTCGCGGCGATCTCGGCTTGCGAAAACGGGTTCGCGGCGGCGGTGTCGATAATCAGCAGCGCGTCGTTGCGCGCGGCGCGCACGAAGCGCGCGAGATCTTCGGGCGTCTCGGCGATGTCGAACTCGACACCCAGGATATTGGCGAAGGACGCCAGCGCCGGAACGCCGCCCGCCGAATTGCGATCGCAGGTGATGAGGCGCACCGGCTCGCCGTCGAGTACGGCTTGCGTGGCGATCTTCGCGGCGACGAGCGTTTTACCCGCTGCCGGCGGGCCGACGATGACGAGCGGCGCCCCCGAAATACGGCGCATCAGCGGATCGAAGCGATAAAGCCCGGCAAGGCGCTTGGCGAGGGTTGCACCCACGCTGGGAATCCCCGCGCGCCTTCCCAGCGACGGGCCGTCGAGCACGCGCCGACGCAGCATCGGCGGCACGTTGTGATAGGCGAGGATCTGATCGATCGGATCGGCTTCGGGCGGCTGGGGCCGCGCGCGCCCGAAAGTCGGGTTCTGCGGCGCTTCGAATTCGTCTTCGAGCTCGGCCACGTCGCGCGGTTCGTAGGCGGGCTCGGGCGCGTCGGGCGCGACCTCAAGGGCCGCGACGACGCGCACCAGATCGCCTTGCGCTTCGGTCGACACCACCAAGGCTTCGTCGCCCAGTTCGCGGCGGATCTGGGCGATCGCGTCTTCGGCAGTGGCGGCGGTGTAGGATTTGAGGCGCATCTACATTCGTCCTCAGATCGAGCCGACGGTTTTGATCCGCGCGCGCGGATGGATTTCGTTCTGCGACATCACGACCGTCGCCGGCCGGAAACGTTCGATGATCGAGCGCACGAAGGGCCGGGCGAGGGGGCTGGTCAGCAGCACCGGGCTTTCGCCCATCAGCGCGTGGCGTTCGAACACCGTGCGCACCGATTGGATGAATTCCTGCAAGCGCGAGGGCGGCATCGACAATTGGCGGTCGTCGCCCTGGCCGACGATGGATTCGGCGAAGCTCTGCTCCCATTCCGGCCCCAGCGTGACCAGCGGAATGAACTGGCCGTCGGCCGAGTTCTGTTCGCAGATCTGGCGGGCGAGGCGCGCGCGCACATGCTCGGTGATCGCGGTGATGTTGCGCGTATGGCCGGCCGATTCCGACACGGCTTCCAGGATCGCGGGCAGGTCGCGGATCGAAATGCGCTCGGCCAGCAGGTTCTGCAGCGTGCGCTGCAAGCCGCCGACGGTGATCGACGAGGGAATAAGCTCCTCGACCAGCTTCTTGTGTTCCTTGGGCAGATCGTCGAGCAGCTTCTGCGTTTCCGAATAGGAAAGCAGGTCGGACATGTGGTCCTTCACGATCTCGGTCAGATGCGTGGTGATCACGGTCTGCGGATCGACGACCGTCAGGCCCTTGAACATCGCTTCTTCGCGCAAGGCTTCGTCCACCCACATCGCGGGCAGGCCGAAGGTCGGCTCCTTCGTCGCTTCGCCCGGCAGCGGGATCGCGTCGCCGCGCGGGTCCATGATCAGCAATTGGCCGGGGCGCAGATCGCCGCGGCCGGCCACGATTTCCTTGATGCGGATGCAATACTCGGTCGACGGCAACTGCATATTGTCTTGGATGCGCACCGACGGCATGACGAAGCCTTGATCGGCGGCGAGCTGGCGGCGCAGGGCCTTGATCTGGTCCGTCAGCTTCTGGCCCTTGTCGGCGTTGATCAGCGACAACAGGCCGTAGCCGAGTTCGAGACGGATGAGATCGATATGCAGCGACGCCTGGATCGGTTCTTCGGGCGGCGGCGGGGGCGTGTCGGCGATCTGCTTCTGGATCGCGGCCTCGACCTCGGTCTTCTTGACGTTCTCGAGCATCACGTAGCCCGCGTAGCCCGAGGCGGCCGAGAGGATCGCGAAGGGCAGGAAGGGCAGGCCCGGCATGACCGCGAGCGCCCCCGTCAGGATCGAGCACAGCACCAGCGCCTTGGGATAGCCGCCGAGCTGGCCGATCAGCGCTTTGTCGGCGGCCCCGCGCACGCCCGACTTGGTGACGAGCAAGCCCGCGGCGATCGAGGTGATGAGGGCGGGGACCTGGCTGACCAGGCCGTCGCCGATGGTCAGCAGCGTGTAGTACTGCGCGGCCTGGGCGAAGTTGAGGCCGTGCGCCGTCGTGCCGATGATGAGGCCCGCGACGATATTGATGAAGGTGATGAGCAGGGCGGCGACCGCGTCGCCGCGCACGAACTTCGCCGCACCGTCCATCGAACCGAAGAACTGGCTTTCGTCCTCCAGCTCCTGGCGGCGCTTGCGCGCGGTACCTTCGTCGATCAAACCGGCCGACAAATCGGCGTCGATCGCCATCTGCTTGCCGGGCATCGCGTCCAAGGTGAAGCGCGCGGACACTTCCGCGATGCGCCCCGAACCCTTGGTGATGACGACGAAGTTCACGATCACCAGGATCGCGAACACGATCACGCCGATGATGAAACTGCCGCCCATCAGCAACGCGCCGAAGGCTTGAATGACGGCACCCGCGGCTTGCGGGCCTTCGTGACCGTGGCTGAGGATGAGGCGCGTGGTGGCGAGGTTCAACGCCAAGCGCATCAGCGTCGATATCAGCAGGACGGTCGGGAAGGAGCTGAAATCGAGCGGCCGCTGGATGAACAGCGAAACGAGCAGGATGAGGACCGAGAAGGTGATCGACAGCGCCAGGAAGATGTCGAGCAGCCAGGTCGGCAGCGGGATCAGCAGAACCAGGACGATGCCGAACACGCCCAGCGCCAGCATGATGTCCGTCTGACGGCCAAGGCCGTTCAGACGATCCATCAAGCTCGGGCCTGGCGCGGCGCCGCCGGTGTCGGGCGGCGGGGCTTCGGCGGCGGCGGGTTCTGCCATGCGCGTTTACCCGATCAGAACGCCGCGCGCGGCTCGCCGCCTTGCGGGGGCGGCGGCGCGAAGCCTTGGTCGGAATAGATCTTCAGCTTGTTGCGCAGCGTGCGGATCGAAATCCCCAGGATGTTCGCCGCATGCGTGCGGTTGCCCAGGCAATGGCTCAGCGTGTCGATGATCAGCTCGCGCTCGACGTCTTCGACCGTGCGGCCGACCAAGGCGGGCTTGGGACCGCCGGCGGCTTGCGCCGCCGCCGGCGCGCCCGAATAGGCGGCGGCGGGGGCGGGACGGTCGTCGGCGCGCGTGGCACCTTGCAGGACGATCGCGTCCGCGCCGATGGTCGGGCCCTTCGACAGCAGCACCGCGCGATGGATGGTGTTCTCGAGTTCGCGCACATTGCCGCGCCACGCATGCGCGCGCAGCATCGCCTTGGCTTCGGGCGCGATTTCGCGCGCCTCGGCCCCGTTGGCTTCGGCGTATTTGCGCAGGAAATGGTCGGCCAGCACCTCGATATCCAGCGGGCGCGCGCGCAACGGCGGCAAGCGCAGCGTGACGACGTTGAGGCGGAAATAGAGATCCTCGCGGAAGCGGCCGGCGCGCACTTCGGCTTCGAGATCGCGGTTGGTCGAGGCGAGAATGCGGATATCGACCTTGATCGGCGTGGTGCCGCCCACGCGGTCGATCACGCGTTCCTGGATCGCGCGCAGCAGCTTCGCCTGCAAGCGCATATCCATTTCGCCCAATTCGTCGAGGAACAGCGTGCCGGTATCGGCTTCTTCGAACTTGCCCACGCGGCGCGCGACGGCACCGGTGAAGGCGCCCTTCTCGTGGCCGAACAATTCGCTTTCCAGCAGATTGTCGGGGATCGCGGCGCAGTTCACGCAGATGATCGGCGCGGCGTTGCGCTTGCTCTTGGCGTGGATGTAGCGCGCCATGAGTTCCTTACCCGTTCCGCTTTCGCCGGTGATCAGGATCGACGCGTCGGACGCGGCCACGCGGTCGGCCAGGCGCAGCGTGTCGCCCATCGCCGGATCCTTGAACACGATCGCCGAGCTTTCCTCGGTGACGGCCGCCAGCACGGCGGCGATCAGCTCGGGCTCCGGGGGCAAGGGGATGTATTCCTTCGCCCCGGCCTTGATCGCGCGCACGGCGGCGGCGGAATCGGTGCCGATGCCGCAGGCGACGACGGGCACGTGGATGCGCTCGGCCCGCAAGCCGTCGACCAAGGCGCCGACATCGAGGCCCACGTCGACCATGACGAGATCGGCCCCCTTGCCGCCGCGCAAGGCTTCCATGCCCCGCTCAACGCTGTCGACCTGGCTCACCTTCGCGCCGCGCGCGATGGCGATTTTGGCCGCGGTGGAGACCTGTCCCGAAAGTGTGCCGACGATCAGCAAGCGCATGGTGTCTACTTTCGGCTTAGGAGCGATCGACCTTGACGATTTCGGTCATGGTCACGCCCAGGCGTTCGTCCACGACCACGACTTCGCCGCGCGCGACGAGCCGGTTGTTGACGTAGATATCGATCGCTTCGCCGACCTTGCGGTCGAGTTCGACGACGGCGCCGCGGCCCAGCTTCAGCAGCTGGTTCACTTGCATCGTCGCCTTGCCGAGCACGGCGGAGACCGTGACGGGAATGTCGTAGACGGCTTCCAGCTCCTTGGCGGTGCGCGCCTGGCGCTGGGCGTCGCCGCCCGCCGCGTTGGCCGCAGCGGCGGCCATCGCGGGATCGCCCGCCATGGCCTTGGCCATGTCGAGATCGTCGAAATTCGGCTTTTCGTCGGCCATTGATGTTCTCCTTTATAGGTTCAGGACGCGCCCGCACCCGGCTTCATCGCCAAGTAGCGTTCGATCGCGTCTTCGATTTCCTTCCAGATGTCGGCGACGTTGCGTTCGGCCCCGCCGTCGGCCCATTCGATGCGCGTGTCGGTGATCGGCAGGCCCGGATCGGGCATGACGACCAGGCGTCCGGCGAACCCGTACTGGGTGCCGAGCGTTTCGAGCTTGGCGCGCACCGCCTCCGCGAGATCGGGGGCGACTTTGACGACGATGCGCGGTTCCTCGGCCAGACGCGACAGGCAATCGCGGGCGAGCGCTTCGATCTCCTCGATCGCGCGCTGATCGGCCATCGCGGGCAAAAGCTTGCGCGCGATGGCGCCCATCGCGGTGACGGCCCCGGCGGCGGCTTCCTCGCGCGCGCGGTGGGCGGCTTCGACCGCTTCGGGCAGCGTGGCCCCGATGGCGGCGAGCGCTTGCGCGGTGAGCGACGCGGCGTCGGACAAAGCTTCCGCCTTGCCTTGTTCGTAGCCGGCGAGCTTGCCTTCCTCGAACGCGTTCTTCTTGAAGATATCGACTTCGGCTTCGGAGAAGTGCTTGGGTTTGCGGCGCACGACGACCGGGGCGGGCTGCCCGTCTTCGCCGACGGCGCCCGTGAATTCTTCTTCGAACAGGAATTTGCTGATGGCGGGCATCGCGTTTCCTTAGACCGAGAGCCGAACGGCGGTTTCGCTGGCGAAGCGATCGATCAACGCTTCGAGTTCCGATGCGTCGAGCGGCTCGAGCGTTTTCATGGCACCCGTGAGGGCCGAAAGCTCGTTCGCGTCCAAGGCGGCGGCGAGACGCGACGCGGCTTCTTCGTCGAGGGCGAGCAGCAACGCGGCGGCGCGTTGCGCCCCTTGCGGGTTCACGCGGCGGCGCGGGGCCGGGTTCGTTGTGCGATATTGCGGAAGGGTCATGTGTCTATGCGCCTATCCGATCAGGTTTCCTGGTACATCCAGGTGCGAAGAATGGCGACGGCCTCTTCGGGATGTTTCTCGACGATCTCGCCGATCTTCTTGATCGACGAGGCGCGCACGCGGCCTTCGACCTGGGCGATGTCGATCATCTGTTCGATCTCGCTGGGGCCTTCCATGCCGGGGGCGGGACCGCCCAAGGCGCCGGGCATGCCGCCCGCACCGCCGGGCAGAAGCTGGGCTTGCGCCGCCGCTTGTTCGGCCGCCGCGCGTTCCTGTTCGCGCTTCTCCTGCGCCGATTTCAGCACGTGGTTGATGATCGGGCGCGCGACCAGCAGGATGACCAGCAGCGCCACGATCGCCATCACGAAGACTTCGGCGATGCGCATGATGTCCTGCTTCGAGAAATCGAACAGGCCGGGCTCGGTCGTTTCGACGGGCAGTTCCTCGGGCGCGTAGAATTGCAGATTGACGAGTTCGAGCGTGTCGCCGCGACGCTGGTCGTAGCCGACGGCGCTGCGCACCAGCGACGTCAAACGCTGCATTTCCTCTTCCGAGCGCGGCTGCCATTGGCGTTCGCCGCCCGTCCCGGTCGTGTTGCCGTCGACCAGCACGGCGGCGGTCAGGCGGCGGATCACGCCCTGTTCGCGGATATGCTGCGTCACCGTCTTGGTGATTTCGAAGTTCGTCGTTTCCTCGGTGCGCGTCCCGCGATTGGTGGTGCGGGGCCCGCCGGAATCCTGGCCGCTGTCGGGCAGGTTGTTCTGCACCGTGACTTGGGCGGCCTGTTCGGAGGCTTCGTTGTTCTCGTTGACCGTCTGGGTCGAGCGCACGACCTGGCCGTCGGGATCGAAGCTTTCCTTGTTGGTGACGATGCGGTCGAAATCGAGATCGATCGACACTTCCGCGCGCACCTTGCCGGGGCCGACGACGCGCTCGAGCACGGTTTCGATGGTGCGCGACAGGCGTTGTTCGTAGCCGCGGCGCAGTTCTTCGGCAGAGTTGTTGAGCGCCGAGGGATCGTCGCCTTCGGCTTGGCCGCGCGCCAGCAGATTGCCGCGATCGTCGATCACCGACACGCGCACGGGACGAAGCCCCGGCACCGCGGCGGCGACCAGCGATTGGATCGCCTGGACCTGCTGGCGGGGCAGGCGGTTATTCGCGTCGCGCATGCGGATGATGACCGATGCGGTCGGTTCCTGGCGCTCGCGGTTGAACAGGTCGCGGCGCGGCACGACCAAATGCACGCGCGCGTTCTGCACGGGCTGCAACGCGCTGATCGTGCGCGCGAGCTCGCCTTCGAGCGCGCGCACCTGATTCAGCTGCTGCATGAAGTTGGTCTGGCCGAGCGCTTCGCCTCGGTCGAAGATCTCGTAGCCGATCGAGCCGCCGCGCGGGATACCCGCCTCGGCGAAGCTCAAGCGCAGGCGCAGGACGCGATCGTCCGGCACCATGATGGTGTTGCCGCCATTGCGCAGCTCGAACGGAACCTGCTGCTGCTCCAGGCGCGCGGTAATCTGTGCCGCATCTTGGGGCGCCAGGTCGCTATAAAGCAGGCCCATCGGCGGCTGAGACAGCCGCATGGAAAAGAAAAAGAAAAATCCCAGCAGGCCGACCGCTACCGCGCCCAGCAAGGACAAGCGCAGCGGCCCCAATTGCCGCAAAGTCTCGCCGAATCCGCCCATTTTGCTCTTCCCTCGACCGGCTGGCCCGATTTCGCGCGAAATCGAGCTAACTGCCCGAAAAACCAATCAAAGTTTGGAAAACGATGGCACCGGAATTGGCGCAATTTTATCCAAACTTTGATAAGTATCGTAGGGAAGATGCGTGAAGAGAAGGTTAATACCCGGCAGAATTTTCCCACCAAGTAGGAAATTTTTGCCGATTCACGAAGACTCTAGCGGCAGACTCTAGAGTCGAATTGGAGCGTTAACTTTCGTCTTTCGCCCGGTACTCCTTCAGCCGCGTCGTCCGCAGCCCTCGCGTTCCGTGGCGCTCGATCAGCCGCTGCCAGGATTGGAATTCCTCGGCCGACAGCGAATAGGTCCGGCAGGCTTCTTCGGCCGTCAATTGGCCGGCTTTGACGGCTTCGACGATCGCGGCTTTGCGCCGGACCACCCAACGCTGGGTGCCGGGGGCCGGCAAGGCGATTGGCTTGCGGTTCGAAGATACCACTTTTTGTTCCGCAATGCGGAATGATGACGCGCCGAACGCGGCAAGGGGATGTGAAGATGTTTCGGACATGAACTCGGCGGCGGCGCCGTCATAGGGGCGGAATTCGTCGGACTCTAGGGGAAGCGCACTTAAGCAATCGTTGACGTCGTCGGTCTTCATCCGGGCTCTCCGGGCTTGAGGCAATCGTGCGGGCACAACAATAAAGTCAGCGTCAAATCGCGGCGGCCGAGCGTGTAGCGCTTGCACCGTCCGCAGTCGCGCAGCCACGCGGAAGGATCGCGCGCCACGATGGGGTCGAGCGCGCCGATCGCCGCGAACGGGGCGGGGCGCACGCGCGACATGGCCGGCTCGTCGGCATGCGGGTCGGGATCCGACCGCCAGCCGGCGCCGGGCACGAAGCGCCACAGGAATTCGTATTCGGCGCGCACGCCGCCGTCGTCCATGACCGCGAAGCCGGTGGCGACGGGTTTGCGCGCGTTTTCGTCCGGGGCGGGCAGCAGCCGTTCCCAAGCTTGGGCGGAATGGCGCAGCAGCAGCGGCTCCACGACCAGCGGCTTGCCGCCTTGCGTCGCGCGCCACACCAGCACATGCGTTTCGCCGCCCCGCGGCAGCTTGACCTGATAGGCGCCATCCGTCCGCCAATCGCCGCTCGCCGCGCGCTGGGCATTCGCGTCGGTCCACAAGGGTTCGGCGAAACCTTCGAGCAGCTTGGCGAAGGACGCACCGCCCGCACGCCAACCCGCCGCCTCGCGCGCGGCGAGGCTGGCGGCGGCCAAAGCCGCGGCGTGGGCGATGCGCGTCGACATTCGCTAGGCCTCCGCTCAGCTCGACGAAGCGGGCGTGCCGCGCACGGCGCCAAGCTGGCTCAGCGGCAGGGTCACGCCGTCGATCGTCAGCATCGTGGCGCCGCCGATGAAGCGGACATCCGACACGACGCCGGTGATGATCGTGCTGACCTGGATGTTCTCGGCCGCGTAGCCTTGCGCGACCACTTCGACCTTGTAGTCGCCATCGGGCAATTGCGCGCCGGTATCGGACTTGCCGTTCCACTGCACGGCGTTGCGCCCGGCGTCGTTGTCGCCTTCCAAGCGGCGAACCAGCTTGCCGTCCTTGTCGTAGATGTTGACGATCGTGCGCGCGGCGGTGTCGGCCAACTGATAGGTGACCACGCCTTCGCCGCCGACCAAGCCGACCACGTCGCCGTTCACGTCGACGGTCTTGCCGATATAGCTGACCGCGTTGCCGGCCTGCGAGCTCTTCTGCAGCGCGATCAACGTTTCCAGGTTCTGGTTCTGGCGGATCGACTGTTCGACCGACGAGAACTGGACGAGCTGTTGGGTGAACTGCGTCGTGTCCATCGGCGACAGCGGGTTCTGGTTCTGCAACTGCGAGGTCAGCAGTTTCAGAAACGTGTCGAAGTTCTTGCCGAAGGTCGCGGCGGAAGCCGCCGAAGCGCCGGTTGCGGCGCCGCCGCTGGTATAGTTGGTCGTGATGGAGCCGGACATGGTTCTATCTCCTTAAAATCAGACGGCCAGATCGAGGCCGCCGGCGGCCCGGCGGGCCGCGCGGTAATTGGCTTGGATGGGAGCGGGGGCGGCGCCGGCCGAATTGTCGGCGGTATCGTCGCCCCAATTGGCGCGGCCACGCTGTTCGCGGCCCAGATCGGCGAAGGCTTGCGCGTTCTCGCGATTGTCGCCGCGCATCGAGAAGTTCAGGCCGCCCGCATCGGGCTTGAGACCGGCTTCCTGCAACGCGCGTTCGAGCTGGCGGCTGTCGTTGCGCAAGGCTTCGAGCGTGTGGGCCTGTTCGGCGGCGAAGGAAGCGCGCAGCGTGCCGTCGCGGCCGACTTCGAGTTTGACGTCGATGCGGCCGAGCTCGGTCGGGTTGAGGCGGATCGTGATCTGGTTGTGGCCGTCGTCGACCGCCTTGCGGACATGGACGGCGACTTGTTCATGCGGCGGCACGACCGGCATACGCGGCTTCGTCTCGCTCGCGGCTTGCGCCGACTGCGTTCCTTGCGCGCGGTCGAGCGCCTGGCCGAACATCGGATTGGCGTCGGCGGGCTTGGCGTTCGCTTTGGCCTTGTCGTCGCCGGGCAACGCCGCGTTCGCGGCCTTGTCGGCGTCGAGCGCGATCTCGCCGTTACCGGCTTGCGCTTGCGCGCTCGCCTGTACGGCCAGCGCCACGACGGGGGCGACCGGTGCCGCCATCGCCATCGGCTGCGACATGGTGACGATCATCTGACCCTTGGCGTCGGCTTTCGCATCGGCCTTGGCTTCCGCTTTGGCCTCGCCATCGTCGTTCGCGGCGGCGGCGACCATCGCGGCGGGGTTGGCGGCACCGCGCATGACGAAGTCGGCGAAATCCTCTTCGACCGCTTCGGCGGTTTGCGGCTTCATGCCGGGATGGGTGCCGGCGGCGAGTTCGAGCTGTTGCTTGGCGGCCTTGGCGTCGGCACCGGCGGCGGCGACGGCTTCGCCGCCCTCGACCGGGGTCTCACCCGCTTCGCCGTTCATCTTGGCCATCATCAGGCCGATCTGGTGCGCGGCGGCGAGGGCCGACATCTTCACGAGTTCGGGCGACACGCCGGTCGAGGCGTTCGCGTCGGCATCGGCCGTATCGATCGTGGCTTGGGTGTCCTTGTCGACGCTCGCCTCGTCGGCGGGGGCGTTGTCGGCCGGCTTGGCGGCGACGACATCCGTATCCTTCGCGTCGGTATCCTTCGCGGGCTCGGCCTTGTCGGAGACGGGTTTCTCGGCGACGGCTTTTTCCGCGCGCGCCTTATCCGCATGCGCCTTCTCGGTATTTGCGGGGCGCTCGCTCTTCTCGGGACGCTCCGTCTTTTCCGGACGCTCGCTGCGCTCGGGCCGCTCGGCGCGTTCCGGGCGCTCGTGGCGGTCGTTGCGCTGCGGGCGCGCGGCGAAATCGTCGTTGCGCGTTTCGCGGCGTGCGTGGGCAGGGGTTGCCGAACGCGACTTGTTATCCGCCTGGCCCAGCAACTGGGCGAAGCGCTCGCCCGAATTGTCAGCGAAGCGGCGGGGCTGGTTGGCAGCGCCGTTGTCGGTACGCAGCAGGGTCTCGAGGGCGGACAAATCCATTGGTGCGAACTCGCGTTCGGGGTTTTTGGTCTCCCCCTTCTCAGCAAGCCCGAGGCCAATCCCTAACGCATTGAAATAACGCGATTTACGCTCCGGCCAAGGCGGCGGAAAAGGCCTGCGCGGAAGAATTCACCCGGCAGTTTTTTCCCGTTCGCGCGCATCGGCCATCGCCAGAAACGCGCCGTCGAGATCGCGCGCGAAGCGTTGCGCGTCGCAAAGCATGCTGGCGCATATTTCGTTACGCAATGTCGCGCGCTTGCCCGTATCGCGCGCGAGATCGACCGCGAGACGTATATAGGTGTCGCCATCGCCCGCGATCCATTCGGGATGCCCGGCACGGGTGAGCAGGGCGGCCGCCGTGCGGCCCGCCGGCCGCGTTCCCAAAAGCGTGACGACCGGCACGCCCATCGCCAACGCCTCGCAGGTCGTCGTGACACCGTTATAGGGGAAGGTGTCGAGCGCCACGTCGATGCCGTTATAGAGGTCGAGATGGGCGCGCGGATTTTCGACCCGCGACAGCAGCATCACGCGATCGCGCGCGACGCCGAGCTTTTCGAGTTGCGCATGCGCCGCCGCGGCGACCGCCCGGTCGGCCAGCGCGCGATTTTTAAGAACGAGCCGCGCTTCGGGGATCCGGCGCAGGATTTCCGCCCACAGCGCCAAGCACGGTGCGGAATGCTTCGGCCAGATGTTGAACGAGCCGAATACCGGCGCGGGATTGGCGCGCGCGCGGGGCTCGGGCGTGCCCTCGGGCAGCGAGTAGCAATGAATGCCGTGCGGCAGCAGCCATGGCGCTTCCGGCCCCGATTGCGGATCGGGATCGCAAATCGCGTCGCTCAAGCGCCAATCGATCGCGGGCAAGCCGGTGGGATCGGCATAGCCAAGCCAGCTTGCCTGCACCGGCGCCGGGCGGCGCGCGAACACGTCCAGCCGATTGCCGGCGGTATGGCCCGCAAGATCGACCAGGACGTCGATCCCGTCTTCGCGGATGCGCGCGGCGACGGCGTCCGCACTCTGGCCGATCGTCGTGCGCCAGACGTCGAAGCCGGGTTTCAGCTTGGCGCTGATCGCGTCTTCGTTGGCGAGCTCGGAATAGGCGTAGAGCGCGATCTTGTCCTTCGCGCGCGCGGCGAGATAGGGCAGCAGGAACCACGCGACCGAATGCGAACGCAGATCGGGCGAGACGAATCCCACACGCAATTTGCCGTCGCGTTTGCGCATCGCGGGGGCGGGCGGCGTTTGCGGATAGTAACGCATCGCCCATTTCGCGGCGGCGTCGCGCGCCTGTTCGCGCGTGATCGCGGGATCGAACAGCCTGGCGTAAAGCGCGTTGGCGCCGGCGATCGGATCGCCGGCGATCGCCTCCCATTCGTCGCGCGCGGCTTGCGCATCGCCCGAATCGAGAATCGCGGCGGCGAGGTTGGAGCGTGCGGGGCCGTGGCCGGGATCGGCCTTCAAGGCGGCAAGGCACGCCGCGCGCGCGTCCGAAATATCGCCGCGCTCGGCCAGCATGGCACCGAGATTGGCCAGCGTGATCGCGTTGCCCGGTTCCAGTTCCGCCGCGCGTTTCAACGCTTCGATGGCACCGTCGATATCGCCCATCGCGCGGCGCGCATTGCCGAGATTGGCGACCAGCGGGCCCCAGCCGCATTCGGCGGCGGGGGCGAGAACGCCCAAGGCCTCCGCCGCGCGGCCGAGATCGAGCAAGGCCGCACCCAAGCCGTTGATCGCCGCGATCTCGCCCGGTGCCAGGGCCAGCACGCGGCGATAATCGTCGATCGCGGCGGCGGCATCGCCTTGCGCGTGCTTGGCCAGCGCCAAGCCCAGCCACGCTTGCACGTCGCCGGGATTGCCGGTGGCGAGGATCGTGAAATGCGCGATCGCGGCGGCGTTGTCGCCGCCGGTTAAAGCGGCGCGGGCCAGCATCGCGCGGGCGGGGGCGAGATTGGGATCGAGCGTCAACGCGGTGTGCGCCGCGGCAAGGGCGGCGGCATTCTGGCCCAGGGCGATCAGCACATTGGCGCGGTTGAGATGGAAGGGCGCTACCCGGGGCGACAGCGTTATCGCGCGATCGATTTGGGCGAGGCCCTCGACCGCGTGTCCCGCCTGATACAGCAGCACGCCCAGCAGATGGGGAATGGCGGGATCGGACGGCGCGGCGGATTGCGCTTCCATATAAAGCGCATGCGCTTCGTTGAGACGTCCGGCCTGATGATGGGCCATCGCCTGGGCAAGAATCGATTCGGCCATGCGTCGATTATAAGGACGGGTGCAAATTCCCGCGCTTTCCCTTAAGCTTATCGTTAATCTATTCGCGCATTCTATAAGGCGCGGAGATCGGGGGCGGGTGCCCCCGGCGACAGAACGGGATCCAAGGGGTCGAAGATGAGCGGCTACCAGGCTTACGGTAAAGTGCAGAACGCGACCGAGAATCCGCGTTCGCTGGAATATCGCCTGCTGGGACAGGTGACCGCCGCCCTGACCAAGGCGCGCGACGCCGGCAAGCGCGGCACGTCGGATTTCGTCGACGCCATGCTGTGGAACAAGAAGGTGTGGGACGCCTTCATCGTCGACCTGTCGAGCGAGGGCAACAAGCTGCCCAAGGAATTGCGCGCCCAAATCATCGGGATCGGCCTGTGGGTCGGCCGCGAAACCATCCAGGTGCTGGACGGGACGGGCGATATCGACTCCCTGATCAACGTCAACAAGACGATCATGGAAGGCCTCGCCCCGCAGACCGGTGCTGCGGCGAGCGCCGCCCCGGCCTCGGCCGCAGCCCCCGCCGGCCGCCCGGTCGCCGGGATCGGGTCGGTCAGCGCCTAAGCGCCTCCTGCCCAACGCATCGAAAAGGCCGCCGGCATCCCCGGCGGCCTTTTTCGTTTGGGCGTTTGGGTAGCCGGGCAATCCCGGCCCTACGACCGGCAATTCCTGCCGGGCGGGACCTGCAGTTTTGGCCCCGAATGGTGAATCGCTTTTAACCAGCCCATTGAAATGTAACGATTTCCGTCCTGGCACGCGCGTTGCGAATTCCTTGGCAAGCCCGACGGCGGATCTTCCGACCGGCGGGCACTTTGGAGATCGAAAATGTCGTTGTCCGCCGCCCTTAACTCGTCGCTGAGCTCGCTGCTGACCCTGCAGCAGCAGTCGCGTGTGGCGTCGGCCAACGTCGCGAACGCGCAGACCCCCGGTTACACCCGCAAGAACGTCAACCTGATCACCCCGGCGGTCCAAGGCTTGCCGACGGGCGTCGCGGTCCAGTCGGTGACGCGCGCGATAAACCAGACGCTCCAGAACGAACTTTATGCGCGCAATTCCGAAGCCGCCGCCAACGCGGTGCAGCAGCAGTATCTGGAGCGTATCGGCTCGTTCCTCAGCGTGCAGGACGGCACGCCGCGCGTGACCACCATGTATCAGGCCTTCCAGCAGGCGTGGAAGGACTACGAAGCCAACCCGGAAAACGCGACGCTCGCGCGCGCGGTTTCGACGCAAGGCCAGTTGCTGGCGACGGAGATCAACAACCTCGCCGCCCAGCCCCAGCAGATCGACGCGCTGATCCAGACCGACATCAACCAGAATCTGACGCAGCTCAACCAGCTCGTCACGCAGGCTTACTCGATCAATTCGCAGCTCGTGAACCAATCGTCCACGGGCCAGCCGATCGGCGAGCTGCAGGACCAGATGGACCAGATCGTCTCGCAGATCTCGAAGATCACCAAGGTCCAGGTGCTCGGCACCGGCACCGCGGCGCTGCAGGTTCTGACGGCCGGCGGCCAGACGCTGGTTTCCGGCGCCGTGCCGCCCAGCTTCAGCTACAACCCGAACACCAACCAGATCCAGGTCACGATCAACGGTGGCACGCAGCCCGTTCAGAACACGGCCTTCGCGGGCGGCCAGCTCGACGCGCTGCTGCGCTTGCGCGCGGGCTACGAAAGCCAAGCGTCGACCTCGACCTTCTCGCAGACCGTGATGGGCTCGTCCGAGCCTTCCGACGGCGCGTTGCGCAAATACGTCAACCAGATCGACGCGATCGCCAACCAGATCGCGTACACGGTCAACTCGACCTACAACAAGAGCGCGTCCTACGGCAACGAACTGGCCGCGAACTTCTTCACCTTCTCGACCTTGGCGATCCCCGCCTCGACGACGACGGCGACGACCGTCACGACGGGCACGGCCTCCACCGGCACGGCGGGCGGCGGGTTGACCGACGGTGCCGCCGCGTTCGGCGCGCTGACGCCGACGGCGACCAACTACTACCGCGTCACGATCACCGACGGTCTGGGCAAGGGCTCGTCCGCGATCATCACCGCCAACACCGCGACGTCGATCACGGCGCCGGGCTTGGGCGCGACCGATACGACCAGCCGCTACACGATCCAGCAGGTCACCGGGCCGTTGATGACGAACGCCGCCACCGCGGCGACGACGACGACGCTGACCGATACGACCAACACCTGGACCGCCAACGCCTTCCAGCCGACCGCGACGGGCATCGCCTATCAGGTGCGCATCATCTCCGGCACCGGGGCGGGCCAGGTCGCGCAGATCACCAGCAACACGGCGAACCAGCTGACGGTCAGCCCCGCCTTCACGACGGCGCCGGGTGCGGGCAGCGTGTACGTGATCGAACCGGCCTACGGCAACAACCCGCCGTCGGCGTCGATGCTGCAGATCAACCCGACGCTGGCCAACGGTGCGGTGAAGACCAAGGCGGGTGCGGCCGGCGACATGTCGCAAGCGCTGAACCTGACCGCGTCGGCGACCTTCGATCCGATCCCGATCCCGACCGGCGTTGCCGCGCTGAACAACACCGGCATCGTGTCGGGCGCCATGACCATCGCCAACACGATCGGCTCTTCCGTGTCCTACACCGCGCGTTCGATCGCCGGGTCGCAGAACACGGCCGACTATTCCGAAACGCTGCGTCACCAGACCGATCAGAGCTACCGCAACACGGTGGGCGTCTCGATCGACCAGGAAATGGCCAATCTGGTGACGTTGCAGAACGCTTATCAGGCGTCCGCGCAGGTGCTGCAAACGGTGCGCACCATGTTCGACACGCTCATCAATCTGGGAAGGGGCTAATCCATGGCCGGCAGCATCACGGGCGTGACCAATCTCGCGCAGCTGCTTGACACGCAGCGCATTCTTTCGAGCCAGCAGACCGAACTCGGCCAGCTGCAGAAGGAATTGTCGACGGGGCGCAAACGCGACGGCCTGATCGGCGTGGCTTTGTCCAGCTTCCAGCAGCAGGGCTTGGCGTCGGACGCGCTGCGCTATCAGCAGTACCGTCAGATCACCGTCCAATCGACGATCTACACCCGCGCGATCGATGCGACGCAGTACCGCACCGATCTCTACGCCAAGTCGATCCAGTCGATGCAGGACATCGCCAACGACATGCGCTCGGAACTGCTGAAGGCGCAGTCGACGACGCCGGCGACCTACGGCGTGCAGGCGGCGTTGATCGACGGCGCGCTCAACCGCATCCAGTCGATCATGAATACGACCGACGGCCAGCGTTACGTCTTCGCGGGCAATGCCTACAGCACCGCGCCGATGAAACAGTTGACGGGCCTCGACAACGCGGCCCTCGTCAACGGCGTCAACGGTTTCGCCGCCGCGACCAACTCGCCGCCGCGCAACGCGACCTACGCCAACGCCGTGCAGTCCGTGCCGTTCACCTCGCCGGTCAACACCGCGCAATTCGCGGGCGACGGCAACACGAACGTGCCCGGTTATATCAACGCCGCGCTGGATCAGGCGGCGCCTTCGACCGCGACGGGCGAATGGGTCTACACCCAGACGCGCATCTCGGTGTCGGACAGCCTGAACGTCGATTTCGGCATCAGCGCCACGCATGGCGCGTTCCAGAACCTGATCAACGGCCTGCGCAACTTCAAAATGGCGCTGCGCTGGGCCCAGAACACGCCGAACACCTATTTGCAGCAGGATCCTTCGGGCAACGCGCAGCAATACTACGCGCAAGCCCAGGCGCAGTTGCAGCGCGCGGTGCTCGACCTCGGCAACGTCGCGGGCACCAACGGCGCCAACCAGGCGCTGTTGAAGGACATCCGCTCGATCCAGGAGGACACCGTCACCTCCACCACGATTTCGGCGGACAAGATCGTCGCCGTCGATATCGGCGAAGTCGGCACGAAGATCAAAGGCGTGCAGGCGTCGCTCGAAGCCAGCTACATCACAACCCGCGACTTGCTTAACCTCAACCTCGCCAAATTCCTGCGATAACGCCGGATATTCATTCAAAAAATAGGAGCACGAAACCATGGCAACCGTAGCAATGAATTCCGCGATTAGCGGATTGAACGCCTTCCAAACCGCGATCAACTATATTTCCGACAACGTCGCCAACTCGCAGACGATCGGCTTCAAGCGCATCGACGCCAATTTCTCGAGCTATGTCTCGGCGTCGTCGCAGCGCTTCTTCAATCCGGGCGGCGCCACGGCGCGCCCCGACTTCGTGAACTCGCTGCAGGGCACGATCATCCAGGACGCTTCGCCCACCTCGATCGCGATCGCGGGCGCGGGCTGGCTGCCCGTCGAAGACGGTGCGACCAACGCGTCGGGCTTCAGCGGCAACAACATCCGCCAGTTCACGCGCCGCGGCGATTTCTCGCTCGACCAGAACAGCTACATGGTCAACGGTGCGGGCAAGTATCTGTTCGCGCGCTCGGTGCCGCGCCCCACGACCGCGGTGCCCAACCCGCAGCCCAACCAGGGCTCGCTGGTGCCCGTGCAGATCAACACCTCGCAGTTGCCGGCCCTTGCGACGGCCAACGCGACCTACGCCGCGAACATCCCGTCCAACGCGGTGGCCGGCACGACGTTCAACGGCGGCACGATCACCATCACCGACGCCAACGGTGCGGCACAGCCCGTGTCGGTGACCTGGTACAACCGCACGACCGCCGGCGGCACGCTGCCCGGCGTTGCCGCGAGCACGACGACCGGTACCAACGCGATCGCCGCGTCCGCCGCCGCGACGGTGCCGCAATGGCGCGCGGTGCTGACCGTGCCGACCAGCTCGCCCAACAACTACGAATCGATCGCGCTCGATTTCTCCTTCGGCACGACGACGACGACGGCGGGCTTGCTCACCGGCATCACCGTTGCGGGCACGACCGCGCCGGGTACGCAGCTCGCCGCCGCCGTCACGGCGGGTACGGGCCGCGTCGTGCTCAGCTACGGCGCGCCTTCGCTGACGGCGCCGCCGCCCGCGCAGTCGATCAACGTCGAGTTCGGCGCCCCCAACGCGACGGCGGGCTCGGCCTCGCAGCTCAACGTCGCCGGCGGCACGTCGCAGTTCGGCGGCACGTCGATCTCGCTGTCGAACATCCTCGCCGACGGCTACTCGGCGGGTTCGTATAACGGCCTCGCGATCGACACCAACGGCAACATCTACTCGACCTACAGCAACGGCCAGCGTCTGCGGCAGTATCAGCTGGCGCTGGGCACGTTCAACAACGCCGACGGTCTGGTCCGTCAGAACGGCGAGGCGTTCCTCGACTCGCCGGCGGCCGGTTTCATCGGCTATCAGGCGGCGTTGACCGGCCAAGCCGGCGGCGTCAACCCCAACGCTTTGGAGAATTCCAACACCGATATCGGTCAGGAGTTCACCAAAATGATCGTCGCACAGCGTTCCTACTCGGCGAACGCCCGCATGATCACCACGGCCGACGAGATGCTCCAGGAAGTGGTCAACCTGAAGCGCTGATATCGCGTCGACCGTTTCGGCTCCGTGAACTTGGGGTCGCCGGCTTTCCGGCGGCCCCTTTTTTTGCGTTCAGCGCATCCGGTAGAAATAGCGATAGGCGGTCGCAAGCCCAAGCTTGCGATAAAGCGCGATGGCGCCCGCGTTGCCCGCGGTCACTTGCAGATAGGCGCGCGTCGCCCCTTGTGCGGCCGCCCAGGCGCAGCAAGTTTGCAGCGTACGCCGCGCCAAACCCTGGCCGCGCGCCTGCGGCACGGTCAGCACTTCGAAAAATCCCAGATCGCCGCCGTCGGGCACGGCCATCGCGAAGGCGAGCGGCATGCCGTCGCGCGTCAACCGCGCGAAGCCCGTCCCCGTCACGCGATGCGCGAACATGCGCGCCAGTGCCGCGAGCGATTTGGCGTCGGCCTCGGTCGCGCGGCCGAAATCGGCAAGCCAGCCCGAGGCGACCGGATCCGCATCGATCGTCACGCCGGGATCGGCGGCGCCGTGGGGCAGGGGGCCCGTCATCACCAGGCTTTCGTCGAAGGCGGCATAGCCGCGCGCGGCGAGCGCGTCGTCGAGCCCCGGCTCGGCCAAGGGCGTGATGCGGAACACCGGCGGCAATCCGGCGGCTTCGTAATCGGCTTCGGCCGCCGCGATGCGCGCGGCCAGATCGCCGGTTCCCGGCGCCACCGGATTGATCGAGTTGGCACGCTTGGTATGGCCGTCGGCGAAGCGCATCACCCAGCCGTCGCGCGTGACCATGCGCAAGGCGGGCCAGGCGGCGAAGGCGCGGCGTTCCAGCGTTTCGATCCCGCTATTGTCCATATTCGCGAATCCTCTCAATCGCTAGACTAGCGTGATGACGACGAATCTGCCGCCGGAGATCGCCGCCGCGTTCGCCGCCGCCAACGCGATCGCCTTGTCGGGCGATTGGCGCACCGCGGCCGAACGCTATCGCGCCCTGATCGCGGCGGCACCGGATTTTCCGGGCGCTTACGTCAATCTCGCATCCGTCCTGCTCGCGGGCCGCGACGCCGAAGGCGCGATGCTGACCGCCGCGAACGCCGCGACGCGGTTTCCCGGCTTCCTGCCAATCTACGCGGTGGCGGGCGAGGCGGCGTTGCAATTGGGCCAGCCTTTCGCCGCGTCGAACGGGTTCGCCGCCGCTTTGTCGGGCGGGGAAGACGCGCAATTGCGCGCCAAGCTCGCCTTGGCGCTGCAAGCGCAAGGCCGTGCCGCGGAAGCAGCGGCGAATTTCGCGCTGGCGCGTCGCATGGCCCCGGGCGATGCCGCGATCGCATCGGCCGCGTTGTTCTCCGGCCATTACGATCCGCAAATCTCGCCGGCCGAGGCGTTGGCCGATGCCGCGAATTGGCCAAGACACGCCGCGCGTGCGGCACGTCCGAACCCGTGCGATCGCGATCCCGAACGGCGCTTGCGCGTGGCCTATGTCTCGCCGGATTTCGCCAATCACTCTTGCGCCTATTTCCTCGCGCCCTTGCTCGCCTCGCATGATCGTCGGGCGGTGGAGATATTCGCCTATTCCGATGTCGCGACACCGGACGGCGTGACCGCCGCGTTCAAGGCGTTGGATCTTCAATGGCGCGACATGGCGGGCAAAAGCGACGACGCGTTCGTCGCCCAAACGCGCGACGACGGCATCGACATTCTGGTCGATTGCGCGGGCCACACGACCGGCAATCGCTTGACCGCCTTCTTGCGCCGGCCCGCGCCCGTGCAGGCGACATGGCTTGGCTATCCCGCCAGCACGGGGCTCGATTGCTTCGACGCCAGATTCGTCGATGCGATCACCGATCCCGACGGCGCTTTGGCAAGCGAGGAATTGGTGCGCGTCGCGGGTGGGTTCCTTGCCTATCTGCCGCCGCCCTTCGCGCCCGAGCCGGGGCCATCGCCGTTCGAAGCTTCGGGGCGGATCACCTTCGGCTCGTTCAACAACCTGCCTAAGATCACGCCGCGCGTCGTGGCGATGTGGGCGCAAACCTTGCGCGCGGTGCCGGACTCGCGGTTGATCGTGAAGGCCAAGGGGCTGGACGAACCCGCGACGCGCGAACGCTACGCGGCGATGTTCGGCGTGCACGGGCTGGACGGATCGCGCGTCGAATTCGTCGGCTTCGTCGGCGACATCGCGGCGCATATCGCGCGCTATCGCGCGATCGACGTGGCGCTCGATACGTTTCCTTACAACGGCACGACCACGACCTGCGAAGCCTTGTGGATGGGCGTGCCGGTGGTGACGCTGGCGGGCGACCGCCATGCCGCCAGGGTCGGGGCGTCGCTGCTCGACCGGGTCGGGCTGGGCGATCTCGTCGCCGCCGATCCGGCCGATTTCGCGCGAATCGCCGCCGGCCTTGCGGCCGACCGCAAACGGCTTGCCGCATTGCGGGCGGGTTTGCGGGCGCGCATGGCGGCCTCGCCGCTCTGCGACGGGCGGCGGCTGGCGCGCGAATTCGAGGCGGCCTATCGTCGCTTATGGCAGCGGGTTGTCAGCGCGGACGGGATGCTATAATTCCCCGGTTGGCGCCATCGCCGAGGAGTCCCCATGCCGCTCGTTCTTCGTCTCAATCCCGCCGAAAAGATCATCATCAACGGGGTGGTGATCGAGAACACCGGCGGTCTGGCTATGCTCGCGATCCGCAATCGCGGCAACATCCTGCGCCAAAAAGACATTCTTCAATTGGACGAGGCCGCGACGCCGGCTTTGCGCGTCTATTACACGCTGCAATGCCTCTATCTCTTCCCGGACGAGATCAAGGCCTATTCCGAAGCGCTGCACCAGTTCATGAACGATTTCGAGCAGGCGGCCCCCGCCTCGAAGCCGATCATCGATGCGCTGCGCGCGCGGGTGGAAAAGGGCGAGCTTTACCCCGGCCTCAAAGACGCCAAGCGCCTGATCAAGTTCGAGTGGGATCTGGTCGGCACGACGACCGAGAAGGGCAAGATGCTGCTCCAGGGCTCGGAAGGTAAGTCCAAGCAGCGCGCGATGGCCGATAGCGAGGAAGTCGAATAATCGCACTTTATCTAAGTTATTGATTTTAAACACATACGAAAATATGTTTAATTTTATCTAATTTGTTGGCACTTGCCCTGGCCGATAAACTTCGTTACATTGCCTTGGTCGATCGAGAACGATCGCGAAGGAGGATGACATGGCCGGTTCTATTTCTGGTGGAATGACCGCCGTCGTCGCCTGGAAGCAGCTCGAGAAAACGGGCGAGGCCCAGCGCGCACGGTGGGAAAAGCAGCCGTCGATTCAGCGGGAGATCGAGTACGTCAAAGCCTTCGCGTCGAAGGTCAAGGACGTCGATCAGCTGCTGAACGATCGCCGATTCATGAATTTCGCGCTTTCCGCGTTCCAGCTGGAAAGCGAGGTCGACAAGAAGGGCTTGCTGCGCAAGGTCCTGACGTCGGATCTCAGCAATATCGATTCCTACGCGAACCGGATGAACGATCCCCGGTTCGTCGAGCTCACGCAGCGTCTCGACCTCAAGAATATGGGCGTCAAGAACGTGAAGGACGAGGCGGTGATCAATTCGCTGATCACCCGTTATATGAAGAACGAATTCGACAAGGCCCAGGGCAACGCCACGCCGGGCTTGCGCGAAGCGATCTATTTCAAGGAGAACGCGGGCACGGTCAAAAGCCCGTGGGACGTTCTCGGCAACAAGATCCTGCGCGAAGTCGTGACCAAGGCCTTCGACATTCCCCGGGAATTCGCGGTGCAGGGCGTGGAAGCCCAGGCGACGGCGCTGGCCCGCAAGGTCGACATCACGAAGTTGAAGGATCCCAAATTCGTCGATCGGGTCATCCAGACCTATCTGATGAAGGTCGACCAGGAGACGTCGCAAGCCAACGGGTTGGGCGCCAACATGTACGCCGGGCTGCTGACACCGCTGATGGACGGCGGCAACGGGGTGCTCGACCTGCTGCAAGGGCTCGCCCGCCGCTGAACTTGACCTTTCGTGGTAGAATCCTCCGATTCGCACCACGGGCCGGGCGGGACCGTCCGGTTCAAAAGGGATACGCCGATGTCCGATGAAGCTTTTAACGTCGCAAGCACCGACCAGGAACGCCTGGCGGCGCTGAGGGTTGTCGCCGACGCGCTGGAAGAAGGCATGCGCCAAGGCATGGGCCGCGACACGCTAAGCGTCGCGTGTTTCACGGTCGTGCTGCAGATGCTGGTCGAAGTCTACGGCCGCGACGCGGTCCGCGTCGTGCTGCGCGACATGAACGACCGCGTGGGTGCGGGCGAGTTCGGCTGAGCCGCTTCGCTCACGCTTTCTCCGCCGAGGTTTTCTGGGCCCAGGCGATCGCGCCGGGAACGGCCGCACCGCTTTCGCTGCGGGTCGATTCCGGTTCGATCGCGATATTCGCGAAACCCGCCGCGCGCAGCAGGGCGGGCAACGCGTCCGCCGCGTGGGCGTAACGCCCCGAGGGGCGCACGCGCCAAGTCTCGCCCGATCCGCCGTCGATCAATCGCTCGACGCTGAAGGCGAGGCCGCCGCCGGCTTTCAACGCCGAAGAAGCCGCCGCCAGCACTTCCGTCAGATCGCCGAAATAGCAAAGCACGTCGGCCGCGACGATCAGGTCGTAGGCGCCTTCATGCGCTTTCAGATCGGCGATCAACTCGCCCACGCGCAATTCATCGTAGAGCTTCCGTTCGTGCGCGCGCGCGACCATGCCGCCCGACAGATCCACGCCGTCGAGGATCGCGGCGCGGGGGCGCAGCATCGGTGCGGCGAGGCCCGTCCCGCAGCCCGCATCGAGCACGCGGCCGGCGGGCAAGGGGCGGTTCAAATGCCGGGCGAGCAACCCGTCGAGCACTTGCGGGGCGCGATAATCGAGCTTGGCGAGCGTGGCCTCGAAGGTCGGTGCGAACATATCGAACGCGTCGCGGACATAGGCGTCCGGTGCCCGCGCCGCGACATCGCCGCCGGCGAGCGCGCTGGCGATATGCCGCGCGGTCGCGCTGCCCGGATGCGCATCGGCCCATTTGCGCGCAAGCGCCGCCGCTTTGGCGCCGTCGCCCGCGCGCTGCAACGCGTAGAGCGCCGTGCCGTAATTGGAATGCGCTTCGCGATGATGCGGGTTCGCGTCGATCGCCGCCTCGTATTCGCTTAAAGCTTCGTCGATGCGCCCTTGGCGCTGGAGAAGATTGCCGAGATTGTTGCGCGCGTCGACCGCGCCGGGGGCGAGCGTCAACGCGTGGCGATAATCGCTTTCGGCGTTCGCATCGTCGCCCAGCGCCGCGCGCGCGACCGCGCGATTGATCCAGCCCGGCACATGCGCGGCATCGGCGGCGATCGCGGCTTCGGCCGCGTCGCGCGCGGCGTCGAAGGATTTGGCGTCGAGCAGGATCGCGGCGCGATTGGCATGGAAGGCGGCGTTGCCGGGCAGAGCAGCGCAAGCGCGCGCGGCGAAGTCGCGCGCTTCGTCGATCCGGCCGAGGGCGCGCAAGGCCTGCGCGCCCAGATTCAACGCGTCGGGATGGTGGGGCGCCTGCGCCAGCACGGCGCGATAATCGGCGAGTGCGCCGGCCGCGTCGCCCGCCTGATGTTTGGCGAGCCCCGCGAGCATCGTCGTATGAAGATGGGCTGGATCGGACATCGGCGGATAAGCGTGTCCTGGAATCAAAACGGCGCCGGCATGTCCGGAACGATCCGGTGGGCGCGGCGCCGTCGAAAGGCGGATGGAAGGGCGTCGCCGATCAGGCGGTGCCGCGCAACCCGTCCATCACGTGCTTGTTGATGGCGATCAGCATATCCAGATCGCCGTCCGTGTGGCCGTTGATGATCATGTCGGAGTTCTTGTTCACGTAAGCGGCCAGATTGATCAGGAGCACTTTCAGCTCCTTCGGCAGCTTGTTGCGATCGTCCGACACGTCGTTGACGAAGGCGTTCCAAACGTCGCGATTATGGAAGATCGCGTCGCAGACTTGGCCGACCGATTGCGGGTCGAGCTGTTGGACGACCGTTTTCGCGTCGTTGAGCTTCTTGGTGACCAAGGTCAGCAAGCGATACTCGCGGTCGCGGTCGTTTTCGCCGGGTTTTTGAGCTGGCTCTGTCACGGGGCCTCCCTCGGGCGTTGAGTCGCCCGAATCGACAATTCCTTCGATCTTTTACCCCGTTAGGGGGAGTCGCGCCAAGTTCTGCCGCATGTTCGTGGAGAAATAGGACGCGATATCCGTTCGGGGCGCCGAAAAAAGAACGGGGGCGGCTTGCGCCACCCCCGTTTTACCTCCCCGAAGGGAAGATCGCTTAGCGGAACAGGCCCAACAGAACCGAAGGCTGCTGGTTGGCGATCGACAGCGACTGGATGCCCAGCTGCTGACGGACCTGCAACGCCTGCACCGAGGCCGAAGCCTTGCCGATATCGGCGTCGACGATGGCGCCGAGGCCGGTCGTCGTGGCGTCGACCACCGAGTTCACGAAGTTCGACTGCAGCGTCATCGTGCGGGTATCCGCAGCGTTGGCGCCGAGCGAGGCCGCGACCTGGTTGGCGAAGGTGGTGAGCGAGGTCAGCGACGCGGTGGCGGCGGTGACCGAGGACACCGAAGATTGCGCGAAGGTCGTGAACGCCGTGTGGACCGAGGACTGGCTGGTCATCGTCAGCGTCGCCGCCGAGGTGTCCGCCAGGAAGGTCTTGGCCGCCGAGTTGTTCGACAGCAAGTTCACGCCGTTGTAGCTGGCCTGCGCGATGAAGTTCGAAATCTGGTTCGTCATCGCGCTGAAGTCGGCGGCGTAGATCGTACGCTGCGAGTTGCCGATCGAACCGTCGGCGAGCTGCGTGATCTTCGCCTGGAGGTTACCGACCAGGTTGGAGATGTTGGTCAACGCGGCCTGGGTAACCGTACCGAGACCCACGCCGTTCGCGAGCGAGCCCTGCACGGCCTGGAAGGCCTGGAGGTTGCCGCGGATGCCCTGGGCAACCGAGAAGGTGGAGGCGTCGTCTTGCGCATCGGACACGCGATAGCCGGTCTGCACCTGCTTGGAGGCGACGGACAGGGCCGATTGCGTGGTGCGCAGCGAAGCGAGGGCGACGAGGGCGCCGACGTTGGTGTTAATCGAATTCGACATGATACGTGTTCCTTCCTTTCTAGGGTCTCTCCCGGCATTCTGCCGAGATAGCCAGCGAGCGCTTCCGGGATGGAATGCCCGCTCGCAAGGATTACAATACGCAAAGCTTTTCGATCTGCCAAGCGAAATTCTCTAAAATTAGAAGAAAAATTTTGACGAATACGCCGGGCATTCGATATTCGATCCGCCGATAATCTTTGCCGCATTCAGGGCCCGGGGCCGGAATTGGTCCCGTTACGACACGGTCGATCTGGTGTATGCTCAAGTAATGGAAGGGATTTCGGCGATTCTGGCGGCTGCTTCGCGCAGCCACGCGCAAGGCGATTTCGCCGATGCGGTTTCAGGTTACCGTAAACTCGTCGCGGCGGGAATCCGCGTGCCGATGTTGTTTCAAAACCTCGGTGCGGCCTGTTTCGCATTATCGGACTGGGCAGGGGCACGCGATGCCTTCGCGACGGCTCTCGAGCTGGCCGGCGACTCGCCCGACTCCGCCAAGCTGCATCTCAATCTCGGCGAAGCGCACGGCAAGCTTGGCGATTGGAACGCCGCGTCGCGCGAGTTCGTGCGCGCATCTCAGCTCGATCCCACGGATGCGGGCGCTTTCGCGCTTGCCGGCCTTGCGTTCCATCGCGCGCGCGATCTCGCCAAGGCGCAGGAATTCTATCGCGCGGCATTGAAGCTGCTGCCCGACGACGCCGCCCTTTGGAACAATTTGGGTGCCGCCGCGCAGGAAAGCGGCAATCCCGACGCCGCGATCGCTGTGTTCAAACGCGCGATCGACATCGATCCGTCGCTTGCTTCCGCGCATGCCAATCTCGGTTCCGCACTTGCCGATACGGGCGAACGCGAATCCGCACGCAATGCCTATGCGCGCGCGGTCGAGCTCGATCCGGCCAATGCCGGTGCGCGATTGGGCGCCTGTTTTGCGGAACTGCCGATCCTTTACGACAGCGCGGAACAGATCGACGTCGCGCGCGACAATTACGCCGCCGCCCTCGATCGCTTGATCGCGACAAGCGACACGACGGATCCGGCCCTTGCCGCCGCGATCGGTCAGCATCATCCGTTCTATTTGCCTTATCAGGGCCGCGACGATGCGGATTTGCAGCGCCGCTACGGGCGCTTTGCGGCGCAAGCAATGGCGAACGCCTATCCGCAATGGGCGAAGCCATTGGCGATGCCGCCGCGCGAACCGGACGGGCGTTTGCGCGTGGCGTTCGCCACCGCCTATTTCCGCAACCATTCGGTCTGGAAATTGTTTCGCGGCTGGATGGAAGGGCTCGACCGCAAACGCTTCCGCCTGATGGGCTATTGGACGTCGCCGGCCCCCGATGCCGAAACGCCCAACGCGCGCGCATGCTTCGAACGCTTCGTCGAAGGCGGGTTCGAGACGATCGCGGCCGCCCTCGAAGCCGATCGCCCGCATGTGCTGATCTATCCCGAGCTCGGCATGGATCCGATCTGCCATCGCTTGGCGAGTTTGCGCTTCGCCCCCGTTCAGGCTTTCACCTGGGGGCATCCTGAAACGACGGGGTTTCCGACGATCGATTGGTTCCTGACCAGCGATTTGATGGAACCGCCGGGCGAGGGCGCGCGCTACACCGAACGCGTCGAACGCCTGCCGGGCTTGTCGATCGACTACGCGCCGCCCGAGACGCGCGCGATACCCGATCCCGCCGCGTTCGGCTTGCGCAGCACGTCGACCAAATATCTTTGCTGCCAATCGATCTTCAAATATCTGCCGCAGGACGATGTATTGCTGGCGCGCATCGCGACGCGCATTCCGCATTCGCAATTCGTATTCGTCGGCCATCCGACGTCGCCCGCCCTTGCGGCGCGTTTCGCCGATCGCTTGCGCAAGGCGTTCAAGACGCAAGGCGTGGACCCCGCACGCCATCTCGTGTTCCTGCCCTGGCTCGACCGCCAGCGTTACGCGAGCCTCAACGCGTCTTGCGATTTGTATTTGGACTCGTTGCGCTGGTCGGGCGGCAACACGGCGCTGGAGGCCTTGGCGCAAGGCGTGCCGCTGCTGACCTGGCCGGGCGACACGATGCGGTCGCGCCATAGCTACGCGATCTTGAAGCAGCTCGGTCTCGAGGACGGGATCGCGACTTCGCCCGACGATTACGTCGCGCGTGCCGTGCGCTTCGGGCAGGACGAAGCGTCCCTCGCCGCGTATCGCGCGGCAACGCACGAAGCCTTGCCGCGACTGTGGCGCGACAAGGCACCCGTCGAAGCGCTGGCCGCTTTCATCGAACGCGAGGCCGCGTCCGCGCGATGAGCGCCGAAGCCCTTCATGCCGAAGGAACGGCGCTGCTCGCCAAGCAGGATCGCGACGGCGCGATCTTGAAATACGAAGCCGCCCTCGCGCTCGATCCGTCGCATCTGCCGTCGCTCGTCGATCTGGGTGTCGCCAAATATTGGCAGCGCGACTATGCGCGCGCGATCGAGCTGTTCACCGCGGCGTTGACGCAACGCCCCGCCGACCGCGCCATCGCGATCAACCTCGCCCACGCGCTGGCCGACGATATGAGCCATGTTGCGGCCGAACGGTTGTGGCGCGCGTTGATCGCCGACGACCCGAGCCTTGCCCACGCGCATTACCAGCTTGGCTCGGCGTTGATGTGGCAGATGCGCCATCGCGAGGCGCGCGAGGCATTCCGCCGCGCGATCGATCTGTCGCAAGGGCCCGTGCGCCGAAAGATGTGGCGCGCCTATCTCAACGCCTTCCTTTACGACGATGCGGTTCATCCGCAGGAAATCCGCAGCCGCAACGCCGAGTTCGTCGCCGAATTGCCGAAGCCCGCAACGCCGGTCGTGTTCGCCAATCCGCGCGATCCCGGCCGCAAACTGCGCATCGGCTATTCGAGCGCCGATTTCCGCGCGCATTCGGCGGCGCGCAGCTTCCGGGCGCTGTTCGAATTTCGCGACCGCGCGAATTTCGAAATCCACGTCTATTCGGAAGCGGCGACGGAAGACAGCGTGACGCACGAGTTCCGCGCGCTGGCCGATGGCTGGCGCTCGACCGTCGGTCTGGACGGGGCGCAAGCCGCCGCGATGATCCGCAACGACGGCATCGACGTGCTGGTGACGATGGCCCAGCATTTCGACGACAACCGGCTCGACATTCCGGTGATGCGCGCAGCCCCCGTGCAGATCAACGCCTTCGACGTGGCGACCAGCGGCAGCGACGTGTTCGACGCGTTCCTGGCCGAGCCGACGATGGCCGCCGCGCGCGGCGACGCCTTCACCGAACGCGTGATGCGCTCGCGCCGCGTTTATGTTCATGCACCCCTCGAAGCGGCCCCGCCGGTCGCAGCGCCGCCAAGTGCTGCGGGCGCCAGTATCGCTTTCGGTTCGGCCAACAACCCGATTAAGATATCGGGCCGTGCGATCATGCTGTGGGCGCGCGTTCTTGCCGCCGTGCCCGGATCGACGCTGCGGCTCAAATTCTACAACGCCTATCGCGAGGAGGCGACGCGCCTCGGCCTGCTCAACCGTTTCGCGGCGCACGGGATCGATCCTGCGCGCATCGTCTTCGAACTCGGCGGGGTGGAGACGGACGGCCATCTGCGCTTCTACGAACGCGTCGATGTGGCGCTGGACGCGACCCCCTTCACCGGCTCGACCACGACGTTCGAGGCGCTGTGGATGGGCGTGCCGGTCGTCACGCCGCCGGGGCGCACCATTTTGTCGCGTTGGACCGCCGGCATGCTGACGCGCGTCGGCCGTGCCGATCTGATCGCGACCAGCGACGATCATTTCGTGGCGCTGGCGGCCGAACAAGCGGCGACGGCCAAGCACCAGGATCGCGCGGCGTTGCGCGAGGCGGTGCGTCAATCCGCGCTGTGCGATCCGCGCGCCCAGGCGCGGGATTTCGAGCGCATCTATCGCGCTTTGTGGCGGCGCTATTGCGCCAAGGCCGGCGCGTGAGCGTCGTCGCGACATTGCGTGAAGGAATTGCCGCGCATGGGCGCGGCGACAAACACGCGGCCTTGGCATTGTTTGCGCAAGCCGCCATCGCCGAACCCGGCAATGCCGATGCGGCCTATCTGCAGGGGTTCGTGTTGTCGGAGTTGGGGCGCGACGGCGAAGCGCTGGCCCCTCTGGAGCGCGCGGTGGCGCTTGCGCCCGGTAACGCGGCCTATCGCGGCGCCTTGGCGTTGTGCCTGAAAGGCCTCGGCCGGATCGCCGACGCGCGCGCCGAGTTCGAGCGCGCGCTCGCGCTGGCGCCGAACGATGCGGCGCTTGTGTTCAACTATGCCAATACGCTCGACGGCGACGCGGCCGTCGCGGCTTATGCGCGTGTACTCGCGCTTGATCCAGCGCATGCCGGCGCCAGGCTCAATCGCGGCAATGCGCTCGCAGGGCTGGCGCGTTGGCGCGATGCCTTCGACGATTACGCGCAACTGCCCGGCGATAAGCGTGCGTTGATCGGCTTGGCAGGGGCGGCATTGCATCTCGGCCGCGCCAACGTCGCGCAAGATGCGGCGCAAGCCGCAATCGGCTTCGGTGACGATCCGAACGCGTGGTTCAATCTCGCCGTGGCGCTCGGCATGCTCGGCCGCGTGGACGAAGCCCTCGCGGCGTTCGATAAGGCGGGGATCGATCCCAAGATCGCGCCGGCCAAAGCGACGGCGTTGAACCGCGCGCATCGCTATGACGACGCATTGGCGGCGCTGGCGGGGGCCGCACCCAGCTTCGAATATTGGATGGCGCGGGGCAACGCGCAGGCGGGCAGGGGCTTCTATGCCGCCGCCGCCGACGCCTTCGCGCAAGCCGCTGCGTTGCGTCCCGACGATGCGGATGCCGCCACCAACCGTGCCAACGCGCTGCTCTATCGCGGCGAGGCCGATCAGGCCTGTGCGCTGCTCGCGAAGCTGCCGGTTTCGTCGAGCGCGCTTTACGCGTTGAGCTATTCCGATACGACGACACCGGCGGCATTGCTTGAGTCGCATCGCGACTGGGCCGCACGCTTTCCGATCGCCGCACCGCCCGTCGTCAAGAACGCGCGTCTGCGCATCGGCTATGTCTCGGCGGATTTCTGCGCCCATTCCTGCGCGCATGTTTTGCGGGCCGTCTTGCCGCAGCACGACCACAGGAAATTCGAGATCCACGCTTTTTCGAATGTTGCCGCCGAGGATTCGGTGACTGCCGAACTCAAAGCGCATTTCGACCATTGGCAGGACATCGCCGGGCTCGACGACGACGCGGCGGCCGATTTGGTTCGCCGTGCGGGTATCGATCTGTCGATCGATCTGTCGGGCCATACGGCCGGCCATCGTTTGGGCGTGTTCGCGCGCAAGCCGGCACCTCGCCAGGCGACGTGGCTCGGCTATCCTGCGACGACCGGGCTGGCGCAAATCGATTTCCGTTTGGTCGATCGCGTCAGCGATCCCGACCCGGCGATGACCGAGGCGCCGGTTTTCATCGACGGCGGTTTTCTGGCCTACGCGTCGCCGCCGAATGCGCCCGACACGGCGCGCAATGGAACGGGGCCGGTCTTCGGCTCGTTCAACAATCTCGCCAAGCTATCGCCGGCGACCATCGCATTGTGGACGAAGCTGCTACGCGCGATGCCCGACGCGAAGCTGATCTTGAAGGCGCGCAGTTTCGAGGAAGCGGCGATACGCGACGCGATCTTGGCGAAGTTCGGCGACGTCGCGTCGCGCGTGGAACTGCACGGCTGGCTGGGCGCGCATCTCGACCTCTATCGCAAGATCGACGCCGCACTCGATCCTTTGCCCTATAACGGCACGATCACGACATTCGAAGCTTTGTGGATGGGCGTGCCGGTCGTGACCTTGCCGGGCAGCGCGCATGCCGCGCGCGTGGGTGCTTCGATCCTGCACTATGCCAGTTTCGGCGAATGGATCGCGGCGGACGAAGCCGCGTTCATCGACACGGCGATGCGCTTGGCGAAGGCGCCGCCGCCGCGCGATCAAGTGCGTGCGCGTTTTACGGCGTCGTCCTTGATGGACGGCACGCGGATCGCGCGTGCGATCGAGGCACTTACGGACGGTCCTTGATATAGACGGCGGGCACGCCGCCCCAAATCTGATAGGGCGGGATTTCTCCCGACACGACCGATCCGGCGGCGACGATCGCACCCCGGCCGATCTTCGCGCCGTCGAGGATCGTGGTGTTCGCCCCGATCCAAACGTCGTCGCCGATCTCGACCCCGCCTTTGGACGGCGCGAAGCCTTGATGGCGGATTTCGATATCGCGCCGCGCGTAAGCGTGGTTCGACGGCACGACGCAAACATGCGGGGCGAGCAGCACGTAATTGCCGAGCTTGATGCCGTTGCCGGAATAAAGCGTGCAATGCGGATTGATGTAGCAATGTTCGCCGATCGACACGTCGCCCGATCCGCCGACCGCGCGGATCACGACGAAATCGTAGATCTGGCTGTGCGCGCCGATGCGGATCTTCGTGCCGCGCGTCGAGGCATGGATGCGCGCATCGGGCGAAACATACGCCGTCGGGTCGATCGACAGCGCGTCGCTCATGTCTTGGCGCCGAGTTTCTGCAACACGAAGGGCAGCAGCTCGGCGATCTGGCGGGCATTGGGCTCGTCCAGCCAGAAATAGCCGTCGTAACCGCGCTTGGGGCCGTCGTTTAGCAACTCGACCTTGTCGTAGCGCTTGGCGAGTGAAGCGGCTTTTGCGATGGCCGCGTCCCAGGCGCGCGTGGACAAAGCCGCCCAATGCCAGCGCATCCAATCGGCGATCCATTCGGCGACGCAATGGTCGAACACCACATCGCCGCCCTTGTCGAGTTCGGCCGCATGCAGATCGAACAATTGCAGGCGCAGCTCGGTCTGCAGATCGCGCGGCACTTCGTACATCGTCTGGAAGCCGCGCGATTGGACGAGGGCGCGGCCCGGATCGGCGACGATACGCGCCTTGCCGCCGGCGAGTTTGGTCGCGGCTTCTTGGCGGTCGATCGTGGGGGCGGCGGCGATGGCGATGATCATGTCACTTCACCCGCTTCAGGAAACCGTGCGGCGACAGCGTCATCAGATATTTCTCCGGCAGCCGCAGATCGGGCACGAACGCGTCGGTCTCGGTCAGGAATTGCTTGGCCGCGGCGAGCGGGCCTTCGTTCGGGACGGGATGGTAGCCCATCAGATCGTTCAGCGAATCCTCGACGACGTAGTAGGAGCCGACATTCACGAATTTGGAATAGAGCCGGATCTCCTTCAGCACATGTTCCTTTTCGTGATCGCTGTCGGCGATGACGAAGACCTTCTTGCCTTCGCAGCGCCGCGCGACTTCGTCGAGGATACGCGCCGAGCCGCTATCGCCTTCCAGATAGGTGATGTTCCCGGCGTCGCGTGGATCGTGCTTCAAATTCTTGAAGGTGATGTCGATGCCCAGCACTTCGCCGTGGCCCATCAGCTTCAGGATATTGGCGAGGAAGACCGACGCCCCGCCGAACATCAGCCCGAGTTCGAGCACGATGTCGGGCTTCGTCGCGTAAAGCAGTTCCTGATAGACCCAGCAATCCTCGGGCGATTTGATGATCTGGTGCCCGAGCCAAGTCTGCTGCATCTCGGGGATGCCGTATTTATAGGCTTGGTGGACGTAGTAATAGTGATAGCGCAGATATTCGCGCACGGTCATGTTCGCCACGCGCTCCATATTCGTGCGCTTGGCGAAGATCGACGCGATCTGGCTCACATGCGGATTGTTGTAGAGAAGCTTGGGCGCCACCCGCGCCGTGCGGCAGAATTCCGCGCGTGCCGCGTCGTCGTCGTCCAGGCGCCGTTCGACGAGGAACGACACATAGGCCTTGGCGATGGCGTGATCGGTGGCGGCGGTCTCGTCGAATTTCATCTTCTTCCATCCCGTTCGGCCGCGAGCGTTTGCAGCATGCCGGACAAAAACCCGTCGAGATCGTCGTGTGCCGCGCCGGTTTCGCCCCAGCTTGTTTCCAGCGCCAAAGCGGGCGGGGCTTGGATCGGCGGCGGTGCCTCGATCGCGATGTCGCGCCCCAATACGGTCCGGGCGATCCCGGCGACTCGGGCGGCGAATTCGCGCACGTTCATCGTATCGCGGCCCACGGCATTGCGCACACGCCAGGGCGGCGGCGGCAAGGCGAGCGTCGCGACGGCGATCTCGCCCAGGCGGCGTGCGGACAGGAAATTCCGCTGCTGCACGCCCGGCGATTTCAGCACGATCTTGCCGGTCTCGACCGCCTCGCGCGGAAAACCATAGGGGATCAGCGCCCAGCGTTCGAAGCGTGCCAAATCGGCCGGGCGGCCATAGAGATTGCAGGCGCGGATCGTATCGCCCGCGATGCCCGAACTGCGCAGCACTTGTTCGGCCGCGAGATGCAGACGCGCGTAGTCGTTCGCGGGCTTGGGGAAGGCGTCTTCCTCGATGCGCCCTTCGAGCGGGCCGTAGACATGCGCGGACGAGATATAGATCACGCGCGCAAGGCCCGCGCGCTTGGCGGCGTCCAGCACCGTGCGCCAGGATTCGATCGCGATGCGCGGGCCCAGTTCGGGATCGCGCGCGGTTTCGTCGGTGATGCCGGCGGCGTGAACGAGCGCGTCGATGCCGCGCCAATCGATGCCCATGCCCGCACCTGGCTGGGCGAGATCGATATGGCGGCCGAGTTTCTCGCGTCGTCCCCACGCGATCACTTGATGGCCCGCGGCTTGGATGGCGGCGGCGATGCCTTGACCCGCGATGCCGGTGGCGCCGAGGAGGGCGACGCGCAGCTTCACCATTCGATCCCATCGGCGAAGGGTGAAACGATGTCGCGCAAGCGCGGCGCCGCGCGGTCGCGATCCGACAGGATCGGTTCGCGCGTCGGCCACTCGATGCCAAGATCGGGATCGGCCCAGGCAATGCCGGCCTCGGCCTGCGGCGCGTAAGGCGCGTCGACCTTGTATTGCACCAGCGTGTCGGGTGTCAGGGTGCAATAGCCATGCGCGAAGCCTTTGGGGATCACGACCCAGCGCGGCTCGGCGGCCGACAGCACGATCGAATCCCAGCGCCCGAAGGTCGACGAGCCGATGCGCAGATCGACGAACACGTCGAGCACGGCGCCGGCCGCACAGCGCACGATCTTGGTTTCGGCATTCGGCGGGCGCTGGAAATGCAAGCCCCGCAGCGTGTGCTTGGCCGCGGTGAACGCCTCGTTCTCCTGCGCGAATTCGACGGGCAATCCGTGGGCGGCCCAAATCTCCGCGTCGAACAAACGGCCGAAAGAGCCGCGCGTGTCTTTGCGCGGCGACAAGTCGATCGCCATCGTGCCGTGGAGTTTGAGCGGGCGGATTTCCATCGCGGATCAGCCCGGCGGTTTGACGATGACGCCCTGGCCCGTGGGCAGGCCCAGGATCGGCACGTTCCATTCCTTCGCCAATTCGTCGAAGGCGCGCTTCTGGTTGATATGCGGCGTCCAATTATAGTCGTCGAGCAGGATCACGCCGCCGGGCGACAGCATCGGCCAGAAATGGCGCGCCGCCGCGATCTCGGGGAAGGCGATATTCATGTCGAGCGACAGATAGGCGACGCGCGTGGTGTGGATCTGCGCCAGCGTATCGGGTACCGCGCCCCGCACGATACGCACATTGGGGAACTTGGCGAATTTGTCGATCACGATGTCGTAGGCGCCGCCGCCGCGATATTCGGCGTTGTAGCCTTGCAGGCCGATCGCGCGTTCGGCGTCGTTGATCTGATCTTCGGGCAGGCCGTCATAAGTATCGGCCAGCCACATCGTGCGGTCGGTCAATTTGCCGAAGCCGGTCCAATCGACGATCGTGCCCGCCAGGATGCCGGTATTGACCCCGCATTCGACGAAATCGCCGGGTACCCGCAAGGCTTGCTCGGCCGCCCAGATCGCGACCCAGGCGCGCCATTCGATATGCAGATCCAGCATGCGCGTCGCGGTCGTGCGCATGCCGAAGCGATAGGCGCGCACGAAACGCGGATCGCGCAGGAATTCGCTGTTGTGGATCGTCGCCAAGCCGTCGGCGTTGAACTGGATTTCGTCGGCCATGCGGTCTCCGATTCGGCGCTGGTGGCGCCATGGTGGTGCACGCCCCGACAGGGCGCAAGACGAACTATCCGCAGGCGGCGATCCAGGCCCGGCGGATCGCCGCTTCGAATTCGCGCACGAAACCGTTCCCGTCGACCAAGGCGGAACGACGCAAATGGTCGCGCATGCGCGCGCGCAACCGCGCCAGCGCCGCCGGATCGCGCACCGCTTCGACCGCGCGCGAAAGATAGGCGTCGTCGTCGGCGGCGATCCAATCGCCAAGCCCGGCGGTTTCGAGGATCGAAGCGCCCATGCGGCCCAAAGGGGGTGCCGCCAGTTTCGTGATCACGGGCACGCCCAGCCACAATGCTTCGAAGGTCGTGGCGCCGGCGTTGAACGGGAAGGGATCGAGCGCCACGTCGACATGGCCGTAGGCGGCCCAAGTCTTGGGCTGCGGTGCCGTGGCCGCGAGATCGAGCCGCGATACGTCGCCGCCCATGCTTGCGAAACGCGCGATCACCCGTGCGCGCACATTCGCGTCGTTCAGCGACAGCGTATTCAGGAACAGGCGCGAAGCGGGAATGCTGTCGAGCACACGCGCCCATAGCCGCAGCACGCCGTCGTTGACGCGTTGCAGCCGGCCGAAATGACCGAAGGTCGGATAGCCCTTCGCCAGGATCGGGGCGGGCGCCACATCGGGCAGCGCTTCCTGCGGTTCGAACGCGTAAGCGTGCTTCATTCGCCAGATGGCTTCGGTGAACGCAAGGTCGTGGCCCTCGGGCACGATCGTCGCGTCGGTCAGGAACCCGTCGATCGCTTTGATCCCCGTTGTTGTGCAGTAGCCAAGCCAGCTTGCTTGCAACGGGGCGGCTTTACGCGCGAACACGCCCAATCGGTTCCCCGACGTATGCGCGGAAAGATCGATCAGCACGTCGATGCCGGTGCTGCGGATCAACGCCGCCGCCGCATCGTCGTCGAGGGCGTGGATCGGATGCCACGCATCGGCGAGGGAAGCGAGACGCTCGGTCTCCGCATCGGGATTTTCGACGTTCGAAAACCCATGCACCTCGAACGATGCGCGATCGTGATGGCGCAGCAGCGTGCGCACGAAAGGTGCGACCGAATGGGTGCGGAAATCGGCGGAGACATAGCCGATCTTCAAGCGCTTGGCGGGTTCGCGCGCGCGCGGCGGATCGGCCGGTGCGAAGCGATCGACGAATTTCGCGGCCCAGGCTTCGTGGAGTTCGCGCCGTGCGACGGGCGACACGGTCGGATCGTAATTCGACAGATAAAGCCGGTTGATCCAGGCGGGCTCGTAATCCGGCTTGATCGCCAAGGCGCGCGCGTAAGCACTGCGCGCGGTCGCGTAGTCGCCTTCCTCCAGCGCGCAATTGCCAAGGCCGAATTGCGCTTCGGCCGATTGGGGATCGAGTTCGGCCGCGCGCGCGAAGCCTTTCGCGGCTTCGTCCAGGCGCCAGACCTTCTGTGCCAACATCGCGTGGATGAAGGCGGCGTTGGCGTGATCGGGATGGCGGTCGCGCGTGGCCTTCGCGGTTTCGTAGGCCGCACCCAGATCGCCCGCGCGTTCCGACAGCAACGCGCCCATCGTGCCGAAATCGACGCGGTCCGGATGCCGTGCGAAGCCGTCGCGCGCGGCGGCGATCGCTTTGGCCACATCGCCCGCCGCTTCCCACGCCAGCACGGCGAGCCAGCGCGCATCGGCGAAATCGGGCTGCAAGGCACAGGCGCGCGCGGCCGATGCGGCGGCCTCGGCCCCGCGCCGCAGCCCGAGGCAAGCCACGCCGCGCAAATAATGGCCGGGTGCAAAGCCCGGCATGGCGGCGAGCTCGGCATCTATGCCGGGCAACGCCTCGGCGCCGCGCCCGTCGCGGATCAAGGCGGCAAGCGCATCCCAGCGTTGGGCGATGGCGGCGGGGTCGGTCATGAATACGGCCATGAGCCTATTCGGATTCGCGCCGAAGCGCGCAGGTCGCTTGCGCTATGCCGGATATCCGCCGATGGACTATGCTGTCCGCCGGACATGCCCAAGGAAATCGTTCTGCTGACCGGGGATCGCGAGGCGCCGCATTTGGCGGCGCATCTGCGCGGCTTTGCGCCGGCGGTGAATGTCCGCCACGTCGCCACGCGCGCGGCGCTGGACGAAGCCTTCGCCGTGCCGGTCGCGGGACGGCGCCTGATCGCCTTCACCACCAACGTGATCGTGCCGGGTCGTTACCTCGTCGCGTGCGACCATGGCGGCTATAATTTTCATCCCGGCCCGCCCAGTTATCCGGGCGTCTATCCCGAGAGTTTCGCCGTGTGGGAGGGCGCCACGCGTTTCGGCGCGACCGCCCACCGGATGTTGCGCCAGGTCGATGCCGGGCCGATCGTCGCGACCGAATGGTTCGACGTGCCGCCCGATTGCGGGCGCATGCATTTGGCCACGCTGGCCTTCGAGGCGCTGGTGCGAGTTTTCGGCGATCTCGCCCCCGCGATGATGAATTCGGACGCGCCGCTACCCGAAAGCGGCGAGGCGTGGACGGGCGCCACGCGTCTGCGCAGCGAGTTCGACGCGTTCTGCCGGATCGAGCCGGGGATCGGCGCCGCGGAATATAAGCGCCGCTATCGCGCCTTCGGCGAAGGGCCGTTCCAGGATTTGCACATGATGATCCACGGCCATCGATTCAAAATCGACAATCCGTGGACGGAAGCGGATCTCAAACGCGAGATGGGGCGTTAGCGCTCGCGACGGCGCTCGCGCTCGCGTTTGCGCCGGTCGGCGGGTTCGCGGGGGCCAAGGCGCGGGGCGAAGTTCGTTTGGCCGCGCACGGCGCTGGCCGCCGCCAGGGCCGCGACGAAGGGCCCGACAGTCGCGTTCGGCGGCGCGTCGCTCGGCATCGGCGAAGGTGCTGCACCTTTCGGCAAGGCGAGCGCCTTCAATACCAACGCGGCAAGCGGGAGCGGGGCGGGGCTCAGCACTTTTCGTCCAGCACCATCGGCTGATAGGTGTAGGCGGCCTTCTTGGCCAGCGGCTGCGGGCGCGTGCCGGCCTTGGTGTAGCCCGCCGCGTTGACGCGCTTCTCGTTGATCGCTTCGGCGATCGTCTTCATCACCTGTTCGTTCACTTTGCGCGCCGAATGGATCGCGCGTTCGTTGCGCCGCGCGGTCTCCTCGACCTTGTCCATCGCTTCGCGCACTTCGGCGAGTACGGCGGGGCCGAGCGCCTTGTAGTCGGCGGCGCGATCCTTCGCCTGGCGCACGCACATCACGAAATTGCGGGTAAGCTCGACCTTCTCGCCCGAGATCTCGGCGATTTCCTGCATCTTCATATCGACGAGCAGGGCGGTTTCACGTTCCAGGCACGCGACCAGGCGTGCGGCGATGGCGATCAGCGTTTCGGCCGGATTGGCGAGCTGGGGCTTAGCGGGCGATTCCATCGGCCTTCTCCTGGATCTTGAGGATTTCGCTGGCGATATGCGGGGCGAGCCCGATGCCGCCGGCCTTGACCATCTGCTTGGCGTAGGCGCCGGTGAGGAACGAACGCATCGTTTCCTCGGCCTGGCCGCCGCCGAATGTCGAGTTGACCGGGATGGTCGCGAACATGTGATTGAACATCTGCTCGAGGAACATGCTCTCGAAATCGGTCCCGGTCTTGTTCGCGGATTCGCGCGTCACCGCCTTGCTGCCGCTGTCCTTCAGCGACAGCGCCTTCTTCGAGACGGCGCCGTCGATCGCGAATTCGCGGGCCTGGGAGATGTCCATGGCGAAACCGGTGCTCATGTCACATCACCGCGATTTCGGCTTGCAGCGCGCCGGCCGCTTTGATGGCTTGCAGGATGGTGATCATGTCGCGCGGCGTGATGCCCAGCGCGTTCAGACCGTTGACGAGTTCCTGCAGCGTGACCGAACCCGGCAGAACCGCAAGGCGGCGGCCCGTGCCGTCGTCGACCTGGATATCGGTGCGCGGCACCGTGGTCGTCGTGCCGGTCGAGGAGAACGGGTTGGGCTGGCTGACCTGCGGCGTTTCGGTGATGCGGATCGTCAGGTTCCCCTGGGCGATCGCGACCGTGGAGATGCGCACGTTCTCGCCCATCACGATCGTGCCCGACTTTTCGTCGATCACGACGCGCGCCTGCTGGTCGGGCTGGACCTGAAGCTGTTCGATGTCGGTCAGGAAGCCGACCAGGTCGTTCTGGCGGCCGGGCGGGGTCACCATGATGACCGTGCCGGGATCGCGCGGACGCGCGACCGGGCCGCCGGCGAAGGCGTTGATCGCCTGGGCGACGCGCCGCGCCGTGGTGAAATCGGGGTTGCGCAAGGTGAGGTTCACCGACTGCATCGACGACAACTCGAACCCGAGTTCGCGTTCGACGATGGCGCCGTTGGAAACGCGCCCGCCGGTCGGCGTACCGCGCGTCACCGAAGCGCCCTGGCCGGAGGCGGAGAAGCCGCCGATCGCCATCGGGCCTTGCGCGACCGCGTAGACTTCGCCGTCCGCACCCATCAGCGGGGTGACGAGCAGCGTGCCGCCTTGCAAGGACGTGGCGTCGCCAAGCGCGCCCACATTGACGTCGACCCGGCCGCCCTGGCGCGCGAAGGCGGGCAGGGTGGCGGTCACCATCACGGCGGCGACGTTCTTGGTGCGCAGCGTGTTGGCGATGTCGCGGGTGTTGACGCCCAGGCGTTCCAACATGCCGATCAAGGATTGCTGGGTGAACGGCGAGTTGTTGATCGTGTCGCCCGTTCCGTTGAGCCCGACCACCAAGCCGTAACCGACCAGGATGTTCTGGCGCACGCCTTCGAAGTCGGCGATGTCCTTGATCCGCACGCGGCCTTGGGCGGCCGCATCGGCGGGGATAAGCGCACCGGTCGCCGCCAGGAGGGCGGCGAAGCAGGCACCGATCAGGTTCTTCATTCGGCTCGTCATGGCGTTATTTCTTCCCACGGACGGGGTTGGTCCGGGACAGGTGTTGCGAGGCGCGTGCCAGCCGCAAGCTCCGCTCAAGACAATGAAAAACAACGATTTTTCATTTTCGCGCGTTGCCTGGACCCGGCCATTTCTCCCCTGTCCCCGGCAGAATTTGCCGATTGCGCGAAACCCGAACCAAGCCCATCTTGATCGCAAGGGTTCCCGGCCATAACGGTTGGGACGGAGCGTGTTTGCCATGAAGATCGGCGAAACAAGCGGATCGCGGAATATCGGCGGGGCCGGCGGCGTCAAGCGCGGCGGCGGCGCCAAGGGATCCGATTTTTCGAAATTCCTCGAAGGCGACAGCGGCAAGGGCGTCGACGGTCCGTCCGGGACGGCGCCGACGCAGCTCGTGGGCGCGGTGCTGGGCGCCCAGGAAGTCGGGGATTCGACCTCCGAACGCGCCAACGGCAAGGCCCGCCAGCGGGCCGAGGAGATGCTGGAACGGCTGGAGGAATTGCGCACCGGCATCGTCACGGGCACCGTGTCGCGCAACCGGCTGATGGAATTGGCCCAAATGGCCCGCGCCCGGCGCGAAACCGGCGCCGATCCCAAGTTGCTGGAGCTCGTGGGCGAAATCGAGCTCAGGGCCGAAGTCGAACTGGCCAAGCTCAGCCAAATCGACATCGTCCGGTAACGGACCTCCCCTAGATATTTTTTTGCTGGCGAATGGCGCGAGTCGCGCTATTTCCTGCCCCCGCCTGGACGGGTCCGGCGGGCCAGCGAGCATGCTTGCTTTGGCCGCCGGTATTCCGATACAAGCCGGGCCAACGGAACGCGAAACTCGGACGTTGAGCCGATCGAAAGCGAAAGACGGATCACAGTGAAAAACGGGGAAGCGATGACGTATCCGCTGTTGCCGCCGGATTATAAGCCGACGGAAAAAGAGGAATTCATGAACCCGCAAATGCGGGAATACTTCCGGCAGAAGCTGCTGACCTGGCGCGCCGAACTGCTGAAGGAATCGAGCGAAACGCTGCACCACCTCCAAGAGGAAACGGTGCCCGAGGCCGACGTCACCGATCGCGCCTCGACCGAGACGGATCGTTTCACCGAACTTCGCACGCGCGACCGCGAGCGCAAGCTGATCGCCAAGATCGATTCCGCGCTGCGCCGGATCGACGACGGCGTCTACGGCTATTGCGAGGATACGGGCGAGCCGATCGGCATCAAGCGCCTGGACGCGCGTCCGATCGCCACGCTGTCGATCGAAGCGCAAGAACGCCACGAGCGGATGGAGCGCACGCAGCGCGAGGATTGATCCTCGCCGCTTCGTTCGCGGCCCAAATGAAAAAGCCCGGATGGTTCCATCCGGGCTTTTTTGTTGGCGGAGGCGGCCGGATTTTATTCGGCGGCCGCGGCGGTCTGCTGCACGCAAGGAATATATTCGCGGTCCTTGGCGGTCGACAGCGCGATCATCGCGTGGCTGCGCAGCACGCCTTGGATCGTCTTGATCCGGCGCGCGATCAGATCCTCGAGATCCTCGGGATCGCGGGCGCGCAGTTTCAGCATGTAGTTCCACTCGCCCGTGACGTGGTGGCATTCCTGGACTTCGGCGATCGCGCGGACCGCGTCCAGGAATTGGGGCTCGTTCTCCGGGCGGTCGATCGACACGCTGACGAAAGCGAGGACCGGGTAGCCCAGCTTTCTGGCGTCGAGCCGGACGGTCCAGCCGCGCAGCGTGCCGGAGGTGACGAGCTTCTTGATGCGCTCGTTGGTGGCGGAGATCGACAGACCAATGGTCTTGCCGAGTTCGGCGAGGGAAGCCCGGGCGTCGGCCTGGAGTGCTTCCATGAGGGCGTAATCGATCCTGTCCATAACGCAAATTTCGCGAAGCAAATTGCGAATGTCAAAGATTTCTTTGGGTTAGCTGCCTTAAATATGCCTTACATCAGCGGACCTAATGGCTTGTTTACCACTTAAGTCATTGTCCAAAAACCAAGACCCCGCCCAGAGGGCGGGGTCTGATTAACCACTTCGTATGGGGTATTTTTAGAAGGGCGAGATGATATCGATCATCTGATAACCCCAGCGCGGCTGCTGGAGGTCGCTCAGCGTGCCGCGACCGCCGTAAGCGACTCGCGCTTCGGCCAGACGATCGTGGCGGATGGTGTTGTCCGACAGGATGTCCGAGGGGCGCGCGACGCCGGTCACTTGCAACTGGCGCGCTTCATAGTTCACGCGGACTTCCTGGGTTCCGTAGAGCACGAGATTGCCGTTGGGCAGAACCTGCGTGACCACCGCGGCGACCCGCATCGACACCGACTCGTTGCGGGCGATCGTGCCCGTGCCGGTCGAGTTCGTCGTGCCGTCGACGCCGAGCAGGTTGCCCGTGCCCGCCGAACCCTGCTGGCCCGGCGTGCCGATTGCGGCTTGGCTGCCCGGCAGACGGCCGACGATCGAGCTGGGGTCGTAGCCGAACAGGCCGGAAATGTTGGCGCCGTCGTTCGACGTGCGGCCGCGCGTCGAGGAATTCGACAGGCTGGCGTTGTCCGTCACGCTGATCACGACGGTGACGACGTCGCCGATCTGGTTGGCGCGCTGGTCCTTGAAGAAGGCGCGCGCCCCCGTGCGCCACAGCGAAGCGCCGGCGCGTTCGGGTTCGGGACGCGGCATCGGCATCGTCACCTTGGGCTGCGCGTCCCCCGGATTGGCGATCGGCGAGAGCGAGGGCTCGCGGCCCATTTCCGAAAGGCGGCTCAGCGTATTGCCGCAAGCGCCGAGGCTGAGCGCCGAGGCGGCGACGAGAGCGATGCGAAGGGAGCGGTTCATCATGATCTCCGTGAATTCGGCTTTATGGGTTCGTTTTTATTGGGCGGATTTATGCTGATCGAGATAGGCGAGCGGGCGGCCGAGCTGGACGAGCACCGTGTCGGGGGCGACGACGGTCGCTTCGATCGTGCGGTTCGACTGCGTGTTGACGATACGGATCGTGTCGCCGCGGGCACCGTCTTCGGTCGCACGGCCTTGGGCGCTGAGTTGCAGGCTGCCGGTCTGCAGGATGATCGTGACGGTCGCGTTGCGGGTGACCAGCGTCGGCGCGCGCACGTCGCCTTCGCGCACAGGCTCGCCGTCGCGCAGACGCACGCGGGCGGTCTGGCCCACCAGGCGCTTCGGGTCGGCGATCAGGTCGCGCTTGCTCGCGTCCTCGCGCACTTGGACGAGTTCGATGTCGTTCGCGCGGATCGTTTCGCCGGTGTTCACCGCGCGGCGCAGGACCGGCAGGCGGGCGGTGGCGAACATGCGGCCCTGGATCTGCAGGCGCTGCGCGCCGGCATGGCCCGCACCGGCGATGATCGACGCGGTGAAGCGGTTGGTGTTGCGGTCGATGCGAACCTGCTGCACGTCGACATGCGCGGGCGCTTCGAGCGGCAGGTGGATCGCGATCGCGCGGCTGCCGAGATCGATTTCGTCGCCGTCGCGCATGCCTTCGGCCTTCAGCGCTTCGCGCAAAGGCGGCAGAATGTCGTTCTGGTCGAGCGTGCGGCCCGCCCGTTCCAGCACCACGCGATCGAAGCGCGTCTGCGGGCGCCAGGCCAAGCCGTTGGCGCGGGCGATGTCGACGAGTTGCGTGACTTCGACCGAAATGCGCCGGCCCGGGGCGGGGCTGCGCAGCACCGCGCGGTCGGCGGAGACGCCGTCGAACAGGTCGGAGAGGCGCACGATATCGCTTTCGACCGTCACCACGTCGGTGCGCAGCGACTGCGCCGGGGCGGGCGCCGCGGCCGCGACGATCGACGCGGCGAGGAAGGTGAGGAACAGAACGAAGGTTTTCATGGCGATTCTCCGGCGACCCGATGGTTCAGCGCATCTGGTTGACGACGTTGAGCATCTGGTCGGAGGCCTGGATGACCTTCGAGTTCATTTCGTAGGCGCGCTGCGCGGTGATCAGCGTCGTGATCTCGTTCACCGAGTTCACGTTCGAGGATTCGACGAAGCCCTGCTGCAGCGTGCCGACACCGGCCGTACCGGCCGTGCCCACCGTCGCTTGGCCCGACGCGTCGGTCGGCAGGAACGAAGTGTTGCCGATCGGCTGAAGGCCGGCTTCGTTGACGAACGTGGCCATCTGGAACTGGCCGATCTGCTGCAACGCCGTCTGGCCCGGCACGCGCACGAAGAGCTGGCCCGATTGGTTGACCGAGACTTCGACCGCGTTGTTCGGCACGTTGCCGGGGCCCTGCACCGGGAAGCCGTCGGCGGTGACGACCTGGCCCTGGTTGTTGAGCTGCAAGGAGCCGGCACGGGTATAGGCAGTTTCGCCGGTGGGCAGCGTCACCACGAAGAAGCCCTTGCCCTGGATCGCGAGATCGAGCGGGTTGTCGGTCTTCAGCAGCGAGCCTTGCTCGTGGATGCGGTAGACGGCCGTGGGCTTCACGCCCAGACCGATCTGAATGCCGGCGGGAACCGTGCCGCCCGTGTCCGACGCGGCCGTGCCCGCACGGCGCTGGCCCTGATACAGCAGATCCTGGAATTCGGCGCGCTGGCGCTTGAAGCCCGTCGTGTTCAAGTTCGCGATGTTGTTCGAGATGACTTCGACGTTCAGCTGCTGGGCCAGCATGCCGGTGGCGGCGGTGTTGAGGGAGCGCATTGGGTTTCTCCTTCGATGTCCGGTTAAGCGACGCGGGCGAGGCGTTCGATCGCCTTGCGCGCGCGCTCGTGTTCGCTGTCGATGACGCGTTGAGCCGATTCGTAACGGCGGGTGATGTCGAGCATCGTCGTCAGTTCCGTGACCGAGACCACGTTGGAACCTTCGAGGATGCCCTGATGCACTTCCGCGCGCGGATCGGCGGGGATGGGATCGTTGTTGGAAGCGTAGAGGCCGCCGCCCAAGCGCGTCAGCGCCTGCTCGTCCTGGAACTGGACGAGGCGGATGCGGCCCACATTCTGGTTGCCGGCGTAGACTTCGCCCTGGCGTGTGATTTCGATGTTCGCGGCTTCCGGCGGCACGGTGATCGGCTGGTTGTTCTGGTCGAGGAGCGGGAAGCCCTCGGCATTGACGAGGCGACCCTGGCCGTCGAGGCGGAAATTGCCGTCGCGCGTGAAGCGCTGGCCGACCGGCGTGTCGACGACGAAATAGGCGTTGCCGTGGATGGCGACGTCGAGCGGGGCGTCGGTCTTGATCATCTGGCCGCCGCGCACGTCGCGATAGGTGCCGATGCCTTCGACGAACGCGACCTTGTTGGCGCCGTCGCCGCCCACGCCGGGATTGCCGGCCTTGGGGGTGAGGTACGAGGCGAACAGCAAACGCTCGGCGCGATAGCCCGTCGTGTTGGCGTTGGCGATGTTGTTCGCCACGGTCTCCATCTGACGGCGCAGCGCGAGCTGGTTCGACAGCGCGAGGTATGTGGGGTTTTCCATCGTCGTTCGGTCCGTTTGGCTCAAGGTCGCCCGTCGATCGGGCAGATCAGGTATCGCAACGCCCGTGCCAGCGCGTATTCCGATATAAATCAATGGCTTGATCCCGATGGCCGGGCGTGGAATTCTGTCCTCCGGCAATTCTTGCCGGGCTGTTCCTGCCGCGAACGGGCCAAAACGGAGGGGGTGGGCGATGGATGCCGGAAAACTCAAACGCGAGCTCGACGACGCCTTCAAGGCGCGCGCCCGGCTCTATCGGGCGATCCTCGACGAATTGACCGTCGAAATCGGCGCCGAAAAGGCCGAGGCGGTGTTGAGCCGGGCCATCGAAAAGCGCGGGATCGCGGCGGGGACCGCGTTGTTCGGCGCGCTCGAAAAGCCGACGGCCAAGGACGTCGCCGATCGGTTTCTGGCCGTGAGCCCGGCCGAGGGCACGCTTTATCCGCATACGCGCGAGGATCGCGATGGCGGCAAGACCGTGTCGGTGAAGGTCCATCGCTGCCCGTTGCAGGACGCGTGGCGCGAGGATGGCGCCACGGACGCGGAGATCGAGCGGCTGTGCCGAATCTCGGGCCGCTTCGACACGGGCTGCTTCGGGGCGAGCGGGGTGGCCTTCGAAGCGACGACCTGGACGCCCGGAAGTACCGGCTGCTGCACGCTTTTTCTGGGATCGGCGGACCCGGCAGGGAAGCGTTGAATCCCGGAACGGGGTGGGGCATAGTCCGCGCCCGTTCGAGGCCGGCCCGCCCCAGGGCCACCTATATATACGTCACGACGTAGATAGAGGTCGCGCCGCGAACCCGTTCGGAGCGTAGCGCAGCCCGGTAGCGCATCAGTCTGGGGGACTGGGGGTCGTGGGTTCGAATCCCGCCGCTCCGACCAAGAAAGAAGCCCGCTAGATCAATGGTCTAGCGGGTTTCGCATTTTTCGGCCTTGCTCTTGGTTTCCACGTAGTTTCCACTCGGTTTCCATGGACTGAGGGGTAGCGGACTGGAAGGTAGGAGGTTGGCATGCCGAAGGAGAGCAAACCGGTACCCGTGCCGGGCCTCAAAGCCGTCACCAAGCGACTTGCGGACGGTACTACGAAGACTTTCTTCTACGATCGCCGGACAAAGCTGGCACTCGGCACCGACCGCGCTGCGGCAATTCGCCGGCTCGCCGAGATCGATGCGATGAACGGGCCGGAGCCGTTGCGGCGGCGCCAGGCGGGTTCGATCGCGGCCTTGGTCTCGGAATTCAAGGCGTCACCTGAGCACACCGGCCTCGCTGATTCGACCAAGGCGCTTTGGCGCCCATTTCTAAATGACCTTGATGAGCGTGTCGGCGATTGGGCGCCGAAGATGTTCTCGCTGCAACTGGCATCCAAATTCAAGCTGAACCTCATCAAGGAGCATGGCTCGGGATCAGCCAGAAATCGATTCAAGGCCTACTCGCGACTCTGGAACTGGGGTCGCGCCAATGGCCTCGTTGATTCCGGTAATCCGTTTGAACGGCCAGGCTCGTTCACGAAGTCCAACAAGAAGCCCGGCAAGAAGCCGATCTGGCGCATGCCCGATGTGCGGGCGTTCTTGGACGCCAAACGCGACCGCGATCTCGGTGGCAATCCGGCGCTACTGAAGGAGCGCGTAACGGAGGTCGAGCACGTTCCCGACGATATCCGCCTTGCGTTTCTGCTCGGACTTTTTACGCTACAGCGGCAGGCCGATGTCTTGTCGATGACCGGTGCGATGATCTCCAAGGACAAGAGCGGACGACTTTGGATGGATCTCTCTCAGTTGAAGACCGGAGCGGATATCCGATTTCCACTTCTGACACTTTTGGCCGAAGAGCTTGAGCGGCAAAAGATTGAACCGGGTTCGCCGCGACATCTCGTGCAAACGATAAGTGAAAAGAAGTTCGACAAGCGAAACTTCGGGCGGAAGTTTTCGACATGGCTCGATGCAGCCGGGATCACGACGCTGAACTACCAAGCGCTTCGAAGAAGCGGGATGGTGTGGCTGGCCGAAGCAGGGGTGAACACGCCGATGATCGCGGCGCTCTCCGGGCACAGCATCGCCATGACGCAGGCCATTCTCGATGTCTATATCGTCAAGACCGACCGCCTTGCGGCGGGCGCCGTCGATGCATTTGAGCGGGTCGTGCGAGCAAACGCTTTTCCATCTGCTGCTGAACATACTCGCGATCGTCGGAAGTAGGAGGTTCGTCGGCGTGCGGGCGAAGTCCGGACAGTCGATCGATCTCTCGATCAATCGCATGGCGATCGAACCAGAACTTCCGTGAGTTCTTTGTCGCGTTGGGATTCTTAATCGGAATGAGGCGCGGACGGATCGTCACGTTGAAAATTTTGACGCACATATCGCAGTAGGCGGCGGAAGCCTTCAGCGACATAAGTCGACGTTGATACTTCGCTCGAGTAGACGCAACCGGTCGGCTGCCGGCGCCCCTATGGGGCGCCAGTTCAGGGGCGGCGGTGCTGCCTGAGCCTGAGACTTTAGACGCGTCGTCCATCGACCAAAGTATCGATGGACGCTCTTAAAAACGGCCGTGCCAAGACCCTGGTTTTGAGCCGAGTGTACCCGCGGAACTGGGTCCTTAAATTACGTTATTTATCATAATGCTAGGTCTAGGTATCGACAGGGCCTATTTGGATCACATTGCCCGATCAACGCTCCCAGCCTCCGCCATCGCGCTTTTTCTGCGTCGATTGAGGCGCAGCTGGCGGTGATGCAGGCTTAGGCGGGTCTGTGGCCGTCAAGGGCGGTCCGGGATAAGCAGGCGCACGCATGACAAAGTATCGCTTCTCGAGGTCATCGGTCGTCAAGTTCCGCTGATACAGCTCTTCATCGACGCGCTTGAGGCCGCGCGATAGAGATTCTTGCTCGCGCCGGATTGCTTCCTTCGACGGATTTTGTAGGCCAGCCGTTGGGTGACTCATTAATCGCATTCCGATCACGAAAGAAATATAAACTTCCTCTAGTTTAAAGTTTCGCAAGCGAGTTTCGATGGTCGCCCGTGCTTTCAAATCGCCTTCAGGAATACGAAGTAAATAGTCTGCGAGCGGATAACGCAGCCGTTTAGGGTCGACCGCAATCCGCGTCGGTTCCTGAATCCGCGATGTCGCTGGAGGCGGTACTCGCTTTGGAGCCAAAGGAATCGGTCGTGTTGTGGACGCGGGTTGATTGTCATGAATGGGGCTTGGAGTCGAATCTGCCACTTCCAGCTGCGGTTCAGATTTAAGAAGCTCCCTATTCAATAGCCATTGTGGCAACCGATTTCGTTCGGCTGTCATTTTCTCGTATGCACGACTGACCGCATTCATTGAATCACGAAGCCGCGTTATGCCCTTTATGATTTCTTTTGGGGCATTCTCGAACATATGAAATAAAATTTTGCGTTGCTCGCTCAACAATTCCAACGAGCCAGCGCCCATCTCTTCCGCCGCCGTTTGCTTCCAATCGGACAATGCGGAGAGAAGCTTGGAATCTTTGCCTGCGCGTCGTCTCAAGTTGGTGAGGGTACGCTCAATGGCCAGGGGCGGCGCAACGGTGAGAACATTCATTCCAAAGATCTGCCGACAGCGCTCAGCAATTTCAGAAACCCGCCCGTCATCAAGGGAATCAAAATTGGCAGGGGCTGCATCTACGCCAGCGATAGCGGTCTCTGCGAGTTCGTAAAGAATGCGCCGCGCTGCTTCTAGACGGTCAATCGTCTCAGACTGGGCTAGCAAAAAGTTCCGCCCATATTTTGGATCTACGTCATGAATGACGTTCTTCTGGATCAAATCATCATAGGCAATTAATGGCTTTGCGTTGCGCGAAAGCTCAGCGATCGCATCGGCCAATTCACCTAGCGGCTCAAATTCTGCGACCAGAGCATTTGCAAACTCTGCGTTAGCTAAAGAGCCACGCCGCGCAAGGGCGACGCCGCGCGGCCCAAGATGTTGCGTTGGAGCGCGCTGAACGCCCAAATCTTTAAGGCTCCCGGGAAAGTACCAGCGCTTGGCCGATTTCCCAGTGCGTGCGGAATGCTCAATAATTTGTTCGTTAACGATCCGCGCGAATTCTTCGCGTAAAAACGAAACCCAGTGCTTCGATTGCACTTGCCGATTCTTGGTTGCAGAAAAAATCGGTGCTCCGCGTTGAAAGCCATTAGTCCCGGATCCAAGCGGATCGATCATCCACCCAACGACAGGACGATCGAAGTAGATAAAGTGAAGGTGAATGTTGCGCGGATCCGTGCCACGCGACGTGTCGGGCAGGTGGACCGCCGCCCACCACTCGAGCCCTTTCTCCGTAAATAGTTCCCCGAGTCTCTCGACAATCCGGCGCCGGTCTACGGGATCAATCCAAAAAGGTAATTCAGCAATTATGCGATTCTGAATTCGTGCATTTGCGCGCGTCTCGTTGGCAATCACATGTTCCCAGAATTTCAGACGCTCATCGAGTGTCGTGCCAAATGTCCCAAATGAAAGCGTGCCTCTGTCATCGCTTTCAATGCCGCCTTTGATGTCAGGCTTAGTTTCCTCCTGTTCGACATATCGCTGGAACTCGATGGCGCTACGAGTATTGGAAGCGGCTTTGCGCCGATTTAACGATTTGTGCCGTTGAAGGCGTGCGAAATTGGTCGTGAGTACGGCGCCTTCGGCGCTCGACAGAATGGGGTGATCGCTCGGCAGCGACCAACAGCGTTCGCGCTTATTGTATTTTGCCAAGGGATCTCTACGGAAAGCTCTAGCCTCCCGCTTGGTCGGAAAGATCCAAACACGTCCTTTGCGTGGCGATTTGCCCTGTCCTCCGCCGGGCGGCGAGGCGCGTCCAACGAACGTGTGCGAAAAATGGAAGGGCGATAGCAGGCTCGATCGTCGAATCCCTCGAAGCTTTGCCACGCTCGCCGGACTCAGAGTGACAGTCGTGGCGATGACGCGAGGTAATGGTTTTATACGCGTCCTGAGCATAGCCCATAATTGCCTCGGCGTGGGGCGTCCCCCGAGTAGTAGGCAAGCCTCATGCTCCCCGTCGTCGAGCTTGCCGGGCTCGGGCAGCCAATCTGGATCAAACTCGCGCGCCATTTTGCCTCTCCGTACGCAGGCGTTTTCCAACATGGGATGGGAAACGCGGACTTGCGCCCGCCGCTGCCCACTGTCGTGGGCAGCGGCGGGAATAGGGCGGCCTGTCGGCCGCATGATCTCTCGCAGATAACATGGAGGTTCTTAAAAACGCCGGTGGCGCGAGCCGAAAAATTCGGGGGTCGCGCCACCGGCGTTTTTAAGACCGATAGGGTTAGGCTAGCGACGGTCAACCAGCTCAGGAGGGCAAAATGGCCAGCAAAAACGCGATTGAATCGACGCCGGCAGCGGCGACGCGGAGTGAGCCGGCGGCAGGCACCGCGAAGAGGACGCGCACCATCAGGTCGGCAGTGGAGAGGTTGAAGGCCGCAGAGAATTCCCTCAAAGAGCTGCGCAGAAAAGTAAAAGAGGAAGCGCTTGAAGGGTCTCAGGCGGAGCTCAACGGTCTTAAGGCGAAGATCGCCAGACTGGAAAAGTGCTTCGCCAATCCGCAGCTCGAATACACTTACGAGTCTGTTGCGGATCTGATCGGTGAGTTAGTTCAGCAAAAGGTCCCGGCTTCGAGCGCATTGAAGGTGATTGCGGGAAAATCTACGCTGCGGACGACTTGAGGGTGCTCTTAGAGATGCTGGGCGGGGCGGCGCGCTATTGCCACTCCGCCCAGCCGAACTCGCAGAGAATTGTGCCAACGCTTAGCACCGCTAGCTCTGCATCTTGTTCGCGCAGTGCACGGAACGATAGTCGAGCTTGTGCGCTCGGCTTGGCTCGAGAATGCAGGAGGGCGATATTCTTGGCGCAGTTGGCTGCAACATACTTCTTGGGTTCTTCCTCGAGCCGTTTGGCCATTATCGCCAAATCTTTCGCTTCCGGACCACTGACGTCAAAGAATGCAATCGTGGCTAGACTAGCGAGGTCACGCGCGCGATCGATCACTGACTCCGGTCCTGCTCGATAAATATCGTCAGCTAGCTTCTCAACCTTTTCCAGCATGCCAGTTCTGTATTGTTCTGGAATCTGTTCGATACTGATGCGTGGCAGTGCACCTAGACTTTGTCTGAGGCGCAAGGTCAGTAACTCTTCGCCAGAAGATAAAACTTCCACGGAGACTATCACCCATGTCGCAAAGCGATCGTCGAAGCCAAGTACTAGCAAGGCCTGGTTGGTTGGATCCGATTTGATGTCGTTGAATATCGAGTGAGACTGGAAAGTGAATAGTGGCTTGCGTGCCAAATTCATCGGATTCTGCGGAATTTCATTAGCGAGTATTGGATGGTTCCGGACCGTCCATTGAGTAGGCTGCGCGCCGGCCGCTTTATAAATGCGGCCGCGACGGACCCGCGAGACGGGATCGAACGAATCTTCCCGAAATCTTAGGCCGTGGGTATTTCCGGATTTTTCAGCTTCGAGAATCTGATCCGATGTCCAGGCGAGTTTTGCGCCCGTAATAACCGGAATTGGCCAAATCGGATGCCCATAAGATCCGGTTCCCTCGTAGGCCAATCCATGCGGGTCAAGACCAATATCCATTGTTCGAAGTTCTCCGTCTGAATTCGCTTGGATAGAGTTCTTACTTAGAAACGGTTTTGAAGCAGAGTTATTCGGTAAATTTCCAAGTCATTGTATCGGTCGGCGCTTTTGCCGATTCGGCGCTGCGCAGGCGGACGGTCCCTTGGTGTCTTTTGCGTTAACGCAAAAGACACCAAGTTGTAGCCTAAAAGAAAGTGCGGTCGAGCCGGTCGGCGGAGTTCAGATATGGCTATGGCCACGACTTTTGATCGAGCCCTTTGTCGTTTCGATTTATATGGCATTCGTTTATTCGGGAGCGTGTTCAGCATGTCTTCGCGCCATTTGTCATGTCTCGACGGCGTTGGCAGCAGGACCTTCAGCAGCAGAGCTGCAGGTTGTGATGTTGAGGACGGGACAGAAGCCGAACTCGTAAACTTCCGCCCTCCCGGCGCAGGCCTCTACGTCCTCGAAACATGTGACCGAGCCCGCGATTACCTCGTAGGACGCTCCCCCATGCAGGCGACGCAAAAGCTCTGAGATCACTAGTGTCGCGGCCACTAGGCCGACAAACGGAACTCCGACGGTTCGTGACGCGAGCTGCGCAAGGCCGCATGCATCAACGCCTTTCTCCGTGAGATTGGCGTAGGCCGGCATGTGCGATACGTTCGGCGTTTCCACGGACAGCGTCGTCGGCCAAAGTTCGCTTGCTCGGCGTGGCCCGGGAAAGGTGTGCATGGCGAAATTGCGGAAGCTCTGCGGGCCAGCACCCAACCCGGACTCGACAACCAGGTCGAACCCCGCATCTTCCAGAGCGGCACGCGCGGTTGCGTTGTCCACCCCGCACAGCGCCACTGCGGGTTCATCGGCCTGACGCTGCGTCCAAGCGCCGAACCGGCGCTCTTCGAGATACGTCGTGAAACCCCGCGCCTCCAACCACTCCGCCGTCCGTCGCGTCTTCATCCGGCCAAGAACATCAAGGTTGGTGAGAATGGAGGTGCTGTCATTGGAAAGGGCAAGGCGATCGAAATCCTGCAGCACCAGTTCCAGCCCGCTGGGCGGGTAAGGCAGGCAAGCCAGGAGCCAGGAATAGGCCTGACCGAGATTGCCCAGACCAATGAGCCACAATCGCGAGGGCAGGAACGCCAGAGCTGGCTCCGTTTCGTCGGCCTCGGTCCAATCGGATCCCGGACTCCAGAGCGAGAGACCTGAAGCGCGTTTCCCGGCCAGCGGGTGATCACCGGCATGCAATGCGAAGACCTCGGCCGCGCAGACGGCCGACGCCAGGGCTGGCGCCAGCGGCATGACCGCGTCATCATTCATCGCCCAACCATCTCGGACCGGGACGACGCCGGCGCGCCAGCCCTGCCAGGTCACGCGCCACGCGCGCGCCTGAGGCGTCCGCATCTCGACTGAACCAATGACCGCCACTGGCCAGTCGGATCGGGCATGCGACGCAATACGCCCGCCAAGGTTCGACACCGCATCGGTCAGGCTGGTCTCCAGCGCGAGACCCGTAAGGACCGGCGCATCGGCCAGCCCGACGATCTCGACGCCCGCTAGGAACGTGCGACGCGCCAGGTTCACCAGGGTAAGCAGGGCAACCTGCGTGGCTTGGCTCGTCTGGATTTCGGGGCCAACAGCGATGGTGAGACCGAAGGACTTCAGGAGATCCATGGCCTCCTCGGTCGTCTGCACGCGCCCGCTGTCCATGAAATACTTCGCGGTGCGGTGCAGGGAGATGTGAAGCGGCTCGGTCATGTCAGCTCCATAGGCCGATGTAGAAGAATCCACGGCGCACCCGTGGCGAGCGGTCGTGCCATTGGTGGTCGCCCCGGTATTCGTAGATACCCACCTGATCCCAAAGGATCGGCGCGACCGCGAAATCGGGCAGGATCAGACCGACATGGCCGGCACGGGCCACCATTGGGTTGGTTCGGTCCGCTTCGCTCTGGATCGCGCGCCCACCATGGGTGTGGACGTCAGCCACCACGGTGAGCTTGCGCTCCCGGCAGAGCGACCAGAGCTTCGCGAAAGCGGGGGCGTGTAGGATGCAGACGCCGGTCGAGTACGCCTGCGGGTCGAGGTCATCGTAGAAGACGACATCGGTCACTTCCCGACGCTCACCGTTGGCGTGACCCAGAAGGAAGGCTCCTGCTTCATGGACCCGCTCTCCCCGCCGGTCGAGCTCGTGCGTTACCGCGTCCCACAGACGCCGGGGGCAACTCACGCGGTGATTAGGCGCTACGAACGCCCGAATAGTCGCCTTGATGGAAAAGGTCATAGAGTTGCTCCAGGTAACAGATGATCCCGCGGCGCGGCTGCCAGAGCCGGCTGGGATGTTCGTTGCGCCAGTTGTCATGGCCTTCGATGGAAACGCGATCGCAGGGCAGGTAAAGGCACTGGCCGCCCTTCCAATCGGGCCGAAAGATGGACGGAAGGATCGCTCTACCCGTCGGCCACTGGCTGAATGGCAGTGGTCGGTTGGCCAGGACGTCCCAGGGCTGAGCCGTTGCCGGGCTCTGGCGATAGCCGGAACACTCGAAGCGGAACCCGTACTCGCCGGGCGCGCCAGGCCGCGCATCCGCACTTATGGCGATGATCACATGCGGCCAGGTGGTGGACACATGTCTCCAGCGGCTCTCGATCTCGCCGCACCTGAATTCCGGCGCGGTGAGATCTTGTTCGAGGAGCAGCCGGTCCGGTGAGACCGCGACGTTCATCTAGCCCTCGACGCGCTTTTCGGGGACGAGGTCGAAGCACACCGAGTTGGCCGAGGCCTTGGTCAGCTCGTGCAGCGGCGTGTCGGTCGCCGGTCGGTCCGTCGAGTTGCAAAGCTGGAGCACGTGCTCGGCGGCGTCGTGGTGGTTGAGCTTGAATTTCTCCACCACCCAGGCCTTGACCTTCTTGACCCGCGCGCCCGGGGCGAAGGTGCGCTCCTCGGTCTTCTCAAGGTAGTGCACCGTCACGTTAATCTTGCGGCACTTGCTGACGTGGATGCGGCAGCCGCGCTTGATGGGCGGCAGGGGCTCGTGGTGCTTGTGCACCAGCGGCTCTTCCTCCTCATCAATGAAGATGAAGGTGTCGTCGGCGAGTTCGATCCCGAGCGCGGCGATGGCGCCGTGCAGATGCTCGTGAGTCGGGTCCTGCGGCAGTTTGGCCTCGATGAGGCCTTCCCGCTCATGAACCTGGATGAAAACAATGGTGGTCATGGTCGATCCTTTCCGGCGCCTCGATGGCGTCCTGTGAAAGGAGCGAAGTCAGTGAGGAAAAACCGGAAGCAGTGCTGGCGGGCTCACACGCCGCAGATGAAATAGCACTGGCAGTTTGGACATTGCCGCGCTTCGGGGATCGCCGGAAACTCACCGCGCTCGATGGCGGAGATCGCCTCGGCATATTCCCGCAGCAGTTTATCGTCGTTCTTGGCCGCCATCGGAACGAATTCGTCCGTGGCTGGATAATAGGCTCCTACCGAGATGGAGCGACCTGGATAACGCTGCGCGGCGCCCTTTCGGATCAGCGCATAGACGCGGTTGTCCGGCTCGGACTTCGTCTTGCGGCCCGTACGGATTCGCTGAATGCGCACCCGGCCATCCGGCGCGATGACGACCCGGTCCGGCGTGTAGGTGATCGTCCTGCCGCCGACCTGCACCGACCACGGCTCCCGGTCATAGGTCCCTGTTTCGGAGGCGATCAGGCGGGCGATGGACACCACCATCGTCTCTGCCGCGGCGCGGTAGTAACCCTCGAACCCGTGACCAACAGGGCCGTGCTCCGCCCATTGGCGGGCGAGTTCCTGTAATACTTGGTCGGGGCTCGCCGGCTGGCCTTTTTCGGCTTGCTGTTCAAGCCAGCCCATCGTGCGGTGGACGCAGCGATGGAATCGCAGATAGGCGGAAGAATCCCGTCCCCCGCGCAAACCATCCAGTACCTCATAGCGATAGCGCGCCGGGCACCTCAGATAGACATCTAGTTCCCGCTCGTCATAACCGTCGCGCGGGACAAGAGGCGACCAGACCCGCGCCGCTTTGAGCGCAGGCACCGGACCACTGAAACGCCTCACCTGAAGATGACGAGAGACGGTGTCGAGAAACTTCGACGCGCTGGCATTGACTTGGGTGTAGCGCTCGGCCCGGGTCAGGCAAAGATGATCTCGCGCACGCGAGAGGCCTACGAAGAACAGGCATTCCTCTTCTGCGTCGTGGTCCTCTTTCTGCATAGTGAGCTTGCCGAGTGTCGCCGGCGGGGGACACCGCACCCATTGACGATTGGTCGGCATGTAGCGGGTCGCAAGCGCCGGCAGATGCACCCCGCGGAACTCCAACCCCTTGCTCCCATGGATCGTCATCACCCGCACCGCGTCGAAATCCGCAGCTTCGGAGACCACAGCCCGATACCGGCTGTCCTGGCTTAGCGCTTCAATGCGGCGGATGCGTTCGAGCAAGGCCTTGCGGCCCGGGTCGCGCAAATCGGCGTGTCCTTCGACATCATGTTGCTCGCTGCACACCTTGAGGAGTTGATAGATCGCGATCAGCTTCTGCTGCGCCTGAGCGTCCGGAGCCTTCAGCAAAGGTCGAAGATAGTTACTGCGTTCGAACAGCCAGGTCGTGAGCAGCGCCCATGGCGAGGTGGTCGGACCCATGCCGGCAAGATGCTCCGCCAGCTTGCGCAGACCCACACGACCGGTCTCGCTCAGGCCCTCAATCTCGTCCAGTCGAGCAAGGGCTTCATAGACGGTATGGCCTTGGTCCTGAGACCAGCGAATGACCACAAGAGCATCTTCCTTGGACGCCACATACTCTGGCAGTTGAGCGACACGGACCAACCCAATGCCGCCGAACTCCGCGTCGATGGCGACAAGGGAGAGTAGATCTCTGACATCGTCCCTTTCGAACAGGTCCCCAAGATAAAGAAGAGGAACGCCGAGCTGCTCCAGCACATCGGTGATGCGCGAAAGCGTTAGGTGGCTGCGCGCGAGGATCGCCTGGTCTCGGTAGGCAATGCCGCTCGCACGAAGGGCTTCAATCTGATCGCGGATGGCGACAGCCTCTTCCGCGACCGTGCCTGCCACGGTAAGCGACACCTCGCCAAGTTCACCGCGGAACGCACCCCAGTTCGCCGCTGCGCCGGGGTCGGCCGCCATGATGCGCGAGAACTCTGAGAACGCGCGCACCACCGGCCCGCCCGAGCGGTAGTTGCTGGTAAGTGATAGCTTCGAACCGCTGAAGTCCGTTTTGAAACGCTCGACGTTGGCCGGCGACGCTCCACGGAATCGGTAGATTGACTGACGCTGATCGCCGACCACCCACACGTCCTGGCAACCGCCGGCCAGCAACTGCAGTAGCCGCGCGCTCGCGAAGTTCACATCCTGATATTCGTCGACCAAGATGTGCTGGAAGCGCTGCTGGAACTCCACGCGAATATCTTCGTGTTCTGCCATCAACTGCGCGGGCAGCATGACGAGATCGCCGAAATCAACGGCGTCCGCCTCACGCAGTGCATCCTGATAGATTTTGTAGATTTCGCCGACTTCGACCGCTTTCTCGGCAGCTTCGACTTCGTCAGGCGTCGCGTTGGCAAATGCGGCCCTTGCCTCGGCCAGATAGTCTTCTGGCGAGATCAGCTCATCCTTGCAGCGCGAGATTGCTTGCAGGACATAGACCAGCTCGTAGGCGGGTTCGAACAGGTTCTGATAGTGGCGCAGCGGAAGGCGCGAAAGGTTCGCTTCGAGAAGCGCGAGCTGCGCAGTCTGATCGAGTATTTTGACGTCGGCCGTGCGTCCGAGGCGGCCAGGCCATTTGGTGACCATCTCCAGGCCGAAACCGTGGAATGTTCCGACCCACATCTCGATCGCCGCGTCCCGATGGGAGTCGGAAAGCCGCTCACGCATCTCCTCAGCAGCCTTTTTCGAGAAGGTGAGTGCCAGGATCGAACCTGAAAGGGCGCCCTGGCCAAGCACATGCCCGATCCGGTGCACGAGCGTGCGGGTTTTGCCCGTCCCCGGTCCCGCATCGACGAGGAGAGGACCACCATCCCAGGTCGCCGCCTGCTTCTGGCTTTTATCAAGTTCGATCAGAACGGCCGGGCCACGCTCGTCCGGTTCGCGAAGGGGCGGCAGCAACAGGGCGCGAATGACCTGGTTGAGGACGAGACCGTAGGGAAGGCCCAACTCCTCCGCGACTTCCGAAGGGCGACGCGCCCTTTCCACAATTTCGGTGCGCAGCCAGTCGGCGGGGCAGAGGAATTCGCCGGCGAAGATATCCGCCTGCAACTCCTTGCGTTCGCGCGGCGAATAGCCCTCCACCACACCCGCACCGCTGTCGATGGGATCTCCGCCAAGCTGCGCCTGGACGTTTCGTACCTCGTTGCTAGGATCGTGATGGAGCTCCAAGTGACCGATCTCGTGAGCGATCACGACCACCTCGTCCTTCGGGTCCTGGCCACTGACGACGTAAACGAGCCCGTCGGCACGTTCGAAAGATCCGTGCACGCCAATCCCAAACACTTCACCAGGCTGGCAATAACGCAACTCCAGATCGGCATATTTCAGGACGGCATCGACGAGAGCGCGACCGCGACGGTCACCCTGGGCGACACTCAATGCTTTTGAATGGCAAGCGCGTGCCTTCAGTCGAATGTCGCGCCAGGCGTCCATGGTTAGTCCTCCTCAAGCCAATAGGACTTGCGCTCCGGTGACATGCTGCTTCGCCGGATGCTCTCCTCATAACTGCACTGTATGATCGTGGGTTGCCGCGACGCCTTCGCGTGGCCCATGGAAGGATGTGACTGCGCATAGGCAAGCGCACTTTCGAACTGCGCACGGGTCGCCTTAAGCTGGTCGAGCAACGCCTTTATCAATCGCGGCCCGATAGGAGGTGACATCCGCCCACGAAAAAGGTCCGACAGGACATCTCGGCCGACATTGATGGCGCGGCCAAGCTGCCGTGTATCCAATCCGGCACTGGACAGCAGTTGGTCGAACGTGGTCTCCGGCGCAGCTTGAGTTTTGGTCTGTTCGGCTGCTTGAGCATTGTAGGTGGCGTTGATTGCACGGCTGCGGGCACGGTTCATCATCAGTTCGTCGACCACTTCCTCCTCTGCTTCTTCGTCAGCAGCCCAATCACGCATGATCCCGGCATGCGCGCGGATGTCGTCAGCGAACTCAGGGTAACGTTGTGTCCAGTTGATGATCTGATTTAGCGTCGGGATGGCGCATTCCCGGTGGAATGCGAACAAGACCTCGTCCCGCCTCGTGGCTTTGGTTTGGTCCGTCATGACTTAGCTCCAAGAATGGTTCTGATCTCTTCCTCTGTCTCCTTGATCCAGGTCTCAGCGGTCTTCGCGCTCACGCCAAGCGCCGAAGCGATAGACTCGACCTTGGTGGAGTTGCGCGGCACACCATCCATATGAAGACGGAAGGCGAGAACCTTCCGCGGATCGGAGATCCGCTTCAGCACGCTCTCGACGTGAGCGCGCTCCTCGTCATCCGTCGCTAGGACCTTAGGTCCGTCCGGACGCTGCTCTTCGTCCTGGGAATAGACGTACCGTTCCGAATGCAGTTGCTCGCGGCGGATAGCGTCGGCGGCGCGGAGTTTGATCCTGGCAACAAACGCGGTCCGCATCCCAATGCCGTCTGCTGAAGTCGGCTTAAGGACCGCCTCGATCAGTTGGTGATGGACCTCTTCGATCATGTCCCACCCCTCGTTGCGATGGTTTTTGCCGATGTGCTTGCGCAGGATGCGCATCATGCGTTCGGCAATTTCATTCATGAGGGCATTGATGATGCGTGGATCGCCAAACGCACCGATCTGCTGAGCCGCCGCAACCAATTGGCGGCCCTGAATCTTTCCAAGTGACTGATCTTTGACGACCTGTCGCCAGGCGGCAATGTCGCTGGGATCCGGCCCTTCATCCAGTTTCTCCATAGTCCTTCCTCAACAGCCCAGTCGAATCGGTTCGGAGGTGTAGCGAAGCCAGCTTAAAAAAACCGGAAGTGCTTCGCGGAATATTCTTCTCTGTTTGGTTAACATGCTCAAGTTAGATAAGAAGAATATAAAAACTGAGGAGATTCACCCGTCAGTCTGGAGGCTAACCAGGATTTACAAGAGGCGATACGCTGGACCCGGTCGTTGCCCACCTGCCAGCCGACTGACCGCTGCAGCGCTGTGAACCGGCGGTAGCCGTAGCGGCTGTACTTGAACGCCAAGATGACAACGGCTTGGGTCAGCACATTTTCGTCAGCCCGGACCGTTGGGATGTATCGCAGTGTCCCCCGCGGCTGGCTGACGATCCGTCAGGTATAGCGTTCCGATACTCGATATTTCCCTTGGATCGCCTCGACCGTCTGCCACCGCCGTATTGGTTCCGCCGGCGGTAGTAGCTCTGTTCGGTGATCTCGGCTGCCTTGCAGGCCTGACCGATGTTCCAGCCTTGCGCCACCAGCACGTTGATCTGACGCAGCTTCATGACGCTCTGGTCAGCGCTAGGAAGCTTCTTCGGCATATTCCGGTTTCCTTCCTACACTGATTATCTCAATCGCCCTGGCTCAAGAGGACCCGGTCAGGTCACCGTGTCGGCTTTCCCATTGCGTGCTCGGCCGTCGGAGCAGCAGCACTGTCTTTGCTTCCCGTCTAAGTAAGGGCTAAGCGGGGCGCGGACCTTACATTCATCCGATGCAGTGTTTTATTGGTCTAAATTGAATTATCTCATTTGCCTTTCGAGCTGAATCGGATAAGCTATCCACTAGTTGTGAACTTAAACGACGAAAGTTGGCCTAGTTCTCCTGGGTGTTCGCAATACTGGGAATGACCATATCCCAGGGGCATGTACAGCCTTGACCCTTGCCGTCGTACGCAGCGGTATGGGTGTTGGAATGAGTGGAGGCCTAACGGCCTTATGCGTCGAACCCGTGTCGCGGCATGCAGCGGCGCGGGTGTTGAAACAAGTAAGGGCTTAGCGGGTCCTAAATGGAACCCGTGCCGTTTCGGCGGCGCGGGTGTTGGAACAAGTAGGGACTTAGCGGGTCCTATGTTGGAACCCGTGCCGTTTCGGCGGCGCGGGTGTTGGAACAGTAACGTATCGGTACCTTCCGACTCAGTACGGTCTTAGACCATCGGAAAGGCATGTTCGCCCCCGGGTTTCGATCCGGGGGCGAATTTTTTTAAGTGTTGTCCGGACCTGTGCTCTGACCGTTTTGCCAATCGCGCGACTCACAGCTCAACGCGCCTCGCCAAGCCAACTGTGTGGAGCGATTTTTAAAACTGAAAACACAAATGCGCTTCAGTATCCGCAATCAGTCACTAGGAGATGTCCCGACAGTTCCTTCGTGCGTTCGAACTATATTTGCAATCAATGCTTTAATGGGTATCCCCTCATCACTAAGGATTTGAATATCCACAGCCTGAATAGGCGTACTTGATTTGTTCTTTCGAGGCATTTACGCTCCTCGGCCATGATCTTTCTGGCCATTAAAAACCCGCACCCTCTGCGGCTCCCATATTTCGAGGCGCCGAGCCCGTCGGCCGGCTTCCCAAGCCCTGCGGCCGATTTCGTCGAGGGCCAGCTCGATCTCAATCTGCATCTGGTTCAGCGCCCCGAGGCGACGTTCTTCGTCCGTATATCAGGCCGATCTTTGGAGCGCGCTGGCATTCACGATGGAGACCTGGCGGTTGTCGATCGCTCGCTCACGCCGCGCACGGGGCAGATCGTTGTGTTCGTCTTGTATGGCGAGCTGATGGTCAAGCGACTGCGCTATTCGAACGACGGCTTCTGGTTCGAATCCGATAGCGAAGATCCCCGTTATAAGCCGTTCAAAGTTCCTGACGACGCTTCGATGGAGATCTGGGGCGTCGTCACCAGCACGATCCGCGATCACACGGCGTAGCCATGCGCATCGCGTTGGTCGATGCGAACAATTTTTACGTTTCCTGCGAGCGTGTTTTTGCGCCGCGATTGCGCGACGTGCCCGTCGTCGTGCTGGGCAACAACGATGGCATCATCGTTTCGCGTAGTCCCGAAGCGAAGGCAATCGGGCTCAAAATGGGCTTCCCGGCTTTTAAGGCCAAGGATCTCATGCGCGCGCATCGCGTGCGGGCGTTGTCGTCGAACTACGCGCTCTATGCCGCGATGTCGGATCGCCTGATGACCGTCCTGGCGGCCTTCAGCCCTCGCGTCGAGAAATACTCGATTGACGAGGCGTTCCTCGATCTGACCGATATCGGCTCGGAGACGGCGTTGGAGCAGGCGCGCCGCATCAAAGCAGTGACCAAGCAATGGATTGGTCTGCCAGTTTGCGTGGGTATAGGACCGACCAAGACGATCGCCAAACTCGCCAATCACGTCGCGAAGCTGATGCCTGAGTTTGACGGCGTGTGCGATCTCATGGATCCAGAGTTAAGACGATATTGGTTCGACCGGATCGAGGCCGGCGAAGTCTGGGGCGTGGGGCCTGCGGCCGCCGAGAAACTGGCGCGTCTCGGCTATCGATCGGTCGCGCGCTTGCGCGATATGCCGCCGCGCCTGGCTCGGAAACTTCTCACCGTGGCCGACGAGCGCATCGTCCACGAGCTCAACGGAATCGCCTGCATCAAAGTGGAGACGATTTCGCCGGCGCGTCAAGGAACGGCCGTCACACGAAATTTCGGGCATCCGATTACGGGCTTCGAGCAAATGTGCGAAGCGGTCGCGTCCTATGCGACGCGCGTCGCGGAAAAGCTTCGCGAGCAGAATCAGGAGGCCGAGATCCTCTACGTTTTCATGCACACGAACCGCTATAGCGGCGATCCTTGGTACGGGAATGCCAAGAAGATCAAATTATCGGCTCCGTCGGCCGATACCCTGCTGCTGGTTCGGGTGGCCGTCGATGCGGCGCGCGGGATCTGGAAAGACGGCTATCGGTATTCCAAAGCGGGTGTGATCGCTGACAAGCTAGTGGCGGCCGGCAGCGGGCAGCGCTCGCTATTAGAGCCCGACAAGGCCTCGCGCGACAGGCTCATGAAAGCGATGGATCAGGTCAATACGCGGATGGGGCGCGGGACGCTTGCGCCACTGGGTGCCGGTATTCGGCCGACATGGAAGACGCGCTTTGGTCGGCGCTCGCCCGACTATTTAACGAACTGGCAGGATCTGCCGATCGCGCGATCATAGGACATCTAGCACCAGGGTCGTCGACGGCCTTCCCACGGCCGGGCAAGACCGGCGGCCATCAATTCCTCTTCTAAGTCCCGACCGCCGATTTTTACCCACGCGATCGTCCGGCCATGCCGATCGCGCGGGTGCGAGCGATCGACGACGATTTCGATCTCGCCCTCAGTCAGTCGCCGCGCGGTGAACGACTTCGCTCGCTGCGCCAAATCAGTTTCAAACGCGCAGCGGCCGTGAATCTCTGCCGCATCGATGTTTTGCAGACGAACCGTCTCGTTACCGCATTTGATCGTGTCGCCATCAATGGCAACACAGGCGAGCATCGCGGCAACGAGTTGCTCTAACACGGATGCTACTTCTTCTTTCGCGGTCGGCCCCGTCGTGGCCGATCATGAATCGGACTATCTGTATCCGTTCGTGCAAGTGCACGCATCGTCCCGACCATTTGCTGGCGCAGCTTTCGATCGCGAATATCGTAGTAGGCGGTGACGAGCTCTAGCGTTTCGCGCTTTGCGGCTTCATCGGCGATCGGCAAAGAATACTCAGGCTTCTTAGTTGCTATCACAAGCGGCTTGGCGTTTGTGACGCCCTCAAAAAAATAGCCAATCGGTACATCCAAGACGCGTGCCGCTTCATACATACGTGAGGCCGACAGCCGATTTACGCCGCGCTCATTCTTCTGAAGCTGCTGGAATGTGATGCCTATCAAACGGGCCAGCTCTTGCTGAGACATGCCGAGCTCGACCCTACGCAGCCGCACGCGGTTGCCGACGTATTCATCGACGGCCGGATCGCCGCCGCGGGACCCGCGTTTCTTCTTTGGTGGAGTGGTGGCCTTAGCCTTAATCTTCGCAGCCATAGGAGCTCCAAATGTGAGTGCTATACAATTTACAGAGAATTCAGCCGGAAATGTGACGGATTTTAACTTCGGCCGGCAACTTATATCGTGCCGGGCTGAAGCAGCGACCGATAGATGGACTTGGCGAGCCGTCGAGATCGGAAGGCTATGGAAAGGCAGAACGCGCACGGTGCCTCGCGGCATACTTACATCTCTGTCGTCGATCCAAACTCTGCAAGTCGAATCGATCGTCTCTAACATGCAACTTCCAAACTTCGTTCGTAACTTCCTTAAATCCGCCACTCGCGCGGATTAGTGTTTCAAGGTTGGTAGACGTGTTGAGGTGCGCGCGGGATAGCTGAGTCAAGTTCGGCAATGAGCGCCAAAGCCGGTATTCCGGCATTCAAAGTGCGTTAGGTATCCGTCTTGTCTGCCTTGGGCGGCGTCGGCCCACGATCTCCGAAGTCACGCAGCCAAACGACGGGTTTGAGGCAATGAAAAAAACCCATCATGGGCATATAACGTTGTTCATCTGGTGATGAAGGCGACAGCGAAGTTTCGGTCGCGCTGATTTCCTTTTTATCGTCTTCATCGGGGTTCATTGGAAACCTGCCTTTTCTGGAAGTAAGCGGCTGGGATAAACGTCGAGTGCACGCTTGCGTTTGCCGATCACGTTGCTGAGCGAATGCGGTTTCGGAGATGTTCTGAGACATTGGGTCGTCAAAAGAAATTCAAGCGAGAAAGTTCGATCGGTTCTCGAACCAGCTTCGGGCGACCTTCAAAGTGGCTCAGGGCAAAAATCCACTCGCATCCGAGCTCGCCGCCTTCTTCGCAGGCCGACCGCGACCATTCGAAAATAGTGAAAATCTCTTCGAGCCAGTCAGTCGAGGCGTCTGGATAAAATCGACGGTGGGCAGATATCCAAACGCACAACGATTCTGCCCGCCGGAAACGATGCAAGGCGAGCTCTCGCGGCATCGAGCCTTGCGAAAGCTCGACAGATTCCTGACGAGCAATGGCGCGAAGTAGGGGATGAGCTCGATGTTGCAGAGCGCCCACCTTCTCAATTCGCGCGATCAGTTGATCGGGCGACGGCAGACTCTTCGTTTCAAGAAAGATCGCCATGAGCTCCTGGGCTGCGTCGCTTCGATCCATAATGTCCTCGCGAGTGTGAAACGCTTTGACGCTAGAGACAGCCGTTATGTATTCGGTGAGATGTTGCTGCTCGAATCAGGGTGCTCACGGGTTGACTTGACCATTGCTCCAAAGAATCCTAGTGCGACCCTGCGCAACTTGGAATCCCCCACGTTAGAGCGACGCTCGACATTAAGGTTCTGGCTGAGGGCGTTACGATCACTGTCATAGCGGCTTGATGACCGCTCCGTGTCCGCGGACCGATCAATACCGCCACATTCCACTCTGGCCCTCTCGGCAGGCGATAACGTTGAAGACTGCTGCCGAACGCGACATCTCCACAAACTGGCAACCGGGGCGTCCGGTGACGGGCCCAAGTGCTCGGACCCAGTCCGCGCCGGCTGCGGCGACGCGTTTTTCAGGTTCGGCGATCGCCTTGGAGAGTGCCGCCTGGAACGGGTCCTGTGTTGGCACCGGGCGGTCTGGAGCGGCGACAGGAGCAGAGGCAGAGACAGGTGCAGCCGTAGACGCAGGGATCGAGACCGGCGGCGGTGGCGTGCTCGGACGGAAGAACCAGTAACTCGCGGCGACCAGTATCACCGCTCCGATGGCGATTTTCGCCGTGGATGGTCCTGGCGGTGCCTTTGGAGCCTCGCTTCGTGGGGCGGAGGCGATGACGGGGAATGGTGCCCTTTGGGGCCTCAACTCCAATAGGGGATCCCGAGCCGATCGGTCCGGCACCGGCGTATAATAGACAGTGCCATTGGACGGCGGGGCGTAGTGCGCGGGCGGGTTGTCCGACGGCATGTACTCAGGACGGCTAAAGGCCCCATCTGCGAGCGGAGAATGGTCGCTGTCACCCGGTTGGACGTCTTGCTCGCCGATGATCCAGCTGCCGAGCCGGGTCACCTCATTCCCAGTGAGGACACGCATTCGCCCAGGTCGGCGGATCTCGTCCTCGACCAGCCGCCACATCCCGTGCTGCGCGAGGTCCTCCGCAAACACGATACGCATGAAGTCCCGATTGGGGGCATCCAGTTGAGCGAGAGTACCCGGTGGGACCAGTGATCGTGACATATGGGGGAAGACCATGATCTGGGCGATCGCGCTACCAAATGCGACGCCCGCCATGGATTGGGCCATGATCAAAAATGTCTCGGTCGCTCGGAAAAGCTGGGTCGGCTTCACATCCCCTCCGGTCGGCTTGCCCGTGCGGGTGTAATGGGCCCATCGAACACCTGCTCCAGGCCGGCTATCGACTTTGACGAGGCCGCCCTTCACCTCGATCAACGCGACGCCGAAGGGCGTCAGAGCCACAAAGTCGATCTCCAGGCGTCGGTTCTCGGTATAGGGTAGGGGCAGCGAATAGGCGGCAAAGCCGTCTATCTCTGGACTGTCGTAGAGAAGCGATTCGTAGACCAACCGCTCGGCGTCATGCAGTGGCTCGCTTAAGACCCTCGGTGCGGGGTAAGGCGCAACACGGACATTGGCCGGCTCATGTGGCGGTGGTCCCTTCTTGCCGTAGCTGAAGTGGACGCGGCGCTGGGGGAAGATGTCCGGGTTCACGGGATCCATGCGGCTTTCCGAGAGCTGCATTAAGCAAACGCAATATTAAGTATACTTAATAGAATCGAGCAAGCCAACGGGTTTCTCTCGCACTATGAAGGCGCGGGAAATTCTGGCTCGGAATGTAAGGCGGCTACGCGCGGAGCGCGGCCTGTCCCAGGAGAAGCTGGGCTTCGAGGCGAAGGTCTCGATGACCTCAATTAGTCATATTGAGACGGAGCGATATGCGGCGACCGTCGACGTGATCGGGCGTATTGCCGCAGCGCTCAAAGTACCGATGCACGAGTTGCTCGTCGAGAAGCCGGGTTCGCAGCACATTAAAAAGTAACGGTAATAGTCCAGTCTAGGACTGCCTTATAGCCGTTGGCGGCGAACAACACCTAATCTGACAATCAAGATGCGCCGGAGCCTCCGCTAGTAACCGCATCAAACCGTCCCGATTGTTCTGATGACGGACAAGCAATTAATCTCAGCGTCCACTAAACCCCGGGGCGTTCAACTACGCTAGGCGTCACGACTGTAGTGCATCACTTATCTGCGCTTGGAGATCAGCCCCAACTCTCTGAAATCCAAGCAGACGCGCAACCGATCGAATCATCTCGTCCATCTGAACGTCCCCACTCTCTCTTGAGATGAGGGCTGCAGCTGCGCGAATTTCCAGCGGACAAATATGGATTGCTCTCGTCGTTGGCGTGGACTCAGCAGCACGGCTGCGCACGGGCGGTGACGCTTGCTGGGATAGCGTCATCCAAAAATCCTGAAACGCGATGATTCCACCCTTGCGTCTTGCCTTGTCGAGCGCAGCGGTCGCGGCTTTCTGGATGCGTCCTCCTGCCTTGCTCTTTCCAAACCCCGCCGCCACCCGCCGCGCGATCTCGTCGGTATGGATTGGACCCTCTATCTCAATGATCCGTAACGCCATCTCAACTAGCACTTCAATGGGCGCATCGTGCGGCTCACCGCCGATGGGTGCAGGGATTTCGGCGCGCCGATAAGCCGGAACCTCGATCTGTGGCAGAGCGGCTACCGGAGATTCCTCTGTTGCGATCGAGTCGTCGGTAACTTGATCCTCAATCGATACATTCGTCCGGTCGTTGGCGCCGCGGACATACGTGCCCTTTTCGCCTTCGGCGTTGGCGGATTCGAGCGCCGCGCGCAATCGGGCGATTTCCTGATCGCGCCGATGGAACCAATCGGTGCTCCAGATGCGATGGAAGCGCCACCCGAGATTCTCGAGTACATCCTGACGTAGACGATCGCGTTCGCGCGCCCATAGCGCACCGTGCCATGTCGCGCCGTCGCATTCGACGGCCAGGATGTATTGCCCCGGCCGATCGGGATGGCGCGCGCCGATATCGATCCTGAAGCCAGCGCTGCCAACCTGAGCATCGGCGCGGTAGCCGAGCGATTCGATTACGTCGGCCACATCGTCCTCGAACGGGCTTTCGGCAGCATCGCCTGTTGCGATACGCTCGTCGAGGTGCCCGCTGCTGGCGAAATCGAGAAACCGCTTGAGTACACGCGGACCGTTGCGGGACGCGCGACTTGGGTCAATTTCTGACGGATCGAACGACGCGACCGCAATGCACCGCACACGGGCCCTGCTGAATAGGACATTCAGTCGCCGCTCGCCGCCCTCGCCGTTCACCGGTCCGAAATGCATCGAGGCGAGGCGGCCGTTGGGCTCGTGGGGTCCGTAGCCGATGCTTATCAGGATCACATCGCGCTCATCGCCCTGGACGTTCTCAATGTTTTTGACAAAAAATTCCTCAGCCGTGCTCGCTCGAATGAAGCTGTCCAGCACGGCGTCCTTGCGGCGCGCGACTTCAATCGCCTCATTCAGCATGTCGCTTTGCGCCTTCGAGAAAGCCACAACGCCAAGCGAAAGCTCTGGCCAGTCCCGCGCATGCGCGGCGATCATCTTGGTGATCTCCTCCGCTTCGATCCGATTGGTCCCAGGTCGTCCACCGCCGCGACTCTTCGAGCTGTAGGCGCCCGGAACGCGTCTGAAGGAAAGCCCATAGTTTTTGTCGAGCTGGAGCGGCGAGGGTGGCAGGACAAGACGATTTTCGTAGAACTCGACGTTCGAGATGCTGATAAGTGAAGGATCCTTCGATCGATAATGCCACTCGAGCATCCGCGATCCGAGCCCCCGCGCTTCGCACAGCGTCAGGATGCTTTCCATTTCAGTCGCTTTCGCCGCTTGGGGGGCCCCATCTTCTTCTTCCTCGTTGGCCCCGTCATCCGGTGCATCATCCGTGAGACGGTCAAAAAAGCTTGTCGGCGGCAATTGCTTCTGGTCGCCGACGACGACGATCTGCACGGCGCGTGCGACCGCACCGAGCGCGTCCTCTGGGCGGACCTGACTGGCTTCATCGATCACGAGTAGGTCGAAATTGATCCTTTGTGGCGGAAGGAATTGGGCAATCGAGATTGGGCTCATTAGTAGGACCGGTTTGATACGACGGACCATCGAACCGGCCGCTTCGAAGAGCTTACGGATTGGCTTATGCGAGCGCTTCTTAGCGATTTCGCCTCGGATCACGGCCATCTCACCCGCTGCACCCCGCGGGAGTTGCTCGAGATGCTTCGCCTGAATCAACTTTTGGACGCTTGCGATCCGATCGCGTTCGGCAGTTTGAAAGCGCGCGACAAGTCCGTGGCGATCGGTCTCTCGCAGAGCGGCCAACGCCGGAATCGTGTTGCGGATTTCGCGCCAACGCGCCTCAGCGGTCGCATAGAGGAACTCGTCAGAGGCTTCGTCAGGCGCGATCTTCCCCGCGTCGATCGCCGCGACGAGCGTACCAAGCTCGGCTTGTTCGAGGCGGCGTACCGCTCCGCGCAAGGCGGTCCACTCCGAATAGCGCGCGAGCTCGCGCCGCATGCAGGTAAAGCGCGCGGCAACTTGCTTAATGTCGAAACTATCGCCATCGATCGGCGGTTCGAAGGCAAGACGGTCGAGAACCGTTGTGACGGCGGCGCGTAAGTCCTTCGCGACCGCCATGATCGCGTCGCGATGGCTTGCCGATTCTGTCGCAAGCCGCAGAATCGCAGTAAGCATCTCTCGCGTGAGCACAAGACCGCTTTTCTTGTTCGCGCTGAGCCAATTCAAGACTAAGTGGAGATCGCTGAATTCGCTGCGCTCGCCGCGCCAGTGCTCGGCGAGCGAAGTCTTAATATAGTCTTCGTCGTCCCGCAGTGCGGTCCGCAGTTTTTCGACTTCGAGGAGGCGATCGACAAGTCGAAGTCGCTCTCTCGACGGCTTGGGAAGCGGTTGCCGCAGTACGCTCGCTAGCTGGGCACACGCGCTGCGATAGCCGCCGAACACACGAGCGAAGAACGAGGACGTGCCTTTCGCGATCGAGGGCCGCAGCGCGGCCGCCGGAAGCGTCCAAGCTGCATCGGTGAAAATGTTCTCGATTGCATCGCGTGCCATACGCCAAGCTGCACCGGCGGCGAGCCCTTCGCGCAAGCGTTTGTCATCCGCCTTGTCGAAGAGTTCGTCGCACAAGGGCATTAGCCGCGCTGGCAAGGATGAGAGGCGCCCCAGAAGGTCCGCAATACGGTCTGCGTCGCAGACGGTCGAAGGCAGCGGCAAACCACCGGACACCAAGATCCGAGCGAGTGTCGCGTCGAATTTTGAGAAGGCGGCGGCGGCGGCGTCCAGTTCCAGTGCGAGGCGCTGTTGATCGGTCGGCTGCAGATCGTCGGCGGTCGCGCCGGCAAACGGGTGTGCGTGCCGAGGGCCGGACTTGGCGAGCAGATCAACGTAAACTTGGATCGTCTTTGCCAGAGTCCCCACTTCGTCCGACTTCAGGCTCGCCAACCCCTCGCGTATCAGAGTTGGCGGCCTTGTGCCTTTTCCGATGAAGCCCACAATCCGGGAAATCACCTCGAACGGTGTGTAGTCGCGACCTGGCACATCGCGATGGAGCAATTCGGCGCATTCGTTGAGCTGGGCGCGGAGCTCGCGGAGTTGTGTCGGATCGTTGTTAAACTGAGCGACCGATCCGGCCGCGTTGAGCGTTCGCGCCAGTTCTTGCAGGACGAGCTTCTTGTTGGCGTTACGCGAATGGAGCTCGAGGCAGACGTCCCGGAGCCCCGACTTGACGAGCCGGTTGTGGACCACCCCGAGCGCCGCCATTTTCTCGGCCATGAACAGGACCGATTTTCCATCGTGGACCGCAGCTGCGATGATGTTCGTGATGGTCTGCGACTTACCCGTTCCCGGCGGACCTTGAACGACGAGATTGCGCCCTTTGCGCACCTCTTCGATTACTTTTGTCTGCGACGCGTCGGCGTCGACGACGTGTAGCATGTCGCCGGGATCGAGCTTGTCGTCGAGCCGATCCTCCGGCCCGAAAAGTGGCGCATCTTGCTCGAAGCCATCTTTCAACAGCCGGCGGACGATATCGAGTTTGGTCAGCGCGCCGTCCGGCCAGTTAGCGGGGTCGAGATCCCGGAGCATAAGCAACTTGGCGAACGAGAAGAATCCGAGTTGGATTCCGTCATGGTCGATCTTCCAGCGTTTCTTCTCGCCGATGCAATCCTCGACAAGCTCGAAATAGCTTTCTGGCGTCCACGCGTCGCTCTCTTCGATTTCCGGGAGCTGTATCCCGAAATCGCCTTTTAGTCGTTCCTGCAGTGGCAGGTTCGTGAACAGATCGTCGTCGCGAGCGCGAATATCGAACGTTGATCCTCGCTCGTTTCGCACCAACTCGACCGGAAGGAGGATGAGCGGCGCTTCGCGCGCGACCGTCGATTTCTCATCCTCGTACCAAGTGAGGAAGCCGAGCGCGAGATAGAGGATATTTACGCCTTGCTCATTCTCCGCGACTTTCGCCTCGTCTGCCAGCCGGAGAAGGCGCTTCTGGAGGGCGTCGGGACCGAGAAGTGTATCGAGAAACGTGTCCTGGTGTCTTGCCTCGATTTGGATGTTGACGATTTCCTCGGCTAAGATCGGGCCATCCGCATCTTCCGTCCGATCTTTGCCGAGAGCCCGGAATCGCATCCTGCGTGCCTCGGTTCGTAGAATCGAAAACACGTCATCTGATCGCTCATTCACGACGTTTAACGCATTGGTCCTAAGGGCCTTGCGATTGACATGAATGAGGCGGTTTCGCGTTCCGGTCTCGACAAGACGCCGCCGAACCTCCTCCAGCAACGAGGGGATTCGATCGAGCGTGGCAGATGGGGGCGTATCCATTTGAGGGCACTGCGCTAGGCGTTCATGGGAATCGTTAATGGCAAGGCAATTGGACAAGATTCAAATCACGAAACTCGCCCTGCCGTAGTTCACCGCCTTGCGATCTTAACTATTATTGGTCGTGTTTGTGTATACCACTAAGAACTACCGAGCCCGCTCGATCAGTACACGGAATTTGGCGTGCTGCAGCTGATGTAAGTGAGCGAGAACCGCTGATCGATTGTACCGCCACGGTCATCAGTCTCAGTAATGCAGGTGTTGGACGCTATTTGAGGGATCCGGTTACCAAACCAGCGAAGATGCTCGAATTGGGAAGTCAGTGGCGGGACAGCGAGTCGTATAAGATAGCAAGAACTTGATTTCAAAAAATTTTCGCCGGACAATCGATTTAGGCTTTGTCGCGTGGATGGCTTTGTAAATACAAGAATCAGAATCTCATAGGCCAAGAAATTAGATCCTGAACGTGCAGATTGGATCGTCTGTGGGATGGCAATGAGCAGCCAAAAGGGTGATGTATCCCGATGACATCTTTTCGGTTTTTCCATGCTGCCGACATTCATCTCGACAGCCCGTTGCGGGGCCTTGCAAGTCAGGAAGGTAACGCTGTCGCGCGGGTACGGACCGCGACGCGCGAGGCGCTTGTTACGCTGGTCGGACAGGCCATTGAGGAAAAGGTCGATTTTCTCATTATCGCCGGGGATCTATATGACGGCGATTGGCGGGACTACAAGACTGGGTTGTTCTTCGCTGCACAGATGGGCCGACTCAACAAAGAGGGGATCCCGGTCTATCTGCTCCACGGCAACCATGATGCCGAAAGCCAGATAACTCGTCGGCTCGAACTGCCCGATAACGTGCATGTATTCGGTACACGCAAGCCGCAGACATTTGAACTGCGCGAGTTGCAGGTCGTGCTGCATGGGCAGAGTTTCCGGCAGCGGGACGTTACGGACAATCTTGTGCCCGAATACCCAGCGCCCATTTCCGGTGCCTTCAACATCGGTGTGCTGCATACGGGTCTCGGCGGCATGGGGGGCCACCAGAACTACGCTCCATGCGCCATCGAAGACTTGATCAACAAGGGCTACGATTATTGGGCTTTGGGCCACGTCCATCAGGCGAGCGTGTTGCGCAAAAATCCCCACGTCGTCTTTCCGGGCAATCTTCAGGGCCGCCATGCCCGCGAAACCGGTGTCAAAGGTGCATGCCTCGTTAGCGTCGAGAATCGTGACATCGTCGAACTGACTACGATTCCCTGTGACGTGGTGCGGTGGGCAGTTCTGACGGTTCCAGTGGACAGTGCCGAGAACCTAGGTGAGGTGATCGATCGAATTCGCACCGCCGTGGAAGTCGCTGTCGATGAAGCCGATGGGCGGCTTCTGGCCTGCCGTATTGTCTTGGAAGGTCGGACCGCTGTTCATGGTCAGCTTGTTGCTTCCGAGGACCGGCTGCTGGCCGAAGCCCGTGCCGGTGCCCTTCGCTTGGGTGATGATGTCGCATGGGTGGAAAAGGTGGTCGCTCGTACCCAGCCTAAGGTCGATGCAAAAACGCTGGCCGAGCGTGAAGATGCGATCGGTGAGCTACAGCGCCTGTTGCAGGATGCTACGGGGGACGTAGACCTACTGGCGCGAATCAAGGACGATATCGGCAAGCTCGTGCGCCAGCTGCCCCACGAGGTTCGCGGCGACATCGGCGATAGCGTGTTGAAGGTTACCGTTGATGGCGATTACGCCGCGTTGATCGGTGAAGTCTCGCCATATCTGTCCGCACGGCTTACAGCACAGGAGGATTGAGCATGCGGATACGACGCCTCGATCTGCTGCGCTATGGCCATTTCACCGAGCGGGCGCTCGAGTTGCCTGCCGACACGTCGGACTTCCACATCATCTTCGGCCGGAATGAGGCCGGTAAGTCTACGGCGCTGTCAGCCATCGCGGATCTCTTGTTTGGCATCTACGGGCAAACGCCATACGGCTTTTTGCACGATTACGGCAGCATGAGGATCGGTGCCGTTCTGGAGAACAACGGCGATGTGCTGGAGGTGCTGCGGAGAAAAGGTAACAAGGACACGCTGCTGGGACCGGGGGGGTTGTCGGTTCCCGGAGGAGAGGCGGTACTTCGCCCCTACCTTGCCGGCGCGGACCGGGCGTTCTTCGAGCGCATGTTCAGCCTTGACCATACGCGCCTAGAGGCCGGTGGCCGGGAAATCCTGGATGCCAAGGACGACGTTGGCCAGGTGCTGTTCTCAGCGGGTGCCGGTATCGGGGGGTTGCGGGAGCGGTTGACCCAACTGTCCACCGAGGCGGATGGCTTGTGGAGTCCGGGGCGGCGGGCGAAGCACCGGAGGTTCTCGATTGCCGAAGATAAGCTTGAGGTCGCACAGCGGGAACTGCGCGAGCAGACGCTCAGCGCCGCAAAGTGGAGTGAGTTGAAGAAAACGAACGAAGATGCTGAAGAGGCCTATCGCAATATCGACAAGGCTATCGGCGAAGCGACAGTTAATCGGAACCGGCTGAGCCGGATTCGGCGGGTTTTTCGGGATGTGTGCCGAAAGCAAGAGCTAGACATGCTTTTGGGTGAGCTCGGTGCCGTGATCGCGCTGCCCGAGAACGCAGCCGGGCTTGTCGCCGAGTCAGAGCGCAAGGATGCTGAGGTGGCCACGCGTATCGGCACACTGAGGGAACAGCTTCGGCGCGCCGAAGAAGAAGTGCGGGAAAATCTGACTTATGACGCGACGATTATCGAGCGCGCGGCGGATGTTCGCCAAGTCTGCGAACGGCGTATCGAGATTCGCGCTGAAAAGGCTGATCTGCCAAAACGTGAGGCTGAGCTTCAAGCTGCGCAAAGAAAGTTGAAAGACGATGCCGCAGAACTCGGCTGGCGGGATGGCGACACAAACGCGCTAATCGGGCGCATTCCGTCGCGGCCAAAGGTGAGTGTCGTGCGATCTCTGCTCGTTCAGAAAGGTGAGTTGGAGGGCGATGTTTCCGGCAAGAAACGGCAATTGGAAGAGGCGAGGGAAGATCACGCCGGACTGAAGGACGAGCTTGCCAAGTCCGGTGATCCGGGTGACGCGTCACGGATGGCCGTCGTGCTGAAGAGTGTGCGCGAACAGGGTGACATCGCCGGTCGGGTGCGCGCTGCGGCAGAGGCGTTAAAGAGCACGAGGAGCCGGGTCGCCCGGCGGCTTAGTTCACTTGAACCCGGTGTTGGCGATGAAATGGCGCTGAACGGCATGAGTATACCTGCGCGGGCCAAGGTGCAGGTGCAGCGTGAAAGGCAGGATGACTGGCAGCGGCGGCTGACGGAAACGCAGCAGCGGGCTGCTTCCGTTCAGCAGGAGCTGGACGGTGCCGTTGCCGCTCTTGAGCGGGCGATGCGCGATGAGCTGGTGGTCAGCGCCGAAGAACTGAAGGACACGCGTGATCGCCGCGACGTTGTGTGGCAGCTGGTAAAGCTCAAGCACATTAAGGGACAGCCGATCCCGCCGGATCAAGCCGTACAGTACAAGCACGAGATCGAGGATCTAGCAGGTGCCTTCGAGCCTGCCGTCGTCAGGGCCGACGAACTGGCCGACCGGCGCTTCGACCATGCCGAAGCTGCCGGCCGCATCGCCGAGATCAAGCGAAAGGTCGATGAGCGAGAAATGCTTCTTGGCCAGGTGCAGGACAACGAGAAGAGACTCGTGGAGGAAGGCAAGCAACTGAAAGCCGATTGGACTGCACTATGGACTGGGGCACCGTTTGAGCCGGAAGCGCCTGAGACAATGCTGGAATGGCTAGAAGGCCGCGACGGGGTGCTCGAGGCCATTGAAGCGCGGGATGAAGCCGACAGTGTGTTGGAGGCTGCTCGTGGTGAAGAGCAGTTGGCAAGGCAGCAGTTGATTGATGAGCTGGCTGCACTGGGTGTCGATGTGAGTGCACTGGAATTGGACGGCCTGCCTATCGTTGTCGAGCGAGTGGCGGAAGAGCTGCGGCTTCGTGAGGCCGAAGCCGACAGGAAGTCCCAGCTTGAAAAGGATATTGTGGAAGCTGGCAAGCTCGTTGCGCGTCGGCAGCGGGACCTTGAGGCTGCGACGAACGCGTTGGCGGAATGGCAGAATAAATGGACAACAGCGCTTGGTGATCTTGGTCTTGCTATCGATACCGCCGCTGATTCTGTTGATGCTCAGATTGGAATTCTCGATCAAATGCGGGAGACAGCCAGTCGGATCAACTCGCTGCGTCACGACCGTATCGAGAAGATTCAACGGGATGTCGCAGACTTCGAAGATGTTGTTGGAGAATTGTTGGCAGTTGTTGCGCCAGACCTTGCAGATAAGGTGCCGGACGATGCAGTTGCCGCGCTAGAGATGCGGCTCAACGAGGCCGAGCGGCTCCGGAGCTTGCGGGAAAAGCAGGACGAGAATGTTCAAGGCCTGAAAAAGCAGATCGAGACGCTTGAAGGTCAGCAGTGGGAATCGGCAGCTTCCATATCCCACCTTAGGCAAGTCGCAGGCGCAGATAACAATGAGATGCTGAAGGCCGCGATCGAGCGGTCCGACAATCGGCGGACGCTTTGGGGGGAACAGCAGAAGATTATAGAAAAGCTTCAGCAAGATGGTGACGGCAAGACCGTTGCCGAGCTGGAAGCCGAGTGCGAGGGGTTGGGCATTGATGGAGTGGTGGTCCAGGAAGAGTCCCTTCAGGCGGAACTAGAGGACTTAAGAAAACAGCTGGGCTGGGCCGGCGAAATTCGCTCGCAGGCACGCCAAGCATACCAGGCCATCGGAGGCGGCGATGCGGCCGCTCAAGCCGCTGCTGCCAAGGAAGAAGCACTGACTGAAATGGGCGAAGTGGCCGAGCGGTACGTTCGGGTCAAAACGTCTGCAATATTGCTGCAATGGGCGATCGATCGCTATCGCCGGGAGAAGCAGGCGCCGCTGCTTAAACGGGCCGGGGAGCTGTTCCAGATCATGACTGGCGGTTCGTTTACTAGCCTGCGCGTTGCCTTCGACGACCAGGACAACGCCCAACTCACGGGTGTGCGGCCCGATGACAGCGTTGTGCCGGTATTCGGTATGAGTACGGGCACTGCTGACCAACTCTACCTAGCGCTACGGGTTGCCTCGATTGAAGATTATCTCGAGCGGGCACAGGCGCTGCCTTTTGTTGCCGACGACCTGTTTATCAACTTTGATGATGACAGGGCGGCGGCCGGATTTCGGCTGTTAGGACAGCTGGCCGAGAGGACGCAGGTGCTGTTCTTTACGCACCATCAGCATCTCGTGGAGATAGCAACGGCGACACTTGGAGCTTCCGTCAACTGCGTGTCGTTGAACGAGCGGGCGACCGTGGCGGCGCAATAGAGGTGCCAAAACATTAGATGGTGTTATGCCCGACAGCGATAAGCGACTCCGCTACGCAACTTTAAATAAGACAATAAACGTAAGGAGTTCATCTAATGCCGCTGATTGCACCTCCTGCCGCCTTGGCGACCCTGCTGATGAATGCCACAGGCACTTCCTTGGAAGAGTTGCTAGGCGTCAAGGAGGATCATGATAGTGCTTTCTCTCGAAAGCTAAGGAATGTCGCGGCCAGGCGGCATAAGCCGCGCGATCGGACCATTTCTCAAATTCAGACAAAAATTGATGAACTGGATTCGGTTAGAACGGCAGGGGCTACGGTTAACTTCCGCAAGGTCATTAAAGGTGGCGTTGAGGGAGACGCTACACCGACGTGGAAATCGAATCATCAAGTCTGGCTATCCGAGATAGGAGCTCCTCCCGGAAGTTTCTGGCAACTTGCTACGTTTTGGCGTGAAGCGATTGAGCTTGAGTGGCAATCACACGAGGCCGAGGCCCTCATCGAATCCGGCCGCCATACGGATGCAATAGAACTGCTGCGTAAGCATCGACTTGCTGTCTTGCCGTCAGTGCTGCGTATTCTTCAGCTTGCTGACCCGCAACGTCCAAATGACGAATTCAGAGACACCCTTGCCCAGCTGCACATCGTTACATGTCTCTATTTGCTTGCATGCGTGATTGTTGACTCGCCGGTACCGCGCTTGGGCGTGGCACTTATTCCGCATCGGGATCGAGACGGCAAAATTCAAAAGTCAGCAAAGCTCTGGTACGAAATGCAAAGATCAGAACTTCGCGAGCTTTCGCTAAGTGAATTTTACGACTGCCTTAACCCACCTGGATCAAGCGGAAAGGAAGAGTCACGTCGTGAGGTGCGTCGGTGGATTAGGGAATCTAGGATCCCGCCAAAAATACGACTCCCTAAGCTCATCAAAACCATTGCTGACTTTCATGCGAAGCAACGACCTGATCTGAACCGCCGAGAGGAACTGCAGGCCTATATTCGGTTTACGATTGTCTCTGCTCAAATTCTTGATGAGTTGCTGCGGAAGGCAGAAAGTTTGGCAACGGGTGGAAATCTAAAAGGTCAGTTTGATCCAATCGCGATCTTTAAAGATTTCTCGCTCCTTCACCGCGAGGCGCAAGATCGCAAAATCGCCGGCACCGATTGAGGTGCCGGCGACTATGGTGTGTTAGATCAGGTCTTCCCAGTTATCCGGACGCTCATCCTCGCCCCGCGACTGCCAGTAGGCGTCATGTTCGGGATCGAGCTGCCTTGAGCGATTGTCCAAGTCATCCTGCGAACGCTCGTTTGGTCCATTCATAAAACAGCTCCTTGTCCTTGGTTGGATCACGCGTCGCAATGCGACACGCCGAGCTCAATTACGATGAGGCAGGTTCGAGCATAACGGGGAATTTTGGGAAAAATATCAGCCTAAGCTCTTGTGCCCACTCGTTGGGAGCTAAAGTTCGTTCGCTATTTGAACCCATCGGTTCGGTTTGTACAACGGGGCGAGGTACGAAGCACCGCGCGTGGCGTAGCGTATCGCAACATTGTATTGCGAAGACGCTTGCTGCAGCGAAGGCGGTCGGCGTTTGGTTGCCGATCGATCTGTGCGGACGGACGGTGCTGTAGTCAATCCGCCTGACATCGTTGCGTCTGTCCCGTGCCAACGCTGGATAGGCAGGTCGATTCTTGGTGCCGAGTGTCGAGGGGCGCGAGGAATTGGGTGAGTCTTGGATAAAGTGGTTTGAGCAGGCTAAGAAAAAATCCCAACCGGTTTGAGTATCGCCTAATAGACAGTTAATAGAACGATCACAAATTGACTGGACGGCGTATCGTTCAATTGGCATCTTAAGAGAGTAGTCAAATAGGAGCGGAAATGCGCCCAGTTATGGCAATTGGACTCGGCCTTCTTGTGGCGGGTTGCGAAATGCCTCGTGTCGCCGAGAAATTCGCAGAAACGCCGGTATCGACGCAGATTTGCTCATTCTACATCGACGCTGCGACGGAACTAGCGCAAGCACATTGCAAAGCGAGTGGCGTCAATGCCGAGCTAGTTGGCAGGCTTGGCATGTGTGAGTTTAACTCAGGACCAGGTCGGGAGTATCAATTTTGGATGACTAAGTACCCGACGCTCTACAATTGCAGGTGCGTTCGATAGTCAACATTTGAGACACGCGTTGTCGGAATCAAGAGTTAAGATAAAAAATTTAATCATGGTGAGGTCGCTTTGACGTCACGTGCCAATCCCAACTTAGAAGCCATCATATTGGAGTACGCTTTTGGAGAAAGCCGCATCCATGTTGAACGTCCGAAGCGTGGGCGTGGGCGACTTGGCGAACGCGACGACGATGACATGGTGCACGGATCGGAGACGATCGAAGCCCTCGATGAGTTGATTGGGCTCCGGGTCGGATTGGTCTACGTCGATTCTGTCGGCACTGAGACAGAGCGCGAGGTTACAATACGCGCTCTCAAGAATCTGCCGGATGGAAAGGGGATCGGCCTACGCTGCATGTGCCACGCGCGCCAAGCGCCACGCCTGTTTTTCCTAAACCGGGTGCGATCCTTTTACGACGTAGAAAGCGGAGAAGCATTCGATGACGCGGCTTCGTTCCTAAAGGCATTCGCTTCTGGTCATGCGGAATCCGATAGGCCAGCCGATGCGGTCGCAGCAGCTATTGCGGTCATGAAGGCCGACCTCCATGTGTTGATTTTCCTTGCCAGGTGTGACGGTTGGCACGATTCCGAGCTTTCGATCGCCTGCAATTTCGTTCTCGATGCGCCATCGACAGCGGTAGATATAAATATGGTCGAACTTGAGCGGCAAGTGCGCATGCTCGATCCAGATGAATGCGTGTTCCGTCGAGCACTCGATGATTTCGCGCGTGGCCCAATCGAAGCGCGTCGGCGACTAGTGCGCGCGATACGTCGCATGGTCAATGCCGACGGCGTGCTGAGCGCGGAGGAGGGCCATTTCCTCGAGGATATCTCAGCCGTGGTTGAGATCACTTTGTAGTGTTGAGCTATGCAGCCACTGAGCATCATCCCACGAATGCAGAGGCTTCCCGCTGTTAGTTATGTGGCAGCATAAGCGCACTTCGAGACATAGCAACAAGAAATGGCCACCTCATCAAACCGTCCCGACTGTTCTGACGACGGACAGCTCGCGCAGATAGGCTCGGAGACTCTGTTCATCGAACCTGGCAGCCCCTGGGAGAACGGATACCGCGAAAGCTTCATCGGCAAGCTTCGCGACGAGCTGCACAACGGTGAGATCTTTTAGAGCTTGAAGGAGGCACGGATCGTCATCGAGCAATGACGCCGTCACTACAACGAGAAACGGCCGCATTCGTCGCTTGGATATAGGCCGCCAACGTCGGCAACGTTCAGTCAGATCCAGCCACTCGAACCGGTCGCCGCGATGCAGCAATTTCTCATTCGGCTTGGTCTAAAAACTCGGTCAGGTCACGCGGATTTCTCTGATAAAGCAAAATGAGCATTTATCTTATTTCAAAAATATGCACAACTTTCGAAGGCACTATGGCTCATAAAGAGAGTTTGGCCACTATCTAGTAAGACAACCAACTAGATTGGCGGGTGACTATGCGATTGCGCGCACTGAAAGGTAACGACTGGGAGTTCCGGGCAGCTCGTTGCGGGTTCCCGATTCTTGTGGAATATGCAAAGCGCGGTCAAACAATTACCTATGGCGAATGGGATCATGAAATCGTAAGGCGCCGGCTTGAGAAGCATAGATTCCATCCGGAATACGGAAAGCCGGCTGGATTGATTGGAAATGCATGCCATGAATACGCCAAAGAAATTGAGCGTAATGTTCCCGAAATCAATCTAATTGTAATAAATAAAACTACGAAAATCCCTGGGCGCGGCGCCAATTATTATATCGAACGCTTTTGTAAAACTACTTTGAAGAAGACGATCGACGCAGAGGATCTCCTGCTAGCAGATAAGAAGGCAATCATTTCTCGTGCGCACGAGGAAATATTCGCCTTCGATGGCTGGGATCGAATGCTTAAAGCATACAGGCTGAAAGCTGCGCGCAAATTGCTGTATGCCCCATTAGTGTCTAGGCAACTGCTTGGTGTCCGTGGACGATTGGGCGGTGTTCCGGAAGGGCCATCCCATAAGGCACTCAAGTTACGTATCGCTGATGATCCAGCGCTCGTCGGAGTAAAGGGTGTTCCGACAGGAGACATTGAATACAAACTGATTTCCGGTGATGAAATAGACGTCCATTTCAAACGCGCGGCCCTTGGAGTTGAAGTGAAGGGGCGTGGTGCTGGCACTGCTGAGCAACTAAGGGGTATCTTCCAGTGCGTCAAGTATCGCGCCTTACTACGTGCCGAGCAAATAGCACAGCGCGAAACCCCCAATGCGGATTGCGTTCTTGCGCTTGGGGACTCACTGGACAGAAGCCTTCTTAGACTCGCTGCCGCGTTTGGAGTCCGAGTTTATGCATCTCTCGCGAGCTAAGCGGTCTGATCGACTGTATCAAAGTTTCTTTGTGCATTTTTATCCGCTGCTATTTGCGGACCACAACTTTGTCGAGGGGTTAAAAATAAACGCAGCAGTGCGCGGAATGGAGCTTACTTTTAACTAGAGAGTTCTTAAGCTCACGCCGTAGGAGTTGATCAGTGCCACGCCTTCCCTTTAGGAATATCGATAGGGAAATTGGATTGCGGCCGGCTTGGTTTAATGTTCCGCCCGACCTCCAGGCCCTGATGCAAAGGCTCAATGGCGCGCGCCGCCGTCGGTATCTTCTCCGACGGGAGTTTCTAAATATTTGCACCATGAAAAGCGGAAGAGTGACTGCCGCTCTTCACGCCAATAGGACCGCAACAATAAAGAAAGTTACAGAACTCGCTTTTAGCCTTGGAGCTGATCCGTATGCGCAGATCATGATTCTTTGCTCCTTGAGAGGTGTCGCGATTCCAAGAGCCTCGTGCTTGCTCGCTTGGGTTTATCCGAATCAATATCCAGTTATTGATTGGAGAGCTTGGGCAGTTTTATTTAGATACAACATAGTAAACTCTAACCCTTCAGGTAGAGGCCTTCAGGCCCCTCATTGGGTCGAGTATTTAGATATAGTTAGGCGGTTAGCAGGAAATCACAATGCAACCCCAATGCTTATCGATAGATGGCTGTGGAATGCGGCATCCGAGTTGTGATCCGTTATTTTGGAGTTTAACTTCATACTGAGATTCGCCAGCTTATTTTTGGGTTCCCGACCATTTCAGGGGCGTTAGAAATGCGGATGCATGTATATCTCGATAAAGTTCGTCTAAGCGTAAAAAAACGCGGTCAGGTCAGGCGAAACGCTGTCGCCGAATGTCGCGGCGGCATTCCTGCTCATTCTCTTTGGAAGCTATCTTTGTCGTAAATCGACGTGACTGCGTCGACGAATGTGAAAAGCCATTCTTGCCTACTCCGGGTTCGATGGACGCCATTTTTCGGAGTCCACCAAATCCGGGTTAAACCAAACTACTTACTTCTTTCGCGAAAGATGCGGAATGCGTACGCGGCTAGTATAGTCGGCGGTGGGGTACCGCTCGGCATTCCGTGGGGATACGACCCCCAAAAATTAGGAGAAAGTATTCTAAGGACTGATTGCTTGCCTTACAGGTTGTACTTCTTGAGCACGTAAGATGCCTCTGGATGTCGATCGCTGGCAATTGAGAAACAGGCGGTTTCATTTTCCGCAAAACGCCTCACAACTCCTCGATATAGTGGAAAATAATATTGATATAACTGGCTTTTATAAGTTCTGTGGGACTGGGGGCCGCTCCAACCACTACTCGAGAGAGACGAAGAAGCCCGCCCTGGGAAACCAGCTTCGGGCTTCGGCGTTTGAGGGGATTGTATCGTGCCTTAAAGAGACGCAGAGCGCCTCAGTTCCGTTCTTGCGGCGCTGTTGCGGCGGCCTTGTCCAGGGTCGCTTCAATGCCGTTGTCGTAAAGCGAGGCGAGCCAGCGCTGCGTCGCCGCGATTAAGGCCGGGTTTTGCCCGAGATCGCCGAATAGCGTTTCGATCGACAGTAGCGGCCTTGGATCGGTACCGCCCTCGATCGCTTTTTCGCGCAGCAGGGCGGCGTGGGGATGCGTGACGGTCAGTGCATTTTCACGTCCGTCGGTGCCGCGCACACGGCGCAGCCACGCGGCCAGCGCCAGCGACAGGAAGGTGATATCGCCGCCGGTCCGCAAGCGGTCGCGGATCGGATCGAGCAGATAGTTGATCGGCGCATCGGTGTTGACGCGTTGGACCGTGTCGCGGATCGCGGGATTGGCAAAGCGCTGGATCAGTCGCGCCTTATAGGCGCCAAGATCGACGCCCGGAATTGCCGGCAAGGTCGGCCCGGTCTCGCGCTCCATGAGGGCAGCCATCACGCCGCGGATACGCGCATCGGCAAGCGATTCGTCGATCGTGACATAGCCGGCCAACTGGCCGAGCCCGGAAACCGCAAGATGGCTGGCATTCAGAAGACGCAGCTTCATGAACTCGTAGGGTGCAACGTCCGTGACGAATTGCGCGCCGACATCCTCCCAGGCCGGCCGGCCTTGCGGGAAGCGATCCTCGATCACCCATTGGCTGAAGCTTTCGGCAATGACGGGCCAGCGATCGGCGATGCCGTGGCATGCCGCGAGATACTCGATATCCGCCGGCGACGTGACGGGCGTAATCCGATCGACCATCGTCGAGGGAAAGGCGACTTCCCGCTCGATCCAAGCGGCCAACTTCTCGTCGCGCAAACTGGCCAAGGCCAAAGCGGCTGCGCGCAGCACCTGGCCGTTATGTTGGATATTGTCGCAGCTCAGCAAGGTGGGCGGCGCCTTGCCGGCGAGCTTGCGCCGGCGGAGCATTTCGACGATCGCGCCGATAGCACTGCGCGGTGTCTCGGGTGTTTCCAGATCGGCGCGGATCAGCGGATGTTCGGGATCGAGGCGCTTGCTCGCGGCGTTCAGGCAATAGCCATGCTCCGTGACCGTCAGGCTGACGATGCGGATCGCTGGATCGTCGAGCCGCGCCAGAAGCGGTTCGCTCGAAACCGTCGCATCGATCAGGCCGGCGAGCGACCCGATGATACGCACACGTTCGTCGTCGCCTTCGCGTTCGATCAGCGTGTAGAGATTATCCTGCGGCGCGAGACTGTCGCGCATGCGACGGTCGCCCGGCATCAGCAGGCAACCGAGAATGCCCCAGCGCAGCGCCGCCGGGTCCTGTTCCATTAATTCGTGCGTGTAGCGCGCCATATGTGCGCGATGGAATCCGCCGAGCCCGAAATGCGCGATGCCGGCGGTGACACTTGCGGGCGCGAAGCGGGGGATTTCCGCGACGGCGTCAAGCGACGCAAGTGTGCCACGATTAAGCTCGATCGGTTTCATGCTGAAAACATCCTGATCTCCGGCATGCGCGGCGGATCGGCGCCGAGACGCGTACATGTTATCGCGGATGCGGTCACGGCGAAGACCAAAGCGTCGGACAATTGCGTGTCGTCGAGGGCGTCGATCGCGTGGCGCGACAAGGCATCGATGCACTCCAAGCGCGCGAGCAGCGCCGCGTGAAAGCTGTCGCCGGCGCCGACCGTATCGACCAGTTCGACGGTACGCCCGCCGACGATAATCGGTTCTCGACCCGGCCGCCATGCGACGGCGCCGTCGGCGCCATGGGTGATGACGCAGAGGGCGATTCCGGCGGCGAACCAATTCTCGACGAGATCGCGATGGGCGATGCCGGGGAAAGCGATGCCGAGATCTTCGTCGCTGGCCTTAATGATGCCGGCGCTAGGCACGAATGCCGCAAATTGTTGCCGCCAGCGTTCGATATCGGGCGTCACCGTCGGCCGCAGATTGGGATCGATCGAGATCAAGCGCCGGCCCGCTTCGCGCCGCGCGAGGGCAAGATGAGCCGCCGCGACGGGCTCGACCGCGAGCGTGTAGGAGCCCATGACGAGGGCGCGGATATCGTCGTCCAGCGCCGCGGGTAAATCGGCGATCCCGACGCCACGATCGGCTTTTCCTTCGCCGTGAAACGCATAAGCGGGGCGGCCGCCCGCATCCGTACCGACGACGCTGATCGTGGTCAGGCGATCGGTGGCGACGGCATGACTTATGTCGATCCTCTCGGCGAGAAGCCGCGCGCGGATTGCAGCGCCGAATGCATCGGACGACAGGCCGCTGAAAAACGAGGTCGGCACGTCGAGCCGCGCAAGGCCGATCGCGACGTTGAAGGGCGAGCCGCCGAGCACTGGTTTCGCGTGCAACGCGCCATCCGCGACATCGACGAACAGATCGACGATCGCCTCGCCGCAAACGAGGACGCTCATCCTTTGACGGCGCCCGCCGTCAAGCCGGCAACCAAGAAACGCTGCAACGCCAAGACGACAATCAGGATGGGCAAGAGCTGGACGGTCGCGGCGGCGAACAAGATGCCGTAATTGGTGCCGGTGACCGAGTCCATCAGCTCGCTGAGGATGAGCGGAGTCGTCTTGGCGTTCTGGATCGTGAAGATGAAGGCGTAGACATATTCGTTCCAGGCGAAGACGAACACGAACACCGCGCAGGCGACCATGCCTTGCTTGGCGAGTGGCGCCACGACGTAGCGCAGAATTTGGCCTTCGCTGGCGCCGTCGACCGTGGCGGATTCGTCCAGCTCCTTGGGAATTTGATCGATGAATTCCTTCATGATCAACACGTTCAGCGGCACCCAGAAGGTCGCGTAGAGCAGGATTAGGATCAAATGGCTGTCGGCGAGGCCGAGCTGATTGACCCAAGGGAAGAGCGGGATCGTGATGACGAGGGGCGGCAGCAAGCGAACCGCGACGAGATAGAACGCCGAGGCCGACAGGGCCGTGGAACGAAAGCGCGAATAGACATAGCCCGCGCACGCGGCCGCAAAGACCGACAGCAAGGTCGCAAGAGCCGCGATGAACAAGCTGTTGGCGACGAAGCCGAAGAAGTCGGGGTATTTGCTCAGCAGATCGGCATAGTTGTCTAAAGTCGGCGTGAAAAATGCGCTGGGCGGGAAGGCGAAGATGTCGCGCTGAAATTTGAAGGAATTGAGCACGACATAGGCGACCGGAAAGATCGACCATACGACGATCAAGCCAATCAGGATCGCCTTGCCGCCGATTTTGATGAACTTAGTCATTGGCGAACGAAGCCCGGTACATGGTCCGCAGATAGAACGACGCCAGCATCAGCGAGGCGATGACCATCAGCCAGCCGGTCGCCGCGGCGGCGCCGAAATCCGAAAATCGGAATCCGACGCGATAGAGATAGGTGCCCAACACCTCGGTCATCCGGACGGGGCCGCCGGCGGTGACGAGCCACACTTCGCTGAACATGCGGAAGGCGAAGACGTAGCGGAACAGGATGGCCAGTACCGCCGCCGGCATGATCAAGGGCAGGGTGACGTTCCAGAAGGATTGCAGGGCAGTGGCGCCGTCGATGCGCGCGGCTTCGTAAAGCTCACGCGGCACCGAAATCACCGCCGCATAGAGGATGACGAAGGTGAACGGCAGATGGTGCCAGATGCTGATCGTGCAGATCAGCATCAAGGCGTCGGAGACGTTGCGCGACCAATTGAAACTGCCGCCGAAGGCGCGAAAGGCATTGGCGAGCAGGCCGATATTGGGATCGGCGAGGAAGCGCCAAGACAGCACGCCGACGACCTCGCTGATGCCGTAGGGCACGAGGATCACGGCGAAAAGGATCATCCGCCACCGGCCGAGGCTTGCGACCAGCAACGCCATGCCGAGCGCCAGGACGAGTTCGACGTAGACGACGATGTTGACGATTAGAAACGTGTTCTTGGCCGCCGTCCAAAAATGGCGATCCGTCAGGACGTTCTCGTAGTTCGCGAAGCCGACGAATTGCGGATCGAGGCCGTAATTGGAGGTCGTGAAGCTGAGCCATAGGACGTAGACCGCCGGGCTCGCGAGCATCAGCGTCGTCAGCGATTGCGCGGGGGTCAGCAGCAGAAGATGGAAGAAGGAAAAGCGGCGCATGGCTCTGCCGATCGGTCGCGTCGCTCGACGCCGGGAAGGAGAGGGCCCGGCGGTGTTTCGCCGGGCCCCGGTAGATTACTGCTTTTTGGGCAGCAACGGTTCGATGCGGCGCTGAATATTGGCCGCCGCCTTTTCCGCCGTTTGCTGGCCGAGCAGGAACGAGTCGGCCTCTTCGCTCAAAATCGCTTGGGCGCGCGTGGTCTCGTCGAAACCCGGCAGAGCGAGGCTCGCGGACGCGACTGAGCGGGCCTGCTCGGCGGCCGAGGGAAGAACCGCTTGTACGCGCGGGTCCTGATAGGCTGCGGGCCGCGTGGCGCCATTGCCGTTCAAGGTCTCGCGGATCGTCGCTTCGGGGGCCGAGAGCGTGCGGATAAGATCCCACGCGCGATCCTTCTGCTTCGAGTTCTTTGGGATCACGAGATACCAGACCTCGGTCTGGGCGCGCAGAACGCCGTTCGTGCCCATCGGCACCGACGTAACCTTGAACGAGCCCGGATAGCGCGACAGCTTCGCGTCGTTCAGCCCGATTTCGCGGTTGAAGGGGCTCAAGCTCATCACCGCGCGGCCGTTCTGCATGTCGGAGATCAGCGAGTCCAGCGGCGTGCTGAGGTAATTGTCGATGAGACCGCCGTTGTCGTAGAGGTCCTTGAGCGTCTTCAGCGCCGTAATGAATTCGGGCGTGTTGGCGTTGAGTTTGTAGTCGAGATCGAGCAATTGCTTGCCGCTCGCTAGCATCAGGCTGAGCAGGAATTCTGGCGAATCGCCGACCTGCGACAAACCATAGACCTTCTGGCCGTTCTTGTCGGTGCGATGAAGCTTCTTCGCCATATCGACAAGTTCGGCATAGGTCTTCGGCGGACCGTTGAAGCCCGCTTCTTTGAGCAGCGTCTCGTTATAGACCAGCGCCGTCGTGCTGTGCCGGAAGGGAATGCCGTAGAGCTTGCCGTTATAGGTCATGCCTTCCAGCATGCCCTTGCTCAGTCCGGCGAAATCCTGAATCGGCTTCGCGGCTTGGAAGGCGTCGAGCGGCTCGAGCTGCTCGAAGACCTTGGGCGAAGCGTAACGATTAAGGAAGAAGGCCGCGTCGATATTGCCCGACGGCAGCGTCATTTCGCGGCGGATGCGATCATGCAAGGGCGTCACATCGGCCGTGATCCAATTGATGGTGCCGTTGGCGGCCTGCCATTCGGCGGTGATGTCGCCGCCGGTCGTGCCAGGCGTGGCGCCGGTCGACACGATCTGATGGACCCTGTGCCCCAGCACGTTGATCGGCGTGTTCTGTGCAATGCCGGGCGCCGAGACGGCGATTACGGCCGCGGCCGTGACGGCAGCGATGACGAATTTCATTCCACTTCCTCCCTTGGATTTTGCCTTTGGTGATCGGTTCGTGCCCGGGCCTACAGTCGAACCGGTTCGCGTCCCGCCGGATAGATCCCATAACAATATCGCTAATGTAATTCTGCATGACGCGTATCGAGCGTCAATATGCATTTATTTATGCTTTGATTTTATTATGTTTATTGTGATTACTCTACCGATGTTGGATTGATATAGGATGCAAGTGAAGGCAATTTATAGATAACGATAATGTATTGTCGAGATGCGGTTGCGCGTTGTGTTGGTCGGGCGTGTGGCCGCCGTTAGATTCGGAATTGCGCTACCAGTCGAGGAGTCGGGAAGATGACGAATGCAGCGACCGGCCGCCGGCCGACCACACTTCAGGATGTCGCTGACGTCGTCGGGCTTACGCCGAACACCGTCTCGCGCGCGCTCAATGATCGGCCGGGCGTCAATCCGACGACGCGGGCCTTGATCAAGGCCGAAGCGGAGCGGCTCGGCTACGTTCCCAATGTCCATGCGCGCTCGCTCGTGCTCGGGTCGCGTAAGACGATCGGCGTAATCGTCTCGAACATCTCGAATCCGTTTTTCTCTGATCTCATCAGCGAGGTCGAATTGCGCGCACGCGAGGCGGGCTACACGGTCGCACTGCTCTTGTCCTACGAATCCGCGGAACGGGAGCGCGAGGCGATCGATCGCGCACTCCAAGCCGGGCTGGACGGATTGATCGCCGCCCCAGTGCAGGAACGTTCGAACGCCTGGGCGCCGGTCATCAAGGCGGGCATTCCACTGGTGTTGGTCAGCCGCGAATTGCCGGAACTCGGCGTCGATTTCTATTCGACCGACAACGAAGCGGGCATTCGTCTGACGACCGACGCGGTCCTGTCGCTGGGCGCGAAGGATGTCGTTTTGATCGACGAGGACATGCCGTTCTCCACCATCCGGTTGCGCTTGGACGGCTTCCGGAAATCCCTTGAACGTCATGGACTGCCATTCGATCCACGGCAGAATCTGGCACTCGTGCCGCCGCCGCGATCGTTTCGCGTTTCCCAATCGTGGCACGCCGACGACGCCTATCGCGTGGCGAGCGACTTCCTCGATCGCGGGCGCCGGCCCGACGCGTTCGTCGTCGGCGACGATTACTACGCGCTTGGCCTTTATCGCGCGCTGCGCGATCGCGGCATTCGCGTGCCCGACGACGTGCTGGTGATGGGGTGGGGCAATCACCCGTTCACGCGCTTTATGGAGCCGCCGCTTTCCACGCTGCTGCTTCCGTTTCAAGAGGTCGCAAGCCGCGCGACACGTCGGCTGCTCGACCGAATCCAGGGGCTGGCCGAGGGCCCGGTCGTCACCGAGCGTATCGTTCCCGAACTCGTCATCCGCGCATCGACGACGCGTTGATCGCGGGCGCGCTGCGCCTTCGCTGAAAGTGACGAATAAGTCATTATCGCTATTATTAATGTCTTGCGCTCGAGCCGTGATCGCTTTGGCAATTCAGGAATATATATCAATAAAATCAGTAAATTATAAACATAATTGACGCCTCATATTGTGACATGACACGATACATTATCGTTATTGTCATGGGGCAGCGAGAAGCATGGCGTCTGAACATTCGGCGACAATTCAAGAGCCCGCCAGGGACGTTCGCGTGGCCGGCCATTTCGACGTTGTCGTTTGCGGCGGCGGGCCCGCCGGCCTCATCGCGGCCGTCGCCGCGGCGCGCAACGGCGCCAAGACGTTGCTGATCGAGCGCTATGGTTTCGTCGGCGGCATGTCGACGAGCGCTTTGGTCACGCCGATCAGCGAGTTCCGCCATTTCGGCAAACAGCATATTGGGGGAATTCCGCTCGAACTGCTGAAGAAGGCGGCCGATCTCGACGGCGCCAACGTGGCGTTGGAAAGCGGCAACTTCCCGGTGAACGACGAGATCCTCAAACTCGCCGCGCAGCGCCTGTTGCTCGAAAGCGGGGTGACGCTGCTCTATCACTCCTGGTTCTCGGATTGCGTAATGGCGGATGGCCGTGTCACGCATGTCGTCGTGCAAAACAAATCCGGCCGCGTGGCCTATGCGGCGCGCGTGTTTATCGACTGCACCGGCGACGCCGACCTCGTGCGCGCGGCCGGCTTCCCGACTGTGAAGGGCGATGTGCTGCAGCCGGCGACGTTGTGGTTCCAGCTCGGCGGTGTGGATACCGACGCGCTCGACTATTTGTTCCGTGACGCGGTTGAAGGGATGCTTCCTGTTTCGGCGGTCATCCGCAACCGGTTGCTTGAGCTCAACGCGCGCAACGAGATCCCGATCTTCGGCGGCCCTTGGATCAACAAGTTTTTCCATGACGGCATGGTGAGCATTAATTTGCTCCGAGAGGCGACCGATGCGAGCGATCCGGAATGGTTCACGCGCACGGAATGCAGTCTGCGCGAAAACCTGCATTTGATGATCGACGTATTGCGCCGTGAGTTTCCGGAATTCAGGAATTGCTGGTTGGCGAAGTCGGGCATTCAGACCGGCGTGCGTGAATCCTATCACATCGTCGGTCTCTACCAGCTTCAGAAGGACGACATTCTCGTCCCCAAGGCGTTCCCCGACACGATCGCAAAGGGGGCCCATGTCATCGACATCCATTCCAGCAGCAGCAACGAACAAGACGGGCTCGTCGTGCCGCGTCAGGAATACAATGTCCCGCTCCGCTGTTTGGTGCCGCAGGGCAGCATCAATCTCGTGACGGCGGGCCGTTGCCTTAGCGCCGACGGCCCGGGCTTCGGTTCGGTGCGCGTGATGGCGACCTGCATGGCGATGGGGCAGGGTGCGGGAACGGCGGCGGCGCTCGCGGTCAGTCACGGCTACAGCATGTCGGGAATGAACTTCCAGCATCTGCGCGAAACGCTGATCGCGCAGGGCGCGGTCGTCGATTTCGACAACGTCGTCAATCCGCAAGCGCCGATCGAGATCGTCGATTATCCGGCGGTCGGGAAAACGCCGGCGGCTGCCTTGGAAACCACGTAACGGGCCGAGGCGCCGCGACTTGTTTCGCGTGGTCCAAATTTCCGATACCCATATCGGGCGCGACCGTGCGCGTTTCGCACGTAACTGGGCGCCGTTGCGTGAGTGGATCGATGCGCAACGGCCGGATGCGGTTCATCATTGTGGCGACCTCACGTTGGACGGTGCGGACAATGAGGCCGATTTCGAGTTCTGTGCGCAGCTTGCCGGTACCTTGGCGGCGCCGTTTCGGGCCGTTCCCGGCAATCACGATATCGGCATGTCGTGCAACTCTCGACAGACCGTCGACGATGTGCGGCTCGCGCGTTGGCGCCGTTATCTCGGCGCCGATCGATGGTTCTTCGACGCCGAAGATTGGCGTCTGATCGGCTTCAACACGATGCTCCTGGGCAGTTCCATGCCCGAGGAAGAGGCGCAATATTCTTGGCTTGCGGCGCGTATGGCGGAAGCGGGATCGCGCAGGGTCGCCTGGTTCTGCCACCAGCCGCTGTTCATCCACGGCTTCGACGATGGCGACAACGGCTATTGGTCGGTCGCGCTGGAACCGCGTTTGCGTCTCGCGGCATTGTCGAAGCGCTTCGACATCGGTTTGGTTTGCAGCGGGCATCTGCATCGCGAACGCCATGTGACAATCGGCGACACGCAATATGTTTGGTGCCCGTCGACATCCTTCATGGTGAGGGATGCGCAGTCCCATTTGCCGGGGGCAGCGGTTCTCGGCGCCGCCATCCTCGAATTCGATGGTCGCGCATTGCGGGTCCAGCTGATCCGTCTGCCGACGTTGCCGCAGGTCTGGATCGAAGACGTGGTCGCCGAGATCTATCCGCGCTGATCAGGCGCGATCCGCAAGGATATGATCGGCGATCTTCTCGCCGATCATGATCGTCGATACGTTCGTATTCGCGCGCGGCACGGTCGGCATGATCGAGGCGTCGGCGACGCGCAAGCCCTCGATCCCGCGCACGCGGCCCGCGGGATCGACGACCGCGAGGCGGTCGTCGGCGGCGCCCATGCGGCACGTGCCGCAGGCGTGCCAGTTGCCGAGCACCGTACGCGCGATCCAATCGTCGAGCATCGCGTCGTCCGTCGCCATCGTGTGGATGTCGTCGCCCTGAGGAAACGCAAGGCGCATGAGCGAACGGCGGGCTAGCGCGCTGGCGTCGAGCGCACCGGCGCCGAGCGTCAGGATCGCATCGCCGATCGGTCCGGCGGATCGCAATGTACGCAGCAAATCGGTATAGGCGCCGGCGAAGACTTGATGGCTAACGCGCCGGACGTGGTCGCTCGTCAGGATTCTGTGGACGAAGCGCACGCCATCGCGCATGCGCTGACGGTCGCGCCCGTCGCCGAGCAGATTGAACGCGACGAACGGTTCGTCGCACGCATCGGCGCTGCGCAGTTTCACGTAGCCGCGCGAGAACGCTTTGTCGGGCCCGACGCGTACGACCGCGAATTGATCGCCGATGGCGCTGGGATCGAAGCGGTTCGCGACCGAGATCTTCATGTCTTGCGCTGGGCAGTCGGCAAGATGCGAACTGAAGCGCGCATAGATCAAAAACGGATTTCGATGCCGCGGATTCATCCGGCCTTCGGGCTTCAAGTGAACGCCGATCCCGACAAGCGGATGATCCTGCAGATTGCCGCCGACACCCGGCAGATCGGCCACGGGCACGATGCCAAGCGCTTTGAGTTCCGCGGCCGAGCCAACGCCGGAGCGTAGCAGCAGGGCGGGGGAATGGATGGCGCCGGCGGAAACGATGATCTCCCGCGCTTCGATTCGGCGCGGCGCACCAGCGATTTGCGCGTGAACGGCGACGGCGCGGCGCCCGTCGAATTCGATGCGCGCCACGGCCGCATCGGCGACGACGGTCAAATTGGGCCGCAAGCGCGCCGCGTTGTCGAGATACGCGACCGCCGTCGTAACCCGCCGCCCATAGATGTTGTTGCGCGGGAACGGGAAGCAACCGTCGCCGGGCTCCGCATTGGCGTCGTCGTGATAGGCGACGCCCGCATCGGCTAGCGCATCGCGGAATGCCAAGGCGAAGCCGCCCCAATCCTTTGGAAAGGTTCGGCGGATCGGAAACGGCCCTTCGCTGCCATGCAGCGGGCCGGTGAAATCCATGTCGCGTTCAAGCTTGCGGAAATAGGGAAGGCATTCGCGCCAGTTCCAACCATCGGCCCCCATCTGCGCCCATTCGTCGTAATCCGCAGGAATGCCACGCAACGCGATCTGACCGTTGACGCTCGATCCGCCGCCCATGACGCGCGCTTGCTCGTAACGCATCGGCTGCATCTCGGCGGCGATCTCGGCCATGGAGCGATTGCCGATCGGGCCTCGGAATACGGTGAGATCGGTCCAATACCGGCTCGGATCGAAATAATCGGGGAGGTACTGCGCGCTGGAGATCGTTTCCGGCACCGATTCGGGCAGCGTATCGGGGCCGGCCTCGAGCAGGCAGACGCGATATCGCCCGTTTGCGGAAAGTCGATTGGCGACGACGCAACCAGCCGACCCGCCGCCAACGACCAGAAAATCGTATCGATCAGAGTTGTTCACCGGCTGTCCCGCTAACGCATTGATTTCCCGGCAATCGATTTACATCTTCAAATTATAAATTACAACGTTGACATTTTTAGGAGGCGCGTTAACTTAGGTCTCGGTTCCAAGCAGTCGCGGAGCGCACGCATGACGAACACGCTGGACGATCTTCCGCCCGACGATGCGGCGCTTTCCGGCCGATTGGCGAGTGCCGTCTACGAGCAGATCGAGCGTCTGATCCGCCGCGGCGAGTTTCCCAAAGACGTGAAGCTGCCGCCGGAATCTGAACTCGCGCGCCGCTTCGGCGTTTCGCGGCCGGTGGTGCGCGAAGCGCTGGCGCGTTTGCGCGACGAAGGGATCATCCGCTCGCAGAAGGGGGCGGGATCGTTCGTCATCCGGGGCATGACGCCCAGCGCCACGACGCTGCCCACGATCCGCACCGTCGCGGATCTGCTGCGCTATTACGAGTATCGCATCGACGTCGAAGCGGCGACAGCGGGTTTGGCCGCCGAGCGGCGCGGCGCGGACGACGTGGCGGAAATGGCCAAGGTTCTGGCCGGGGCGGAGGAGATGCTGCGCCAAGGCCAGTATCTGCTGCTGTCGGACGCGAATTTCGCTTTCCATCGCTCGGTCGCGCAGCTGACGCGAAATCCATTCTATGTCCGCACGCTGGAGATCATGCCGAATTTCATCGGCCGGAATCCCTTCGATCTTGTGACGTCGGACCGCAGCAACAACGAAGCCCATCTTTGGCGGATCCATCGCGAACACGTGGCGATCTTCACCGCGATCGAAGCGGGCGATTCGGCGCGTGCGCGGGTCGAAATGCAGCGGCACATCCTTGCCGCGCGCGACGAAGTCCTGAATCGCCAGGCGCTCATGCAGAAGCTGCAGATCGATCTGCCGAAGATGTGACGGCGCCGGCCGCGTCGGGCCGATCGACGAAAACAAAACGCAAAAACGGGAGGATAGAATGCTGACGAGGCGTAACGCCCTTATCGGGGCGGCAGGGGCTGCGAGCATCGCGAGTTTCCGCGTCAAGGCGACGGAAAAGATTTCGATCGTGTCGCACGCCGTTCATCGAAACGCGGCGACGACCGGGCTTGGCGGCGACGTGACCGCGCCGTGGTGTGCTGCGAACAACGCGACGCTGGAATGGCTGACATTTGGCGTCGAAGCGACCAACGAGCGCGCGCTGCGCGAAGCGAGCCTTGGCGAAAGTAGCATCAGCCTCGCTTTCGTGCTCAACGGTCTCATCTCGCCGCAGTCGGCGCGGTTGTTCGAGGATCTGGGCGAATGGCAGGCGCGCGATCCGATCGCCGTGTTCGACGAGATTCCCAAGTCGCTTCTTGCGACCCATCTTTACGACGGCGTGCTGCGCGCCATGCCGTTCCGGCATGCGACGCACGGGCTGCACTACAACGCTGACATCTTCGCCGAACGCGGGATCGCGGGGCCGCCCAAGACGATCGAGGAAGCGATCTCGAGCGCCGAAAAGCTGAGCTTCGAGCGCGGCGACGGCACGCGGGTCAACGGCCTTGCCCTCATCATGGAGGATATCGGCTGTCTGATGGATTGGATTCGCGGCTTCGGCGGCGACTTCATCACCGCGGACATGAAGGTCGTGATCGACCAGCCCGCCGCGGTGCGCGCCGTTGCGTTGCTGCGCGACTTTATGCGCAAGAACGTGCTGCCGCGCAACACGATGAACTTCAAGAACGAGGACGTTATCAGCGCCATGCAGCAGGGGCGTGCGGCGATGACGAACGGTCCGTTCGGCCGCTTCCAGACCTTCAACGATCCGAAGGCGAGCAAGTATCCGGGCCGCATTCTGCCCGTATCGTTGCCCAAGGGTTTCGACGGCAATCCGATGCCGGCGAAAACGTCGATGTGGGCGATGGCGATCCCACGCAACGCCAAGAACAAGCCGCTCGCCTGGAGCTTGCTCAAGCATCTCAGCGCGCCGGAAAGCACGATCCTCGCGACGTTGAACGGCAACGGCCCGGTCCGGCCATCGGCCTATGACGACGCGCGCGTGCAGAAGCTGTTGCCCTACGCGTCGGCCGAACGCGAAGCGCTGGCGTCGGCGCGATTGATTACGCCAAGCTTCCCCAACGCGCAGCGTGCGATGGATGCGTTGATGGAAGAAGTCGGCCTTGCTCTGCTTGGCCGTAAGGAGCCGCAAGCGGCGTTGACCGACACGAAGAACCGCGTGCTTCCGCTGTTGGCGGGCTGACGGGTAAGGCGGCGGGCGCTGCGTGCGTCCGCCGCCGTTTTCGCCTTAAGTGGGGTTCTTCAATTTCGCGGCGATGCTCGCGAAACAGGCGGCAGTCAACGCCTCGAATCCTTCGATCGACGCGCCGCCGATATGGGGCGTGGCCAAGACGCCCGGCTGATGGGCAATTGCCGCTTCGGGCAGCGGCTCCACGGCAAAATTATCGAAACTTGCGGCCGCGAGACGGCCATCGCGTACGGCTTCGCGCGCGGCGCTTTCGTCCACCACATCCGCACGCGCGATCGACACGAGAACGGCGCCGCGCTTCATGCGGGCGATCCGTGCCGCGTCGACGGCACCGCGCGTCCCGGCATTCGACGGGAGCGACACGCAAACGATATCCGCGCTTGCCATGACTGCGTCGATCGACAGAGGGCCGCGTATCGCGTCGGAGACGCCGTCGGGTCTGCGCAGATCGTGGAACGTGACTCGGACGTCGAACGGTGCCAGCAAGTTCGTGAGGTCGCGGCCGATTGCACCGAATCCGAGCAGCCCGATGGTCTTGCCCGTCAATCGGCGATGCGGCAATCCTGGACGCGCCGTCAACCAGGTGCCGCGTGACCAGGCGACGGCGATATCCGGCAGATGGCGCAGCGCCGAAAGTATCGCAAGCAAAAGGAATTCGGAGACGCTACGCGTATTGGCGCCGGGCAACTCCGCGGTCGCGACACCGCGCCGCTCGACGGCGGGGACATCGATATTGTCGCGACCCGTCCCCCAACGCTGGATCAGGCGCAGGCGCGGAGCCGCGTCGAGCAAGGCCTCGTGTACCGGCTGCGTACCGACAACGAGTGCTTCGAGTGCGTGGAGACGTTCGGGCGCCGTAAAACCCGGATCCAGGAATTCGACTTCGAAATCGGGCGGGCAGGCGGCAGCAATATGCCGCCGCCCTTCCGCCGGCAAGTCGAGAGCAAACCCGATCTTGTGCTTCACGCGTAAAGGCTCCAGCGCGCGCGTCAGATCTTCGCGCCTTGCGCGGTCAACGCGGCTTGCAGATCGCCGATCGGCACTTTGCGCGCCTGAATCTTGCGGTCCGCGGCAATCGCGGCGGCGACGCCCGCCGCCTGCCCAGTGACGATGCACCCGGCCTGCTGGCGCACTGAGCCGCACGCCACGCGATCAGCGGAGACACAACGGCCGGCGACCAGCAGCCCGTCGACCGATTCCGGCACCAAGATGCGGTAGGGGATCTGGTAGAGACGCCCGCCCCGGATCGCCGACATGCGGGTCGTGTTGCTGCCGTCGATGCTATGTACGTCGACGGTGGCGCCGCAATAGCCGATGCTGTCGGCGAAGCTGCGCGCGTCCAGCACGTCCTCGCCCGTCAGCATATACTCGCCGACGATACGCCGCGTTTCGCGCACACCGACATTGTCGGCGATCTGCAGCACGAAGGAGTTTTCGTAGCCCGGGACGTATTTCTTGTAGAACTCACCGATCTTCAGCGTGAAGTCGCGCATCGAGCCGATCGCTTCGCTCAGCGTTTTGTTATCGGTCGCGTCGACCTTGTAGGCCATGTCGACGTTATGCATGGTCGTGTCGCTGACGACGCGGCCGTTGCGGAAGATCGGACGCAGGATGTTGTTGTGCGCGCGCGGATTGAGCGTGGTCGATCCGAAGGCGGTCGGATAGTCGCCCGCCTGCGCCGCGGCTTCGCGCAAGCGCGGGAAGCCCGGAATCGTCAGCGGTTTGCCTTCGGCGAACAGCATCTTCAGTTTGCGCATATAGCCTTCGGAGAATTCCTCCCGGCCGCTGCAGGCGTAGTCGACGGTCTTGGCGAGATCCACGCCGCCCATCAGGAAGTAGAGCGTGATCGGCTGCACATAGGTCGGGTCGCCGTTCTCGCCTTGCTCGTAGCGTGCACCCGCCAGCCAAGCGACATGACCGTCGCCGGTCGCGTCGATGACGACATCGGCGGCGATCTCGTTGCCGTAATTCGCCTTGATGCCCGTCACGCGATTGCCGTCGCGCATGATGGCCGTCACCTTGGTGTTGTACTCGATCGACACGCCCGCTTCGCGGCACATCTTGTCGATGACGACCTTCATGATCTCCGGATCGAACGCGACGCGGATCGTGGCTTTGCCTTTTTCGCCATAGGCGCCGCCTGCGGCGACGAGGCGATCGATCATCTCCTGCGCGATGCCTTGCACGACCTGATCGCCGGAATAGGACGTCTCCATCTCGACCAGCGTTTCCTGATCGCGCCAGGGTTGATGGCGCAGCGAAACGATCCCGGGAACGAGTCCGCCCGTCATGGTGCCGCCCAGATAGCTCGATTGTTCGAGCAAGGTCGCATGCGCGCCCGCGCGTGCGGCCGCGATCGCGGCGGCAAATCCGCTGGTTCCGCCGCCGACCACCACAACTTCAGACATCGTCTCGTTCTCCCATGAAAACAAATGGGCCGGAACACACCGGCCGTATGAACTTACAAGGCTATAATTCAAAATTACAACGTTGACAATCAAGATCATGCGATCTACACAAATACATCTGCCGCGCACGCCGAGGGGAGCGACGTGAGACGAACGAATCAAAGATGCCATTTTGCGCCAAACGCGTCGTTTCGATGATCGCCGCGACGGATCGGAAGGCGAGTTATCGCTCGGATAACCGGCACGGCGCCTATGTACTGCTGCTGCTGCCCGCCGTGCTGTTGTTGCTCGGCTTCCTTGCCGTGCCGGCGATCTATATTTTTTGGCTGAGCTTCCAGAAATCGACCTTCGGCGTCGATCCGGAATTCGTGGGCTTGGCGAATTATTGGGGGCTGATCGCGGATCGCGCGTTTTGGCGCGCGTCGTGGAACACGATCGTCGTCGTTAATGCCATCGTCTATGCCGAGCTTGCGCTGGGGCTCGGCGTTGCCGTGCTCGTACGCGGCATTCGCAGCGGACGCAAAATCGTGATCGCCGCGATCCTGTTGCCTTACATCATCACCGAGAGCAGTGGGATCGTGATGTGGCGATTCATGATGGAGCCAGAGTTCGGCTTGCTCACGCGGCTTATCGATCGCTCCGGATTGCCACCGCTGCCCTGGGATTTCGAGCCGTGGGCCGCCCTCACATTGTCGGGCACCATTGCGATCTGGCACCACATGCCGTTCACGTTTCTGATTCTCTATGCGGCGCTGCTGGCTGTACCGAAAGATACGCTAGAGGCCGCGTCGATCGACGGTGCCGGGCGCTGGCAGAGCTTCTGGCGCGTCGAGGTGCCGATCATCATGCCGGCGATCCTCGTCGCAATCCTGTTCCGGTACATATTCGCCATCCGCTTGTTCGGCGAAGTCTGGCTGCTGACTCGCGGCGGTCCGGCGCGATTGACCGAAGTGCTCGCGATCTATCTGTATCGCGAGACGTTCCAGTATCGGAATTTCGGCTCCGCATCGGCCGCCGGCGTATGCATGTTGCTGTTGTCGCTGGCGATCGCCACACCCTATCTGATCCGTATGGCGCGCGAGGTGCGGCGCGATGCATAAGCGCAGCCGTTTTTCGGCGCTGGCGCGCTCTATGGCGCTGTTCGCCGTGCTCGCATGGAGCGTCGGTCCGATCGCCGTCGTGGCCCTGTCGTCGTTCAAGGAACCGAAGGATATCTTCGAAATTCCCTTCCGGCTGTTCTTCGTGCCGACCTTCGACAACTACCGGATGCTCGCTCGGTTCAATCCGGAGTTCTTCACCGGATTGGTGAATAGCTTGATCGTCACTGTGTTCGCGGTGCTGGTGACGTTGCTCGCGTCGTTCGGTGCAGGCTACGTCTTCGCGCGGGCGAAAGCGGCTGGCTACAAAGCCTCCGCTTTGTTTATGATTGTCGTGCGCATGCTGCCGCCGATCGTCGTCACCGTGCCGCTTTTCCCGGTTTTCAACCGGCTAGCGCTCAACGATACGCACCTGGTTCTGGTGCTTCTCTACGCGGCGTTCTACGTCAGCCTCGGCGCCTGGATGATGCGCTCGTTCGTCGCGCAGATCCCCATCGAGCTCGAGGAGGCGGCGGCGATCGACGGCGCAACATTGTGGCAGACGCTGCGCATCGTGATCCTGCCGCTGTGCGCCCAAGGCCTGGTGGCGCTGACGCTTTTCGTCGTCGTCTTCGCGTGGAACGAATATGTCTTCGCGATGATCTTCACGACGACAGAGGCACGCACGGCACCGGTGGTGATCGGTGAGATGCTGAGCACAGCCGAAGGGGTCAAGTGGGGCGCCGTCTTCGCGGCGGCGACGATCCAGCTGGTGCCCGTCGTCGTTGTCGTCCTGGCGCTTCAGCGCTTCCTGATCGCCGGCCTTACTGCCGGCAGCGTCAAAAGCTGAAAATATTATCCAGTCTAAAATTGATCCGCTACTTGCGGAGTATTCCAAATTGTTGCCATGCGATACTCGGCATTTACTATGTCGTATTTTCCCCAAAAGGCCTCAAAATGCCTCGTAAATGTGGAAACTGTCATTGATATAGAATGATTTTATACGGTCTGAGGGACTGGGTTCGCGGCGATGCCGCTCAGGGTTCGAATCCCGCCGCTCCGACCATCACGCGAGACGAAGAAGCCCGCCCTGGGAAACCAGCGGCGGGCTTCGGCGTTCTGAGCGCGGCATTCATCAGCGCAGATCATCGAAGCGTGAATATGTTCGGAGGCGCGCGATGTCTTCGATCTGGATGCGCTTACCCTTCGCGACCACGCCCTCAGGTTCGAGCTGTTTGAGTGCGCGCGACCATGTCTCAGGACTCATGCCAAGGCGCCCGGCGATAGCGCGATACTCGTCGCGGATGTCGAGACCGATAGGTCCGCTTTGCGCGTCGCCGCTCAGCCCGCAAAGATGGGCGCCGACGCGCTCCGCCGTCGAGCGCAGTTTCAGGTCCTTGATCTGCCGAACGAGCACCCGCCAGTAGCGCGCGAGCTGCAGCGCAGCCGCGCGCATCAATTGTGGCTCCTTGGCGAAAGCGCGGCGCAGGGTCTCGGCGGGAATCATCGCGATGCGCGAGCTCTCCAGAACGCGCGCGCCCATCAAATATGGCGCCTCGAGAAGGATGGCGGGCAGGATAAAGCAATCGCCGGCATGCATGATCTCGACGACACATTCCTCGCCGTCCGATCGATTGCCGATCAGGCCGCACCGGCCTTCGAGAATGACATGCAGAAACTCGGCGTCTTGTCCTTGATCGAATAGCAGCGTGCCTTTGGGTAATGTCTGGACGAAGGCGCCGATCGCGAGCCGTTCGGCGATTTCCCGCGACGCGTCGCGGAACAGTGGTATGGCGGTAAGAGCGTCTCGGTCGGTCGGCTTCATTGTCGCCCCTTGGCTCGATGGGAATTGACTTTCGTCAAGTGACGGCTTGCCGAAGGTCTTGTTCTCTCGACTTTATGTTGTTGGCGCCTGTCCGACGTTGACTTGGATCAACCGCGTACGACGTCTCGCCCTCAATCATCCGCGTCATGGATCGCGCATCCGCGCGAGGGGGAGCCATGATCGTTACCGCCGAAAAGCCCGCCGGGCAACAAGCCGCATTGTGGATGAGCACGCTGGCTTTTACCGCATGCTTTGCGGTTTGGACGATCTTCGCCATCATTGGCATTCAGATTAAGAAAGACCTCGGTCTTTCCGACACGCAGTTCGGATTGCTCGTCGGAACGCCGATTCTTACAGGATCACTGATCCGTCTAATCCTTGGCATCTGGGCCGACCAGTATGGCGGCCGGGCGGTCTATGCCCTGGTGATGCTATCCGCGGCGGTCATGACGTTCCTGCTGACCTACGCCTATGACTACACGACCTTCTTGATCGCGGCGCTGGGTGTGGGGATCGCGGGCGGATCGTTCTCGGTCGGCGTCGCCTACGTGGCGAAGTGGTTTCCGAAATCCCAGCAGGGCACCGCGCTTGGCATATTCGGTGCCGGCAATGTCGGCGCGGCGGTGACGAAATTCGCGGCGCCGGTCGTGATGGTGGCCTATGGCTGGAAAACGGTCGCAATCGTCTGGGCGATCGGCTTGGCGGTCATGGCCGTGATCTTCTTTCTGACGACGAAGGACGATCCCGATCTCGCGCGCCGCCGCGCGGAGGGCCGCAAGCCTGAGCCGTTATCGGCGATGATGGAGCCGCTGAAGAACATCCAAGTCTGGCGCTTCTCGCTCTACTATTTCTTCGTGTTCGGCGCATTCGTCGCGCTGGCGCTGTGGTTGCCGCGCTATCTGATCGGGGTCTACGGACTCGACATCGCCACGGCGGGCATGATCGGCGCGGTCTACTCGATCCCGGCGTCGATCTTCCGCGCCTATGGCGGGCATCTGTCCGACAAATTCGGCGCGCGGCGCGTGATGTACTGGACGTTCATGGTGTCGGTGGTCTGCACCTTCGTCCTCTCCTATCCGCCGACGCACTATGTCATCGAAGGCATCCGCGGGCCGGTCGAGTTCTCGACGCATATGGGCGTCGTCGGATTTATGGCGGTCGCGTTCGTGCTCGGCTTCTTCATGAGCCTGGGCAAGGCGGCGGTCTACAAGCACATTCCCGTCTACTACCCCGATCGCGTCGGTGCGGTCGGCGGTGTCGTCGGTCTGGTCGGCGGTCTGGGCGGCTTCGTATTGCCGATCGCGTTCGGCGCGCTCAACGATTTGACCGGCGTCTGGCAAAGCTGCTTCTGGCTGCTGTTCGCGATCGTCGCCGTAGCGCTCGTCTGGATGCACGTCGCCGTGCGCCAGATGGAACGTGCGGCCGCCGATGCCGGCATCCCCGCACGTAAACTGCCCGAACTGCCGGAAATGGCGCCGTTGCACGGCCCCGCGCAGGAAGGCGCCTTGGCGGGGACGGGCGCGTTGCAGGATTGGCGGCCCGAAGACCGAGCATTCTGGTCGGAGACGGGCCGTGCGATCGCGCGCCGCAATCTGTGGATCTCGGTTCCGTGCTTGCTGCTTTCGTTCGCGGTGTGGATGGTCTGGTCGGTCGTCGTGGCACGCTTGCCCAGCGTCGGATTCGCGTTCACGACCGAACAGCTTTTCTGGCTCGCCTCACTTCCTGGCGTGTCCGGCGCCACATTGCGCATCTTCTACAGCTTTATGCCCGCAATCTTCGGCGGCCGGATGTGGACGACGCTGGCGACATGGTCGCTGATGCTGCCCGCACTTGGCATGGGCATGGCGGTTCAGGACCCCGATACGCCGTACTGGATCTTCCTTGTCCTCGCGCTGCTCTGCGGCTTCGGCGGCGGCAACTTCGCCTCGTCGATGGCGAATATCTCCTTCTTCTTTCCGAAGGCGGAGAAGGGCAACGCGCTGGCCATCAATGCGGGGCTCGGCAATCTCGGCGTCAGCGTCGTGCAATTCGTCGTGCCGATCGCGATCACGACGGGCGTGTTCGGCTGGCTGGGTGGCGATCCGCAGACGGCGACGGTGGGCGGCGTCAAATCGACCCTCTGGCTGCAGAATGCCGGCTATGTGTTCGTGCCGTTCATCGCGGCCTCGGCGATCGCGGCCTGGTTCGGAATGAACGATATCGCCAGCATGCGGGCGAGCTTCGCCGATCAAGCCGTGATTTTCCGCCGCACGCATAACTGGATCATGTGCTGGCTCTATACCGGCACATTCGGCTCGTTCATCGGCTTCTCGGCGGCATTCCCGTTGCTGACCAAGATCCTGTTCCCCGAGATCAATGCGTTGCAATACGCCTTCCTTGGTCCGCTGGTCGGCGCGATCAGCCGCGTGATCGCCGGGAAGGCCAGTGACCGGCTCGGGGGCGGGCGCATCACGTTCTGGACCTTCATCGCCATGGGCTTCGGCGTCTTGGCGGTGTTGCACGCGATCGACGAGAAAAGCTTTCCGATCTTCTTCGCGGGCTTCTTATTCCTGTTCTTTGCGTCGGGCGTGGGCAACGCATCCACATTCCAGATGATCCCCGCGATCATGCGCAAGGAAGTCGCGCGGCTTGAGCCCGGAATATCGGCCGAGGCACGGACGCGCGCCGCTGAGAAGGAAGGCGCTGCGATCATCGGCTTCAGCTCGGCGATCGCCGCCTACGGCGCGTTCTTCATTCCGAAGTCCTTTGGCAGTTCGCTGGCACTGACCGGCGGTGCCGAATGGGCGCTCTACGGGTTCCTCGCGTTCTACGTGAGCTGCATCGCCGTGACCTGGTGGTTCTACACCCGTCGCGGCGGCCTTCTGTACGAAATCGAACGCGGCCTGGCCGCGAAGTGAAAGGGAGCGGAGCATGAGCCAATTCCTCGACCGCCTGAATTTTCTGTCGCGCAACGTCGAATCCTTCAGCGGCGGTCACGGCACCGTCACCAATGAGAAGCGCGAATGGGAGGAGGGCTATCGCAATCGCTGGGCCCACGACCGGATCGTGCGCTCGACCCACGGCGCCAACTGCACGGGTTCGTGCTCGTGGAAGATCTACGTCAAGGGCGGCATCGTGACGTGGGAGACGCAGCAGACGGATTATCCGCGCACGCGGCCGGATATGCCCAATCACGAGCCGCGCGGCTGTTCGCGCGGCGCGTCCTACTCCTGGTACCTTTACAGCGCCAACCGCGTGAAGCGTCCGCTGATCCGGGGGCGTCTGATCCGGTTGTGGCGCAGGGCCAAAACCGAGCATAGCGATCCGGTCCTCGCGTGGAAGTCTATCGCGGACGATCCCGCAAAGATGGCCCAGATTCGCGGCAGCCGCGGAAAGGGCGGCTTCGTCCGGGCCACCTGGGACGAGGCGAACGAGATCGTCGCGGCGGCGAATATTCACACCGCGAAAACTTGGGGTCCCGATCGGGTCATCGGCTTTTCGCCGATCCCCGCGATGTCGATGATCAGCTACGCGGCCGGCTCGCGCTATCTGTCGCTGCTCGGCGGCGTGTGTATGAGCTTCTACGACTGGTATTGCGACTTGCCCCCTGCCTCGCCGCAAACCTGGGGCGAGCAGACCGACGTGCCGGAAAGCGCCGATTGGTACAACTCGACCTATCTCATCCTCTGGGGGTCCAACGTTCCCCAGACGCGCACGCCCGACGCGCATTTCTTCACCGAAGTCCGGTACAAGGGCGCCAAGGCCGTCGTCGTTACGCCCGACTATTCCGAAGCGTCGAAATTCGCCGATATCTGGCTGCATCCGAAGCAAGGCACCGACGCGGCGCTCGCGATGGCGTTCGGTCATGTGATCCTGAAGGAGTTCCATCTCGACAAGCAGGATCCATATTTCCGCGATTACGTGACGCGCTATTCCGACTTCCCCATGCTGGTGAAGCTCGTCGCGCGCGGCGGCAAGCTGGTCGCCGATCGGTTCGTGCGCGCGTCGGATTTCGACGGCGGGCTGGGCGAAGCAAATAACCCCGACTGGAAGCCCGTCGCGCTGCGAGAGACCGACGGCAGCTGTTATGTGCCGACGGGTTCGATCGGTTTCCGGTGGGGTGAAAAAGGAAAGTGGAATCTCGAAGGCCGCGATGCGTGGTCGGGGACCGAGGTTCGCCCGGCGCTTAGTCTGCTCGGGAGCGGTGAAACGGTCACCGTCGAGTTTCCCTATTTCGCCGCCGAAGACATGCCGCGCTCGCCCCATTTCAAGGGTTCGGCCCATAGTCGTACGATCGCGCGCAACGTGCCCGCGAAGCGCGTCGCGTTGAAGGACGGCGAGGTCTTGGTCGCGACGGTGTTCGATCTGTTCGCCGCCAATTACGGCGTCGATCGAGGCTTGGGCGGGGAGGCGGCGAATAGCTACGACGACGACCATCCCTACACGCCGGCTTGGGCGGAGAAGATCTGCGGCGTGCCGCGTGATCGGATCGTCGCCGTGGCGCGCGGTTTCGCCGACAACGCGGCGAAGACCAAGGGCAAGTCGATGGTCATCGTCGGCGCGGCGCTGAACCATTGGTATCACGCCGACATGAATTATCGCGGCTTGATCAACATGCTGGTCATGTGTGGCTGCGTTGGGCAGCCCGGCGGCGGCTGGTCGCATTACGTCGGCCAGGAGAAGCTGCGCCCGCAATCGGGCTGGCTGCCGCTTGCTTTCGCGCTCGACTGGGCCCGGCCGCCGCGTCAGATGAACTCGACGTCGTTCTTCTATGCGCATACCGATCAGTGGCGATACGAGAAGCTCGACGTCGACGAAATCCTATCTCCGCTGGCGCCGGAGGGATTCGGCGGCGCGTTGATCGACTTCAACGTCCGGGCCGAGCGCATGGGCTGGCTGCCCTCTGCGCCGCAGTTGGACCGCAACCCGCTCGCCGTCGCGCGGGACGCCGCCGCCGCCGGGATGGAAGCGCCCGCCTATGTCGCCAAGAGTTTGAAGGATGGCTCGCTGCGGATGTCGTGCGAGGACCCGGACTCGCCGGCGAACTGGCCGCGCAACATGTTCGTCTGGCGCTCGAACCTGCTCGGCTCCAGCGGCAAGGGACACGAGTATTTCCTCAAACATCTGCTCGGCACGCAGCACGGCGTTCTCGGCAAGGATCTGGGCGAAGAAGGCAGCGAGAAGCCGCAGGAGGTCGCGTGGCATCCGGTCGCGCCGGAGGGCAAGCTCGACCTGTTGGTCACGCTCGATTTCCGGATGTCCACGACGTGCGTCTACTCCGACATCGTGCTGCCGACCGCGACTTGGTACGAAAAACACGATCTCAATACTTCAGATATGCATCCGTTCATCCATCCGCTGTCGGCGGCGGTGGATCCGGCCTGGGAAGCGCGCAGCGACTGGGAGATATTCAAAGGTTTCGCCAAGAAGGTTTCGGAACTCGCGCCCGGCCATTTGGGCGTCGAGAAGGACGTCGTCCTGCTGCCGTTGCAGCACGACACGCCCGGCGAACTCGCCCAGCCCTTCGCGCCGAAGGAATGGAAGAAGGGCGAGACCGAGCCGGTACCCGGCAAGACGATGGCTGCCGTCGCTACGGTCGAACGCGATTACCCCAATCTCTATCGCCGCTTCACGGCGTTGGGGCCGTTGCTCGACAAACTCGGCAACGGCGTCAAAGGCATCGCGTGGAAGACCGGCGACGAGGTCGAGTTCCTGAAGCATCTCAACGGCACGGTCGCGGAGGAGGGGCCGACGAAAGGCCTCGCTAAGATCGACAGCGATATCGACGCGACCGAGGTCGTGCTGGCGCTTGCTCCCGAAACCAACGGGCAAGTGGCCGTCAAAGCATGGGAGGCGTTGAGCCAAGCGACCGGGCGCGATCACGCGCATCTCGCACGGCCGCGCGAGGACGAGAAAATCCGTTTCCGCGACATCCAGGCCCAGCCGCGGAAGATCATTTCCGCGCCAACATGGTCCGGGATCGAAAGCGAGCACATCAGCTACAACGCCGGCTGGACCAACGTCCACGAGTTGATCCCGTGGCGCACCCTGACCGGCCGCCAGCAGCTCTATCAGGACCATCCTTGGATGCTGGCTTTCGGCGAAGGTTTCTGCGTCTACAAACCGCCGATCGACACCAAGACGGTGACGCCATTGCTCGAAAAGCGGCCCAACGGAAATCGCGAGATCGCCCTGAACTTCATCACGCCCCATCAGAAATGGGGCATCCACTCGACCTATACGGACAATCTGCTGATGCTGACCTTGTCGCGCGGCGGGCCGATCGTCTGGCTGTCGGAGATCGACGCGAAGTCGATCGGCGTCGAGGACAACGACTGGATCGAGGCGTTCAACGCCAACGGCGCGCTGGTGGCGCGTGCGGTCGTATCGCAGCGCGTCGCCGTCGGCATGATCCTGATGTACCACGCGCAGGAGAAGATCGTGAACGTGCCGGGATCGGAGCTGACGCGCGCGCGCGGCGGCATCCATAACTCTGTCACGCGCACCTGCCCCAAGCCGACGCATATGATCGGCGGCTACGCGCAGCAAAGCTATGGTTTCAACTATCACGGCACCATCGGTACGAACCGCGATGAATTCGTGATCGTGCGCAAGATGGCGAATGTGGACTGGCTCGACCGGCCCGCGCCGGCCGTGGCCGAGTGACCGGCAAGGAGATCCCCCGATGAAAGTCCGCGCTCAAATCGCGATGGTTCTGAACCTCGATAAGTGCATCGGCTGCCACACGTGTTCCGTGACGTGCAAAAACGTCTGGACGTCGCGCGAAGGCGTCGAGTACGCGTGGTTCAACAACGTCGAAACCAAACCGGGCATCGGTTATCCCAAAGAGTGGGAGAATCAAAACCGGTGGAAGGGGGGCTGGGTCCGGCAGGCAAACGGAAAGATCCGGCCGCGCCTGGGCGGCAAATGGCGGATCTTGGCGCAGCTTTTCGCCAATCCGAACCTGCCGGAGATCGACGACTACTACGAGCCGTTCACCTTCGATTACGACCATCTGCAGTCCGCGCCCGAGATGGAGGCGTTTCCGACCGCGCGGCCGCGCTCGTTGATCGACGGACGGCGGATGGAGAAGATCGAGTGGGGGCCGAATTGGGAAGAGATCCTCGGCACCGAATTCGCCAAACGCTCGCGCGATGCGAATTTCGAAGGCGTGCAGAAGGAGATCCACGGTCAGTTCGAGAACACCTTCATGTTCTATCTGCCGCGGCTGTGCGAACACTGCCTCAATCCGGCTTGCGTCGCGGCGTGCCCGTCGGGATCGATCTACAAGCGCGAAGAAGACGGGATCGTCCTGGTCGATCAGGACAAATGCCGCGGCTGGCGCATGTGCGTGTCGGCCTGCCCCTACAAGAAAATCTATTACAATTGGCAGAGCGGAAAAGCCGAGAAGTGCATTCTCTGCTATCCGCGCCTCGAGGTCGGCGAACCGACGGTTTGTTCGGAAACTTGCGTCGGCCGCATCCGCTATCTCGGCGTCATGCTCTACGACGCCGACCGGATCGAGGCGGCGGCTTCGGCGCCGGACGACAAGGACCTCTACGGCGCGCAGCTCGACGTGTTCCTCGATCCGCACGATCCCGCCGTGATCGAATCGGCGCGCAAGGAGGGAATACCGGAAGCTTGGCTTGAATCGGCGCGGAAATCGCCGGTCTACAAGATGGCGATCGACTGGAAGATCGCGTTCCCGCTGCATCCGGAATACCGGACCTTGCCGATGGTCTGGTACATCCCGCCGCTGTCGCCGATCCAGGCGGCTTCGGATGCCGGCAAGATCGAGGACGACGGCGGTATTCCCGACGTGCGGTCCTTGCGTATTCCGCTGCGCTACCTCGCCAATCTGCTGACGGCGGGCGACGAGGCGCCTGTCGCGCATGCGCTCGAACGGATGTTGGCGATGCGCGCCTTCATGCGCGCGCGCCATGTGGAGGCGCGCGAGGCGGATGGCGTTCTAGCGAAAGTCGGCATGGATGCGGCGATGGTCGAGGACATGTACAAGATCCTCGCGATCGCGAACTACGAGGACCGCTTCGTCATCCCGTCGACGCATCGTGAGTACGCCGAGAACGCCTACGATCTGCGTTCGTCCTGCGGCTTCACCTTCGGCAACGGCTGTTCGGAGGGGCCGAACGACGTTTCCTTGTTCGGCAAGCGCAAATCGCGCGCGCCGGCGGAGGGCTGAACCATGCGGACATACAAAGCACTCTCCGCGTTGATCGACTATCCCTCCGCCGCGATGCGGGGCGCTCTGCCGGAGATAAGGGCGGCGATCGTCGAAGATGGCGTTCTAGGCCCGGCGGCGCTGGCGCGCGTCGATGCGGCGATCGCGATGCTCGCGGATCGCGACTTGCTGACGTTGCAGGAACGCTGGGTCGCGTTGTTCGATCGCATCCGGTCGTTGTCGCTTCATCTGTTCGAGCATGTCCATGGCGACTCGCGCGACCGGGGCCCGGCGATGGTCGATCTGATCGAGCATTACCGCAAAGCCGGCTTCGCCTTGTCCGCCGAGGAACTGCCCGACTATCTGCCGGTCATTCTGGAATTCGCGGCGCAGATCGATCCAGCCGATGCGCGGCGGCTGCTGGCCGATCTGGCGCCGCTGCTGGCACCGATCCAATTGCGGCTTGGCAAGCGCGGTTCGCCCTATGCCGGGCTGATCGCCGTCGTGCGCGAGTTGGCGGGCGATAGCCAAGCGCCCGCCGACGATGGTTTGCCCGACCGCGATCCGACGCTGGACGAGATTGATCGCGACTGGGCCGAAGCGGAAGTCCGTTTCGGCCCCGGCGAGGCGGCGGCCGGCGCGGCGGCATGCGGTAAGGCGACCGAATGGGTCGCGCGAATGAACGCGGGTTGAGGGGGGAGACCGATGCTCTGGATCCAAAAATTCCTGTTCGAGATCTATCCCTATATATGCGTCAGCGTCTTTCTGATCGGAAGTTGGATCAGATTCGATCGCGAGCAATACTCTTGGCGCTCCGGCTCCAGCCAGATGTTGCGGGCACGCCAGCTTCGCTGGGGATCGAATCTTTTCCATGTCGGCATACTCGCGATCTTCGCGGGACATTTCGTCGGGCTATTGACGCCGCATGAGGTCTACACCTCATTGGGATTGAGCGTTGAGGCCAAGCAGTTGCTGGCGATCGTGGCGGGTGGTGTGTTCGGCACGCTCTGCTGGATCGGCTTGTCGCTGCTGATCCATCGCCGCTTGACCGATCCGCGTATCCGCGCCACGAGTTCGGTAATGGACGTCGCGATCGTCATGCTGCTCTGGGTGCAGTTGACGCTCGGTATGGTGACGATCCCTTACTCGCTGCAACACCCGGATGGTTCGGTGATGCTGATCCTTTCCGACTACGTACAGCGGATCGTGACGCTGCGGGGCGGCGAAGCGCAAGCGCTTGCCGATCTCGCATGGCCTTACCGGCTGCATTTGGTGCTTGGCTTCACGATGTTCCTCGTCTTTCCGTTCTCGCGGCTGGTGCATATCTGGAGCGCGCCCGTGGGGTATTTGTTCCGGAGCTATCAGATCGTTCGTCGTCGGGGAGGCGGGCGCCATGCTTGAAGAACGCGACATCGCGGCGGAGATGCAGTACGCGCCCGCTCCATCGCTGGACGCCGCGCGCGCCGCGGCCGAACGCAGCTTGATGATCCGCGGATTGCTTGTCGATCGCGCACGCGATCTCGGCCTTCTGAAGGTCGAGAAGCCTTCCGAAAGCGAGATCGCCGACGCGATCGAAGCGGTGCTCGAGGCCGAGGTTACGGTGCCGGCGGCGGACGAGACAGCGTGCCGCTCTTGGTTTGACGCTAATCCCGAGAACTATCGCAGTCCCGATCTTCTCGAGGCGCGGCATATCTTGTTTGCGGCGGCGCCGGACGATAAAGATGCGCGCGCGCGGGCTTTCGAGCAAGCGCAAGCCGCTTTGAAGGAAATCGAAGCGAATCCCGGCCGCTTCGAGGCGATCGCGCGGGAAAGCTCCGCTTGTCCGTCGGGTGCGAATGGCGGCTCGCTGGGGCAAGTCTCGCGCGGCACGACGGTGCCGGAATTCGAGACCTATCTGTTCGCGCTCGACGAGGGCGAGCTCTGTGCCGCGCCGATCCCGACGCGGTATGGGTTTCATGTCGCTCGAGTGGATCAACGCGCGTCGGGCCGTCCTTTGCCCTATGCGGCCGTGCGTGCACGCATCGCAAGGCAGATCGAGGACAAGGCCTATCGCGAGGCCGTTTCGCGCTATCTTCGCGACCTTGCGGCGCGCGCCGGCGTCGCTCCGGAATAGGCATGGTTATGCGGTCGCCGCGCGATCCGGTGATCGAACCTGCCGATCTGCGCTTGCTGTCGGCGCCGCTCGACTTTCTAGAGGTGGAGCACTACCGGTTTCGCGCGTTTCTTGCACATCTCGAGCGGCTGGCGTCCGATCGACGCGTCGCGCGCCGCGCCGCTGCGGCGCGCCTTTTGCTGGCGTTCTTGCTGGGCGACGCGGCGCTTCATCTCGCCGAGGAGGAGGAGACGCTTTTCCCGATGTTGCGTGCGCGCTGCCGTACTGCGGACGGCGTGGAGCGGATACTGGGACTGGTGGAGGGCGAGCGGGCGCGGGCGCGCGACCTGTCCTTCGCCGTCGTCGTCGGCCTGCGGAAATGCGCGAGCCAAGCCATTCCCGACGCGGGCTTTGCCTCGTTTGTCGCGACGTTCGTCGGCGCCATGCGGCGGCACATCGAGTGGGAGAATGCGCTTGTTTTGCCACTCGCGCGCAAACGCTTGACGCCGGGCGATCTGGCGCGGCTGGCGGCCAGGATGACGGCGCGTCGCGGCGGTGATGGAACCGGCGGCGCGGCTCGACAGGGCTATTTCGGAGAATAGTATGGCGCGTACGCTCGATCATCTGTTTGACAAGAACGTGGCGTGGGCGGCGCGCAAGACGCATGACGATCCGGATTTTTTCCGCCGGCTCGCGGAGCAGCAGACGCCCAACTACCTATGGATCGGCTGTTCCGACTCCCGCGTCACGGCGAACGACGTGCTCGATCTCGATCCGGGCGAAGTCTTCGTTCATCGCAATATCGCGAACTTCGTCCATACCAGCGACATGAACATCCTGTCGGTTCTGGAATTCGCCGTTGACCAACTCGGCGTCGAACACATCGTCGTTTGCGGCCATTATGGCTGCGGCGGTGTCCGACGGGCGATGTCCGGCGAGATCGGCGCGATGCTCGATCACTGGCTTCAGCCCCTATCGACGTTATATCGCGGACACCGCGAGAAGTTCGACGCGATCGTCAATCCGGACCTTCGGCTCGATCGGCTTTGCGAGATCAATGTCGAGATGCAGGTGCGTCGGCTCGCTGCCACGCCGATTGTCGAACGCGCCTGGGCGTCGGGGAGACCTCTCAACCTGCATGGCTGGATCTACGCTATCCATGATGGTCTCTTGCGCGATCTAGGACCGCATCTATCCTCGGCTGCAGATCGCGACCGTTTGCCGCCGATCGATGCGCGCGTCGATCATCCGGCCGAGCCGATCAGCGCGAAGCGCCGGCAGGCTTTCGCCGCGTTCGGGGCGACGGCAGCGCCGGGATGTTCCGATTGCTGTTAGTGACTGCGGGCGCGCAGTCGGCGAGGCTCGTCGTATCGAGTGCCGCGAGAAACACGCCGCGCGCGCGGCCGAGGATGTCGCGTAGCGCACAGTCCGGCATCAGCGGGCACGCGCCGCCATCTGCCCTGTCGCATTCGACCAGGGCTTGCTCGGCTTCGAAGTGGCGCACGATTGCGCCGATCGGGATTTGCGCAGGTGGACGAACCAAGCTCACGCCGCCGCCGCTGCCCCGCGTCGTCCGGACATACCCAGCGGAGGCAAGGCTTTGAACGATCTTGTGGACATGGTTGCGCGGCACGCCCGTCGCCAACGCGAGACCGGGCGTATCCAGTCGACGATCGGGTGCGGCGACGAGCCGCAGCAGAATTCTCAAAGCGAAATCGGTCGAGGCGAGAAGTCGCACGGCGGGAACCTCCAATTGGTATTGACAGTACCAGTATAGGGAGCGAACGTTAACTGGCTTTCAAAATGCCAATTAATGGCCGGTGCGCCGGCGAAGGAGAGACCCAATGGAAAGCATCGAAACGATCCGCTTCGCCGACCGCCAGATCGGCGCGATCGCGGCCGAGTTGCCGGGCGCTTCGGCGATATTTCGCCGTCACAAGCTGGATTTCTGTTGCGGCGGCGGTGTGTCGCTCGCCGATGCGGCGGCCAAGCGCGCCGTGCCCCTAGCGGAGATCGAGGATTCGTTGCGATCGCTCGTGGTCGGGCCGGCGGACTTGCCGGGGACGACCGACGGCCTGATCGCGCATATCGTCACGCGTTATCACGAAACGCATCGCCGGGAACTTCCCGAGTTGATCACGCTGGCGCGGCGCGTGGAACGCGTGCATGCAGATCGGCCGGAAGTTCCGGCAGGCCTTGCTGATCTGTTGACCGAAATGGAGCACGAGCTCAGCGCGCATATGGAGAAGGAAGAGGGCGTGTTGTTCCCGATGATGCGGGCGGGCGGCAATCCGATGATCGGGATGCCGATCTCGGTTATGCGCGCCGAACACGACGCGCATGGCGCGCAATTGCGCGAGCTGGCGCGGCTGACGGGCGATCATGTGCCGCCGGACGGCGCCTGCAATTCCTGGCGCGCGCTCTATACCGGGACGCGCAAGCTGGAAACCGATCTGATGGAGCATATCCATCTCGAGAACAACGTTCTTTTTGCGCGGTTCGGCGCTTGAGCATGGCGGCGCCGGTGCCGATCGGAATCGTGACCTGCTCGGATCGCGCATCGGCGGGAACATACAAAGACGAGGGCGGTCCGGCGATCGAAGCATATGTCAGGCGCGTCCTTGTCTCGCCATGGACGCCGCATCGAGTTCTCATCCCGGACGATCGGACAGGAATCGCAGATGCGTTGACGCGCCTAATCGACGATATCGGCTGCGCCGTGGTTCTGACGACGGGCGGAACCGGACCGTCGCCGCGCGATGTGACACCGGAAGCGACGGCGGATGTTTGCGACAGAATGTTGCCAGGCTTCGGTGAGGCGATGCGTATGGCGAGCTTGGCCGAAGTGCCGACGGCGATTTTGTCGAGGCAGATCGCGGGGCTGCGTAGAGCGGCGTTGATCGTCAATCTTCCGGGACGGCCGGCGGCAATCGCCACCTGCCTGAACGCCGTCTTCCAGGCGATCCCGTACTGCATCGAACTCGCGGGCGGACCATCGATCGCGACCGATCCAACGCAGTGCCCGACATTCCGGCCGGGCGGCGGTTGAACAGTGGACTGCCGTTATCTATGGCGGCGAACAAAATGAAACGGAAGCTGGTGCCGAGGACGAATCCAAATAGCGTTTGCGGCCACAGCGCGCGTTGCATTTGCGCAGAGAAGTCGCCTCAACGTCGAACGATGACTCCAGCGAACCGGTTGGTTTTATTTTCCACAAAAGGCCAAAAAATGCCTCGATATTTCGGAAAACGACATTGGGATAATTTTATTTTATACTGTCTGGGGGACTGGGTTCACGGCAATGCCGCTCAGGATTCGAAGCCCGCCGCTCCGACCAAGAAAGAAGCCCGCCCTGGAAAACCAGCGGCGGGCTTCGGCGTTTATGGATAAGCCGCACAACAGAGCAGCTAACTTCCAATCAGCTTATCGTAGGTTCGAGTCCTACCCGTCTATTGTCAGTACGCATAGATATCCAGGACTCAACAATGACGCTTAAATCCTTCCTCCTTACGACGTTTTCGGGAGACTTCTCCGTCCGAACTTAGAAGCGTCAGAGTATTGAGATGAAAACTCGCATCTTTCGGCAGCTGTGAGTTGGTCAGAGCATGATCGCTCTGATCAGATTGGAGGTGTCAAATCGCTGAGCATTGGGATCGTTGCTACTTTTCAGTGCGAGACCGAATCACAATGAGTAACTGGGATCAATCGAGTCCATCCAACGGCGCATCGCGGAGAATAGCAGCCGGTTTTGTTCGCCGTGCCGGGCCGTCGCATCGAACTGAGCGGCGGCTTTTCGCGCAATGGCATCCGGCGGTAGAATAAGCTCAGCGCCCGTTGATTGCGCCGCTATCTGAACTTCGCAGGCTCTCTGCAAATGATAGAGCTCCGCAAAGGCGTCGGCGACACTGGCACCGCAGGATAGCAGGCCGTGATTGCGCAAGATCATCGTGTTGTGCGAGCCGAGATTGGCGGCGAGCCGCGTGCATTCCTCTGTATCGAGTGTGATTCCTTCGAAGTCGTGATAGCCGATCCGGTTCGCGTAAAATAGTGACGGAAAGCTCAGCATTCGAAGCCCGTCGCGTTGACAGGCGACGGCCATGCCAGCGGTCGTGTGCGTATGCATCACGCAGACGGCGTCGGCGCGCGCGCGATGAACGGCCGCGTGCACGACGAATCCCGCCGGATTGATCGGCATCGCGCTGGGATCGATACGGCGGCCTTCGATATCGACCTCGACCAGCGAGCTAGCCGTCACTTCCCGATACATCATGCCGAATGGATTCAGCAAAAAACGATCGTGCCGTTCCGGTATACGAAGCGAAATATGGTTATAGATCAGCTCATGCCAGCCGAGCGCCGCGAACAGCCGATAGGCGCAAGCGAGTTCGACCCGCGCGATACGCTCGGGATCGTCGACGGTATTAGACGTCATCGCGACGGCCCTTGGCGCTTGGTGTTTGAGCGCGCAGGCAAGCCGACGCCATATAATGAAACGGCACATCGATTCCATGCGCCGTCGCGCGGCGAACGATCTCCCCCGACAATTGATCGATCTCGAGGGATTTTCCGGCAATTAGGTCGTGATACATCGAGGCGTACATATCGGGCGGAAAGCCGCGCGCTCGCGCCAAAGCGGAATCGACCGCATCGTCGGGCATCGCGATTCCTTCGGCGCGTGCGATCAGCACGCATTCCTCGATCGCTTGGCGTGCGAGCCGCGCCAATGCGGGCTGGTAATAGACGATACCGGCCGGTGCGCGTGCCAAGCACGTGAGCGCTGCATTGCAAGCGAGAAGTATGAACTTTCCCCAAAGTTCAGCGCGGATGTCTTCGGCGACCCGGCACGCGAAACCCGCTGCGTGAGCGGCGGCGACCAGGGCCGTCGCGTCCCGCGCCGCGTGCGTAGGGAACTTCCCGAAAACGAGTTCGGACATGTCGCTTGTGTAGCGTACATGCCCAGGACGCTCGACGACCGCGGAGACATAGGCAATTCCAGCCACGCAGGCGGGACCTCCTTGCGCGACGCTTGTGAAGCGGGTGTCCGCGTCGACGCCGTTTTGTAGCGCCACAACGATCGCATCTGCTGGAACGGCGGCGGCGATTTCTGCCGCGCTGCGCAGCACATCATAGGTCTTGACGCAGAGTAGAACGATTTGCGCGGGCGCGGCCGATTGCGCTTCGGCAACCGATCCGTAGGCGCGGAGTGGCGGCGTCACAATTCGGCCGCGCGGTCCTTCGAGTGTCAAGCCGTTGCTCGCCAATGCGGCACGTTGCGCGCCGCGCGCGACGAAGGTGACGTCGCTTCCGGCGATGGCGAGCAACCCGCCGAAGTAGCAGCCGACAGCGCCAGCGCCGACGACGAGAACGCGGAGTGGATCGTTAGAACGTGCATCGAGGCAGGTCATGCGCTCATCACTGAGCGAACCCGCGCGGCGGGTCAAAGATATAGTATGAATAAGGACTATATCGAATCGCGATGGAGGAAGCCCATGGAGCTCAGACAGATTCGCTACTTCGTCGCCATCGCGGAGGAGCGCAACTTCACCCGCGCCGCTCGCCGGTTGGGCGTTTCGCAGCCTCCTTTGAGCTTTCAGATACGCAAGCTCGAAGAGGAGCTCGGGACCCGTCTCTTCGATCGGACCAGCCAAAAGGTCGAACTCACGCCGGCGGGTGTGGCGTTCGAGGCAGGCGCAAGGCGGGTCCTTGAAGAAGTTCAGAAAAGCCGAGCGGCGGCGCGTGACGCGGCAAACGGTCTCGCAGGGACTGTGCATATCGGCTTCATCGCGTCGGCAAGCTATGCGCTTGTGCCGCGCCTCGTCCGGCGGGCGGCCAAGGCGATGCCCAATGTTGCGGTTCGTCTCTACGACGCCACCAACGAGCGGCAGATCGAAATGTTGCGGCGTGGCGAACTCGACGCGGGATTCGTACGCCTGCCGATAGACGCTCCCGATGTCGCTTGCACGGTCGTGCTGCGTGAGCCTTATTGTGCCGTCGTACCCGCAGATTCGCCGCTCGCGCGCCAGCGTACCGTGCGACTAGCCGACCTTCGCGATCGTTCTTTCGTCGTGTCTCCGCGGCGCGTCGCGCCAGCCTATTTCGATCTATTCATTCGCGTTTGCAATAAAGCGGGGTTCAGCCCGCGGATCGTACATGAATTAGAACGGGTGCAGACCATCCTCGATATCGTCGCCGCGGATCTCGGCATAGGGTTCCTGCCGGAATCGGTCCGCCATATCCGCGCTTCGGGACTCGCGTTTTTGCGTATTGCCGACATCAAGGAGCGCGCGGAGATCGGTCTGATCCAAGCCGCATCGCCGATGGCGCGTCGTCTCACGGGGTTGTCGGCGGAAGGTGACAAATGATATCGAAATCGTCTTGAGAGTATTCAAACTATATATTTGACGTATTCATGCCTGCCGTCCCAAATGCCCCGAGATATGTATGACGGCGCCTCGATCGATGCCGTCTTCGGGGAGACGCAATGACGACGCGAAGCGAAGATCTGCTGCCCTTGTTCGTGGGCACCGGAAGCGGCCTGTTCCGCACCGACGGGCGGGGCGGCCAGGTCCGCACCCTCGATGCACCGATTTTTGGAATTGCGGTGGCGGGGCGACGCATCGCTTGCGCCACCGGCGCGCGCGGCATCGCTGTTTCGGCCGACGAAGGTATTTCGTGGAACTTCGGTGCGGATTTGGGTTACGAGACCGTCTCGGTCGCGTTCGACCCGGCCAATCACGACAACCTCGTCGCGGGCGCAAGGCCGGCGGCGGTTTTCGCGAGCGCAGATGGCGGCGGCAACTGGCAGCTGTTGAAGGATTTTCGCGATCTGCCGGGGACCGCGCATTGGGAGATCCCCGAGCTTGATCCCACGAAGAAGGTAACGTCGGTCGCGACGGGTGGCGGCGCCGCGGCATGGGCGGTCCGCTTCGATCCCGCGCGCCCAGGCCGTATCGTCGTCGGCGTGGAAGTCGGCGGCCTCGTCATCACCGAGAACGGCGGCCGCGATTGGCGGATCACCGAAGTCGGCGATTCACCCGATCCGCACGACATTCTGCTGTGCCCCGGCGATCCGGATACGATCGTCGTAAGCACCGGCTATTCGCGCTTCACCGATAAAGTCGGCGTGTTCCGATATTCGCCGACCGGCGGCGTATATGTCTCGCATGATGCCGGGCGTAGCTTCCGCAATATGTGGGAGAATCCGGATGATCCCCAATACACGCGCTTGATGTGTTGCGATCCGCGACCGCCTTACGCGATGACGGTTTGCATCCGGTCGTCATATGTTCAGCCGAATAATCCGTCGGGCGAGCGGCGGGCGGATCTGCGGCAGAGCGCGGATTGCGGGCGCACGTGGCGCAGCGTGGCGTCGGGCGCGTTTGCGAGTTTCAGCGAGGAATACTCCGCCGTCGTGCCGGACCCCGAAAACGCCGGCGATGTCTACGTTTCGACGGAAAAGGGCAGATTGTTTCGCGTCGATGCCACCGGACGCGAATGGCGAGAACTGCCGGGCTTCGGCGAGCGTATCAACTGTCTCGCGGCCTTGGGATGCGATACGGCGCCGATGGCAATCCAAGCGGAATCCAAGGTGTCGGTATGAACGCATCCGCGCCCAGATTGCCGCGTGTGGAGCGCGAGCAGGCGGATGCAGCGCAGATTGCGGTGCTCGACGAACTGCTCGCCGCCCGGGGAAAGCCCGGCGGTCGTTTGGCCAATCTCTATTCGATGATGCTGCATCGGCCCGAGGTCGCGCGACGTATGGGTGCAATCGGCGCTTATTGCAGGTTCGAGGTGCGTCCGTCGGAGCTCGCCCGCGAAGCCGCGATCATCGCGGTCTGTCATGCGCATGACTTTGTTTATGAGATCGCGCCGCACGAGGAAATCGCGCGCGCGCGCGGTATGCCCGACGATTGGATTAAAGCGCTGCGTGCGCTCGACGATGCGGCGTTGCCGCCGGAAATCTCGGCCGGTGTGCGGTTCGTGCGTGCTGCGGCGACGGGGCCCGTCGCTGACGATCTGGTCGCTGCGGTGATCGATGTCCATGGGCGCGATGGATTGATCGATCTGACGGCGATCGCCGCGCATTACACCGCGCTCGCCGTCTACGATCGGGTTTTGCGCCCCGTGGCGGATCCACCCGGAATGTCGCTCGGTAAACCGTCCCCCGCTTCGGCACGAGGAGAAAACTGATGCCCAGAATCGCCTTGGCTGCCGAAAGCCAGCTCGACACCGTGCCCGCAAAGCTCGTCATAAAGGGCCTCAGCAAGGCCTTCGGCGGACGCGCGGGCGTTACCGCGATCGACAATCTCTCGCTCCAGGTGCGCGCGGGCGAGTTTGTTTCGATCGTCGGACCATCGGGTTGCGGAAAATCGAGTTTGATCCGAATCGTCGCCGGTCTCGATGCCGAGTTCGAAGGCGACGTGCATCTCGCGCATACGGATCCGGGCCGGCTGCTGACTGCGATGGTGTTTCAGGAACAGTCGAACTTTCCATGGATGACCGTGCGGGAGAACGTCTCCTACGGCTTGCGGATGACCGGCCGATTGGACGCCGAGGGCCGAAGGCGCGTAAGCGAGTATATCGCGAAGGTCGGGCTTGCTCGGTTTGAGAACGCCTATCCGCACCAGCTTTCTGGCGGCATGCGTCAACGCGCGAGCGTTGCCCGCGCCTTCGCGGCCGATCCGGAAATCCTTCTGATGGACGAGCCTTTCGGCGCGCTGGACGAGCAGAATAAGGTGCTGCTGCACGACGAGTTGCTTCGCATCTGGGAAGAAACGCGAAAAACCGTTCTATTCATTACGCACTCGATCGACGAAGCGTTGGTGCTTTCGGATCGCGTGGTGGTGATGAGCGCGCGGCCGGGTCGGATCAAGGATTCGTTCGAAGTGCCGTTCGAGCGGCCGCGATCGGTCATGGCGGTCAAAGGCGACCCGCGCTACGGGCAGCTTTTCAAGCGTGTCTGGGACGCTTTGCGCGATGAAGTGTTACGCACGCGTTGCGGCGAGGAAAGGGGCGGAGAATGAGCAGGGATAGCGCGGTCGCCGGAGCGGGCGGGCGGATGCCGGGCGACGTCCGCATCGTCGCGCGTACGAAGAAGCGTGCGGGTTCTCAAGATCGCGTTTTCGAACGTGGCCTTGGCATCGCTAGTCCGCTGGCTTTCGTATTGTTGTGGGAACTTGCCGCGCGCGCCGGCTGGATCGATTTGCGCTTCTTTCCTGCGCCATCGGCAGTGTTGTCCGAAACATGGCGCTTGCTGCGCGCGGGCGATTTGGTTGCACATATCGGCGCCTCGTTGTCGCGCGTGACCATCGGATTCCTAGTCGGGGCCGTCCCTGCGGTCGGCATTGGCATGGCGATGGGACTCAACCGCTACATTCGTGCGGCGCTGCAGCCGATGATCGACGCGACCTATCCGATCCCGAAGATCGCGATCCTGCCGCTCGTGCTTTTGGTTTTCGGATTGGGCGAAAGCGGCAAATACGCGATCTTGGCCATCGGCGTATTCTTCCAGGTCGTCATCACCACGGCGGCGGGCGTGGCGGCGATCGATCGGGTCTATTTCGACGTCGCGCGCACATTCGGCGTCAGCCGCTTGGCATTGGCGCGCACGGTCGTGCTGCCCGGCGCGTTGCCCGTGATTTTCGCCGGCATGCGTCTGGGAATCGGTACAGCCCTGCTTTTGGTGATCGCAGCCGAAATGGTCGCTGCAAAATCGGGCCTCGGATTCCTGATCTGGCAATCGTGGCAACTTTTCGCGGTTGAAGAAATGTACGCCGGATTGATGACGATCTCGCTGACCGGATTGACGATCTTCCAGATTCTGCGGGCGCTTGAAACGCGCATGCTGCGTTGGCGCCCGAAAAACGTTCAATAACTCGAATAGGGAGAAAACGATGATGTTCCGAAAGCTGGTCTTTGCCGCCGTTGCGGCGGCGACGCTCTTGCCGTTTGGCGCGCCTTCAACGGCATATGCGGAGACGAAGCTGCGCGCGGCCGTTGTTCCTTGCTCATGTTTTGCGCCGTACTTCGTCGCCGACGCGCGCGGCTACTTCAAGCGCGAAGGCGTCGGCATAGAGCCGATGCAAGTCACGTCCGGGCAGGATGCGATCGCGTTTCTCGCCAACGGCCATATCGATGTCCTGTTCGGCGCGGTCTCGGCAGGATTCTTCAACGCGCTGGCACGCGACATCAAGGTGACGCTCGTCGCGTCGATGGGTGGCGAGAGTATGAATGGCGAAGCGCCTGCGGTTCCGCTGCTGGTGCGCGCCGACCATGTGGAAAGCGGCGCGATCAAGACGCTTGCCGACCTCAAGGGGCGTACCATTGGCTTTCCGGGCGGATTGGGTTCGATCTCGTCGTTCGATCTGATGACCTATCTGAACGCAACGAACCTCACGCTCGGCGATATCCGCATCGTGAATATTCCGCCGGCCGAGCTTATCGTTGCTCTATCGAACAAATCTCTGGATGCGGGCATCGTTGGATCGCCGTTCTCGACCAAGATTTTGGCCGACGGCGTGGCGCGGACGATCGTGCCTTCGATCGCCAAATTGCGCGGTCGCGATACGTATAAGACGGCCGCTATGTTCAATCCCGACTTCCTGCGCCGCAATCCGCAGGCGGTGCAGGCATTCGTAAACGCGCTGATGGCGGGGAATCGCGACCTGGCTGGCGAGGGTTACGGCAAGCCCGAGAATCTCGCGATATTGTCGGCCGCGACCAAGCTGGAAGGCGCGGCGTTGACGCGCGACCGGTACTACTTTGATCCGAATCTGGATCCTGCGGTCGTCGATCTGTTCGGCATTCAACGGGCATTCGTCGAGATGGGCGCGGTGCGCAATCCGGCCAAGCTCGATGGCGTCGTTGATACGCGCTTCGTGAAGGGCGCTCGCGGTTCGTGACGAATGCGATTGATCAAGCCGGTCCCCGCAAGGTTGTTTTGATAACGGGGGCCGGCGGTGGTATCGGCGCCGCGACGGCGCGACAGGCGGCGGCCGCCGGGTTTGCGGTTTGCCTCAATCATCGCGGCACGAACTCCATCGTGGAAGAACTCGTAGTCGAACTGACGACGACCGGCGCATCCGCGATGACGGTTCGGGCCGATATCGGAGATCCAGATGCCATCGACGCGATGTTCCGCGATATCGACGCGCATTTCGGCCGTCTTGATGCGCTGGTGAACAATGCGGGTGTGATCGGCTGGGAAGGCAGCGTCGCCGATGTCGTCGCCGGCGATCTTGCGCGGCTCTGGGCGACGAACGTCACCGGCTACTTTTTGTGCGCACGGGAGGCGGTACGGCGAATGTCCATCTCAAAGGGTGGGCGCGGCGGTGTAATCGTCAACGTGTCGTCGCTTGCCGCAAGAACCGGCGGAAAGCCAGGGCGGGTCCATTATGCGGCCAGCAAAGGGGCCATCGATGCTTTTACGCGAGGGCTTGCGCGCGAAGTGGCCGGTGAAGGGATTCGCGTGAATGCCGTAGCGCCGGGATTGATCGAGACGGGCATCCACGCCTCGATCGGGAAATCACTGCCGCAGGCGAATGGTATCCCGCTTGGCCGCAGTGGCCGCGCGGATGAAGTTGCGGCGGCGATCATCTGGCTCATGTCGGATCAAGCATCGTATGTCGCGGGTGCAAATCTTGAGATCGGTGGCGGCGTTTAAGGGTGCTCTTTCTATGGGCTCCAATCGATTCAACACCGACTTAGAGGTATGATCGTGACATTGCAGTACATGTCGGGTTTCGGGAACGCCTTCGCGACCGAGGCGCTCCCGGGGACGCTGCCGGATGGGCAGAACTCCCCGCAGCGTTGCGCGCACGGCCTATATGCAGAGCAGCTTTCCGGCACGGCGTTCACGGCGCCACGTGCCGCCAATGCGCGGTCCTGGCTCTATCGCATTTTGCCTTCTGTCCGGCATATCGGGCGGTTGCGCCGCATCGATCTGCCGAACTGGAAGTCGCCGCCCCAATCGATCGATCCTGAACTCTCACTCGGGCAGCATCGCTGGGGCCCGATCGCGCTGCCCGACCGGCCCGTCAATTTCGTCGAAGGTCTTGCGACGATCACGACCAGCGGCAGCGTCACCGACCAGGTTGGGACGGCGATCCATATCTTCACGGCGACGGCGTCGATGCACGACGAGTACTTCATGAATGCGGACGGCGAGTTACTCGTCGTTCCGGAGATGGGGCATCTGCTTTTCTTCACCGAGATGGGCCGGCTTTCGGTCGGGCCGGGGGAGATCGCCGTGCTGCCGCGCGGCGTGAAGTTCAAGGTCGAGCTTATCGGCGGTCCGACTCGGGGCTATGTCTGCGAGAATTTCGGTCAGCGCTTTATGTTGCCAGAATTGGGGCCGATCGGCGCCAACGGCCTCGCCAATCCGCGCGACTTCGAAACGCCGGTCGCCGCGTTCGAGGATCGCGAGGCGCCATCGCGGATGATCGTCAAATGGTGCGGCACCTTCAACGCGGCCGATATCGCTCGTTCGCCGCTCGACGTCGTCGGCTGGCACGGGAATTTCGCGCCCTACAAATACGATCTTCGAAAATTCTGCCCGATGGGACCGGTCCTGTTCGATCATGCCGATCCGTCGATCTTCACCGTATTGACGTCGCCGTCGGGCGAGCCGGGCACAGCGAATGTTGACTTCGTGATTTTCCCGGAACGTTGGATGGTCGCCGAGCACACGTTCCGGCCACCATGGTTTCATTCGAACATCATGTCGGAATTCATGGGGCTTATTTACGGGTGTTACGATGCCAAAGAGGAAGGGTTCGTGCCCGGCGGGTTCAGCCTTCATAATTGTATGCTGCCGCACGGGCCCGATAACGACGCTTTCCTAAAGGCGAACAGCTCGAACCTGGCGCCGCATAAGCTCGAAAATACGCTCGCCTTCATGTTCGAGACGCGCCTGCCGCAGCAGCCGACGGCATTCGCCGCGCAATCGCCTGCGCTTCAACGCGGCTATCCCGATTGCTGGTCGAGCCTGACCAAGCGTTTCGATCCCGCCGGTCATACGAGGGCCGCGTTGTGAAAAGCTGGATTCAATCGGCGAACGCGCCCGACTGCGAATTCTCGCCGCGCAATCTTCCGTATGGCATCTTCAGCGACGGCGATGATCGCCTGCGCTGCGGCGTGGCGATCGGCGATATGGTCGTCGATCTCGCGCGTTTGGAAGCGGCCGGTGTGCTCAAGCCCGCCGACCGGCCGGTCTTCGACGCGCCGGCACTCAACGCCTTTATGGCGTTGGGTCGCGCCGAATGGGCGCGGACCCGTGCACGTCTTATCGACCTTCTGACGGACGGCGGCGACGCGGCCTTGTCGGGCAACGCGGTGCTGCGGCGCGAAACGCTTCGGCCGATGAATTCGACACGGATGCATTTGCCGATCGAGGTCGCCGGATACACCGATTTCTATGCCGGCAAGAACCATGCGGTGAATGTCGGCACGCTGTTCCGGGGGGCGGAGAACGCTTTGCCGCCCAATTGGCTCAGCATTCCGATCGGCTATAATGGTCGCGCATCGACCGTGGTCGTCAGCGGCACGCCGTTTCGCCGTCCGCTCGGTCAGATGAAGCCGGCCGACGCGGAACTTCCGATATTCGGCCCTTGTCGGCGGCTCGACTTCGAACTCGAGATGTGCGCCATCATCGGTACATCAACTGAGATGGGGACGCCCGTGTCGGTGGCGCAAGCCGACGAGCTCGTCTTCGGCTACGTGCTGCTGAACGATTGGTCGGCACGCGATATTCAGGCTTGGGAGTATCAGCCCTTGGGGCCGTTCCAGGGGAAGGTTTTCGCCACGACGATCAGCCCGTGGATCGTCACGCAAGCGGCGTTGGATCCGTTTCGCTTATCGACGCCACCGCGCGAGCGCCCGCTGTTGCCGTATCTGAATGAACTGGGGCCGATGCTGTACGACATCGATCTGGAAGTGGCACTCGCGCCGGCCGGTGGGGGTGAGACGATCGTCAGCCGGACGAATTATCGCGAGATGTATTACTCTTCCGCGCAGCAGATCGCCCATCACGCGATCGGCGGATGCCGGATGGAGACGGGCGATCTGATCGGCTCAGGCACTATCTCGGGCAGCGTGGCCGGCAGTCAGGGGTCACTGCTCGAGCTGACGAAGGGCGGGCGTTCCCCGATCGAGCTGGCGGGCGGCGTGCAGCGCAGCTTTATCGAAGATGGCGATACAGTCACGTTGCGCGGCCGGGCGAAGGGCGACGGCTATTTGGTCGGCTTCGGCGCATGTTCAGGGACGGTCTTGCCGGCGCCCGAACCGCCGCGGTGATTTGCCAGCGGCGATCGGCATTCAGGCCGGTTTCGGTCGTCCCGCGAATCTCCCTTAGGGTTGAAGCGGGCTCTATGGGGGCCGGGCAACGGTGAACCGTAAGAGTATAAACGCCGCTTTGCAGCGAATATTCAGTGGATTGTCGCCAAGACGAGGGAAATCTATCCGCAGGTGTGAGACTCCTGCGGATTAATAGCGTGCCTTGTCGTTTGTGCTTTGGGCATACGAGGGAGGCGCTTGAATCTAGAGAGAAACAGGCGGTCTCATTTTCCACAAAAGGCTTCAAAATTATTCGCTTACGCGGAAAATGATATTGAGATAACTGGATTTTATGCGGTCTGGGGGACTGGGCCCGCGGCAATGCCGCTCAGGGGTCGAATCCCGCCGCTCCGACCACTACTCGAGAGAGACGAAGAGGTCCGCCTTAGGAAACCAGCGGCGGGCTTTAGGCTTTAATCTCGCCGGTCAGATCGATGTCGCCTCGTAATAACCCAGGCGAATTGGCGAATGTAAATGCGTTCTGCCGCGGCTCCAATATCGGCCTTCGATATCAGGAAAAATTCGAAAGCCAATCGAGACGGTCATTATCCCATTTGGCGAAGGTCGCAAACTTCGCGCCTGGCGGAAGCGAGCCTTGATCCAGAAAATACAGCATGAGCAGGACTTCACGCTCGCCGTTAGTTGCCGGAAGACCGAGGCGTCCGACAGAGATTTGTTTGCCGTCGGTTAACTCCGAGAGCGTTGCGAGCCAGAACGGTGTCCCTTTGTCGATCGCTCTGTCGATTACGCTGTAACGCGCCCGTCTTTCGCTTTCGGATGCCAAGTGAAGTACGACGGTGCCGCGCGGGTCCTCCAGCAACAATTCGGCGAGCTCATCGCCAACGAGGCTATAGATGTAGTCGCCTTCCGGCCTTCGTCGATAGCACATGCTCATTGGCAAAAGATTCGGCGCTATTTCAAATGCCGCGAACTCAATCGGCGGCAATTTAAGTCCGTTTCGTGCCTTCGCCCAAGCACGTGCCGTTTGCAACGCTACTTCGGGGATTTTGGGCCAGTTTGCCAAGGTAATTCCAGTCGGAAGATTGGAAGACGCAATACTTGGATCAGATTTGAGAAAGCGCCTTGATCTGGATCATGCGTCGTGGAGCCAAGCGGCGCGCGTATAGGACGTCAATGCGAGGTCCATATCGAGAGCGACGGCTTTGGCAATCGCCTGAAGTATCTTGGCGAGATCCATCCCTTGATAATGAAGCGCGGCGAGGCGGATCATTTCGCAATGAAAGTAGTTATAGCCGGCGATGTATAGATAAGGGGCGACCTTCCGGCGGTAATGGATTGTTCCGATGCGTATCGCTTGATCCGTATATTCGTCGTCGAAGCGCCCGGAAAATAGCGACCGCCAATGCTTTTTCTGCGCGGGCTTTAAATGCCTCTCGAGATCGTAGCCGTGGAAAATCGCGGCCGTCGCTGGCATCTGATGGATGAAACGATAGAACTCCGCCACCAGGTTGTCGGCTTCTCTATCGACGATGGGATAGAACACCTTCAAATTCGCAATTGTCGTATCGGTGATGTTAAGGAGCTTCAGGCGTTTTGAGAGATCGAGGGCCGGCATGGCAGGGATACCCTATCAGGATCATCGGGGATGACGTGACGCGCGGAAAGTCAATCCGGCAGCAACTTGCGAATAAGCGGCTGTGCGTCTTGAAGCGCTTGAAGCACATGGGGATCGAACATCGTCGGCCGCATCCGCTCATCACCGTTGCGTAGCCGCCCCATAACGTCGTCGTGCGACATGGCCGGTTTATAGCTGCGCCGCTCCCACATTGCAGAATAGACATCGCACGCGGCCGCGATCCGTGCCGCAAGGCTCGCTTGATCGCCGACAAGCCCATCTGGATATCCCGATCCATCGTGGCGCTCATGATGATGGCGCGCCACGTCCTCGACGAACGAAAGAATAGGTGTTTCGTCAATCTTTCTGAGGCGGAGGCTTCCCAAGACGGAATGCCGTCGAATGATCTCCATCTCTTCTTCGGTCAGGCGCCGTGGCGCATAGAGGACGTCTTGCGGCAGCTCCAGTTTGCCGATGTCGTGGAACTGACCGGCGAGTTGATGCTTCAAGATATCGCGATCGGGAATTCCAAGCGCGGCAGCAACCGCGCCTGAACGGTACTCATGTGGCAAGAATGATCGTGCAGCGCCGGATCCGCGATCTTCTGCTCGCGCCATAGACGTGCAACCCAGCCTTCTTTCGGTTCGGACGGCGGCATTTTGAAGAAGGGCATGATTTGTGCACCTCCCGTTTTGACAAGGCCCGGCGAAAACGATTCAGGCTCTTCTGATCGTTCAACTCCAAAACCTTGAGATAACTTCTTTGCGATCATTGCGGCGTCTTTATTGATTAGCTGGCCTTGGCACCTGTTTTCACAAGAAATGTATCGACGGCCTCGCGCATTTCTTCGGACTGACGATCAAGACCGGCTGCGGCTTCGAGGACCGTTTGCGCTGAGTTCCTCACATTCTCGGTGGATTGCGATACGGCCGATATATTCTCCGTAACCATGCTCGTTCCGGAGGAAGCTTCGGCGACCGACCGCGCGATCTCTTGTGTCGCGGCGTTCTGCTCTTCGACGGCACTGGCGATCGCTGTGGTGGCCTGATTGACCTTAGCGACCGTCGAGGCGATTCCACGAATAGCAGCGACGGCGTCAGCCGTCGATTTCGAGATCTCCTCGATCTGGCGCGATATATCCTCGGTCGCTTTCGCTGTCTGACTCGCCAAACCCTTGACCTCGGATGCGACGACGGCGAAGCCTTTTCCGGCCTCGCCGGCGCGCGCCGCTTCGATCGTTGCATTGAGCGCCAAAAGATTGGTCTGCTCGGCGATCGTACGGATCAAAGTTGCGAACTCGCTGATGCGGCCAGTCGCTTGTGCGAGAGATGTGACCGTCGCATCGACGGTTTGCGCTTCGTGCGCCGCTTTCGTAGCGACGGCGGCAGCTTCGCCTACTCGGGACGAGATTTCGCGGATGGAGGCGGAGAGTTCTTCGGCCGCGGAAGCCACTGTTTGGACATTCGTGGTCGCCTCCTCCGACGCTGCCGAGACGGCAATCGAGCGCTGTTGCGTGTTCTCGGCAAGTTTGACCATGCCTTCGGCATTTGTGCGCAAAGTCAATGCCGATTCCGCAACGCTCTTTACGACCGAGCCGACGCCGCTCTGAAAGTCCGTCGCGAGGCGTTTGTTTTCGACAAGCCGTTCCTGCATCGCCGTATTGGCCGAATTGATGATCGTTGCGCCTCGGCGGAACGAGCGATGCATGCCGCGCTCGAGAACTTTACGGTAGAATTTTCCCTGGCGTGCATGGTCCATGGCCGCACCCGCTTCCCGGACGAACGCGTCGGCGGCATCGATGAACTCATTCATCGCATTGGCGACCTCGCCGAGTTCGCCGCGTTCCGTTATGCCGACCAGGCGAGGTTCGAGGTCGCCTTTCGCCGCGGCCCGGGCCACACGGCCGAGCCGCAGAACGCTCGCGCGAGCAGCGCGAACCTGCAACGTGCTGAGGATCGCGAGGATTGCCGCCACACCGGCAAATGTCGTCGATAGTTGCGCCGATCCGAGATAGGCGAGGGCGCCGGCGCCGACGCTTAGCGCACACATCGCAATCGAGAGAAGTGTTGCCTTAGAGAGAGAAGACAAATTCGTCATAACCGATCCCCCTGGCTTTCAGCTGTGATTCCAAATCGGCGAGCGACCGTTCCATCCCGATCTTCTTGTCCACGGCGCGATCTTCGACATCGCGAAGCGACCGATAGAGGGCCGACACTTTCTCGATCTGCGACTTTTCCGGCTTTCGTCGATTGGAATGATAGCCGGTGATTTTGCCGATCTCGTCGAAGGTTGGAGTCACGTGGGCGAGCACCCAATAATGATCGCCACCCATCGCCATGTTGACGACATAAGCGAAAATTTCTTGACCGGCTTCGATCTTGTTCCAGAGCAGCTTGAATACGCAGCGCGGCATCGAAGGGTGGCGTAGGATGCTGTGTGGCGCGCCGACGATCTCCTTTTCCGGATACCCGGAAATTCTTAGAAACACTTCATTGCCGTAGGTAATCCGCCCTTTGAGGTCGGTCTTACTGACGATGACTTCGTCTTCGCCGAAGCTACGTTCGACCCCCGTCGGTTTGAAATCGTACTTGGCCATTTTGCCTCCCCCTCAAGCTCGAGACGTTTGCAGCAGCCTCAACAAGCCATGCGTCCGTGTACTGAAGATCTCTGCGCAGAGATCCAAACCCTCGTCGCTCGCGGCGCCTAACCTGATCGTGCTGCACCAGCCTTAACGTAAGCTGATTCAATTTGATGTCGTGTCGGCCGCCTTGAAGACGGCACGTGCGATTGTTCCGTGTCCACGATCAGAATCAAACTCAATGCGGCCGTCCATGGATCTCATCAATCCAAAGCAGATCGCCAAGCCAAGCCCCGTGCCCTCACTCGCGATATAGCTATTGTCGCGAGCTTGGTAGAACGGCTTTCCAAGATTGGGGATATCCTTCTTCGAGATCCCGGGACCGTCGTCCTGAATCTCGACGACGATCTCCTTTTTTGAAGTATCAAACGACGTTCGTATGCGGATGGTTCCGCCTTTCGGCGAGAACTTGACGGCATTCGACATCAAATTCAGAAGCACTTGCCGCGTCGCTCGCGGATCGCCGAGCGCATTGGGCAGCTTCTTGACCGGCTCGAACTTCAAAAAAAGACCCTTCTCCATTGCTATTCCAGCCGCCGTCCTGACCGATTGATCGAGCACGTCCGTGATATCGAAAAGATCATTGGAGAAGTTAAGGGCGCCGGCCTCCATCTTGGAGTAGTCGAGGATATCGTTGATCAGGGCGAGCAGGCCCTGGGCGCTATCGTGAATGTCGTGAAGGTATTCCTGATATTTCGGCGGTTGGATCGGACCGAATATTTCCTGATTCATAAGGTCCGAGAATCCGATAATTGCATTCAACGGTGTTCTGAGTTCATGGCTCATAGAGGCAAGAAACATCGTCTTCGACTTGCTCGCGGATTCCGCCCGCTCGGCGGCCGCGGCGCGCTCTTCGACGAGTTTCAGAAGCTCTCTTTGCCGCGTTTGCTCGCCCGTCATATCGGTCAACATCGCGGTTGTTATCTGATCGCCGTCGACGATGGCTTTTGTCAAAAGTACGGAGATGTGAAATCGGCTGCCGTTGGCGTGCACAGCCTCGATCCATCGCCAATCCCCCATGTATTGATGCTCTACGGGAGAACGGAAGAACTCGGCGACATGATTGGCGTGTTTTGTGCGGTTATTGACGGGGACGAGTACCTCGATCGGCTGACTCAACATTTGGGCCGATGCGTATCCGAACATCGCTTCCGCCGCTGGGTTGAACTTGACGATCTTGCCTTGGCGATCGACGCTGACGAATGCAATCGGACTCGATTTGAGAACGCTCGCGAGAAGCGCTTCCTCGGCGCGCGATTTTCTCGTCCAGATCAGATACCCGCTTAGCGTCAGGCCGATGAGCGCGCAAAGCGCGATCTGCCAGCTGATCGCTAGGATTCGATTGTTGATTTCATGGGGATCTTTCGGCGAATCGATATTGATATGCAAAACTTGATTCAGGACGCGCTGATCGAACGAGATGAAATACCTGTCGCCGATTAGTGCCGGGACATGGGTATGATTTGGTGCCGCAGCGACGGAGGCAATATGCAGCTGAAATCCCGTCGGGACGGTCGATAGTAGATCTGCGTCTAGGTCGCCAAGACGAAAGACGGCATTCAGAAAACCGGTGAAGCGATCGTTGCTTTGAAGCGGAAAGTACGCAGCGATCCCTTTTCCGCCTTGGAAGAGATCGACGATTCCGGTCGCTCTCGGTTCGTCTTTCGCGATCGCTTCGTCGAGCAACTCGACGATGGCGGGAGATTGACCGACAGTGCGACCCAGCACCGCGCGGTTCGCGTCTTCCGGCCAGACTTGAACGATACGCCGCTCGGAATCGATGAGGTTGAGTGCGAGATAGCCGCCGGCACTCTTGTTCACGAGCGTTGCCGCTACAGCAAATGGCGTGCTCGCTCCGACGGAGCCGTCTATCAGCGAACCCTGAAGGGCGGACAAGCCGCTAAGCCTTAAATCGATCTTCACCGAAATAGCGCGTGACACTGTCTCCGCGACGCTTCGAAACGCCTCGAGATCCTTTGCGTCTTCGGAACGCCAGTCGCGGAGCGCCACGCCAAGGGCGACAGCCGAAAGAACGGCACTAAGTGCGATTCCAAAAAAGGAGTACTTCAGCGTTCTTGTTTGGAATCGCACGTGCACGAATAACCTGCGTTGCGCTCTATCGACACCTCAGGATGCACATACAATGGTGATCAATAAAACAAAATTCGAAGTTATTCCGGTAAGTTAATCCATCGTAAGGAGGTTGTTCATATTTCATTTAAGTGGAAGGTAAATTTTTACCATAAGACCGCCGAGTCTTGATTGATCGAGAACAAGCCGCCCTCCGTAAAGTTTGATCATGTCATCGGCGATAGGGATTCCGAAACCTGATCCAGGCGCCGTTTCATCAAAACGGACGCCGCGTTGGAGGACTTCGTCGCGACGATCTTCCGGGATGCCGGGGCCATCGTCGGCGATATGGATCGCCAAACTGCCGCGGCTGTCGAAAACTTCCAGTTCGATGGATTTTCGCGCCCAGATAAATGCGTTCTCGAGAATATTCCCAACGATATCGGAGAGGTCGTCTTCCGAACCGAGGAAGCTGAGTGACTCCGCAAAAAACTTGCTGTGCAGCGTCTTTTCCGGATGTAATCGCGACAGCGTCTCGGCGATACGGAGTATCGTGCGTCGAGCATCGATCCTCCCTCTGAATTCGAGGGAACTCGTTCCGGCATTTGTTCGCGCCAGATGACGCTCGATATAGTTTCGCATCGCGTGCAACTGTTTTTGAACGTCATCGCTATTGCAAGATTCGCCGTCGCGAGCGTGATTCATAAGAACGGCGAGGGGCGTCTTTAGGCCGTGCGCCAGATTCTGCGCCCCCGATTTCGCGCGTTCGACGAGTTGGCGATTGCGAAAGGCGACCGATTTCAGATCATCGGCCAGCGGTGCTAGCTCGGAAGGCCAAGCGGATTCCAATTCGGAAGTGTTGCCGCGTTTAAGTTCCTCGACGGCGGCGCGCAGCTTTCGTAACGGTGACAGACCGATATTGATCTGCATGAAGACGGCGATCAGCAATCCGACGCCCAGGACAAGCAGGGAGATCGCCAATGTGCTACGAAACGAATCTATCGTGACGTTGAGTTGCCTGCGATCCGACGCGACCAATATCGTCGCTCTTCGGTGTGCATTTACGATGTCGACGATTTGTGCGAACGCCAGCAGCTCTTGGCCGTTCGGACCTTTCACGCTGGCAAAGCGTCCTGGGCTTTGTGGGGTGCTCTTTTCTGGGAGCGACAAACGGAAGTCGGATAAGGAATCCGAACGGATGGACGGCGCATCAACAATGTCGATCTGCCAGTATCGTCCGGAATAACGAAGCTGGTACCGGCTGTCCGGCAACAGGCGACTGATACTCACCGCATTCATGCCGCCCGTATTGAGCGTTTCGGCGATATGCGCCGCATCATGCATCAAACTTTGGCGGTATACGTCGCTTGCGTAATGGCGAAAGATCTCCACCAATGCAAGGCCCGATGCGACAAGCGCGACCGGCAGCCAAACAAGCGAGGCAATTGCCAAGCGCCAGTGTAGCGAATGAGGGATCGTTTTAAAGACTTTCATCGGCTCGCCGCGCTTTTCGAATACGATAACCAACCCCTCGAATCGTTTCGATTGTATCGGTTGAAAACTTTCGTCTCAGGCGGCCGATAAACACTTCGATCGTGTTGCTGTCGCGCTCGTGAGGGCGGGCGTAAATATGCTGACTGAGTTCTTCCTTCGAAACGATTTGGTCCGCGTGATGCGCGAGATAACTGATGACTTTGTATTCGTGAGCGGTAAGCGAAACGAGATTCCCGGCATGGAAGACCGCTTGATTCCGCATATCGATGCGAATGTCGCCGCAACTGATCTCCGGCCCGGAGATTCCCGCGCTACGTCGGATGAGCGCGCGAACGCGTGCCGCAAGCTCCGCCATATGAAAGGGTTTGGTGAGATAGTCGTCCGCTCCGGCATCGATTCCGTCGACTTTTTCGTGCCACCGGCTGCGAACCGTTAAAATGATCACGGGTGTGGAAACGCCGTTGTCTCTCCAGCGTTTCAGAATCGTCAGCCCGTCTACCTTCGGGAGGCCAAGATCAAGGACGATCGCGTCGAACGGTTCTGTGTCGCCGAGGCGTTGCGCGAGTTCGCCATCGTTGGCGCGTTCGATCGTATATCCGATGATTTCGAGCGCATCCGCGATCTGTGTCAGCAGTACGGGGTCATCCTCGACGACTAGAACTCGCATCGATACGCATGGCCTCGATTACTTCGTGGTTTGATCGTGGCTAAATAGCGAAGTGATGAAGTATAAGCAATGACAAGTCCCCGAGAGCACGAGGTTAGGTATCGATGGACGCTTAAGCTGAACAGAAAATGAATGCTGCATTTGGGAATCTTCTAAAAATGTCGATCGATGAACCACTTTATTAGTTATGAAAAAATATATCGAAACGCTTTTTGCTCTAACTAATACGATCATCACCTCTTTGAAATATCTATCCTATTGATAGAGCTACAGGTCCTATTGGATAGGCACGATCTTTACGCAGATTTAACGTGGTCATGAAGGCGCCAGACTGCAGATACGATTCCGCTCATTTGATCCGGCGGGGCGGGCCGGACGTATCGAGCCCGTCATGCAAACCAACGAAGCTGTCATCGTTCCCGCGGCGCGTGCGCCGCGCGCGACCCCGGATCGCTTCGACTTCACGCATCCGGCCTTGGCGCGGCCGGATTTGAAGTTCGTGCGCGACGACGACCGTCGGCCGACGCTGACCTTCGATCTTGGCGGCGTGCGCGCGGCCGTGCCGTTGCGCCAAGTCGCGGCGAATTATGGGATTCCCGATCGCCATCCCGATCTCGGCCTTTTGAACAGGATCGACGCGGCGCTGCGTTTCAGCCGCGCGATCGCGCCGGGCGATCCGATCCCGTCGGAAATCGTCGATGCCACGCCGTCTTGGACACCGCGCTCGCCTTACCTATGTCGCGCCGCGTTGAAGCTCGGCCGCGCGCTGGGCGCCGCTGCCTCGGCGGGCTGCGACGATCCGGCGGCGATGCTGCGCGATTTGGAGCGCGCCGTGCGGGCGAACGCGGCCGGCTCGGCCCCCGACGCCGCCGCGATGGCCGAGCTGACGCGCGACGTGGCGCGGGTCGAATGGCTGTGCCGCGCCGTCGTTTCCGCGCAACGCGTGCTCGGCGGCTTGGCGAAAGCCGGGGCGGAGCGGGGTATGCGCTCGATATCGGAGACGACGCGCGCGGGCGCGGTCGCTTTGCGCGCGCCCGCACTCTGGGCGTCCGACCTCGCGATGCGCGCCGACACGCTGGCCGCCGATCTGCGCGCCGCTTGCCGGGCGGTACCGGCGTTTCGCCGCCGCCTCAATCCGATCGTCGCGGCGTTGCGCGCGTTCGCGTTGGATATCGAACCGCTCGTGGCGATGTGGAACGCGGAAACCGCGCGCAGCGATGGGCTGTCGGCGCTTGGGCTCGAGAAGATCGCGACGATGGCGATCCGGCGCTACGGCAAGTTCAAGCCGGAAGATTTCGAATGGACGGCGCCGGCGGCGCGTCGTTCGCCCCACGCATTCGATGTTTGAACCGCCGATGCAAAGCGAGTCCTCATGACCGATACGCTCTCCATGTCGCCGAACCCTGAAGACCGGCATCGCGACCTCGATCTCGCCGCACTCGACTCGTATCCGGCTCTCGCGGAATGCGTGCGGATCTGGCGCAACGCTTGCCGCGATGGCGAACTGCCCGCGGCGTTGCCGGCCGACGAAGTGCCCGAGGCGGTGAAGCCCTTCACGATGCTGCTCGACTATCTGCCCGAGCGGCGCGACGCGCGCGTTCGGATGGTCGGGCATTACGTCGGCGAGCGCGCGGATTTCGAGACGATCGGCCGGAACTTGCGCGGTTACTTCAACGACGAAGACGCGCAAATCGTCTATGCGGGGCTGGAACGCGCGGCGACGACGCGCGGGCCCAGCCTCGCAAAGCGCGATTACGTATCGATCGAAGGCAAGCGCTTCCGTTACGTGCGCCTAATTCTGCCGCTGGCGAGCGACGGGCGGAACGTCGACGGGTTTTTCAAAACGATCGAGCCGTTGACGCTGGTCGCGTCGTAGTGCGAGCCATTTCGAGTGCTTCGGGATGGATGAACGATATTTCACGAATTCAAGCGGAAACATCAATTCTCGTGGCGCGCCCGCTTGAAGCCGGTGGAAGCGGCGGAAGCTTGTTCATATTTACGACTGGCGAATTCGATATCTGCGGCTGAATTGCCGGCTGGATTCGCCGAGGCTGAGATGAAGCAATAGCACTGTAGTTTGAGATTTTCATAGGACCTCACCACGCGTTTCAGTCTCGTAAGGTTGTAGGGCTTTTCATCTGAACCCTCGATGAACGGGGCGTAGATGAGGATCGCGCCCGCGATGCTCTGTCCGATGATTATCGAAATTCATCTTGCATTCAGGTTCGAGGTGGCAGTTTAGGAGGATGAATACGATCTGCCGGGGCCGCTTTTTGTTTGTTCTTATGATTGGCACAATCCTACAAACCCAGGTTTTGGCACAGGGGGGCGATCATGAGCGGGCCCGCATCGCGCGCGAGGTCGGTGAAGTTCAGTCACTTGATCACGTGATCGCCGAGGTGGGGCGGTCTGTGCCTGGTAAAGTGATTAACGTCGATCTCGTCAGTCATCTTGGGAAGTATGTTTATGAAGTCATGCTTCTTACGCAGGACGGACGGCGAACGAAACTTTCTCTCGACGCAAAGACGCTTGAGCAGATCCAAAAATAGGCCCTGGAACTTCGCCCCATGCGGATACTGATCGCCGAGGACGAACCTGCTTTATCGTCACAGATTGCGGATGCAATAGTATCGGCGGGTTATGTCGTCGAAACAGCCGCAAACGGCGAAGATGCGCAGTATGTCGGCGAGTTCGAAGCAATCGACCTCGCTATCCTGGACTTGGGGCTCCCAAAGATAGATGGACTTACGGTGCTGCGACGCTGGCGCGTTCTGAAACGCGAGTTTCCGGTGCTTATTCTTACGGCGAGATCGGATTGGAGCGAAAAGGTCGAGGGTATCGATGCTGGAGCCGATGACTATTTATCCAAACCGTTTCATGTCGAGGAGCTACTCGCCAGAGTGCGCGCTCTTCTCCGTCGTAAATCGGGCTTTGCAAGTGCTGAACTTACTTGTGGAGCGTTGAGGCTTGATACGCGTTCGGGAAAAGTCTCTGTTGATGGGGCGCCGGTTGCACTCACGGCTCAAGAGTATAAAATTCTTGCGTATTTGATGCATCGTTCCGGGGACGTCATTTCGCGGACTGAACTGACCGAACATGTTTACGCACAGGATTTTGATCGTGATAGCAATACGATTGAAGTTTTTATAGGGAGACTGCGACGGAAAATTGGGATTGATTGCATCGAAACGCTGCGCGGCCGCGGGTATCGACTGCGACAATTTGACGGTCACCGCTGATGACAAATGCGCCGAGTTTGACGTGGCGACTTGCCGCTGCGGCATGCATATGGATCACTGTTGCACTTTTTGTAGCTGGTTTTGCGTTGTCAGCGATATTTGCTCAGCATGCGCGCTCAGTTTTAAAAGAGCGTCTTGTCGATGATCTTGAGCATATTGCATCTGCAATCGAAATTGCCGGTGATGGTAGTGCCTATTTAAGTCGGCCATTACCCGATAGCCAATACGACGCTCCTTACTCAGGTCGATATTGGCAAGTTGAGATAGCCGGTCAATCGCCTTTACGATCACGTTCATTATGGGATTACACGCTCCCAAATCCCCCTGACGATCTGAAACCAGGTGAAATTCATCATCATGAGTTCTCCGGTCCAGACGGGCAGGCATTGATAGTCGCCGAGCGTAGTCTGGGGCTTGACGGATTTTCACAGCCAATTCGATTGGTCGTGGCAAGTAGTGAAGCAGACCTCGAATCTTCGATTGCTTCATTCCGTGCAACGCTATTTGGCTCACTATTGATTTTGGGTGCGGGACTAGCAATTGCGGTAGCATTCCAAATTCACTTTGGGCTTGCGCCATTGCGAAAATTACGTCGCGCGGTGTTGGCGCTAAAATTGGGGGAAGAGTTAGATTCGGGAGGTGCATGGCCTGGAGAAGTTGCGCCCCTGGTGGATGACTTGAGGGATGTTCTAGCTCGCAATAGAGCTCTGGTAGAGCGCGCGCGCGCTGAGGCCGGTAATCTCGCGCATGGATTGAAGACGCCTATCGCGATTTTAGTGAATGCCGCCAGAGCGGAGAAGACCCCGCTGGCCCATACTGTCACGACCCAGTCTTCAATTATGATGGCGCATATTGAACGCCATTTGACGCGTGCACGTGCTGGAGCAGCGGCAATTCAAGTGGGAGTTTCTACCGATGCTCGTGCGAATACACTTAAACTGATAGATACACTTGGTCGTCTTCATCCGGAGCGAAAGTTACGACTATCGGTTTCGGGATCCGGTGTCAGATTTGCTGGCCGTGCTGATGACTTTTCCAATATTGCCGGGAACCTGATCGATAACGCACTGAAATGGTCACGCAGCGAGGTTCTCGTAACCTTAGCTTCGTTGGGCAACAAGATCGAACTTGTAGTCGATGACGATGGACCAGGAATACCAATTGCCGAACGTGCTACGGCGCTAAAAAGAGGCGTGCGGCTCGATGAAACGGTTCCCGGAAGTGGTTTCGGTTTGGCAATTGCGGACGAACTAGTGTCCTCCTACGGCGGGTCGTTGATGCTTGAGAGTTCTTCGAGGGGAGGGCTGCGAGTAGTCGTACGACTGCCAGCCGCTAGGTGAACGTCATTCATGCAGCATTCAGGGTGGATCAGGTAAAAATCTCGCCTCTGAGATCTTGATCAAAGCCCCCAAAGATATGAACGACATCACCCAAGAGTACGAGAAGGCGGTAGGGATATTCCTTGCCAGCCTTCGACAGAAGATCACGGTCTTGCCGACAGCGTATGATGACCTCGTTTCATCAGACAACAGCCGGCGGAGCATCGCCATAGCTTCGGCAAAGCTGCATTTTCAGACGTTGCCGATCGAAGTACGACAAGCTGTTCTAAGCGACGCAACTGCATCAGCACAACGTAGTAGCAAGGGTTTCGTAGAAGCGATCTTATCCAAGGGCGAAGAACTTTCACTGGAAGATTTGTTCCCTAAGTTCTGAGCCATTCGATAGGTTTGAATCAATGTAGTTACGCCGTCGATCTCTATTCTTGGAGGCTAGATATGCATCTAGAATGGCATGCGCTCTCGCGTGTTGGCTGGCTGCGTGCTGCCGTTCTAGGGGCAAACGATGGCGTTATTTCTACGTCTAGCCTTATTCTCGGTGTTGCCGCATCTGGGGCAGGATCGCAGGAGATTGTCGCAGCGGGGCTGGCGTCGCTCTGCGCTGGCGCGCTCTCGATGGCGGCGGGTGAGTATGTGTCCGTAAGTTCTCAACGCGATACGGAACTCTCTGACATTGCACGGGAGAAAGTTGAGCTCTCAACCGATCCTGCTATAGAGCTTGAAGAGCTTACACAGATTTACGTGAATCGCGGGCTCGAACGACCTTTGGCGCGCACGGTCGCAGAGCGGCTTACCTCCAACAATGCATTGGAGGCACATCTTCGCGATGAACTCGGACTGTCCGAAGTACATGCCGCGCGCCCTCTTCAAGCAGCATTCGCGTCTGCGGGTACTTTTGCGGTTGGTGCCCTTATTCCGTTGCTCACGGTTATTGTTATTCCGCCTGAAAGCCGCATGATCTTCACGCCGACCGTAACGATTTTGGCATTGGCAGCGCTTGGGTTTTTGGCTGCGGTCGCCGGCCGATCGAATCCAATCACGTCGATCGTTCGAATTGTGGCATGGGGAGCGATCGCAATGGGCGTGACGTCCGCTATTGGCGCGGCGTTCGGTCCGATCGTCTAAGTCGATCTCGGCTGCCCCCGGGCTTGGTGAGTACCGAGAGTGGGTGTCTCCCAAGCCTGTGGCGGCCCAAATGGGAACGCTTGTTTTAACTTATTTGAGAGTGCCAACCGAAGCTATTTGTAAACTCAAGATTTCAGGTGCTTGGGCTTTTAGATTTCGCCGTTCATATAACGTGGTTGGGCACCGTTCGACCTTGCGAGAACCGGAACTATGACGGAAGCTTCGAAGCCTGACGTCGCGCCCGTGCGCGGCGAGTTCAGTTGAAGCGGCGAATTGAGCCTTGCCGCGATCGCGGCAACGATCGCCAAGCCTAGCCCGCTTCCATCTGCAGTCGCTCCGGCACGTTCGAAACGCCGACCAAGGCGCGCGAGCACATCGCCCGCCACGACCGGCCCGTCGTTTGCGACCGTTAACCGGCCGTCCAACGTTAAGGTCACGCGTACCGGTTTTCCGGCGGCGCCATGACGCACGCTGTTCTCGATCAAGTTCCGGCAGAGAATCCCGAAAATGTCGGGATCCAGATCTGATAGGACCGGCATGCCCGGTAACTCCAAGGATATACGGTCCACTGCGGCCGCCCGAGTAAGATCGTCGGCGACGAGGCGTAAGACGATCCGCAGATCCATTGTTGTCGCGAGACGAAGCTCGCCGCCTTCCGCGCGCGCAAGCTGCAGGAGGCGCTCGGCAAGACGGGTGAGCCGTCGCAATGTCGACTCGATTTCGGTGGTGCGTGCCAACGTCGCCTGATCGTTCGTCTCCGACCGTAGACGCTGGATTTGCGCGATCGCGCCCGCGAGGGGCGTCCGCAACTCGTGGGCCGCATTTGCGGCGAAGTTACGCTCGGCCTCGAAGGCGCTCCGCAGACGCGCAAGCACGGCGTTCAGCGTCGCGGCCAAGGGGCGGATTTCTGCGGGTAACCCGTCCACGGGAACGGATGCGAGGTCGCGCACGCCGCGCGCCTCGAGACTCGTCCGGAAGCTGCGCAATGACCCCAAGCTCCTGCGGACGGCGAGCGCGACCGCGACCAGCGCGGCAGGCAACAGGATCAGAAGCGGGAATCCGAGGCCGAATAGAACGTCCCGCGCCACCGCCGCACGATGGGCGAGCGGCTCGGCCACGACGATGCGGATGGAGCCTTGAATGACCTCGTCGCCGTATAGCCGATGCGTCTCCGTACGAAGAAAGCCGGGGCCGCTCCAGGCGGGGAAGACAGACAGGTCCGCCGCGTGCGAGCGCAGCACGGTTCGATCCGTTGCATCCCGCACGACATAGGTAAAAAGCTCGGCGTGCTCCCGGATCGGCGCGAGCCGTTGATCCGATCGGTCATCTTCGCGTGCCAGGATCTCGGACACGGCAAGAGGCAGGATCCGTTCCGCGGTCTCCCGGAGTGCGGCATCGAAGACTTCGTCGATCTTGATCCGCACGATCAGTGTCGTGATTCCCGCCGCGAGCAGCCACATCGCGGTCAGGATCAGTCCGATCGACAATGCCAATCGGGCCTGGAGGCTCTCGATCAGTTTCACGACCTGCCGAGCCTGTAGCCGAGGCCGCGCTCGGTCTCGACGATGCCCGGCCCAAGTTTTTTCCGGAGACGGCTCACATGGACCTCGATCGCGTTGCTCTCCACCTCCGAGTCGAAGGCGTAGAGTTTCTCCTCCAACTGCGACTTGGTCAGAAGTTGGCCGGGGCGCGATAGAAAGGCTTCGAGCAGCGCCCATTCACGCGCCGTAAGCTGGATTGGTTTGCCCGCGAGGACGACCCGGCGGGCCGCGAGGTCGATATCCAGCGGGCCGTGATGCAAGAGTGGATTCGGGTTCCCGCTGTAGCGCCGGGCGACCGATCCGATTCGTGCCGATAGCTCGGCGAGATCGAACGGCTTGACGAGATAATCATCCGCGCCTGCGTTGAGTCCTTCGATCCGGTCGGACACCTGATCGAGCGCGGTCAGAACCACGACCGGCGTGACGTCGCCGCGCCCGCGCATTCCTTTCAGAAATACGATGCCACGGCCGTCCGGGAGCATGAGGTCGAGCAGGATCAGATCGTAGGCGATCGACTTCAGCGCATCGCCAGCAGCATCGAGGCGCTTGACCCAATCCACGGAGTGTCCGTCGCCCACGGCATGATCGCGGACCGCCGCCCCCAGCACCATATCGTCCTCGACGAGAAGAATTCGCATTCCTGCTCCTGCCCGACCCGATGAATGGGCCATCTGCCTGACGGGAAGCTGACGGGTTCGAAGGATCGCCTTCAGTACCTCGTCAGCCGGACGGCATATACGTGGCTCCCGGTAGACAATCCGGAGTGTGCACGATGAAGCTGGCCATCACAATTCTAGGCATCGTCGCGGTTTTCGCCGCCGGACCTGCGCTTGCTCGCGATCGCTGCACCGTGCCGATGGCCGAGTGGCAGCCGCGGGAAGCCGTCCTTGGTTTGGCCCAGGAAAATGGTTGGACGGTGCGGCGCATCAAGATCGACGACGGCTGTTACGAGCTTGACGGTACGGACGGCGAAGGCCGCCGGATCGAAGTGACGCTCGATCCCGCGACGCTTCGCGTCATCAAGACGGAGTTCCGCGAGCCACGCGAGCGCCTGCGCCGCGACGGACGCGAGCGCGACTGAGAGCCGGCGAAATCGGTATTTGACGAATGCCGCAGCCGCCCGCCGACGGCGCGTTTCGCGCGATGCCGCCCGTGTCGTCCGGGAAGGCGGCCCGCCTGCTTCCTGACGGCGAACTGACGCAGAAAACGCATCGCCGTCAGCGGCCGATCAGGGCGCTTCGCCATATTCGAGCCATTGCAAGGAAGGAACTCCTCCCATGAAAAGAAAAACGACCCTCCTCGTTACTGCCGCCGTCCTGACGGTCGCGCTCGGCGTTTCGGCTTGGAGCGCGATCGAACCGTCGATTGCCGGCGCCGCCCGGTCCGTCGCAGCCGTCTTCGACGATACCGCGAAGGAGGTCGCAGGCGTGTTCGCCGACGACCATCGCCGCGACAGTGACGCGCGCGAACGCAAGCGTGCCAAGCGCGCGCACCGCGACGACGATTCGGCGGACGACGACGACCGTCGCGAGCATCGCGCGGAACGGCGCCGCGCGGCGGACCCCGCGCCCGTTGGTCCGGCGATGCCGCCCCCGAACGGTCTGATCGGCAATGGCATCCCGCCGCGGGTCCAGATCAATTGAGTCCGCGCCGTCGCATTCACCCCAAACGAGGACGAAGCTGATGAAACCGATCTTCGCGACACTCGCGCTGACGACCGCTCTGACCTTGCCCGCCATCGCCACGGCGCGGCCGGTTACGTTGACGACGACGCTGAACAGCTATGGCGGCGACGGTGCTTATCTTGCGATCTATGTCAAAGACTCCGCCGGAAAACATGTCGGTACGCTCTGGATAGCCGGCGCGAAAACGAAATACTACCCGCATCTGAGCGACTGGTACGCCGCTTCTGGCGGCGCGGCCGCGCGGATCGACGGCATCACAGGTGCTAGCGTCGGCGCCGGACGGACGCTGAAGATCACGCTGGATCTCGCCGACGCCCTATTCGATGCCGGCTACACGCTTCATGTCGACGCCGCCGTGGAGAACATGCGGGATAGCCCCAACGACATAGCGGTTCCGCTGACGGCGGCCGGCACCGGCAAACCGGTGAAGGGTCGCCGCTACGTGGCCAGCTTCACCTACGCACCGTGAGCTTGCTCGCCGATGGTCCGCGCGCTCCATCTCTGGCTGGGTCTTCTGGCCTTGATTCTAACGGCCATCGTCGGCTTGAGCGGCGCCGGTCTCGCGATCTTTCCGGCGGCGGAGCGCTTGACGGCGCCGCAAGCCGACGCGACGCTTTCCGTCGCCGAGTTGGCCGATCGCATCCGATCCGCCTATCCCGGCGTTGAGCAAATCCGGCGCGCGCCATCGGGGCGCATCATTGCTTACTGGTTCGACGATGGCGTACCGGGTGCGGCGGTGATCGATCCCGCGACCGGATTTGGTGTGGCGTCGGCGGACCCGAACCAAACCGAGCGCTGGCTAACGAATCTGCATCGCTCGCTGTTTCTCGGGGATTCCGGGCGCATCGCCGTGGCCGCCGCTGCCGCCGCGATGCTCGTTCTGTCTCTGAGCGGAACGGCGTTGATCGCACGCCGAACCGGTGGGTGGCGGCGCTGGTTCGCGCGCCTGAAAGGGCCGCTTGCCGGCCGCATTCACGTCGAGATCGGCCGCGTCGCGGTCGCCGGTCTCGTCCTGTCGTCGGCGACCGGATTATGGATGGCGGCTTCGACCTTCGAGTTGTTGCCCGCCGAGAGCGTTCGCGCGACGCCGCCGAGCGAGACGAGTGGCACCACGGGGATCGAACTCGGTTCGATCGCCATCCTCCGCGATAACTCGGTCGCCGACCTTCGCGATTTGAGTTTTCCGGAACCCGGTGATGCGACCGACGTCTTCAAACTGACCACGGACCGAGGAACCGGATATCTCGATCAGGGAACGGGCGCGCTTTTGCTCTGGGCCGATCGGACTCCGTGGGAACGCGTCTTCGAGACCGTCCACATGCTGCATACCGGACGGGGCGCCGCGGTCCTGGGATTGGTATTGGGGCTTATGGCGCTCGGCGTTCCGGCGATGGGCGCAACGGGGGCGATGATCTGGTACGCCAGCTGGCGCGCAAGACCCCGGATCGTCGGCAACCGTCCTGCGCGCACAGCCGATACGATCGTGCTCGTGGGCAGCGAAGGCGGCAGCACATGGGGCTTCGCCGCGACGCTTCATGCGGCGCTGACGAAGGCCGGGTATGATGTTCATGTCGGGCGGATGTCCGACTTTGTGCCGCGGCGATACGCGCACGCTGCCCGGTTCGTCGTGTTGGCCGCGACATACGGCGATGGAGCCGCGCCCGCTTCGGCGTCCGGATTTCTCGATCGTCTCGCTGCGGCCGGCGCCCCCCCATCGGCTCCTCTCGCCGTGCTCGGCTTCGGCGATCGCAGCTTTCCCCGCTACTGCGCCTTCGCAAGCGCCGTCGCCGCAGCTGCCAAATCGAAAGGCTGGCCCGAGTTGCTGGCCTTCAACACGGTCGATCGTCAATCTCCGCAGGATTTCGCCCGGTGGGGCCGTGCGCTCGGCCGGACGCTCGGGATCGATTTGGAACTCGCGCATCGGCCAGCGCGGCCGACGACGACCCGACTCACGCTCGTGTCGCGCCGCGACTACGGCGCCGAGGTCGGGGCCCCAACGTCGATCCTCCGGTTCGCCCTTCCGCCCACAACGCTTTGGCAGCGGATCGTCGGCGCTGGCTTTGCGCGTTTCGAGGCAGGCGACCTAATCGGTGTCCTTCCCGGAGAGGGCGCTTTGCCGCGGCTCTACTCGCTCGCTTCGTCGCGGGCCGACGGTTTCCTCGAGATCGTGGTGAAAAGACAGCCAGGTGGCGTGTGCTCCGAGCGACTTACGGGTCTGACGCCGGGCGAAGCGGTCGCGGCTTTCTTGCGTCGTAATCCCGGCTTCCACGCACCAACGGGCCGCACGCCGTTGATCTTGATTGGCGCGGGAACAGGCATCGGACCGCTCGCAGGCTTCGTTCGCGAAAACGACCGGCGGCGGCCGATCCATCTGTTCTTCGGCATCCGACGTCCCGACAGCGACTATCTCTACGGCGAAGAGTTGTCCGATTGGCAGAACGCTGGGCACGTGACGGGATTGAATGTCGCGGCGTCGCGCAGCGCGACGTCCCGCTACGTGCAGGACGCGCTACGCGACGACGCGGTGCAAGTCAAACGTCTGATCCGCGACGATGCGCGCATCATGGTCTGTGGCGGGCGGGCGATGGCCGCCGGCGTCGAGGCGACGCTTGCGGAGATCCTCGTGCCGACAGGGCTCACGCCGGCAATCTTGAAGGCAGAGGGACGCTATGTCGAAGACGTCTACTGAAAAGGTCCGCTTCGCGTTGAACGGTCCGTGCATGGGCACGCGCTGGACGGCGGCGTTCTTTGCCGATCCGGGCTTCGTACCCACCACGCTGCATGCCGCACTGCAAGCGGCAGTCGACGAGGTCGATGCGCAGATGTCGACCTGGAAGCCTGGCAGCGATTTGATGCGGCTCAACGCTGCTCCGTTGGCCGAATGGATCGCGGTGCCGACGCGGCTCGGCGAAGTTCTAAGGCTCGGCCTCGAGATCGGCCGCGCATCGGGGGGCGCGTTCGATATCGGGATGGGCGACGCCGTGACAGCGTGGGGCTTCGGACCGGACGCCGCAGCGGCCGGCCGTATCGAAGCGGCGATGAAGAAAGCCCGCGAACCGGCGCATCTCGTTTTGGATTGGAACGAGGGACGTATCCGGAAGCGTGCGCCGATCGCGCTCGATCTCAACGGCATTGCCAAAGGTTATGGCGTGGATCGTCTTGCCGAAACCGTTCGCGCCCACGGGATCGCCGACGCCCTTGTCGGCATCGACGGCGAATTGCGCGCCCTCGGTTTGCGGCCTGATGGCACGGCGTGGGGCGTTGCGATCGAAACGCCCGACCTTGGACGCCGTGCGACGCATGCCGTACTTGCACTTCACGACGTCGCGGTCGCGACGTCCGGGGACTATCGTCACTGGGTCGAGATCAACGGACGGCGCCTAGCGCATACGATGGACCCGCGACGGGGCGCGCCTTTGCTTGCTTCGCCCGCTTCCGTGACCGTCGTGGCGCCAAGCTGCGCCGCGGCCGACGCTTGGGCGACTGCGCTCATGGTAGCGGGGCCTGAAAAAGGACGAGCGCTGGCAAGAGCCAATGCCTTCGATGCGCTGTTTCTGATGCGCGGGACCGACGATCATCTAACGCCGTACGGAACCGGCGGCGTCTTCGGTATGGACCAGGCCCCACTCAGCGATCAAGCCGTCCTAACTGTGCCGACACGCGAAATCGAAACCCTCGAAAGGGAGCGGCAGGTTTCGTAGAGCGTTTGGTCGAACCTGTAGGAGCGAGAGTCCTATCGACAGATATCGAGATCGATCGTTTGTCCGTTGTGCAGATGAGAACGGCATCAGAGTTTCGATCGCCATGGATCGAGAATCCGATGATTTCATTTTCCACAAAAAGCCTCAAAATGCCTCGTAAATGTGGAAACTAATATTGATATAAAATGATTTTATATGGTCTGGGGGACTGGGGGTCGTGGGTTCGAATCCCGCCGCTCCGACCACTATTCGCGAGAGACGAAGAAGCCCGCCCTGGGAAACCAGCGGCGGGCTTCGGCGTTCTGCATCACGAGGCTTGCGCTGGCCGCTTGCCTGAAGGCGAGCCATAGGCGACGAAGGACCCTTCCCAACGAGCAGATCAAGGAACCAGCAAAGACAGCAGGGGGGCGTATTGTTGCGCGCCGAAGATATCGCCGTCGCCCGGAGACCCGGACGGTCTTTCCCGCAGCATCGTGAACTTAATCGCGAAGGCCGGATCGAATGTCACGAAGTCGGTGATCCGGGCTTCGTCGATCCCGAACAGTGCCGCGACGCTTGGCCGGGTCAACACGTTCGATTGGAGCACGCGCCGGTAGTTATCGCGATCGCTGAAGATGATATCGAAAGTGATCTTGTCCGTGCCCGCGTTCTTGGAGCGGATCGTCTTGGCAAGGCTGGAAAGGGTCGTGGACGACATTGTTGATCTCCGCTTTCAGGGGCCGACCGTCGCGATGTGACAGGGAAAAAGCTCCAGCGGATCGTCGACGGCAACCGTGTGGTTGAGAGTCCAGCGATAGGCGGCGCTTGCCCTCAACACCTCGTCGAGCGCGAAGGCCACGGAGCCGGCGGTCCCCTTCACATCGGGCAGCCGGGCATAGAACATCTGGCGCGTGCCGGTCATGCAGACTTCCTCGGCCATCTCGGCCGTCGGCGCGATGCCTTGGACCATTACGGCGAGCTCGTGGGCGGGCTTGTCGCGGTCCGGATCCATCGTGCCCATCACGCCGTCACGGCCATATACCGTGTAGTGCAGCTCATGGTTCGCATTGCCGAAGCGCTCGCGCGCCTGTTGGCGTGCCCATTCGATGACTTTGTCGACATTGGCGATCGTGTAGGGGTCGCGAATTCCGACGATCCCCACATATCGTTCGCCGATCTTTCCGGCACCCTCGAGTTTGACGCGCACCCGCCCCGCCGGTTCGAACTGCGGCCCGGTTACCCGCGTCGTCTTCGGGCCAACCTGTTCGTAGTGGCAGGCACTCATGTCCAGGCGACCGCCCGCGACGTATTCGTAGAAGGGGTTGGACCGTTCGTACATCGCGTGTCCGGCAACCGATGCCACCGTGCAGCGCTGTTCGGGATGCATCGCGGTGACGCGCACCGCGTCGTCGGTGATTTCACCCAGAACGGTTTCCTTACCGCCATAGGGTTCGGCGCAGAATGAAGCGCATTCAAGTACTTTGCCGAGATAGTAGGACAGCGCCTCCGGGTATCCGGCCCGGATCGCCGGCGCCGCGAAGATCGCGCAGTCGCTCGAGCGTCCGCCGATGATAACGTCGGCGCCCATGTCGAGCAGTTTGATGAACGGATGGACCCCGGCCATCGCCACCACGCGCACCGTCGCGTCGAGTTCCGCTTCCGTCAGATTCTCGCGCGCATCCAGTCCGGTGATCGGATCATCCGAGCGAATTTTCCCGCGCAGCCACTCCTTATCCACCTCGGAATAGAAGTAGCCGAGTTTGAAAGGCGCAAGTTGATGCTTGTACGCCAGCTCCCGGATGATCCGGACATACATGTCGACACGACTGTTCGTGCCCGTGTCGCCCGCCGATCCGATGATCATCGGGACGCCCTTGCGCCGTGCGGCGAGCAGCATCAGCTCGAGATCGTGGGTCTGCCAGGCGAGCGGGCTGGTCGAGGTGTCGGAACCCAGTGGGCCCGGCCCGACATCATCGCTGCCCGAATCGGCGGCGATGATGTCCGGATCGGTATCGACGCCGATCGCGAAGCTCGCGGTCTTCGAGGGCGCGAAACCGAGATGTCCATTCGGGCATATGACCTTCATCGAGCGTGACACGACTGCCTCCTCAAGCTTTATCGATGTTCCCGGCATCGGCGAGGCCGAGCCGTTTCATTTGGTGGCGTAGAGCGTGGCGGGTCAGGCTCAGCGAAGCGGCCGCCCGCGCGACATTGCCTCCCGCGTTCTCGAGCGCTTGCCGGACAAGTTCGCGCTGGAATTGCTGGCTGGCGGCATTGAAATCGACGGATGCGCCGGCGCGCGCACCGGGCAACGCGATGCCATCTGCCTCGGGCGTCGAGAAGCCCGTCCGCGGCGTTCTGACGTCGCGCAGAACCCGTGCCGGAATGTGGCTCAGTTCGATCCGATCGGCCTCTTCGAGGGCTACGATCCGCTCGAGAAGGTTCTCGAGTTCGCGCACATTCCCCGGCCACCGATAGGCGCTGAAAAGCGCCTCCACCTCAGCCGAGATCGCCATGGGCGCGCGCTCGTAACGGACACACAATTCGGTAAGGAAGTGCCGGGCCAGATAGACGATGTCCGCCCCGCGCTCGCGCAGCGGCGGCAGGTTGATCGCGATCACCTGCAGCCGGTAGTAGAGATCCTCACGGAATCGTCCCTCGCGCACTTCGGCGAACAAGATCCGATTCGTGGCGGCGATGAACCGCACGTCGACCGTGATGGGTGCTACCGACCCGATCCGGCGGAATCGTTGCGTGTCCATCAAGGTCAGGAGTTTCGCCTGCAAGACCGGACTCAACTCGCGAATTTCGTCGAGGAACAGCGTGCCGCCATTGGCCGCCTCGACGAGCCCGATCTTCTTCGTCGTCGCACCGGTGAATGCGCCGCGCTCGAAGCCGAACAGCTCGGACTCGACCAGTTCCGCAGGCATCGCGGCGCAATTGATGTCGACGAAGGGCGCACCCGACCGATTCGACTCTTCATGAATCGCCCGGGCGACCAGGCCTTTGCCCGTCCCCGTTTCGCCGTAGATCAGAATGGTCCGGGCAGGGCTCCGCGCCGCTTTCCCGATAAGGCGTCGCGCATCTTCGACAGCCGGATGCCGGCCGAGGATCTGTCGGAGCGCAGGAATGCTCGGCTTCATGTTCGTGCCTCGCGCATCAGCTTGCGAAGATCCGCGGCTTCTCTTTGGGAGACGCAGGGCGCGCCGCGCGAGAAATGAATCGCCAAGTCGAACGTTCGGTAAACGACGGTCGACACGGTATGGGACCCGTCGGCTCCGCCGTGCCGGCAAAGTCCCTCGCGCCGCTCGTCGCCGTGATCCGCCATCGCCCGCATGATCGCTTCCGGCTCATCCGGGGCGCTCTCGACGCCGAGCATCGCGCCCAGTGTTTCGCGCCGTCCGAGCGTCGACTTGAGCGCGGCGGGCGAAAGCCGGGAACGGACGGCATCCGGATCTTCGCACCAGAAGTGATTGCTGCGGTACGCGGGCGCATTCCGCGAGATTCGCGCGCCGTCATGGAGCAGTTCGACCGCCGCCACGTCGCCGCTGGCATCGGCCAGGATCAGACTGCCGCCGCCGGCATGGCGCAAGGCCGCGATCGTCGCGCAGGCTTCGTTCACGCTGCCGCAGGAACTTAAAAGCCGCGTCATGAGGAAATAGCGAAGCCAGCCGATGCCGTGCAACGGCGCTTGGATCGAAGTGTCCGCCAGCGCAAGCCCGGCCGCATTCATCCCGGACGAATACGCGCCCGGCGCGCCGAGCGATCCCACGCAGAAGAAGGCTCCTGCGGCCGCCTTTGGATCGATGTGAAGGAACGTTTCCTGCCCGTTGCGGTGCGGACCGGAGAGGTCGCGGTTCTTGGCCAGCACCGCGCCACCGGCGGGGGACGGGCGCGCCCACGCCGAGCATCCGTCGGTCTCGTGGACCCCAGACAAATTCGATAGGTGAAACAGCGCGAATACTTGGTCTTCGTCGATGCGGAAGCCCTCGCAAAGCCCCCGCATCTCCGCGAGTTCAGGCGCGGCGTGCTCTTCGGCGAACGCCCGTTGTTGCGCGAGGTAGCGTCGCGCCGACGCCGTCTCGAGCACCGAGCGGGCGGCGGAATGACGTTGCGCAACGGTCGAAGCCACGGCCGCCACGTCGACGCCGTGCAAGCGCGACTGGGCAAGTCCCCGCGTATAGGCATCGCCCGTCAGGATGCGTGGATGCAAAGGCTTCGTCATGGCGCCTGTCCGTGCAGATGGCAGGCGACGCTATGTCCGGGCGCCAACCGAGTGATCGATGGCGCTTGCGTCGCGCAGATCGGCATCGCCTTCGGACATCTTGTATGGAACCGGCAGCCGGATGGCGGGGAAAGCGGCGAAGGAAGGTCCCCCGTCAGCCGCAGCCGCTCGGCGGTGTCGCCTCTCTTCAAACGGGGTGCGGCGGCGATCAACGCTTGCGTGTAGGGGTGGGCGGGCGATCCGAGGATGGCGTCGCGCGGGCCAATCTCGACGATCTCGCCGAGATACATCACCGCGATCCTGTCCGCGAGGCGTCCCACCACCGCGAGGTCGTGACTGATGAACAGGTAGGTAAGGCCGAACTCCTGCCGGAACCCGAGGAGGAGCTCCAGGATTTGCGCCTGAACCGACACGTCGAGCGCCGACACCGGCTCGTCGCACACGACGAACTCGGGCTTGAGGATCAACGCGCGGGCGATCCCGATGCGTTGCCGCTGGCCGCCGGAGAATTGGTGCGGATAGCGGCGCAGATGGTCGGGCGAAAGCCCGACCTTCGGCAGAAAGGACGCGGCCCGCTGCTCAGCCTCGCGCGGCTTCGCTCCCTCGTGCAGCCGGATCGGCAAGCCCACAATCTCGCCGACCGAGCGACGCGGGTTGAGCGAAGCGTAGGGGTCCTGGAAAATGATCTGCATGCGGCGCCGATACGGCCGGAAGACTTCGTCCGGCATCCGCGAGATCGAAACGCCGTCGAACGTCACTTCTCCCGCGTCCGCTCTATGCAGGTTGAGCACGGTGCGCCCGAGCGTCGACTTGCCGCAACCGGACTCCCCGATCAAACCCAGAGTCTCGCCGCGTGCGATGGAAAAACTGACCCCGCTCAAGGCACGCACCAAGATCGGTGGCCGCCGCGCGATCCGGTCCAGCAAGGGGGCCGCGAGCGGGAAGGCTTTCGTCACCGAATTGGCGATCAACAATGGGGAACGCGCGATCTCAGCCATTGCCGACCTCCAGCGCCCGCAGGCACCGCGACTGGCGGTCGTCGTTCGGCCGCGCGATCGCGACGGGAACACGGCAGGTCTCCAGCGCCATGTCGCAGCGATCGAGGAAACGGCAATGTGCCGGCAAGTTCGTCGCCGCGGGTACCTGACCCGGTATCGGACGGATCGGCTGGTCCAGCGTGTCGAGGCTCGGCATCGATCGCAGCAGTCCTCGCGTGTACGGATGCATCGGCCGGTCGATTACCGCAGCCGTCCGTCCTTCTTCCACGACCTGTCCGGCATACATCACCATCACGCGGTCGGCCTGCTCGGCGACCACGCCCAGATCGTGGGTGATGAGGATGACGCTCATCCCCAGCTCGGCGCGAAGATCCTTGATCAGATCCAGCACCTGGGCCTGGATTGTCACGTCGAGCGCGGTTGTCGGCTCGTCGGCGATCAACAGGCGCGGGCGGCAGGCGAGCGCCGTGGCGATCATGATGCGCTGGCGCATCCCCCCCGAGAATTGGTGGGGGTAATCGTCGAGCCGCGCCGGGGCGGCCGGGATGCCGACAAGCCGCAGCATGTCGATCGCCTTGCTGCGCGCTTCCTCGGTCGAGCGCGCGCGCCCGTGGGCGAGCATCACTTCGGTGATCTGCGTCGCGACGGTGAAGCCCGGATTCAACGCGGTCAGCGCATCCTGCATCGTGATCGCGATGTCCCGTCCGCGGATCGCGCGTCGCTGCCCCTCGTCGAGCGACAGAAGGTCTATGCCGTCGAACCGGAGCATTCGCGCCTCGACGCGGCCCGGCGGCCGAACGAGGCCGAGCACGCTGAGGAAGGTGACGCTTTTCCCCGATCCCGATTCGCCGACGACACCGAGACATTCGCCGGCGTCGACCGTCAGCGACACGTCGTCGACCGCCTCGACGAGACCGGCGCGGGTCGGGAAAGTCGTCCGCAGACCTTCGACGACGAGCAGCGGGTTGCGGCCCGGCACATCGCTCATTCCTGGATCCTCGGATCGAAGGAGTCGCGCAGCGCTTGGCTGACCACATTGATCGCCATGACAAGCAGCAGGATCGCGATGCCGGGAAATGTCGAGACCCACCACGCGTCGATCAGAAACTCGCGCCCGTCGGCCACCATCGATCCCCAGGACGCCGTCGGCGGCTGAACGCCAAGTCCCAAAAAGGAAAGACTGGCCTCCAGAATGATCACGTGCGCGACGCGCACGGTGGCGACGACGACGACCGGCGACACGATGTTGGGCAGGATCTCGCGTAGCATGATGTGCGCGCGCGACGCGCCGAGCGATTTCGCGGCCTCGACATACTCGATTTCGCGCGCCGCCAGCGTCTCGCCGCGAACGATGCGGCACGGAACGACCCATTCTTTGTAGACGAGCGCCAGCACGATGTTCTGCAAGCCCGGTCCCATCATCGCCATCAGGCCGATGGCGAAGATGAGATAGGGAAAGCCCAGCAGAATATTGACGACGCCCGAAATGAGGGTATCGACCCAGCCGCGCAAATAGCCGGCGGCCAGACCGGCAACGATGCCCGTGATCGTCGCGATCAGCACCACGATCGCGCCGACGAGTATCGATACGCGCGCACCGTAAATCAGCCGGGACAGGATATCGCGTCCCAGCGCGTCGCAACCCAGGGGATATGCCCATTCTCCGCCCAGCCAAGCCGGTGGCTGGAGACGGCGAAACAAATCGGCGTCGCCGGGATCATGCGGCGCGATCCACGGCGCGAACGCCGCGGCGAACACGAACAGCAGCGTGATGCCGGCAGCCCACAGCGCCAGATGGTTCTCGCGGAAGCGGGCGATGCCGAGTTGCAGCGGCGATTCCGCGTCGCGGGCAATGACGGCGCCGACGCTCACAGCCGGACCCTCGGGTTGAGCTTGGTGTAGAGCAGGTCGGCGAGGAAGTTCAGCATCACATAGGTCACGGCGTAGAGCAGCACGGCGGCCTGAACGAGCGGATAGTTTCGGCTGAAGATGGCCTCGACGACGAGCCGTCCCAAGCCGGGCCAGCCGAAGACGGTTTCGACGATCATGTTGCCGCCCAGCAACGAACCCGTCTCAAGAGCCGCGACCGTCACGGTGGGAATCAGGGCGTTCTTCAGGGCGTGCCGGCCGATTACCCGTGCGCGGCTCAGCCCCTTTGCTTCGGCGAACAAGACGTAGTCCGACCGAAGCACCTCGATCATCGAAGATCGCGTCACCCGCATGAGCACGGCGGCCATCGGCAGCGCCAGAGTCACGGCGGGAAGCGCGATATGCCGTAGCGCCTGCCAAAAGCTATCGAAGCGTCCCGCCAGCAGCGCGTCCGGCAGAAGCATCCCGGTTATCGCGGGCACCTCGCTCGCGTAGCCGATGCGGCCCGCCACGGGGAACCATCCCAGCTTCACCGAGAAGAGAAGGATCAGCAGAATTCCGAACCAGAAGCCCGGCATCGAGACCCCGAAGAGCGAGGTCACGGTGGCCAGCCGGTCGAGCCAGGAGTTCTTCCGGACGGCGGCGAGCACGCCGAGCGGAATCGCGATGACGAGCGACAGGACGAGGGCCGCGAGGGTCAACTCGATCGTCGCCGGCAGCCTTTCGCCGATCACATCGATCACGGGCCGGCGGTGGAAGAACGACAGCCCGAACTCGCCGCGCGCCGCATTTCCGACAAACAGCGCGAACCGTTCGTGGAGCGGCCGGTCCAGCCCCATGTCATGCCGCAGCGCGGCTTCTTGCTCGGGCGAGGACCGAGAGTCGCCGAGCATGATCTGCACCGGATCGCCGGGCGTGAGCGTAATCATCAGGAAGACGATCACGCTCACGCCGAGCAGAACCGGAACGAGGCCGATCAGTCGCTCGACAAGTCGCGCCATTCCCATCGAACTGGACCCGCCTTTCGAAGCGCCGCGTTAGTCGACGCTTGCGTCATGCAGATTGATGCGCGAATCGGCCGAAGGCGACCAGCCTTTCAGACGCTTCGAAACGCCGTAGAGATCCTGCGGGAGCCACAGGAATATCCACGGCGCCTGCGCATTCACGACCATTTGCGCCTCCTTGTACATCTCCGCCCGCTTGGCGGGATCGGCTTCCGTCTCGGCCGCGTCGAGCAACGTATCGACGCGCGCGTTCGAGAAGCCGGCATAGTTCCCGCGCCCTTTGGTGCGCAGCGTCGGGACCATGATATCCGAGGGATCCAGCGCCCCGTTGCCCCAGGAGGTCAGATAGGCGTCGCGCTCCGCACGTTTGTCCGCGGAAGCCCACATGGGCGAGATGACGGCGCCTTCCCAGACCTGAACTTTGGCCCTGATATTCGAGCGGCCCATAAGTGCTGCGATCGCTTCGGCCGTCGACTTGAATGCGCCGGTCGTGTCGATGGTGAACTCGATGCCGTTCGGATAGCCCGCTTCGGCGAGCAGCTTTTTCGCCTGTTCGGGATCGTATTTGTACTCCGGCAAAGCCCCATTGAACGCGAACGCGTCGGGACTCATGACGCCGTTGAGCGCGGTCGCCTTGCCCTCGAGAATCCTGTCGATGATGAGCTTGCGGTCGACCGCGTGATTGAGCGCCTTGCGGACGCGCGGGTCGTCGAAGGGCTTGCGCGCCATGTTCAGCGCCACGAAGAACGTGCGCGTGCCGTTCACGGCCATGACTTTCGCGCGGTCGCTGGCTTCGACCTGCCGGATCGACGAGGCCGGCAATTCGTTGATGATGTCGACCTCGCCGGCCAGCAGCGCCGCGACGCGCGATGCGTTTTCCGGGATGATCTTGAAGATGACGCGGTCCGGCTTCGCGGGGCCGACGGGCGGAATCGCCGACGAACCGCCATAGTAGTTCGGATCGCGCGCCAAGATGATGGAGTCGCCGCGGCGCCATTCCACCAGCTTGTACGGGCCGGGGCAGTCGACGCTCGTCGCCAGCGCGGCGTCGCCGACCTTCTTCGCGTGCGCTTCGGAGATGAATTCCTGGAACGGCAGCATCGCCGGCAGGATCGCCCATGGCGCCGAAAGCTTCAGGCGCAGGGTCCTCGCATCGACGATCTCGGTATCCGACAAAGGCCCAAGCAGGCTCTGGCGCGGGCTCGTCTGGCCGCCCATGGCATTCGGTTTGGTGAGCCGATCCAGGTTGAACTTCACGTCCGATGCCGTGAAGGGCGCGCCGGAGTGGGATTTCACGCCTTCGCGGATTTTGAACTCCCAAGTCTTTTCGTCGATCTGCCGATACGATTCGGCGATCTCCGGAACGACTTTCATCGCTGCGTCGCGGGTCAGCAGCCCGTCGCACATATTGCGAATGATGGTCTCCGTTTCCCTGTTCCGATGATTGGCCGGATCCAGCGTCTGCGCGTCCTGGCTGAACCCGACACGGATTTCCCCGCCGGCATGGGCGCCGCCAGCGAACGCGATCGTCGCGATACCAATGCCGCCGAGGAGCGTCATCACCGGCTTCAGCGCAGTGGCATACTTGGTCTTGTTATGTGCGACAGCCATCTTTGTGCCTCCCTGTTTGACGAATATGTGGCCGACCCTGTGTTTCGTTTTCGGTGTTTCGCTCTCGTCAATCGCAAGCGCTGTGCCATCGCTGTGTTTTCAAATAATCTTTTAATTACAGTGTTTTGTTCGATGGTGGTCGCGACATGATGTTTCGTTTGCGTGAAATACACGCGAACACGCGTGAGATTAGCGCAAAGAAAGCGGGCCGTCGCCCGGCTTATCGGAACGCGATGCTGCGGTTGCCGGTGGGCGGCTCCCCGGGCCCTTGCTACGGATCGATCGGCAGGGGAGGGATTCCGCATCCGGCCGAATGCATACGGCCACGGCGCGTAGCCCCTCCCGATTCCGGTAAAACGCCGAGATCGGGTGTCAGGTCGGAACTGCCGCTTCGCTAAATTCAGGCGGAGCGCCCGCTGACTGATTGCGTGCGCAGTTTTTTGGGTCGAGATGAATGTGATCATCGGGCCCAGGTTCCGAAACGTTCGCTCGTGACCGGACCGCGTTCTGGTGCGAACGCTGGTGTGGAACCAGAATCAGAATTGAGTTTGCGCTCGTCGCTCTCGCTATTTGCCGGTTATGGAATCGCCTAAGGGTCGGTCGCTATCGATCGGGAATCAGGCGATTTCATTTTCCACAAAGGGCCTAAAAATATCTCTGCTATGTAGAAAACAACATTGAAATAGGAAGATTCTATACGGTCTGGGGGACTGGGTTCGCGGCGATGCCGCTCAGGATTCGAATCCCGCCGCTCCGACCACTATTCGCGAGAGACGAAGAAGCCCGCCCTGGGAAACCAGCGGCGGGCTTTGGCGTATTGGTGTCACCGGAGCGATCGCCATTCTCCCACTCTAAAGGTAGATAGATGGGGACGAATAGGAGAACGATCGGGCAAAGCGTTTACTTCTGCCGGGGCGTCAGACGATAGAAATCGCTGAAAATTGTGTTCTCTCCAAAGAATCCAGCGGGCGACGGCGTCGCCCGCCGGTTCCGACGCTTGCACGTGGCCGTTAGCCGCCGAAGCCGAAGCCGGGTGGCATGTCGGTCAGCTCGATGCCGAAGGGCTTGAGGCTGTCGAGGATCCAGGTCTGGTTGTTGCCGATGCGGCGGTTGTATTCGGCCCAAGCCGACACGAAGCTCTTGAACACTTCGTCGCCCTTGTAGTTGACCGCGATCACGGACGGCGTCGACAGCACCGGCGTGGGCACCTTGACGGCGCCGATGGCCGGCGCACGCTTGGCGATGACCAGCCCGTTCAGCATCGTGTTGACCAGGGCGTGGGCCTTGCCGGTCGTGACGGCGACGATCGCCTCGTCGCGCGTCTTGAAGCGCAGCACATTGGCCTTGGGCAGATATTGCTGCGTGATCAGGTCCTGCGAGGACCCCATATCGACCGCGAAGGTGTATTTGGGATCGTTGAGCTCGTTCCAGCTTTTGCCGGTGATTTCCGGCTTGGCGGAGACGAGCACGAAGCTGTTGTAGTAGGTCGGCGCGGTGAACGAGACCGACATCGCGCGCGGCGGCGTCGCCGTCACGGCGAACGCCATATCGACCTTGCCGCTTTGCACGTCGAGGATCGCGTTGGCCCAGCTCGATTCCACGACCTCGAGCTTCACGCCCAGGGTCTTGGCGATGTCGTTCGCCATGTCGATGACGAAGCCCTTCCATTCGCCGCTGCGCGGGTCCTTGTTGAAATAGGGCACCTCGTTGAGGATCGCCGGAATGCGCAGAACGCCGCGCGCGCGGATGTCTTCGATGGTGCCGGCGGATGCGGCCGTCGAGACGATCGACAAAGCCATCGTCGCGACGGCGCCGATCTTGGCGAAAAGATTCATGGATGTACTCCCTTGTTCCCCGATTTCCTTTTGCCTTGCGGCGCTGCCGGTCTTCGCCGGGCGCCGCAATGGCGGCATCGGTCAGCGTATCGACGGATGACGGGGGCACAATGCTAGAGAACCGGACCCACTTATCGGCATTTTTATATGTCGCGCGTCACAGCGGTGCACGCGGCAGTTCGCCGCCGCGCGGCGGATCGAGCACCTTTCCGACCAGTTCGCGCTGGCAATCCTCGAACAATTTCAGCACGGCGGGATGCTGCTGCAGAAAGCCCGCATTGCCGAAATAGACGCGCACTTCGGGCAGCTTGTCGAGCTTGACCGCGGCGATCGTGCGATCCTCCGGCCCCACGGTCCAGGACGGAATGATCGAAAAACCGTGGCCTTCCTCGACGCAACGTTTGACGCTGGAACTGCCCGACGTGGAGATCACCGGCTGGACGGCGGCGCCGTCGCGCGCCAGAAAATCGACCGCGAGATTGCGCAAGGTCTGGCCGGGCTCGTAGGTGACGAAAGGCCGGCCGGCGGCCCAGGCGGGCACGTCTTCCTGTGCCGGCGGTTTGCCCCAGGCGCTGGGATAGACGAGGCTCATCCGATAGCTGCCCAGCAGGCGCTGCGGCACGACGGGATCGCCGAAATAGCGCTCGGAAATGCACACGTCGAGACTGCCGTTCTTGACGAGTTCGGCCAGCACCGTATCGCGCTCGTAAACCGCGAATTCGAGATCGGGAAAACTCTCGCGGAAGCGCGTGATCACCTTCGGAAAGAGGTAGAAGAAGATCGCCTGCGGCATGCCCACGCGCAACGACGAGCGCTGGTTCTCGATCAGTTTGGTCAAACGCTCGAGCATGATGTCGAGCTCGGGATGCAGCAGATTGTAGAGCGCGCGCCCGCGCGGCGTCAGCGAGATGCGCTTCACGCCTTGCTCGCTGTCGATCAGCTTGCCCTTCAGCAGCGTTTCGAGCCGGCGGACATGGTTCGCCGCCGATTGGTAGCTGAGATCGAGTTCGCGCGCGGCCCCCGAAAACGAGCCTTGGCGCGCCACCTGATAGAACGTCTGAATAAGGGTCAGGCTGATCTTGGGCATTATTTGAATCCCTTTCCGCCCTTCTTAGAAGGGAGCGCGCCGCCCGGCGGGATACAAATTTCGTGAACGTCCAAGGCCGTCATCTTGTATCGACGGGTCCGGCCGCGCATCCCCAAAATCAGATGTATCGAAAGCGATAATGCCGGTCAAACGTCATGCAATCCCGCCACTTGCACAACGCCGTCGTCATCGGTGCCGGAATTTGCGGCGCCGCCACGGCCTATTTCCTGACGCGGCGCGGCGTGAATGTGCGGCTTTTGGACGCGCGTGCGCCGGCGGCGGAGGCGACGGGGGCGGCCGATGGCGCGGTCTCGGTCGCCAGCAAACGTCCCGGCCCGATGATGAACGCCGCGCTGTCGGGCATCCGGCTCTATCGCGAGCTGGCCGAGACGGGTCTGCTCGCCGATCTGTTCAAAACGCGCTCCACCTTCATCGTCGCGATGCACGACGACGAATGCGCGGTGCTTGAGGCGCATGCGGCCGCGTTGGCCGGGGCGGGTGTGAGCGTCGAAATCCTGCCGGGCGCCGCGGCGCGGCAACGCTTTTCGGCGCTTTCGCCGGCGACGCGCATGGCCGTCGAAGTGCGCGGCGAAGGCCATGCGATCGGCTATCGCATCGTCCATCGCCTGATCGCCGCAAGCGGCATCGCGGTCGAGCGGCACGAGCCCGTGACGCGGCTGATCTTGTGCGAACGCGATCAACGCATTCGCGCGGTCGAAACGGCGAAATCGCGGATCGAAGCCGATGCGGTGATCGTCGCCGCCGGGGGCGGGTCGGGCGCATTGCTCGGTTTGGCGCATGTGTTGTCGCCGCGCAAAGGCCAATTGCTGGTGACCGAACGCGCGATGTCGCTCAATGCCGGCATGCCGGGGGCGATCATGTCCGGCCGCTATTTGATGAGCAAAGGCAGCCAAGCCGGGCCGACCGGCAAGCCCGCGCGCGGCATCGGGCTGGTGGTCGATCCGTTGACGACCGGCCAGTTCCTGATCGGCGGCACGCGCGAAGACGGCGGCGAAGCGGGCAGCAACGACATCGACGCGGTTGCGCGCATCCTTACCGATGCCGTCGCTTTGGTGCCAGGCTTGGCTCGTGTCCGTCTGCTGCGCGGCTTCGCCGGCGTGCGCATGGCCGTCGCCGACGGCTTGCCGTTGATCGGAAGATTGCCGGGCTTGGAGAACGGCTTCGTCGTCACGGGCTTCGAGGGCGACGGCATTTGCCTGGGGCCGATCGCGGCCCAGGCGATCGTGGCACTCGCTTGCGGCGAGGCGCCGGCGCTGGATCTCACGCCGTTCGATCCGGGCCGCTTCGACGGCTTGAAGGTGGCGGCATGAGCGCGCCGACGTTTCGCTTTATGGGGCGCGACATACCGTTCCGGCCGGGCGAAAGCGTGGCCGCCGCGCTGGACGCCGCCGGCGTCACGGTGTTCGGTCACGACGCGCTGGGTCAAGCAAATCGCTATTTCTGCGGCATCGGCGCTTGCCAGAATTGTTTGGCGCTGATCGATGGCATCGCGCGCGAAACATGCCTGGCGCCCGCGACGCAAGGTATGGTCGTCGATCCGATGGAGGCCAAAGGTGGCTGAGATCGACGTCCTGATCGTCGGTGCGGGCCCCGCCGGAATGGCGGCCGCCATCGAAGCCGCCAAGGCGGGCTTGCGGGCGGTGGTACTGGAACAGCGCCAAGCGCAAGGCGGCGCCATTTTCCGCCAAGCGATCGCGAATGTGCCGGCCGTGCGCCTTCCGCCGCGTATGGAAGCGATGCGGAACGCGTTGCGGGCTGCATTCACCGCAAGCGGGATCGAAACGCGCTACGGCCATGTGTTCCTCGGCATCGACGGCGACGGGTTCGTATTGGCCGAAGACCGCAACGCCGGCGCGGTCGTCACACTGAAGGCGAAATCCGTCGTGCTGGCGCTTGGCGCGATCGAGAAAATTCTGCCGCGCCCCGGCTGGGAGCAGGTCGGCGTTGCGACCGCCGGCGGCTTGCAAGTGATGATGAAGGAAACGGGCCGCGCACCTTCGGGCCGCGTGCTGCTCGCCGGGAACGGTCCGTTACTGATCGCCGTCGCGGCACAGATGGCGGCGTTGGGCAATCCGCCGATCGCGGTGGTCGAGGCGGGCGATCCGTTCCGCCGTGTCGCGGCGGGGGCTGCACTCGCCGCGTTCCATCCGCGTCTTGCGGTCGAAGCGTTCGGCTATTTGCGCGAATTGCGCGGCCATCGCGTCGAATGGCTGCGGGGGGCGACGCTGCAGCGCATCGAGCGCGACGGCGATGGGCTGGTCGCGTGCGTGCGCGATTCGATGGGCGTGATCAAACTCCTGCGCGCCGATCGGATCGGCCTGCATGACGGAATCCGGCCCAATGATTTCGGGCTTTCGCCGGCGAATGCGGGCGAGGCTTTGGTTGTTCACGCGGGCGATTGCCGCGAAGCGCTGGGGGCGGAAGCCGCCGTCGCCGATGGCCGCGCGGCGGGCGCGCGTGTCGTGGCGGCGTTGCGCGGCTTCACGCAGGCAGAACCGCGCGAATTGCGTCGGCTTCGCGATGCGCAGGCGATTCTGGCGCGACTCTTCGCACCCGTTGAGGCGACGCACCCGCTGGCGGCCTTGCCGGACGACACGGTGCTGTGCCGATGCGAAAACCGCAGTTTCGGCGATCTCAAGGCCTTGTGCGGCGGTGTCGACGGATTGACCGGGCGCGAGGTGAAGCATCACGGACGCTTCGCGATGGGTGGCTGCCAAGGCCGTTTCTGCGCCGACAACACCGCCGCATTGATGGCGCAACTGCGGCCCGATCTTCCAGTGCCGCAAGCGCGCGATCTGACCGGAACGCGCTGGCCAATCCGGCCCGTCCCCATCGCGGCGTTGGTCGCATCGGGTGTGGACCAAGCCAAAGAACAGGAGAGATGATGCAAGTCGCGAAACTCGACGTCGCTTCGGCTATCGCCGTAAGCAATCCTTTCGACGGCGCCGTGGTCGGCGAAGTCGGCGTTTCCACGCCGGCGGAAATCCTGGCCGCGGTCCTGCGCGCCAAGCGCGCGCAAGCGGCATTCCGCAACTCCACCCCGGCCGTCCGGCGCGGATTGCTTTACGCCTTGGCGGCGCAAATCGCGGCGGAAGCGGAGCCGCTCGCGCGCACGATCTGCGCCGAGATGGGCAAGACGATCCGCGAAGCGCGCAACGAAGTGCGCCGCGCGCAGAACACGCTGCGCCTGTCGGGCGATGCGGGCGCGTTCCTCGACGGCGAGGTTTTGCATTGCGCGATCGTCGAAGGCGGGGCGGATCGCCGCGCCACGATCACCTACGAACCCGTCGGCGTGATCGGCGCGATCACGCCGTTCAACTATCCGCTCAATCTGTTGTGCCACAAGCTCGGTCCCGCGATCGCGGCGGGTAACGCCGTCGTCGCCAAACCGTCGCCCAAGGCGCCCTTGGCGGCCGCGATGCTGTGCGATCTCGCCGCGAAAGCGGGCTGGCCGCGCGATCTGTTCCAGATCGTGCATGGCGCGGCGGATGTGGCGCTCGCCCTCGCGCGTGCGCCGATCGATCTTCTGTCCTTCACAGGCGGGCCGGTCGCGGGGCTTGCGTTGAAAAACGCCAGCGGTCTCGTGCGTTGCCTGATGGAACTGGGCGGCAACGACCCGCTTTTCGTCTTGCCGGACGCCGATCTCGACCGCGCGGTGGCGACGGCGATCGGCCATCGCTTCGAGATCGCGGGACAGAGCTGCGCCGCGGTTAAGAAACTCTATCTGCATCGTGATATCGAACGCGCATTTATCGGGAAACTCGAAGCTGGCGTGGCGGCGGTGCGTTTCGGCGATCCGTCGCATGTCGAAACCGATATGGGAACGGTCATCGATCTGGACGCGGCGCGCAACGTCGCGGATCGCGTGCGCGCGACGATCGACAGCGGGCGCGGCAGGCTGATCGCCGGCGGCGGGCATGACGGCACGTTGTTCGCGCCGACGATCTTGGCCGATATCGCGGCCGATGCGCCGGTGATCGCGCAGGAAACCTTCGGGCCGATCGTCGCAATCCGCCGCTTCGAGGATATCGGCGAAGCGATCGCGGAGGTGAACGCGGGCGAATACGGGCTGCAAGCCGGCGTGTTCACCAACGATCACGCGGCGATCAAGCGCTTCTCGCGCGATCTGGCCGTCGGCGGCGTGATGGTCAACGAAGGGCCGGATTTCCGTGCCGAGCATGTGCCGTTCGGCGGCATCAAGCGCTCGGGGCTCGGGCGCGAAGGCGTGCGCATCGCGCTGCGCGAGATGTCCGAGCCCAAAGTCGTGATCGATTGAGGAGGGCGCAGGATGCGGCTTGGCATATTCGGCGCCTCGGGTCGCGTGGGTACGCGGATGGTGGAGCTCGCCTTGTCGAGCCCCGGGATCGAACTCGCCGCCGTGTTCGTGCGGCCGGGCTCGCGGCTGTCGGGCATGCCGGTCGCGGGCCGCGGCATCGAGTATCGGCCGGCGGATGCGGCGATGAAAAGCCATTGCGACGTGATCGTCGATTTCTCGACCCCGGCCGCGACGCTCGGCTTTCAGGCGATGCTGGGGCAGAAGCCGATCCCGATGGTGATCGGTACGACCGGCTTCACGCTCGAGGAGGAAACGCAACTCGGCGCGCACGCCGCGTTCCGGCCGATGTTGATCGGCGCCAATTTCGCGCATGGCTTCGAAGCGTTTCGACGCGCGGCGATCGATTTCGCTGGCCGTATGGCCCAGGCCGAGGCATCGATCAGCGAGACCTATCACGCGCGCAAGAAGGCCGAGCCGTCGGGCACGTCGCGACAATTGGCGGGCGCCCTGCGCGATGCGCGCAGCCGCGTGATGGGCTTCGCCGCGCCCGAGCCGCCGATCACCGTGCATCGCGAAGGCGACACGGTCGGCGTCAACGAGATCCGCTTCGATATGGGATCGGCGACCGCAAAGTTCGTCTATCGCGTCCATACGCTGGCCGCCTATGCCGAAGGCGCGCTCGCCGCGGCGGAATGGCTGCTCTCCAAACCACGCGCCAACGGGCGCTACACCCAAGCCGATACGCTGGGGGATTGAGACATGAAAGGAACGCAAACAATGGCGGATCTCGCACGGCGCTTCTCGGGCGTCTTCACGGCATTGGTAACGCCTTTTCGCGACGGCGCAGTCGACTATCCCGCTTTCGACACGCTCGTCGAACGCCAGATCGCGGCCGGGATCGCGGGGCTTGTTCCCGTGGGCACGACCGGCGAAGCGGCGACATTGTCCGACGAGGAGGCCGCCGATTTGATCTCGCGCACCGTATCGCTCACCAAGGGGCGCGCGATGGTCGTCGCAGGGGCCGGCGCCAACGATACGCGCAAAGCGGTCGAGAAGGCGCGGAACGCCGAGACAGCCGGTGCGGACGCGCTGCTCGTCGTCACGCCCTATTACAACAAGCCGAGCCAAGCGGGGCTGATCGCGCATTATGCAGCGGTGGCGCAAGCGACCGCGTTGCCGATCATGCTCTATTCGGTGCCGGGGCGCTGCGGCGTGGAGATAGCGCCCGAAACATGTGCCGCGTTGATGGACGCCCATTCCAATATCGTCGCGATCAAGGAGGCCGGCGGCGATCCCGCGCGCGTCACGCGGCTGCGCCGGGCTTGCGGCGACAAGCTGATCATCCATTCCGGCGACGACGCGCTGACATTGCCGTTCCTGTCGCTGGGCGCTTGCGGCGTCACCAGCGTCGTGTCGAACGTGGCGCCGCGCGAGATGGTGCTGATGGTCGAAGCCTGGCGCAAACGCGATACGCGAACGGCGCTGCGCTTGTTCGACGCGGTCGCGGAGCTGACCGACGGCATGTTCGTCGAATCCAATCCGGGGCCGGTGAAGGCCGCGTTGGCGTTGGCCAATCTCGCCGGACCGGAATTGCGCTTGCCGATGGTGCCGGTCTCCGACGCCAATCGCGAGAAACTATCGGGCATAATGGGCCGCTACGCGCGCGCGGCTTCCGCTTTACAAGAACCGCGCTGATCCGCGGCGCGAACGGGGAGCGACGGCGCGATGACAAATTATCAATGGGATTTCTTCACGGTCTGGCAGAACTACGATCTGTTCCTTTATGGAATGTGGATCACGGTCGCCTATACGTTCGGCTCGATCTTTTTCGGCGTGATCATCGGCTTCATGATTTGCGCCGCGCGTTTATCGAACTGGCGCAGCCTGCAAGCGATCGCGCGGATCTATCAGGAAATCTTCCGCTGTTCGCCGCTGCTGGTGCAGTTGCTGTGGTTCTACTACGCCTTTCCGCTGCTGGTCGGCGGGTCGATCGACAATCGCGTCGCGGCGATGCTGACACTGTCGCTTTACGTCGGCTCGTTCTACGCCGAGATTTTCCGGGGCGGCATCGTGTCGATCGACAAGGGCCAGCGCGAGGCCGCCGCCGCGATCGGCATGAGCCCGTGGCAATCGATGGTGCGGATCATCCTGCCGCAGGCGTTGAAACGGATGCTGCCGTCCTTCATCAACCAGTCGATCATCCAGTTCAAGAACAGCTCGCTCGTCTCAGTGATTTCGGTCGCGGACCTCGCCTATATGGCGGCAGTCGTGAACGGGCAAACCTATCGGCCGCTTGAATCCTACACGGTGATGGCGGCGCTCTATATCGCTTTGCTGCTGCCGTTGACGCAGATCGCCGATTGGGTCGAACGGCGCCTGCGGGCCAGCGATTGAAGGGAATGCGAGACATGACCACGACATCGAACGATGCGGTCCTCGCGGCCGTCGGTTTGCGCAAAAGCTTCGGCACGCACGAAGTGTTGAAGGGGCTCGACCTCACGCTCTCACGCGGCGAAGTCGTCGCTCTGATCGGCCCGTCGGGTTCGGGCAAGTCGACCTTCATCCGCTGTCTCAACATGATGGAAACGCCGAGCGGCGGCGACATCCTGTTCCGGGGGCGCAAGGTCGGCGACAAGTTCCGCGACGCGGGCGAGACGATCGGCATCGGCACGCTGCGCCGCCAAGTCGGCATGGTGTTCCAGCACTTCAATCTGTTTCCGCACAAGACGGTACTGCAGAACGTGACCGAAGGGCCGATCGTGGTGTGCAAGACGCCGCGCGCGCAAGCCGAGGAGCGCGCGCGCGAATTGTTGGCCAAGGTCGGGCTCGCGGACAAGCATGCGGCCTATCCCAACCATCTTTCCGGCGGACAGAAGCAGCGCGTGGCGATCGCGCGCGCGCTGGCGATGGATCCGCAAGTGCTGCTGCTCGACGAAGTGACCAGCGCGCTCGATCCCGAACTGGTGGGCGAGGTGCTGACCGTGATCCGTCAGTTGGCGGACGCAGGCATGACGATGGCGATCGTGACGCACGAGATGGCCTTCGCGGCCGACGTGGCGAGTCGCGTGCTGTTCCTCGACCAAGGCGTGATTGCGGAGAACGGTTCGGCGCAGGACGTGATTCTGAAGCCGACCAATCCGCGCCTTCAGGCTTTCGTCGCGCGTTTCAGGGGGTAGGGACATGGGCGATTTCCGCGTTACCATCTTCGGGGCCGGCAATCTCGGATCGGCGTTGGCCGCGCATCTGACGCGCGGACCGGGCGGCTTCGCGGTCGAAATCCTCGATCCGTCGGAACAGGCGCTCGACAAATTGCGCGATCTGAACCTGCCGGTCGTGCTGCGCCCATTGCCGCGCGAGGACGCGATTGTTCCGGTGCTCAAGCAAAGCGACGTCGTCGTCGCCGCCGCCCCGGAATGGGCGCTACCCGCCATCGCGCGTGCGGCCGCTTCGGCCGGCACGCATTATCTCGATTTCTCGCCGCCACGCGCGGCGACGGCGCAGATCCTGGCGCCGCTGGCGCATGGCCGCATTGTGCTCAACGGCTGCGGCGTGTCGCCGGGCCTCGTCGGCAATGTCGCGCGCAGTTTGCTCGCCCGTTGCGCGCCGGTCGGCGATCTGTCGATCCGCGTCGGGGCCGTGCCGCGTTATCCGACCAATCGCCTCGGCTACGGCCAGATCTGGGATATCGACGGGTTGATCGACGAATACACCCAGCCTTGCGAAGCTTTGCGCGACGGCGAAGTCGCGTCGCTGGCGCCGCTCGAAAGCCTCGAACATGTGGTGATCGACGGCGTGACGTACGAGGCCTTCACCACATCGCGCGGCTTGGCGGAACTCGAGATGTTTCGCGCGGCGGGTTTGCGCAACGTCACGTTCAAGACGCTGCGCTATCCCGGCCATCTCGACCATATGAAGTTCCTGCTCGACGATTTGGGGCTGCGCGGCCGGCGCGACATGCTGCGCTCGCTGCTGCTCAACGGCCTGCCGATCGTCGATGACGATGTGCTGATCCTGTTGCTGACGGCGCGCGGCGACCGGGGTGCCCGCAAGGTCGAGACGTCGGCATCCTATCGCTTTCGGCGCGACGCGACGCTGGGACCGTTCAATACGATGACGTCGGTGGCGGCCGGATATGCGGCGGCGCTGCTCGCGCGATTGAAGGACGGCGCGTTGGGCGAGTCCGGCTTCGTCGCCCATCGCGAGATCGCGGTCGAGGCTCTATTGCGCGACCGCTATCTGGCGTCGATGTTGGCCGATTAACGCGACGGCCGATCGCGGCGTGCGCCGCGCTTTCCCGACGGGCTCGTCTATCCGCCGCGCGCAAAATGAAGAAGCCCGCCCTGGGAAACCAGCGGCGGGCTTCGGCGCCATTCGGCCGATAGCGCTGCCTATTGCGGGTAAAGCCAACGGCTCGCGCTGAACAGCAGCGGCAAATTGATCATCAGATTGAAGGGGAACGTAACGCCAAGCGATGCGGTGAGATAGATGCCGGGGCTCGCTTCGGGTAGCGAGGCGCGGCATGCGGCGGGCGCGTCGATATAGGACGAGCTGGCGCACACGGCGCCCAGCACAAACGCGCCGCCTTGCGAGAGGCCGAGCGCCCAGCCGGTGAGCAGGCCGACCGCGCCGAAGATCAGCGGCGCCACGATCGCGAAACCGGTCATGAAGACGCCGACTTGCGCGAATTGGCGGATCTGGCGCGCGGCCGTCATACCCATTTCCAGCAGGAACAGCATCAGGAAGCCGCGGAACAGATGCTCGTAGAACGGCGCGATGCGTTGCCAATCCGCGTCGGACGCGACATAGCCGATCGTCATGCCGCCGGTCAGCAATAGAATGCCGCGTCCGCACAAGGTATCGAGCATCATATCGCCGAGCCGGAACGTGCCGCTGTTGCGGCTTTTGCCCCAGCGCGCGATGGCGAGCGAAATGATCACCGCGAACTCCATCAGGGCGACCACGGCGGTCAGGTAACCTTCGCTCGGCCGTTCCATCGCCCGCGCGAAGGACAACGCCGCGAAGAACGTGACCGAGGAGACCGAACCGTAATGCGCGGCCACGGCGGCGGCGTTCGCCACGTCGAAGCCGCCTAGGCGGCGCAGAACGATATACGTCGCGACGGGAATAGCCACGGTCAGCGCGGCGGCGGTGGCGAACAGCGCGGAGACGTCGGCGAGGCGGACTTGCGCAAGTTCGCGCCCGCCGGTCAGGCCGATCGATAGCAACAGATAGATCGAGATGAGCTTGAGCACCGCTTCGGGCAATTCAAGCTCGGATCGCACGAAACCGGCGATGGCGCCCAGGGCGAAAGCCATGACGATGGGGGAGAGAAGATTGGCCGCTAAGAGATCGAGACCTGGCATCGCACCGCTCCGTTGATTGGTTCGGCGGTTCGATATCAACGCATCAAGAAAATATAAAAGACATTGTTTACACATTATCGTTCTATAAAATAGAACGAATGGTGGCGATCAATTTCAAGCACCTGATGTATTTCCGCGCCGTCGCGCATGACGGCAACCTCACGCGCGCGGCCGCGAAACTCAATCTTTCGCAATCCGCGCTTTCGGTGCAGATCCGAGCGCTGGAAAAGCGCTTCGGTCATGAACTATTCGAACGCAAGGGGCGTGCGTTGCGGTTGACCGAAGCAGGGCGGATCGCGCTGGACGGCGCCGACGCAATCTTCGCGGCGGGCGAAGAAGTCGCGGCGGCGTTGGCGGGTGCTGGCATCGCGCGTTCCGAGCTTCGCGTCGGGGCATTGGCGACGCTATCGCGCAATTTTCAACTCGACTTCCTGCGCCCGGCGCTCGCGCGCGGCGATGTGCGGATCACGCTGCGTTCGGGCGGCGAGGCGGAATTGCTCGGCGAACTCGCCGCCTTGAATCTTGATGTCGTACTGCTCAATCATCCACCCGGGCGCGACGTCCCGTTTCGGCTCGTGACCCACCGTTTGGCGCATCAGCGCGTCGCCTTGGTCGGGATCCGCAAACGCGTGCGCGGCGAGCGGAATGCGGCGGCGCTGCTGGCGCGCGAGCCGATCATATTGCCGACGGCCGATAGCGGCGTGCGCGCGGCGTTCGACGCGCTGGCGGATCGCCTGGGCGTCGTTCCGCGTATCGCGGCGGAGGTCGAGGATATGGCGATGATGCGATTGCTCGCGCGCGAAGGCGTGGGGCTTGCCGTGCTGCCGCCGATCGCGGTCAAGGACGAGCTGGCGTCCGGCGCGCTGGTGGAGGCCGTTCGCCTTTCCGGTCTGGCGGAGAATTTCTACGCCGTCACCGTGCCGCGCCGCTTTCCGAATCCCGCGTTGCGCGCGCTATTGCGGGGCGATATCGCGGCTTGATTTACGGCGGCCGCGATCCAGTTTCCAATTTCTCGAAATCGGATGCGGGATTTGGAATGCCGGGCAAGCTTCTTATCGTCGGCGGAACGGGCGGGATCGGGGCGGCGATCGCGCGCCGCGCGGTCGTGCAGGGTCACGCACTTCACCTCGTCGCCCGCGATGCGGCGAAGCTTGCCGCATTGGCCGGGGAATTGGGGGCGGGTTTCACCGCTTGCGATGCCGAGGACGCGGATCGCTTGCGTGATGCGGTTGCGGCGGCGGGGCCGTCATTGGCGGGTCTGGTTTACGCCGTGGGCACGATCCGGCTCGCACCCCTCGCCAAGCTTTCCGCGGGCGAGATAGAGCGTGATTTCCGCATCAACGCGCTTGGTGCTGCGATCGCCGTCCAATCGGCACTGCCGGCCTTACGCGCGGCCGGGGCGGGCGCTTCCATTCTGCTGTTCTCCAGCATCGCCGCGCGGCAAGGCTTTACGGCACATGCGTCGGTGGCGATGGCCAAGGGCGCCATCGAAGGTTTGACGCTGTCGCTTGCGGCCGAACTTGCGCCGGCGATCCGCGTCAACGCGATCGCGCCATCGCTGATCCGCACGGGGTTGTCGGAGAAGCTCACCTCGAACGCACAATTGGCGACGGCGATCGCGCAGCTGCATCCGATCCCGCGTTTGGGCGAGCCTGACGACATCGCGTCGCTCGCCATGCATCTGCTGTCGCCCGAGGCGGGGTGGATCACCGGGCAAATCATCGGCGTGGATGGCGGACGCTCGGCTCTGCGCGTGAAGGGCTAAGCGCATGGACACGCGTATTCAAAGGCGGGCATTGATTGGCGGCGCTGTGGCACTGGCCCTAACGGGCCCCGCCTTCGCCGACGCGGATCCGTGGGACGTTCTTCGCGCGGGCGCGATCGTCTTGTTCCGGCACGCGAATGCGCCTGGCGTGGGGGATCCGCCCGGCATGCGGATCGACGACTGCGCGACGCAACGCAATCTCGATGTGGTTGGCCGCGATCAGGCGCGGGCGATCGGCCGCGAGTTCGCCGCGCGCGGCATCGATGTCGGCCGCGTATTGACGTCGCGCTGGTGCCGCGCGGTCGAGACGGCGGAACTGGCTTTTCCAGGGCGCTCGGTGCGGGAGCCTGCCTTCGATTCCTTCTTCGATCGGCGCGAGGACCGCCTGCGCCAAACCGCCGCAGCCTTGCGCGTATTGGAAGAATGGCGCGGCCCCGGCGCGCTCGTCGTCGTGACGCACCAAGTAAATATTGCGGCGCTGACGGGCGTTTCGCCCGCATCAGCGGAGGGCGTGGTGACGGTCTTCGATACCAGCGCGCTACGACAAGCGGGCCGCATTCGGATCGAATGATCCGGCGGGGCGGAGCGGGCGTATTGAGCCCGTCATGCAAACCAACGAAGCTGTCATCGTTCCCGCGGCGCGTGCGCCGCGCGCGACCCCGGATCGCTTCGAATTCACCCATCCGGCGTTGACGCGGCCGGATTTGAAGTTCGTGCGCGACGACGACCGCCAACCGACACTGATCTTCGATCTGGGCGGCGTGCGCGCGGCCGTGCCGTTGCGCCAAGTCGCGGCGAATTTTGGGATTCCTGATCGCCATCCCGATCTCGGCCTTTTGAACCGAATCGACGCGGCATTACGCTTCAGCCGCGCGATCGCGCCGGGCGATCCGATCCCGTCGGAAATCGTCGATGCCACGCCGTCTTGGACGCCGCGTCCGCCTTACCTATGTCGCGCCGCGTTGAAGCTCGGCCGCGCACTGGGTGCCACTTCGCCCGCGGGCTGCGACGATCCGGCGGCGATGCTGCGGGATTTGGAACACGCCGTGCGGGCTAGCGCGGCCGGTTCGGCCCCAAACGCCGCCGCGATGGCCGAGCTGACGCGCGACGTGGCGCGGGTCGAATGGCTGTGCCGCGCCGTCGTCTCGGCGCAACGCGTGCTCGGCGGCTTGGCGAAAGCCGGGGCGGAGCGGGGCATGCGCTCGATATCGGAGACGACGCGTGCGGGCGCGGTCGCGTTGCGCGCACCCGCACTCTGGGCGTCCGATCTTGCGATGCGTGCCGACACGCTGGCTGCGGATCTGCGCTCCGCTTGCCGCGCGGTACCGGCGTTTCGCCGCCGCCTCAACCCGATCGTCGCTGCGTTGCGCGCGTTCGCGTTGGATATCGAACCGCTTGTGGCGATGTGGAATGCGGAGACCGCGCGCAGCGATGGGCCGTCGGCGCTCGGGCTCGAGAAGATCGCGACGATGTCGATCCGTCGCTACGGCAAGTTCAAGCCGGCCGATTTCGAATGGACGGCGCCGGCGGCGCGTTCGTCCCCTCACATATTCGATGTTTGAACCGCCGATGCAAAGCGAGTCCTCATGACCGATACGCTCTCCATGTCGCCGAACCCGGAAGACCGGCATCGCGACCTCGATCTCGCCGAACTCGACTCGTATCCAGCGCTCGCGGAATGCGTGCGGATCTGGCGTAACGCTTGTCGCGATGGCGAATTGCCCGCGGCATTGCCGGCCGACGAAGTGCCCGAGGCGGTGAAGCCCTTCTCGATGCTGCTCGACTATCTGCCCGAGCGGCGCGACGCGCGCGTACGGATGGTCGGGCATTATGTCGGCGAGCGCGCCGATTTCGAGACGATCGGCCGGAATTTGCGCGGCTACTTCAACGACGAGGACGCGCAAATCGTCTTTGCGGGGTTAGAACGCGCGGCGACGACGCGCGAACCCAGCTTGGCACGGCGCGATTACGTGTCGATTGAAGGCAAGCGATTTCGCTATGTGCGCCTGATCCTTCCGCTGGCGAGCGACGGGCACAATGTCGACGGGTTCTTCAAAACGATCGAGCCATCGACGCTGATCGCCAGTTAGGTGCGTTGTTCTGAACTTGCGTGCCGGCTCTTCTTCGTCGCCCGCTTCTCTGTCAACGCTGACTCCAACGCCTATCGGGATAAATCCATAGACTCAGGCCAACGCGCCTGAATGTCGATCGGCGACAGTAGAGAATCAGATGATCTCATTTTCCACAAATGGCCTCGAAACGCCTCGAAAATGTGGAAATCAGTATTGAAATAAATGGATTTAATACGGTCTGGGGGACTGAGAGTTCCTCGGATTGCTTGCCGATCGAAGCAAAGCCGACGCCGTTTAGGTTCCGGACTGCATATACGTGATGATTTAGAGAAGACGTAGGCTCGGCCACAAGCGCTTGCCACTCCGGCAGAGGACCTCACGGCTGTCGAGATTTGCATCGTCGAAACGGGCGGGGCCGCCGTCAGCATCGCGCAATGTGACGGACACGAGGCGGATGCCTGACCGCGACAGAGCGCGATATCAGCTAGGCCGCACTGCGCTGGCTAAGCCAAGCGCCGAAATCCTCGCCCGCGGCACCCGCCGGGAACTCGATATGTACCGCCCCGTCGGCCTCGCGCAGGCGCACGACAAAGGCGATCGGCGAAGCCAATCCGTCGAACCGGATCGTGCCGCGCTCGTCGCGCTTGAGCGTCGACGCTGTGCGGAAATGGGCGCCGCCAAGCGATACGTCGACGAGCGCCGCATCGATTCTTTTGCCGGCGCCGTCGGAGACATCGATCTTCGCCGAGACCGGATGGCGTACGTGCTTGCGCCGGTCGGCGTCGGCGGTGGAGGTGCGCACGACCCGCACGAGAATACGCTTCAACTCTTCCAGGCTTCTGCCGACGCCGCCGATCGCGCCGCGTACCTCGCTCGCGCGTGCGCCTACGTTATCCGCCTCCCGGCTGACATTCTGGATCTTCGAGGAGACCTCGCGCGCAGCGTCCGCCGTCTGGCCCACGTTTCGCGCAATCTCCTGTGTCGCCGCACCTTGCTCCTCCATCGCCGACGCGATCGCCGTGGCGACGGAATCGATTTCGCGGATGCGATCGCCGATCTCGCTAACGGCCGCCACGGAGGCATCCGTCGCGGTGCGGATTTCCGCAACTTGGCGGTCGATATCTTCTGTCGAGCGGCCCGTCTGTGTGGCGAGGTTTTTCACCTCCGAAGCGACCACCGCGAATCCCTTGCCGGCTTCACCCGCACGTGCGGCTTCGATCGTGGCGTTGAGCGCCAGCAAATTCGTTTGTCCGGCGATCTGACCGATCAGCTTAGCGACCTCCGAGATGCGCGCAACTGCCTCGGACAGCGAACCGATCGTCGTGCGCGCTTTTTCGCCGCTTTCGACGGCGCCCTTCGTCACGCTGGAGGCGCGCGCCACTTGCGTCGCAATTTCACGAATAGAGGCGGAAAGTTCCTCGGCCGCCGAAGAGACTGTTTGCACGTTCACCAGCGCCTCTTCCGAGGCGGCGGCTACGGCCTGCGAATCCATCGTCACTTCTTGCGCCAAACTCGACATGCTTTCGGCTGCGCCGTTGACCTGGAGCGTATTCTTCGCAATCGCGGCGAGCGCGTTGGCGGTCTCGCGTTCGACCGTGTCGGCCATATCCATCAGCGCCTGTTTCTTCTGCCGTTCGGCTTCTTCGGCCGCGCGCGCTTGCTCGGCGCGCAGTCGGCGCGCTTCCATCGCGTTTTCCTTGAAGACCTCGACCGAGCGCGCCATGGCGCCCAACTCGTCCTTGCGCGCGGCACCGTCGATCGCGGCATCGAGATCGCCGGCGGCGAGGCGCGCCATCGTGCCGGTCAGCGACGTCACCGGCCGGACGATGCCGCGGCTGATGACGAAGGCGAGCAGTGCGACGAGCAGCGTCACGATCGCGATCGTCGTCCCGAGCGTCGCTGCCGTCGCTTCGCGATTCGCGGCTAGCTCGGCGAGCGCGGCTTCCTGCGCCGAAACGATACGCTTTGCCATCCGATCGAGTTCTGGTTCGAGTGCCGCGTAGGCCTCCGACAATTTACGTATGTCGGCACGGAGTTTCTGATCGGTCGACATGAATTCCGCGAAATCGCGGTGGTAGGCGTCCATCAGCTGGACGATTTGGTCGCGTTCGGCGGCTGGCAGATTGGCGGCTGGCAAGGCGGCCGCGAACTCGGCCGCGCGTTTCTTCATATCTTCGCCGTAGCTTGCTGTGCCGCGGAGGATGTAGTCCTTCTCGTGCCGGCGCATCATCAGCATCGTGACCGCCAGGCGCGGCAAGTCGTGGCGCGCGAGTGCGGCTTCGACCGCCTGCACCGATCGGCGCAGCGTGCCTTGCAGGCCGGAATTCTCGTTCAAGCCGAGTTTCGTCTGCTCGGCGACGACGTTGGCGAATTGCTGGCGGTACAGATCAAGGCCCGCCTGCACCTTCTGGGCGTCCGCGCGAAGTTCGGCGTCACTTGCGCCCGACAGGATCGCGGCGAGATTCTTGGCCGCCGCTTGCTGGGCGGCGGCGTGACGCGCGACGTAAGTCGCCTCGCGCCGGAGCAAAAAGTCCTTCTCGTGGCGGCGTGTCTGCAACAGGTCGAAGTCGAGGGCTTTCAGCCGATCGTCGAGGGCGCCCTGCCGATCTGCGAAGGCTTGCGTACGTTGCTGATTGGCGCTTCCCACGAAATAGATCGCGCCGACCGCGACCAGACCCAGTACTCCGACGATACCGATAAGCGATACTTGGAGGGAGATACGTAGACGCGAAAGCAACCCTGACATTCTGTTCTCCACGAGAGACGAAGCCTACCAAATCGCAACATCTTAAGTTCATGCCAATTGGCTGAAGCGTAACTGATGAGCGCTGCGAAGAATTGTATCCATCAAATAGGCGCACGATCTCTTATTGCTCCGCTACTCGGATTGCTTACTCCGCTACTCGGATTGCCGAGGCCGTCGAACGTAAGAATGAGCTGCCGTCGGTCTCGAATGAAAAAGATTAAATCCAAACTGAAGGGCGAATGGCGACGTCAGGGGAGTACTTGGCTTGGATCAATCGTTCGATCGTCTTCAGTCCTTTGATGAGCAAGCAATTGCCGGGGACTTTGGTGTCTTCATCGCCGGCGGTCCCTTAATGCCGATGGCGCGAAGCCAGACCGCGAAGGCGTCCGACAACAACACGATCAAATCGTGCCGCGCGTTCTGACGACCGGCGATGAATTGAAAAATGCGACGTTATTTGCGAGGCGATCGAATTGTTCGTCGAAATTGAACTAAGTTTTGATACTGAAACCCGCAGATCATCTGCCCTGATGGCGCAATTCCGACATTTGAACTGATCTGCCAGAAAACCGGCGCGTACAAACCGCTTCGACGCGATGGACGGAGAAGCGGTAGTGAAAATCACAAAAACAAACGATGAATCTGGCATTGAAGTGGATGTCCGCTTCTTGATCGGCTCCAGTTGCGATCTGATGCGTTTAAGATGTGAATCAGTTCTGGCGAAGGAGGGGTACGGTTGGGAATTGGCAGTCGATGGCTTCAAGGCGCTTGAAGCGATAACGATGTGCCGATTCTCGGCAATAATTTTGGATCAGTCACTCCGATATTTGACGGGGTCCCATCTAGTTTCGCTATCCAGCTTCATCCCAAGTCTTCGAAACACACCAATGTTTGTGTTTTGCCCATCAAAGGAGATTAACAGCGTCAAAAATAGTTTAGACGCTATCGATTTGGTGTCGGTTTATCGGAAGCCGCCATCAGCACAGTCGTTTGAAGAAATTTTTAGAACATTGCGTCTAGTCCGATAAATTTCGGCTCAATCCTGTCTCGACGAACTGCCCAATTGAAACGTTGGCCGACAATCGTCTATTTAGAAAAAACAGACAGTGACAAATAACATTGAACACGAGAAGCACGCGTTTATGTCATCAAGTGAGACGAGCCAGAATGAGGTAACTGCCGAAAGAAGGTCGAGGCGTAGTGCATCTCCGCTTCTCGATCAGATTTGTAATGGTGGCGCTTCTGTCGCGTTGAACTTGATCAGATCCAAAGACGTTCCCGCGGACGCGAAGCTATTTCGATGCAAATCCCTTAATTACACGGTCATATTCAAGTATCCGAATTTCGATCGAGACATTTCTCGATCCGATTGGGACACACCTAAGGAAGCTCGTGGTTCATTCAAAGCAACTACCGCAATCCCGCTGAATAAAAAGCAGGAGAGCAAACGGCCCGTCGAAACGGCGATATATATTCCGCACGATCCGAGTGATTTATTCTCCGGCGGATACGGAATCTATCTTCGGCAGAGAGACTTTGAGAAACTGCTGAAGCGCCATATCGGACTCGACTTGCAGGAATCGAGTGCCGCCTATGAACGAGATGTCGCCATCTTGAAGGCGATCGATGGAATTCCATCTCTCGATCCGTTCCTATTGAAGGATGCTTTGGCGTTCTGCCTCGGGGAAGTTGATTCCTCGTATTTCTCGATTTCCAAAGAAGAGGAGTTGGAGGTACGGGAGGTCATATCGGAAAAGCTCCGCCCGATTGTCGCCAGAGCGTTGGGGCTAGAAGCCCCGGAACTGGTGAACGAGAGGACCGAGGCGTTTCTCGATTCTCTTTGGAATCCCGAACAGCCAGATGCCGAGGTGTTTCTTGGGGCATTGGGCATTTCGAGCGAAAGCGCAAGATCGGTGATTGAGGGATGGAAAGGCATTGCCTTCTATCGGGTGAATTTCGAGAAGGCCCGGCCAGGCATAGAGGCGCTATTGGATTGGCTCGTTTCGGGGGCATCGGAGCCGAAGGATAGGCCGGATCGAACCCGTCTTGAGCAGCAACGGATGTTTAAGACCTCGGTCCGCGCGAAGCTACATACAGTTTCTCAGCAGATGATCGAAGTATTCAAGAAATACAACGATAGCCACCGGCAACTTATGTCGGAGGGACGATCGCATGCGTTTCGGAGTTTTTTGGAGAACGTCGACAAATACTATTGGGTCCTTGGGTATTGCTCGATGGCACTGCGGCACTGCTCCAGCATTTTTCAACGCTACACAGGCGATGGTGCCAAAAAACGTCTGACGGCTGAGGAACTCGAAGAAATGCTCACCCGGATCAATGTGACTTTGAACAGTCAATCGGACGGAAAATGTCTTTAGCGCCAAAAACGATTGCCGAGCAGCCGGCATGGTTGGAGTCGTTTTTACTTCAAAAGGACGAGGCCGGAACTTTGGAGGTTGATGGCAAGGTTGAGGATGTCATGCGATCGCTTGACGAGTTGCTATCGTATCTCGGCTGGCGGCGGATAGTCGCTGTACGGTCCGCGTCAGCAGTTCTGGTTTTTCGTAAACCATTTCAGATTCTTCGATTTCACGCAGCTTCGACGGGGACGGAGTTTGCTGTGAGAACGCGGATCGACATGGAGTGGGTGAAGATGCGTTGATAATAGCGCAAAGCTTACCGTTGCTTGATCGGTCGATCCGGCGATCGATCTCAAGCGATCTCGTTTGTTGCGTCGTCAACATTATTGCCGTGCATTTTCGTTCTCAATTCGCAAACAGACTTACTAGCGCGACCTTGCAATCAGTGAAATTGGACCGTTTGCGGGAAAATCCTTTCCGGTCGTCGAAAACATATTTTTTGCTTTACGAGTTTATGTTTAAAATTTTTCGACGAATCGGGCTTTAGCGTCATTTGCGGGTTCCGAAGATAGTGGGCCCCTGGAAGCTGCCATAAGGCACAAAAGTGTTGTCCAAGTGTCCTCTGAAATACGCGTTGCAAAAAAACTCATCAAAAAGAGACAGTGACAAATAAAAGAAAAATAATCAAATTTCAGTGGCAATCTTGGTTAATCGATTTAGATCATTTCAACCTTCGTCGAGGCACGGATCTAGTTGAAGAGCGTCGAGAAAGCCAAGCCAAGACGGCGCTATCTGTGAAGCGAGCTTGAAAGAGAAGTTGGGAGAAACGCCGATGTTGAGCCGCGAGGAGCTGGAGGCGATGCCGGATCGCAGACGCGAGTATCTTCTGTTGGACCGGCTGAATGAGAAGCTCATTGCCGCGAAGAAGGGATTCGGCGCCACCGATCCACAGTCTCTTGCCTCGTTCTTGGATGCTGTTCAGCACAACCGAGAAGTTTGGAACGCGTTCGCTTTGGACGTGACACATCGGGATAACAGCCTGCCAAGCGCGACGAAGAAACTGGTCGCGGAGCTTGCTGTCGTCGTCAATGGGATATCGAACGTTGCCATTCAGCAGTATTCGGAGACAGACGTCGACTTCCTGGCGTCGATTAATAGGGTTGTTATGGAAGGATTGAGCTTGGAGCCGCAGTCAGAGGTTTCGCCACCCACATAGGCGCAGCCCTTGCCAAAGAAATGTCTAGCGATGATCGCCGAAGCGACCACTTCAATCGACGAGACCCTTGATGGGGGTCTGTCGTCGCAATACCCGTGATGCCGGGCGAGTACCCTATGAATATTATCGGAAGACTTACAAAAATGATCGGAATGAGTTTCGAATTTCGCCGCATCAATCGAGAGTTCTACGTGTTGGAGCATCGATATGGATCAAATATTCCCCTCTCATTGAGCGGCTGGTTCTTCGATCTAGATAACTTGGCGGTGCATGATGGTGTTGCTGACGAATTCAGATTCTCGGTGTCGAGGCCGGTTAGACACGTGGGTGACTTGAGTGCGATTCCAATTTGTACGAGAGAGTTCAAGTTTTTCGAAGATTTTGAACGCGCGAATTTCGCGTACGAGATCGACCTGAAGTCACCAAAGATCGAGATAAGCGCATTTCATGACTTCTATATTTTCTCGGTTGAGGCGCGCTCGCTCTCGGATCTCAAGCGAATCTTCGATAAGGACTTAGGGAGAAGATCTTTCCCGGTTCGTCTCGTGCGGAGTTCTATGGCCGATATGTTCATCCCTTTTCGGCAGTAAAGATGGCCTATCGATTTGGTGTTTTCGATTCGACTCAGGTTGGCACCAGTATGCGCACTTCATCCGACATTCGTCGAATTCTGCAACTCGAAGCTTTGCTGAGCGCACGTGACGAGCAAAGTGAAATTTGGCCAAGCGGCACTTTTCGCGATTACGCATGGTTCATGGTATTGGACCTATATTTGTCGTCGCTGCGAGGGAGGCGAATCTCGGTATCGAGTCTTTGTCTGGCCTCGGGTGGGACGCAGACGACCTCGTTGAGGCGTATATATGATTTGGTTCGCCTGGGTGTCATTCAACGCGAGCAGGACACGCGCGATCGACGGCGGTCGTATCTAGTGCTTTCCAATGACGCCGTCGCGCACCTTCAGGCGATGCTGGATAGAATGCACCTCGCGTCGGTCCCGGCGTCGGCGCCTCCGCCGCCAAAGTTGTGACGTCACGGCGTCGAAGCGCTCCTTCTTGGCCTCGGCTTTACGGTTATGGCGATGCCGCTTCGGACCCGAATCCCGCCGCGCCGACCGTCACGCGAGAGACGGAGAAGTCCGCCCGGCCAAGAGCCGCATCCCGATCGGGGGGCATCACGAAGGATCCCGTGCGCTGTTCTTTGGTATCGGCGAAAGTGCCGTCCCGAACGATAAATTCGTCGCTACGCATACGGGCGGTCGTCGCGGTGGAGCGCGGCTGCAGACCGGCGCCGCTGACGACATGACTCGTCGCATGGAGTGCAATGATGCAGGCGCCCCAAGCCCTCAATAAGCGTACGAGTTTTGGAAGTTGTTGCGTTCCTTGAACTGTCCGTCGGTTTCGCGGAACGCGATCATGTAACGAATTGCGGGTTCCTTTGGTAAACGCAAGACAGCGGTCCGATGTCGATTCTGCAACGATGGACCACGCGGTCCGGCAATTTCGACATTCGGATCGAAAAAATCGCCGGATCGGCTTCACCGCGATGCCAGTTGCGGCGCCGTCAGGATGAACGCGTCGACGCGAAGACCGGTCGGCAAGGCGATCTCGACCGGATCCAGAGCCACCAAGGTCTCGAGGACTTTGGTATCGTTCCGTTCGGTCGGATCGTCGGTGCGCAATGTCTTGCGGCCAAGGCGCTGACCGACGCGAACGACCGTCCCGTGGAATCGGCGTCCCGGCCAGGCATCCGCCGTCACGAAGGCCCGCTGGCCGACCGCGATACGGCCGACATCGGTTTCGTCGACGTCCACCCTAACCCGGAGTTCGGAAATATCGCCGATTTTGACGATCGGCGTCGGCGGCTGGTCCGAGACGCCTTCGCCCGACCGCTTGAAGCGATGCAGGACCACACCCGCAATCGGGCTGCGCACCCGCGTTTTCTCGAGAAAGGATTCGGCCTCGGCGAGTTGCCCGCGCGCTTGGTCGAGAAGGGCGCGCGCCACGGCGACATCCTCGCTGCGGCTGCCAGCGTCAAGCAGATCGGCGCGTTCGCGGCGCGCGCGCAATCGGGCCTCGGCCGCGGCGACATCGGAGCGCGTTTTGTCGAGCGTTTCGCGGGAAACATGACCCTGGGCGGCGAGCGGCTCGCGCCGCGCGAGATCGATCCGGGCCTGATCGAGCGAGGCTTGCGCCTCGCGTACCATAGCCGCCGCTTCTCGGCGTTCTTGCGTGCGCGATCCGGCCAACGCGCGCGCGAGTTCGGCCTCGCGCACAGCGACCAGTCCGCGCATCGCCGTCACGCGCGCGCGATATTCGCCGTCGACGATTTCGGCCAGGATCTGACCTTCCTCGACCTTGTCGCCTTCGTCGACGAGAACGGCGGCAAGCCGGCCGCGCAATTCCGCCGCGATGTCGCGTTCCTCGCCCACCGGTTCGACGCGCCCCGGCGCGGCGATCGCCCCTGCCGGAAGGGCGGCGCGGAATGTCTGCGGGGCAGGGGGCGTTTGCGCCGACGGACCGCCGATCATCGGCAGCGTCGCCGCACCGGCACCGATCGCGAGGACGGCAAGAGTGAGGGAGAGTTTCCGGTTCATGTCAGGCCTCGGCTGGAAGGGGCTGTTCGGCGGTGTCGCGAATGCGTCCGTCTTCGATATGGACGATGCGGTCGGCAGCTTCGACGATGCGCGGGTCGTGCGTGACGAGCACCACCGCTCGGCCTTGCGCTTTGGCGAGGTCGTGCAGCAGATCGACGACGCGCTTGCCCGACGCGCTGTCGAGTGCGGCCGTCGGCTCGTCGGCGAGAATCGCGTCGGGTTCGCCCGCCAGCGCGCGCGCAATCGCGACGCGCTGTTTTTGGCCGCCCGAGAGCTGCGAGGGGAAATGCGCCGCGCGATCGCCCAGGCCGACGCGGTCGAGCGCTTCATGGGCCGCCGCACGGCGCCGTGCGGCGGGCACGCCTTTGAGATCGAGCGCGATGGCGACATTCTCGGCCGCCGTCAACGCGGGGAACAGATTGTAATGTTGGAAGACGAATCCGAAATGACGCAGGCGCCGGCGGCCGAGATTTTCCTGCGTCATTCCGTCGATCCGTTCGCCGGCAAGGCGCACGGTGCCGGCGGTCGGCGACAGCAGCGCGCCCGCGACCTGCAGCAGCGTCGTCTTGCCAGAGCCCGACGGGCCCATCAGCATCAGAATCTCGCCCTTGCGCACCTTCAGCGAGACGCCCTTGAGCGCTTCGATTGAGGCTTCGCCCGCGCCGTAGACGACGCGCGCGTCCGCGACTTCGACCAGTGCCGTCATTTGAACACCGATACGGGATCGATGGCCATGACGCGCCGGATGGAGATCACCGCCGCTGCCGCGCACATCGCGAACGTCGCCAAGCCCAGACCCGCGGCGAGCTGCCAGGGCAAGAGGATAGCCGCCGATCCGTCGCGCGCGCCATGGACGATGAACGCGGCGATGGATATACCGGCGCCGAATCCGAAGACCGCCGCGATTGCCGCTTGGCGCAGGATGACGCCGTAGAGATAGCTTCCCGGCGCCCCCATCGCGCGCAGCGTCGCGTATTCCGGCAGACGGTCCATCGTCGTCGCGTAAAGCGTTTGCGCGGTCACGACCATGCCGACGATAAGACCGAGCGCCGACGCGATGACCAGCGAGAAGCCCGCCCCCGTCGTCACCAGCCAATACATCGACGACCGCGTCGAGAATTCGGCTTTGGTATAGACGTCGATATCTGGCAGCAGCGCGCGTATGCGCGCGGCGACGGCCTGTGGATCGGCGGCGCGGGCGGTTTCGATCAGCACGTAGTTCAGCCGATCCTCGCCGTAGCCGGTCAGATATCGCGCCGTCTTGATGTCGGCGAACAGATGCGGGCTTTGGGTGAAGGTGCGAATGCCGTCGGTGAAACCGACGACGCGCGCGCGCCGGCCGTTCACCTCGATCGTCTGGCCGATGCGCTCGACGCCAAGCTTCTTCTTGTAGAGACGATCCATCACCACCGCGTCGGGCAATGCCAGATCGGCGATATCGCCCTCGACCAGACCCCAAGGGCTGCCGCGCCCGGTGGCGAGATCGAAGCCCACGACCGCGACGCTTTCGGCGCCGCCATCCGGGCGCTTCATCTGCGCGAAGACATGCATGAAAGGATCGGCGGCGGCGACGCCGTCGACGCCGAGAACCTGAAAGCGGCGCCGTTCGGGAATGTTCGCCGGCAGATCGACCGAACGCACGCCGCGGCCCACAAGCCATAAATCGGCGTCGGTCTTGTCGACGATTTTCGAGATCGTCGTCACGAAGCCGGTGAGAAGGCCGGTTTGGACCGCCATCAGCGTCACGGAGAAGACGATGCCGATCAAGGTGACGAGGAACCGCACCTTGTCGTGCGCAAGATTGCGCCAGGCGAGCAGGTCGCGAAGGCCCGGAGAGATGGACATGAATATCCTTGTCGAAAAATAATAACGATGTTAACTTAACAACGTTATTATATCGCGTCAAGCCACTCGCCAATCCCGTCCGCAAAGTGTAAGCCGGAAGCATGCCCCGCAAGCCCGCCAGGAAGAAGATCCACCGCGCCCGTTTGACGGCAACGGAACGCCGCCAAACGATCCTCGACGCGGCCAAGGACATATTCCTTAAGGAAGGCTATGCGCGCACGACGATGCGTCGTATCGCAACGCAGCTTGGGATCACGCCGACGACGCTCTATCTGCATTTCGCGGACAAAGAGACGCTGATGCACGCCATCTGCCAGGACGCCATGCGCGTTTTGGCCGAAGGTTTCGCACGCGTGGGCCGCGAAGCCAAAAATTCGTCCGATGCGTTCGAGCGATTCTTCGACGTCTATATGCAATTCGGCTTCGCGCATCCGCGCGAGTACCGTTTGCTGTTTATGAGCGAAGCGCCCGCTTTTGTTCCGGGGCATCGCAATCGCCCCGATAAGGCGCGCGATCCGGCCGATCAGGGCCAGCAAGCGTTCGGCGCGCTTGAGGTTCTTGTGAAGCGGCTGATGGACGAGGGGATATTCCGCAAAGGCGATCCGGCCGCGACGGCGGAGGCGATCTGGGCGAGCGTCCACGGGCTTGTCTCGCTGCTCATCACATATCCCGACTTTGCGTGGTCGGAGCGTTCGAAGCTGTTCGAGGCGATGCGCGGCATGATGCGCAACGGGTTTCTCGCGAAGTGAGACCGTATCGGTTCCCCGGCGATCAATTAGGTCTTTGCAAGCACTAGGTACGCACGCGTGCTCTCGATCGCCGTGCTTCTTCAGATTTGACATCCAAATCGATTTGGATAAGGGTATTTGAAGTTAAGAATAATTCGGGGGAAGCCGTTGCGCCTGTCGGATCTTGCCAAAGCCTTGAATCTGTCGACGACGACCGTGTCGCGCGCACTGGCCGGCTATTCGGACGTGTCGCCCGCGACTCGCGCGCGGGTCGAGAAGGCGGCGCAGCGTCTGGGCTACAAGCCCAATCCGGTGGCGCGCAGTCTGCGCACGGGCCGGGCGGGAGCGGTCGGCGTGGCATTGCCGACCGATCCCGGGCGTTTCGACGATCCGTTCTTCCTGCAATTCCTCGCCGCGATGGGCCGGAAATTCGCGGCGGCCGAAATCGATCTGCTCGTCACGGCCGCGCGCCCGGGCGAGGAGGAGATCAAGGTCTATCGCCGCCTGATCGACCATCGCCGGGTCGACGGAATCGTCATCGCGCGTACGCGCCGTCACGATCCGCGTATCGAATTCCTGCAATCGCGCGGCTTTCCCTTCGTCGCGCACGGGCGCACCGAAACGGATAAGCCCTACGCCCATGTCGATGTCGACGGCGTCGCCGCCTTCGAAGCCGCCACGCGGCGTCTAGCGGCGTTCGGGCATCGCAATATCGCGCTCGTCAATGCGCCGGATATCTACATGTTCGCCCATTTCCGCGAACAGGGTTGGCGGCGGGCCTTGGATCAACTCGGCTTGCCGCTCGGGCCGATCCGCACCGCCGAACCGAGCGAGGAGAACGGCCATCGTCTGACGCGCGAATTGCTGGCCTTGCCTGATCGACCGACGGCGATCCTGTGCGCGACCGATCGTTTGGCGGTGGGCGCGTTGCATGCGATCGCCGCCGCCGGTTTGCGCGCCGGGCGCGACGTTTCGGTGATCGGCTACGACGATCTACCGATGGCGACTTACACCGATCCGCCGCTGACCACGATCCGCCAGCCGCTCGCCGAAGCGGGCGACCGCACCGTCGACATTCTGATCGAATTGATGGCGGGTGCCGATCCCGCCGCTTACGCCGAACTTCTGGAGGCGCGTCTCGTCGCGCGCGCTTCCGACGGGCCGCTTGTCTCGTCCGCCGTTGCGCCGACGCAAAACAAGTTAACTGGAGGAACCGACAATGAAGCTGCTGAAAGCCGTTAGCGCGGCCGCCTTGCTCGCCTTCGCGGCGGCGGGGCCGGCGATCGCGCAAGAGACCGTATTCCTGTCGACGCAGCTGCGCCCGATCGAAGAGGCGCAGAAGGTCCGCGAGGTGATCCTGCGCGGCGCGCCCGGCAATCCGACTTACGTCACCGAGCAGCCGGCGCAGTTGACGGTGCGCATGCGCGCGGAAGCGGCGGCGAGCCGTCGCACGGTCAGTCTCATCGGCGCGCTGCACGGCGAATTGCAGCCGCTCCTTCCCGCCGGCGCGCTCGACGACCTGAAGGACGTCGCCGCGCGTCTCGCCGATCGCGGCATTCCCGCCAATCTGATGGAGCTCGGCAAGCTGGGCGGCACGACGCAGGCCTACATTCCCTGGATGCAGGCGACCTATATCATGGTCGCCAACAAGCAAGCGCTGCCGTACCTGCCCGCCGGGGCCGATATCAACGCGCTGACCTACGAGCAGCTGAAGGAATGGGCGAAGAACGTGCGCGAGCGCACGGGCCAGCGCCGTCTCGGATTCCCGGCCGGCCCGCAAGGGCTGATGGCGCGCTTCTTCCAGGGCTACCTCTATCCGTCCTTCACCGGCAGCGCCGTCAGCGGCTATCGCTCGGCCGAGGCCGAGACGATGTGGGTCTGGTTCAAGGAACTTTGGCAGTACGTGCAGCCGAACTCGGCGTCCTACAATTTCATGCAGGAACCGCTGATGGCCGATGAAGTCTGGATCGCGTTCGATCACGTCGCCCGCGTTCTCGACGCGTTGCGCCAGCGTCCGAACGATTTCGTCGCGTTCCCGGCCCCGTCGGGTCCCAAGGGCCGCGGCTACATGCCGGTGGTCGCGGGCCTGTCGGTTGCGAAGGACGCGCCCAACCGCGCGGGTGCGGTCGCGCTGATCGAGCACCTGATGCTGCCGCGCACGCAGCTGATCACGGCGGCGGAAGTCGGCTTCTTCCCGGTTGTGAAGGCCGATCTGCCGACGGATCTGGCGCCGGGCGTACGCTTGGCGGCAGGCGCCATCGCGGCGACGCAAAACGCGCGCGACGCGCTCGTCAGCCTGCTGCCGGTGGGCCTCGGCGAACGCGGCGGTGAGTTCAACAAAGTCTATATCGATACGTTCCAGCGGATCGTGTTGCGCAACGAAGCCGCGCGCGCCGTGCTCGACCGCGAGGCCGAAAATCTGCGTACGGTCATGAACGCCACCCAAGCGCCGTGCTGGGCGCCGGATGCGCCGAGCCGTGGTGCTTGCCCCGTGAACTGAGCGGGTCGGAGAAAGAGGCCGGCGGTCCGATATCGGATCGCCGGCCACTCTGAACGGAGTTTGACGATGCGCGGCAACGCTGCCTTGCCCTATATCCTGATCGCACCGTCGGTGCTGTTCCTGGCGGCGTTCTTCCTCTATCCGCTGGTGCAGACGGTCGCGCTGTCGCTGTCGGGCGCCGAGGGCTTCACCTTCGCCAACTATGCGCGGATGGCGGGCGACCTGAATTTCAAGGACGCGCTGGGCAATACGTTCCTGCTGGTCGTGGTCGTCGTGCCGCTTCAGCTGATCGCGGCGCTGGGCATGGCGCAGATGCTGACGAAGCTGCGGAAAGGTCGCGATTTGGTGCTGTGGGTTTGGACGATCCCGCTCGGCGTCTCCGATCTCGCCGCCGGTTTGGTCTGGCTCGCTTTGCTGACCGATCGCGGCTATTTGAATTCGGTCCTCTTCGCCGCCGGACTGATCGACGCGCCGACGGGCTGGCTTTCCTACGAAACGCCGGTCACGCTGTTCTTCGCGATCGTCTTCGCCGAAATGTGGCGCGCGACGGCGATCGTTCTGGTGATCCTGGTCGCCGGTCTCGGTCTCGTGCCCAAGGAATACGACGAAGCCGCGCAGATCTTTGGCGCCTCGCCGTGGCAGCGTTTCACCAAAATCACGCTGCCCTTGCTCAAGCCCAGCATCCAAACCGCGCTGATCCTGCGCACGGTGCTGGCTTTCGAAGTTTTCGCCGTCGTGTTCGCGCTCGGCGGGACCAATTTCCCCGTCTTGGTCGGCGAGGCTTATATCTGGCAATTCCAGAATCAGAACTACGCCGTCGCGTCCGCTTATGCGGTGCTGGTGATGGCGATCTCGCTGGGCGCGACCGTGCTCTATCTGCGCGTATTGCGCACGCCGCCGGAAGCGAGAGGCTAGGGCGATGACCGCACGCCGCCTCGTCTATTACGCAGGCATCGCGATGATCTGCGCCTGGATTCTGGTGCCGATCTGGCTGATCGCGGTCGGCGCCATCGGCGGCCGGCAAGGCGTGTTCCTCTGGCCCAAAAGCTTTTGGCCGCGCGAACTGTCCTTCGCGGCGATCGAGCTTTTCCTGCGTATCGAGGGTGTTGGGAAAGCGTTGTGGAACAGCGTTCTGGCCGCGGCGTTGACGATGCTGCTATCGGTGGCGCTGGGCGCGCCCGCGGGATACGCCTTGGCGCGATTCAATTTCCGCGGCCAGAACGCCTATCGCTTGCTGATCCTTCTGACGCGCGCGTTTCCGATCGCAATCCTCGCGCTGCCGCTGACCGTGTCGTTCATCCGTTGGGGCCTCTACGACACGGTGTTCGGCGTTGCGCTGGTGCATACCGCACTCGCTTTGCCGTTCGCGGCGCTGGTCTCGTCGAGCCTGTTCGCCGGCATTCCGCGCGAGCTGGAAGAGGCGGCCTGGGTCTTCGGCTGCACCCGCCTGCAAGCCTTCGTGAAAGTCGTGTTGCCGCTCGCGTTGCCGGGCATCGTGGCGACCGCGATCTTCGCCTTCGTGATTTCGTGGAACGAAGTCTTCGCGGCATCGGTGCTGACAGTACGCGAGCGGACGCTGACCGCCTATCTGCTGACCGTGCTGTCCGAATCGCCGCTGCATTTCCGTTTCGCGGGCGGGCTCATCCTGATCCTGCCTTCCGTCGTGTTCATCTTCGCCGTACGTCGCTATCTGTTCGCGATGTGGGGCATCGCCAATCGCTGAGGAATCATGGCCGGTATCGTCATCGACGGGATCCGCAAGAGCTTCGGCGCCGTGCGCGCGCTGGAGGAAGTGAACCTTGCCGTCGCGGACGGCGAGTTCGTCGCGCTGCTGGGGCCCTCGGGCTGCGGCAAGACGACGTTGCTGCGTATCGTCGCGGGGCTTGAAACGCGCAGCGGCGGGCGCGTGACGATCGGATCGCGCGACGTGTCCGATCTGCCGCCGCGGGAACGCGGCTTGGCGATGGTGTTTCAGAACTACGCCGTCTTTCCCCATATGACGGTGTTCGAGAATATCGCCTTCGGCTTACGCATGGCCAAGGCCGACCGCGCGCGGGTCGACGCGCAAGTCGCGCGCGCTTCCGCGTTGATGCATATCGAGCATCTGCTCGGCCGCTATCCCGGCCAATTGTCCGGCGGTCAGCGCCAGCGCGTGGCCGTGGCGCGCGCGTTGGCGGTCGAGCCGGCGGTCTTGCTGATGGACGAGCCGTTGTCGAATCTCGACGCGTTGCTGCGCATGGAGATGCGCGCCGAGCTCAAAGCCATTTTGCGCGAAGCGGGCACGACGACGATCTACGTGACGCACGACCAGACGGAGGCGATGGGCCTCGCGGATCGTATCGCCGTGATGCATGGCGGCAAGATCGAGCAGATCGCGCCGCCGATGGAAGTCTATCGCACGCCGGCGACGATCTTCGTGGGCGGCTTCGTCGGCGCGCCGCCGATGAATTTCGTCAAGACGCTGGCCGCGAACGGCAGGGTGCGCTTGGGCGGCTTGGAATTACCGTGCCCTATCGCGTCGGGCGAAATTCTGCTTGGCCTGCGCGCCGAAGACTTGGCGCCCGTCGGTGCTGATGCGGGATTCCCCTTCGCGGTGCGCGTCGTCGAACCCTTGGGGGCCCATATTTTGTTGACCGGCGAAACGTCGGGCCAGACGTTGCGCGTTGTTTTGCCCCCCGAACACGAACCCCGCGCGGGCGAGACCGTCTATCTCGCTCCGATCGCGGGACGCTGGCGTTGGATGGCGGTAGAGAGCGGAAAGGCGATCGCGGCATGAACGACATTGACAAGGCACGGGCGATTTTGCGCGCCAACGATCGCGGCGGATACACGGTGCCGACGGATCGTCTGTATCCGTTTCAATGGAACTGGGATTCGGCTTTCGTCGCGATGGGCTGGGGCACGTTCGACGAAGCCGCCGCGTGGCGCGAAGTGGAATCGCTATTCGCGGGCCAATGGGACGACGGGATGATTCCCCATATCGTGTTCCACGCGCCGGCGGACAGTTACTTCCCCGGACCGGAGGTGTGGGGAACACGCCATCGCGTGCCGACATCGGGCATCACCCAGCCGCCCGTTCTGGCGACCGCCGTGCGACGCTTGTGGGAAAACGCGCGCGACCGCGCCGCGGCCGACGCCAAGGCCGAGTCCGCCTATCGCAAGCTGCTCGCCAATCATCGCTGGTGGCGCCGTGCGCGCGATCCGGAGGGCAGCGGCCTTGTCGCCATCCTTCATCCTTGGGAATCCGGGATGGACAATTCGCCCGCATGGGACGACGCGATGTCGCGCGTGCCGACGGATACGGTCACGAAGATCGTCCGTCGCGATACCGGCCATGTGAATCCGGCCCATCGGCCGCGCGAGATCGACTATCAGCGCTTCATCCACATCGTGGATGTGTTTCGCGATTGCGAATGGCAACCGGTCCGTATGTGGGCGAAGGCGCCGCTCAAGATCGCCGATATCGCCACCTGTTCGATCCTCGCGCGGGCGGAAAGCGATCTTGCCGTACTTGCCGCGCGTTTCGGCACGACCGCCGAAAGCGCCGAGATCGGTGCGCGCGCCGCCGCGATGCGTGGCGCCTTGTCGGCATGCTGGCGCCCGGCGCTCGGTCTCTTTGCCTCGGTCGACTTGATCGCGGGGCAACCGATCGATGTGCCGACTTCGGCCGGATTCATGCCCCAATATGCCGATGCCGCGACACCCGCACAGGCCGCCGGGCTTGGCGCGACGCTCGACCGTTGGGCCAAGATGGTGCGCGTTCTCGTGCCCTCGACGCCGCCCGATTGGTCGGGTTTCGAGGCCCAGCGTTACTGGCGCGGACCGGTTTGGGCGGTGGTCAATTGGATGATCGCCGACGGTTTCGCGCGCGCGGGCGACGCGATACGAGCGGAGCGCATTCTCGCGGATACGGCAAAGGCCATCGCGCAAAGCGGCCATTGCGAGAATTTCGATCCGCTCGAAGGCAGCGGCGGCGGCGGCGAGACGTTCTCGTGGACCGCCGCGATCGATCTTTTGCTGCGCGAACGCGCGGCGTAAAGCTGTCCGATCGCTTGACGGCTCGCCGCGCTGCAATGCAATCCGTTGGAGTGAGACTCCTGTGGACTGTTAGCGTGCCTAGTCGTTTGTGCCTCGGGCATACGAGAGAGGCGTCTGGATATCGATCGACAAGTATAGAGATTCAGGCGAGTTCATTTTCCACAAAAGGCATCAAATTGCCTCGATATTTTAGAAAACAGCATTGATATAATTTGATTTTACACGGTCGGGGGGACTGGGGTCGCGGCAATGCCGCTCAGGGTTCGAATCCCGCCGCTCCGACCATTACTCGAGAGAGACGAAGAAGCCCGCCCTGGGAAACCAGCGGCGGGCTTCGGCGTTGATCGGCAAAACTATTCTTATACGCGCAAGGCCGCCAGCGGGATCGCCGACATCGCGCAATCCTCTTTGCTGATCGAGTAGGTGACGTAGAGCGTCCCGTTGTGCTCGATCGCATAGGGATAGGACCATTGCGGTTCCTTGCACAGCCCGGGGATCTGCACGGGCGGAACGCCCTGACGGATCGTGCGCAGTATCGAGAATTTCTTTTCGCCCGGTTTGCCGACGGCGATGGTCAGGCAGCCGCGCCGCGAAATGGGCTCGGGATAGTTCGAGACCAGAAACCGCTGGCCGGTCGATAGAATCCCGCCGAAGGGTTTCGACGCGACCATCGGCAGATTGGCGAGCTTCGCCATCGACCACGTTTTGCCGTGGTCGAAGCTTTCCGACACCAGCGCCTGCGTCTGGGGCGGCCCGAGCACGAATTCGTTGCGGATGATCGCGACCAAGCGGTCCTCGTCGACGATGATCGTCGGCTCGGGGAATTTCAGCACCTTGGGCGCTTGTATCGGCACGACTTTCCAGGTTTCGAATTTGTCGTCGTCGCAGATCGCGGCGGCCGGCGTTTCGAAACCGATTTCGCCCGCGATGATCCAGCCGCCGTTCTTCAAGCGCTGCGGCCCGTGCATGGTCAGAAAATTCGGGATGGTGACGCCAGTTTCGCGCCACGTCTTCTTCGCCGGATCCCACACGAACTGCACCGCGCGCATCGACGGCAGCGGATGCCATTTGCCGTCCGATTGGATGCCGCCCGCCCAGCGCGCGGCGTAGCAGCGCAAAATCCCGTTATACGAATGCAGCAGCGCATGATTGTCGCATTCGCGGCCATCGACGCCCGGCGCCACCATTTCGGGCGCACTCCAGGTCAGGCCGAAATCCTTCGAACGACGCGCGCGGGTGATGCCCTCGGCGCTGTTCTCGTCGACCGGATCGTTGGCGAAGGACACGACCAATTCGCCGTCATGCACGGCGATCGAGCTTTCGTGCAGGAATTGCTGCTCGCCCGCAATCGCGCGATGGACCATCGAATGGGTCACGCTATCGAGGAACGGCACTTTGCCGGGGGCGGGCAGCTTTGCGGTTTCGTCCCACAGCGGATAGAAATCGTTCGCCATAATCGTCCTCGTTTTCAGGTGAGAGCGGCGACGGGAACCGCCGCCATGTAGCAATGCCGCTTGTTCAGCGAGAACACGACATAGAGCGTCCCGTCGCGTTCGACCGCTTCGGGATAGGCCCAGTTATGTGCAGGCGCCGTCTCGCCGATTTCGGCAAGCCCGGCGGGCAGGGCCTCCGCCGGGCCGCCGACCAGGCGCCAGACTTTCTCGAACGGATAAAGCGCGCCGGGCTTGGTCACGGCGATCCAAAGTTCGTTGCGCCGTTCCTTGCCGTGATTCCAGATGAGATACGAACGGCCATTGGACAGCGTGCCGGCGAAAGGCTTGCTTTCCTCCATCGGCAAATCGGTCGGCAGTAATTTCGAGAAGCTGTTCCCGCCGTCACGGCTGATCGAGGCCAGCGCCGTGCTATTGGGGGATTTCTCCGGACGCACGATGGCCAGCACGTCGTTGCCCTGCACGGCCAAGGCGGTTTCCGGGAAGCCGGGATGGATGTCATCCTGCAACGGCACGATACGCCAGCGCAGCAGATCGTCGCCCTCGCTGATCGCGACGGCGGCGCGCGTCACCTTTTGCAGATGCCCGCCGACGATCCAGTTGCCGTTCGCCAGACGCTGCGGCAACACGAAGGGAATGAAATCGGGCGCCGCAATGCCGTCGGACACGGGCGCGAATTGCTTCGTCGCCGGATGTTCGCGCCAAACTTCCATGCCCAAGGCGCTTTTGCTGCCGAAATCGTAGCGGCCGACCAGCGCCCACACGCCGTCTTCGCGCGCCAGCAGCGGGGCGGTTTCGTGGCGGCGCTTGCCGTCGGCGAAGCCGCCGGCGACGACTTCGATGCCCGACCACGTACGGCCGCCATCGGTGCTGCGCCGGCCGCGCATCACCTGGGCGGGCTCGCTTTCCAGTTTCGGCGCGTTGGAGAAATTCACATAGAGCGTTTTGCCGTCATGGGCGAGGCGCGGCTCGTGCAGGAATTCGAAATCCGGCGTCTGGCGATGGACCAGCGAATAGCGGATCCCCGGGACGACCGTCGTCTCCGGCGGCGGAAACGGCTTCGCCTTATCCCAAAGCGGAATTGCGTTTGTCATGTTCTCCAATCAGCCTTTGACCGCGCCGACCGTCATCACCGTGACGAGCTGGCGATAGAGCAGCATCACGAGGGCGAGCATCGGGGCGAGGTGGATCGTCGACATCGCCAGCAGCGCGCCCCATTTGACGCCGTCGGGATTGTTGATCGCGATGGCGATGGCCACCGGTGCCGTGCGCGCCTGGCTCGAGGTGAAGACGAGCGGAAACAGATAATCGTTCCAGATCGTGATCGCGACGAACAACCCGATGGCGCCGATCGCCGGCGTCACCAGCGGCAGCGTCACGCGCAGGAAGGCTTCGACGCGCCCGCAGCCGTCGATCTGGGCGGCTTCCTCCAGCTCGATCGGGATGTCGTCGATGAAGGTTTTCAACAGCAAAGTCGAGATGCTGACCGAGAAAGCGATGCCCGCCAGCACCAGCGGGGTCAGCGTATCGAGCAGGCCGAGATGGGCGAAGACCGGGTAAAGCGGAATGATGACGATGATCGGCGGGAACATGCGCACGAGGATGACGAGCAAGGCGGGGCCTTTGAGCCAGCCCGCGCGCAGCCGCGAGAACACGAAGGCGGCGCCGACCGACAGCGCCAGCGTGGCGAGTGTGGTCACCACCGTCACGACCACGCTGTTCCACAGATTGGGCAGATACATCGGGGCGAGGGTGGGGAGATCCCGATAGGAGGCGAGCGTGGGTTCGAAGAACAGCGACGGCGGATAGACCCAGATATCCGCACCCGGTTTGAACGAGCCCATGATCAGAAAGACGATCGGGAATGCCGACCAGATCACGGCGATTCCGAGCAAAGCGAGCAACAGGCCGCGACGGCCCAGGCGATGCAGCAGGTTCATCGGTAGCGCTCCGTGAACATGCCGCGATAGGTGCGGCGCACCAGGAAGCCCGCGAGCAGCAGCGTGGCGAGCAGCATCAACCAGCCGGTCGCGGCACCCGCGCCGAAATTGAGATAACGGAACGCCTGTTTGTAGAGATAGAGCGCGAGGATTTCGGTCGACGTTCCCGGACCGCCGCCGGTCGTCGTGTGGACGATCGCGAATTCGCGCAGCGTATAGATGATGCGGAACATCATCACGATCGACAAAGCGGGCAGGATCATCGGCAGTTTGATGTGACGCAGGATCTGCGGATAACCCGCCCCGTCGATGCGCGCGGCCTCGACGAAATCGTTGGGAATGGCTTTAAGCGCGGCAAAGCTGACGATGGTGACGAAGGAGAATTCCTTCCACACCGCGATGATGATGATGCCCGCCATCGACGTGCCGGCGGAAGTGAACCAGGCGACGGTGGGGAAACCCGCACTGCCCATCATGAAGTTCACGACGCCGAAATTCGGGTCGAGCATGTATTTCCACATCACGACCGCGACGATGGGGCTGACCGCGTAGGGCGCGACGATCAACGCCATCCACAGCCCGCGCAAGGGCAGAGGATTTTCCAGCAACAGCGCGATACCGAGGCCGATCAGCATTTCCAGGCCCACGACCGTGACCACGAAAATCACGTTGCGGAGCAGTGCCGCCTGGAAATCGGGGTTCGACAGGATGCGGACATAGTTCTTCCAGCCGACCCATTCGGTGTCCATGCCCGGCGACGCGTCGGTGAAGGACATGAACAACAGGTCGATCGACGGCACGACGATGATCGCCAGCAGCACGATCGCGACGGGTCCGAGAAGGGCCGCCGCGAGCCAGGTATTCGCATTGAAGCGATACCGGCCCGCGGCGGTGTTGGCGTGTACGTGGCTCAATCGAGCATCCCGCGGATCTGGGCGGCGGCCTTGTCGAGCTCGGCCTTCGCGGGCGCGCCGTTGACCACGATGTTCTGCACCGTCTCGCCGATCAGGTCGCGGACTTGACCCATGCGCGGATGGGCGGGCAGCGGCGTGCGCGAGATCGCGAAGATATCCTGCGCGATCTTCATCACCGGCTGGGTCTTCGCCATTTCCGCGAACAATTCGGCCGTGCAGGGGCCGTTGCCGTTTTTGGCGACTTCGCGCTGCACGTCGGGCTTCATCATGTGGCGGATCAGCTGGTAGCCGAGATCCTTGTCGGTGGCGCCCTTGAACATGCCGATCCCCCAGAACCAGACGATGCTGGGGCTGTAGGTCACTTTGTCGGTCCACAAATCGCGCGACAGCGGCACGTGCGCCGGGATGGTGATGCCCTTCACTTTCGACTCGCCGCCCTCGAATTGGGCACCCCAGCTCGACGCGCCGAACGCCATCGTCATGCGGCCTTCGCGGAACAGCTGGATCAGCGACGATCCGTCGAGCGTGGCCCAGTTCGGCGGAATGATGCCTTCGACATACATCCGGCGCAGCATTTCGGCCGCCTTAACGGAGCCGGCTTCGTTCAGCACGACCTTCATGTCGGGCGTCACGAGATCGCCGCCGAACATGCGCACGGCCATCGCGTAGTCCTCGTTCAACGACCATTTGTCGCCGCGCAGACCGAAGCCGAAGACTTTCTCGCCGTTGGGGCGGGTGAACGTGCCGGCCTTGGCTTGTTCGTAGAGTTCTTCGGGCGTCTTGGGCACGCCCGACATGCCGACCGACTTGGCGTTCTCGGTGTTCGACCACAGCGTGAAGGTGCCGCAGCGAAACGGCACCATATAAAGCTGGTTGCCGAGCGTGGAGGCCGCGACCATGCCCGGCGACCAGGCTTGCGGGAAGCCCGCGATCGGCTCCTTGGCGACGTAGTCGTTGAGCGGCTGGAGGAAGTTGCGCAGGCGCACATTGGCGTCGGCAAAGTTCACGAAGATCAGGTCTTCTTCCGAACGGTTCAACAGGCCGATGCGCTGCAGACCTTCCTGCAGCACGTTGGTCGTGCCGACGTTGAATTTTACCTTGGCGACGTCGCGTTCGAAATCGGCCAGCGTATCCACGCCGCCTTTGGCGAAGCCCTGGGCGCGCAGATTGTTGAGATGGACTTCGAGGCCCATGATCGTGACTTCGCGGTTCTGGGCTTGCGCGTTCGCCGGCGCGTTCGTGAAGGTGGCGAGAAGCCCCAAGGCTATCGCGGTGGTGGCCGCGAGCGCGCGGCGCGTCATCGTGGTTTTCATCGTTCGGTTCCTCCCTTGTCGTCGTTGGGGCGCCGGCCGTTCGGGCCGTGCGCCGTTTCGCGTATCAGTGTTGGGACGGGCGCTTCGACACGCGATCGACCAGATCGTCGGTGCAGGAGCGCGCGTGCTCGAAAGCCCGCTTGGCGGCGCGTTCGGGATCGCGGGCTTCGATCGCGTCGAGAATCTCGGTGTGCTCGGCGCAGATCGCGTCGAGGCGCGCTTGGCTGAAGCCGACTTCGCGCCGGTTCACGAAGGCAAGCGTCGTGTGGACGATCGCCGTGCGCGTGACGAACGGATTGCGGATGAATCGATAGATCGCGAAGTGGAAATCGCGGCCGATGCTGCTGAGGCCCTCGACGTTGCCGTCGCGATAGGCTTGCTGATGGCGCGCATCGATTTCGCGCAACACGCGGATCTGGTGGGGCGAGGCGCTTTCGGCGAGCATTCGCGCGGCGAAGGATTCCAGCGCCTGATTGATCTGGCAGGCTTGATCGACTTCGGCGGGCGAAAGTTGCCGGACGCGCGCGCCCTTGTTCGGGTCGATCTCGACCAAACCCAGCCCATTCAGCACCTGCAACGCTTCGCGCACCGGGCTGGGGCTGACGCCGTAGCGCTCGGCCAAGTCGCGAACTTTCAGCCGCGAGTCCGGATCGAAGCGCCCGGCCTGGATGTCCAGGCACAGCGCGTTGGTCAGCTTGGAATAGGCGGTGAGCTCGGTCTCGTCGTCGGAGATCGGGAATTCGCTGCGGACTTCGAGCATCGGGACATCATCTTCGAAAGTGAAAGATAATATATAATTTTGATTCTTTGTATTTTGAGTCAAGGAATTTGATTCAAAAATGAGCGGATAAGCCTGCATCGCGCTATCCAGATACCGAAATTGTCGCAGATAGCGGCGCCAACGCGTTCACGGCGGCGACATAGCGGCAATAGACGGGGGCGTAGGCGGCGGCGTCGGGGCCGGGATGGATGCGGTCGGCGAGGCGCACCAGCGTTCGACTCGCTTCGACGCGCGACGGGAAGGCCCCGATGGCGGTCAACGCGATCACCGCCAAGCCCAGCGTGGTCAGCTCGTGATCGGCACAGCGCACGACCGGCCGGCCGAGAATATCGGCCTTCAAGCGGGCCAGCAGATCGCTGCGCGCGAGCCCGCCCGCCAGACGCAGCTCATCGAGCGCCACGCCGCTTTCCGCCATCGTCGCCGCGACGTGTTTGAGGCCGAGCGCCATGCCTTCGAACACGGCGCGCGCCATCGCCGCGCGATCGGTGTCGAGCGACAGGCCCAGATACGCGCCGCGCATCGCCGGGTTCCACAAGGGCGCGCGTGCGCCCGAATGGAAGGGCAGGAAGGTGACGCCCTTGGCGCCTTGCGGCACGCTGGCGGCAAGCTTTTCGTACTCGTCGAACGGCATGTCGCCGCGCGCCCATTCGAGGATGCTGCCGGTCCCGCCCATCGAGCCGCGCACAAGCCAAGCGTCATCAAGCGGCACGGAATAGACGCGGCGTTGCGCATCGACCAAGCGCTGGGGCGCCACGACGCCGAACGAGGTGACGGTACCGGAGATATCGAGCGCTTCGCCGGGCCTGGAAATGCCGCAGGCGATATAGGCGGTCTTGCTGTCGAAGCTCGCGGCGATCACGGGCACGGGGGCGCCGAACTCTGGCGCCAGCATACCGATCGTTTCGCCGATACGCGTCGTCCGGCCGAGTTTCGAAACGTCGATGTCGAGGTGGTGCGCAAGATCGGCGGAAGGCAGGCGCAGCGCCGTATAAGTGTCGAGTGTCGCCACGCCACCGGTCAAACGCGCGTTCAAATGCCCGGTCGCGTCGAGCAAACGATGCGTGCGCGCATAGATTTCGGGACTTTCGCGGCGCAGGCGAAGCAAATGCGGAACCGGATCGGCGATCGTCGCGCGCAACCCATCCGCACGCTTGCCTTCGGCCGCTTCCAGCACGGCAAGATCTGTGGCGCTGCGCTTGTCGAAATACATCAACGCCGGACCCAAAGCCCGGCCGTCGGCGTCATGCGGCACCCAGCCGGCGAGCGGACCCGCCGCCGCGACCGCATCGAATTTTACGCCCGCGCGCTTGGCTTGCGCGAAGCCTTCGCGCAAGGCTTCGTCCCACGCGGCGGAATCCTGCTCGCTGATATCGCCTTGCGTGCGCGTGGAAACGGCGCAAGACCATGTCCAGGGCTTCGACCCGTCCGCCGCAACGATCGAGAAGCGCAGACTCTGCGTTCCCAGATCGACCGCGAGGATGACGGGCGTCTTCGTCATTGGCCGGCGGCGGCTTTCGCGGCGGATGGGTCACGAAGCGCCGCCAATTCCTTGGCGTTGCGCACCATGCCGCTGGCGATGAGTCCGCGATCGGAGCCCATCGCGATGAAGGTGAAGCCGAGTGCCGCGTAGTCACGCGCCTGTTCGATATTGCGTACGAGCACGCCCCCGGCCTTGCCGTGCTTGCGCGCGGCGCGTGCCACTTTCGCCACCGCATCGGCGAACTCGCCGTGCGGACGTTCGGCCGGCAAGCCCATGTCGATCGACAGATCCAGCGGGCCGACGAACAACACGTCGATCCCGTCGACGGCGGCGATCGCTTCGGCGTTCGCCACGCCCTCGCGCGATTCGATTTGCGCGACCATCAGCAGGTTGGCATTCGCTTCGGCGATATAGCGGTCGTAGCCGAAGCCGTAGCCCGAGGCGCGCGTCGATTGCGCGGCCCCGCGTACGCCCAGCGGGGGAATGCGCGCTTGGCGCACGAGTTCGACGGCCGCTTCGGCGGTGGCGACGTTGGGGATCATCAAACCGGCGGGGCCCAGATCGAGCACGCGCTTGAAGATCGGCCCGTCGATCGCGGGGACCCGCACGATGCCGACGGTCGGCGAGGCTTCGATCGCCTGCAACTGGTGGAGAAGGTCGTTGTTGTCGCCGAAGCCGTGTTCGAGATCGAACAAGATCCAGTCGAAGCCGCTGCGCGAGGTGATCTCCGCCGCGACCGACGATGCGAGGCTAAGCCACGCGCCGCCGAGCGTTTCGCCCGCCAAAGCGCGCTTGCGGATCCATTTCATACGTTTCCCCCGAAGGCCGGAAATGTTCGATTCCGAACCGAATTGAGGAGATCGTAATACAGTTAAGTTCGTTTTCAAACAAAAATGTTCGAAAACGAACTTCAGTCGGTATTTGGCAGGACGAGCCGGACGCCGGCTTCCTTGATCGTCTTGGCCCAGCCGCCGTCGGGCACCGCATCGGTGAACAGCGCCGCGACTTGCGATAGATGCGCGACGCGCGCGATCGCGTTGCGGCCGAACTTGCTGCTGTCGGCGACGACGAAGCATTGCCGCCCGCAGCCGATCACGGCGCGGGTCAGCGGCTCCTCGTCGGCGTGGAAATCGAGAATGGCGCCCGTCGCGTCGATCGCGACGACGCCCAGGATCGAATAATCGAGCCGATATCGCTCGACGAAGGCGGTCGCGGCCGCCCCGGTGATCGCGTGATCGCGATGACGCAGAATGCCGCCCGTCACCGTCACCTCGAAATCCTCCTTGCCGGCGAGCAGGCGCACGACGTTGAGGTTGTTGGTGACGACGCGCAGGTTCGATTTGCTTCTCAGCGCCTGCGCGACCGCTTCCGCGGTCGTGCCGATATCGATGAACACGGACGACGCGTCGGGAATCTCGGCGGCCACGCGCGCGGCGATGGCGGCTTTCTCCTCGGTCATCGAGCCCGCGCGCGTCTCGTAGGGCATGTTGGCCACACTGGAGCGATACGCCGCACCGCCATGGAAGCGCGCCAGAATGCCGTGTTCGCACAGGAAATTGATGTCGCGGCGCACGGTCTGCGGCGTCACGTCGAGTGTGACGACCAGATCGTCGATGGTGACGAAGCCCTTGTCGCGGGCGGCGTTGGCGATGTGCTGCTGGCGGAGATTGAGCGCGATCATTCTTGTTTGCCGTCGATAATTTCGGCGGCCGAACCGGCCGTCCGCGCCGGGATAATCCTCCGCTTTGCGCGCGGACGCAAACGGCGCCGCTTGTACGCTTGACGATGCTTTGGCGGAAGCCTAGCGTGACGAAATAGGTCAGACCAATTGCTGAGCGATGCCAGCTTGAAACGTTCAACCGCTCTGAAGCCGATCGCCAAGCCGCGCAAGCCCGCCGCGGACGCGACGTTGTCGCCGCTGCGCGACGGCGGCTTCGCGACGCCGCCGGAAGGTCCGCGCAAACGGCTTTACGAAGAAATCGCGGCACGCATCGAGGCGCATTTGCGCGCGCGCAAGTTCAAGCCCGGCGACCGTTTGCCGCCCGAACGCGAACTCGCGCAGCAACTCGGCGTCAGCCGCCCGTCGCTGCGCGAAGCGATGATCGCGCTGGAAACGGCGGGCCTCATCGAAGTTCTGGTCGGCAGCGGCACCTTCGTGCGCGCTTTGGCGCCCGACGGCTTCAAACTACCGTGGTCGAACGCCGGCGATGCGGGGCCGGGCGTGCGCGAACAATTCGAAGCGCGCAAGCTGGTCGAGCCCGAACTTGCCGCCTTGGCGGCCGAACACGTCACCAAGGCGCAGATCGATACGATGCGCCGCGCCGTGTTCGAAGCGGCGGCGAAATTCGCCAAGGGCGAATTGGCGGAGGCCGAAGATTACGCATTCCACGTGACGCTCGCGGAAGCTTCGCGCAACACCGTTCTTGCGGCACTTGTGCGGCATTTGTGGGATCTGCGGCGCGGCGAGATGTGGTTCAAACTGCGCGCGCGCGTCGTGCTGCCCGAGCACCGCATGCAAGTGATCGCCGATCGGCGTGAAATTGTCGAAGCGTTGGAAGTGCGCGACGGGGCGGCCGCGCGCGCAATTATGATCCGCTACATGCAGCGGGCCGAGAAGCGATTCTTCGATTGATTCGGCCGTTTGGCCTGACCAATCGCCAGGCTTCGCCGGATCGCCATCTCGCTAACCTCGATTTTTCAGCAGTTTAAAGCGTGCTCGCGCGATGCGCGGTAATCCCGCTTGACTCCTGGTCGACCATTCCGGTTTATTGGTCAGACCTATTGATGAGATGCGCGCGCCGGACCAACCGCCGCCGCCGCTTCGGGAAGGACGTTCGCCTTGGCTTCGACGCGTATCGAAAAGATCGAGTGCATCCCGGTGACGGTGCCGGTGGAGGCGCCGATTTTGACCTGCTACGGCTCCCTGGGTGCGTATCCGCGCGTGCTGATCAAGGTGGTGGGGGAGAACGGCAAGATCGGCTACGGCGAGGTCGCGGCGCGCTACAAGGCCGAGACGTTCCGCATGTTCGAGGCGATCTTCAAGGGCGAGAACCCCTTGGACACGAACCGCCTGATCGGCCGCATCAAACACTGGAACTACTACCCGTGGCAGAAGCCGGAGCCATTGATGGCGGGGCTGGAGATCGCGTGTCTCGACCTCGCGGGCAAAACGCTGGACGAGCCGGTCTATCGTTTGCTCGGCGGCAAGGTGCATAACGAGGTGCCGGTCGCGTCCTATCTGTTCTATCGCCACAACAACGCGCAAGGGCAGGGACAGATCCACGACGTCGCCGCCGTGGTCGACTTCGCCAAGAAGCAGGTCGCCGATTACGGCTTCAACGCGCTGAAATTGAAAGGCGGCTATTTCGCGCCGGAGATCGATCGCGATGCGATGGAGGCGTTGCGCGAGACCTTCGGCCGAGACATGCGCCTGCGCATCGATCCGCAAGGCTGCTGGACGCCGGCCACCGCCGTGCGTATAGGCCGCGACCTCGACAAGATTGGCCTCGAATACTACGAGGACCCGTGCTGGAACGCCGCCGGCATGGCGCAAGTCCGCCGTTCCGTTACCACGCCGATGGCCACGAATATGTGCGTGACGACGTTCGAGGAGTTCCAGCCCGCGATCCAAATGGGCGCCATCGACATTGTGCTGAGCGACGTCTGGTATTGGGGTGGCATGCGCGCGACGATGGCCGTCGATCGCATGTGCCAGGCGGCCGGTATCGATCTCGGCATGCATTCCAGCGCGGAACTTGGTGTTGCCTGGGCGGCGATGATCCATGCCGCCAGTGCCATGCCCAATCTCAAACTCGCGATCGATTGCATGAACCTGCATCTGGCCGACGACATCATCGTCGGCGGCAAGATTGTGCCCAAGGGCGGCGTCGTGCGCCCGCCCGAAGGACCCGGCCTGGGTGTCGCGATCGACGAGGCGAAGCTCGCCAAATACGCGGCCCTCGCGTCGTCGGGGGCCGCCAGCGACCGCTTCCTCAATCCGGGTCTGGCCGATAGCGGCCGCCCCGGCTGGTATCCCAAAAGCCCGGCGTGGTGAGAACGACATGACCATCAAACTTGCCGATCTCGACTGGGCGTCGATCGCCGCGCGCTTCAAGCGGCTCTACACGCCCGCCGTGTGCGACGTGCTCGACGGCTACGAGCTTCGCCATCAATACGTCCATCATTCGATCAAGCCGCTCGACCGCACGCTGATGATCGCGGGCCCGGCCTTCACGATCGTCGGAATGCAAAACTCGACGCGCGACAAGGCCAAACGCATGGGACCGCGCGTGATCGACAGTTTCGTGCCGCATGTCGTGGCCTGTTACGACACGTCGGGCGACGAAACGACCGGCGTGTGGGGCGAGTTGTGGAGTGCGGGGGCCGCCAAGCGCGGCTGCGTGGGCGCCATCGTCGATGGCGGCATTCGCGACACGGCCTATATCCGCCGCGCGAAATTCCCCATCTTCCACAAACACACGATCCCGGGCGACGCGATCGGCCGCTTCAACATCGTCGATTTCGACTGCCCGGTGAATATCGGCGGCGTGCGCGTCAACCCGGGGGACTACGTGTTCGGCGACGAGGACGGCACGGTGATCGTGCCGAAGGCGCTGATCCTCGAGGTGCTCGCGAAGGCCGAAGCCGTCTGCGAAAAGGAAAACAAGATCCGCGACGCCATCGAAGACAACGCTTCGCTCGCCGATCTTTACGAAAAATACGAGCGGTTCTAAGGCCATGACGCCGGATTCCATTCCGATGACGATCGTATTTCGCGGATGCGAAGAAACCTCGTTGGAATGGGCCTTGAGTCAAAGTCATCATACGTCTTATGATCCGCCGATAGGGGAGGATCGTATGACCGGATTCAAGGTCGCCAAGCCGGCCGAAACGGGGCGGCGCGATTTCGTCGTGCGCCAGCTGATCGGCATCATCCGCGAACGAAAGATCGCACCTGGTGCGCGACTGCCGGCCGAGCCCGAGCTTGCCGACATGTTCGGCGTCAGCCGCACGGTGGTGCGCGAGGCGATGCAAACGCTGCAGGCGACCGGCACGATCCGCATCGAGCAGGGGCGCGGCACGTTCCTGGCGGAGAACCCGCTGGCGCAGCCCTTCAGCGTTTGGGCGACGATGAACACCCATCGCGTGGGCGAGTTGTTCGCCGTGCGCTCGATCTTGGAAGCGGAGGCCGCGTGCCTCGCCGCCGGCAATCGCACCAAGGCGGATCTTTCGCGGATGAAAGCCGCCCTCGATGCCGGCCAGGAAGGTGTCGATGCCGTCGATTGGCGCGCCACGATGGCCGCGGACGTCGAGTTCCATCGTGCGGTCACGCAAGCCGCAGGTCTTGCGTTGCTGCGCGAGATGCTGGAGGTCGCGATCCCCGTATGGATTGACATGACGGCGGACGTGTCGCGCGAGCGCCGCCGTGCCGAGCGCTTGCAGCTGACGCTCGACGAACATCGTGCGGTCTACGACGCGATCAAATCCGGCGACGGCGACGCGGCGCGCAATGCGATCCGCGCGCATCTCGAAAACTCGCGCGACCGGCGCATCGCCAATGACGGCGGGCACGCATGATCCGGCCGCCAGGGCCGGCGTTGAAACGACCGAAGAACGAAAAAGGGAGGATATTGCGATGACCAGCAACAAGGGTTCGATGACGCGCCGCGCGACGCTCGCGGCCGCCGCCGCTTTGGCGGTTTGTTTGCCGATCGCCGATGCGGCCGCGCAGACGACGATCACGTTCTGGAACGGCTGGGACGGCAGCCGCCGCCCGCAATTGCGTGCCGTGCTCGACGAGTTCGAGCGCCGCAACCCCGACATCAAGGTCGAAAGCCTGACGCTGAGCAGCGACACGACCGCGCAGCGCTTCCTGACCGGCATCGCTTCGGGCGCCGTGCCCGATCTCTATATGACTCAGGCGGGCGATTTCTCGCGCTGGGGTTCGCTCGGCGCATTCATGCCGCTCGACGATCTGGTCGCGCGCGACAAGATCGACCTCAACGCCACTTTCTTCCCGAGCTCGACCGAAGGCTCGCGCGTGAACGGCAAGCTACTGCAGTTCCCGTTCAAGGTCGCGACGTCGATGCTCGTTTGGTACAACAAGGATCTATTCCGCCAGGCCGGGCTCGATCCCGAGAAGCCGATCCGCACCTGGGCCGAGTTGGAGGAAGCCGCCGCCAAGACGACGAAGCGCAGCGGCACCACGATCGAGCAGCTTGGTTTCAATACCTGCCTCAATTGTTCGATGGGGACGGGCTCGGAAAACCCGTTCGTCGAATGGATGTCGCGCAACGGCGGTTCGATCCTGTCGCCCGACGGGCGCAGCGTCGCGTTCGACTCGCCCCAAGGCGTCGATACGCTGAAATGGATGGCGGGCTTCTCCGACCGCACCGCCGGCGGCTGGGGCAATGTGCTGCGCCAGTTCGGTTCGACCTGGAAGGATCTGCGCACCAGCTTCTATACCGGCAAGATGGCGATGATCCATGACGGCCCGTTCCTCTACAATATCATGGCCAACGACGCGCCGCATATGCTCGACAAGGTCGGCGTTTTCGTCTCGCCGATGAACGCGGCTAATTCGGACGCCAAGCAGCGCTATATCGGTTACGGCGTGCCGGGCTACGGCATTCCCGCCAAGGCGAAGAACGTCGAAGCGGCGTGGAAGCTTTTGAAATTCATCGCCATGGAAGACGCCGGTGCGTGCGAGTTCTTCCGACAGCAAAAGCGCGCGGATACGGCGTTGCGCAACTGCAAGGTCGATCTGCCGCCGACGGTCGCTTCGGCTTTCGTGCAGAACGCCGAGCTCGTCGAGGGCCACGCCGCCCCCGGCGTGTGGTCGCAGATCCATGCGCGTCTCCAGCAGATGTCGGAATCGGCGTTGCTGGGCCAAGCCACGCCGGAAGCCGCGATCAAGGCGGCGGCCGACGACGTTCGCCGCTTGCTCGCACGCCAGACGAACTGACTTGAAAAGGTAAGGCCGGCGCTCCCGCGAAGGGGCGCCGGCCGCTCGCCAGCATATGAATTCCAGTACGCATAGCCGCCTGACGATGACAAACCGCCGGCGCGAAGCCCTGTGGGGCTTGTTGTTCGTGTCGCCGTGGGTCTTCGGATTCGTGATCTTCTCGGCGGGGCCGATGATCGCCTCGCTCTATCTCTCCTTCACCGAATACAACGTCGTGCAGCCGCCGATGTGGATCGGGTGGGAGAATTACGAGCGCTTGTTCACCTCCGATCGGCTCTACATAAAGTCGCTCTGGGTCACGCTCGAATATTCGCTGGTGCGTGTGCCCCTGGTGATCGTCGTCGGCCTGACATTCGCGATGTTGATCAACGCGCGCCTGCGCTTCATGTCGGTGTTTCGCGTCTCGCTCTATCTGCCGTCGGTCGTGCCGCTTGTCGCGGCATCGGTGCTGTGGCTGTGGTTCCTCAACCCGCAGCTTGGATTTCTCAATCCATTGATCCGCGAAGTGACCGGCTGGTCACCGCCCAATTGGTTGCGCGATCCCGATTTCGCGCTTTACGCGATCATCGCGCTCAGCGTCTGGCAGGTCGGCCACACGATGATGATCTTCCTGGCCGGCTTGCAGGAAATCCCGCGCGATCTATACGAGGCCGCCGAGATCGACGGCTGCGGCCCGATCCAGCGCCTGCGCCATGTGACGTTGCCGATGATGACGCCGACGATCTATTTCAACCTGATCATCGGCGTGATCCAGGCTTTCCAGGCTTTCGCGGCCGTGTTCATCCTGACGCGCGGCGGCCCCGCCAACGAAACGCTGATCTATGTCGTCTATCTCTACCGGCGCGGGGTCGAATACATCGAAATGGGCTACGCCTCGGCGATGGCGGCGATCCTCGTGCTCGCGATCCTGGCGCTGACGGCGCTTATCATGAAAACATCGGACAAATGGGTGACCTATGACCGCGTCTGAGGCGGCGTACGAGCCCTGGCGGCCGCATATCGGCCGCTACATCGTGCTGTTCGGCCTGTCGGCGATCTGGCTGCTGCCGGTCGTGTTGCTCGGCACGACGTCGTTGAAGACGCAGCCGCAGGTCTACGACGCCACGCGCATCTTCCCGTGGCCGCTGGCGTGGGAGAACTACAAGCTCGTCCTGTTCGAGAGCTTCCCCTTCGCGCGGTTCGTGTTCAACAGCATCGTCGTCGCGATCGCATCGGTCGCGGGCGACGTGCTCTCCAGCGCCTTCATTGCCTATGGTTTCGCGCAGCTGCGCTTTCCCGGGCGGCGGATCATGTTTCTGCTGATGATCGCGACGATGATGTTCCCGTTCGCGGTGCGCATGATCCCATTGTTCCTGATCTTCAAGGAACTCGACTGGATCAACACGTGGTATCCGCTGATCGCGCCGTCGTTCTTCGGCACGCACGCCTTCTTCATCTTTCTGTTCCATCAGTTCTTCCTGGGCATGCCCAAATCGCTGATGGAAGCCGCGCGCATCGATGGCGCCAACGAATTGCAGATCTGGTGGCGGATCGTCATGCCGCTGTCCAAGCCCGTCGTCGCCGTCGTCGCGGTATTGGCGTTCGAGCAGAGCTGGAGCGACTTCATGTCGCCGCTGCTCTATTTGAACGATCCGAAGATGTACACGCTGCCGATGGGCCTCTACAGCCTGATCAGCGGCGACGACGTCGCGAGCAATTGGCATCTTGTGATGGCTGCGACGGTCACGATGATCCTGCCGGTCGTCGCGGTATTTATCGTGGCACAGCGCTTTTTCGTGCGCGGCGTCACGGCATCGGGAATCAAGGGATAAGCGGGGGAACGCACCATGGCGTCGGGCTATAAATTCGAACGTTCGCTGGACGTGATCGCGCGCGTGGACGTGCTGGTTTGCGGGGCGGGCTGTGCGGGCACGGTCGCGGCGATCGCGGCGGCGCGCGAAGGCGCTTCGGTGATGGTTGTCGAGGATCGCGGTTTCGCGGGCGGCTATATCACCGGCGTGATCGGCGCGTCGTTCGACGGCTGGGTCGATCTGCGCAGCGGTTTGCCGGTGGTCGGCGGCGTGGTCGCGGAATTCGCGCGCGCGGCGGCGGGCCGCGAGGATGCGATGGACGTCGCCTTCAGTCCCAGCAACGAGTTGCGCGAGATGAAGGAAACGCCGGACAAGGGCAAGATCCGCTTCGGCATCGAAGCCTTCAAACGCCAAGCCGACCGGATGTTCCGCGAAGCGGGCGTCAAAGTTCTGTATTACACCCGCGTTTGCGACGTGATCCGCAACGGCGATCGTGCCGAGGCCGTGGTCGTCGCGACCAAGGCGGGGCTGGGGATCATCCACGCCAAGACGATCGTCGATGCGACGGGCGATGCCGATGCGGCCGCCTATGCCGGTGCGGCGTTCGACATCTCGGACGAAATGCAGCCGATGAGCCTGCATTTCTGCATGGGCAACGTGAAGGTCGACGCGAATACCCGCGATCAGGCGAGTGCCGCCGTCGCCAAGGCCCATGCACGCGGCGAATTGCAGGTCTATGGCGGCCCGTGGATCGGGCGGCTGGAGGACGACACGCATGTTTACGTCAATGCGTGCCGTGCGCCCGGCTCGGGCATCGATCAGAACGATCTGACGCGCGCGGAGATTCAGGGCCGCCTCGACGCCAAGACGATGTTCGACGCGTTCAAGCGCGAGGTGCCGGCTTTCGCCGACGCCTATCTCGCCAGCACGGGCCCGTTCGCGGGCGTGCGCGAGACGCGCCGGATCGTCGGCGACAAAACTCTGACGGCGACGGACGTGGAGGAAGAGCGTCCGCAAAGCGACGTGGTGGCGTTGGGCGCTTGGTATCTCGATCGCCATCCCAAGCATCAATCGGGCTATCACATGCACACGGTCGTGCGGCCCTACGACATCGCCTTCGGCACGCTGTGCCCGAAGGGCTTGTCGAATTTGATGGTTGCGGGCCGCTGCCATTCGGCCGATAGCGTGGCGCTGGCGTCGAGCCGCGTGACCGTCACCTGCATGGGCATGGGCCAAGCGGCGGGGACGGCGACGGCGATGGCGATTGCCAATGGCGGCGATGTGCGTGCGGTCGGCATCACGAGTTTGCAGAACCGTTTGCTCGATCGCGGGGCCATCATCCTCGACCGCGCGGAGAAAATCCTGCGCGTCGGCGACAAGATGGAGAACAAGCCCGTCTCGGCGGTTCGCTAATCATGGCCGACACGGTGCTGCGCGTCGGCCTTCTGGGCGTCGGCGGGGTCGCGTCGAAATACGCATCGCTCTACGGCGAGTATCCGCGCAGCAAGCTCGTCGCCGTTTACGACACGGCGCCGGCTCCGGCCGAGGAACTGCGCGCGCGTTTCGGTTGCGCGGTGGCGCCCAGTACCAATGCGTTGATTGCGATGGATCTCGATGCCGTCGTGATCTCCACGCCCAACAATCTGCACCATGCGCAGACGCTGGCGGCGCTTGGCTCCGGTAAACACGTGCTGCTGCAAAAGCCGATGACGCTGAACGTCGCGCAGGCGCAAGACCTCGTCGCCGCTTCGCATCGCGTCAAGCGAACGCTCGCGATGTATATGAACTCGCTCGACCATCCGCTGATGCGCGACATCAAACGGATGATCGAAAGCGGGGCGCTGGGGCGTGTGGGCGGCTACGAAGCGAAACTCGCCAACGGCATGGGGCATGTGTGGGCGAACACGCCCGCGAATTTCTGGCGCGGCAGCAAGGCGGCGACCGGTGGCGGGTGTTTTACGATGCTCGCGACGCATTACCTCAATCTCGGGCAATGGCTGCTGGGTTCGGACATCGTGGAGGCCGCCGCCGACGGCGGCAATCTGATGTGCGACCATATCGAGGGCGAGGATTTAATGACCGCGCTGGTTCGATTCGCGAACGGGGCGCGCGGCGTAATCGGCGCGTCGTGGTGCGTGAAGGGCGAACAAATGTCCGTCCACGGCAGCGACGGGTTCGTGAGCTACGTCGACAATGCGACGCTGACGATCCGCGGCACCAAAGCATTCGACGGCGAGACGGTGAAGTATCGTGAGCCAGGCAAGCGACTGGTCGTGTGCGAACTTCTGCCGCCCGCGATGGGCGATTGGAAGAACCCGTATAACCAGCATCGACGCTTCGTCGATGCCGTCCTTGATGGCACGCCGCCTGACGTGTCCGCCGAAGCCGGGTTGCGCGATATGCGCGCGCTCGACGCGGCTTATCGTTCGCTCCTCAGCGGCAAACGAGAGAAGGTGGCGGCATGAGGAACGCCCTGGTCACCGGCGGTAGCGAAGGGATCGGCTTTACCACGGCGAAGCTGTTGCTCGCGGCCGGGCACTCGGTTACGATCTGTGGTCGTCGCCGAGCGAAGCTCGATGAGGCGGTCGCAAAGCTCGAAGGCGGGAAGCGCGTTCGCGCCTTGCAAATGGATGTGACGGACGGCGCGAGCATCGCGGCTGGTCTGGCCGCACTCAACAAGGCCGGGTTCTTGATCGATATCCTGATCAACAACGCAGGCGATATCGGCAATGCGGGCGGCATCGGTCCCGAGTTGCCAGCGAGAATCCGCGCATCGCTTGACGGAAATTTGCATTCGGTTGCGCAATTGAGCGTCGCCGTGGCGCCCGCGATGGCCGCGCGCGGCTGGGGGCGTATCGTCAATGTGGCGTCGCTCGCTGGGCTCGGCGGACCGCTGGGCGTGATCCCTTATGCTGTATCCAAGGCGGCGGTGATCGCACTGACCCGCGCGATGGCAAGCGAGCTTGGACCGAAGGGCGTCACCGTCAATGCCGTGGCGCCGGGGGCCGTGACGACCGAGGCCTATGTCGCGCGCAAAGGCGAAGCGTCGATCCGCGCACGGGCACGTTCCGTCCCGACCGCACGTTTGGCGACACCCGAGGAAGTCGCGGCCGCGATCCTCTATTTGTGCGGCGAGAATTCCGGCCAGACGACCGGCCAGGTTCTGGCGATCGACGGCGGTGAGCAGGGAGCGGGACCCTATACGTCGATGTGGAGCGATCGTCGCCCGGTATAGCGGGCTCGAATTTATTATGGCGTCGGGTCCTCTAAGCCTTCGCCCGATAAGCTCTCATTTTCCACGAGAATCCTCAAAACGCCTCGATATTGTGGAAATCGCTATTGAACCGACTAAGTTCTACACGGTCTGGGGGACTGACGTTGGGCGAGATCGAATGCGCTTGAACGGAGGCCATCCGGACACGATAAATCATTCGATTGCTAAAGTTTGAAGGCCTTTCGAGAGGTGCGAGGTGAGCCCGAGGCCCGAGGTCGATTAATCTCCCGCGCGGGAACGGAGCTGAACCGTTTGCAATTTTCTGACTAGGCCCTCGATCTGTCGGAATACGGTGTTCTGGCGAACTCTCCGTCGCGACGTTGACGACGGCGGCTCAGGTCATAACACAGCGATCCAACTTGGGTGCCGACGCGCGTCTGGAGATCGCGGTCGGGCCGTGAGCATTTCCTTCCGCTGATGAGAGCGGCGCCGAACGTTTGCTGACGCCGATTGAATTCAGAAGCCGGTCGGCGTGTCTCGACTTTGGGCGAATGACTACAAATCCATCAACCCAATGCCCAGCGACAGGCCGAATTGTGAAGCTCAATCTCGGAAGTATCGAATTGTATGCCCGGCTTGCGGGTCGGCCAGCCGCGTGACTCCATCTTTTGAAAATTCGCGACGCGATTATCAAGACGGCAAAAAATTCGAAGCGACGCAATATCTTCGCCTGACTTTACTGACACCGATGCGTGTCGACGCACCCGTTTGACCACCGCTGAGTTTTCGCGGCCGTGCCCCATTCCAAGTCTCAAGTCCGGAACTTGGCACAATGCATGCTTCGTTTGGATGATTGTATGCGTAAATCGGGTTTGTATACGACGTGGCACCCGGTGATTGCACAATGGAGTGACCGAATTGGGTGCCTCTCAGTCATCAATCGAACGACTGTCTCATCGAGCACTTCTAGCGTCGAAGGGTTCCGAGGCGAAAGGTGATGCGTCCGAAAAGTTGGTCCGCATCGAACTCGCCGCGGCATATCGATTGGTCGCCCGTTACGGCATGGACGATCTCGTGCAGACGCATATCTCCGTCCGCCATCCGGAACGGCCGGAGAATTTCCTGATCAACCCCTTCGGCATGCTGTTTGGCGAGATCACGGCATCGTGCCTTTTGGAGATCGATGGGGACGGCAACGTCGTGTCGCCCGGCGAGGCGCCGATCAACATCGCGGGCTTCGTCATCCATAGCGCCATCCACCGCGCGCGGCCCGATGTCGCGTGTGTAATGCATACGCATACGCAAGCCGGAATCGCCGTTTCCGCGTCCAAGTCGGGGCTGTTGCCGCTTTCGCAGTGGGCGATGGTGTTCCACAACAGGGTCGGGTACCACGACTACGAAGGCGTGGCGCTCGAGATCGGCGAGCGCGAGCGCCTGGCGGCGGATTTGGGCGGGCATCACGCGATGTTTCTGCGCAATCACGGACTGATCACGGCGGGTCGGTCGATCGCGCACGCCTTCTATCTGATGTACTACCTCGATTGCGCGTGCCGCGTGCAGCTCAGCACGCTGGCGGCTTCCCGCGATCTCGTTCTGCCCGATGGGGCGACGTGCAAAAAGGCGGCGCGGCAATTCTGGGACGACCCCGTGCCGATGGGCGAGCGGGAATGGCCGGCGCTGCTGCGCGATCTCGACCGAACCGATATCGGGTATCGGTCATGAGCAACGTCACGGCGTTTCTGTCCGAACGGATCGCCGCCGCGAAAGCGGCGAAATCCGAAAACTGTTCGGACGAGGAATGGGCGTTGCGCGTCGAACTCGCGGCGGCCTACCGCATCATCGACCATTTCAATTGGACGGAATTGCAATCGGGCCATGTCACGATCCGCGTGCCGGGCGCGAACCGGCATTTTCTGATCAATCCGTACGGCTTGTTGTTCCACGAGGTTACTGCGTCGAACCTCGTCAAGATCGACGTCGATGGCCGTATCGCGGCGCCGACGCCGCACCAGATCAATCCGGCCGGCTTCGTCATCCACAGCGCGATCCACCAAGCCCGGGTGGACGCCCATTGCGTCTTCCATATTCATACGGTCGCCGGAATGGCGGTTGCGGCGCTCGAACACGGTTTGCTGCCGATCAGCATGCCGGCGACCGGTTTCTACGGACGCGTCGCGTATCACGATTTCGAGGGGCCCGGCGGCGAACTTTCCGAGCGCGAGTCGATCGCCAAGAATCTCGGCGACAAGGACGTGCTGATCATGCGCAACCACGGGCTGCTGACCTGCGGGCGCACCGTCGCGGAAGCGTTCATACGGATGTATCGGCTGCAGCGCGCTTGCGAGATTCAAGTCGCGGCTTTGGCTTGCAACACGCCCGTCCGCTTCATTCCGAAGGACGTTTCCGAACGTTCCGCCGGTCAGATGAACGCGCTGCTCGATCGCGGCCGCGACGGCGTCATGGGCGGCGGTGTCGGCGAGTTCGATTTCGCGGCGATGATGCGCCTGATGGAGCGAAAAGACCCATCGTTCATGACATGACGGAAATTTGAGGGATAGACGCCCAGATGGAAAATTTCGACATTCGTCCGCTCGACGGCGCGTTCGGGGCCGAGATCGTCGGTTTCGACATCGCGCGACCCGCGAGCGCGGAAGCCGTCGCGCGGATCAAGCAGGCGTTGCTGGATCACGCGTTGTTGGTTTTTCGCGACCAAAACGTGACGCCCGCGCAGCACGTCGACTTCAGCCGGCGATTCGGCGAGCTGGAGGAGCACGTCCAAAAACGGTTTTTGCTGAACGGTCATCCGGAAATCTTCGTCGTGTCGAACGTCACGGCGGACGGGAAGGATATCGGCGCCAAGAACTGCGCGCTCACCTGGCACTCCGATCACTCCTACATGGCGCTGCCCAGCCTCGGGTCGCTGTTCTATGCGGTGACGATTCCGAAGGAGGGCGGGCGGACTTGCTTCGCCGATATGCGCTTGGCCTACGACGATCTGCCGGACGCCGAAAAGCGGCGCCTTTCCGGTCTTCGCGCCGTGCACGACTACTACAGGCTTCAGCAGACGCAGTTTCCCGATCGCCCTTTGACGCCCGAACAGCTCGCCGCGACGCCGCCCGTCGCGCATCCGATCGTCAGAACGCATCCGGAATCGTCGCGTAAATCGCTCTTCCTCGGCGGCAACGTCATTTCAAAATGCCTGGATGGAAGCGGCGCGGAATTGCCGCGCGAGATCGCCGTCGACCTTTTGGAATCCGCGACGCAGAAGAAGAACGTGTATGTCCACGAGTATCGCCCCGGCGATCTCGTGTTCTGGGACAACCGATGCACGATGCATCGCGCCGAGACCTACGACGACGGCACGTATCCGCGAATCATGCATCGGACGACGATCCTCGGCGACAGGCCTTTTTGATCGCCGCCGCAGAACTTGCAACCTCGAAAGGAGCAACAATGACAGCCCCCGGCCCCATGCCCAACCGAGCCCGCCGTTTCGTGTCCCTCGCGCTTGCCGCCATCGCCGTCGGCGGTCTTTGCGCGACCGCAAACATCTCGCCGGCGACGGCCCAGCAGAAGGAAGTCTTGCTCGTCGGCACCAGCCTGACGCTCGCACCATTCTCCTTCATCAACGAGAAGGGCGAGAATGTCGGCTACGAGCTCGATCTCCTGAAGGAGATCGGCGTCCGGAAGAACTATAACGTTCAATTCGTGCGCGTGCCGTTCGCGCAGAACTGGCCGGCGTTGAACGCCGGCGTGTTCCGCGTCAGCGCATCTTCCGCCTTCATGACCTGCGAGCGGATGAAGAATCCGACCGGTGTGGGCGAGTTCACGGTCGCGACCTACAACGCCGGCCAGGCGATCGCGACGCTTGCCAAGAACGCCGGGACGATCAAGAGCCCCGCCGATTTCGCCGGCAAGAAAATCGGCATCGAATCGATCGGCACCACCGCCGATCGGGTGGCGGACGAGCTGCTCAAGACGATAAAGTTCGAAAAGGTGGTGTTTCCCGACAATCCGACGCTGTTCCTGGCTCTCGAACAAGGCCGGGTCGATGCGGTGATGCAGGGCGAGTTCTCGGCGATCTGGCAGACACGCGGCAACAACAACATCGTGATCTCCGGCCGGCTGACCGATACGTATGTCCCGGTCGGCTTCCTTTTCAAACAAGGCGATCCGTTGCGCCTCGAGTTCAACAAGATCCTCGACGAGATGAAGGCCGACGGGACGATGGCGAAGATCTACAAGCAGTGGTTCAACACCGAGCCGCCGGCCGATAGCCCGGCGGGCAAGGTTGTTCCGCCGGAAACCCTGGCCTCCCGCGGCTGCACGTGAACGCAACGGGCGTCGGCCGTCGGCCGGCGCCCGTCCCGCACGTTGGAAACTCCTTTGTCTTATCTCCTTCAGTACGTCGACGTCAGCCGCCTCTGGCCATACCGCGCCATGCTGGCGGAAGGTCTATGGATAACCTTCGCGCTGACGGTATCGGCCTTCGTCATCGCGATCGGGCCCGGCTTGCTGTTCGCGCTCGCGCGCCGCTTCGGGCCGCGTTGGCTGGATAGGGTTCTCGGCGCTTCGGTCAATTTTTGCCGGTCGGTACCGACCGTTCTGTCGGTCGTATTCATCTATGTGGCGCTGCCCTTCGCCGGGTTGACGTTCAGTACGTTCGCCTCCGTACTCATAAGTCTCACGATCATGCAGATCGCCTATTTCACCGAAGTGTTCCGCGGGGCGTTGACGGCCGTGAACAAAGGACAGTTCGAAGCGGCCTATGCTTGCGGCCTGCGGACATCCGTCGTGCTGCGGAAGGTAATCCTGCCGCAGGCGGCGCGCGTCGCGGCTCCGGCTTTCGTCAACAGCATCGTGCTGCTGGTGCACAACACGTCGATCGCTTCGGCCATCGCGCTGCACGACATTCTGGGCGCGGCGCTGACGATCCAGACCATCAGCGGGGCGCCCGTCGCCCTGATCGCGGCGGCGGTGGGATATTTGCTGTTGGTCCTGCCGTTGGTCCGGTGGTCGCGCAACTGGGAGCGGCGTATGGCGGCGGCGAGCTGAACCGTGGAAGCGCTGATCAGGCATTTTGCGAATTTCGACGCGTTGTGGAATGCGCGCGTCGTGCTGCTCGAGGGCGCGCTCGGCACGCTTAAGCTCGGCGCAGTCGCGCTGATACTCTCGACGCTGGCGGGCGCGGCCATCTTCGCATTTCAAATTTCGGGCGGCGATCGGCGGCGGAAGCTCGTCGAGTGGTATATCGACGTGATGCGCGCCATGCCGCTGATGGTGCTGCTGGTCGTCGTTCACTATGTGATTATGCCGTTGCTCGGAATTCGCGTGGATCCGTACTACGCGGCTTCGTTCGCGTTCTTGCTCAAGCACGGCGCCTATTTCGCGGAAATATACCGAAGCGGATGGCTGGCGATCGAGAAAGGGCAGATTTTGGCGGCGAACGCCCTGGGGCTGCGGCAATGGCGGATCGTTCAAATGGTCATCGCGCCGCAGCTTTCGTTGATCGTCATTCCTGCGATGACCAGCCAGGCGACTTTGCTCCTTCGCGATCTTCCGCTGGCCTTCGCGATCGGCTATTTCGAAATTCTGACGAGCGCGCGCGCCGCTCAAGTCTTCACGCGCAATTCCACGCCGCTGCTCGGCGCCGTTGTCGCATATTCGGTCACATTGCTGCTGCTTCAGTGGCTGACCGGACGTCTCGAACGCTATAGCCGTCGCCGTTTGGAGGCGTGACCAATGACCGTTCCGGTTATGCGACTGCGCAACATCAGCAAGACGCTCGGCGGAAAATTGATTCTGCCGCGGATCAATATCGACGTGCCCAACGGGCAGGTGCTGGCGATCCTCGGCCCTTCCGGCGGCGGCAAATCGACAATGCTTCGGTGCATGAATCTTCTGGAGGTTCCGGAAACCGGCAGCGTCGAGTTGGACGGCGTGAACCTGGTCGGTATGAAGCACGCGCAGCTTGCCGCGATGCGCGCCCGGATCGGGATGGTCTTTCAGAGCTTCAACCTCTTTCCCCACTTCACGGCACGGGAGAACGTGACGCTCGCTTTACGCTACGCGCTCGACGTCGCGGAGGAGGAAGCGTCCGTGCGCGCGGGGGAGGCGCTGGTCCGGGTTGGATTGGGTCACAAACTCGATTCCTATCCGCGCCACCTTTCCGGCGGCCAACAGCAACGCGTGGCGATCGCCCGTGCGATGGTGATGCGACCACGACTCATGCTGTTCGACGAGCCGACCTCGGCGCTCGACGCGGAGATGGTGGCCGAAGTTCTCCAGGTCATGCGCGATCTGGTCTCGGGCGGCATGACAATGGTCGTCGTTAGCCATGAGATTGGATTTGTCCGACATGCGGCCGATCGGATCGTCTTTCTGGCGGACGGCACGATCGTCGAGGACCGGCCGGCGGCCGAGTTCCTCGACGATCCGCAAGAGGAACGTTCGCGAAAATTCATTTCCGCGATTCTTTGAGGGGCGCATCGCTTTCAGGAGGAACGACGATGGCTGGCGTCGAGATTATTCCGTTCGAACGGGATGTCGGGGCAGAGATCTGCGGGGTCGACGCGCGACGGCCGCTCGAACCTGCGACGCTGGCGCGGCTGCGCGCGGCGGCCTCGACGTATGGGGTGTTGGTCTTTCGTGACCAATCGCTGACGCCAACGGAGCAGGTGGCATTTAGCCGGTTCTTCGGCACCCTTGAAGTCCATATCAAAAAGGAGTTCACGCTGCCGGAAGCGCCCGAAGTATTCGTTTTGTCGAACATCGTCGAGAACGGGCGCGCGATCGGCGTCACGAACTTCGCCGAGAGCTGGCATTCCGACGGCTCGCATGCCGAGCATCCGCCGATCGGTGCCATGCTGTATGCGCTCGAGGTTCCGCCGGAGGGCGCCGATACGCAGTTCGCGAGCATGTATCTGGCCTATGAAGCGCTTGATGACGCGACAAAAGCGAAAATCGATCGGCGCGCGGCGATCCACAGTTATCAAACGCTTCAGGCCGCCCTGTACCCCGATAAGCCGTTGACCGAAGAAGTCAAACGTAAGACCCCCGATCGACATCAAGCGATCGTCAAGACGCATCCCGAAACAGGACGGCGGACGCTTTTCCTCGGAGACGAAATCGTGACGGGTGTCGTCGGCATTCCCGAACCCGATGGGACCGCGTTGATGAAGAGTTTGCTTGCCCACGCGACGGCGGAGCGGTTCGTCTATACGCATAAATGGAAGGTCGGGGACCTTCTATTCTGGGACAATCGATGCACGATGCATCGCGTTCTTCCGTTCGACCAGGAACGATATCGACGACGTGTTCATCGAACGACGTTGTCGTCGACGGCTCGATGACTGACATGGAGAGCCCGGTCGCCTGAGACCGATCGTCTCGCGAGCGTACATTCCGCAAGGCAACTCAAGAAGCCTCGATGGTGCCTAGGGCAGCATTCAGGCGAGGGATTCGAGAAGGCTCTGGTGCACGGGGCTCGCGGCAATGCGACTTATTTCTTCATGCCTGATGCACCGACCAATCACGCGCGAAGATTTTGGCTTTCAGATCGCGCATAGTTGTATTCGTGCGATCGAATGGGCCGGCATACAGGCATAATCATTCCGGCGGCGTTTCACTGAACGAGGGCTCCGCTGTTCGGTGGCAGCCCATGCTATGGGCAATCGACACCTCAATCGCACGAAAACTGCCAATTCGAACAGCATCTCCCAGGGGGATTCTGTATAATACTTTGTTTTAAAACGATAAAACGATCTCGTTGGCCGCCATATTTATAGACATTATGTAGAACATTATTGTCGACAAGAATGTCACAAAATAATTGACATGGTGATCGTTCCTCCACATCGTTAGCGTCATGAATAGATCCGCAGGAAATCGTGTGACCCCGTTGCGGCCGGCGACCAGGGCCGTTGGCAGACCTCGCAAGTCCGACGCAGGTGGCGAGATGTCCGTCGAGATGCGGCTGCGGAAGATGATTGCCGATCAGGAGCTCTTACCGGGCGAAGCGGTGCGCGAGGAGCATGTCGCGAAGCTTCTCTCCGTGTCGCGCCACCGTATCCGCGAAGCGCTCGCGGCATTGGAAGAGCGCCGCCTGATCGTTCGCACGCCAAATCGCGGCGCGGTCGTGGCACAGCCGAACTTCGATGAGATTCTCGAGCTGTTCGACATCCGCATGTCGCTCGAAAGCTTGTGCGTGCGCTTGGCCGTTCAGAACACCAAGCCGGAAGAGTGGGCGGATCTGCGGCAGTTGTTCGGCGAGCCGAGCGACCGACTGCTCGCGTCCCACGATCTCGACGGATATTTCAAGCACGTCGAGTTGTTTCGCGAGCGGCTTTTGCGGGCGTCAGGCAGCGTGACGTTGCAGCACTTGCTGGGAATCATCGCGGACCGCGATCGAGCCCTGTTGCGGCGCGCCATGCTTCTTCCCGAACGGGCGGCACAAGGCTTGCTGATGCAGCGGGCCATCCTGGATGCGATGTGCGCGGGCGACGCCGCGAAAGCGGAGCAGTTGAAGCGCGAATCCATTAGCCGAGCACGCGATGCCGTCGTTCGCTATCGTTCCTTTATGACTTGAGCGGGCGCCGCAGCTAATCCAACCATCCTCCAGCAGCGAGATCATCATGACAGACACAAAATCCTGCGGCATGAACAGACGATCTCTTTTGCGCTACGGCGCCGCCGCTTCGGCCGCCGTTGCGGGTGCGGGAACCTGGCCCGCCTTCGTGCTCGCGGCCGACGAGCGATCGTTGGTGGTCGCGATCAACAGCGCGCCGAAATTCTTCAATCCGAACTATCTCTTCGACGGCGCGTGCTATTACATCGCGCCGAATATCTACAGCAAGCTCGTCGATTATATGGCCGACGGGACGATCGCCGGCGATCTGGCCGAACGTTGGGACGTCAGCGAGGACGCACTGACCTACACGTTCCATCTGCACAAGGGCGTGAAGTGGAGCGACGGCAAGCCATTGACGTCGAAGGACGTCGTCTGGTCGATCAAGTCGATCCAGACCGAGAAGGGTTACGGCAACGCGGCATTGGACGGGATCGTCGGGGTGGAAGCCCCGGATGAGCATACCGTTCGTCTCACCTTGGCCGCGCGCAACAGCTCGTTCCTCGCGCAGATGGCGCAGCGCTACGGCTATGTGATTCTGCCGGCGCATATCTACGAAGGCACGGACCCGCGGGCCAATCCGGCGAATTTGGCGCCGGTAAGTTCGGGGCCTTATGTGGTGACGGGCTTCGTCGCCGGCAGCCATATCCAATTGGACGCCAATCCGGATTACTTCCGCGGCCCGCCGAAGGTCCGGCGGATCTTCTTCAAGTTCTACGCCGAGTACTCGGCCGCCGTGGCGGAGATGCGGGCCGGCGGTTTGGATTTGATGCTGTCGTCGCCGCCGTTGAGCGCGATGCGCCAGCTGGAGCAAACCAAGGGCGTCAAGGTCGACATCGTCAACTCGCAACCCGAATTGATCGTCTGGATCGGCTTCAACTACCGCAATCCCGCGCTGGCCGACGTGCGCGTGCGCCGCGCGATCGCGCACGCGATCAATCGCGACCAGATCAACCGGGTCGTTTATGGCGGCACCAACAAGGTGTCCGATACGGCTTATCTGAGCACGTCGGAGATTTGGAATCCGAACGCGCGCCAGCCGGAGTTCAGCGTCGCCAAGGCGAACGCGCTGTTGGATCAGGCCGGATTCCCACGCAAGAGCGACGGCAAGCGCTTGCGTCTTCGCTACACCGGTTTCAACGCCGCGACCGGCGGCGCCCAGCAAATCGGCGAGGTGATGAAGCAGCAATTGGCGGCGGTGGGGATCGATTTGGCACTGGAGACGTTCGATTTCGGCGTCTTCGCCGAAAAGATTCTCCAGAAGCGCGATTTCGATCTGACTTGGTCCGCCGGCCCCCATGGTCCAGACCCGCAGTTGTTCACGAGCTTCGTCACCTCGAAGGGCGGCCGCAATTGCATGGATTTCGCCAACGAGGAAGTCGACAAGCTGTTCGTCCAAGCGCGTCAGGCGGTGAGCATGGCCGCCGCCAAGGAGAGCTACTTCCGAATCCAGCAGATCGTCGCGGAGGAATTGCCGCGCCTATCGCTGCTCGAATGGCGCAAGCCGATGATCTATAGCAGCCGCTTCACCGACTATTGGTGGCAGGCCGCGAGCGCCCCGGTGCCGGGCGATTGCTACCGCGCGGTTCGTTCGGTTTGACGTTTCGGAAGCGCCCGGCGGCCGGAGAGCCAAGACGAGATGGCTAGGTATATTGGTTCGCGGATCGTCTGGGCGCTTCCGACGCTTTTCTTCGTGCTGGTGCTGAACTTCCTGCTGACGCATCTGGCGCCGGGCGATCCGGCCTATGCGTTGGCCGGGGAGAATGCGACCCCCGAATATTTGGAAACCATCCGGCGTGAGTATCAACTGGACCGTCCGATGACGGTCCAGTTGATCGCGTACATCTCCAAGGTCGCGACCGGCGATCTGGGCTTTTCCTTCAGCTATCGCCAACCCGTGCTGGACCTGATCTTGGATAAGGTGCCGGCGACCCTGACGTTGGTTCTGGCGGGATTGATCCTGGGCACGCTGGTGGGAACGCTGGCCGGCGTCTACGCCGCCAAACATCACCAGACCGGAACCGACGCCACGCTGAACATCGTGGCGCTGATTCTGTTCTCGCTGCCGATTTTCTGGTTGGGGCTGCTGATCATCCTCCTCTTCGCGATCTGGCTGGGGGCACTTCCGGCGGGCGGCATGACATCGCTGCCGCCCAAGCGGGGCATGGCCTATTTCGGCGACGTGGCGGTGCATATGGTGTTGCCCACGTTGACGGTGGCGCTGCATACGATCCCCACATATTTCCGCCTCACGCGAAGCTCGGTCATCGACGCGTTGCAGGAGGATTACGTCGTCACCGCGCGGGCGATCGGCTTGCGCGAGCGGACGGTCTTTTTCCGGCATTGCCTGCGCAACGCTTTGCTGCCCAACATCACCGTCGCGGGGATGATGCTGGGCTCGGTATTCAGCGGCGCGTTGCTGACCGAGGCCATCTTCTCGTGGCCCGGCATCGGTAATCTTATGTATGGCGCCGTCATTCAACGCGACCTTCCGCTGGTGATGGGAATATTCACCATTAGCTCGGTCTGCGTGGTCGCCGCGGTGCTGCTGACGGATATCGCCTATAGCCTGGCGGACCCGCGGGTGCGTCATGGTTAGGCGTTACTTTCCGCGCGCGCCGGGTACGATGGGGACGATCGGCATCGCGCTATTGCTCGCGTTCGGGGTGCTCACCCTGTTCGGCGATACGTTGGCGCCGCACTCGGCCCATGAATTGCTGTCGGCCTCGGATATGCCGCCCGACGCGGAGTTCTTTTTCGGCACCGATCATTTGGGACGGGATGTCTTCAGCCGCGTTCTGGAAGGGACGCGCTACACCGTCTTGCTGGCGCTGGCGGCCACGCTGATTTCGCTGGTCACGGGCACCATCGTCGGCGCGGTGGCAGGCTATTTCGGCGGCATGATCGATCTGGTCACGTCGCGTTTGATCGAAGTGTTCCTGACCATTCCGCGCCTGTTCCTGGTCATCCTGCTCGCCGCGTTCCTGGGATCGCATGCCTGGGTGATCGTGCTGGTGATCGGCGGAACGATGTGGCCGGTCAATGCGCGGCTGATGCGTGCGCAGGCTTTGACGCTGCGCGAGCGCGGCTACGTTAAAGCCGCGGAACTCGCCGGCGTGTCGCGCCTGCGCATTCTGTTCCGCCACATCATCGCGAATGGTCTGAGCCCGGTGTTGGCGAAATCCAGCCTGCAAATCGCCGAAGCGATCCTGTTGGAAGCCGGCCTGTCGTTCCTGGGCCTGGGCGATCCGTCGCGGATTTCGTGGGGCAAGATGATGCAGGAAGGGCAGGCGGGCTTCCCGAGCATCTGGTGGCCGGAAGTGTTCCCCGGGCTTGCGTTGGCGCTGTTGTTGATCGCCATCCACCTGACCGGCGACAGCATCCGCTCCTTCTTGGCGGTTTCCGATGGCGATACCGGCTTGGCGCTCCCCACGACGGGGGCGAAGCGGTGACGATTCTGGAAGTGCGCGACCTCGTCTACGGCTACGACGCTGCCGGCCGGTTCGTGTCGATCGTCGATCGCGTCGATTTGGATCTGGCGCCGGACGAATCGCTGGGCGTGATCGGCGAATCCGGCAGCGGAAAATCCTCGCTGCTTTACGCCATCATGCGGCTGTTCAAGCCGAATACCCGGATTGCCGGAGGAACGGTACGCTTCAAGGGGCAGGATCTATCGCATCTGTCGCCCGAGCAATTGGGCGATATCCGCTGGTCCGGCATTTCGATGGTGTTTCAGGGCGCGATGAATGCGCTCAACCCGATCATCCGCATCGGCAGTCTTTTGGCGGAAGCATATGCCCGCCATCATCCCTCTGTCGGCCGCCGCGAAATCGACGAGCGCGTGCAGGAAATCCTCGACCTCGTGCATATCCCGTCGCACGCGCGCACCGCGTATGCGCACGAACTGAGCGGCGGGATGCGCCAACGCGTCGTGATCGCGCTGGCCTTGATTTGCCGGCCGGCAGTGCTGCTGGCGGACGAGCCGACCACGGCGTTGGACGTGGTGCTGCAAGACGAGATCATGGCGAGCTTGGAGGAAATCCGCGCGAAGCTTCGTTTCGGCATGATTCTGGTCTCGCACGATCTGGCGCTGATCGCCGAGACATGCACGCGGATCATGGTGATGTATGCGGGGCAGATTATCGAGGCCGGGGCCGCGCGCGACGTGATCGCACGCCCGAAGCATCCTTATACGTTGGGATTGCTGCGCTCCTATCCGTCGATGCACGACGCCGACAACATTCCCATCTCGATTCCCGGCAGCCCGCCCACCCCCGAAACGTCTTTTCGCAGCTGCCGTTTCGCGCCGCGCTGCCCGATGGCGGAACCCGCCTGCCTGGAGTGGGAGAGCGCGTTGACCACGGTCGACAACGCGACGGTGCCGCACCAAGCGCGATGCCGGCTTGTCGATCGGGTCGCCGAACGCGGGAACGCGCTGTACCGGGACGAACGGGGGATCGGATGAATCCCGCCATCGAAGGCACCGGCCTGACGCGGATCTACAACAGCCGTGAAGCCATGCCCGGTTTGCGTGGCTTGTGGATGCGCAAGAAAATCGTTGCCGTCGACAACATCACGCTCCGCCTCGACCAAGGCAAGACATTGGCCGTGGTGGGCGAGAGCGGGTCGGGCAAAAGCACGCTGGGCCGAATGCTGGCGATGATGGAGCGCCCCGATGCCGGAACGCTTCGCTTCGAAGGGCGCGTGCCGTCGGAACTGACTCGGACGGAACGCTTGTCGCTGCGCCGGCGCGTCCAAATGATCTTTCAGGATCCGTACGAGTCGCTCGATCCGCGTATGTCGATCGGCGCATCGGTCGAGGAACCGTTGCTGTCGTTGGGGCTCGATCCGGCCGAGCGCCGCGCGCGACTTGTCGCGGCCTTGGCGGATGTCGAGTTGTCGCCGCCCGAGCGTTACCTATCGCTGCGTCCGCACCAGCTCAGCGGCGGGCAACGCCAACGCGTCGCGATCGCGCGCGCGATCGTGCTGCGGCCGACGATCCTGATCGCCGACGAGCCGACTTCGATGCTGGACGTGTCCTTACGCATTGGCATTTTGCGCCTGCTGGACCGGATCCGCGAACGCACCGGCATCGCCATCGTGCTGATCACGCACGATCTGGCACTCGCCAATTTCGCGGCCGATCGGGTGATGGTCATGCATCGCGGGCAAGCGGTCGAAGAAGGCGAGACGAAGACCCTGCTGCGCGACCCGCAGCACCACTACACCCGGCTTCTCGTCGCTTCCGCACCGCGGCTTCGACCCGGACGGCAACGTCAACGCCTGCAGCGGGCGAGCGGCGACGGCTGACGCATATCCGACGGCATATCCAAGCCTTTCGCTTTCAAATCGAACAAAAGGACTGATCATGTATTCGAGCGCGGCGCGGACCTTGATGGAGAACGACCTCGTCGTCGACATTCTCGGCGGATCGCTGGCCAGCCTTGGCGCGCCGGGGGAGCATTCGTCGTTGTACGGCGAAGCCCAGCTCAAGGCCGGTGTCAACGCCATCCATGTCAGCGTCGGCACGTTCAGCACCAGTATCGAGCCGGTGCTGAACGAGTTGTTCGACTATTTCTGTCTGTTCCGCGACATGTCGCATCGCATCATGCAGGTGCGCACGGCGGCCGACATTTTGGAGGCGCAGCGCAGCGGGAAGGTGGGCGTGATCTTGGCCACGCAAGGCCTCGATTGCATCGGCCGTAACCCGCGACTGGTGCCCATTTTGAGCGAGCTGGGCCTGCGGATCGCGTCCTTGACCTATAACGAACGCAACCATCTGGGCAGTGGATGCATGGAGCCCGACGACGGTCCGTTGACGCTGGTCGGGCGCGCCGTGGTGCGCGAACTTCGCCACAGCCGGATCGCGCTCGATCTGTCGCATGTGGGCTATCGCACGTCGATGGACGCCATCGAGATCTATGGCGGACCGGTGCTGTTCACCCATTCCAACGCCTACGCGTTGACCCCGACCCAGCGCAACCTCAAGGACGACCAGATCGTCGCCGCCGCGCGGAGCGGCGGGCTGATCGGCGTGACCCCGTTCTCGGCCATGTGCCGCAAGACGGCGGGCATTCGCCCGACGATCGAAAACTACATCGATCACATGGAATACATGATCAAGTTGGCGGGCATCGATCATGTCGCCATCGGCACCGATTTCTTTCCGCATTCCACGGTGAAATGGGCCAACAGCACGAAGCGCTTCTACCCCGACATGATCGGCGAACTCACTTGGCCCACGGCGCGTTCGGAAGGCATCGACGCCGTCGACAAGATCGTGGCCATTCCCGACGCGCTCGAAAAACGTGGCTACAGCCAAGACGACATCCGCAAAATCATGGGCGGAAACGCGTTGCGCGTTCTGCGCGCGGTTTGGGGCGCGTAAACGCCGTCATCGCAATCGTATCGATCAGGAAACAATCACATGTCGCTTGAAACAGTTCCCGGCCCGATCATCGATCTGCTCGGCGGTTCTCTTGGCAGCCTTGGCGCGCCCGCGGGGCAGCCCGCGCTGTATGGCGAGAAGCAGATCCAGGCCAAACTCGACGTGATTCACGTCAGCGTCGGCACGTTCATGACCAGCATCGAGCCGGTGTTGAGCGAGGTGTTCGACTATCAATGCCTGTTCCGCGACATGGCGCATCGGATCATGGCCGTCCGGTCGATCGACGATATCAAAGTCGCCCAGGAACGGCGCTTGGTTGGCGTCATCATGGGCTGCCAGGGATTGGATTTCATCGGCAAGAACGTGCGTCTGCTCTCCATCATGGCGCGATTGGGGCTGCGGATCGCGTCGCTGACCTATAACGAGCAAAACTATCTCGGCAGCGGCTGTATGGAGACCGAGGATCGCGGCCTCACTCTGGCCGGGCGCAAAGCGGTGCGCGAGTTGCGCGAAAATCGGATCCTGCTCGACCTCTCGCATGTCGGCTACCGCACGTCGATGGACGCGATCGCGCTCTATGGCGGGCCCGTCGTGTTCACCCATTCCAACGCGGATGCGTTGACGCCTTGCCCGCGCAACATCAAGGACGATCAGATTCGCGCCGCCGCCGCGACGGGCGGGGTCGTCGGTGTTTCGCCCTATTCGGCGTTTTGCCGCAAAGCCCCGGGGCGACGCCCAAACGTGAACGATTTCGTCGATCATCTCGCCTATGTCGCGAATCTGGTCGGCGTCGATCACGTGGCCATCGGTACGGATCTTTTCCCCCACACGAAGGTCAAGTGGGAGAACAGCACCAAGCGTTTCTATCCCGAAATGGTGGGCGACGCGGTTTGGGAGACCGCATATTGCGAGGGATTCGACAATGTTTCGGCGTTCCCCTCGATCCCGGGGGTCTTGGCGCGGCGGGGGTTTGCGCCGGACGATATCCGTAAGATCATGGGCGCCAATGTGGCCCGGGTGTTGGGCGACGCGTGGCGCGCCTGACGCGGCCGGTTCGCGCAAAAGGGGGAAGGGACGATGTCCGATAGGCTGATCCTCGCCAATATCCGTCGCGACGGATTGGCAGCGCCGACCAGCCTGACCATCGTCGATGGCCGTATCGCGGCCTATGGCGAAATACCCGTCGCCGGCGACCGCGTGATCGACGGGACGGGTTGTTTCGTCATCCCCGGATTGGTCGAAGCGCATACGCATCTCGACAAATCGTTGCTCGGGATGGCGTGGTACGTGAACGACGTGGGGCCGCGGCTAACGGACCGGATCGAAAACGAACGCCGGCAGCGACGGCTTCTGGGAATGGATCCCCGAATCCAGGCCGCGCGGCAGATCGAAGCGACCGTCGCGTTCGGCACCACGCATCTGCGTTCGCATGTCGATATCGATACCGAGGTCGGCTTGGCCGGTGTCGAAGGCGTTATGGAAGCCCGCGCGCAGTATCGCGATACGATCGAAATCGATCTGGTCGCCTTTCCCCAAAGCGGAATGTTGGTCCGGCCGGGTACGGTCGAACTGATGGCGCAAGCGCTTCGGCTGGGCGCCGATGTGGTGGGCGGCTTGGATCCCTGCCTGATCGATCGCGATCCCAAGGGCCATCTGGATGCGATCTTCGGCTTGGCCGAACGTTTCGGGCGGCCCATCGATATCCATCTGCATGAAGCCGGCACGATGGGCGCGTTCTCGACCGAGATGATTGTCGAGCGGACCGTCGCTTTGGGGATGCAGGGCTTGGTTACGATCAGCCACGCTTTCTGCCTTGGCGTACCGGGGGCGGATTATCTGCCCGGCTTGATCGAGAAGATCGCATCGGCGCGCGTGCATATCTTGACCACGGCACCGGCGTCGGCGGCGGCACCGCCGGCGCGTCAGCTTATCGAGGCCGGTATCGTTGTGGCGGGCGGATCCGACGGCGTGCGCGACGTCTGGAGTCCCTATGGTAACGGCGACATGCTGGAACGCGCGATGCTCGTCGGCTTGCGCAATAATTTCCGGCGCGACGACGAGATCGCCTTGGCGCTCGATATCTGCACACATGGCGGGGCGCGCATGCGTAGACAAGAAGGATACGGCCTTGCCGTCGGCTGCCGGGCCGATCTCGTCCTCATCCGCGGCGAGACGTTGGCCGAGGCGGTGGTGAGTCGGCGTCCGCGCCGCCTCGTGGTCAAATCCGGCCGTGTGGTCGGCGAAGAGGGGCGCTATATCGGCGCGGTCGCGTAAGCGAAGCGATAAGTCGCCGTGCGGCTTACCAGCGAAGCGAGACCGCCGGCTGACGAAGATGGCGCTGGTGGCGGTTTACTGAGCGCGATTTTAACGCCGATGTTTTCCACAAAAGGCCTCAAATTGCTTCGATATCGCGGAAAAAAATATTGATATAAAAAGATTTTATATGGTTTGGGAGACTGGGTTCGCGGCGATGCCGCTCAGGATTCGAATCCTGCCGCTCCGATCACTATTCGCGTAAGACGAAGAAGCCCGCCCTGGGAAACCAGCTTCGGGCTTCGGCGCTTTGCTCGATCGCGCGCGCGCCCGTGACGATCGCAACTTTGCCGCCGGCGTCGTATTTGTTCATTCGTCTCGCCAAGAGTGTTTCTTTCGTTCAAGCGGTCGCGGCGTAGGCCGTCGCGGCTGTATCGGGCGACAGGCGTAGTGCGGCGATCGCCGCCGCGATGCGTTTGCCGGTTTCGCGCAACGTATCGGCGTCGTTCTGCCCGAAAGCAAGACGAACGGCGGCGTTGCGATCGGGGAAAGCGACGAAGACGTCCCCGGGCAGGGCGAAGATCGACGCGTCGGACAGGCGCTGGCACAACGCATTGCCGTCCAAACGGTCGCGCAATTCGAGCCAAAGCGTGAAGCCGCATTCGGGACGCGCGATTCCGGCGGCTTCGACACCCAGTCCTTCGATCAATGCGTCGCGGCGCGTGCGATAGATATCCGTCGCCGCGCGCATCGACACGGCATAGGCGTCGCTCGACAGGAAACGCGCGAAGGCGAGTTGCGGCAAGGCACCTTGCAGACGGGTATGCGATTGCAGTGTGGAGGAGAGGCGCGCGCCGATTTCGGGCGAGCCGATCGCGGCGGCGATGCGCAAACCCGGAAACATCGTGCGCGAGAAGCTGCACAGAAAAATGACCTGGCCCGCGCGATCGACGCTTTTGAGCGTCGCCGCTTCGGTATCTGTATAGCGCATCTGCGCGACCGAGCCGTCTTCGACCACCAGAACATGCGAGCGGCGTACGACGGCGGCGATGGCGTCGCGCCGCGCATGCGACCACATGCGCCCATGGGGATGGGATGCCGTGCCGGTGAGATAGACAAGTTTCGGGCGGTGCGCGTGCAACACGTTGGCGAGGCCGTCGGGACGGATTCCTTCCTCGTCCGACGGGATCGCGACGACGCGAATACCCGCGAGCGCGAAAAGATCGAGCGAGCCGTAATAGGTCGCCGCTTCGCACGCCACGACGTCGCCCGGTTCGAGGAAGCAGCGCAGAATAAGGTCGAGGAAGTTATGCGCGCCGGTGCCGACATAGACGTCGTCGACCGATGCGGCGATATCCATACGTGCTTGCGCGAAATCGGCGACCGCTTGACGTGCTTCGATATGGCCGAGCGGCGGGCAGAACTGCATCGCTTGCTCGCGGTCGTCCCGCGCGACGCGTTCGAGCGTTTTCCAATATTCCTGCGCGGGTGCGAGGCGAAAATCACCGTAACCGCCGACGAGGTTGACGCCCACGCCCGGGCGCGCGCGGGCGAGCCAGCGCCCCACGACTTCCTGGCGCGCGCTGGGTTTGCGCGGCGGCAGCCACACCGCGTCGCTGGCACTGGCGTCGGAAACGAAAGCGGGCGTGGCGGGGGCGGGCTTGCCTTCCTTGACGAAGGTGCCGCGCCCGACATGCGCATAAAGAACGCCTTTGGCGACGAGGGCGGAGTAGGCGGCGGCGATCGTCGCGGGGCTGACCGCCAAGGCCTTGGCCAAGTCGCGCGTGCTGGGCAGGCGTGTCTGCGTCACGAGGATGCCGTCGGCGATCAACCGGCGGAGCAAATCGGCCACCGCATCGCTCAATAATGTACTGTTTGTACTTTCGAGATTGGTGCGGAAAACGGTCCAATCGATATTATTGACGGCATTCATGGCGTCTGATACACCGATTTCAATACATCAATTAAGTACATTTAGCACAATAGAGCGGACAGTCAATAAGAAAATGACTGATCCTCAAAAAGGGAGAAACGCCATGAAGTCGATCCAGTCGTCGCGCCGCGGGTTCCTGATCGGAACCTCGGCGACACTCCTCGCGGCCCCGGCGATCGCGCAGCGCCGCCCGGTTCGTTTGCGCTACGCCCATAGCCAGCCGGTCGGCCATTCGACCGATACGGCGGCGCGCCGTTTCATCGAAATCGTCCAGGCCAAGACGAATGGCGAGGCGACGGTCGAGTTGTTCCCGAACAACCAGCTTGGCGTCGATCGCGAATTGCAGACGCTGATCGAGACGGGGCAGCTCGACTTCACGCATTCGAACTCCGCGACTATGGGCAACTTCCTGCCGCAGATCGCGGTGATGGATCTGCCCTTCACCTGGCGCAGCGCCGAGCATTATTTCCGCGTCGTCGATGGCCCGTTCACCCCGGCGTTGAACGAGCTGCTCGCCGCGCGTACGGGGCACCGTTATCTCGGCTGGTGGTACGACGGGTTCCGCCACGTCTATACGCGCAACAAGGCGATCAAATCGTTCGACGATATGCGCGGCCTGAAGATCCGCGCGCCCGAAGCGCGCGTCTTCGTCGATACGTTCCGCGCGTTGCGCGCGAATCCCACGCCGCTGCCCTTCCCGGAAATCTATACGGCGCTGGAAGCGGGCGTGATCGACGGCTTTGAGGGCTCCAACGGCATCGTGCAATCCTCGAAGATCTACGAGGTTGCGAAGAACCGCACGGTCACCGGCCATATCATGGTCGGCTTCGGTCTGACGACCGGCAAGCGCTTCGCCACGTTGCCGGCCGACGTGCAGGCCGTGTGCGTCGCCGCCGCCAAGGAAGTCGAAGCGATGCAGCGTAAAGCCGAGCTTGCGACCGAGACCGATCTTGTCCGCCAGATGGTCGCGGCCGGCGTGGTGGAATCCACGCCCGACCTGGCGCCGTTCCGCGCGGCGGTGGAACCGGTCCATACCGAGTTCCATCAGCGCAACAAGACCGAGGCGCTGCGCAACTTCATCAGCGCCGCCGCGGCCGGCTGAGCGGGAGCGGAAAGCGATGTCCGGTATCCAGGCGATGGGGCGGCGGGTCGACGCGGCGCTGGTGGCGCTGCTGCATCTCACGATGGCGGCGATGCTCGCCTTCGCGTTGTTGCAGGTCGTCACGCGCTATGTGTTCGACAGTCCCTTCGCCTGGACCGAGGAGCTCTCGCGCCTGCTGCTGATCGTGTATGCGCTCATCGGCTCGGCGACCGCATATCGCGAAGACAAGCATCCGCGCATGGATGACATGCTTGGCGGTTTGCCCAGATCGTTCCGCGACGCAGCCGAGACGGTCGCGGGGGCCGTGACCGTGCTGTGCCTGGTCGTGCTGGGCGTTCACGCGATGCGGGTGGGGGCGCGCACCGTGTCGACCGCATCGGTCTTCGATTTGCCGATGAGCTGGCTCTACGATCTTCTGGCGGCGTCCTGCCTGCTGATCGGCGGCTATCTCGTCGGCATTTTCGCCGCGAAGCGCGGCCTTGCGCATGCCGTGTTGTGTTTCGCGCTGGGTATCGCCGTCTATTGCTTCATGGCCTTCGGGCCGGAGGTGAAAGTCGAGGGGGCGTGGGGTAGCGTGACGCTCGTCGTCGCCTTGCTCGTCTTCCTCGCGATCGGCGTCGCGGTGGCGTTCTCGCTGTTTGGAGCGGCGATCGTCGGGCTGTGGCTCGATCCCCTGGCGAATTTCGACATTCTGCCCCAGCGTATGCTGGGCGGGATCGATTCCTTCCTGCTGATCGCGATCCCGTTCTTCATGCTCGCGGGCGAGCTGATGAACCGGGGCGGCGTCACCCAACGCATCATCGGCATCGCGCATGCGCTGGTCGCCCATCTGCGCGGCGGCGTGGGGCAGGTGAACGTCGTTTCGAATTTCTTCATGGCCGGCATGTCGGGTTCGTCGAGCGCCGATTGCGCGGCCCTGGGAAAGATCCTGATCCCGGCGATGCGTAAAAGCGGTTACGACGCGCCGTTTGCGGCCGCGACGACGGCTGCGTCCTCGATCCTCGCCAATCTGATCCCGCCCAGCATCAATCTGCTGATCTACGGCAGCCTCGCCTCCGTTTCGGTCGGCGCCTTGTTTCTGGCGGGCGTGCTTCCCGGCGCGGTGCTCGTAATTTCGCTGATGTCGGTCGTCTATTTCTATGCCCGACGTCACAAGGTACCCACGACCGGCGGATTCTCGTTCCGCATCGTCGGAACGGCGCTGCGCGACGGAGTGTGGGCGCTGGGGTTGCCGCTGATCATCGTCGTCGGTATCCGCTCGGGCGTGTTCACGGCGACGGAAGCCGCCGCCGTCGCGGTTGCTTATGCCGGGCTCGTCGCCGCGGTGGTCTATCGCAGCTTGCCGATGCGCGAACTGCCGATCATGTCGCGTAACACGGCCGAGGATACGGCCGCGATCCTGCTGATCATCGCGGCGTCCACGCCCTTCGCCTGGATGCTGACGGTGCAGCAAGTGCCGCAGACCCTAGCCACGGCGATGGGACCGTTGATCGAGTATCCGTTCCTGCTGCTGCTGGCGATCAATCTGTTGCTGCTGCTCGTCGGCCTGCCCCTGGAACCGGCACCCGCGATGGTCATTTTGGTGCCGATCCTGCTGCCGATCATCAAGATGGCGGGGATCGACCCGGTGCATTTCGGCGTGCTGATGGTGTTCAACCTGTTCATCGGCGCATTGACGCCGCCGATCGGAAACTTGACCTTCATCGCGGCGATGGTCGCGAAGGTGAAGCCGACCGCCGTGTTCAAGGCATTGAACCAGTACTATGCCGCGCTACTGGTGGCGCTGGCGCTGATCAGCTTCGTGCCCGCCTTGTCGCTGTGGCTGCCGAAGCTGCTGCGCGGATGAGCGGCGCGATGTGGGATTACCTGATCATCGGCGGCGGATCGGCCGGCGGCGTTTTGGCCGCACGCCTCAGCGAACGCGCGGATTGTCGCGTGTTGCTGATCGAGGCGGGACCGGACGTGTCGCCGACGGCACCACCGCCGGAATTGCGCGACGCCTATTCGTTCCGCTCCGCCTTCGATCCGCAATACCAGTGGGACAAGTTGAACGTTCATTTCGCCGCCGGATCGAAAGCCGCACGCCATTACGAACAGGCACGCGTGCTGGGCGGCGGATCCAGCATCAACGGCCAGCAGGCCAATCGCGGCGCCCCGGCCGACTACGACGAATGGGCGGCGGCGGGAGCAACCGGCTGGGATTGGGACCGCGTCTTCCCCTATTTCCGCAAGCTCGAACGCGATCTCGATTATGGCGGTCAGGCGCATGGCGCGATGGGGCCGATCGCGATCAGCCGCGTGAAGCGCGAACGCTGGCCCGGATTCTCGACCGCCGTCGCCGACGGTCTGCGCGAGCTCGGCTGGAACGAGATCGGCGATCAAAACGCCGTGTTCGACGATGGCTGGTTCGCGATGGCGATTTCGAACGACGGCCAAGACCGCGTGTCGGTCGCGACCGGATATCTCGACGCCGCCACGCGCGCGCGGCCGAATTTGACCATCCTGACCGGCGTCAAAGTCCGCGACTTGATCGTCGAAGGGCGTTGCGTGGTTGGGTGCAGGGCCGGCGAGCGGACGTATCGCGCACGGGAAACGATCGTCTGCGCTGGCGCGCTGCATAGCCCTGGGCTGTTGCTGCGCTCCGGCATCGGGCCGGCGGCGGAGATCGCGCAAGCGGGCGTGGCGCCCGCGATCGACTTGCCCGGCGTGGGGCGCAATCTGCTCGAACATCCCGCCGTGTCGTTGTCGGCGTATCTCACGCCCGACGCGCGGCTGGGCGATACGACGCGCCGGCATTCGCAGATGGCGCTGCGCTACAGCTCGAACGTCGCCGATTGCCCGCCATCGGACATGTATACGGTCGTCGTCGCGAAATCGGCGTGGCATCCGGTGGGGCGGCGTTTGGGCACCTTGTTCACCTGGGTCAACAAACCGTTCTCGCGCGGCGTCGTGCGGCTGGGGGCGGGCGGGTCGCTCGACGTGCGTTTCGAAATGCTCGCCGATCCGCGCGACCGTGCAAGGTTGAAGGAAGCGATCCGGCTGATGGCGCGGGTCTTCGCGACCGCGCCGGTCGCGGCGGCGACGCGAATTCCTTTCGCGTCGGCACTGGGCAAGCTTGCGCGTCTGGTGCGCAACGAAACGCTGTTGAACGCCATGGCGACATGGCCGCCGGCGCTGATCATGGATGGGCCGGGCGCGCTGCGCGACGCGCTGATCCGCAATGTGCTCGCCCCCGGGCCATCGCTTGAATCGTTGCTCGGGGACGATGCGGCGCTCGACGCGCATGTCGGGCGTGTGGTCACCGGTGGCTGGCATCCGGCGGGGACATGCAAAATGGGTGCGGCGAACGATCCCGAGGCGGTCGTCGATCCCGCGAATGCGCGGGTGCACCGCGTGGGGGGCTTGAGCGTCGTCGACGCGTCGATCATGCCCACGCTGCCACGCGCCAACACGAATATCCCCACGATCATGCTCGCCGAGAAGATGGCGGATGCGATCCGAACGAGGGACGCCGCATGATCGACGAGAATCTACGCGCGCGCATCGCGCACGCGGCGCGCGGGCTGGCGATCGGCGGCAGGCGCGTGCCGGGGCAGGCGACGATGCCGTCGCTCGATCCGGGCACGGGCAAAGCCTTCATTGACGTACCCGCCGGAATGCAAGCCGATATCGACGAAGCGGTCACGGCCGCGCGCGCTGCTTCGCGCGGTGCTTGGGCCAAAACCGCCCCCGCCGAGCGCGGCAAGATCCTGCGGCGTGCGGCCGATATCCTGCGCCGCGACGCGCATTGGATCGGCCCGATCGAAACGATCGACAGCGGCAAGCCGTTGAAAGACGGGATCGCGGAAGCGAACGCCGCCGCCGCATATTTCGACTACTACGCCGGGGCCGCCGATAAAATCGAAGGCGACACGATCCCGCAGCCGGGCGACGTGGTGAGCGTCACCTTGCGCGAGGCGATCGGCGTATCGGCACAGATCCTGCCGTCGAACTTTCCGCTCGGCACGGCGGCACGCGGGGTGGCGCCCGCCTTGGCCGCCGGCTGCGCGATCGTCGCCAAACCGTCCGATCACACGCCGATGACGGCGTTGATCCTCGCCGACGTGTTCGACGAAGCGGGTTTGCCCGCCGGAATCTACAACGCGGTGACGGGGCGGGGCGGCGAAGCCGGTGCTGCACTCGCCACGCATGCCGGCATCGATCAAATCACGTTCACCGGATCGCTTGCCACCGGGCGGCGCATCTTGGCGGCGGCCGCGACGAACATCGTGCCCGCGGCGGTGGAGCTCGGCGGCAAGTCACCGCTGGTAGTGTTGGCGGATGCCGATCTCGATGCGGCGGCAGCGGTCGCGACGAAGCACATGTTCACCCATGCGGGCCAAGTGTGTTCCGCACCATCGCTGCTGATCCTGGAAAAGCCGATCGCCGACGCATTGCTCGACAAACTGATCGCGCGTGTTCGCGCGCTAAGCGTCGATCACGGTTTGCGCGACGCCAATCTCGGCGCCATCGCCAGTGTGGGGCAGATCGCACATATCGAGCGCCGGGTCGCCGAAGCGCGCAACGCCGGCGCCGAGCTATTGATCGGCGGCACGCGTCCCGCGATCGCGGGCTGCCCGGACGGGCTCTATTACGCACCGACGGTGCTGGTCGCAGCCGACGCCACGCAAGCGATCGTGCGCGAGGAAGTCTTCGGCCCGGTTCTGACCGTGCTGTTCGCGCGCGATTGCGACGAAGCCTTCGCACTCGCCGATGCGGGACAATACGGGCTGTGCGCGTCGGTCTTCACCAACGAGCTGGGCTGCGCCTTCGAGTTCCAGCGCCGCGTCTCGGCGGGGCAGATCTATGTCAACGACTGGCATCTGGGCGGCGTGCAAGCGCCATTTGGCGGCATGAAGCGCAGCGGCATCGGCCGCGAACGCGGTCTTGCCGGAATCGAAAAATATCTCCGTCTCAAGAACATCAACATCCGCCCTCGGGCGCTCCAACCGTGAAGAGAAAAATGCGATGAACGCCAATTCCCCCGTCCGCCCGTCGGTTCCGGCCAAGTCCGAGCAGATCATCACCGACGTGTCGGTCACGATCTTCGCGTGGAAGAACGTGCCGGTTCTGCGCTACAGCGATCGCAATCCGGCGACGACGGGAAGCAGCGAACTGGGCCTCGTCACGATCAAGACCGGCGACGGGCTGGAAGGGCACGCGTTTCTCGGCTCGTCGATCCGCGGCGCCTATCTCGACATCGTGTCGTTGATCCGCACGCTGAAGCCCAAACTGATCGGTGCCGATCCTTGCGCGCGCGAGAAGATTTGGACCGATCTGCACACGGTTCAGCGCGCGACGACGATGCGCACGATCGGCGCGGTCGATGTGGCACTTTGGGATCTCGCGGGCAAGATCGCGGGAATGCCGCTGTGCCGGATGTTGGGAATGTCGCGCGACCGTATCCCTTGCTACGCGTCGTCGCCGACCTACGCGACGATCGAGGAATATGTCCGCGAGGCGGAAGGGGCGAAGAAGGCGGGGTATCGCGGCTATAAGATCCATCCGCCGCGAAAGGTCGAGGATGCGGTCGCGGCCTGCAAGGCGATCCGCGACGCCGTCGGCGCAGATTTCCCGCTGATGATCGACACCGGCGGGATCCACGATTTCGTCGAATCGGTGCGCCTGGGCAAGGTGGTCGAGGAACTTGGCTTCCTGTGGTTCGAAGACCCGCTCGCCGAAGACGATATCTACAACTACACCAAGCTACGCCAGAAGCTGACGATCCCGTTGATGGCGACGGAATATTCGCCCGGCGGCTTCCATTCCTACGCCAATTGGATCGTGGCGCAGGCGACCGATTATTTGCGCGGCGACGTGGCGGTGAAGGGCGGACTCACGGGTATCCTGAAGGCCGCGACTTTGGCCGATGCGTTCCGGATGAACTACGAAATCCATCACGGCGGAAACTCGCTCAACAATCTCGCCCAGCTTCACGCCGCGCTATCGATCCGCAACACGCAGTATTTCGAAGTGCTGCTGCCGGCGGCCGCGCAGAAATACGCGCTGATCGAGGATCTCGAAATTGACGCCGAGGGATGCCTTTCCGCCCCGCAAGGGCCGGGCCTCGGCGCCAAGATCGATTTCGATTTGATCGAGGCGAATAAGATCGAAGTGCTACGCTAAGCGGGCAGAAGGTCGAGCGCGGCGCTCGCCACCTGCGCGTCCTGCGCGGCGGCGGCACCGCTGACGCCGACGGCGCCGATCAATTGCGCGCCGACGAGCAGCGGCACGCCGCCCGCGAAGGGCAGCACGTTGGGCAGTTTCAACAGCCCGATCGTGCCGGCGGCGACGGATTCCTCGAATTTCGCGGTCGGCCGTTTGAACATGACCGACGAACGGGCTTTGCCGATCGCGAGCTCGATCGTACCGGCATGCACGCCCTCCATGCGCGAGAAGGCGACCAGATGTCCGCCGTCGTCGACGATAGCGATCGTCATGGCGAGGCCCATCGCGCGGGCTTTGTCCTCGCACGCGGCGAGCATGGATTTCGCGAGAGCGTGGGGCAGATAGGGTTTGGTCGGCAAGTCGGTCATCGTGTTCCTCCGTCTGCGGCGAGAATACCATCCGCGATCTTCTCTGCCAGCATGATGACGGGGATGTTGGTATTGGCGCGCGGCACGGTCGGCATCACCGAAGCATCGACCACGCGCAACCCCCGCACGCCGTAGACGCGCGCGGAATGCGGATCGACGACGGCGAACTTGTCGATCGCGTCGCCCATTTTGCAGGTGCCCGACGCGTGCCAGCCGCCGATCGTGTGCTTGCGCACCAATTCGTCGAGCTTCTCCTCGTCCTTCAGCGCGTCGTCGAGCGGGCCGTCTTGCGACAACATCCGTTCGATGAACACTTGCCGCAAAGCCGGGACCATATCCATCGCGAGGGCGGGAATACCGGTCATCAGCCAATTGCGGACCGAGATTTGGCCGACCAAGGCCGCGAGCGTGCCATGCGTCGCCACGAACGGGGCGGAGGCCGCCGCGCGCATCGACGGGGCCGCGAAGAACCCCGCCATCCGGCGCACGCAATCGCGCATGCGCACGAAGTCGCGCGGATCGGATAGCAGCTCGAAAGCCACGTCGGCGTAATCGTCGGGCGATGCCGATTTCAGTTTCAGACGCCCGCTGGAATAGGGCTTGTTGATCCACGAAAACAGCGTGCCGATGCGCACACCGATCGGATGCCACGCCGATTTCGCGACCACGACGGTGAACATGTCGTTGGGCGGCATTTCCGGCATGCCGGAGGAATAGCGCAGCGCCATCTGCACATGACGGCGCGGCGTGGCGCCCATGCGCGCATGCGGCTTGATCCAGGCCGACATGGCGATTGACGGATGCTCCTGCAGATTGCGGCCCACGCCGGGACGGTCGGCGATCACGTCGATGCCAAGCGACTTGAGATCGCTGGCGTCGCCGATCCCGGCGCGCAGCAGCATTGCGGGCGATTGTAGGGCGCCGGCCGCGAGGACGATCTCGCGCCCGTCGATCGTGCTGCCGTCGTCGAGCTTGATCCCGACCGCCGTACCGTCGCGCATGACGATGCCGGTCACGCGCGTGTTGGAACGGATCGTCAGGTTCGGCCGCGCGCGGGTCTCGGCGTCGAGATACCCCATCGCAGCGGAAATCCGTTGATGGCGGTTGGTCGATAGCGACATGGCGAACCAGCCATCGTCGAACACGCCGTTCTGATCGCCGATATCGCGATAATTCTCGCCGGCGAAAGCGTCGGCCGCGGCGCGGGTGAAGCCCGGCCATTCGCGGCTCATCACGCGACTGATCTTGATCGGCCCCGAATCGCCGTGCAGCGGGCCTTGAAAATCGAGATCGTTCTCGAGTTTACGGAAATAGGGCAGGACGCCGTTCCAGCCCCAACCGGCGGCCCCCAGCGATTCCCATTCATCGTAATCGTCGGGCGTGCCGCGATTGGCGAGCTCGCCGTTGATGCTCGAGCCGCCGCCGACGACCTTCGCTTGGCCATAGGGGCGCAACGGCGAAGCGTCCGGCCGGTTATGCGGCACGGGCTGGAAGCGGACCTTCAAATCCTGCCACTGATAGCCCTTATTGAACGACGCGCGATAAGGATAGACATCCTTGATCTCGGCGGGCTCGCTGCCCGGCGCATAATCCGCGCCGGCTTCGATCAGCAGCACCTTGTTGGCGCTGCGCGCGGAGAGGCGATTGGCGAGCACGCAGCCGGCCGAGCCGCCGCCCACGATGATGTAGTCCCACATCTGCGGCATATCGGTTAGCGGCGGAAGGTCTGCAACGAAACGCGGTTCTTCTCGATATAGTCCCAGTCGTATTCGACGCCGAGGCCGGGGCCTTCGGGCACGCCGAAGCACCCGTCCGCTTCGATCGCTTCGAGTTCGTCGCTGTAACCCGAGCCGAAAACCGGCGGCACGGGGTTGCGCACGCCCGGGGCGACGAGCGACAGCTCGTACCAATTGGTGTTGCGCATCGCGGCCATGCAGTGGCGCTGGGCGGGACCGGCGGCGTGAACTTCGCAGTCGAGGCCGAAAGCCTCGGCCAGATGCGCCGTCTTCATGGCGCCGGTGATGCCCATGTCGTAATCGGGATCGGTGCGCACGAAATCGGTGGCGCCGGAAACGAGCCACGGCACTTTGGTTTCAAGGCCGCGCACATGCTCGGTCAGCAGCAGCGGCGTTTTGACGTGTTGCTTCAACTGGCGCGCGGCGTGCGGCGACCAGCCCGCATCCATGAACGGGTCTTCGTACCAATAGTATTTCGCCTCGTCGCAGGCTTTGCCGACATAGATCGCGTCGGCAAAGGTGTGCAACTCGCTCGCCGCGTCGTACATCAGCTCCATGCGGCCGCCGAGCTTTTCGGCGACATGCAGGATCACGCCGGCTTCCTCCTTGCGGTCGCCTTCGCCCCAGCCATGGATTTTGAAGCCCTTGAAGCCGAGCTCGGCGCAATGGCGCGCGTAATCGGCATAGGCTTCCTTGCTGTCGAGAATGCCTTGGCGGCCGCCGTTCAGCGTGCTCGCATAGACGGGCAGGCGATCGCGATAGCCGCCGAGCAAGCGCCACACCGGCCGCTTTGCGACCTTTCCGGCGAGATCCCATAGCGCGATGTCGATCGCCGAATGGCCGACGGCCATGAAGTGGCGATGCGCGCGCTTCAGCTTGTTGAAGATCGCCTCGCGCGCTTCCGGATCGGCGCCCAGGATCAGCGGGACGAGCCCGCGAACCTGACTGACAAGTACGCCGCTTTTTCCGCTATGGACGCTGACATATTCGCCGCGTGCGCCGTTTTTCGTCGCGATGACGAGCGCGAAGGCCTTGAATTCGGTCTTGGCGCCGAGCGCCACGGCGCGGTTGCCGCTGCCATCCGTTCCAATATTATCGATGGTATACTTGAATTCGTGAAGTTCGACCTGGTCGATTTGATCGCCATGTGCAGTCGTCGTTGCGGCCATGTCGCTCGCGTCCCTCGTTTGATTTTCCGTCTTGACAATCTGTCAGACAACTTGATATTAGTCTGACCATGAAGTCGATGTCAACGACAACCCGAGACCAATTCAGCCGCGCCGAGCAGGCGTACCGGCATGTGCTCGAATTCATCGAAAGCGGGCAAATCGCCGCCGGCGATCGCTTGCCGTCGGAAGCGGAGCTTGAAGCGCAGCTTGGGTTGTCGCGCGCCAGCGTGCGGGAAGCCTTGGCGCGGTTGCGTGCCGAAGGCCGCGTGCAATCGCGGCGCGGCTCGGGCTCGTTTCTGACCGAAGGCCGTCCGGCGGAGCTCGTTCGCCTGTCGACGATCACATCGGTGCCCGAACTGATCGAGTGGCACGAATTCCGACTGGCGCTGGAAAGCGAAGTCGCGGCATTGGCGGCGGAGCGCGCGACGGACGAGGATGTCGCGCGCATGCGCGCCGCGCAGGAATTGTTGATGGAGCGCCTGTCGATAGGCGCTGCGAGCCGCGAGGACGCCGCTTTCCATCGCGCCATCGCCACGGCGTCGCGCAATCGCAAGCTCGAAGATGCGATCGCCGCTTTGGCCAATCACGTCATCGAATGGGCCCGCATGGGCCAAGTCAAGCGCGTGATGTCGCCCGCCGAGCGGCGCGAAATCATCGCCAGCGAGCATGGCGAGATCGTCGATGCGATCGCCGCGCACAACGCGGAACGGGCGCGATCGGCGGTCCGCCGGCACTTGCTGAACGGGCGCGCAAGATTGCTAAGCGCGTTCGGTCCCTGACCGATAGCGTTTCAAACGAACCAAAAAAACCTGGAGGAAATGCGATGACCGAGAAGAAGACGGGATTGACGCGCCGGCATGCGCTGGCCGGGGCCGCCGGCCTTGGTCTGGCCGCACCGTTCGTGAACCGCACGGCGCTGGGCCAGACGCCGTCGGGCCAGATCCGCGTGTGGACCTTCATGAGTGCCGCCGGCTCCTCGCCGCGCGAGAAGGTGCTGAAATCGATCATCGACGATTTCCAAGCCAAGCATCCCGGCACGACAATCGTCGTCGAATCCCAGCCCTTCCAGGAGCTGGAAACGCGCTACGTCGCCGCGATCGCGCAGCGTCGCGCACCCGACCTTATCTGGATGCGCGATACGTTCCTCAGCCTCGTCGTCGATCGCAACGCGCTCGCCAATCTCGACGAGGAATTGACGCCGGAATTCCGCCGCGACGCCATTCCCGACTTGTTCGAGGCCTTCGCGCGCAAATCGATGTTCGCGGGCAAACGCGTGTCCCTTCCGTTGTGGCCGTCGCCCGCCCAAATCGTTTTCTATCGCCGCGATGCGCTGCGCGAGATCGGTCTGTCGGCCCCGCCGCTAGAATGGCCGAAATTCATCGACGCCGCGGCGAGCCTGACCAAGGGCCCGCGTTTCGGCCTTGGCCTGCCGACGTCGGACAATAGCGTTTCGGCCTTCCTCAACATCATGACCGGTTTCGGCCCCGGAATTTTCGACGCGGCGACGGGGCGCATCGATCTGACCGGCGCGCAAGCGCTGGAAACGGCGGAGGTCGTACGCCAGCTCGTGTCGCGCAAGGCGGTATCGAACACGCTGCTGAACGCGATGGGCGACGACATCCAAGACCAATTCGCCGCCGGCCGCTTCGCGATGGCGCAAGCCTTCGCCCCGCGCTTCCAGCAATTCCAGCAAATCGCCGCGGGCTACGACGGGAAGGAGTTGGCGGTTTCCGCCTGGCCGTCCTTCGGCGGGCGTCCGCCGGCCGTGTTGCTCGGGCCGTATTGGACCGTTGGCCTGTCGCCGCAGTCGCAGAACAAGGCGACGGCGGTGGCGTTCCTCGAGGCGCTGTACTCGCGCGAGGCGTCGCTGCGTTGGGCCAAGGACGCCGGGCTGGTACCCGATCGCCGGTCGGTTCTGGCCGATCCGTTCTTCCAGCGGCCCGAGGCCGCCGTATCGAACGAGTTCCAGAAGCTGTTGGCGGGGCAGGGTGCCTTCACCTTCCCGCAGCGCATCTCGGACATCACGCGCATCTTCACGACGCTGAACATCGCCTTGCAGAAACTGATCGGTACGGACGCGCCGTCGCGCACGATTCTGACCGAAGCGAAAGCGACGCTGGGGTGGTGAACGCGCAAACGACGCGGCAACGTCCGGCGGCGGGGGAAAGCGACCCCGCCGCCGCGGCGCGCCGTGCGGGATTGGAGCTGGTCGTGCCGGCGCTGGGCGTCGTCGTCGCGGTCAACGTGTTGCCCGCGTTTTTCGGATTCTATTCGAGCCTGCGCGCGATCTTCTTCTTCGGCGACGACGGCTTCATCGGCTGGCGCAACTACGTCGAGCTCTTCGCCGATCCCGCGACCTGGGACGCGATCCGCCGCTCGATGATTTTCACCTTCGGCTCGCTGGGATTGGCCGTACCGCTCGCCACGCTTGCCGCGATGGGCATCCGCAAGCTCGGCGCTTGGGGGCGCCTGCTGCTGACCGTGTTGCTCGTCCCCTGGGCGATGAGCCCGATCGTCGTGGCGTTGCTGTGGAAATGGATTCTGCTGCCGTCGCCCGGCGGCTTGCTCGCCAGCATCCTCGCGCATTTCGGCGTCGAGCCGATCAATCTTCTCTCCCATCCCGATTTCGCGATGCCGACGGTGATCGCGGTGGGCGTGTGGCGCACTTTCGCGTTCGCCGCGATCATATTGACGGCGGGTCTGGGACAGATTCCCGCCGACCTTTATCGCGCCGCGTCGGTCGACGGGTTGACGGCGTTGGAGCGTTTCCGGCGCATCACCTTTCCGCTGTTGTCGCCGTCGCTTTTGATCGTGCTGTCGGTGCTGACGATCAGCTATTTCAACGAAGTGCAGATCATCATCGGCCTGACCGCCGGCGGGCCGATCCATTCGACGACGACGCTCGGCTACCAGTTGTTCGAGGTCGGATTCGTCGAACTCAACCAAGGCAAGGGCAATGCGATCGCGATCGTGATGTTCCTGATCAATCTGTTTTTGATCGTCGGCTATGTCCGCCTGCTCGGCGGCGGAAGGAAATAGGGCGATGCGCTACGTCACCCGCGCTCTTGCGGCGATCTGCGCGGTTGCCGCCGCGATCGTCGCCGTCGGGCCGATCGTCTGGGCGGTCTCGACCTCGGTCAAACGCAACAACGAGATCTTCGCCGTCCCGCCGAAACTCATCCCTTCGTCGCCGACATTGGAGCATTACGCGCGGCTGATCGCCGAGGGCGTGCATTGGAGCTTCGTCAACAGCGCGATCTATTCGGTCGTTGCCGTTTCGTCGGCCGTCGCCTTGGGCACGCTGGCGGGCTATGCCTTCGTGCGCTTCGAGTTCCGCGCCAAGAACGCGCTGCTGCATCTGTTCATGGCGGCGATGGCGATCCCGAGCTACGCGCTGCTGCTGCCCACGCAGATCCTGTTCGTCGAGTTGGGGCTGTTCAACACGCCGGCGGCGTTGCCGATTCTTTACGCCGCACATGTCATCCCCTTCGCGGTGTGGATGACCCGCGCCCATTTCGCGTCGGTGCCGATCGAGCTCGAGCACGCGGCGGCGGTCGACGGCTATACGCGGTTCGAAGCCGTATGGCGCGTCGTGTTGCCCGGCGCCAAGCCCGCGCTGATCGCGGCGGCGGCGTTCGGCTTCCTCTATGCCTGGAACGACTACATCACCTCGACGACGATGATCGACTCGCCCGAGCTGCGCACGCTGCCGGTCGCGCTGATCTTCTTCCAAGGCTTCCACGGCCGCGACTGGGGCGCGTTGATGGCCGGTGCCGTCATCGCGACGATCCCGCCGGTCGTGCTGTTTCTCGTGTTCCGCCGCTATCTGATCGGCGGTTTCTCCGAAGGTTCGGTAAAGGGCTAGGCGTTATGGGGCAAACGGCGCAATCGGTCGTCTTCGAAGGTGTGGCGAAGCGTTTCGGCGCGGTCACGGCGGTGGAGCGCGTCGACCTCGACGTGAAGCCGGGGCAGTTCGTCACGTTGCTGGGGCCGTCGGGCTGCGGCAAAAGCACGACGCTCAACATGATTGCGGGCCTCGAACGCCCGACCGAAGGCCGCATCTTGATCGGCGGGCGGGACGTGACGCATTTGCCGCCGTCGGAACGCGATATCGCGATGGTGTTCCAATCCTACGCGCTCTATCCGCATCTGTCGGTGTTCGAGAACATCGCATTTCCGTTGCGCGCGCGCCGGCGGCGCACGGCCGAACCCGAATTGCGCGAGCGTGTGCGCCATGTCGCGTCGGCATTGGGTCTCGACCCGCTGCTCGATCGTCTGCCGCGCGAGATCTCCGGCGGTCAACGCCAGCGCGTGGCGCTGGGCCGCGCGATGGTCCGCACGCCAACCGTCTATCTACTCGACGAACCGCTATCGAATCTCGATCAGCAATTGCGCGTGCAGATGCGCTCGGAGTTGAAGGACATCCATCAACGCCTCGGCGCCACGATGATCTACGTGACTCACGATCAGGGCGAGGCGATGACACTGTCCGACACGATCGTCGTCATGTCGGGCGGGCGGGTCGAGCAGCTCGGCAGCCCGCGTGATCTCTACGACCGACCGGCGAATGTGTTCGTCGCGCGCTTCCTGGGCGAGCCGGGGATGAATCTATTCGAAGGCAAAGTCGCGAGCGGCGTCTTGCGTGGCCAGGGCGTTGCGATGCCCACGAACGGCCCTGGGCTGGGGGAAGGTCGCGCCGCAATCGTGGGCGTGCGCCCGGAAGATCTCGTCGCGATCGATCCGGCGAGCGCACCGATCAAGGGCATCATCCGCACGGTCGAATTTCTCGGCTCGCGCACGCTGCTGCGTGTCGATGTCGGCGGTGCGGTGGTCGCGGCTTTCGTGCCGCTCGGTATGCCGTTCGCGGCGCGCGAAGCGATCGGCTTGGCGCCGTCATCTGCCGACAAGGTACGCTGGTTTGCCGCCGATACCGGTATCGCCTTGGCGTAAGCGGATTTGTGTCGTATTGCCGCCATGCTCCACAGTACGCTTCAAGTGAACTCGGAAATGCGGAAACGGGTAGCGAAATAGCTGGTTTTCCTAAGGTCTGGGGGCCGGGTTCACGACGGTGCCGCGCAAGGTTCGAATCCCGCCGCTCCGATCACCATTCGCGCAAGACGAAGAAGCCCGCCCTGGGAAACCAGCTTCGGGCTTCGGCGATTCCGGCGATTACGAAACGCTCAGACTTCAGATGTTGGGACACCGCGTCCGGTGGCGAGAGCGATGCCAACGACAGTAACGCTTTCGGCGCCATAGCTGGGCGCGTTTACCAATCGCGCCAAGCGTCGCGCAACGCCCCGAAGGCGAGCTTTTTTGTCGACTTATCCTCAGCGATAAGGCCTTTGCGGTTCCAGCCGCGCTGAAAGCGCGTCTGGCGGCGTTCCGACCGGAAATCGTAGAGCAGCCACGCGGCCAGGCCTTGGACATAGTCGCAGCCGCGAAGGGTCGCGATCTGATCGGCGTAGAAGCGGGCTTGCTTGTCCTCCGCGAACAAGCGGCCGTCATTTGCGCGCAAGCCCGCGACGGCATCGGCGCCCGTTTCGCTGACGATCACCGGCTTGCCGGGTGTCGAATTCGCCAGAAGCCGCGCGAGGTCGCGGATATCGGGCTCGTACCAACCGAAATACTCGTTGAGACCGATGATGTCGAGCGCGTCGGCCAGCCGATCCTCGATGCGGAATTCCTTACGATTGACGAGGCAGGCGGCCGAAACGAGCCGCGTGGGGTCTTCGCGCTTGGCGGTCGCGGCGAGACGCGACATGAACGATAGCCGTGCGTCGGTATCGGCGTTTTCGTTGCCCACACCCCAGAGAATCACGCTCGCACGATTGATGTCGCGGACGATCAACTCGCGCAGTTGATTCTCGGCGTCGGCGTAGGTCTCGGGATTGGCGAAATCGATCGCCCAATACACCGGAATCTCCGACCAGAGCAGCACACCGGCTTCGTCGGCCATGCGCGCCACGCGCGGATCGTGCGGATAGTGCGATAGGCGCAGGAAATTCCCGCCGAGCTCTTTGATATGCGTAAGCCGCCGCGCGATATCCGCCGCGTCGCTGCAACGGCCTTTGGCGACATCGTCCTCGTGGACGCAAGCGCCTTTCAGCCGGATCGGCGCGCCGTTCAGCAGGATGCGCGTGCCATCGACGCGAATATCGCGAAAGCCGACGCGCTCGCGACAGATATCGCCGTCGAGCGAGACCTCGACATCATAGAGTTTCGGTCTATCCGGCGACCACAAATTGGGATTCGCCGCGATGGCGCCAGCGCCGCCGTCGAGCCGGGCGTCGATCCCGAGCTCGGGAATCCGCAAGCGCGGCGAAGCGCCGCCGCAATCGGCTTCGACCCCGATCATGCCGTCGCGCCAGGCGACGCGGAAGCGGCGGATATATCGCTCGGGAAGGTCGAACAGCGTCACGCCGCGATGCAGGCCGCCATAGTTGAACCAGTCGAAATGCGACATCGGCACGCGGTCGTCGCGGCGGCGGTTCTCGACATGGACCATCAGGCGATTGGCGCCCGCACGCAGCGCCTTCGTCGCGTCGAGCGAGAAGGGCGTCGAACCGCCGCGATGGGCCCCCAGGAACCGCCCGTTGAGGAACACGCGCGCGGCGTAGTTCGCCGCGCCGAAATGCAGGATCGCGCGGCGCCCGGTTTGCACGCCCGCATGATCGAAATCGCGCGCGTACCAAACAGCACCCTCGTAGTGCTTCCACTCGGGCTTCAGCAGATTCCAGCACGAGGGGACGGGCACAGGATCGCCGCCGCCGGGATCGTAGTCGCGCGGCACGGTCCAGCGTTCGGGCGGCGCGTCGTCGAGATCGAACCAGCGCTGGCGCAAGCCTTCGTCGAACGGATCGAGCGTCATCTTCCATTCGCCGTCGAGACCGGTTCCTATGCGGCCGGCGGGATCGAGCAACGTATCCGCGCCAACCCAGTCGCGCGAAAACGCGTTCGCGTAGTCCTCGTCGTGCAAATGGGCGAAGGGATCGTCCGCGGTCATGGCGGCGGCGCGCGATAGCCGATGCCGATCGACCGGCGGAAGCGCCAGTTTCGCAGATCCGGAATCAGAATCTCCGCCACCATCGCGATGGCGATCCAGCGGAACCATGTCGCGAACGTATTCGACAGACCTTGCGGCTCGGCATAGCCGCCGACCCAGCCGTCCTGCCGGCGCGTGCCGGTGCGGACATCCGCGAAGCCGCCATCCGGATTCTGATCGTCGAGGATCGCTTCGACGATTTGAATCAGCCATTCGCGCGTGGCCGCGACCGGCGCCACGTTTGCGCGTAGCCCGTGAACGAGAACGTCGACGATATCGACGTCGATGCAGGCGCTATCGACGCGCGGCGGCAATCCCAGGCAATAGGCGACGGCCTTGTCGAAGTAAGGCAGGGTGCGGCCGCGCGCGTACCAGAGGTGATAATTGTGCATCGAGCCGGCCATGGCGTGCAGCAGCCGCAGCGGCGATTCGTGTTGCCCCACGCCCCAGAAACCGGTCGTCGGCTCCTGCAAACGGTCGTGCCAATCGAACAATATGTCGAGGGCCGCCGCGACCGACTGGCGGTCGGCATCGTCGCCGTGGCGCTCCAGCGCCAGCAGAAAGCCCGCGAGATTGACGATATTGTTCCCTTCCTGCCAGGGATCGCGCAGATCGCGCTCGGCGAGCCACGCCTTCAGGTGCCGCGGATCGAGATAGGGACGGACGAAATCCAAAACCGGCGCGCGCGCGGGGGCGAGCGCTTCGATCGCGCCAAGCGTGTAGTTGGTGACATGGAAGTCGATATAGCGCCATGTCTCGCCGCGGTCGGGCTTCTTGTAGACGTCGGCGTCGCGCATTTCGGGAATGCGGAACACGCCGTCCGGGCGCCGGAAAGATTCGAGCCAGGCGACAAGTGCGTTCGCCGCCCGCGCATCGCCGATGCCGATCGCGGACAGCGCATCGATCAGATCGGCGCACATCACGCCGTTATAGGTTCCCGGCAGCAGCACGCCGGGCCAAGCATTTTCGTCGTGCGCGGCCGAGATTCGAAGAACGCCCGCCGGGTGGCCGGGTGCCCGCATCGCGCAGAGCCACGTCATCGTTTTCGCGCGCGCGGTTTCGATTCGCGTGCGCAGCGTCGCGAGCCGGAGATCGGTTCGGCTATGATCGTTCATCCTTTGACTGCCCCCGCCGCCATGCCTTCCATCACCCGCCGCTGCGCCAGCACGAACGCCACGGCCACCGGCAGCGTCGTCACGAAAGCCAGCGCCATGATCGCCCGGAAACTGGCGCCGAGTTCGCCGTTCATCGACAGCAATGCGACCGGCAAGGTGAACGTGTCGGGCGAGCGCGAGATCACCAAAATCGGGAACCATTGCGACCAGTTGATCAGGAACGTGATCAGCGCGACGGTCGCCAAGACGGGTTTGGCCATCGGCAACACGATCCGGAACAGGATCTGCGCTTCCGACGCACCGTCGCAAATGCCGGCCTCGACCACCTCGCGCGGCAGCGCGCGGAAGAACCGGTCGAACAGGAAAAATTGGATCGGCCCCAGCGCCAGGAACAGCACGATGCCGGCATAGGAGCCGAGCAGGCCGAGCTTGAACACCACGATATAGACCGGGATCACCAGCAGCATATAGGGGTACATGATCGTCAGCAGGAAGCCGAAGCGCAGCCAGCGAAATCCCGGCAGGTCCGGCCGGCGGCACAGCGCATAGGCGCCCATCGCGGTGACGGCCACACCCAGCGCCGTCGACGCCGTGGTGATCGCGAAGGAATTGAAAACGTAGATCCAGATATCGACGCCGCCGATCCGCGCGATCTCGGCGAAGACCGACATGTCGAATTGCTCGGGCCACAGCCGCAGCGGATCGCCCAGCACTTGGCGGGCGTTGCGGAACATGCCGAGGCACATCCACCAATAGGGATAGAGGAAGACGAGACTGACGGGGATCGCGATCGCGTAGAGTGCGGCGGTCGTGAAGCCGGAGCGCAGGCGGTGGTTCATCGCGCCGCCTCCCGATCGACCAGCCTGAACGCGCCCAGCGACAAGGCGATCACGCAGGCGAACAGGATGGACGCCATCGCCGTCGCTTCGCCGTAGCGGGCCTGATCGAACAATTGATAGGCGTAGTAGCTGACGAAGTTCGTGCGGTCGGCGGGACCGCCTTTCGTCATGACCACGACGACCGTGAAGGTCTTCAGGAATTGGATCGTGGCGTAGACGAGATTGACGACGATGGCCGGGCGCAGCTGCGGCAATATCACATGCCGCCATGTCTGCCATGCCGTCGCGCCGTCGATCGCGGCGGCTTCCTCCAACGCCCGATCGCGCATGGCGAGATTGGCGAGGAAGATCGTCATGTAGAAGCCGGCATGATGCCACAACTCGGCGATCAGGATCGCGGTCGTGACGGTGTCAACGCTGGCGATGCCGCCGAATTCGGGCAGGCCCAGCGATCCGAGCGCCGCGTTGATCGCGCCGAAGCTGCGGTCGAACAGCCAGCGCCAAACGACATAGCCCGCGACATCGGGCGTGACCACCGGCAAGAACAGCGCGAGCCGGAAGAACATCGATCCGAATTTAAGGCGCGGACTGTCGATCAACATCGCCATCGCCAGCGCGAAGGCGAGATTCGCGGCGACGGCCAGTACGGTGTAAAGCAACGTGCGCGCCATCGACGTCAGGAAAAGCGGATCGGCCAAAACCGTCGCGTAGTTGGCGAGGCCGACATAGACCGGCGCCGCGCTGAGCGCCGTGCCCGATGCGGTGAACGATACTTGGATCGACAGCGCGATCGGCCACAGGCCGAACACCGCCGTCAGCGCCGCGAAAGGGGCCGCGAACAGATAGAAGACGCGGTTGCGCCAGGCGAAGTCGATGGTCGCGGCAAAGGCCATTTTGATACTTCGAATATCCGGCCGGCGGGACGATCCCGCCGGCCGGCTCTCGACGATTGGATCAGTTTTTGAGCTTGGCGGCGAGTTCGCGCATTTCGCGCGCCGTTTCGGCGATGAAGGGCTTCCAATCGGCCGGCGGATTGGCGATGCCGGCGAGCAGCTTGCGATGGAAGGCCGCTTCGAACTCCGGATAGAACGTGTGAACCGATTCCGGGAAGTCGTAGGCGGCGAGGCGGTGGTTGGCGCGGGCGAAGAATTGCTGGCGCGGCGACAAGGCATCGACGTTCAGATCCTTGCGCACCGCCGCCCCCACCAATTCGAGCGACGCTTGCTGCGCTTCCTTGCCCAACAGGAACTTCGCGAATTCGATCGCCAGCGCCTTGTTGGGCGAATTGTCGGGCACCGCGACGCCGCGCATGCCGCCGATGACCACCGAATTCGGGCGGCCGCCGAACGCCGGCCAAGGTCCGGACACGAAATCGCCGTTCAGCGCGGTGGCGCCGTCCCAGCCGCGCACGTTCCAATCGCCGACGCGGAACATGCCGCCGCGCCCGCCGAGGATGACCTGATACATCTCGTTGAACGAGTGGTTGATCGTGTCGGGCGCGACGAATTTGTACTGGGAATAGGTTTTGAGGAATTCCTCCAGCACTTGGGCGTGTTCGGGGCGATCGATCGTGATCTGGCCTTGCGGATCGATCAGCGTATGGCGCAGGCCCGATCCGAAGGTGAACAGATCGAGCATATGGATCAGGTCGCGCGGCTTGGCGGCCTGGAGGGCGAGGCCGAACGTATCCGCGCGGCCGTTGCCGTCCGGATCGTTGTCGCGGAATTTCGCCGCGATGCGCTTCACGTCGTCCCAGCTCTGCGGGAACGTCTCGCCGGTTTTCGCCAGCCAGCTTTGGCGGATGCCGAAGGCCATCTGCACGCGCTGGATGGGCAGGATGATCATCGCGTTGTCGAACGTGGCGACGCGCAGATCGTCCTCGCTCAGGAAGCCCTTATCCGCGACCTGGTTCAGCGTGGCGCGCAGATCCATAACCTTCTTGGTCTGGGTCTGGATGCGGATGACGCGCTCGTAGTTGTTGAAGATCAGATCGGGCGCGGTGTTGGTGTTGATCGCCGAGATGACGCGGCCGAACCACTGATCGGTCGGGTAGCTGATCGAGCGGACGCTGACGCCGGATTTGGTTTTGGCGAATTCGGCGCCCGCGCGCTCGAACCACGCCACGCCATTGTCGCCGAGATCGTGCCAAATGACGAGCTGCTGGGCCGTGGCGGTGCCCGCCCCGGCCAGGGCGGTGACGGCCGCGACGGCCGCCGCGCCCAGGAAACGCGCGAAACGCATGGGTTCCTCCCTTTGTCCGTTTTCCGAAATTAGGTCAAAATGGGAAAACGTTTACCCATGCAGTATACGTCCGGGCGGCCGGATTCTCAAGCGGGAGAAAAAATGACGCGTAACGTCTCCATCGGCGACGTCGCCAAACGCGCGGGCGTTTCGATCGCGACGGTGTCGCGGATCGTCAACGGCATCGCGAAGAAAGCGTCGCCCGAAACGGTCGAACGCGTGCGCAAGGCGATCGCCGAGACCGGCTATCGGCCGACCGGCGCGGGGCAGGCGCTGCGCAAAGGGCATAGCCGGCTGGTCGCCGTGTTCGCCGCAAATCTCGCCAATCCGACGATGGCCGCGGTCGCCGCGTCGATCGAAACGGCGCTGCGCGATGCGGGGCTCGCGATGGTGCTGTGCGACACGCATGACCGCGCCGATCTGCAGGACGAGTATCTGCTGGAGATGCGCGCCCAGGCCGTGCGCGCCTACGTGCTGCTGGCCGCCGTCGCGAGCGACGGTTTGCGCGCGGCCCTGGCGGGGACGATCCCGACGCTTTTCGTCAATCGCCGCTGTCCCATCGCGGGCAAAGCGGCGTTCGTGGGCATCGACAATCGCGCGGCGGGCCGCGACGTGGCGCGCGCCTTGGCAAAGGCCGTACCCAAGGGCCGCCTGGCGCTTGTCCATGGCCCGCTCACGTCCTCCGCCACGGCCGATCGCGTCGCCGGTTTTAAACGCGAACTCGCGAAACTCGGCCGTGATCTGGCACCCGACGATTTGGCGACGGGCCCCGGGCTCGATCATTTGGAGATCGGATACGCGAGTACGACGGCCCTGCTGTCGGGACGAGCGCCGAAAGGGATTTTCTGCGCGTCAGATTTGATCGCCTACGGCGTCCAGCGCCGTCTGCGCGAGGCGAAGCTGAGCGTGCCTGACGACGTCCGCTTGGTCGGCTTCGACGATAACCCTTTGAACGATTGGGTCGCCCCTTGGCTGTCGTCGGTGCGCGTCCCGTATCGCGGGTTCGGCGAAGCGATCGTCGGCGTTCTCGGCGAATTATGGCGCGGAGAGCCGCCGCGCGCCGAGCTGCTGGCGCATGCGTTGATCGACCGTGATTGGCCGGCAGCAGACAGATCGTAATTTCTTGAGCGCTTATACTTTCTCGTTTCTCGCAAAAGGCCTCAAAACGCCTCGATAATGCGGAAAACAATATTGAAATTGCGTAATTTTTGACGATCTGGGGGGCTGAGCGCCATTTGACTTTAGGCGTCGCGCCACCCGACGCAGTCATTTAACTCGTCGCTTGGCGGCGATCTGCGCGACCGTTTCCTGCGCGCGGGCGAGCGCGTCCTCCAACCCGTATTCGATGTGATGGCTCAACGCCGCCATCGCGCCTTCGCGGTCGCGCTTGCGCAAAGCCGCGATCACCGCGTCGTGATCGGCGACGATCTTGTCGATATTCGACGGGCCTTGGCCGGTCAGCGTCTGCGAAATGCGCTGGTGATAGGCGAGACGCTCGTAGGATTCGATGATGAACGGGTTCGCCGTCAGGCCGACGATGATGCCGTGGAAGCGCGCGTTCAAATCGATGAACGCCTTGAAGTCCTTGAACTGCACGCCGTAGCGGCCCTTCGCGATCAGGCGGTTGACGAGATGCAGCTCGTCGATCGTCGTCTGGTCGATACGCGCGAAGCCGTGGCGCAGCGCGCCGACCTCGATAACCACGCGCGCCTCGAACAGATTGCGCATCTCGTCCGCACCGGGGCCCGGCGCGACGCGATAGCCCTTGTTCGCTTCGTGCGCCAGCAAGCGCTCGGCGTGCAGGCGCGCCATCGCTTCGCGCACGGGGATCAGGCTGGTGCCGAACTCCGCCGCCAGCTGATCGATCACGAGGCGCTGGTCCGCGACCAAAACGCGATCCGTGATGCGCCGGCGCAATTCCTCATGGATCAGATCGACGAGGTTGTTGCGCCGGAACGGCAAAGCGGGCTCCGCGGCCGCCGTCGCGGCCGGTTCCGGCGTTTTGTTTTTCTTCGGGCGGGCAGGGGGCATCGCGCGTCGTGTCGTTCGTCCGAAAGAAGGGATTCGCGGGGGCGAGTGTAACCCGCAACGCGCGGGCACCGGCATTTCATCTTGCGGTCATAGATCATATATGATCTATTCGCGACCAACGAGACCTTATTCGGGGAGCGGGACGACCTGCCCATGAGCAAAGCGAAGCGGAAAAGTGCGGTTCTGAAGGGTGTGCGCGTTCTCGATCTGACGCTCGCGATGGCGGGGCCGCTGGCCACGTCGCGGCTGTCGGATCTGGGTGCCGAAGTGGTGAAGGTCGAATCGCCCGCCGGCGATTTTTCGCGCCTGTGGCCGATCGACGGTTTCTGGCACGGCAACGAGTCCAGCGCCTATCTGATGCTCAATCGCGGCAAGCGCTCGCTTTGCCTCGATCTGAAAAAGCCGGAAGCGGCGGCGGCGATCCGCAAGCTGATCGAAACCTCCGACATCCTGGTGCAGAATTTCCGCCCGCGCGTCGCGGCGAAACTCGGCATCGACTATGCCAGCGTTCACAAGATCAATCCGAAGCTGGTCTACGTATCGATCAGCGGCTATGGCGATACGGGCCCGATGGTCGATCGACCGGGCCAGGATCTGCTGGTGCAATCCTTCTCGGGCCTGACCTTCAACGGCGGCTCGGGCGACGGGCTGCCGGTTCCGTCGCCGATCTATATGGTCGATACCTGCGCCTCGCATCTCGCCAGCGAAGCCGCACTCGCGGGCTATATCGAAGCCCAGCGCACCGGTATCGGGCGCCAGTTCAAAGTGTCGCTGCTCGCGGCGGCGCTGGAAATCCAAATCCAGGAAGTCTCGACCTTCCTCAACACCGGCCGCATGGCGCCGCGCTCGGGCTATCCCTTCGCCAGCGTCTATATGGAACCGCCTTACGGCATCTATCGCACGAAGGACGGTTTCATCGCGATCGCGCAGGCGAAGTTTCCGGCACTCGCCGAGGCCTTCGGCGATCCCGAGATGGTGAAGCTCGGCGAAGCTGCCCCCGCGCATGCCGATGTCGAGGCGCGCCGCAAATGGCGCGATTCGGTGGCGTCGCGGGTCGCGCCGTATTTCGCGGCGAAGACGACGCAGGAACTGATCGATCTGCTGACGCCGCGCGACATCTGGGTCAATCCGGTCCAGACCTATGCCGATCTCGCCAAGCATCCGCAGTTCGAAAACTTCGTGACCGAAATCGATCACGCGGGCGGTCGCTACAAAACGCTGGCCCCGTCGATCGACACGGGCGAGACGCGCGATCTGGAGACCGCGCCGCGCCTGGGCGAGCACAGCGACGCCGTGCTCGCGGATCTGGGTTTCGCCAAGGACGAGATCGCCGCGTTGCGCGCGGCGGGAGCCGTGAAATGAGCAAGGGCCTGATCTATCTGGAGCGCGACGGCAATGTCGGCGAATTGGTGCTGAACCGGCCGGAGAAGCTGAACGCGTTGACGCCGGACATGTTCCGCCTGCTGCGCGATTTGTCGACCGAAATCAACGAGACCGACGATATCCATGTCGTCTTGTTCCGCGGCGAGGGCACGCGCGCCTTCTGCGCGGGCACCGATATCAACACGCTGAAGGAATATCCCGATTTCTGGGCATGGCGGAACCGCGTGGATTACGTCACGCAAATCCGCGCGATCCGCAAGCCTGTCATCGCTTGCGTCCATGGCTACGCCTTGGGCGGCGGGCATGAGCTTGCGGTTGCGGCCGATATCCGCATCGCCGCCGCCAATACGGTGTTCGGCGCGCCGGAAATCCGCCTCGGCTGGGTCGGGGCGGGCGGGACGTCGCAATATCTGCCGCGCCTTATCGGCTACGGGCAGGCGATGCGCATCTTGCTGACCGGCCAGCGTATCGACGCGCAGGAAGCCTTGCGCATCGGCTTGGTCGAGGAAGTCGTCGAGACCGGCAAGGAACTCGACCGCGCGCGCGAATTGGCGCGCGAGATCGCAAGCTATTCGCCCATCGCTACCCAAACGACCAAAGCGGCCGTGCGCGCGGGTATGAACGGCAATCTCGAGCTCGGTCTGCAAATCGAAAACGAGTTGATGGCGCTGTGCTTCGCGGCGGGCAACGACAAGGCCGGCGCCAAGCTGTTCGGCGAAAGGAAGCCGAAATGACCGGCGCCGCGCGCACCGTTCTGCGCGGCCTCACCTGGGGCCATCGCCGCGCGATCGATCCGCTGCGCGCCAGCGCTGCGGCGTTCGCGCGCGAGAACCCGTCGATCTCGGTCGAGTGGGACGTGCGCAGCCTGGAAGCGTTCGAGCATCAGGCATTGCGCGATGCGGTCGTCGGTTACGACTATGTCGTGTTCGATCATCCGTTCATCGGCACGATCGCGCAGGCTGGAATCTTCGCCCCCCTCGACGATATTCTCGGCGGCGCGAGTTCGGCGCAATACGCGGGCCCATCGCTCGACACCTATCGCTGGAAGGGAAAGTTGTGGGGCGCCCCCATCGACGCCGCCACGATGAACGCGATCGGCCGTCCCGATCTGCTGGCCTTCCCCTGGCCGGAGAACTGGGACGACGTGATGGCGTTGGCCGCCGATCTGCGCCGCAAGGGCCTGTGGATCGGCCTCGCCAATGGCGACCATCACGGGTTTCTGTTCGCGGGCAGCCTGATGTACAACGCCGGCGCGCCGTGGCATCGCGGCGACGGCGCGACGTTGAATTTCGATGCGCACGCATTCGAAGACGCGCTCGAACGCTTGATGTCGCTACGCATCTTCGCCTATCCCGATTGCGAGAAGTGGAATTCGATCCGGTTGCACGACGCGATGACGCAGGCCGACGACATCGCCTATTGCCCCGGCACTTACGGTTACGCGACCTATGGCGAGGCCGATTTCGGGACGCGGCGCTTGGGCTTCGGCCCGTTCCCCGGCACGAAAGCGCCCCATTGCGCGGGCACGTTGATCGGCGGGGCGGCGGTCGGTCTGACCGCGCATTCGCGGAACGTCGCGGCGGCGGGCGCCTATCTGCGCCATCTGATCGATCCGCGCGTGCAGATCGAAATCTTCGGCATGAATCACGGTCAGCCCGGCGTGGCGGCGGCGTGGGACGATAAGCAGCTCGACGCGCGCTTCAACGGCTATTACGCGGCCGTCGGGCCGACTTTGCGTGCGGCCGGCGTGCGGCCGCGCTTCGCGGGCTTCGGCATATTCGAACGCGCGGCGGGCAAGATCACGGCGCGCTGCACGGCCGGCGAGATCTCCATCCGCGACGCGGCACGCCAAGTTTCGGAACTGGCGGAGAAGACGGTCGCGGCGATGGCCGCGGCGGTTTGAGACGAATCCAACGTAACGTGCGAGACCCGAAGCCGGGCGCGCATCGATAAAAGGAGGAAACGATGAAAAGACGGACTTTCATGGCGACGGTCGCAGGCGCGGGTGCGGCGTTCGTGACGTCGCGGACGCAGGCGCGCACGGTGTTGCGCGTGGGTACGGGCCAAGCGGCCGCCGATCTTCAGGTGACCATCCTGAACGAGGTCGCCGAGCGCGTCGCCAAGCGCACCAACGGCGAATTGACGCTGCAGCTTTTCCCCGGCGGACAGCTGGGCAGCGAGCGCGACGTGCACGAGCAGGTCAAGCTCGGCGCGCCGATCCTGACGGTGGTGGATTCGGGCTATTTCGCCAATTACACCAGCCGCGACGTCGGCATTTTGTCGGCGCCGTTCGTGTTCACGAGCTACGACCAAGTGCGCCGCGTTCTGGCGTCCGATATCGCGCGCGGCTGGTTGCAGCGCGCGGAGGGCAACGGCATCCGCATGTTGTCGTTCAACTGGTTCTTCGGCGAGCGCCACATCGTCGGCAAAAAGCCGTTCCCGGAAGTGGCCGATCTGCGCGCGGTGAAGTTCCGCCTGGCGCCGATCCCCATCTATATCGACTCGTTCAAGCAGCTCGGCGTGTCGCCGGTGACGATCGACTTCGCCGAAGTCTACGGCGCGTTGCAGCAAGGCGTCGTCGACGCGGCCGAAGGTCCGTTGGCGTCGATCTTCTCCTCGAAGCTCTACGAACCCGCACCCAACGTGTCGCTGACGGGTCACGTCAAGCAGGTGCTGGGCATCATGATGAACAAGGGCGTGTTCGACGGTCTTCCGGCGGCGCATCGCACCGCTTTGGTCGAGGAAATGACCGCCGGCGGCGACCGCTACTCCGAGCAAGGCTTGGCGAAGATCGGCGAGATCCGCGCGCAGATGGAGCGCAGCGGCGTGCGCTTCGTGAACGCGAACGTCGCGGCCTATTCGGCGACGGTCGTCCCGATGTATCAATCCTACAAGGATTGGACGCCCGGCCTGATCGATCAGGTCCGCAAGATCGCGGGCGCGGCGGGTTGATTTGAACGAAGGAAGCGTCCGTCGCGCCGGCCGGCGCGGCGGACGCCTTCCGCATTTTCGGAACTTGAACATATGTTCGCTGCCGTTCGCTGGTTCGAAGACAATGCGCCGGCCTTTCTTCTCGCGGCGATGACGGCACTCGTCGTCGTCGATGTGACATGCCGCTATTTTCTCAACGTCGCCTTCGCGGGCTCCAGCGAACTTGCGACCGCCATGTTCGTCTGGCTGGTCTTCGTCGGCGCGGCCGGCGCCACGCGCAAACTCCAGAATATCGCCGTCGACGGCGTTTCGATGCTGCTGGGGGAGGCGATCAAGCGTCCGCTCGAAACGCTTTTGCATCTCGCGACCGTCGCGGGCTGCGCTTACGTCGCGTATTTCAGCACCAAGCTCAGCCTTGCATCCTGGGAGCGCGAGATCGACATGCTCGGCGTGCCCTACACCTTCGTCTATGCGGCGATCCCCATCGGCTTTGGATTGATGGGCATCCATTCGGCAATTCACGCCGTCGACCGTGCGACCGGCCGCAAGCCTGTCGAACCCGCCGCCGCCAAGCCGGAGAATTTGGAATGATCGCGCTCGCCGCCGGAATCATTTTGCTGATCGCGGTGGGCATGCCGATCGCCTTCGCGATTCTCGTGCCCTCCGCCGTGTACTTCCATACGACCGGCCTGCCCGAGGCGATCTTCGCCCAGCGCGTCGCCAGCGGGACCGTGTCGTTTCCGTTGCTCGCGATTCCGTTCTTCATCCTTGCCGGCAGCATTATGCATCGCGGCGGCATCGCGCGCCGCTTGATCGATGTCGCGGTGGTTTCCGTCGGGCATTTACGCGCTGGCCTTGCCCAAGTCGGCGTTATCGGCGGCACACTTATCAGCGCCGTATCGGGTTCGGCGACGGCCGATACCGCCATCCTCGCCAAGACCGTATCGTTGCAAATGGTGCGCGAAGGCTATCCGCGCGGCTTCGCCGCCGTGGTCGCGGCCGTGTCGGGCGTCTTGGGGCCGATGATCCCGCCGAGCATCATGATGATTCTCTATGGCCTCGCGGCGGAGGTCTCGATCGGCAAGCTGTTCGTCGCCGGCGTGCTGCCCGGCCTGCTGATCGCCGCCTGTTTGCTCGCGGCCAATCTCTCGGTGATGAAGCGGCATAACATTCAAATCCCGCTGCGCTCGCGCCCGAAGGCGGGCGACGTATTCGGGGCGATCAAGCGCGGCTTTTGGGCGCTGATGTTTCCGGTGCTGGTCTGGGTGGGCTTGCGCGGCGGCTTCTTCACGCCGACGGAACTTGGCGCGTTCGTCGCGGTCTACTGCCTTGTCATCAGTCTGTTCGTCTACAAGGAGATCGACTGGCGCGACCTGCCTGAGATTTTCCGCGAATCCGCGCTGCTGACGGCACTGATCATGATCATCCTGGCGTCGAGTGCCGCGCTCAACTACGCGGTCGCCTGGGAACGCATGCCGCAGGCGATATCGACCTGGCTGCTGGCGTTGTCGGACAACAAATATGTCCTGCTGCTGCTGATCAACATATTGTTGCTGGTGCTCGGCACGGCGATGGAAGGTCCGCCGCTGCTGATCATTCTGACGCCGATTTTGGTGCCGGTGATGAAGGCGCTAGGCGTGGATCTCGTCCATTTCGGCGTCATCCTTACCTTCAACCTCGTGCTGGGGGCGCTCACGCCGCCGGTCGCGACGCTGATCTTCGTGGCGAGCTCGATCGTCGGCTGCACGTCCGCCGAATTCATGAAGTATTTCTGGCTCGTCTTCGGCTATCTGATTCTGGCGCTGCTGATCATCACATTCGTTCCCTGGTTTAGCTTGGCGCTGCCGAATCTGATGTTCTGAGACGGCGGATTGGGCGCCGATCATAGGCCCGGCGGGTATCGGTCCAAATATACGCAGCATCGAGGAAAGACTTTTGATTGGTCGGTCTGAGGCGTGAGACTCTTGTGGGCGGATCGCATGCTTCGCAGCTTGAACATTGCGCATGCGAAATTGGCGCCCGAATATTGAGCGCCAGCGATAGAGAATCAGGCGATCTCATTTTCCACAAAAGGCCTCAAAACGCCCCAATATCGTGGAGAACGACGTTGATATAAAACGTTTCTACACGGTTTGGAGGCGTAGGTCCGGATCCCGCCGCTCCGACCATAAAGCGAAAAACACCAAAGCCCGCCCTGGGAAACCAGCTTCGGGCTTCGACGTTGTTTCGATGGCGTCGATGAGGTCAGCCTTCGCGCAGCCAGACCAGCATTTCGCCTTTGTCGCGATTATCCCAGGCGTAATACGGCACGGCTTTGATCGGGCTTGGTTTGCGCGCGATCGGCGTTTGGCGATAGAGGTCCTGGCCCCAGCCCTCGGGATCGTCGGCCAGCGCCGTGCCCGATAGCGTCACCACGCCGCCGAGCACGCCTTCCTCGAACTTCGCAGCGAGGGCGGCATTCGCCGGCAGCACGTAGTTGTTGAGCGGGCGCTTGTTGTCGGCACCCTCCAGGCAATAGAGCAGCGGACCGCGCATCAATGCGACGCGGCCGGCATCCTGGCGGATCGCCGGATTGGCGAAGACGCGTTCGACCGGCATGTCGAGATCAAGCTCGATCGCGTCGCCCGCCTTCCATGTCCGGCGCAGATGGGCGTAGCCGTTGCGCGTGACGGATTTGAGATCGACCGCTTCGCCGTTGACGCGCAATGTCGCTTTGCGGCACCAGCCGGGAATACGCAGTGCGATGTCGAGCGCGCGCGCCGTACCCGGATCGACGTCGATCCGGATGGCGCCATCCCACGGATAGCGGGTCGTCTGGCACAAGCGCAGCGGGGAGCCGGCGACATCGAGCGTCGCTTCGCCTTGATCGTAGAGATGGATCGCTACGCCATCGGCGGCGATACCGTAAGCGTAGGTGCCGATCGATGTGACGAGCCTTGCGATGTTCGGCGGGCAGCACGGGCAGCGATGCCACACCCAGCGATTATGCTTGCCGCGGCTTTCGAGCGGATTTTCGTAGAAGAACAGGCTGCCGTCCTGCGACATGCCCGACAGAATGCCGTTATAGATCGCGCGTTCCATCACGTCGGCGTAGCGCGTATCCGGGCCGAGGCCGAGCATCCGGTTCGCCCAGAAGGCGAGGCCGATGGCCGCGCAAGTCTCGGCATAGGCGCTTTCGTTCGGCAGATCGTAATCGGCGGTGAAGCCTTCGTTATGCGCCGACGGACCGATACCGCCGGTGACGTACATGCTTTTGGTCACCAGATCGTTCCAGAGTTTCTCCAATGTCGTTTTCAGCGACGCGTCGCCGTATTCGGTCGCGAGATCGGCCATCGCCGAATAGAGATACATCGCGCGCACGGCGTGGCCGACGACCTTGTCCTGCTCGCGCACCGGCTTGTGCGATTGGTTGTATTCGTAGGTCGAATGGAAATATTCGGCCGGATTGTCGCCGCGCGCCAACGCTTCCTGGGTGAAGTAGTGCGGCTCGCGGCCGCGCTCGTCGACGAAATAGCGCGAGAGCTCCATATAGCGCGCTTCGCCGGTCGCGCGCGCGAGCTTGACGAGTGCGAGCTCGATCTCCTCATGGCCGCAATAGCCGCGGCGCTGACCTTCCTTCGGTCCGAACTCGCGGCCGATATGGTCGGCATAGCGCGCCATGACGTCCATGAATTTGCGTTTGCCCGTCGCGTGGAAATACGCGACCGCCGCTTCGATCAGATGGCCCGCACAGTAAAGCTCGTGGCAATCGCGCAGATTGGTCCAGCGCTTGCCCGGCTGCATCCGGGTAAACCAGCTCGACAGATAGCCGTCATCCTGTTGCAGCCGCGCGAACATATCGACGATCTCGTCGACCATCGCTTCCAATGCCGGATCGGGCTTGCTGGACAGCGCGTAGGCGGCGGCTTCCAACATCTTGGCGACGTCGGAATCCCAATACATTTGCGACGTCACCGAGCTGCGATGGAAGGGCAAGCGCATCGACGGGATCGGGCGCGCCGGATCGATCTGGTCGAACATGCCGGCCTTGTCGCAACGCTCGCGCAGGATCGGGATCGTCTTTTCGCGCACCGCTTGAATGCGCGACGCCCAGAACCCGGTCATCGCGACGGCGGGAACGGCGGGCGGGCGATACTGCGCGAACAGGGCGGAGATCGTCGATTTGCTGGCGGAGGCCGTCATCGGTGTTGTCCTTGTATATCGGGCGTCGGGTTGGGCATCACTTCACGGCGCCGGCCGTCAGGCCGCGCATGTAGTAGCGTTGCAGCAGCAGGAAAAGCAGCAGGCAGGGCATCATCATCAGCGTCACGCCGGCCTGAACCGCACCCCAATCGACCGTGCCGAATTGGCCGCTGCGCACGGCGGTGACCAGGATCGGCAGTGTGAACAGCTTGTTGTCGGTCAGCAGGATCAGCGCCGCCAGAAACTCGTTCCAACTGGCGAGGAACGCGAAGATCGAGACGGTAATGATGCCGGGGGCGACCAGCGGGAACATGATGCGCGTCAGGATGCGCACGCCGCCGCAGCCGTCGATGCGCGCGGCTTCGTCGATCTCGCGCGGCACCGCTTCGAAGGCGTTGCGCATCATGAAGACCGAGAAGGGCAGTTGTAGCGTGGCGTAGACGAGGACGAGGCCGACCAGCGAGTTCGACAAGCCGATCCACGACAGGATCAAAAACAACGGCGTCAGCAGCGACTGGTAGGGGATCATCATGGTCGAGATGATCAGCACGAAGATCACGTTCTTCAGCGGGAAGTGGAAGCGCGAGAAGCCGTAGCCCGCCAGCAGACTGACGACGCCCGACAGCGCCACGGTGCCCAGCGCCACGAACAGGCTGTTGGCCGTATGCGTGACCAAGCCCGAGCCGAAGCCGTCGAGCGATTGATAGGTTTCGTAGGTGATGCGCGAGGGCCAAGGCGGCAGCGGTGGCAACGCCGCCTCGGCGGCGGGCTTGAGCGACGACAAGGCGGTCCAGGCGAGCGGTGCAAGGAACAACGCCGCGATCACGAAGCCCAGGCATTGCTGGGCGAAATCGAGCGCGAACGGGCTTTTGCGGCCGGCGGCCATCACTGACCCTCCTTCGTGCGCAGCAGATAGAGCTGGACGATGCTGAGCACGACCAGAAGTGCGAGCAACGCGATCGACAATGCCGCGCCGTAGCCGAGCTTGAAGGATATGAACGAGGTATTCATGATCCAGTAGACGGCGCTGAGCATCGAGTTGTCGGGGCCGCCGGCGGTGATGATGTAGAATTGGTCGAACGCCAGCACCGAATGCGTGACCGACAAGATTAGGGCCAACGCGAAAGTGCGGCGGATCAGCGGGAAGGTGATGTAGCGGAAACGCTGCCAGCCGCGCGCGCCGTCGATGCTTGCCGCTTCCTTCAGCTCCGGCGGGATCGCCTGAAGCCCGGTCAGCAGCAGCACGATGCTGGTGCCCGACGCCTTCCACACGACCATGACGATGATCGAGATGAAGGCGGAAGTCGGCTGCATCAGCCACGAGACCGGCCGGTCGATCAGGCCGAGTTTCATCAAGGCGGGGCTGAATAGCCCGAAATCGACGTTGGAGAGCCAAACCCAAAGCAAGCTTGCCGAGCCGAGGCCGAGCACCACCGGCAGGAAGAACGCCGTGCGGAAGAACCCGACGAAGGGCCGGGGCCGCTCGACGAAGAACGCGAGCGGGAAGGCGACCGCGAAGATCGCGATCGTGACGACGATCGTGTATTTGGCCGAGAACCACAGCGCGTGCCAAAAGCCGGTATCGGTCAGCATCGTCGCGTAGTTGCGCAAGCCGATGAAGCGCGGGCGGCCGAGCAGCGGCCAATTATGCAGCGACATCCACGCGACCATGACCAGCGGCACGAGGAAGAACGCGGTCAGCAGGATCAACGCGGGCAGGATCAGCAGCACGCCCAGCCAGCGTTCTTGACCGACGACGCCGCCTTCGCCGCGCAAGCTGCGCCGAAGCTTTTCCTTCCAAGTTTCCGGTCGCGTCGCGGGGGCGGCGGGGCTGGCCATGTCGACCTCCGGTGAACGGCATCCCGGACGGCGCTGGGGCCGTCCGGGACACGTCGTCGTCAGTTGGCTTCGTTGATGATGCGCTGGAACGTCGCTTGCGCCTGCGCGATCGCGCCGTCGACGTCGTTGCCGAAGATCGCGCGCTGGTGCAGCGTGACCCACGGCCCGTTCAAGCTGTTGAACAGATCGTTGTAGACGGTGGAGCGCGGCGTACGCCCGCCCTTGTTCACCGCTTCGGCGACCGTCAGGTAGCGCGGATCGTTTTCCTTCAACGCGGCGGCGGCGATGTCGCCGCGCACCGGCAAGCTGCCGTATTTGCCCAGCAGCGATTGCCCTTCCAGCGAATAGGCGAAGTCGACGAATTCGCGGATCGCGGGAAGTTTGCGTGTGCCGCGCGACACGACGATATTGTCGCCGCCCGCGAAGGACGCGAAGCCGCCGGTTTTGCCGGGGATCGGCGTCACGCCGAACTCGACGTCGGGATAGCGCGTGGTCAACACGCCGATCGCGAAGGCGCCGGTGATGGTCATGCCCACGCGGCCGGCCGCGAAGCCGGTCAACGCATCGGGACCGGTATCGGCGACGACGCTTTCCGGCATCACCTTCTTCGCCCACAGATCGCGATAGAAGCCGATCGCTTCGCGCAACTGCGGGGAATCGATCGTCGCCTTCTTGCCGTCGGCGCTGAGCACTTCGCCGCCATTGGCCCAGACGACGGGCAGGAAGCGGAACGCGGCGGCACCCGCACCCGGCACGTAGTAGCCATAACGATCGCCGCCGAGCGCGCGGATCTTGACGGCCGCGTCGGTGATTTCGCCCCAGTTCTTCGGCGGCTTCTCCGGATCGAGGCCGGCTTCGCGGAACAGCTTCTTGTTGTAGACCAGCACCGAACCTTCGGCCGAGAAGGGCAGGCCGTAGAGCTTGCCGTCGAGCTCGCCCAGCTTGCGATGCGCCGGCGACAGGCTTTGGAAATACGGCATCTCCTTCGTCCAGGGCGACAGATCCTGCAGCTGATCGGCGCTGGCGAAGGCGGGCGTATAGATCAAGTCGAGCAGCAAGAAATCCGGCGCCGAACGCGCGGCGGCGGCGGCGGCGTATTTCTGCACCATCTCGCGCGCGACGACGATGTCGAGCTTGATCTGGGTCTTGCCCTTGGCGTTGAACGTGTCGACGAAGGGGCGGATGACGTTGGCGACGTCGCTGCGCGCCCACATCGACAACGCTTCTTGCGACCAAGCGGCGGTGGAGAGCATCGGCGCCGTCATCGCGGCACCCAAGAACGTTCTACGCTTCATCGGTTCCTCCCATTTTGAATTTGGTTTGTTTGACGATTGAGATTTGTCGGGGCGTTAACTTCGGTCCGGACTGCCGCAGGACCGGCGTATGACGAGCTTGCTGGGGACATGGCGCGTACCCGGCGTCACCGCCTTGCCTTCGATCAACGAAAGCAAGGTGAGGCCGGCTTGTGCGCCGAGTTCCTTGAGATTGGGATCGACGGTGGTGAGGGCGGGGCGCGTCGCCGCGGCGATGACGTCCCAATTGTCGAAGCTGACCAGTGCGACTTGGCCGGGCATATCGACGCCGCCTTCGCGCAAGCCGTCGGCCATGCCGCGCGCGATCTGATCGCTGCCGCAGACGATCGCGTCGGGCAGTCCGGCCTTGGCGTCGATCAGGCGGCGCGCGGCGTCGCGGCCCCATTCCTCCGACCACGTGCCGAACAATTCGCTGTCGGGGGGCGGGGCGAGGCCCGCTTGCGTCAGCGCCGAGCGGTAGCCGGTTTGGCGCAGCCGCGTGGCTTCAAAACTTTGCGGGCCGCCGACATGCGCGATGCGCTTGCGGCCGAGTGCGATCAAATGGCGCGTGGCTTCGTAAGCGCCGCCCTCGTCGTCGGGCAGAATGCAGATCGCATCCGGTGCCGCGCTTTGCGCGTAGGCGTAGACGACGGGGATGCCCAGCGTGGCGATTTCGAGCGGGGCGAGATAGTCGGTGCGGCGCGCGGTCAGGATCAAACCGTCGATACGTTTGGAAAGCAGCGCGTCGAGATGGCGCTTCTGCCGTTCGGGATCGTCGGCCGCGTTGCACAGGAACACCGACACGCGATTGTCGGACAGCGCTTCTTCGATCCCGCCGACGATGGGCAGGGTGAATCGACCGTAGATATCGTTCGACAGGATGCCGACCGAAAAGCTGCGCCCGCGATGCAGGCTTTGCGCGAGGTCGTTGGGGCGGAAGCCCAGGCGGTTGGCGACCGCGATCACATGTTCGCGCGTTTTCGCCCCGATATGGCCCGTGCCGTTCAGCGCTTTCGACACGGTCGAAATGCTGACACCGGCTTCGGTCGCGACGTTGCGGATGGTGATCGGGGTGCGCAAGACGGCAGGTTTCCTCGAAACGGCGATTCCGCCGAATTATGGAAAGACACTATGGAAAAGCTTTTCCTAAGTCAATAAAAGCTTTTCCTAAGGTCAAAATCGCGGATTTTCGATGATTCTCGAAAAGCTTGGCGGGGCTAGGCGGCCGCGCGCCGGGCTTTGCGTTGGTTCGCCATACGGGCCGCCAAAAGCACCGCTGCACGCGCAGCTCCCGGATTGGCGATGCCTTTGCCGACGATGTCGTAGGCCGAGCCATGGGCGGGCGTGCAGATCGGGAACGGGAAGCCGCCCATGAAGGTGACGCCGCGTTCGAAGCCGAGCAGCTTCATCGCGATCTGACCTTGGTCGTGATACATGGTCAGCACCGCATCGAACTCGCCCTTGGTCGCGCGCACGAACACGATATCGGGCGGGAAGGGGCCGGTCGCGTCGATGCCTTCGCGCTTTCCGGCGACGATTGCGGGCGCGATGATTCCGTCATCCTCATGGCCGAAGCAGCCGCCATCGCCCGCATGGGGGTTGAGGCCGGCGACCGCGATACGCGGTGCCGCCAGGCCCGCCTCGCGCAACGCGCGATCGGTCAAGCGCAGCCCGCCCAGCACCGCGTCCTGCGTGATCAATCCGGCGACGGCGGAAAGCGGCACATGCGACGTGATGCGGGCGTTCCACAAGCCTTCCAGAATGTTGAATTCGCGCGCGGGATGGTTGGCGGGCAGGCCAAGAACTTCGCAGGTGAAGCCGATCTCGTCGTCGTAGCTCGGCCGTGCCATGCGCATCGCCGCCTTGTTGAAGGGCGTGAAGCACACCGCATCCGCCTTGCCGTCGCGGGCGAGTTCCAAGGCGACTTGATAGTTGCGCAAGGCGAAGGCGCCGCCCTCGGGTTGCGCCGCGCCCGGTTTGATCGCGGCGGGATCGAGATGGCCGAGATCGAGCAGAACGGGGCGGGGGCCGGGGGCTGGCGTCGTGGCGATGTCGAAATCCGGCGCGAGACCGGCTTGACGGTGGCCTTGCGCCAGCACGCGGCGATCGCCGACGACGATCAAATTCGCCGCTGCGCGGATCTCCGGATCGGCGATCAGACGTGCCGTCAATTCGACGCCGATCCCGGCCGGATCGCCGATCGCCAAAGCGATCGTCGGCTTGTCGGCAGTCTGGCTTTGACCGGTCATGGCGAGTCCCCCTCGGGCGATTTCGGAACCTATAGCCCGTCCGCCAGATTTCTTCTAGTATGCTGCATACAGGAATATAGAAAGTTCCTAGTAACTGAAATACAAAGATTTTTTACTGGGGATAACGGCAAGTGAGCGAACCGGCCAACGAGATGATTGCCCCCTCCCGCGCCCGGCCCATCGCCCGCCGGACGATGCATGACGAGATCGTCGAATGCGTGCGCGACATGATCATCGAGGGGCAATTGCCTCCGGGGGCCCGCATCCATGAGGGGCAGCTCGGCAAATTGCTGGGCATCTCGCGCACGCCGCTGCGCGAGGCGCTGAAATTCCTGGCGAGCGAAGGGTTGCTCGAGCTCGTGCCCGGGCGCGGCGCGGTCGTGAAGAAGTTCGGCGCCGCCGAATTGCGCGACATGCTGCAAGTGCTGTCGGCGCTCGAAGGGCTCGCCGCGCGTCAGACTTGCGCGAACGCGACCGACGCCGATATCGCCGGTTTGCGCGCATTGCACGACGAGATGATGCGCCGTTACGCGCGCGGCGACCGGCTCGACTACTATAAACGCAATCAAGCGATCCATACGCGGCTGGTGGCGTTGTCGGGCAACGCGTTTCTGGCCGCGACGCATGAAGGCATTCAATCGCGCTTGCGCCGCATCCGCTTCGTCGGTCATGAAGGGGCGGACAAATGGGCGGATGCCGTCGCCGAGCACGAAGCGCTGATCGCCGCCATAGAGGCGCGCGACGCGGATCGAGTGGCGGCGATCGTGGCGAAGCATCTCGATAATACGTGGGAACGCGTGCGCGACATCGTCTGACGCACGCCGGCAAAAGGGGAAGCGCGATGCGGCTTGGAGTCATCGCCGACGATTTCACCGGCGCCAGCGACGCGGCGAATACGCTGGTGCGCGGCGGCATGGCGACGGTTCAGTCGGTCGGTGTGCCGCAAGGGGCCGTACCCGCGTGCGACGCGCTGGTCGTGTCGTTGAAGACCCGCACGATTCCCGCCGCCGACGCGGTGCGTGAATCGCTGGCGGCGCTGGAATGGCTGATCGCGGCGGGCTGCGAACAATTCCTGTTCAAATATTGCTCGACCTTCGATTCCACGAAGGACGGCAATATCGGCCCGGTCGCCGAAGCGTTGCGCGCCAGGCTCGGCGCCAAAATGGCGATCGTCTGCCCGGTGGCGCCGTCGCTCGGCCGCACGCTTTATCAAGGCAATCTGTTCGTCAACGGCACGCCGCTGGCGGAATCGGGCATGCGCAATCATCCGCTGACGCCGATGACCGATTCCGATATTCGCCGCTGGCTGTCCTATCAAACCAAAGTGCCGGTCGGTCTCGTCGCCTACGAAACCGTCAAGAAAGGGGCCGCCGCCGTGCGCGCGGCCCTCGACGCCGCCATCGCCAAGGGCCAGGGCTTTGCCGTGACCGACGCGGTCGACGATGCGGATCTTTTGGTCTTGGGCGAAGCGGTCGCCGATGACGTTCTCGTCACCGGCGGATCGGGGATCGGCAAAGGCCTCGCGGCGAATTTCGTCAAAAGCGGCAAGGCGGCGAAGCCGCTCGCCGAGCCCTTTATCGCCGGGCCAGGTGTGGCCTTGTGCGGCTCGTGCTCGGAAGCGTCGCGCCGCCAAGTGGCGAAGCACGCGGCATCACATCCCGTCATCTCGATCTCGGCCGACGATGTGATCGCAAAGCGAATGAATGTGGCGACGGCGCTCGATTTCGCGAACGCCAATAAAGAAAAATCGCCGCTGATCTATTCCAGCGCCGATCCCGCCGAAGTGCGTGCCGCCCAGCAGCGCTACGGCACGACGGTCGCGGCCGAAGCGCTCGAAAAGTTCTTCGGCCAATTGGCGGTGGCGTTGCGCGACGCCGGCTTCACGCGTTTGGCGATCGGCGGCGGCGAGACCTCGGGCGCCGTGGTTTCGGCACTGGGCGTTTCGACGATGCGTGTGGGGCCGGAGATCGATCCCGGCGTGCCGGTCTTGACCGTCGCGGGCGCGTCGTCCTATCGCTTGGCGCTCAAAAGCGGCAATTTCGGCGCGGATGATTTTTTCGCGGCGGCGCTGGGCGCCCTCGCGACCGGCAAGGGAAGGGGCTAGGGCGATGGCGGATAGTTCGGGCGGGAGCGAATCAACGATCCGCGACTGGATCGCGCGCCATGGCGAATCCCTTTACGCGCGCGGCTATGCGCATGGCAGTTCGGGCAATATCAGCGCGCGGATCGATGGCGGGTTCCTGATTTCGCCGACGAACTCGTGCTTGGGGCGGTTGGACCCCGCACGCATCTCCAAAGTCGCGGATGACGGCACGCATGTCGGCGGCGACAAACCGTCGAAGGAGGCGTTCCTGCATCTTGCGATGTATCGCAAGCGCCCGACATCCAAGGCGATCGTGCATCTGCATTCCACGCATTGCGTCGCGGTGTCGTGCATGTGCCATGACGATACCAGCGACGTGTTGCCGCCGATCACCGCCTATTACGTGATGCGCATCGGCAAGCTGCCGCTCGTGCCTTACTATCCGCCGGGCGAGCGTTCGCTCGCCGATGCCGTCGCCGCTTTGGCCGAGAAGCACAACGCCGTGCTGCTCGCCAATCATGGGCCGGTGGTCGCGGGCAAGTCGCTCGACGACGCGGTCTATTCGGTGGAGGAGCTGGAGGAAACGGCCAAGCTCTATCTGCTGCTCAACGGCCCGAAGGCGCTGAGCTATCTGACCCAGGCGCAAGTGACGCAACTCGGCGAATTGTTCCCGAGTTAAACGGGTTGACTGCACGCGCGCGCGACTTGCTCGTGCGTGGCGAACCAGCAGCCGCCTTTCGCCTTCATATGCGCGATCAAGTCCTCGAGGATGAAGATCCGCGAGCGATAGCCGATGACATGCGGATGCATGGTCAGCAGGAACAGACCGCCTTCCTCCCACGCGCGATCGAATTCGCGCCGGAAAATGTCGAGCACGGCGGGCGGCGGCGTATAGGGTCGCAGCGCCGCGAAGCGGTTCATGTTGAAATAGGGCGCGTCGTCGCGGATCCACTCGACGGGCAGTTCCACGATGCCGGTCGGCTCGCCGTCTTCGATCAACTCGTAGGGATCGTCGTCGGCCATCAGCGAGGAATCGTAGAGCAGGCCCATCTCGCGCTGGATTTTCAGCGTTGCGGGCGAGAAATCCCACGACGGCGTGCGCATGCCCACGGCGCGCTTGCCGAGCAGCTTTTCCAGCGCGTCCGCCGAGCGCAAATGCAGATCGCGCTCGATCGCTTCGGGCAGATTGGAATTGAGCTCGTGAATCCAGCCATGCAGGCCGATCTCGTGCCCTTCGCCGATCACGCGATGCTGTTCCTCGGGATGCAGCAAGGCCGCGACGGCGGGCACGAAGAACGTCGCCGGAACGCTCGCCTTCGCCAGCGTCGATAGAATACGCGGCACGCCCTGGCGCACGCCGTATTCGCCCCACGACATGCGGCCGATCGAAACGCCGCCGTCGCGCAGTTCGTTCGTTTCGTGATCGCTGTCGAAGGACAGCGCCACGGCGCAACGCGCGCCGCCGGGCCACGCTTTCGGCATGAGGCGGCGTCCGGCGCGGACCTTGGCCACGCGTTTACGCCACTCGGCTTCTTCCCATTGCCACGGTTCGGTCATGACGGAACTTCCTTCAGCGGATGATGGCAGGCGACGCCGCCGGTCAAAACGGGTGCCTCGACGCGGCATCTCGCGTCCGCATGCGGACAGCGCGCATGGAAATGGCAGCCCGGCGGCGGGTCCATGGGCGAGGGCAGCTCGCCCTGGATCGGTTTGAACCCGGCGGCATCTTCGCCGTCGAGACGCAAGGCGGGCGCGCTGTCGAGCAAGGCGCGCGTATAGGGATGGCGGGGTGCGGCGAAAATCTCGCGCGCCATACCGATCTCGACAATGCGGCCCAGATACATGATCGCGACGCGATCGCTGACATGGCGCACCAGCGACAGATCGTGACTGATGAAGATCATCGTGAGCCCGAGTTCGCGGCGCAGCTTCAGGAACAGATTGACGATCTGCGCCTGGATCGACACGTCGAGCGAGGCGACGGGCTCGTCGCAAATCAGCGCATCGGGCCGCATGGCGAGGGCCCGCGCGATCGCGATGCGCTGGCGCTGCCCGCCGGAGAATTGGTGCGGGTAACGTTGCGCGGCCGATTTATCGAGCCCGACGGTCGCAAGCCAGCGCGCCGCATCGGCGGCGGCTTCGCCCGGCTTGATCAGGCCATTGGCGACGGGGCCTTCGGCGATGATGTCGCCGATGCGCATACGCGGATCGAGCGAGGCGAAGGGGTCCTGAAACACCATCTGCACGCGCGTGGTGGTTTTCACGGGGCGCGCACCACCCGACATCGCGGGCGCGCCGTCGATCAGCGCGACACCTTCGCTGGGCGGCAGAATACCGGCGATCATCCGGCCGAGCGTGGATTTGCCGCAGCCGGACTCGCCGACCAAGCCGAGCACTTCGCCTTTGGCGACCGACAGCGAGATTCCGTCGACCGCGTGCACGGTGCGCTCCTCGCCGCCGGCACCGATCAGCCGCGCGATACGCTCGCCGAAGCTGGGCGCCTCGCGGAAACGTTTGGCGACGTCGCGGGTTTCGATCAGCGCGGTCATGCCGGCACCGCGACCAAGGGATGATGGCAACGCCAGCCGCGTTCGCCGTCGCGCTGCGTGGGCGGCGCGGCCGAGCACGCCGCGTCGGCATGCGTGCAGCGCGGCGCAAACGCGCAGCCCGGCGGCAGATTGGCGAGCGAGGGCATGCTGCCGGGGATCTGCCGCAATTCCTGGCCGGGGGCCGCCATCGAGGGCAGGGAGTCGAGCAGCCCGCGCGTATAGGGATGGCGGGGGGCCCGCAAGATCGCGCCGATCGGCCCGTCCTCGACGATGCGGCCCGCATACATCACGATCAACCGGCTGGCGAGCGCCGATACGGTCGCGAGATCGTGGCTGATCCAGATCAGCGCGGTGCCGAAATCGCGCGCCAGATCGCGCATCTCCGCCAGGATCTGCGCTTGGATCGAAACGTCCAGCGCCGTTGTCGGCTCGTCGCACACGATCAGCGACGGGCGGTTGAGCAGCGCGATCGCGATCGCGACGCGCTGGCGCATGCCGCCCGACAATTGATGCGGATACGCGTCGAGGCGCTTGGCGGGTTCGGGAATGCCCACGCGCGCCAGCAGATCGCGCGCGCGCGCATCGGCAGCCACGCGGCTCACGTTTTCATGCGCGGCCAGGGCCATGCGCATCTGCTCGCCGATCGACAGCACGGGATTGAGCGCGGTCGAGGGATCTTGAAACACCATCGCGATCCGCTTGCCGCGCAGCTTGCGCAACTCGCCTTGCTTCCGGCCGACGAGTTCGCGGCCTTCGAGCTTGATCGAGCCCGCGACGATGCGTCCCGGCGCATCGATCAAGCCGAGGATCGAGAAGCCGGTGATCGTCTTGCCCGAGCCGGACTCGCCGACGAGACCGACGATCTCGCCCGCATGCACGTCGAACGATACGCCGTCGACGGCTTTCACGATGCCGGTCGCCGTCGCGAAATGCGTCGCGAGATCGCGGATTTCCAGCAATGCGGTCATCGCCGCAGCCTCGGGTTCAACTGGTCGCGCACTTGATCGCCGACCAGATTGATCGCGACGATCAAAACGATCAACGCGACGCCGGGATAGATCGAGATCCAATAGCGGCCCGAGAGCAGCACCTGGAAACCGTTGGCGATCAGCATGCCGAGCGACGGCTCCGTCACCGGCAGACCGAGGCCGAGGAAGGAGAGCGTGGCTTCCAACGCGATCGAGTTGGCGACCTGCACCGTCGCGACGACGATCAGCGGCGGCAGGCAGTTGGGCAGGATATGCCGGAACACGACGCGCGCCGACGATAGCGGCGTGGACAACGCCGCCGCGACGTAATCCTTGGCGCGTTCGGCGGTCGCGGCACCATGGGCCGTGCGCGCGAAATAGGCGTATTGCGCGGTGACGAGCGCCGCGATCAACTGCCACTGGCCTTGGCCCAGCAATGCGACGAGGACGAGTGCCAGCAAGATCGCCGGGAAGGAAAGCTGCAGATCGACGATCCGCATGATCAGGATTTCGATCTTGCCGCCCATGAAGGCGGCAATCGTTCCCAGCGATGCGCCGAGCGCGAACGCGACGGCCCCCGCCGCCAAACCCACCTGCAACGACACGCGCAAGCCATAGAGAATTGCGGAAAGCAGATCGCGGCCTTGCGCGTCGGTGCCGAGCCAATGGGTGAAGCCTTTCGATCCGACATAGCCCGGCGGACGGCGCGCATCCATCAGCACGAGATTGGCGAGATCGTAGGGGTTCTGCGGCGCGTAGAGCGGCGCGAACACCGCGAGCAACACGATCGCGACGACGACGCCAAGCGCCACGACCGCGATACGGTTCGTGCGGAACTCGGCCCAGAACCGGGCGAGGGGCGATACTTCGCTCATCGCTTGGCACCGGCGCGCAAACGCGGATCGAGAGCCGCGTAGGCGATATCGACCAGGAAATTGATCATGATGAACAGGAAGGCGACCAGCATCAGATAGGCGACCATCACCGGCCGGTCGAGCAGCGAGATGCTGTCGATGATCAGCTTGCCCACGCCGGGCCAGGAGAAGATCGTTTCCGTCACCACCGCGAAGGCGAGGGTGGAGCCGAATTCCAGGCCGAACACGGTGACGATCGGAATGGCGATCAAGCGCAGCACGTGGCGGCGCAGAATGGTCGCCTCGCTTTCGCCCGCCGCGCGCGCGAAACGTACGACATCGCCCAGGATCGCTTCGCGCGTTCCCGCGCGCGCCAAACGCACCATCATCGCGAATTTGAACAGCGACAGGTTCAAGGCCGGCAGCAGAAGATGCGTCAGGCCCTCGCGGGTCAGGAAACTCCATTCGACGCCGAACAGCATCGCCGTGGCGCCGCGCCCGCCGGCGGGCAGCCAGCCGAGCTGCACGGCGAAGGCGAAGATAAGGACGAGGCCGATCCAGAACGTGGGCACGGAAAAGCCGAGCACCGACACGGTCATCACGATCCGCGCGAACGCGGAATCGGGTTTGTAGCCGGCATACATGCCGAGCGGCACGCCGAGCAGCGTGGCGCCGAGAACGGCGGCGAGGGTGAGCTCGAGCGTCGCCGGCAGGCGCGAGAAGATCAGCTCCAGCACCGGCATGTTGAAAATGAACGAGCGGCCGAAATCGCCGGACAACAGCCGCAGCAGGAAATCGCGATACTGGATCCACAACGGCTGATCGAAGCCATAGGCGCGGATCGCCGCTTCGCGGATGGCTTGCGTCGCGTCGGGCGAGATGACGACGTCGATCGGATTGCCGATTCCGTATACGCCGATGAAGACCAGCGCGGAGATGACGAGCATCACCACGACGGCCTGCAAAAAGCGCTGGATGACGAAGCCGAGCATTTCCGTCTTCCGCCGTGTCCCTCAGCCCCAGCCGCCGAGAATGGCTTCGCGCGTTTCGTCCACGCCCGTTTCCCAAAGGGCGAGCATGTCCGCGTCGTCGCGCTGATAATAGCCGCCGAAATTGCCGTCGCCGAGCAGGCGCTTCTTCTCGCCCGGATCGAATTGGGGCAGGCGGGCGAGATCGACCATCGGCTTCTGCGTCGACGGCATCGCGACATTGCCGATCCGCGTCCAGGGGAAATTCTCCATCCAGGACGCGTGCGAGGCGACGGGGTCGATCGCTTTGACCTTCGCCCAGGTTTTGGGCGCGTTCCACCAATTGTGCCACTTAACTTGGCAGCCGCGATGGTGTCCGAGCCATTCCAGGACGGCGCCCTTGGCCGGATCGTTGCCGCCATGGCCGTTGACGATCACGATGCGCTTGAACCCCGCGCGCGCGATCCCGTCCAGCACGTCCTGAACCAGCGCGATCAACGTCGTCAGGCGCAGCGTGACCGTGCCCGGATAATCGACGAAATTCGGCGTCAATCCGTAGCTTAGCACCGGGTAGACCGGCGTCCCGACCGGGGCGGCGGCCTCGATCGCCATGCGTTCGGCCAGGATCGCATCCACACCCAGGCTCAGATAGGCGTGCTGTTCGATCGACCCGATCGGCAGAACGGCGCGGTCGTCGGCCTTGGCGCGCGCTTCGAGCTGCATCCAGTTCATATCGACGACGCGCATGGCGGGGGCTCCGGAAATAAAAATGGTTCCTTGTGGAACCAGTATCTTGACGGCGCGTATTGCGGTGCGTCAAGCTGAGATCGTTCCTAAGCGGAGGTTCCATGACCGCGAAGCCGGCGCGAACGGCGAAAAACAAGGGGACGGGGAAGGTAAAGCGGGCGTCGGGACTGCACCCGATGCTGGCCGCGAAGCTGTGGGAAAATCCCTGCTGGCTGTCCTTCCGCGTCAATTTCGTCGCCCATCATTTCAACCAGCCGGTCTACGACTGGATCGAGGCGGTGCATGGCATGTCGGCGCCCGAGCATGTCGTGCTCTACGCGCTGGCGTTGAAGGACGGAATCACGGCCGACGACATCGTCGCCTCCACCGCGCGGCCCAAGAACACGTTGAGCCGCGGCGTCGCCGGCCTCATGCAGCGCAAGATGATCACGCGCCGCGCCGATCCCAAGGATCGCCGGCGTTTGATCCTGTCGCTCACGCCGCGCGGCCGTCAGATGGCCGACATCACCGTTCCCGCCCTCGTCGCGCACGAAGCGGCGATGGCGTCGTCGTTGAGCCCGGCCGAACGCCGCACGCTCAAGAAGCTGCTCGACAAAGTCATCCTCAATCAAAGCAACTGGCCCACGATCATCGCATGAAACCCCATCGCCTAAAAAAGGAGTCCACCATGTCCAACCTCGCCAAATGGGCCCGTCTCGCGGCCCTGGGTGTGGCGCTCGCCGCGGGCAACGCGGCGGCGCAAACGCTCACCATCGGTGTCTGCGGCGGTCCCGATTCGATCGATCCGCATTTCACAGCGACCGGTTCCCACGCCGAAGCGCTGAAGCACGTGTTCGACACGCTGACCTGGTCGGGCAGCGGGCTGGAGGTTCAGCCGCGCCTCGCCGAAAGCTGGAAGGTGATCGATCCGACGACGTGGGAATTCAAGCTGCGCCGCGGCGTCAAATTCCACGACGGCTCGGATTTCACGGCCGAGGACGTGAAGTTCTCGATCGAGCGCATTCCGGTCGTCGCGGGTCCGAACCCGACCACGATCTATGTGCGCCGCGTGAAGGAAGTGAAGATCGTCGATCCGCACACGGTTCACATCATCACCGACGGGCCGGCGCCGATCCTGCCCAACGACTTCATCCGCCTGTTCATCGTGTCGCATCGCGCGGCGGCGGGGCTGACGAAGGAAACGGCGAACGAAGCGTTCAACTCGGGCAAAGCCGCGATCGGCACGGGCCCCTATAAATACGTCTCGTGGAGCCCACGCGGGGAATTGGTCCTCGACCGCAACGACGCCTATTGGGGCCCGAAGGAGCCGTGGGCGCGTCACGTCCGGCGCGAGATCCCGAACGACGCCGCGCGCGTGGCGCAGCTGCGCGCGGGCCAGCTCGATCTGATCACGCGCGTACCGGCGACCGATCTCGCCACGCTGCGCAACGATCCGCGCCTCAGCGTGTCGACGATCGACACGGTCTACGTGTTCAACGCCGAACTCGACATGCGTGAAACGCCGCCCGCCGGGCAGTTGTCGGCCAAAGACGGTTCGCCGCTGCCCGCCAACCCCTTGCGAGATTTGCGCGTGCGTCAGGCGATCGATATGGCGATCGATCGCAAGGCGCTGGCCGAAATCGCGATGGAAGGGCTCGGCAAGCCGGTCAACCAGCTGGTGACGCCGTCGATCTTCGGCTTTAACACGACGCTGCCCGAACGCGTCTACGATCCGGCCGCCGCGCGCAAGTTGCTCGCCGATGCCGGGTTCCCCAACGGCTTCCGCATGCGCTTCGCCTTCACCAACGATCGTCTGCCCGGCGACAACGCCGTCGGCACGTCGATTGCGCAAATGTTGGCGGCGGTGGGGATCGACGCGACCGCGGCGGCCACACCGGCGGCCGCGTTCTTCCCGGCGCGCACGCGCGGCGAGTTCTCGGCCTCGATGTCGGGCTGGGGCACGCTGACGGGCGAAGCGCATTACACGCTCTCGTCGCTGATCCACTCGAACGATCCGGCGGTCCGCATGGGCGCCTTCAACGTGTTGGGTTACAAGAACCCGCGCGCGGACAAGCTGCTGCAGGATGCGGCGATCGAGCTCGACGAGGCCAAGCGTCGCGCCCAGCTCGCCGAAGTCAACGCGATCGTGCTGGAGGATCGTCAGCGCCTGCCGATCGTCGCGGTCGGTTCGGCCTGGGCGATGCAGAAGGCCAAGGTGAAGATCGCGCCGCGCGTCGACGAAGACACGCTGGCGATGGACATCAAGCCGGCTAACTAAGCCCGAACGACCGGGCCCGTTCCGCCCATGCCGGGCGGGGCGGGCCCGGATTTTATTGAAGGAGAGTGAAGCGTCATGGCGGGACCGATCGGCATTTGCATCCATGGCGGCTGCGGCACGCTGGATAAATCCCTGCTGACGCCGGCCGAATGGGCCGAAACGCGCGCGCATCTGGCCGCATCGCTGCGCGCCGCCTGGACGATCCTGCACAGGGGCGGGGCGGCGCTGGACGCGGTCGAGGCCGCCGTCGTCGTGATGGAGGACAGCCCCCATTTCAACGCCGGGCATGGCGCCGCGTTGACGGCGGATTCCACGCACGAGCTCGACGCGTCGATCATGGACGGTGCCACCAAGGGCGCGGGGGCGGTCTGCACCGTCAAGCGCATCCGCAATCCGATCAAGGCCGCGCGCGCGGTGATGGAGCGCAGCGATTGCGTTCTCATCGCGGGCGACGCCGCCGACGAATTCGCCAAGCGTCAAGGTTTGGCGATCGTCGAGAATTCCTACTTCACCACCCAGCGCCGGTTGGACGCGCTCGCCTCGCTCAAACGCCGCGCGGCGTCGGGTACGCTGAAGGCGGCCAGCGAGGCCGAGCGTCACGGCACCGTTGGTGCCGTGGCGCTCGATCGCGCCGGCAATCTCGCCGCCGCGACCTCGACCGGCGGGTTCAACAACAAGCCGGTCGGGCGCGTGGGCGACACGCCCATCGTCGGCGCCGGGACTTACGCGCGCAACGGCGTGGTCGCCGTGTCGGGCACCGGGCAGGGCGAATTCTTCATCCGCAATGCGGCGGCCTACGACATCGCCGCGCGGATGGATTACGGCAAACACGAATTCAAGGCGTCGGTCGACGCGCTGGTGTTCGACGTGCTGAAAAGCCACGGCATCGGCGCCGGGTTCGCCGCGATCGACGCGAAGGGCCAAGTCTATGCGCCCTACAACACGCTGGGCATGGCGCGCGGCTGGATCGCGAATGACGGGCGCTTGGTCGTGGCCACGCACGCCGAAGAATTCGCGGAGGCGGCATGAGCGGCGATCCGATCCTGATCTGGGGGGCTGGCGCCATCGGCGGCACACTCGGCGCCTATTGGAAGCGCGCGGGCCATGACGTGCTGCTCGTCGATATCGAAAAGGCGCATGTCGAAACCTGCCGCACGCGCGGGCTTCACATCTTCGGCCCGATCGAGGATTTCACGGTCGTCGTGCCCGCCGCTACGCCCGGCGAATTGAAGGGAACCTATTCGCGCATCGTGCTGGCGGTGAAGGCGCAAGCGACCGAAGCGGCCCTCGACAAGCTGCTTCCGCATCTGGCATCCGACGGCTACATCCTGTCGGCGCAGAACGGCCTCAACGAAATCGCCATCGCCAAGCGCGCCGGGGCTTCGCGCACGATGGGTTGTTTCGTCAATTTCGGCGCCGATTGGCACGGGCCGGGCGAAATCCTGTTCGGCAATCGCGCGGCCGTCGTGGTCGGCGAGATCGACGGCAAGAACCTGCCGCGCACCCAAGCGATGTTCGAATTGCTGAAGGGCTTCGAGCCGGGCGCGGTGCTGACCGACAATATCTGGGGCTATCTGTGGGGCAAGCTCGCCTATGGCGCCATGCTGTTCGCGACCGCGCTGACGATGGACAGCATGACGGCGAATTTCGAGGATCCGCGCCGCACGCCGGTTTTCGTCGCGCTGGGCCGCGAAGTGATGGCCGCCGCTCGCGCGCGCAAGATCGTGCCCGTCGGCTTCAACGGTTTCGATCCCGCCGATTTCATGCCCGAAGCGCCGCTCGGCCGCGCGCGGGATACCATCGCGCGATTGGCCGAGCATAACCGCTACACCGCCAAGACCCATTCGGGCATCTATCGCGATCTGGCGGTGCGCAAACGCAAGACCGAAATCGATCCGCAAATCGGCATCATCGTCGAATTGGCGCGGGAGGTCGGCGTCGATACGCCCGTTCTCGCCAAGCTCGTCGAATTGATCCACGCGATCGAAGACGGCAAGAAGCCGATGGCCTACGAAACCTTCGCGGAGTTGCTGGCGCTATGCTGATCCGCTTCGACGGCAAGACCGCCCTCGTCACGGGTGCGGCGCAAGGGATCGGCCGCGCCATCGCCGAAACGCTGCAGGCGGCGGGCGCCAAAGTGCATCTGGCTGACATCGCCGCGATCGATTGGGCCGATCCCGCGTCCTATACGGCGCATCGCGCCGATCTCGGCAGCCGGGCCGCGTGCCACGATCTGATCGCCAAGATCGGACAAGTCGATATTCTGGTGGGGGCGGCCGGCGGCGTGCGCGGCCAGGTCGGCGGGCCCATCGACAAGGTCGACGAGGCCGGCTGGCGCGCGATCTTCGAAGCCAATGTCGACGCGCAATTCTGGCTTGCTCAAGCCGCGTCGGTGCCCATGCGCGCCAAAGCCTGGGGACGGATCGTGACGATCTCCTCCGGTGCCGGTTTGCGGCCGAGCCTCACCGGCATCCAGGCCTATACGGCGGCCAAACACGCGCTGGTCGGGCTCACGAAACAGTTGAGCCAGGATTTGGGGCTGTTCGGTATTACCAGCAATTCGGTCGCGCCGGGCTTCGTGCGCTCGAACCCGACGACCGAGCGGCAATGGGAAGCATACGGCGCCGAAGGGCAAGCGCGACTGGTGCAAAGCATCCATACGCGCCGGCTCGGCACCGCGCAGGACATCGCGAACGCGGTGACGTTCTTGGCGAGCGAGCAAGCGGCGTGGATCACCGGACAGATATTGTCGGTCGACGGCGGGCGATCCTGATCGTGTCGCTTGCGCGCGTGCTTGATCGGCGCTCGTTTCATTCGTCGGGCATTGGGCCGTCGGTCGGGTGTTGAAAAACAACTGACGTCATTTTCCGCAGAAGGCGTCAAAACGCCTCGATATTGTGGAGAACGATTTTGAATTAGCTAGAAAGTACACGGTCTGGGGCTGGGTTTGGCGGCAACGCCGCGCGAGATTCGAATCCCGCCGCTCCGACCATAATGTGAGAGACGAAGAAGCCCGCTCTGGGAAACCAGCTTCGGGCTTCGGCGCTTCAGGTGGCGTGGCTGCGCAAGATCGCGCGCAGCGGCGCGCCGTCGCTGCTTTCGAGCTTCAGCGGCAAGGCGATCAGCTCGTAAGCGCCGGGCGCGATCCCGTCGAGTACGAGGCCTTCGACGATCCTTATATCGTGACGATCCATCGCGCGATGCGCGTCGAGCGTTTTGGACGTCGCCGCATCGACAGACGCCGCGTCGATCCCGATCAGTTTGACGCCGCGCGCGGCCAGCGCTTCGACCAGCGCCGGATCGATCCCCTTGAATTCCGGATCCCACGCCGTGGGATAGCGATCGTATTGGCGCAGCAATACGCGTTCGACGCGGGCGGGCACCTGTGCCAGGACTTCCAGCCCGATCGTCGCGCCCGTGGTCGCGCGCGCGTCGACGACGACGCAAGGCCCGATATAAGGATCGAGCGGCAATTCGGCGGCCGCACGCCCGTCGATGCGATAATGCAGCGGCGCATCGGTATGCGAGCCGACTTGGCTGGAGAGCGTCAACTGCGCGACGTTGACGGTCGATCCGTCGGCGATGCGCATCACTTGTTCGACGCGATAGGGGCTGTCGCCGGGCCAGCACGCCATGCCCGGCCGGAAGACCGGCGAGATGTCGAAGATCTTCATGTCGATCCGCCGCTCTTGAGCTTCTCCGGGATCAGCCCTTGCGGGCGATAGAGAAGCATCACCACCAGGATCAAGCCGACGAAGACGACGCGGATCGCCGCGACCTGGCGCTGCAACTCGGGCGGCAGGAAGCCGCTCAAGACCGTTTCGGTCAGCGTCCACAGCGCCCAGATCGCGACCGCGCCGACGATGGCGCCCAGATTATTGCCGCCGCCGCCGACGATCAGCATCACGAAGACCTGGAAGGTGAAGATCGGCAGCAGATCCTGCGGGCTGACGAAACCCATGAAGCTGGCGTAAAGCGCGCCCGCCAAGCCCATCAAGGTCGAACCGATGACGAAGCTTTGCAGCCGGTAGGACGCGGCGTTCTTGCCGAGCGCGGCGCTGGCTTCCTCGTCCTCGCGGATCGCGCGCAGCACGCGGCCCCACGGCGAATGGACGAGCCGTTCGAGCGCCCAATAAAGAACGGCGATGATCGCCGCGACCAGCAGGAAGAAATAGAGATTGGCGAGGAACGGCGTCGCGGCGAGGCCCGCGAAGGGGCGGGGCAGGCTGTGCAAACCGTCGAAGCCGCGCGTCAGCGGCTTCAAGTTCATCGCCAGGATCTGGATGCAGACCGCCACGCCGAAAGTGCTGAGCGCCAGGAAGTCGTGGCGCAGACGGATCGTCAGCAGACCGACGAACAGCGCCACGATGGCGCTCGCAAGCATCGCGCCGAGATAGCCGATGAAGGGGCTGAGGCCCAGCCCGCCGAGCGAGTCGGGATAATCCGGGCCGGTCAGCAGCGCCCCGGCATAGGCGCCCACGCCGAAGAAGCCGACCACGCCGATATTCATCATGCCGGTGAAGCCCCATTGCAGATTGAGGCCGAGTGTGGCGATCGCGTAGATGCCCGCGACCGCCAGGAAGAAGACGAGATAGGCGGCGATATCCATCACGCCTTCTCCCCCGCGATGCCGTGCGGGCGGAACAGCAGCACCAGAATGATCAGCACGAAGGCCGCCGCTTGCCGGTACTCGGCGCCGATATATTCGACCGTCAATCCTTCCGCGATGCCGATCATCAACGCGCCGAGCAGCGCGCCGTAGACGCTGGTCATGCCGCCGACGATCAAAGCGGCGAACATCGGCAACAGCAATTCGAACCCCATGCCGGGGTGGAGCTGAACGGTGAGCCCCAGCGTCACGCCGGCGACCGTCGCCATGACGGTGCCGATGATCCAGCTTGCCCGGATCACGCGGTCGACGTCGATGCCGTTGACGCGCGCCAGCGACGGGTTCTCGGCGACGGCGCGCATCGATTTGCCCAGGCGCGTGCGCGTCAGGAACAGATGCAGGCTCAGAACGAGGATGAGCGTCACGACGACGACGATCAACTCGTTCATCGCGATGCGAATGCCCCAGAACCGCAAGGCGGGCTGGATCGCGAAAGTATAGAAATGCGGGTCTTGGCCCGCGAACACCACGATGACGTGGCGCAGCATCAGCGATACGCCGAACGACGCCATAATCAAGCTGATGCGCGAGGCGTTCTTGGCGCGCAATCGCCGGAAGACCGCGCGGTCGATCGCCAAAGCGAGGACCGCGTTGAGCAATGCGGCGCAGATCAGCGCCAGGATCAGCGTCCAGCCGAAGCCCAAATTCGCGACCGCGCCGATCAGGCCAGCGAAGGCCATGACCGCGAGCGCCAAATAGGCGCCGCTGGCGATCAGATCGCCTTGCGCGAAGGAGGGGAAGTTGAGGATGTTGTAGACCATGCTGAGGCCCACCACACCCAGCGCGATATACGATGCGGCGACGATGCCGTCGACGAGAAGCTGCGCGATCACGACGCCAGCCTCGAATGCGCGCCAAGGTAAAGCGCGCCGATCTCCGGGCTCGCGAGCAATTCGGCGCCGCTGCCGGTGAAGCGTTCCTTGCCTTCCGCCAGCACATAGCCGCGATCGCAGATCGACAAGGCCGCCTTCGCGTTCTGCTCGACCAGCAACAGGCTGACGCCGCTCGTCCGGATCTCCAACAATTTCTCGAACACCATCTGGGTCATTTTGGGCGACAGGCCGGCCGACGGCTCGTCGAGCATGATCAGTTGCGGGCGCGCCATCAAAGCGCGGCCCACCGCCACCATTTGACGCTGGCCGCCGGAGAGTTTTCCCGCCGGCAGACCGCGCAGCCGCGCGAGATCGGGGAACAGGCGATAGGTTTCCTCGATCCGCTCTCGCGTCTTGGCGGGTTCGGCGATGCAGCCGAGTTCGAGATTTTCCGCGACCGATAATCGCGTGAAAACGTTGTTGGTCTGCGGCACATAGGCGACGCGCGCTTCGATCAAGCGATGCGTGGCGATGCCGCGAATGCTTTTGCCCGACACGCGGATTTCGCCCGCACTGACCGGCACCATGCCCGCGATCGCCTTGATCAAGGTCGATTTGCCCGCGCCGTTAGGGCCGAGCACGGCGACGAGTTCGCCCGCGTTCACGCGCAAACCGGCGCCGCGCAAAATCGGCACGTCGGGGACGTAGCCGGCGACGATATCCGTGACTTCGAGATGGGGGAGGGATGCGCTCACGCGGCGCTCCCCAGATAGGCTTCCAGCACGCGCGGATCTTGGCGCACCGCTTCGGGTTCGCCTTCCATCAGCAGCTTGCCCGCCGCCATCACCACGACCGGCCGGCACAGATTCATCACCAGATCCATATTGTGTTCGATGATCAAGAAGGTGACGCCGCGCGCATTGAGCTCGGCGATCCGTTCGATGATCTCGCCCAGCAAGGTCGGGTTGACGCCCGCCCCCGGCTCGTCGAGCAGGATCAGGCTGGGATCGGACATCAGCGTGCGGCCCAATTCCAGCAGTTTCAACTGCCCGCCCGAAAGGTTGCGCGCGGGCGCGTCGGCCAGGCGATCGAGCTTCACGAAGGCGAGAATCTCGCGCGCCTTTTCCCGTGCGGCGCGTTCTTCCGCCTGAACTTGGCGGTTGCGCAGCAGCGGGTTCCACACGCGCTCGCCGCTTTGGCCCTTCGGCGCCAGCATCATGTTTTCCAGCACCGACATGCCGCCGAAGGGGCGCGGGATCTGGAAGGTGCGCGCGATGCCGCGGGCATAAATTTGGTCGGGGCGCAGCCCGTCGATGCGCTGCCCCATAAAGGTGATCGTGCCGGCGGTGGGGCGCAGCGCCCCGGCGATGGTGTTGAACAGCGTGCTTTTGCCGGCTCCATTGGGGCCGATCAGGCCGGTGATCGTGCCCTGTTTAAGCACGAAGCTGACCCCATCGACCGCCCGTAAGCCGCCGAAATACCTCGCCAAATTGGCCAGTTCCAGCATCCGTCCCCGCACAACCATCTTGCGCTTTTTATCTCGATCTTATATTTATGATCAAATCTCAAAGATAGCAAGACGGGTCTTGGAGGGCGGGGGCGTGAGTTTGGGTCGCAAGGAATCCCTGGGCGTCGTGCCCGTATCGCGCGAACCGGTGCACCAGCGCGTCTACGAGCAGCTGCGCAATCTGCTGATGAGCGGGCATTTCAGCCCCGGTCAGCCGCTGACCATCACCGAACTCGCCAGCGCTTTCGGCACCAGCGCCCAGCCGGTGCGCGACGCGATCCGCCAATTGGTGGCGGAAAAGGCGCTGACCGCGTCGCCCAATCGCAGCGTCGTGGTACCCGTGCTCGACCGCGCGGCGATGGAAGATCTGCGCGCCGCGCGTTTGGCGGTCGAAGGTCTGGCCGCCGAGTTGGGCGCCGCACGCGCCACGAAGGCGGATATCGACGAACTCGACCGCTTGGTCGCGCACGAAACCGAAGCCGACAGCGCCGACCGCATCGAAGAAGCCGTCGCACAGAACCGCGCCTTCCATACCAAGCTCTACAGCCTGTCCGGATCGCGCGTCTTGCCGCCGATCGTCGACTCGTTGTGGCTGCAGATCGGTCCCTATATCCGCCGCACGCTCGACTATATCGACGTGCAAGGCGGCCCGTCGCTGCACCACGCCGAAGCGATCGAAGCGCTGCGCGGCGGCGAGCCGTTGAAGGTGCGCGCCGCGATCGAACGCGATATCCGCCGCTTCTTCGATATCGCGTTCGAGGTCGTCGCGACGGAGGCGGATGTTTCGCGTCCGGACGTCGCCTGATGACCGCCGCGCCCGACGACGAATTCTTCGAGCTTTACGACTTGAAGGTCGAGGTTGTCGCCCCGCCCGGCGCCAAATTGTGGTGCAACGCCAAGCCCGGCGATCATTTCGAGCTGCGCGGCGAGATGCTGCATCTGCCGCCGGGGCAAGGCTTCTCGATCTATTCGCTGTCCGCGATCATGCCCATGCTCGCGGCCAAGCAGCGCGAAACCCATCCCAACGATTGGATGACGACGGATACGGAGGTCGCGTGCCCCGATCCGAACTGCCCCAGCCGCTTCCGCATCACGCGGCTGGGCAAGCGCCGCTTCGCCCATTCGGCGTCGACGGCGGTGAAGCTGCCTTCTTCGAACGACAGGAAATGAGCCGCCACCCATGACCATCGATCGCTACGACGTCCGGCCCGGCTACAGCATCTCGCGCATCCTCAAGGGCGGCTGGCATTTGTCGGCCGGCCATAACGCGGAGGTCGATCGGGCCAAGGCGATCGAGGATATGGCGGCGTTCGTCGAAGCGGGCGTCACCAGCTTCGACTGCGCCGACCATTACACGGGCGTCGAGGAGATGATCGGCGATTTCCGCAAGGCGTATCCCGAACTCGCCGGCAAGGTCCAGATTCACACCAAATACGTGCCCGATTACGACGCGCTGCCCACATTGAAACGCGCCGACACGGTCGCGATCATCGATCGGTCGTTGAAGCGTTTGGGCGTCGATACGCTCGACGTCGTGCAGTTCTTCTGGTGGAACGGCAAAGTGCCCGGCGAAATCGAGACGGGCCAGGTCCTCGCCGATCTGCGCCGCGAAGGGAAGATCCGCCATATCGGCGTGACCAATTTCTCCACGCCGCGTTTGGCGGGCTTCGTCGAAGCGGGCGTGCCGATCGTGATGAACCAGCTTCAGTATTCGCTGGTCGACGACCGCCCGGAGCGTTTGCAACTGGATTTCTGCCGCCGCAACGATATCGCCGTCGTCACCTACGGCCATCTGCTGGGCGGCTTCGTGTCGGCGGATTGGATCGGCAAGGCCGAGCCCTTCGATCCCTTCGCCAATCGCAGCCAGAAAAAATACAAGCTGATCATCGAGGATTTCGGCGGCTGGGAATTGTTCCAGGAGTTACTGCTGGCGCTGCGCGCGATCGGGCAACGTTTGGGCGTGGGGCCGGGCGAAGTCGCCTTGCGCTGGACGCTCGACCGGCCGGGGATCGCGGGCTGCATCGTCGGCGCCACGTCGACGCGCAATCTGGCGCGCAACGCCAAGGTCTTCGATATCGCGTTGACCGATGCGGACCGCGCGACGCTCGACGCGATCCGCGCCAAGCGCAAAGGCCCGCTGGGCGACTGCTACGCGCTGGAAAGCGACAAGACCGGCCGCCACGGCAGCATCATGCGCTACAACCAAAACGAGATGGCGGCCCGCGCTTGAGCGCCAAGCCGCCCGAACCCCCACGATAAACAGGCGAAGCTTCAACGAAGGAGATATCAGATGAAACTGCGGAAATTGATGTTGGCGGGTGTTACGGCACTCGCTTTGCCGGCGGCGGCGGAAGCCTGCCCCGCCAAGATCGGCGCGGTCCTGTCGCTGACGGGATCCTATTCCAGCTTCGGCCCGCCGATCAGCGACGCCTCGGCGCTGGCGGTGGAATTGATGAGCCAAGCGGGCTGGCAAGCCGCCGGTTGCGGCCAGCTCACCTATGTCGTGCGCGACGACCAGACGCAGCCGTCGGTCGGTGTGGATGCCGCGCGCCGTTTGATCGATCTCGATCGCGTGGCCGCGATGGTCGGGCCGATCTCCTCGGGCGTCACCGGGCCGTTGCTGTCCTCGGTCACGGTCGATGCGGGCGCGCTCGTCGTCGCCTCGGCCTCGTCCTCGCCGACCTTCACGGAGATGGCGCGCCAGGGCAAGCTCAAGGGCTTGTTCTTCCGCGTGCAGCCGTCCGACGCGCTGCAAGCGGTCGCGGCCGCCAAGCTCGCCTGGGATTCGGGGCTTCGCAAGATCGCGATCGTCAACCTCAACAACGATTGGGGCAACAACCTGTCGCGCCAATTCGCAGCGACGTTCGTGAAGCTCGGCGGTCAGATCACCGAACAGGTGACCTATAACGCCGAACAGCCGGCCTATCGCGCGGAAGTGAACCGCGCGCTGCGCGGCGATCCGCAAGGTGCGTATATCGCCGCGTCGCCGATCGACGGCGCGAAGATCCTGCGCGACTGGATCGCGCTGGGCGGGCCCGATCGCTATGTGTTCCCGTTGGGCATGAACGATTCGAAGCTCGTCGAGCAGGTCGGCCAGCAATATCTGAAGAACGCCTGGTACCTGACGCCCGGCGCGCCGCAGCCCAATAGCCGCGCGGTGTTCTACGAAACCTACGAGAAGCGCTACAAGTTCGAACCCGGCAAGGGCGTGGGCCCGGGCCGCGACACGGGCTTCGACGCGGCGAGCATGATCGCCTTGGCGATGGTGGCGGCGAACAACTACACCGACGGCAAGACGATCGCCGCCGCGATGGCGAAAGTGACCGATCCCGCCGGCACGCCGGTGATGGCGACGGTCGAGGGCTTCAAGGAAGCCATCGCGCGCCTGAAGGCGGGCGGCACGGTGCGCTATGTCGGCGCGGCGGGTGCGTTGCGCCACGACGAGTTCGGCGACGTCAGCACGCCGTTCGTGGGCTGGCAGGTCGAGAACGGCAATTTCGTGCAGAAGAAGAACATCACGGCCGAGGAAGTGGCCGAGATCAAGGCGAAGACCGGCACGTAAGGCCGGATCGATCCGCGACGCGCCCGGCGGCCCAATTCGGCGGCCGGGCGTATCGCGTTTCAAGGCGGGGGATGGCGATATGTCGAGCGATTTGACCGAGAACCAGTTCAGCTACCAATCGCATCTGCAGCTCGATCGGCTGCTGACTTCGATGCGCCCGATCACCGACCACCCCGAAGAACATGTCTTCATCACCACGCACCATTCTTTGGAGCTGTGGTTCAAGCAGATCCTGTTCGATCTGCGCCGCACGATCGCGCATCTCGACGCCGGCGAATTGGCGCAAGCCAACTGGCTGCTGAAGCGCGCGGGCGAGATCATGCGCCTGGCCGAGGCGCATTGGACGGTGCTGGAGACGATGTCGTCCGCCGACTTCCTCGAATTCCGCAAGCGGCTGACGGGGGCCTCCGGCCTGCAATCGCGCCAGTTCCGCGAACTCGAAATCCTGTGCGGCCTGCACGAACTGGCCAGCGAAGATTACATTCGCGGCGTGCGCAAAGCATGGCCCGGCTTGATCGAAGATACGGCACGGACGTTGCGCGCTTCGTTCTTCGACGCGATCAAGCGCTCGGGCCTGCCGCTTGCCGAAATCTATCTGACGCGCTGGAAGAATTTCGAGTTGTTCACGCTGGCCGAAAGCGCCATCGAATTCGACCGGCGCATGTCCGCCTGGCGCCAGAGCCATATTCTGATGGTCCGCCGCCAGATCGGCATGCGCACGCGCGGCACGGGCGGCACGATCGGCAAGGATTATCTGGCCGCCGCCGCGAACCACATGTTCTTCCCCGAGCTTTGGGAATTGCGTCACGACATGGCGGCCCATGCGGGCGGCGAAGTGACCAAGGCGGAAGGCTGATCGCGGTGGAATCGTTCTTCGCCGCCGCCCGCCAAGACGCGCGAACGCGCGATGCCGCCGATCCGTTGGCGACGATGCGACATAAATTTCTGATCGCCGACGGTACGGTCAATCTCGACGGCAATTCGCTGGGTTCGATGCCGCGCGCGGTCGTATCTCGGCTCGACCAAACGCTCGGCAAGGAATGGTCGGAAGGTTTGATCCGCAGCTGGGGCGGGGCCGATTGGTTCCGCCTGCCGGAGATCGTCGGCGACCGCATCGCGCCGTTGATCGGGGCGGGGCCGGGCGAAGTGGTCGTGGGCGACAGCACCTCGGTCAATCTGTTCAAATGCATGGCGGCGGCGCTGGCGCTGCGCCCCGATCGGCGCGTGCTGCTGATCCAGGAAGACAATTTCCCGACCGACAATTATATCGCGCAAGGTCTGGCGGCCCTCGTGCCGGGTGTGGAATTGCGCGCCGTGAAAACCGGCGACGCGTTCCTGGCGGCGATCGACGACAAGGTCGCGGCGCTGATCCTCAGCCATGTCCATTATCGCAGCGCCAAGATCGAAGACATGGCGGCGATCAACGCGCGCGCGGCCCAAGCGGGCGCGCTGACGATTTGGGATCTATCGCATTCGACCGGTGCCGTGCGCGTCGATCTAAACGGCAGTGGCGCCGATTTCGCGGTCGGCTGCAGCTACAAATATCTCAATGGCGGGCCCGGAGCGCCAGCTTTCTGCTGGACAGCCGCGCGTCATGTCGCGCAAGTGCGCCAGCCTTTGTCGGGCTGGATGGGGCACCGCGCGCCCTTCGCGTTCGATTTCGACTATCGCCCGGCCGACGGGATGCGCCGCTTCGTGTGCGGCACGCCGCAGATCTTGAGCCTGTCGGCGCTCGACGAAGCGCTGAAGCTGTGGGCCGAGGTGGATCTCGACGCGTTGTTCGCCAAGTCGCGCGCGATGACCGATCTGTTCATCGCACTTGTCGAAAAATCTTGCGCGGAATTCGGCCTGCGCCTCGATACGCCGCGCGATCCCATGACGCGCGGCAGCCATGTCGTGTTCGGCTACGCGCACGGGCTTTCCGTCGTGCGTGCGATGGCCGCCGAAGGGATCATCGGCGATTTCCGCGCCCCCGACGCGATGCGCTTCGGCTTCGCGCCGCTCTATATCCGCTTCGCCGATGTGGTGCGCGCGGCCGAAACCCTGCACCGCATTCTGGCGACGCGCGGCTGGGACCGCGCCGAGTTCCGCGGCGACAGCGTCGTCACGTAATGCGGCGCTACGCGATCATCGGTGCCGGGCGGATCGGGTCGCTGTTCGCCGAACTCGCCGCCGAACTGCCGGGCTGGACGTTGACCGGCGTGTTCCGGCGCGGCGAAGATCTCGACAAGTTCATCGCGGCGAAGCCGGAGATCGTATTCGAATGCGCGTCGCGTCATGCGCTGGCAGAATTGGCGCCGCCTTTGTTGCGCGCGGGCATCGACGTGGTGCCGCTGTCCTCGACCGCGTTTTGCGACCGCGAGATCGAGCGGCGATTGCGCACGGCGGCCGAAGCCGGGCCGGGCCGCTTGGAAATTCCGCCAGGGGCGATCGGCGCCATCGAAGCCCTGGCGACCGCGCGCGAAGATCGGCAATTGCGCCACGTGGTCTATCGCCAGGTCAAGCCGCTCGCTTTGTGGCGGGGCACGCCGTTGCGCGATCTCGCCGATCTCGACGCCGTCACCGCGCGCCAGGTCGTGCTGGCGGGCAACGTGCGCGAGATCGCGGCGCATTTCCCCGACAATCTCAACACCGCCGTCGGCATCGCCTTGGCGGGGGTGGGGCTCGATGCGACGCGAATGGAGCTGGTCGCGGATCCCGAATTGCGCGCGACCGCGCACGAGCTCGATGCGGATGTCGGGACCGGTTTCTATCGCGTGCGCATCGGCGGGGAGCCGCGCGAAGGCGGGCGTGGCGTGACCTCCGGCGGCGATCCGGTCGACTACACGACCTTCGGTCTGTTGCGAATTCTGCGGCGGCGCGGGTTGCGGCTGGTCGTTTGAACGCCGATCCGACCACTATTCGCGAGAGACGAAGAAGACCGCCCAGGGAAACCAGCTTCGGGGTTCGACGCTATTGCGTCGTCGGCGCAGCGTCTTCGCCGGGGATCAATCCTGATGCGCGATCCGCGCGGCAAGGGCGGGAGAGAGCCCCGTGCTCGGTTTGGCGCCGGGGCGGCGGAAGCCGCCCGCGCTCGCTTTGCGCGGTTTGAGCGTGACCAGCGCTTCGGCTTGTTTGACGGCGGCGGCGGCCTGATCGACCAGCGGGACGTTCACGCGATCCGCGACCTTGGCGGCGAGACCCGAGAGCGGTGCCCCCGCCAGAATGATGACTTCCGCACCGTCGAGCGCCACGGCTTTGTTGGCAAGCTCGATCAGCGCGTTCTCCTTCTCGTCTTGCACGTCGTCGATGGATTGGAACCCGCCGTCGAGGCAGCGAATACCCGCACAGCGGCCCGCGAGCCCGTGTTGTTCGACGCAATCGCGATACCACGCTTCCATCGACGCGGCGAAGGTGACGATGCCGAAGCGTTTGCCGAGCATGCAGGCGGTCAGCATCGCGGCCTCGGACATGCCGACGATCGGCACGTCGAACAATTCGCGCGCCGCGAACAGGCCGGGATCGCCGAACGCGGCGATGATCGCGGCGTCGTAGGTGCCGGCACGTTCGGCCAGCATTTCCAGCGCGATCGCGCCGCCGATCTGGGCTTCCGCGCGGCTGGAGATATAGGGCACGCCGCGCGGGGCGGTGACGGCGACGATCTCGGTCCCCGCCGCCGCCGCCGGAATCGCCGCACCCGCGAGAAGCTCGGTGATCGATTGCGACGTATTCGGGTTCAGCAGCAGGATGCGCAAGATTCAGTCCGTATCTTCGGGAACGGGCAAGGCGCGCGCCGGATCGAAGCCGATCGCGACATGCGTCCCCGGTTCGGGGATCGGCGCACCGTGCGGCACTTCGATCGATACGGTCAAGCGCCCCGCGATATCCAGTTCCAGAAGATCGGCATGCCCGCGATAGCGCACGGATTTGACCGTCGCCGGGAAGCCGTCGCCGTCGCCCAAACGCGGCTTCAGGGTTAGCGCTTCGGGGCGCAGCATCAGGCCATAGCGCGCGGCGGAGAGATAGGCGGGCGCGCAGCGCAAGCTGAAGCCCGCCGCCGTTACGAAGCGCGTGCCGTCGAGTTCGCCTTCGAACCACAGCGACTTGCCCAGGAACTCCGCCACGAACCGTGTCGCGGGCTTTTCGTAGACTTGGCGCGGCGTGCCCAGTTGCAGCGTGCGGCCGTTGCGCATCACCGCGATACGGTCCGCCAGCGCCATCGCCTCTTCCTGATCGTGGGTGACGATCAGCGTCGTCGTTCCCACGCGGGTCAGGATTTCGCGCAGCTCCGTCTGCAACACGCCGCGCAGCTTGGCGTCGAGATTGGACAAGGGCTCGTCGAGCAGCAGCAGACGTGGTTGGATGGCCAACGCGCGTGCCAATGCCACGCGCTGCTGCTGGCCGCCGGAAAGCTGGGCCGGGCGGCGCGCTTCCAGGCCGGCGAGGCGCACCGTCTCCAGCGTTTTCTGGACGGTGAGGTTGCGTTCGAGCTTCGGCACGCCGCGCCGCTTGAGGCCGTAAGCGACGTTGTCCGCCACGCTCAGATGCGGAAACAGCGCATAATCCTGGAACACCAGGCCGATATCGCGCTTGTGCGGCGGCAGGCGGCCGATTTCTTCGTCGCCGAGCATCACGTGGCCGGAATCCGAGTTTTCGAATCCGGCGACGATGCGCAACGTCGTGGTCTTGCCGCAGCCCGAGGGCCCGAGCAGCGCGACGATTTCGCCGGAATTGGCGTCGAGGCTGGCGCCGTCGAGCGCCAGCGCGTTGCCGAAACGGCGGACGAGATTTTGAACTTCGAGTTTCATCCGCGCGCTCCCACGTCGCCGGCGAGCCGTTCGATACCGAGCGTGCGGTCGAGCACGAAAAGCAACGCCAATGTCGCGGCGAGAAAGACGGTCGATACCGCCGCGATGGTCAAATTCAAATTCGCGCGCATCTCGGCGACGAGTGCTATCGGCAGCGTTTGCGTGAACGCATCCGACAGGAACAGGCTGACCGCGACCTCGTCGAAGGACAGCACGAAAGCGATGGCGCCGCCGGCGACGATGCCGCTGCGCGCGGCCGGGACGGCGACGTCCCACAAGGCGCGCGGCTCCGATGCGCCCAGCGATATCGCGGCTTCGATATGGCTGCGTTTAAGCGCCACGAGACTGGCCGACACCGCGCGGATGGTGAACGGGATGGTGATGATCGTATGGCCCATGATGAGCCGCACGAAGGGATCGTAGATGCCGATGAAGGCGGTGAAGACCAGCAGCGAGAAGCCGATCACCACCGTCGGCACGAATTTGGGCGACAGAAACACGGCCTCGATCGCGTCGCGGCCGGGCAAGCGCGGATCGGCCAAAGCCAGCGCCGTCGCCGTGCCGATGGCGGTGGAGATGGCACCCGCGATGACCGCGATATGCACGCTGATCCAAAACCCGTCGAGATAGGATGGGTTGTCGAGGAAGGAGCGATACCAGCGCAGCGAAAAATCCTTGGGCGGGAAGGGGCCCAGAAAGCTGCGATTGTCGAACGACAGCAGACACGCGACCAATAGCGGTGCCAGCAGGAAGGCGACCGTCGCGACGACGACGGCAAGCGTCGCGATGCGCAACGGCAGATCGAGCGGTTTCATCGCGTCGGCACCACGCTCGGCAGCAGCTTCTTCGCGAGGGCGGCAAGGCCGTAGACGACCGCGAAACTGGCGATCAGCATGAACACGCCGATCGCGGCACCCGCCTGGTAATTTCCGATATCGGTGAAGCGCGTGTACATGAGGTTCGTCGTGAACACCACGACGCCGCGCCCGAGCAGCAAGGGCGCCACGAAATTGCTGATGCACATGGCGAGCGACACGAGATAGGCCGACACCATCGCGGGGGCGGCGAGCGGCAGCACGACGGTCAGGATCGCCTCGCTGCGCGTCGCCCCCAGCGACGCGGCGGCTTCCTCCAGGCGCGGCGAGAGGGCGCGGAAGGCGCCCACCAGCATCAACGCCACGATCGGGATGGTGAAATGCATCAGGCCGATGGCGACCAGCACTTCGGCGTAGCGCGGGCTGCGCGGGGCGAGGCCGCTGACGAAGGCGCCGAGGAAGGCGAGGGGGCCATGCGTGCCCCAAGTCATCTCGATCGCGTAAAGCCGCGCGATCAGGCTCATGACCAGCAAGCCGACGAGCAGCGTAAGCAGACCTTTACGCACCACCGCCCGCTTGCTGCGCACGGCGACATAGGCGAGCGGCGCGCCCATCGCGACCGAGAAGGCGGACACGATCAGACCGATACGGAACGTTTCGTAGGCGTAGTTGAAATAGGCGGGTTTCGCGAGTTCGAGGTAATTCGCGAACGTATAGCCGTCGCCCGCCCGGATGCTGCCGGGAATATACGGGCGCAATGAATCGATCGTCAGTACCGCGACGGGTCCTCCCATCAGGAAGACCAGCGCCGCGGCACCGGGAACGATCAGCCAAACCGCGATCGGTAGACGCTTCATCCTTGGCGGACGAGCGGCGTGATCTCGGTTTCCCAACGCTTCGTCCACGCATCGACTTGGGTCGACATATAGCTGTAGTCGGGGATGTAGGCGTATTTCGCCAGCTCGTCCGGCTTGTAGAAAATGTCCTTGATCGCGTCGGCGGGCTTCGCGTTGACGTTGGTCGGGCCGGAGCCCAGCGGCATGTTGTAGCGCGAGTTGATTTCCGCGGTCGCGAAATGGTTGGCGAAGCGCTTGGCCGCGGCGATCTTCGCCGGGTTGTCGCCCTTCATCACGACATAGCCTTCGTTGAACAGGAAGCCCTTGTTGTCGTTGAGGCGCGTGAGCAGGCGCGTGGGGAAACGCTCGCTGACCGCCTGCCAGCCGCCGGTGTTCCAGAACGCGACCGACAGATCGCCCTGGCTCATCGCGTTGATCATCTCGCTGTTGTTGGCGACGACGCGGCCGATATTGCCGCGCTGGGCGAGTTCCTTCAGGAACTGCCAGCCCGGCTCGATGTTGCGCTCGTTGCCGCCGCGCTGGATGGCGAGGCTGACCATCAACAGGCCGGAGAGGTTCACGGGTACCGGCACGCACAGCTTGCCCTTGAAGCGCGGCTCCAACAGCTGCTCGATATTCTCGAGCGGCTTGTCGAGCAGATCGGTGCGATAGCCCCAGAACGCGCCGGCGGTCGACAGCGGCACGGTGATCTTGCGGCCCTGCTTGTCCTTCTTGAAGAAGATCTCGGGGATTTCCTTCAGCGCCGGCATTTCAGTTTCGCTGACGGGTTCGAGCCAATCGGCTTCGATCATCGCGTCGAACACCGGGTCCCACGCCGCGACCAGATTCTGCTGGATGCGCGGGAATTGCGGGCGCATGCGGCCGACGATGCCCATCGCGCCGCCGGCATGGAGTTCCCATTGCACGCGGTCGCCGGTGGCGCGCAGCCATTCCTCGCCGATCGGGCGGCAGACTTCGATCCATTGCGCGCCCCACATGACGACAAGGATCTGCTCGCCGCGCGCCTGACCGAAGACCGGCCCGGCGGAGGTGGCGGCCGCCGCACTCATGGCGGCGAGAAGGGATCGGCGATTCATCGAAACGGTCATCGGGGTCTCCCGGTTGGGGGTCGGATGAAAGGATGCCGCCAAGCGCTTTGTCGGCATGTAAACTGCATTGTCGACAAAATCCTTGCACGCGGTATGCCAAGCGGAGAGACGTCCTTGAAACCCGACCTGATCCTGACCGATGCGACAATTGTAAGCCCGGGCGTCGCCCCCATCGCGCGCGGCTGGCTGGCGCTGAGCGGCGAAAAGATCGTCGATCTGGGGCCGATGGCGACGCTGCCTTCCTTCGACGGACGGATCGAAAGCCTCGCGGGCCGCGTGCTGACGCCGGGTTTCGTCAACATCCATACGCACGCGATCCTCAGCCTGATGCGCGGCATCGCGGTCGATATGGGCTTCGCGCCCGCCTATACGCGCGGCGTGCCGCACGGCCATGAAGTCGGCCCCGCGGAATCGGTGGCGCTGGCACGGCTGGGTGCCTTGGAAGCGCTGCTCGCCGGATCGACCGCGATGGTCGATAGCTACGTGCACGGCGAACTGACATTGCCCGCAATGTGCGATCTGGGGATGCGCGTTTGGGCGTGCGGCCGTTTGCACGATGTCGATTTCTCGCGCGTCCATCTGTCCGACTGGGAACATAAGGACGAGATCGGGCGCTTGCGCTTGGGCGAGCTCGAAAAACTCACCCGCGATTTCAACGGTGCCTATGGCGGCCGGGCGCGCACCATCGCCATTCCGCATGCGCCCGATACCTGCTCGGCGGATTTGTTACGACGGGCGGGCGAATTCGCGCGCGCCAACGGGTTGAAAGTCTCGACGCATCTGTCGCAGTCGAAATTGGAGAACGCGCAGATCCAGAAGCGCGACGGCTGCACGCCCACGCAATTGCTCGAACGCGTCGGCTTGCTGAACGACGATCTGATCGCCGCGCATTGCATCCATATGACCGACGACGACGTGAAGCGCTTCGGCGGCGCGGGGGCGACGGTCGCCCATGTGCCTAAGGGCAACGCGACGGGCGGGGCGGTCGCGCACACGCCCAATTTGCGGGCGGCGGGGGCGAATATCGCACTCGGCACCGATAATCTGACGCAGGATATGGCCGAGCAGATGCGCTGGGGCTTGGCCAATGCGCGGGTGCATTTGGGCCGCGTCGCCGAGGATTGGCAGCCCGAAGACGCGTTCCAAATGGCCACGAGCAACGGCGCCAAGGCGTTGGGCGTCGACACATGGCTCGGAAGTTTGGCGCCGGGCTATGCCGCCGATATCGTCGCGTGGGATTTCCGCCGCGCGCATTTGACGCCGTTGCTCGACCCGCTGGGCACGCTGGTGCACGACGCCAACGGGCGCGACGTGCAGCACGTGTGGGTGGCGGGCCGCCAAGTGGTGCGCGACGGCGAAGCCTTGTTCGCCGACACGAACGCCGTTCGTGCGGACGCGCAGAAGGCCGCCGAAGCTTTGTGGGCGCGGGCGGCGGAAGATGCGTGAGTTAAGGGAGCAACGCCGCGCGCAGATCGGCCGTCGGCATGGTGGCGCCCGCGCGCAGACGCGCGCGATTGTCCATCATGTGTTGGGACGCCAAACGCTGGGCCAGCGCGCCGTCACCCTTGGCGAGCGCATCGACCATCGCCACGTGATCGTCGATGGCGCAAATCTGCGTTTGCGGCGGGAACAACGCGGTCATGAAGCTGGTGCGCGCGACCAAGCGTTCCAGCGTTTCGGTGACGACCGGATTGCCGTGCAGCGTGGCGAGCAACGTGTGGAAATCGCCCATCAAGCGCAAATGCTCGCGCCGCTCGCCGCTGTCGTTGGTGCGCCGCTGCGCGCCGATATGTTCGCGCAGTTTGCGGATATCGGCGGCGGTGATGTGCTGGGCGAGATCGGCGGCCATCGCGCCCTCGATCAGCGCGCGCGCGGCGTAGGTTTGCGTGACTTCGTCGTCGGTGGGCGAAGCGACGCGGGCCCCGCGATTGGGCTGCAACACCGCCACGCCGCGCTCGGCCAGCGCCTTCAACGCCTCGCGCACCGCCGCCCGGCTCGCACCAAAAATCCCGGCGATTTCCTCCTCGCGCAAGCGCGTGCCGGCGGTCAAACGCCCATGGGCGATCGCCTCCAAAACCGCGTCGACGATCTTGGCGGAGACCAAAGCGGCTTGCAGCGGGCGCGGGGCGAGCGTGTCGGCGGGCATGTCCGCCCTTTAGCACATTCCCGGCAATTTGCCCTAATGGTCAATCTTTATGCTTAATTGTCGACAAAATGACTAATTCGTCAGCAAAGCAGGAAGCATGAAAACGACAGCGATACGCCCGATCCGTTTGCCTATGCGCGCACCCGACGATCTCGCCGGTTTCGCCGCAATTCTGGATGGCGGAACGATCGATCCCGCCGGCATCGTCGGCCTGTGGTGCAAGACGCGCGGCAACGGTTTGCGCAACGACTTCACCAAACCCTGGATCGACCTGTTGCTGCGTTCGATGCTCGCTAAACGACTGGGCATCGACGAACAGGTCGTCGCCGAGCAAGTGCCGATCCTGGTGTCGGGTGGATCGGAAGGATTGGTGTCGCCCCATCTTGTGATCTGGGCGAAAGGCCAAGAATCGGGCGAACGCGGCTTGCTGGCGGGCATATCGCGGACCGAGATCGCGCCCGCCGATCACGGCACGGCGAAGCATCGCGACGCGACCGCGCGCCAGCTCGCCGATCTGATGGCGGCATCGAATTGGCGCGCCGAGGATGTCGGGCTGGTGATCGTGCGCGCACCGTCGAGTTTCGAGGATCCCGCCGCCGATCCCGCCGTGCGCAAGCAAGCCGCGCTGGGTATCGCGCAAATTCTCGACGGCAAGGACGCGGCTTTCGCCAGTCGCGCTTTCGTCGTCGCGCGGCATGACGGGCCGGGCCAGCAGATCTTCGTGCTGGCGAACGGGAAGGGCGGCGATCCCGCTTATGCCGTTTCCCATGCGGTGCTCGCCGATCCGCTCGATTCACCATCGGTCGCTGCCGCCTTGGCGACGTTCGGCTTCGCCGCGTCGCCGCAATTGCCGCCGGCGCAATCCAAGCGCTTGATCGCCGCGATCTCCAAAGGCGATGCGCCCGCGAACGGCACGATCCGCGGAATGCCGCATGCGATGAATCTCGACAACGATATCGCGATGCATCGCCATTCGCGCGCGGCTTATGGCGCGATGATCGGTTCGATGATCGGCCACGGTGCGGTGCTCGTCTCGGGCGGGGCGGAGGCCCAAGGCCCGGAAGATGGCGGTTTCGCATCGTTCGTCGCCCAAGTGAAAGCGGAAGGAACCCAAGTATGAGCGCCGTCCCCGTCGTCGATATCTCGCCCATCCGCTCGGCCGATGCGGCCGCGATCGCGGCGTTGGGCCGCACGATCGACGAAGCCTGCCGCAAGATCGGCTTTCTGGTGATCTGCGGCCATGGCGTGCCCGCCGATTTGATCGCCGAAGTGCGCCGCCTGTCGTGGGAATTCTTCGCGCTGCCGGCGGCGGAGAAGGAAAAGCTGCGCCCGCCCAAAGGCACGATGCTGCGCGGCTATACCCCGCCCGAAACCAACACGCTGGCGCGTTCGCGCGGCGTGGAGACGCCGCCCGATTTCCGCACGTTGCTGAGCTTCGGCCGGCCCGAAGTGACGGGCGCGGAATACGCGCAATTCGAAAACGCGGCGCCGTTCTACAAACCGAATATCTGGCCCGCGAAGCCCGACGGCTTGAAGATCGTCTTCACCGCCTATTTCCGCGAAATGGAGCGGCTGTCGGGCGAAGTGATGCGTTGCTTCGCCGCCGCGTTGAATCTGCCGATCGGCTTTTTCAACGACAAGATCGACAACCATTTCGCCGCGTTCCATGCACTTCATTACCCCGCGTTGGACAAGCCGCCGGTCGAAGGCCAGTTGCGCGCGGGCGCGCATTCGGATTTCGGCAGCTTGACCGTGCTGTTGCCGCCCGAGGAGGGCGGCATGGGACTGGAGGTGCAAACGCCCGACGGCGCGTTCGTGCCCGTCGATCCGCCCGCCGACGCCTATGTCATCAATATCGGCGATCTGATGCAGCAATGGACGAACGACCGCTGGGTCAGCACCGTCCATCGCGTGCAGAATCCGACGGGCGAAGCAGCCAAACGTGCGCGCTTATCGCTCGGCTATTTCTGTCATCCGAATTTCGACGCGCCCGTCGCGGCCTTGCCCGGCACGGTGCCGCCGGGCGAGAGCCCGCGTCACGAACCGATCCTCGCGGGCGAGTACATGCATAAAAGGATCAGTGCCGTCCGGCGCTATTGAAGCGACGATACTGGCCACCAAGCAAAAAAGACGAAGCCCGCCCTGGGAAACCAGCGACGGGCTTCGGCGTTGCGAGCATGCGCGATAGCCGGATGGATTCTTGGCGCACAAGGTTGCTGGCCGTGCGGCGTGTTGGACCATATCGCGTTCACCGCGTCGGACCTTGCGCTGATGCGCGCGCGATTGGATCGAAGCGGGGTGAAACACTTCGAACGTACGGTATATGCCAATCGCATTGACGAGTGCGCTAGCCTGTTCTTCGCCGCGAATAAGGCGATGATCTAGAGCAATTCGTGAAATACTGTGCGGGCAAAGATGGAAGGCGGGCCCCGTCGCGCGGTATCGAATCGTCGTGGAGGATCGGAGATTTCCCAAAATAGACATTCTCGATCGATCGTTATTTTGGGCTACGTCATTGCCTCTCTCTTTGTCGCGGTCGGGCTGGGCGCGGAATTGCAGGCCTATGGCGACGGCTCGATTTTCGCCTACGCGATCGCTGTCGACGAAGCGTGGAGCTATCACTGGCGGAATATATCGGGGCGGATCGTCAGCTTCGTCCTCATCCACGCGCCTGCGGAATTCGCCGGGCGGCTGACCGGATCGCCCCGGATCGGCATCTTCGTCTACGGCGCGCTGTTTTTCGCCGCCCCGCTTTTATCGTTGATCGCGACGCGGGCGGCGGATCCCGGCCCGGAGCGGCGCATCCATCTCTTCGCCTGCGTTTCCACGGCAAGTGTGTTGCCGTTCGTCTTCGGCTGCCCGACGGAAATGTGGATCGCACACGCGTTCTTCTGGCCCGCTTTGGCGGTCGCGCTGAAGCGCGACGCACCGGCGATTTTTTTCGTTTTGGTGCTGGGGCTTGTTCTGTCGCATGAGGGCGGCGTGCCGCTGGCCGCCGGGATCGTGATTTTGGCAGGCGTGCGGAACTTGCGCGCGCGCGCGTTTCACCGCGTGGCGGCGGCGTTCGCGGCGGCACTGCTGATTTGGGCTTGCGTCAAATACGCGCTGCCGCCGGACGACTACATCGCCGGCGTATTGCACGATGCGGCCTTCCGATTCGTGGATCCCCACAATATGGCGGAGCCGGCGCTCATTCTGACGGCATCGGCGGTTATCGCATTTCTCGTCTTGTGGGGGGCGACGCGGTCGGTGCCGCTGTCCTTCGCGATCGCCGCCGCGGTCGTCGTTGCGTATTGGCTATGGCTCGACGATAGCCTGCTGGCGGAATCGCGTTATAGGCTCCGCACGTTGATGGTTATCGTCGTGCCCTGTCTCGCCGGTCTTGCGTTCCTGCGCGGCCTATCGTCGGGGGAGATCGCTGGATCGGCGCTGGGCTTTATCCTGCGTCCCGTCCGCCGCCTGATCGATCGCGCCGATGCGCGCGCCGCGTGCGCGATCGTGTTTCTCGTTGCCGGCGTGGCGGCCGGGGAGGCCGCGAAATTCACGGCGGGATGGATCGGGTACAAATCCGAATTGCGCGCCTTGGCGTCGGGCGAATTCTCCGATCCCGAACTCGGCAATCCGGATTTCGTTTCGTCGTTGCGCATATCGCCCGCCGCGAACCGATTGGCGTGGAACTCGACGACGCCTTATCTTTCCGTGCTCGTTGCGCCGGAAATGCGGCCGACGCGGCTGGTCGTCGATCCCGGTACGGGTTATTTTTGGATCACTTGCGCGCGGGCGTCGCGCGATGCCGAGGCGGATATGGCGGTGCCCGCGACGGCGCGCCGCATGATCCGCGACTACGCGTGTTTGCACAGATAGAAACGCCGAACGACGGAAATTGTTGATGAGCGGGTCTTGGAGCGATTTTTGGGCGCGGCCGAACAAGATTTACGTCAATGATCGGCATCTCGCCGCGCATTGCCGGGCGGTCGCGGACGCGCTGCTCACGGCGATCGGCGATACGCGCGATCTTCGCGTGATGGATTTCGGTTGCGGCGACGCGTTGGACGCGGCCCGCGTCTCGGCGCGTTGCGCGACGCTTTATCTGTTCGACGCGTCGCCCGTCGTGCGCGAAAGACTGTCGGCGCGCTTCGCGGGCGCACCGGGGATCGTGGTTCTGGACGATGCTGCCCTCGACGCCTTGCCGGACGGGCAGGTCGACCTGATTTTCCTGTCATCGGTTCTGCAGTATGTCGATCCCGGCGACGTCGACGCTTTTTTTGCGCGCCACGCGCGCCGTTTGGCGCCCGGCGGCCGGCTGGTCGTCGCCGACATCATTCCGCCGGGCGTGGGCGTCTTCCACGATACCGCCTCGCTGCTAAGTTTCGCGGCGCGCGAGGGATTCTTCTTCGCCGCGTTCGCCGGTCTCGTGGCGATATTCTTCTCGGGTTATCTGCGTTTGCGGCAGACGGCCAAGCTCGCGACCTACGGCGAGGAAATCATCCTCGCGAAACTATCCGCCGCCGGTCTCGCCGCAACGCGATTGCCGCGCAATCTGGGCGAACATCCTTGGCGGCGCAGCTACGCCGCGCGCAAGCCCGGCGGCGCGTAGGCGTCGCCGGCGAAGAAGGCGTATTCGCGTTCGCGCGCGTCGGTCAATTCGTCGGCCGCGCGCAGCGCGTCGTCGACGATCCCCGGATGGCACATCACCACGGTGAAGCCGCGCGCTTGGGCGACGAACCGCACGAAGCGTTCGCCATAGGGCACCGCATTCGAGAAATCATAGGCGCCGGTCAGCCGGTCGTTGGTGCGGATGCCGTGACGCGCGGCGCGCGCGCGCATCGCGGAACCCAAAGCCGCGAGGGCCGCCCCTTTGAGGGAATCGCGCGGTGTGGCGCTGACACGCAGCCAAGCCGGTCGGCCGGCGAGGCGGCGGGTCCAAACGTCGAACAGCGCGTCGCGCGCGACGGGGAATTGATGGGTATGTTGATGGCCGTCGATGAAATCGGGCGGCGCGCCGTAGACGCGTTCGAACGCGTCGAGCTGCCGGTCGATATCGGCGATCAGATCGGTGCGGGCGACGCGGCCGAACACGCAGTCGCGCCAAAACGCGCCAAGGCTCGGGCGCCCCGCACCGGTGAAGGTAAGATGCACGCCGACTTGAATTCCGGAATCGAGCGCACGCAACGCCTTGCCTTCATCCGGCCAATAGGGCGTCGTCGTCATGCAACTCGTGCCGCCGATCCGGCCGCGTGCCGCCAAATTGCGGATCGCCGCACTCACGCCCGGCGCGATCGCGTAGTCGTCGGCGGATACCAATATCTCGGTGCGCTTCATCGTGTTCCCTGGCGGCGCGTTCGGCGCTATCTTGCCTCGATGCGCGCCAAGCTCCAATCATGACGGAGATCTCCGTCGTCGTCCCGGTGTTTAACGAAGAAGCGGGGCTCGCCGCTTTCTTCGCGCGGCTTCGCCCGATTATGACGGGGCTGACCGCGTCGTTCGAAGTGATTTGCGTCGACGACGGCAGCCGGGATGGTTCGTGGGATGCGTTGTTGCGCGCCCGGGAGAATTTTCCCGAACTGCGCGCGATCCGTCTTTCGCGGAATTTCGGTAAGGAAGTCGCGATGACGGCGGGGATGCGCCGCGCCGCGGGCCGCGCCGTGGTGCTGATCGACGCCGATCTGCAGCATCCGCCGGAATTGATCGAGACTTTCGTGCGGCATTGGCGCGCGGGCATCGAGATGGTCTACGCGGTCCGCCAAACCCGTGACGGCGATTCGCCGCTGCGTGCCTTCGCCAGCCGCGCCTTCTACGCCGCGTTCCGGCGCCTCGCGAATGTCCGCATGCCCGAAGGGGCGGGAGATTTCCGTTTGATCGACCGGAGGATCGTCGACGCGCTGGTGGCGATGCCCGAGCGCGCGCGGTTCATGAAGGGGCTTTACGCCTGGGTCGGGTTCAGCCAGCTCGGCGTGCCCTACGATCCGCCGCCGCGCGAGACGGGCACCAGCGCGTTCTCGTTCCATCGCCTAATGCGTTTCGCGGTCGATGCGCTGGTCAGTTTTTCGACGGTGCCGCTGGTCGCGTGCGGCTATCTCGGCCTTCTCATCGCCGTGCCGTCGCTGGCCTTGGCGATTTTCTTCGTCGTGCGGACGTTCATTTTCGGCATCGACGTGCCCGGCTACGCGTCGGTCATGGTCGCGGTGCTGGTGTTGGGCGGAATCCAGTTGCTGACGCTGGGCCTGTTCGGCGCCTATCTGGGTCGTGTGTTCGAGGAAGTGAAGCAGCGGCCGCTCTACCTCGAGCGCACGCTCGCGGGATTCGCCGATCCGCGATTCAATTCAGCGACGGATCACGCGCCCCATCCCGTTGTAGCCCCGGATGGCGCGGCGCCACCAGCGCCCCCGCCACGTCGCGATGCGCCAGGCGCGCCGGATCTTCCGCCCGCAAACGCCGCCGGTCCTTGACCACCGCGAAGATGGCGCCGTCGCGCGCGACGGCGATCACCGTGTCGCCATCATATTCCTTGTCGCAATCCAGCCGCGTCGTCGCGAGATAGAAATCGGCGCCGAGATCGTCGCCGGTCAATTTCAATCGTGGCGAAAAGAAATAGGCGGCGGCCGAGCCTTCGGAACAGACGAAGACGGTCGCGGGCGCGGTTCCGCCTTCGGCCGCAACCAGCGCGTCGAGATTCAGCGCCGCCTCGCGATAGGCGGTGCCCCAATATTCGAGTTCGAAACGGTCTTGCGCGCCGCCGGTGCCGCCGACCAGCGCGTTGTAGAACGCGTATTGATAGGGATGCAGCGACGCCATCGCGCCGATATGCGGGATGAAGATCGCGAGTACGGCCGCGCCGGCGAAGGCGGTCGCTTTTCGACCATGTTCTATGGCGAACGCCGCGACGCGATCCCACCCCAGGGCCGCCAATGCCGCCAAGGGCGGCAGCACGAACAGGAAGTGGCGCAGCCCGTCATAGGTGATCGGGTGCAGGATCGGAAAGGTGAGCAGCGGGAACGCCGCCGCGATTCCAAGCAGTACAATGTCGGCGCGCCATTCGCGCGGGCGCCCGCGTATCGCCGCAATGATCGCGATCGCCAGCCCCGCCAGGACGAAGAGCGGCAATTTGATGCCCAGCACGACGAACAGATAGTCCGAGGGCAGGGCCATCGAGCTGACGAGCTCGCCGCGATGCAGAACGCGGATATCCCACGGCGAATTCGCGAACACGGCGGCGGCTTCCAACGGCCGCCGCAGCGGGTCGCGCAGCGCCCAGGGCCAGAAGACGAGCATCGTCCCATAGGCGAGCGCGATCGCCGCCGCACCGCGCGCCGCGACGGTGCCGAACTCGGCGCGCGACGGCAGGCGCGCTTCGCGCAGCCATGTCCGGATCGGCCACAGCGCCAAGGCGACGGCCGGATAAAGGAAGGCGTAGATTCCGGCGATGCGGATGCCAAGGCCAAGGCCCAGCGTCAGGCCGAGCCAGACGACCGTGCGCGGGCGTGGTGCCGGCAACTCGTTCGTCAAACGCAGGCTCCAGAAAAGCGACCAGGTCATCGCCGCCGCGAAGGGGATGTCCTTCGGATTGATGAACATATGGCCCCACCATGCGGGGATCGCGAGCAGTGCGAGCCCGGCGAGGAAACCCGCGCGTTCGCCGCCCGCGAGCCGTCCGATCTTGACGGTTGCCCAAGCGCCGGCCAAACCCGCGCACGCGACGGCGAGGTGCTGAACCTCGAAATCGCCGAACGGCAAGATGCGTTTGAGTGCGGCGGAAAACACGTCGAACGCCGCGCCGTAGAGCCAAAGATTGAAATACTCGAGCGCTTCGCGGTCGACGAAGCCCGACAAATAATGTCGCAGCACCGCTTTGCCGTAGGTGTCATGGAAATGATCGTCGAACGTGACGCCGTAATCGCGGAACGTCGCCGCGACGACGATCGCCGCGACCGCGAACAAGGCCACGCTCGCATAACGCCACGGACGGGCGATCATCGCGCGGTTCCGGTTCCTTCGGCGCGATAGAGATAGAAGCCGGCATATTCCGCGACGAAGTTCCAGCCGTTGCCCGATTTGAGCGGCAATCCGGTCTTGGGGTCGAGCGGCACGCCGAGATGCCGGTTCACGTAGTAAGGCCAATCCGCGTACCAGCGCACGCCGTCGCGCGCCAGCAGATCCCAGATATGGCCGCGGAAGGCGAGGGCAGCGAGATTGACCTTGCCGTCGGTGTTGACGACCTTGTCGCGGAAAAAGCCGAGCGTGCCCGATTGGCCGGCGGCGACCTTGTCTTCGGCGGGCACATAGCGGCGCACGAGATCGACCTGCTCGAAATACACCGCGTTCGGATTGAACGTGATGCCGTTGAACGCCAGCGAGGGCAGGGCCAAGCCCTGGACGCCGATCGCCGCGACGACCGCGATCGCCGCGCGCCGGTGCTTGCCGCCGCCGGCGATCGCGCGCGCGGCGAGGATCGGGCCGAAGAGATAGGCGGGCAGCGCCAGCGGCATGAAATAGCGGTAGTAGAACCAATAGGACCCGAAGAAAAACACGTAATAGACGACGAGCGCCACGGCCGACGCGACCAGAAGCCCCATGGCGACAAGGCCGCGCCGGGCGGGTTCGTCCGCCGCCGCGCGGAAGTTTTCGATCGCGGTGCTGGCGCGTCCCGAGCGGATCGCGACGACGAGTGCCGCGACGGCGCCGAGGATGATCGCGGTGCGCACGCCGCTCGACAGCGAGACGTAGTCGAAACCCGTGCCCGGCAGGATGCCCGGCGCGAAGCCGATATAGTCGTCGAGCTGGCCGAAGAAGACCCACGGCACGAACATCAGCCGGATCGCCCAGAACGCGAAATGCAGCCGGACGGGAACGACGCCGGTACCTTGCAACGCCTTGCCGCTGGTCGGCAGGAACGAACCGAAATCGAGAAGATTGTAAAGCCACCACGGGCCGGAAACGAGCAACGCGACGGCGGCGACAGTCGCGGCACCAACGACGGCGCCGATCGCGCCGGCGCTGCGGCATCGCCACAGGACGTAAAGCCCGACGGCGACGGCGAAGAACGCGGAATCGATCCGCGCCAACACCATCAGGCCGATCAGCAGGCCGAGCGTGACGCGCCCGGCGGCGCGCGTCTCGATTTGCAGTTGGAGCGCGCGAATGACCGCGAGATAGAAGAACAACACGCAGCCGGTCGCCAAGCCGTTATAGGCGTGACCGAACAACAGCGGCGAGCCGAGCCAGGAGATCGCCGCGATCGCCATGCGGATTTCACGCTCGCGCCCGCCGCCAAGCGTCGGCCATAAATCGCGCGCGACGAGGGCGCATAACACGGCGCCCGCGACGTGGAACGTCCAGGCGAAAACATAGACGAGCCGGATCGCGACGGCGTCGCTTGCGCCGAAATAGAAGGCGACCGCCTCGATCATGGTGAATAACGGCTGGAACCCGTTCGACAACGTGGTCCCGTCGATCGTCATGCCGTGACCATGCGCCAGATTGCGCGCCACGGTCAGCGCGTAATAGCCGTCCTCGGTCAGCGGCGGGCCGAACAGGAATGCCTCGCCGCGCAAGCCGAGCAGCAACAAAGCAAGCCCAATGCCGCATGCGCCGAGCGTCAATATCGCGCTGGTGGCAAGCTTCCCGCGACTTGCGAGTTGGATCCCGTCGTGCGGACGAATCATTTGTATGCCCCTGCGCTCGACTTTGCCGTCGCAGCTTGGACGCAATTTCTACGGCACCGCAAGAATTCGTTTTTGAAATAGATCCAGCCGCAGACGGCCCGATATACCGCTAAAAACGAGTTCGCCTCGGGTTATCTTTGGGCGCCACATATCTCAAGATAGAATATCATAAATTAATAATTCATCGGATTGCGCGTCGTGTCATTCTTAATGTACCAGCCCCAGGGCGCCTCGGTGAAGGTGGGCTGCGAGCAGTTGATCCACACGATGCCCGCGCAACCCGCCCGTCGCGCGTCGCCACGCACCGGGCTTCCATCCGCGGAAACGCCCCGATATCTCGGAAAATATTTGTTTGCGGTTTGGCGGACCGAACTCGCGGTGGCCGCACGCCGGAGCCCGGATGAGAACGAGACCCTAGCAATCCGCGACCGCGACGATCGCTTCGATCTCGACGGTGATGTTGCCGGGCAGCGAGCCCATGCCGACGGCCGAGCGCGCATGGCGGCCGGCTTCGCCGAACACGTCGAAGAACAGGTCGGAGCAGCCATTGATGATTCGCGGATGCTCGGTGAAGTCGGGCACGGCGTTGACCATGCCGAACACCTTCACGATGCGCTTCACGCGGCCGAGATCGCCGAGTTCGGCTTGCATCACCGCCAGCAGATTGATCGCCGTCAGCCGCGCATGCGCATAGGCGTCGTCGATCGACACGCCGCCGCCGACCTTGCCCGTGTGCTTGTCGCCATTGGCTTCGATCGGCCCTTGGCCCGACAGGAACAGCAGCGTGCCTTCCTGCACGCACGGTACGAAATTGGCGATCGGCGGCGGCGGCGCGGGCAAGACGATGCCCAGTTTGCGCAGCCGTTCGGCCGGGGAGACGACGTTCAAGGCGGTCATTGCTGTGTTCCTGGTCATTCGGCGTTGTGGCAGGCGGCTTGCGCGCCCGATTTCTTGGTCTCGAGTTCCGGGCGTTCGCTCCGGCAGCGGTCGGTCGCCAATGCGCAGCGCGGATGGAAGGCGCAGCCCGTCGGCGGCGACAACGGGCTCGGGATTTCGCCCTTGGGCACGGGCGGGCGCGTGGATTTTCGGGCGATGTCGAGCTTGGGCACGGAGGCCAACAGCATCGACGTATAGGGATGACGCGGGTCGCCGAAGATCGCTTCGGTCGTGCCGATCTCCACGATGCGGCCCAGATACATGACCGCGACGCGCCGGCTGATATGCTGAACGACGCCCAGATCATGCGCCACGAACAGATAGGCGAGGCCCAATTCGCGCTGGATGTCGCGCAGCAGATTGATGACCTGCGCCTGGATTGAGACGTCGAGTGCGGAGACCGGTTCGTCCGCGACGATCAAAGCCGGGTTGAGCGCCAAGGCGCGCGCGATCGCCAGACGTTGGCGTTGCCCGCCGGAGAATTTGGCGGGCAGATTGTCCATCTGATCGGGGCGCAGGCCGACTCGCTTGAACAATTCCGCCACGCGCGCGCGCCGTTCGTCGCGGTTGCCGATGCCGTGGACGATCAACGGCTCCTCGACGATCGCGCCTGCGCGCTGGCGCGGATCGAGCGAGGCGTAAGGATCTTGGAAGATCATCTGCATCCGCCGGCGCAAAGGCCGCATCGCGCCATGGCTTGCGTGCGTGATGTCCCGGCCTTCCAGATGGATCGATCCTTCGTCGGGTTCCAGCAGGCGCACGATCATCTTGCCGATGGTCGATTTACCGCAGCCGGACTCGCCGACCAGACCCAGCGTCTCGCCGGGGGCGAGCGAGAAACTCACCCGATCGACGGCATGCACGGTCCCGATCGTGGCACCGCTCGGCCCCGTGACGGCGAATTTCTTGGTGATGGCTTGAACTTCGAGAAGGGCGGTCATGCCGGCCCCGCCAAAGGATGCCAGCAGGCGACGCGCCGTCCGTCGCCGGCGGTTTCGAGCGGCGGGCGTGCCGTGTCGCATTTGCCGTCGCGATATTTGCAGCGGGGCGCGAAGGCGCAGCCCGGCGGCAAATCCCACAAGGCGGGGACCATGCCTGCGATCTCCGGCAGCCGCGCTTCGGGATCGATATCTTCTGGCGCCACGACTTCCGGGATGGAGCCCATCAGCCCTTGCGTATAAGGATGGCGTGGGGCGGCAAATAATGCTTCTGCGGAAGCCTCCTCGACGATGCGGCCCGCATACATGACCGCGACGCGATCGGCGGTTTCGGCGACGACGGCGAGATCGTGGGTGATCAGAATCATCGCTGTGCCGGATTCGGCCTGCAACGCGCGGATCGTGTCCAGAATTTGTGCTTGCGTGGTCACGTCCAGCGCCGTCGTCGGCTCGTCGGCGATCAGCAGATCGGGGCGGCAGGCGAGTGCGAGCGCGATCACCACACGCTGGCGCATGCCGCCGGACATCTGGTGCGGATAATCGTCGTAGCGGCGCTGGGGATCGGGAATACGCACTTGCGCGAAGAGTTCCTCGACCGTGCGCCGCGCTTGGGCGGCATCCAGGCCCTTGTGCAGGCGTAAGGCTTCGGCGACTTGCGGGCCGACGCGCATCGACGGGTTCAGCGACGTCATCGGCTCCTGAAAGATCAGGCCGATGCGGTTGCCGCGAATCTCGCGCAATGCCGCTTCGTCGGCCGTCGCCAGATCGATCCCGCCGAAGCGGATATGTCCGCCCGCGATTTCCGCCACCGGTTCGGGCAGCAGACGCATGATGGCCATCGCCGTCATGCTCTTGCCGCAGCCGGACTCGCCCACGAGCGCCAGCACCTCGCGCGCACGCACCTCGAAGCTCACTTCCGACAAAGCGTCGAAGGCGCGCGCGGGCGTGGCGAGGTTGACCGTCAAGCGCTCGACGGCGAGGACGGGTTTCATCCGGCGACGCCTTCGAGTTTCGCGAAGGCCGGATAGATCTTCAGCGCGTTGCCGTAAAGGATGCCGTTGCGCTCCGCATCGCTCAGATAGTCGCTGTATTTGGTGAAATAGTTCAGCGACTGCGCATAGGTGCAGTAGCGCGCGACGTTCGGCATGTCCGAGCCCCACATGAAGCGGTCGGCGCCGAACAGATCGATCAATTGGCGGATATGCGTATGCGCGCGCGGGTAGGGGTATTCCATCTTCCCGCCCCAGCCGATCGGGTAGAGGATCTCGGAGAAGACCTTGCCGCTGGCAATCAAGCGCTTGATAACCGCCGGAATGGTGAGCTTATCCTTGTCGTCGGCATACAGCCCGGTCGGCACGCCGTGCACCAGCACATGGCGGATGCCGGGGAAGCGCTCGACGATGGTTTCGAGATGGTTCATCTCGTCTTCGTAGGTGCCGACGGGCGAATTCGCCGATTGCACCCAGCTGACCGGCACGCCGCTTTTTTCGATCGCGCGCCAGAACGGGTCGTAAATTTTGTCGGAATGTATCGGCTTGTAGCCGCTGCGGAACATGCCGGTCGTGGTGAAATAGACCGCACCCGCACCGAGTTTCGAGATCTGATGATCGAGGCGCGCAAGCTCGTCGTCGCGATAGGCGAACGCTTCCTCGATCTGCGCCGAGAACACGAAGCGGCCGGGAAATTCCTTGATCGCGGCGGCGAAATCCTCGCCGAGATTGCCGTAGATGTGATCGTTCTGCAGGAACGCCGCGCCCACGCCGGCATAATCCATCATCGCGATCAGCTTTTCGGGCGTCATCGACAGATCGTCCATTTCCGGCGGCAGGAACTGAACGTAGTAATCGTCGCCGTCGGACGTCCATTCGAAACGGCCATAGCGGCCGACGCGAAACTTCGCATCGCGGCGGCCGGTGGGCGACGGGTCCTTGGGATCCCAGAGCGGACGCTCGCTGACGATCGTATCGTCGCGCTTGCGCCGATAAGGCTGATTGCCGTGCAGATGCATCGCGCGCTGCTGATGCAGCAGATGCGTCGCCGCATCGGGGAAGCCCGAGGCGCCGGCGGCCGGCGGAAAGAAATGGGCGTGACAGTCGATGATTCGATGTTTCATCGAAGATCCTCAAGGGCTGGTATTCGGGTCGAAATAGTCGCGTAAGCCGTCGCCGAACATGTTGAAGGCGAGGACGAGCAGCGAGATCGCGACGCCCGGGGCGAGCACGATATGCAGCGCGATCATCAGATATTCGCGGCTGGCGCCCAGCATCGTGCCCCATTCGGGGGCGGGCGGCTGGACGCCGAGACCGAGAAAGCCGAGCGCCGAGCCGATCAACACAGCTTGGCCCGCGTTGAGGCTCAGTTCGATCACGATCACGGTCGCCGCGTTGGGCAGAACGTGGCGCAGCAGGATGCGCGTATGGCTCATGCCGACATTGACGCAGGCCGCGACGAAATCTTCCGCCGCGATTTCCGCCACGCGCCCGCGCACCAAGCGCGCGAGCGGGGGAATGAAGCTCGCCGTGATGGCAATGGTCAGACCCGTGGCGCTCGCCCCCGCGACCGACGCGATCGCGATGGCGAGCACGATATTCGGCACGGTCAGCAGCAGATCGATAATGCCGGTGACGATGCGGTCGATATTGCCGCCGAAATAGCCCGCGACCGCGCCGAGCGCCACGCCGCCGAGGCCTGCGAAGAACACGGAGGCGAGCGCCACGCTCAGCGTGTAGCGTGTCCCCACGATCAGCCGCGACAGGATATCGCGCCCGACATTGTCCGTCCCCAGCCAATGCGCGGCCGAAGGCGGTTCCAGCAACGCGAACAGATCCTGCGCATTGGGATCGTAAGGTGCTATCGCGGCCCCGAGGATCGCCACGGCGACGAAGACGCCGAGCAGGCTGGCGCCGAACCAAAGATGATAATTCGGCACGGCCCGCGCGCGGCGCGGAATGCGGATTGCGGCGCGCTCAGCCATAGCGCAGCTTCGGGTTAATGAAGCGGTAGAGCACTTCGACCGCGATATTGATGAGCATGAAGCCCACCACGAAGATCAGCGTGATGCCCTGGACGAGCGTGTAATCGCGCACCGAAATGCCGGTCAGCAGCAAATCGCCGATCCCCGGCCAGGCGCAAAGGCGTTCGATGACGACCGCACCGCCCAGCAGATAGCCGGCCTGCAAGCCGACGACCGTCACGGTCGGGATCATCACATTGCGCAGCACATGGCGCACCAGCACGGCGCTTTTGCCCAGACCCTTGGCGCGCGCCGTGCGGATATAGTCCTTGCGCAATTCCTCGATCACCACGCCGCGCGTCATGCGTGCGACCAGGGCGATCAAGCGCGCCGCCAACGCAAGCGTGGGGATGACGATCGACGTCAGCCCCGCATCGCCGAAGCTCGGCAACAGGCCAAGCGAAACCGAGAGCACGGCGATCAACACCATGCCGAGCCAGAAATTCGGGATCGCCAGCAGGCCGACAACCGTGAACGAGATCGCGAGATCGGGCCAGCGATTGCGATAGGCGGCGGCGAGCACGCCGGCCGGAATGCCGATCGCGACCATCATCAGGATCGATGTCGCGGTGAGATAGAGGGTCGCCGGAATACGCGCCGCGACATGCGGCAAGGGATTGCCGCGAAAGGTCGACGAATAGCCGAGATCGCCCTGCACGAGCCCGGCGAGATGCGCGAAATACTGAAGAAGGATCGGCCGGTCGAGGCCAAGCTGTACGCGGATCGCCTCGATTTCCGCTTGCGTGGCCGTGGCACCGGCGACGAGGGACGCCTCGTCGCCGGGCACGGATTTGAAGATCACGAACAGGATCGTGACCACGCCAAATGCGACCAATGGCACGGTCGCGAAGCGCCGGATGAGGAAACGGAGCATCTGTTCCTTATCCAGTACTTATCGGATCAGGCCTTCACGCCGCGCAGCGACGTGAAGACGATCGGCATAACCGACACGCCGGCAAGGCCCTTGCGGACCGCGCTGACGTTTTCGTTGATCTGGAGCCACAGATAGGGCGCATCGTTCCAAATCAGCGTTTGCGCTTCGCCCAAAGCCGCCATGCGCGCGGCGTCGGTCGGCGCGCTGTCGGCCGTGGTCAGCAATTCGTCGACCTTGGCGTTCTTGTAGCGGCCGATATTCCACACGTCGGGCTTGTCGTCGTCGTTCTTGTTCGACTTGAACAGCGAGGCGAGGTGATAGGTGCCCGACGCGTTGGACGGGTTGAAGCCGAACATCGCCATATCCCATTTGAGATTGGCTTTGTCCTGGCGCAGATGGTCCCAATAGGCGCCGCGCTCGATCTTGTTGATCGCGGTGGCGATGCCGACCTGCTTCAACGACGCGGCGATGATCTCGGCCACCGGCACGTCGCCGGGGAACAAGCCGTCCGGCACGAAGAAGGACAGCTCGAGCTTGGCACCATCCTTGGCGAGCGTGCCATCCGCACCCGGCTTGTAGCCGGCGGCGGCGAGCAGCTCCTTCGCCTTCGCTTGGTCGAAGGCCATCGGCGCGATCTTTTTGTAGCCGATCGTGTCGAAGGCGAGGGGCGAGTCCGGCGCCTTGGCGAAGCCGAAGAACACGCGTTCGGCGATCGTGGCGACGGGCACGGCGAGGTTGATCGCCTGGCGCACGCGGACGTCGGTGAGGGGGCCGCGCGTCAGGTTGAAGGCGAGGCCCATCGGGCGCAGGCCGGGACGGCGGACGATCTCCGCATTCGGCGTGCGCTGGATCTGCTGCACGAGCTGGACGGGCACGTTGTCGATGACTTGGACGGCACCGGTCGTCAGCGCGTTGATGCGCGTCGCGGGCTCCGCGATGAAGCGGAACACGATCGACGAAGCGCCCGGCTTGCCGCCCCAATAGCCGTCGAAGGCTTCCAGCGTCAATTCCTGGCCCGGCTTGAACGAACCGACCGTATAGGGGCCGGCGCCGACCGGGTTCTGCGCGAAGCCGGTATCGCCGAACTTCGCCAGCGCGGCGGGGGAGACGATGGCGCCCGAACCATGGGCCAGCGTGTTGGGCAATTGCGCGAAAGGCGCGCTGGTCTTGATGACGATCGTCGTCGCATCCGGCGTTTCGATGGCGACGATCGGATCCCACAGCGGCCGATTGGTCGGGTTGCGCTGCTTGTCCATCATGCGCTCGAGATTGAGCTTCACGGCGGCGGCGTCGCAGGCCGTGCCGTCGTGGAACTTCACGCCCGCGCGCAGCTTCAATTCGCAGGATTTGAGATCCGCACTCATCGTGTAGCTCGTGGCGAGCTGCGGCACGATCTTCATGTCGGCGTCGAAATCGAGCAGACGGTCGAAGATCGCCAAGGCCGCTTCGTAACCGCCCGGATAGGCCGTGAAGGCGCCGCGCGCGGGATCGAGCGTCAGGATCGCCGTGCTCTGGCCGAACGTGATGGTGCCGGACGCGGCCTGCGCTTGCGCGCGCAAACTGAAGCCCGTGCCGCTCGCGACGGCAGCCGCACCGGCGGCGGCGAGGAAGTGCCTGCGTTTCATGATGCCTCTCCTTGATCGATTTTGGTTGATGGACGGGCCGTCGATCAGGCCCAAAGCGAATTCCAAGTGAAGATCGCCGGCGTGCCGCCGGTATGGACGAACACGACCACGTCGTCCTTGGCGAAGCGGCCTTCGCGGATATGGGCGATTAGCCCGGCGGCCGCTTTGCCGGTGTAGATCGGGTCGAGCACGATGCCTTCGCTGCGCGCGAAGAGGCGCACGGCTTCGTTGCCCGCGTCGCTGGGCACGCCATAGGCCTTGCCGACGAAGCCGTCGAAATTGACGATGTCGCTTTCGGCGATCTCGATGCCCAGATCGATCGCCTTGCTCGTCTCGTTGGCGATCGCCGCGGTGCGCGAGGGGATATGGAATTCGTCCGTCGCCGTCACGCCGTGCATGGCGAAGTTCACGTCCAGCAGCTTCTGCGCCAGAACCATGCCGGCCTGACCCTTGCCGCTCGACGACATGTAGAAGCAGTTCGGCTTCAAATCCAACGCGGCCAATTGATCGACGATCTCGATCGTCGTTTCCAGATAGGCGACGGCCGACGCCACGTCGAACATCGGATTGTCGTTGAGGATATGCGGACGGCCCCCGGCTTTGCGCACATCGGCGGCGAGGGAGTCGAGCAGGCGGCGCTGGTGATCGCGGTCGTCGGCGAAGTGAACGTCGGCGCCGAGCAGGTAATCGACCAGCAGATTGCCCTGAACCATGTTGGGGCGTTTGCCTTCGAGGACCAGAATGGTCTTGAGGCCGAGCTTGTTGCAAGCACCCACGGTTTGGCGCGCCGAGTTCGATTGCAGGTCGAGCCCGACGATGACCGTATCGGGCGTATCCTTCATCGCATGGGCGAGGCGGAATTCGAGATTGCGCAGCTTGTTGCCGCCCAGCGCCACGCCGGTCAAATCGTCGCGCTTCACGAAAATGCGCGGCCCGCCGAGGACCTTCGAGAGGTTCTTCGCCTCTTCAAGCGGCGTGTTCTTGAGCGCAATATCCAGGCGCGGCAGGCGCGCGATCCGGGCACGGATATCGGCGACGGAGAGGCGGACGGGCATTGCGGGTTCGGTCATGGGCGGTTTCATTTGTCTTGTATATGAGACGGTCGTTTCTTATACAAGATGATGTCCAAGCCGCGCGGGAAAAGCAAGGCCCTTCGCGCTTACCTATGTGAGCGCGCCATTTCCGGCCGGTGGATCGCTTGGAAACTCAGGCGCGCGTGGGCAGCGACAGCTTGCTTGCGTCGGCCTTCAGCATGGTTTTGAGCGCGTCGAGCCGTGCCTCGTCGACATCGATCGGCACGACGAAGCACAAGGTCGCGACGACGCGGCCTTCGCGGCGCACGGGTGCGGCCAGGCATTGCGTGAACGCGGTGATCAGGCCCTTGGTCACGCAGATCCCGTCGCGCTCGGCTTTGCGCCGGTCGCGCAGAAAATCGTCGAGCGTCGTCTTGCGCCCGTCGGGCAGCACGAAATCCTCGGATTTCAGCAAATCGTGTACTTCGTCGTCGGATAGATGCGACAGCAGGAAACGCCCAGATGCGGTCCAGGGAATCGGGATCCGCGCGCCGATTTCCGACGTCACGCGGAAGGGCCGCGTGCCCTGGCTGGTATGGATGATCGCTTGGCGGTCGTGATGGAGCATGCACAGCTCCGTCGTCTCGCCGGTTTCGCGCGCCAAACGTTCGGCCGCTTCCTGGCCGCGCCGGACAAGGTCGTTCTCGCGAATGTAATCCTGTCCGTAGATATGCATGAGCTTGCCGAAATAGACGGTGCTGCCGCCGTCGACGCTTTCCAGCAGCCCGGCATTGGTCAGCATGCGAACCAGCGTATAGGCGGTCGAACGGGGCGCCCCGATCGCCTTGGGCAGATCGGCGATGCGGATCGGCCCGCGCCGTTCGTGCAGATGCGCGAATAGGTGGAATACGCGTTCGATTCCGCGTTCGCGATTGGCGGGGGGCGGTGATTTCGGTTTGGCCATTTGTCCCATATACGGGACAACCGTTCCGAATAGCAAGCTTGGCGGATCGATCGCGTGCTTAGCCGAATGGATGCGATCGTCCGGCTTGCGACCTAACTTAGCCCGTCGCGACCGGTCTCAGGCGAGAACGAAACGCCGGTGTGCCGGCCGAACCAAAATCGAGTTTGTACTTGTCGTTCGCGCGATGCCCACGCCGGGCGATCGCGGAGGGCTTCGATATCTCGCGTGAAGCCGGCGGGCGATGGCGTCGCCCGCCGGTTCCGACGCTTGCACGTGGCCGTTAGCCGCCGAAGCCGAAGCCGGGTGGCATGTCGGTCAGCTCGATGCCGAAGGGCTTGAGGCTGTCGAGGATCCAGGTCTGGTTGTTGCCGATGCGGCGGTTGTATTCGGCCCAAGCCGACACGAAGCTCTTGAACACTTCGTCGCCCTTGTAGTTGACCGCGATCACGGACGGCGTCGACAGCACCGGCGTGGGCACCTTGACGGCGCCGATGGCCGGCGCACGCTTGGCGATGACCAGCCCGTTCAGCATCGTGTTGACCAGGGCGTGGGCCTTGCCGGTCGTGACGGCGACGATCGCCTCGTCGCGCGTCTTGAAGCGCAGCACATTGGCCTTGGGCAGATATTGCTGCGTGATCAGGTCCTGCGAGGACCCCATATCGACCGCGAAGGTGTATTTGGGATCGTTGAGCTCGTTCCAGCTTTTGCCGGTGATTTCCGGCTTGGCGGAGACGAGCACGAAGCTGTTGTAGTAGGTCGGCGCGTTGGGCGAGTCCGGCTTCGTCGCCCATCACGACATCGCGATCGACGCGTTGCTGCGCGATCGATATCTGGCGTCGTTGTTGGCCGATTAGCGCGACGGCCGATCGCGGCGTGCGCCGCGCCTTCCCGACGGGCTCGTCTATCCGCCGCGCGCAAAATGAAGAAGCCCGCCCCGGGAAACCGGCGGCGGGCTTCGGCGTCTTGGCGTCGTTTGCGCGATCAGTAGGTCGCGCGCCCGCCCGACAGGTCGAACACGGCGCCGGTGGTGAAGCTGTTCTGCTTCGTGACGAGCCACACGATCATCTCGGCGGATTCGTCGATCTCCAGGAAGCGCCCGCGCGGGATCTTCGACAGCATGTAGTCGATATGCGTCTGCTGCATCTGGTCGAAGATGCGCGTGCGCGCGGCGGCCGGCGTCACGCAATTGACCGCGATATCCATGCCGGCGAGTTCCTTGCCGAGCGACTTGGTAAGGCCGATCACGCCCGCCTTCGATGCCGAATAGGCCGACGCGTTGGGGTTGCCTTCCTTGCCGGCGATCGAGGCGATATTGACGATGCGGCCGTATTTGCGCGCTTGCATGCCCGGCACGACGGCCTTGTTGACGTAGAACGTGCCGAGCAGATTGATCTGCACGATCTTGGCGAACTCCTCGACCGGATAATCGGCGACGGTGGCGTTCATGCCGGCGATACCCGCCGAGTTCACCAAAATATCCACACCGCCGAGCTTCTTCTCGGTCTCGGCAAGAGCGGCTTGAACCGAACCCCAGTCCGAAATATCCGCCTTCACCGCGACGGCACCGCCGCCGATCGCGGCAGCGTGCTCGGCGCCGAGCTTCGTGTCGAGGTCCCACAGCGCCACCTTGGCGCCGTTCGCGGCGAGAAGCTTCGCCACCGCCCCGCCGATCCCTTGCGCGCCGCCGGTGACGATCGCAACCTTGCCGCCAACATCGTATTTGTTCATTCGTCGTTTCTCCCGATTTTATGCGTTCAGCGCGCCTGAAGCAGGCGTTCCATCGCGGGTCCCAAAATGATGTCGATCGACGCGTCGGGCAGGCCGCAATGGCGGCGCACCATGTCGAGCGTCTGTTTGTAGGTCATGTGCCGGCGCGACACCGGCCAGTCGGAACCCCAGAGCAGGCGCCACGCGCCGAAATGCTCGTGCAGCACGCGCACGATCCCCGTCAGGCCGGGATAGGGATAATCCATGTCGGGCGACGCGACGTTGCCGAAGCCCGAAATCTTGATATGCACGTTCGGGAACGGCGCCGTCGCGAGCACGAGTTCCATCGCGTTCCGGGTCGCCGCACTGCGCGGCCCCAGATGGGCGAGGTGATGGCACAGAATATCGAGTTTCGGGAAAGCTTCGGCCAATGCCGCGACGGAAGGCATTTGGGCGGGCATGACCGACAGGCTGGCGATCAGCTTGCGCGCCTGGGCTTCCGCGAAGAAGCGCTGTCCTTCCGGCGAAGCGAGAAACGCGCCGTCGTCGTCTTCCGTCGGATAATAGGTGAAGCCTTTAAGGGCGTGCTTCTCCGCCGCCGCCGCGAGGCGATCCGCCGCACCCGCATTGCGATATTGCTTCGTCCAGCGGGAATCGATGTCGAAGAACGGCACGAAGCGGCCCGGATGCGCGGTCGCGACGCGCGCGACATAGCCGTTGGAATCCGGATTGTCGCCGATGGCCGCGGCGATCAGCACGGCTTTCGACACGCCGTTCTGGTCCATCTCGAACAGCAGCTGCTCGGCGCGGGCGCGCGTTTCGGCATCGGGTACGGGCGGCTGGTAGGGCCAGCGTTCCCAAACATGGCAATGCGCGTCGACGATCATGCGGGCACCAGCGGCCGGATGCAGCGCACGAAGCGCCCGTCGTCGAGGGCGGCGAGCGGCGGTTCGGCCTTGGTGCATTCCGCCGTCGCATGCTTGCAGCGCGGCGCGAAGGCGCAGCCGGTCGCCGGGAAGCCGGTCCCGCGCTCGTCGGTGTCGACGTCGTCGAGATTCCACGGTACTTCGGGATCGGGCGACGGGATCGCGTCGATCAACGCGCGCGTATAAGGATGGCGCGGGGTCCCGATCACGCTTTGCGTATCGCCGCTTTCGACGACCGATCCCGCGTAGAGAACGACGACGCGATCGGCGACCTGATAGGCGGTCGTAAGGTCGTGGGTCACGTAGACGAGCGAAATACCCGCTTCGTCCTTCAAGCGCAGCAGGGTTTGCAGAATGGTCGAGCGCAGCGAGGCGTCGACCATCGACACCGGCTCGTCCGCCAGAATGATATGCGGATCGAGCAGCAAGGCGCGCGCGATCATGATACGCTGGCGCTGGCCGCCGGAAAGCTGATGCGGATACTTGCCCAGCGTCTCGCCGGGCCGCAAGCCGACCGTTTCCAGCGCCTTCTCGATCTTCGCGCGCGCTTGCCCCGCGTCGCGCGCGATGCCGAACACCGATAGCGGCGTGAACAGCGCGTGATCGATCTTGTAGAAGGGGTTGAAGGCTTCGAACGGGTCCTGGAACACGGCCTGGACCTCGCGCCGGAACGCTTTGCGCTGTTCCGCGTTCATGCGCGCGACGTCGATTCCGCGATAGGACACGCTGCCGGCGGTCGGCGAACGGAAGCCGAGCAGCAGATGCGTCAGCGTCGTCTTGCCGCTGCCGCTTTCGCCCACGACCGCGACGATGCCGGGCTTGTCGCCGCCGATGGCGAGCGACGCGTCCTTCAATGCCGTTTTGGAATTGCGGCCGCCGAAGCCCGAATGGAATACGACGCTCGCGGCATTCGCTTCCAGGCGGCCGTCTTTGCGTTGCGCGCTCATGCGGCCTCCGTGAAATGGCAGGCGGCTTCGTGCGCGGCGCCGACCCGGCGCAAGGCGGGCGCTTCGACGCGGCAGCGCGCCTCCGCCTTCGGGCAGCGGGTTTGGAAGGGGCAGCCCGGCGGCCGGTCCGTCAAGGACGGCGGCACGCCGGGAATGCCTTGGAACGCGCGTTTTTCGGTCAGCGACGGCAAAGCGCCGATCAGCATTTTCGTATAAGGATGCTGGGGCGCGGCGAAGACCGATTTGACCGGCCCGGTTTCGACCAAGCGGCCCGCATACATCACGCCGATGCGGTCGACGAAATGCGCCATCAGCGCCATGTCGTGGCCGATCAGGATGATCGCCGCACCGATTTCCTGCTGCACGCGGCCGAGCGTCGCCAAGACCTGCTTTTGCACCACGACGTCGAGCGCCGAGGTCGGCTCGTCCGCCAGGATCACGGCGGGGGTGAGTGCTATCGCCAGCGCGATACACACGCGCTGCTTCATGCCGCCCGACAATTCGTGCGGGAAGCGGCCCGCGACGGGCGCGGGCAGGCCCACACGCGCCAGCAGCTTGGCGATGCGCGCGGCGTCGGATTTCTGCCCATGTGCGGCGAACAGATCGGCGAATTGCGCGCCGATCGGCAGCACGGGGTTGAGCGAGCTCATCGCGCCTTGCGGCACCAGCGACATGCGCGCGAAACGCGTGCGGCGGAGTTCTTCGGTCGATAGCTCCAACACGTCGCGCCCGTCCACGCGCATGCGCTGCGCCGTGATCTCGCCCGGCGGGCGGATCATGCGCATCAAGGCCAGCACGGTCGTCGACTTGCCCGAGCCGCTTTCGCCGACCAGGCCGAAGCGCTCGCGCGGCATCAGATCGAAGCCGATGCTATCGACCGCGAAGGCCGGGCCTTTCGGCGTGCGATAGCGGACGGAGAGATTCTCGATTTCGAGGATCGGCGCGCTCATAGCCCACCCAAACGCTTATTGGCGACGCGATCCATCCCGGCGGAGGTCAACAGCAAGCCGATGAAGATCAGCGCCAGCGCCAAGATCGGCGGGCCCCACCACCACCACATGCCGCGGATGATGGCGCCGTAGAACTGCGCCCAGAAGATCGTCATGCCGAGCGTGAGTTCGGTTTGGGGCCCGAGGCCCAGGGCTTCCAGCCCGATCGTCGCCAGCATCGCTTGGCCGACCGAGATCACGAAGCTCGCGGCGATATAGGGCAGGAGATTGGGCAATACTTCGATGAAGACGAGGCGCAAGCCGCCGAGTCCGCTGAGCCGCGCCACTTGCACATAACCGCGTTCGCGTACCGACATCGTCTGCGCGCGAATGGCGCGCGCCGCCACCATCCACGATAGGCCCGCGACGATCACCGCCATCAGATCGACGGTCATCGAACGCACATTGGCCGCGACGAGCACCAGGATCGCGACGCTGGGGATCGTCATCATCACGTCGGAGGCGGTGCGGATCGTCGCGTCGATCCAGCCGCCCATGAAGCCCGCGATCAGGCCCAGCGTCACGCCGACGGTGAGGCTGATGAGGCCCGCGACCAGGCCGATCTTCAGCGTCTGCGGTGTGGCGAGCGCCATGACGGTCAGCACGTCGCGGCCTTGCGCGTCCGTACCCAGCCAGTGCAGCGCCGAAGGCGGGCGGCGGGCGGGAACGGCGCCGACCTGGGCGAGGCTTTGATCGACCAGCAGCGGCATCAGCAACGCGGCGAGTGCGAGCAGGCCGAGGATCGTGAGCCCGGCGGCGAGCGGCAGGTTGCCGCGGAACAATTTGGCGAGGTCCGACCCCATCGTCAGCTCCGCTTGTTCGTGATCCGCGGATCGATCAGCGGATAGAGAAGGTCGAGGATGAACATCGTCAGCGCGATCGACATCGACAGGATCAGCACGATCCCTTGGATCACGAAGAAATCCTTGCTCTGGATCGCCTGATAGAGCCGGTAGCCCATGCCGGGATAGGAGAAGATCACCTCGACCAGAATGGCGCCGGAGACGAGATGGCCGAGGGTGAGGGCGAGTTTGGTGAGCTGGGGCAGCAGCGCGTTGCGCACCGCGTACCACAGGAAGATGCGCCGCTGCGAAAGCCCCTTGGCTTCGGCGAGCATGATGTAATCCTCGCCCAGCACCGACACGATCATGCCGCGCATGCCGATGGCCCAGGCGCCGATTTGCGCCAGGATGATCGACAAGGCGGGCAGCGTCGCGTGCCACGCGATGCCCAGGATCGTGGCGCCGTCGAAGCCCGGCGTCATGTCGAACGGAAAACCACCGCCCGCGGGGAAGATGCGATAGACGATCGCGCCGACGAACAACAGCACGACGCCGATCAGGAAATACGGGATCGCCGAGAGCACGAGGAACGGGGCGGCGAACCAGCCGACCCAGCGCGGCGCGCGCGGCCAGGCGAGCAACCCGCCCATCAATGTGCCGATGCCGAAGCTGAGCAGCGTCGCCATGCCGAGCAGGCCAAGCGTCCACGGCATCGCGGCGGCGATACTTTCCCCCACGCGTTCGGGATAATTGGCGAGCGAGAAGCCGAGATCGAGGCGCAGCACCATGCCCCAATAATCGAGATATTGGCGCCATACCGGCTGATCCAAGCCGAAACGCGCGCGATAGCTTTCGACGATCGCCTTCACGTCGCCGATCGACCCGCTGGAGGTCGAGATCAGCTGGTTGAGCTGCTGCTCAACCGGGTCGCCGGGCGTCAACCGGGGCAGGGCGAAATTGATCGACACCGCCAGCACGAAGACCAGCAGCGTGATCGAAAATCGCCGGATCACGTAGTCGAGATACATCGTCGAGCCTTGATTTGCGTCAGGCGCGCAAGCGGTCGATCACGGCATCGGTCAATTCCAGACCGAAGCCGGGCGCGTCGTTGGGGACGAGCCAGCCATTCTCGGGCACGCGCATGCCGGGGAACACGATCGTCTCGATCAGCGGCACGCCGGGGCCGCCGCCGACGAAATATTCGCCCCATTGGACGTTGGGCATCGCGAAGGAGAAATGCTGGCCGTAGGGCGTGTTCATGCCCGCGTGCAGGATCACCGGAATGCCGGCAGCTTCCGCCAGATGCGCGATGCGCATGCAGCCGGTGAAGCCGCAGGCCCAGGCGATGTCGGGCTGGAAAATGTCGGCGACGCGCTTGGCGGCGGCATAGGCGAAGGTCTGCGGTACGTACCAGTGCTCGCCGGTCGCCAGCGTCTGCCAGGGCAGGCGCGCGCGCAAAGCTTCGTGCGACAACAGGTCTTCCGGCGTCAGGCAATCCTCGATCCATTTGAGGCCGTAGGGCCGCAGGCGTTCCGCCATGCGCACGCCGAATTCGACGTCGTAGGCCATCCAGCAATCGAGCATCAATTCGACGTCGCGGCCGATTTCCTGGCGCGTTTTGGCGACGAGTTCCTCGTTGCGGTTGATCGCGTCGAGCCCATCGGCGACGCCGTAGGGGCAGGCGAGCTTCGTCGCCTTGAAGCCGAGTTCCATATGCCAATCGGTATCGTTGCCGGTGGCGTAGCAGAATTGGCGCTCGCGCGCCGGACCGCCGGCGAGCTCGTAGACCGGCACGTCGAGGATCTTGCCTTTGAGGTCCCACAAAGCGAGATCGACGGCGCTGATCGCATAGGACGCGATACCGGCGGCGCTATAGGGCGAGGCCGCGCGCATCATCATGTCCCACAGCCGATCGATGGCGAAGGCGTTCTCGCCGATCAGCAGCGGGGCGAGGTGATCGTTGATGATGTCGATCACCGGCTGGCCGTAGCGCGACACGCCGAAGCCCCAGCTGCCGTCGGAGGCGAGCACGATGCACGCGACGGACGGGAAATTCGGGCGCCACAGCGTGCGCATGCGCTTGAAACGCGGATAGCGCGACATCGGGCCGGCGACTTCCTGGTCTTTGGTCCAGGGGGCGCGGCGCGCTTTGGTCGGCGTGCGGTTGAAACTCTCCATATAGGTCGCACCCACCATCTCGTTCTTGATGGCGAAGGCTTTGATTTCGACGATGGTGGGATGCTTGGGCATGGGCCTGACCGGGGAGAGCGGGAAACGGAGAGAGGAGAGAAGCGGGGATGCCGCCGGCACCCCCGCCCGTCATCGTCAGCGCGTCGGGCGCAGGCGATGGATCACCAGCGCGAAGCCTTCCCATGGCGGGAACGGCGCCACGTAGGGCTCCTTCGCGTTGGGCCAGCCGGTCCAGTAGGTGTAGTTGAACGCCAGCGTGTGGAATTCCTCGGCCAGCGTGATCTCCGGAATGTCGCGCATATAGATGCGCGTGGCTTGGCGCACCAGTTCGACATAAGCGGGATCGTTGGACGACGGCTTCATCGCTTCCAGCTTGTCGATGATTGCGTCGTATTCCGGGTTCTCGTAGCGCGTGGGCGCGCGCTGATCGCGGACCTTCTCGCCCGGCTTGGCGGAATACTTCGTGTGGAAGTGTTCCAGCGTCTGCCAGGGATCGTAAAGGCTGCCGCAATGCGTGCCGTGCGACAGGTCGAAATTGCCAACCGTCGTGGCTTCCGACAGCGCGGTGCGCTGCTGGGCGTTGTTGACCACGTCGAACCCGGCGTTGCGCAGCTGCTGCGTCAGGACCGGGCCTTGCGGATCGCCTTGCACGGTCGACAACGCGATCTGCCAGGCCGAGCCATCAGGCTTCGCCCAGAAACCGTTCGCACCCTTCTTGTAGCCGCGCGAGGTCATCAGCTTGGCGACCTCCGCCAGATCCAAGCGGTCGATGCGGTCGGCGTCGAGCATGTCCTTGAGCTTGGGCAGATAGGACGTGAGTCCCTGGAACGACGACATCGGCAGGGACGCCGGCAGAACCGAGCCTTCCAGCGCCAAATCGATCAATTGCTTGCGGTCGATCGAGAAGTTCAGCGCGCGGCGGATCGCCACGTCGTTGAACGGCGCCTTCTGCGTGTTGATGCGGATGGCGAAAGTGCAACCATCGGCGCCGCCCCAGATCGGGCCGTTCTCGTTCCAAGCGCGAAGCCCGCGATTCTGATTGCGGATCGCTTCGAATGTGCCGGGTTGGATCGAGCGGCCCATATCGACCTGACCGCTGGCGTAAAGCTGCGGCATCGCCTGCTCGGTCGCGGGGATGTAAATTACGCGCTGGACTTGCGGCATCTCCTTCGCGACACCCGCGCCCACGGCCCACCAGCTGTCGCGGCGGTCGTAGAACAGCGAGTTCGCGTCGCTCTTCACCAGCTTGTAGGGGCCCGTACCGACCGGCCAGCCTTTGGCGAGATCGAAATTGGCGAAGGTCTTCGGATCCTGACCTTCCCAAATATGCTTGGGCACCACGACGAAGCGGCCGGCTTGGCCGGTGGCGAGATAATCCTGCGCCCAGCGCGGGCCGGGCTTATTGAGCTTCACCACCACGGTGAGCTTATCGGTCGCCGATGCCGACGCGACCCATTCCTTGATCGCCGAGGATTGGACGAGATCGGGCGCGGCCGCGATCAGCATATTGAAGGTGAAAACGACGTCGTCGGCGGTGAGGGGCTTGCCGTCGCTCCACGTCGCGCCGTCGCGCAGCTTGATCGTGACTTCGCGATTGTCGGCGCTTTGCGTCCAGCCGGTCGCAAGCCAGGGGATGATCTCGTTGGCGACGTGGTTCGTGTAGAACAGCTGTTCGTACACGGTGTAATGCAGGCTGTTGCGCTGATGCAGCAGCACGCCGGCATACGGGTTGAAGTTCGTCGTCGCCGGAACCTGGTTGTAGAAGTCCCAGCCTTGCGTGATGAGCGTGCGGTTGCGCGGCACGTCGGGCACGGTCTGCGCCGCGGCGGATCCCGCCGCCAGTGCCAGCACGGCGGCGGCGGTGATCCGCCAGCGCGCGCGCGTCGTTCTTACGTCGAGCATCGGTCTCCTCCCGGGAGAGCGGGCCGGGCGTTGTCACGGCACCATTGCCATGACCGCCGGCCGGTTATATGGTGGTTCATATCTGTGAACCACAGTTCAGAAAGAATATGGCAATGCCGCCCAAGGGTCAAGGTGCCGCCGCCGCGTCCGACAAGCCGGTCAAATCGGCCGATCGCGTTTTCGATCTGATCGAAGCGATCGGCCGCACGCGCGACGGGATAACCTTTCCCGATCTGCAAACGGCGCTGGGCATTCCCAAAAGCAGCCTGTTCGCGCTGCTCGAATCGGCCGCGTCGCGCGGCTATCTCGAACTCGACGATTCCAGCCGGCACTGGCGTTTGGGCATGCGGGTGTGGGAGGCGGGGCAGGCCTATGCCCGCCAGCACGAATTGCTGCGCCACGCCGAAGCGGTGATGCGCGACGTCGTCGGGACGATCAACGAAACGATTCAGCTTGCGCGCCTCGACGGCAACGAGAACGTCTATATCGCCAAGGTCGACAGCACGCATCCGCTGCGCCTGCAATCGGATGTCGGCGGGCGTTTGATGGCGCATGCGACGGGGTTGGGCAAGACGCTGCTCGCCGAATTGCCGGACGCGGAGGTGAAGGCGTTGTTCGCGGATTCGGGTCTGCCGCGCATGACCGAGAACACGCTGACCAGTTTCAAGGTGCTGCTGGGCGAACTCGCCGCCACGCGCGCGCGCGGCTTCGGCATCGACAACGCCGAATATACGCATGGCGTGTTTTGCGTTGCCGCGCCCATCCGCACCGGGGCGGGGCCCGCGCAATTGGCGCTCAGCATCTCCGTGCCGACTTTGCGCGCCTCGGTCGACGGTTTGGCGGCGGCACTTGCCGCGCTTGCCAAAGCCTGCGTCGAGATCGGCACCCGCGCGGGCGGGCCGGCGCCCGATCCCAAACTCGCGCGCCTGATCAATCTCGCGGCTTCGCGCGCGGCGATCGAAGATCTGCACCATTGCAAGCGCTACAAGCTGCCCTTCGCGCCGGGCTGAGCGATCAGGCGGAATTGCCGCGACAAGGTCTCGCGATAGGGGAACTCGCCTTCCATCTCCAGCACGTCCGCCATATGGACGCGCCAGCGCGCCATCACCGCTTCGCCTTCCGGCGTCGGGCCTTGGCCGCGTTTGCGGATCTGATGCGCGAACAGCAAACGCGTAGGCGCGTGCAGCCAGATCTCGTAATGCAGGATGCCCGCCGCGAGCAGGGCGGTCTTCATCTCCGGCCACAGCTCGTCGTGGCGGCGCAGATACTCGGCTTCCTTGCCTTCGCGCACGCGCAGCGCGAAGCCGAAGGTTTCGAGGTTCGAATCGTCGTCGGCGATCAAAGCGGTCATCGTGGCGCCTCCGCGCGGCCGATCTGTTTGGGCTTGCCGCCATCGGCCGCCGAGGCAAGCAACGCCGCGATCACGCCGGTGGCGGTGGCACCGGTTTCGCCCGGCGAGCGGTTGAGCGACGCGTCGCCGCCCAAGGCGAGATCGACCAGCGCCTCGACCGGCCCGCGCCCGTGATAGATCCATTCGCCGTCGGCGATCGAAAGTTTGCGCACCGTGCCGTCGTCGCGGCGGATCTCGCACCAATCGCGATCGAACTCGGCGGTCAGCATGCCTTCGCGGCCCGCCAGGAAGATTCGCATCAAGCCGCGATTGCCCTGCGGCATGGCGGCCGCCCCCGACAGGCTGCCGACGGCCCCGCCTTTGAACTTCACGCTGCCCGAAACGGCAAGGTCGACGACTTCGCGCCCGAAGGCATGCGCGGCGACTTCCTCCGGCACCAATCCGGTCAGCCATAGCAGCAGCGGCACGGCGTGCGACATCTGCCCCCATGCGAAGCCGCCGCCTTTGGCGGGGTCCTGCCATGTCGCGCGCTCGGGCTTGAAGAAGGTCGTTTGCCAGCTGTTCAAGCCGCGATCGCCGTGGAATACGTCGCGCGTCGCGGAGATGAAACTCACCATCGCATGCTCGATCGGGCCGATCGCGCCGTCGGCGATCATCTTCCGCAGCTCGGGCAAATGCGGCAGATATTGATAGCCGTTGACGAGCAGCAATTGCACGCCGCGTTTGCGCGCGCGATCGACCAGATCCCAGGCCTGGGCGGGATCGAGGGTCATCGGCTTTTCGCACAGTACATGCGCGCCGATCTCGATCGCCGCGCACGCGTGTTCGTAATGCAGATGATGCGGCGACGAAACGACGACGACCTCGGGCTTGCGCGCCAGCACCGCGCGATAATCCTCCGACGCGAAGGCGAAGCCGAAATGGTCGCGCACGCGCGCCAGTTCGTCGGCGCCCAGCCGCGACACGCCGTCGAGGATCACCTCGGGCCGCGCCTTCAGCGTGGGGATGTGGTTTTGCGCGCCATACCAGCCCGCACCGATGATGGCGGCGCGGATTTTCTTCGTCGTCATGCGTGTTTCTTTCGTTTCAGGATTTCGCGATGCGCGGCGGCAGGAATTCCGGCGACTCCGCCGTCGAAAAGACGGGGATGAAATCGGGTTCCAGCGACCGCGCCGTGAACTGGGCAAGTTGCGATGCGAGATCCGCGCGGATCGCGGCAAAGGCCGGATCGGCGGCGCGATTGCGCAACTCCTGCGGATCGTCGCGCCAATCGGCGAGGAAGAAATCTTCCTCGCCCGGCGGAACGGCGCCGCCATCCATCCGGATATTCATGTCGAGGCGCCAGCGATCGGTGCGGATGCACCCGCGTCGCGGCCAGCCCGCACCGGTGCGCCATGTGCCTTTGTTTGCGGCGGCCGAGGCGCGCGAGGTTTTCGCACCGCTGCCCACGCTCGCGAAAATCGCTGCGGGGGCGGGATCGGCGAAGAGCGCGCGGCCGCGAAAACCGTCGGGCGGCGTCACGCCGGCGAGATGGCAGAGCGTGTGCGCCAGATCCATGCTCTGCGCGATGTCGTCGCGCGTGGCACCGGCGGGGACGCGGCCGGGCCACGACACGATGCGGGGGACACGCTGCGACTGCGGGGCGAAGACGATCTTGCTGAGCAGGCCGTTCTCGCCCAGCGACGCGCCATGATCGGCGTCGAGCACGATAATCGTGTTCTCGCGCAAACCCATCAGATCGAGCTTGGCGAGCACCATGCCGATCTGCACGTCGAGCCACGCGACGAGCGCATGGTAATCGGCCTGCGCGCGGCGCATCTGTTCGTGCGTCAACGCCCGCCCGCCGACCATCGCGGCGAAGGCGTCGTCGAACGCGCTTTGATCGGCGCGCGGAATGTCGTGGCCGGGATAGTCCTCGGCGCGGAACATTCTGCGGAAGCGTGCCGGCGGCAGAACGGGCGTGTGCGGCTGGAGATACGACACGCGCAGCAGGAACGGCGCATCGCCCGCTTGGTCGAGCCAATCGATCGCGTTGATCGTCACCGCCTCGGGCGGGAAGAATTCGCGATCCGGGAACACGCCGCCGACGGGCGAAGGAATGCCTTGCGGGACGATCGGCGCGCGCCCGGCGGGATCGGTGTCGAGCCCGAAGCCGTGCATGCTCGACCCTTCGTGATTCTCCGCCTGCCAGGGTTTGTAATCCTTCGGCACATGGCTTTTGCCGAGCGTCGCGGTGCGCCAGCCGTGGCGCGCGAAGAATTCGGGAAACGTATCGAGGCGTACGGGCAGGGGAAACGACGCCCAGGCGCCCTCGTTGCCATGCACGCCGTTTTCCTGCGGCGGCGTGGCCGTCAGGATCGACGTGCGCGACGAGACGCAAACGGTCGAGTTGCAGAAATGGTTGCGGAACAGCGTGCCCGTGGCGGCGAGGCGGTCGATATTCGGCGTGACGGTGGGGCCGATGCCGCCGCCGTAGCAGCCCAAAGCGTCGGCGCGCAGTTCGTCGGCGAAGATCCATAGGATATTGGGCCGTTCGCCCGCGCCGCGCGTCATCGTTCCTCCCGCAGTGGTTCGTATATATGAACCCTGGTTCGGATCGTGGCGACCCGGCGATCTTCTGTCAAGATGCGCGGACCGATCTTGACACGCCGGCGAACGCCACGCTACGGTTGCAGAACCATGGTTCATATATATGAACCTTAAAAAGAGGACGCCGGACCGGCGTCACCACGATCCGGGAGTAGCGCGCGATGACATCGATCCGCAGCCTCGTTTCCATATTCGCCGTTGCGATGGCGCTTGCCGCACCCGCCGGCGCGCAAAACTTCCCGACCAAACCGATCCAGGTCGTCGTGCCGGCAGGCCCCGGTTCCGCGACGGATACGGTCGCGCGCTTGGTGCTGAAAAAGATCGAGGAGCAGGGCGCGTTCTCGCGACCCTTCGTCGTGATCAATAATGCCGCCGGGCCGGTCGCGGCGACGCGCGTCAAGGAAGCCGCGCCTGACGGACACGAATTGCTCGTCTATCACCTCGGTCTGCCGGGCCTGAAGGCGGTCGGCCGCTTGCCCTTCGGCGTCGAGGCGTTCGAGGCGTTGGGCCAGACCGGCAGCACGCGCTTCCTGGTCGTCGCGGCGACCGAGGGGCCGTACAAGGATCTGCGTTCGCTGATCGCGGCGGCCAAGGCCAAGCCCGGCGAGATCACGGAAGCCAATTCGATCGGCGGGGCCGTGCATATCGCGGCACTGTCGCTCGCGAACGACGCCGGCTTCAAAGCGCGCGTGGTCAATGTCGGCGACGGGCCCAAGCGTCTCGCCTCGGTGCTCGGCGGACATACCGGCTACACCTTCGTCAGTCCGCAGGAATATCTCGGCTTCCAGGGTACGGGCGTCAAGGCGATCGCCGTCGTCGGCGCCGATCGCAGCCGTTTGTGGCCGGACGTGCCCACGACCAAGGAGCTCGGCCTGGCGACCGATATCTCGGTCGATACGTGGTGGTTCGCGCCCAAGGGCACGCCGGCGGACATCGTCAAGCGCCTGTCCGACGCGATCGGTAAGGCGATGACCGACGATGCACTGAAGGAAGCGCTCGCCAAGCAGGGCGTCGATGCCGTGCATCTCGACGCCGCTGGCGCTAAGGCTCGCGTCGAACAGATCGATCGCATCGTGCAGCCGCTCGGGCCCGCTTTGGGCGGCTGAGGCGATGGACGAAACGCGCAAGGCGCGTACTGCCGATCTCGTCTTCGCGGTGGCGACCATCGCCGTCGGCGCGTTGTTCTTCGTCGAGGCGCGTAAACTTCCCGCGTCGCGCTTCGATCCTTTGGGGGCGGGATCGTTCCCGATGGCGATCGCGGGCCTGCTGGCGATCATGGGCGTCGTGGCATTGGCCATGACGCTCGCCGGCAAGCGTATCGGGGCGGCGGAAACATCGCTGATCGTCGGCGTCAATCAGGCCGACCAAAGCGCACCGCCGCGTCCCTGGCTCGCGGTGTTCAGCTTCCTCGCGGTCGCCGCCTATACGGCATTCCTGCAGATCTGGCCCGACAACTACATGTGGGCGACGGCGGCCTTGTTGGCGGCACTGGGCATCGCCATGTCGCCGCGCAATCCGCGTTCGGCCGGGATCGCCTTGGCGATCGCGATCATCGGTGCCGCATTCCTCGACTTCGTCTTCGGCACTTTGCTGCGATTGCCCATGCCATGATCGACGCGTTTCTCCATCTGCTGCAACCGTCGCTGCTGCTGTTGATGTGCGGCGGCGTGTTCCTGGGGATCGTCATCGGCGTGCTGCCCGGCATCAATGCGGGCACGCTGTTGGTGCTGATCCTGCCCTTCACCTTCACGATGGCGAGCATCGACGCGGTCGTTTTGCTGATCGCGGCTTTCGTCGGCGCCGTCAGCGGCGGCCTCATCACCGCGACGCTGATGCGCATTCCGGGCGAGCCCAACGCCATCATGACCACGATGGACGGGTTCCCGATGGCGAAGGCCGGCCATCCGGGCCGCGCTTTGGGCCTGGGCAATTCCGCCTCGATCGTCGGCGGTGCGTTGTCTTGGATAGCGCTTGTCACGCTGGCGCCGCCGCTCGCCCGCGTCGCGGTCGTGTTCGGGCCGTGGGAGTATTTCGCCATCGTCTGTCTGGCGCTGACCTTGATCGCGTCGCTGAGCCGTGGCTCGCTCATCAAGGGCATCATCTCGGCGCTGTTCGGCATGCTGGTGGCGATGCCGGGGCTCGATTCCTCGTCGGGCGCTCAGCGTTTCACCTTCGGCTGGGTGGAAATGTCCTCCGGCTTCGAGCTGCTGCCGGTGATCCTCGGCATCTTCGCGATCAGTCAGTTGCTGTCCGACACAGTCAATATCGACGAGCAGGCGGGCGAGCGCGTGCGCGCGAATATGCGCGGCATCCTGATTTCGACGCGCGATTACGTGCGCCACGGCTTCAACATGGTCCGCTCCTCGCTGATCGGCATCGCGATGGGCATTCTGCCCGGCGTGGGCGCCACGATCGCGTCGATCGTCGCCTACACGACCGCGCGCGCCGCGTCGAAGGAGCCGGAGAAATTCGGCAAGGGCAGCGAAGAAGCGATCGTCGCCGCCGAAAGTGCCAACAACGCGACGACCGGCGGCACGCTCATTCCGCTGCTGGCGCTGGGCATTCCCGGCGGTCTGGCGGATTCCGTGCTGCTCGGCGCGCTGATGGTCCATAACCTGGCACCCGGGCCGATGCTCTATACGCATAACCCGGAGATCGTGAACGCGATCGTGGCGGCGCATCTGTTCAGTCATGTGCTGATGTTCGCCTTCATGACCGGCGGCGTGATGATCTTCGCCTGGTTGATGGTGCTGGAACGCGCTTGGATCTTCCCGATGGTGTTCGCGATCTGCGTGCTCGGCGCGTTCACCGGCGGTTCGCGGGTGTTCGACGTGTGGGTGATGCTCGGCTTCGGCCTGATCGGCTATGCGATGGAATACGCGCGCGTACCCATCGCGCCTTTCGTCGTGGGCATGGTGCTCGCCCCGCTCGCCGAAGAACAACTGCGCACGGGGTTGATGGCCTCGGGGGGCACGTTCTGGGCGATCCTCGACCGGCCGATCGCGCTCGCTTTCGTCGCCATTGCGATCGCGATGCTGCTCTGGCCCTTGTTTCGGTTGCGCGCGGCACGCGCCTAGACGTCGCGGCGGTCGCAACGTCGATGGATTCTCCCAATCGATCGAGCCCTCGGCGTTGATCGCCGCATAAGCGCGCGTCAGGCGATCTCGGCGGGCAGGCGGAAGCGGATCGATTCTTCGATCCCGTCGAGCGCTTCGATATCGACCGGCACGCGCGCGGCGATCGTTTCGAGCAATTCCGTCACCAGCTTTTCGGGCGCGGAAGCGCCGGCGGTGACGCCGAGTGTGCCGACCCCGGCGAGCCAATCCCAATCGAGCGCGCGCGAATCCTCGAGCAGCACGCTGGGCGTGCCCGATTCCGCCGCAAGCTCGCGCAAACGGTTGGAGTTGGAGCTGTTGGCGGCCCCGATCACCACGACCGCATCGCTGCGCCGGGCAAGTTCGCGCACCGCCGTCTGGCGGTTTTGCGTCGCGTAGCAGATGTCCTTCGTGTCGGGCCCGACGATCGCGGGAAAGCGCCGGCGCAACGCCGCCGCGATGTCGCGCGTCTCGTCGACGCTCAATGTCGTCTGGCTGACGAAGGCGACGTTGCCGGCATCGGCGACGTCGAGCGCTTCGACGTCGGCGCGCTCGCGGACCAGATGCACGCGGCCCGGAATCTGGCCGATCGTGCCGACGACCTCGGGATGGCCTTCATGACCGATCAGCACCACGTCGCGGCCTTGCGCCGCGTAACGCTGGCCTTCGAAATGGACCTTCTTCACCAGCGGGCAGGTCGCGTCGATGACGTCCAGATTGCGGCGCGCGGCGTGCGTTTCGACGGACGTCGCCACGCCATGCGCGCTGAAAATCGCCACGGCGCCTTCGGGCACCTCGTCGATCTCGCCGACGAAAACCGCGCCTTTTTCGCGCAGCGCGTCGACGACATGGCGATTATGGACGATTTCGTGCCGGACATAGACGGGCGCGCCGAATCGATCCAGCGCGCGCTCGACGATCTCGATCGCGCGAACCACGCCGGCGCAGAATCCGCGCGGCTGTGCGAGGAGTATCCGCATGCGTTCCCCGTTCTTCTTGGCCTCACGACGCATGAACTGTCACATGAAATTGACACTTCCGCAAGTTCGATGGCCTAATGTCTCCGGCGTCGTGCCGATCCTCGGTCCGGCGCGGGGGAGCATTCGAAAAACGATGGCGCAGACGTTCCCGTTCTCGGCGATCGTCGGGCAGGACCGGATGAAGGAGGCATTGTGCCTTCTCGCCGTCGATCCCGGGATCGGCGGTTTGCTGGTCTTCGGCGATCGGGGGACGGGCAAGTCGACGGCCGTGCGCGCTTTGGCCGCATTGCTGCCGAAGATGGAAGCGGTCGAGGGCTGTCCCTATTCCTGCGATCCCGCATCGCCCGGCGGTGCGTGCGCCGCTTGCGCCAAGCCGAGTGCGGCGCGCGCCAAAACGAAAAGCATTCCCGTCCCCGTCGTCGATCTGCCGCTGGGGGCGACGGAAGATCGCGTCGCGGGGGCTTTGGATATCGAGCGCGCCTTGACGCGCGGCGAGACGGCGTTCGAGCCGGGGCTGCTGGCGCGCGCCAATCGCGGCTTCATCTATATCGACGAGGTCAATCTGCTCGAAGACCATCTCGTCGATCTGCTGATCGACGTCGCGGCATCGGGCGAGAACGTGGTCGAGCGCGAAGGCTTGAGCGTGCGCCATCCCGCGCGCTTCGCGTTGATCGGTTCCGGCAATCCGGAGGAGGGCGAGTTGCGCCCGCAATTGCTCGACCGGTTCGGCCTGTCGCTGGACGTGCGCACGCCGACCGATCTGCCCATTCGCGTGGAAGTCGTCAAACGCCGCGACGCGTTCGAGCGCGACCGCGCGGGCTTCGCCGCGCGCTGGCGCAACGCCGACGCCAAGCTGCGCAAGCGGATCGTCGATGCGCGCGCGCGTTTGGGCGATATCGCGGCCCCCGATACGGCGTTGACCCGTGCGGCCGAGATCTGCGTGAAGCTCGGCACCGACGGTTTGCGCGGCGAGATCACGCTGATCCGTGCGGCGCGCGCCTTGGCCGCGTTCGAAGGCGACGACACGGTCGGCGACACGCATATCCGCCGCATGGCGCCTCCGGCGCTGCGCCATCGCCTGCGGCGCAATCCGCTCGACGATACCGGCGCCGAATTGCGCGTCGAACGCGCGCTGTCGGAGATATTCGGCGCATGAACGACGCCGCGCGCGCGCAGTGGTTTCGGGCACTGCTCGCCGCACGGCTGCTGGCGATCAATCCGCACGGGCTTGGTGGCGCACGGCTGCATGGGCCACCTTCGCCCGCACGCGATGCGTGGCTCGCGGCCCTCAAACGCTGGTCGGCGCAAGCCGCACCCTGGCGGCGCATCCCCGCCCAAATCCGCGACGATGGTTTGCTCGGCGGGCTCGATCTGACCGCGACGTTGACGACCGGGCGGCCGGTGGTGCGGCGCGGGGTTTTGGCCGAAGCCGATGGCGGCTCCGCGATCCTCGCGATGGCCGAACGCTTGCCGGGCTTCGCGGCGGCGAAGATCGCGGCGGCGCTCGATGAAGGCCATATCCAGTTCGCGCGCGACGGCGTGCAACGATCGGATCCCGCGCGGATCTGCGTCGTGGCGCTGGACGAATCGGGCGACGACGAAGCGCCGTTGAACGCACGCTTGCGCGAACGTCTCGCCTTCGATCTCGATTTCCGCGGCCTGCGGCCGGAAGACATCGCGTTCGCGGAAGAACCCGTCGCGTCGAACATCGTCATCGACGGCAAAGCCATCGAAGCGTTGTGCGCGACGGCGGCGGCGTTGGGCATCGCCTCCGTGCGCGCCGAAATTCTGGCGCTGCGCGCGGCGTGTGCGCATGCCGCATTACGCGGCGCCCCGGCCGTCGAGCAAGAAGACGTCACCATCGCGGCCGAACTCGTTCTTGCGCCGCGCGCGACGCGGATTCCCGAAGCGCCGCCGGAACCGCCGCCGCAGAACGAGGCCGAACAACCCCCGCCGCCTGACGGCGAAAGCGAAAGCCTCGACGCCGACAAGCCCTTGGCCGATGTCGTGCTCGACGCCGCCGCCGCCTGCATCCCGCCCGATCTTTTGGCGCGCTTGGCGTCGGGTATCGCGGGAACGCGCGGCGCTTCCGATGGAAGCTCGGGCGCCGAGAAAAAATCCGGCGCGCGCGGCCGGCCGATCGGGTCGGTCGCGGGCGATCCGGGCCAGCGCGACGCGCGGCTCGATCTGATCGCCACGTTGCGCGCCGCCGCACCGTGGCAAAAACTACGCGCGGCCGATGGCCGGGAGTCGCGGGTGCGGATCCGCATCCGGAAATCCGATTTCCGTTTGCGGCGGATGAAGCCCAAAACCGCGTCGACCGTGATCTTCGCGATCGACGCGTCGGGCTCGGCGGCACTGCATCGTTTGGCGGAAGCCAAGGGGGCGGTCGAGTTGCTGCTGGCCGATTGCTATGTGCGCCGCGATCGCGTCGCGGTGCTGGCGTTTCGCGGCAATGCGGCCGAACTTGCGTTGGCGCCGACGCGTTCGCTGGTGCGCGCCAAACGCGCCTTGGTGGGCTTGCCCGGCGGCGGCGGCACGCCGATGGCGAGCGCGCTCGACGCGGCGGGCGATTTGGCGCGCGCGATCCGCCGCCAAGGCGGCACGCCTTATTTGGTCGTGTTGTCGGACGGCCGGGCCAATGTCGCGCGCGATGGTACGGGCGGGCGCGAGACCGCCGCCGCCCAAGCGCAGGAATCCGCCCGCCGGTTGCGCGGCGATCGGATCGGCGCGTTGTTCATCGATACGGGGGCACGCCCCGCGCAAGCCGCGCGCGATTTGGCCGACGGGATGGGGGCGGGATATTTGGCGCTGCCGCAGGCCGATGCCGCACGGATCGACCGCGCCGTGCGCGCCAATATGCGCCGTTAGACTTCGATCCCGGAATCGCGCGCGCGCGCCAAGATCAGCGCCGCCGTGCCCGCCGGGTCTTCCTCGTGCGCGAGATGACCAAGGCCCGGCTGGATATCGATCGTCGCTTGGGGGATTAGCTTCTGCACGCGCCGCGCATCGTCGGGCGGGATCGTCAGATCGTTACCGCCGACAATCATTGCCAGCGCCGTTTCCAAACGCGGCAATTCGCGTTCGAGCCCGGGTAAATCCCAGCTCGCCATCATGTCGAGCGTCGCGCCGATATGGCCGGGCATTGCCATCAAACGCTGGTAGAATTCGAGACCGGTATCGTCGATGCGTGATCCGGTCTGGCGCAGCAGGCGTTCGACCGCATCGCGATCCCGGCCGCGCCGCGCCAGGATCGACGGCAGCAAGGGCAAGGATGCGAGAAGCTTCGCCGCCGGTCCGAAGAAGCGCGCGCCGCCGCCGCGCATCGCCAGCAAGGCGCCGTTGAGCGCGGCGATCGCGCGCATTCCCTCGGCACCGTCGAGTGCCCGGCGCACGAGCACCGCCGCGCCCGCCGAATGGCCGACGCCCAGAACGGGCGCGATCTTCAATTCGGTACACAAGGCGGCGACCAGCCTTGCCATGCCCGGCAGCGACATGCCGCCGGAGGGCGGCGCGCCGGTGAAGCCGTGCCCCGGCAAATCCAGCGCGACCACGGTGAAATGCCGAGCGAGCAGCGGGGCGAGATCGCGCCAGCTATGCGTCGCCGATCCGGTCCCGTGCAGCAGCAGCGCGCAAGGCCCCGTCCCCATGATCTGGACATGCCAGCGCAAGCCGCCGGCGGCGGCGAAACGGCTTGCCTGCCGGTTCGGCCAATCGGCGCCGGCATAGCGCCAAGCGGGCGGGGCGGAAGATTCCATAGGCTCCTTGACGGATATAAGTGTAAACTTAGCTTGTCATTCGGTGCGGCGCGAGTGCCGATCCCGAGGGACGGGAGGATAGCGATTTGCCCTTCGAGGCGGTAATGCCCGCGGTGCAGGATACCGATCCAAGGCCGCACGCGGTCGTGATCGGGGCGGGATTCGGCGGCTTGGCCGCTGCGATCCGCCTGGGTGCGCGCGGCTGGCGGGTGACGATCCTCGAGCGGCAGGACGCGCCCGGCGGGCGTGCCGGCGTGCTGCGGCAGGACGGCTTCACCTTCGATCGCGGGCCGACGATCATCACGGCGCCGCATCTATTGTCCGATCTTTGGGCGCTGCGCGGCCGGGAGATGGACGTGGCTTTGCGTCCGCTCGATCCTTTCTATCGCATCCGGTTCGACGACGGCCGCCATTTCGACTATTCGGGCGATCCGCAGCGCATGCGCGCGGAGATCGCGCGCTTCGCACCGCGCGACGCCGACGGCTTCGACCGCTTGATGAAGCTGTCGGGCGAGATTTTCCGCATCGGCTTCGAAGGCTTGGTCGACAAGCCGTTCTCGTCGTTCCTCGACATGGTGCGCGTGGCGCCGGATCTGTTGCGCCTGCACGGCTATCGCAGCGTCCATTCGGTCGTCGCCGCGCATATCGAAGATCCGTCGCTGCGCGCGGCGTTCAGCTTCCATCCGCTGCTGATTGGCGGCGACCCGTTCCGCGCCAGCGCCATCTATTGCCTGATCGCGTTCCTGGAACGCAAATGGGGCGTGCATTTCGCGATGGGCGGCACGGGCGCATTGGTCGACGGTTTGGCGCGGCTGGTCGCCGATGGCGGCGGGCGAATTCGCTGCGGCGCCACGGTTTCGCGGATCGATGTGGATCGCGGTCGCGCGACCGGTGTCACGCTCGACAATGGCGAGCGCATCACCGCCGACATCGTCGTGTCGAACGCGGATTCCGCTTGGACCTATCGCAAGCTGCTCGCACCCGAGCATCGCCGGCGCTGGACCGACGCGAAGCTCGACCGCGCGCGCTATTCGATGGGGCTGTTCGTCTGGTATTTCGGCACGAAACGCCGCTACGACGATCTGCGCCATCACACGATCCTGATGGGGCCGCGCTATCGCGAATTGCTGCGCGATATCTTCGATCGGCACGTATTGGCCGACGATTTCAGCCTCTATCTGCATCGCCCGACCGCGACCGATCCGTCATTGGCACCGCCCGGCGGCGACACGTTCTATGCGCTGTCGCCGGTCCCCAATCTGCGTGGCGATATCGATTGGCGCGTCGCGGGCGAAACCTATCGCCGGCGGATCGAGGAATATCTGACCCGCCATTTGATGCCGGGGCTCGGCGACGAGATCGTCGTGTCGTCGATCGCCACACCGCTCGATTTCCAGGATCGTTATCTGTCCTGCGAAGGGGCGGGGTTCGGCTTGGAGCCGACCTTGCTGCAAAGCGCTTGGTTCCGGCCGCATAACCGCAGCGAGGAGGTCGATAATCTCTACCTCGTCGGGGCGGGCACGCATCCCGGGGCGGGTGTGCCGGGCGTTATCGCCTCGGCCAAAATCCTCGACACGCTGGTGCCGCACGGGACGGCGTTCGCCCATGTCTGAATTGCGCGCACGCGCCGACCTTGCCGCCTGTCGCGAAGCCTTGCGCGGCGGTTCGCGCAGTTTCTTCTTGGCGTCGCTGGTGCTGCCCGCCGCCTATCGCACGCCCGCCAGCGCGCTTTACGCCTTTTGCCGCTCGGCCGACGATGCGGTCGACCGGGCTGCCGATCCCGCCGCGTCGATGGTCGTGCTGCGCGAACGGCTGGACGCGATCTATGCGGGAAGCCCCGGCGACGATCCGGCCGACCGCGCTTTCGCGGCACTGGTCGCGCGCGGCGGGCTCGCGCGCGCCTTGCCCGAAGCATTGCTCGAAGGCTTCGCGTGGGATGTCGAGCGGCGGCGCTATCCCGATTTCGAAGCGCTCTGCGACTATGGTGCCCGGGTCGCGGGCACGGTCGGCGCGATGATGGCGGCGATCATGGGGGTCCGGGACCGTGCGGCGTTCGCGCGCGCGGCCGAACTGGGCCTTGCCATGCAGCTTACCAATATCGCGCGCGACGTGGGCGAGGACGCGGCGATGGGTCGGCTCTATCTGCCGCTCGATTGGATGCGCGAAGCGGGTCTCGATCCCGACGCGTTCCTGGCGCGGCCCGTGGCGGATGCGCGCCTTGCCTCGGTCGTACGGCGCTTGTTGATCGAAGCCGACGCGATCTACGCGCGCGGCCGATCTGGAATTTTGGCTTTGCCCGCCGGCTGCCGTCCGGCCATCGCGGCGGCGGCGTCCCTCTATGCCGAGATCGGGCGCGAGGTCGCGCGCCGCGATTACGACAGCGTCGCGACCCGCGCGGTGGTGTCGCCCGCGCGCAAGGCCGGGGCGCTGCTGCGCGCCGCGACCGAAGACGCGGCACAAGAATTCCGCCATGCGCCGCCGATGGACGCGATCGCCTTCCTGGTCGACGCCGCAATCGCCGTGCGGCCGGCGCGGGCCGAAGCGCGCATCGCGTGGTGGCGGCTCGACGCGCGCGCGGCGCGCATGGTCGAGCTTTGCGAGATATTGCAGCGGCGCGAACAGCTCGGCCGCGAGGGCGGCTGACGATGGACGACGGGTCGGGCTTTGGATCGAGCTGGGCGGGGCTGGTCGAAGTCGCGTTCGTGTTCGCGCTGGCGCTGGGCTTCGGCGTCCATCAGATGCTCGACCTGCGCCGCGAACGCCGCCGCCGCACGGCCGAACGCGAAAAACGCTAACCGCGCAGCCGGAGCATCCGGAAGGGCAGCAACGCGCGCACCCAGCGCGACGCGAAGCGATCCAGCGACAGCGATTCGTGCATCGCGCGCACGCGCGTGCCGTTCCAAGCGCTCTCGATCGTCGAGCGCGCGTAGAACGGCGTATCCTCCAGCGTCTCGATCACGCGCGCAGGCGCGCCCGGATCGGCGCAAGCCGGCCGCGCGATGCCCCACAATGTGCGCGGCAGGTTCGTTTCGGGCGGCGGCGGGAATTCATGCGCGCCGGCGGCGTCGAAGGCGGCGGCGATGGCGTGATGCGAGCCGTCGCGCCGTTCGACCGCGTAGACGATCTTGGCGCCGTCGCCGGTCGCCGCGCGCGCCCAGTGCCATTGCTTGAACGCGCTTTCCAGCGGCGCGTCGCCCCAATTGGTGTCGAGATAGCCTTCGCCGCGCCACCTTAAGCCCGGAAGCGGCAGATCGACCTCGATTTCGGCCAGCGGCGCCAAAGGCTGCCAGCGATGCGCGCCGTTCGCATCCAGCGCGAAGACCGGGCCGGCGGGAATTTTCGGGCGCACGCGCACGGTTCCGCGCACGCGCTGCGGCACGGGCATCCCGATCTCGTCGATCTCGAAGATCACGTCGTCGCCGTCGCGGCGCACGGCGCTCGGGCCGATCCGCAACTGCGTGGCGTCGCGCGACAACGCGCGGCGGCCGCGCTCGGTCATCGTCCAGCGGCGATGCGACCGGCCGTAGAGCGCCACGTTCAGCGCCACGTGGTTTTCAGGATCGGCGGGCCCCCTGGCGCGCGCGCGCGCGTAGTAGGGCGAGAATACGCTGCCGATGAAGGCGATCAGCGTGATGCCGTGACGCCCGTCCGCGCTCCAGCCATCGGCATACCACCACGCGTAACCGTTACGCCGAACGTCGATATCGAAGCGCGGCGCGCCAACGCCGCCGCCGCCGCCAAGCGTCCCGATAGTGTGGCCATCGGCACGCCCGCCCCCGGATGCGCGCTGCCCCCCGCCAGGAACAATCCCGCCAGCCGCGTCGTCGTCCCGGGCCGATTGAACGACGCCATCCAGCCGTGCGAGGCTTGGCCGTACAGCGCGCCCCCCGTCGCCGGGAATAGGCGGTTGAAATCCCTTGGCGTCGTCAACACCGCGCCCGGCGCCGTCAGATCGATCGAAGCGGAACATCGCGATAAAACCTCCTCGACCGCGGCGCGCGCACGCGGGATCGTTTGCGGATCGCCGACCGGGCCGTCGCCGTCGGCGGGCGCGTTGGCGAGCACCAAGAAGCGCTCGGGCGCATTCCCCGCGATGTCCTCGTCGGCGCGATCTTGCGCGCAGACATAGACCGTGGGATCGGCGGGCGGGCGGCCGCGCTTGAAGATATCCGTGAATTCGGCCCGATAATCGCGGGAGAAGAACACGTTGTGCCGCCGGAACGGGAAGCGGCCGGCGGGCGTACTCAACGTCCAGACAAAAGCGGACAACGAACGCTGACGGCGATGGATCGCGGGCACGGCGCGCCGTGCCGCTTCGCCCAAGTTTCCGGCCGAAAGGGCGGCGGCATCGCCGTTGAACACGATCGCGTCGGCGGCGAAACGCCGCCCATCGCGCAAGGTGACGCCGGTCACGGCATCGCCAGCCGTCTCGATCCGCGCCGCATCGGCGCCGTAGACGAAAAATGCGCCGCGCTGGGCAGCGAGATCGGCGACGGCGCGCGCAAGCGCGTGCATCCCGCCCGCGACGCTCCACACGCCTTCCTGTTCGACATGCGCGATCAGCATCAGCGTGGCGGGGCAGGCGAAGGGCGATGCGCCGACATAGGTCGCATAGCGCGCGAACAATTGGCGCAAACGCGGATCGGCGAAATGCTGGCCCAGCGCCCCCCAGAGCGTGGCGAAGGGCGAACCCGCCAAAAGTGCGGCGACGCCCGAAACGCCCAGATCGCGCGTCAAACCCCAGGGCGTGGGCAATGGGGCCCGCATGAAGGGCGTATCGAGCGCGTCGAACACGCGCTTCGTGCGGGCGCAGAAATCGCGGTAGCTCTGCGCGGCCGCCGCACCCGCGAAGGCGCCGATGGCGTCGGCACTGCGCGCGCGATGGGCGAACAGGTCGAGCGTCGCGCCGCTATCCCAGGCATGGCGGGCGAGGGTGTCGAGCGGGCTGAGTTTCACGGCGGCAGCGAAATCGCCCCCGGCGGCGGCGAACAACGCGTCGAACACGCCGCGCAGGGTCAAAACCGTCGGACCGGCATCGATGGGGCCGGCGGCGGAATCGAGCGCGCGAATCTTTCCGCCCGGGGTGGGCGCGCGTTCCAGCACGGTCACGGCGCAGCCCGAAGCCGCCAATTCGGCGGCGGCGGCGAGCCCGCCGATACCCGATCCGACCACGATGACGCGGAATTCCGACACAGAACGCCTCCCGCCGCGACGGATTGGGTTGACTTAAGTGTCAATATAGCATGACACTCTGTCCCGTCATAAAAGATGACAGCGCCGACGCCGAAAAGGAAACCTCCATGGCCGTCACCGCCGCTTCGTCGACCGATCGCATCGAAAAGGCGCTGGAAAGCGCCCTTCACCGCACCCAAGGGCCGGGCGCGCCGCCGCGCCTGCTGGCCGCGATGCGCCACGCCGTATTCCCTGGCGGGGCGCGGATCCGGCCCCAGCTTTGCCTTGCGGTCGCGCAAGCCTGCGGCGATTCCGATCCCGCGATGGCCGATGCGGCGGCCGCCGCGATCGAACTTATGCATTGCGCGTCGCTGGTCCATGACGATCTGCCGTGTTTCGACGATGCCGATCTGCGGCGCGGCAAGCCTTCGGTGCATCGCGCCTTCGGCGAGCCTTTGGCCGTGCTGGCGGGCGACGGGATGATCGTTCTGGCGTTCGAATCCATCGCGGCGGCGGGCGTGTCCAAGCCCGCGCTGCTGGCGCCGATCCTGCTGACGGTCGCGCGCGCGGTGGGGGCCCCCAACGGCATCGTCGCGGGCCAAGCGTGGGAAAGCGAACCCGCGATTTCCCTGGCCGCCTATCAACAAGCCAAAACCGGCGCGTTGTTCGCGGCGGCGACGGTCGCGGGTGCGCAAGCCGCCGGTGGCGACGGGGCGGCTTGGCGTACGCTGGGCGAGCGTTTGGGCGAAGCCTTCCAGATCGCCGACGATATTCTCGACGCGATCGGCAAGACGGCGACGGCGGGCAAGCCCGTCGGCCGCGACGCGGTTCTGGGGCGGCCCAACGCGGTCGCCGAGCTGGGGCTTCGCGGCGCGCTCGACCATTTCCAGGAATTGACGGCGGAGGCGATCGCCTCGGTCCCCGAATGCTTGGGCCAAGCGCCGCTGCGTGCCCATATCGCCGAACGTACGCGCAAATTGCTGCCCGTCGAAGTCGCCCTGCACGCGGCGTAGACGAGCGGGTTTCGCCGCCATGACCATAAACGCGGCGACCGGTAACACCGGCTTCTCCGGTCTTTGGCGGCAATGGCGCAATGCGCTTCTCGGGGACTCGCGATTCCGGCGTTTCGCCGCGCGGTTCGCGCCGACGCGCGCCATCGCGCGGCGCGAGGCGAAGGCGGTCTTCGACCTTTGCGCGGGCTTCGTCTATTCGCAAATCCTGTACGCGGCCTTGCGCACCGGGCTGCTCGATCTGATCGCGCGGGAACCGAGCGCCGTCGCCGCGATCGCCGCCGCGACCGATCTGCCGCCATCGAGTGCCGCCCGGCTTTGCGACGCGGCGCGCGTGCTGGGTCTTGCCGATCGGTTGGATGACGGGCGTTACGTGTTGGGGCCGCGTGGTGCGGTCATTCAAAGCGATCCGGCGATCCGCGCGATGATCGAGCATCACGCGATGTTCTATCGCGATCTCGCCGATCCGATCGCATTGCTGCGCGATCCCGCACGGCCCGGCGAACTCGGCGCGTTCTGGCGCTACGCCAACGGGCAAACGCCGGATGCCGGTGCGGCCGCCGATTATTCGCGGCTGATGTCGGGATCGATCGAGCTGGTCGCGAGCGAAATCCTCGACGCGTATCCGTTCCAGCGCCACCGGCATTTGATGGATGTCGGCGGCGGCGAAGGCGCGTTCGTCGCCGCGGTCGCCGGGCGTCATCGCGCGCTGTCGTTGACGCTGGTCGATCTGCCGGCGGTCGCCGCGCGCGCGGAATCGAAGCTCGCGAACATCGCCTCGATTCGGGTGGTCGGCGCGGATTTTCGCCGCGAGTCCCTGCCGATGGGGGCGGATATCGTGACCCTCGTGCGCGTGTTGCACGATCACGACGACGATGTGGCGCTGGCGCTGTTACGCAAAATCCGCGCGGCGTTGCCGGACGGGGGCACCGTCCTGATCGGCGAGCCGATGGCGGACGCCGCGTCGGCCGAAACGGTGGGTGCCGCCTATTTCGGCTTTTATTTCCTGGCGATGGGGCAGGGGCGCGCGCGCCGCGCCGACGAAATCGTCGCGCTGATGTCGCAAGCCGGATTCGAAAACGCACGCCGTCACCCGACCGCGCTACCGCTCCAAGTCGGGGTCGTCAGCGCCACCGTACGGCGCCAAGTGTAAAGATAAATTGACATATTGAATCGTCACTCTAAGATGACGATTGCCTCCAAAAGGGGCATCACACGCCGCGATCGCGTCCGGGAAATCGGACGTCACAACGAAAAGAGGCGTTACGAGGCGAATGGAAACCCTGGCTGTCCTGCTCGAAGAACCGAAGGCGTTGCGCCTGGGACGCGTCGAATTGACGCCGCCCGGCGACGACGACGTCGTCGTGGATATCGAGTGGAGCGGCATCAGCACCGGCACCGAACGCCTTCTTTGGGCGGGCCGCATGCCGCAATTTCCCGGCATGGGCTATCCGCTGATCCCCGGATACGAATCCGTCGGGCGTGTCGTCTCCGCCGGCAAGCAGGCCGGGCGCCGGGTCGGCGAGCGCGTGTTTGTGCCGGGCGCCAAATGCTTCGGCCCCATCCGTGGGCTGTTCGGGGGTGCTGCCGGCCGCTTGGTCGTGCCGCAGCAACGCGCGCATTCGATCGACGAGACTTTGGCGGAGCGCGGCGTGCTGATGGCGCTGGCCGCCACCGCGTATCACGCTTTGGCGGCACCCGGTGCGCGCCGGCCCGATCTCATCATCGGTCATGGCGTGCTCGGCCGGTTGCTCGCGCGCTTGGCTTGCGCCGATGGCGGCGCACCGCCGGTCGTTTGGGAAACCGATGCGGGGCGCCGTGCGGGCGCGCAAGGCTATCGCGCGATCGACCCGACCGAGGATTCCTGCCGCAGCTACGCGTCGATCTACGACGTCAGCGGCGACGCGGGCCTGCTCGACACGCTGATCTCGCGCCTGACGCCGGGCGGCGAGATCGTGCTCGCCGGTTTCTACGCCGCACCCATCACCTTCGCGTTTCCGCCGGCCTTCATGCGCGAGGCGCGCTTGCGCATCGCCGCCGAATGGACGGCGCCCGATCTCGACGCGGTGCGCGCGCGCATCGCCGACGGGCGCCTGTCGCTCGACAACTTGATCACGCATGTCGTGGCCGCCCCGCGCGCGCCCGACGCCTACCGGACGGCATTCACCGATCCGGATTGCTTGAAGATGATCCTCGACTGGAGGGGCCAGCAATGACCGACGTCATGACCGAACGCCTGCGCGCCGAGGCGGCGATGCCGCCCGACCCGGTGGCGACGGCCCCCGCCACGAAGGCGACGCAGATCATCGCGATCTATGGCAAGGGCGGCATCGGCAAGAGCTTCACGCTCGCCAACCTGTCCTACATGATGGCCCAGCAGGGCAAGCGCGTGCTGCTGATCGGCTGCGATCCGAAAAGCGACACGACTTCGCTGCTGTTCGGCGGCAAGTCCTGCCCGACGATCATCGAAACCTCGGCGCGCAAGAAGGCCGCGGGCGAGCAGGTCGCCATCGGCGACGTCTGCTTCAAGCGCGACGGCGTGTTCGCGATGGAACTCGGCGGCCCCGAAGTCGGGCGCGGCTGCGGCGGGCGCGGGATCATCCACGGCTTCGAATTGCTGGAGAAGCTCGGCTTCCATCAATGGGGCTTCGACTACGTGCTGCTCGACTTCCTGGGCGACGTGGTGTGCGGCGGCTTCGGCCTGCCGATCGCGCGCGACATGTGCCAGAAGGTCATCGTCGTCGGCTCGAACGATCTGCAATCGCTTTACGTCGCCAACAACGTCTGCTCGGCGGTCGAATATTTCCGCAAGCTCGGCGGCAATGTCGGCGTCGCGGGCATGGTGATCAATAAGGACGACGGCACCGGCGAGGCGCAAGCCTTCGCCGCGAAGGTCGGGATCCCGGTCCTATCGGCCATTCCCGCCGACGAGGATATCCGGCGCAAGAGCGCCAATTACGAAATCGTCGGCACGCCCGGCGGGCGCTGGGCGTCGCTGTTCGAGCAACTGGGCATGGAGGTCGCGACGGCGCCGCCGCTGCGGCCAACGCCCTTGTCGCACGACGATCTGCTCGGCCTGTTCAAGGGCGACGCGGTCGGGCGCGGCTATGTGCTCCAGCCCGCGTCGATGGAAGACATGTGCGCGGCCGGCCTCGTCGAAAAGCCGTCCCTCGAAGTCGTCTACGAAGGCGCCTGATCGATGGATGACGCCCGCACCATCCCGACATCGTCGCCGCTTGCCGCCGCCGGTTGCCATGGCGGGCGCGAGACGATGTTGGAAGCCGCCAAGGCAGCGGGCAAAAGCGACGCGATGGCCAAGCTGATGGCCGATTATCCGCGCGGGCCGCACGATCAGCCGCAATCGATGTGCCCGGCCTTCGGTTCGCTGCGTGTGGGTTTGCGCATGCGCCGGACGGCGACGATCCTGTCGGGTTCGGCCTGCTGCGTTTACGGCCTCACCTTCACGTCGCATTTCTACGGCGCGCGGCGCAGCGTGGGCTACGTGCCGTTCAACTCGGAAAGCCTCGTGCGCGGTCAGTTGTACGAGGACATCCGCGACGCGGTGTTCAAGATCGCCAAGCCCGAGGATTACGACGCGGTCGTCGTCATCAATCTTTGCGTGCCCACGGCGTCGGGCGTGCCGCTCGAACTTCTGCCCAAGCAGATCGAGGGCGTGCGCATCATCGGCATCGACGTGCCGGGCTTCGGCGTGCCCACGCATGCGGAAGCCAAGGACGTGCTCGCGGGTGCCATGCTGAAATATGCGCGTCTGGAAGCCGAGGCGGGCCCCGTTCAGCGCCCGCGTGGTGCGGCCGACGAGCGACCCAAGGTCGCGTTGCTCGGCGAACTTTTCCCGGCCGATCCGATCGGCATCGGCCAAATGCTCGCGCCCATGGGGCTGGGTCTCGGGCCGTCCGTGCCGACGCGCGAATGGCGCGATCTTTACGCGGCGCTGGACAGCGTCGCGGTCGGCGCGATCCATCCTTTCTATACCGCCAGCGTGCGCGAGTTTCAGGCCGCGGGCCGCCCGATCGTCGGCTCGGGGCCGGTCGGCGTCGACGGCACGCTCGCCTGGCTCGACGGCATCGGCAAAGCGGCGAATGTCGCTTCGGCCAAGATCGATGCGGCGAAAGCCCAAGCGCAAGGCGCCATCGGTGCGGTCATGGCGGCGTGCCCGATCAAGGCGCGGATCACCTTGTCCGGTTACGAAGGTTCGGAATTGCTGGTCGCGCGCTTGCTCGTCGAAGCGGGCGCGGAAGTTCCCTATGTCGGCACGGCTTGCCCGCGCACGCCGTGGAGCGACGCCGACCGCGACTGGCTCGAAGCGCGCGGCACCCATGTGCAGTATCGCGCGTCGCTGGAACAGGACATGGCGGCGATGATGGATGCCAAGCCCGATCTCGCCGTCGGCACCACGCCGCTCGTGCAGAAGGCCAAGGAACTCGGCATCCCCGCGCTCTATTTCACCAACATGGTTTCGGCGCGGCCGTTGTTCGGGGCGCCCGGTGCGGGTTCGCTCGCCGGTATCGTCGCGGGCCAGACGCGCGGGGCCGAGCGCTTCCGCCGGATGATTTCGTTCTTCGAAGGTGTGGGCAAAGGCACGGCGGCGGGCTACGGCTTCGACGGCGTGCCGAAGGAACCGCCGGGTGCGCGCGATCGCCTGCGCAAGGCGCGCGCCGCGAAGGCCAAAGCCGAAGCGCCGACGGGGGAGGTCTAGAGCGATGCTCGTCCTCGACCATGATCGGGCCGGCGGCTACTGGGGCGCCGTTTACGTGTTCACCGCGGTGCGCGGCTTGCGCTGCGTGATCGACGGGCCGGTCGGCTGCGAGAATCTGCCGGTGACGGCGGTGCTGCATTACACCGACGGTCTGCCGCCGCACGAGTTGCCCGTCGTCGTGACGGGCCTCAACGAAGAATCGCTGTCGATGGACGGCACCGAAGGCGCCATGCGCCGCGCGAGTGCCACGCAAGACCAGGAATTGCCCGCGGTCGTCGTCACGGGGTCGATCGCCGAGATGATCGGCGGCGGCGTGACGCCCGAAGGCTCGAACATCCTGCGCTTCATTCCGCGCACGATCGACGAAGACCAGTGGCAGACCGCCGATCGCGCGATGTTCTGGCTGTGGCAGGAATTCGGCTTGAAGCGCATCAAGCCGCGCCCGCAAGGCGAGCGTGCACCCGGCGTCAAACCGCGCGTCAACATCATCGGCCCGGCCTACGGCACGTTCAACATGCCGTCGGACCTCGCCGAGATTCGCCGCCTGGTCGAAGGGATCGGCTGCGAGGTCAACATGACCTTCCCGCTGGGCGCGCATATCGACGACGTGAAGCGCCTGCCCGACGCCGACGCGAATATCTGCATGTATCAGGAGTTCGGCCGCAAACTCTGCGAAGCGCTCGACCGGCCCTATCTGATGGCGCCGATCGGCGTGTTCGCGACGACGAATTTCCTGCGCAAGCTGGGCGAAGTCGTCGGCATCGATCCCGAACCGTTCATCGAGCGCGAAAAGCACACGACGCTGAAGGCGATCTGGGATCTGTGGCGCTCTGTCACGCAGGATTTCTTCGGCACGGCGTCGTTCGGCGTATCGGCGACGGCGACCTATACGCGCGGCATGAAGCGCTTCCTGCAGGACGAGCTGGGCGTGCCGTGCAGCTTCGCGTTCGAGCGCACGGCGGGGACGAAACCCGACAACGACAAGATCCGCGAGACGATCCGCAAATCGCCGCCGCTGGTGCTGTTCGGCTCCTACAACGAACGCATGTACGCGGCCGAGGTCGGCGCGCGCTGCACGTATATCCCCGCGTCGTTCCCCGGTGCCGTCATCCGGCGCGCCACGGGCACGCCCTTCATGGGCTATGCGGGGGCGGTCTACATCGTCCAGGAATACTGCAACGCGCTGTTCGACGCGTTGTTCCACATTTTACCGCTGGGCACGGAACTCGACAAAGTCGAGCGCACGCCCGCGAAGGTCGGCGCGCTGCCGCCCGATTCCTGGGACGAAGCGGCGCAAGCCGAACTCGACAAGCATGTCGAAAGCGAGCCGTTCCTCGTGCGGATCTCGGCGGCCAAGCGGCTGCGCGATCGCGCGGAGCGCGAAGCGCTGCTCGACGGCGAACGGAAAGTCACGCGCGCGCATCTGGCGCGCGCTTTGGCGGAGGCGGGATGACGATGCGCGACGCGCGTTTCCTCCCCTCCGATACGAATCCCGGCTTCGGCCGGTACTCGAAATGCGGCGTGCCGGTCGTAAGGCCGTTCGCCGCATTCCTTGCCGCGCGGGGGTTGCGCGGTAACGGCCGTAAGGCCAGCTAGAGGAGTCGATCTCCATGGCAGGAGACAAGCAAGGCAACCTTTCGGGGTTGTCCGACGACGAGGCCCAGGAGTTCCACAGCTACTTCGTCCAGGGTTTCGTCATTTTCACGATCATCGCCGTCATCGCCCACGTTCTCGCGTGGATGTGGCGGCCCTGGCTGCCCGGCCCGAAGGGTTACGCGATGCTCGAGCAGGGCATCACGACGGCCAGCACACTCATCGCGCCGTTCGTGGCGTAAAAGGAGGCGGCAATGTGGCGTATTTGGAAGCTGTTCGACCCGCGCCGTGCGCTCGTCGCGACGGCCGTTTTCCTGTTCGGTCTCGCGATCGTGATTCACTTCATCTTGCTGAGCACCGATCGCTTCAACTGGATCGAAGGACCGCGCAAAGCGGCCGCCGCTCTGGTGGAACAATCGATGTTCCTGCTGACCTGAAGGCGGATCAAACCGCCCGCGGGCACGGACGGGGCGAAAGCGCAGGCTTTCGTTCCGTCCGGTCCCGCCGGGTAAGCCCCCGGCGGGCGAGCTAGGCCGGATACGAGGAGGACGCGACGATGTCGATGCTCAGTTTCGAGCGCAAATACAGAGTACGGGGAGGCACGCTGATCGGCGGCGATCTGTTCGACTTTTGGGTCGGACCGTTCTATGTCGGCTTCTTCGGGGTGACGACGATCTTCTTCTCGTTCGTCGGCACGATGCTCATCTTCGTCGCGGCGGCCGACGGGCCGACCTGGAACCCGTGGCAGATCAACATCGCGCCGCCCGATATCAGCTACGGCCTTGGGCTGGCGCCGTTGAAGGAGGGGGGCTTCTGGCAGATCATCACCGTCTGCGCCATCGGGGCCTTCGGATCCTGGGCGCTGCGCGAGGTCGAGATCTGCCGAAAGCTCGGCATCGGCTATCACGTGCCGTTCGCCTTCTCGGTGGCGATCTTCGCCTATGTGACGCTGGTGGTCATCCGGCCGATCCTGATGGGGGCGTGGGGCTACGGCTTCCCCTACGGCATCATCTCGCATCTCGATTGGGTGTCGAACACCGGCTACCAATATCTGCACTTCCACTACAACCCGGCGCATATGCTGGCGGTCACGTTCTTCTTCACGACGTGCCTCGCCCTCGCGTTGCACGGCTCGCTGATCCTGTCGGCGACCAATCCGAAGACCGGCGAAACCGTCAAGACGCCCGAGCACGAGGATACGTTCTTCCGCGACGCGATCGGCTACTCGGTCGGGACGCTCGGCATCCATCGCGTCGGTCTGGTGCTCGCGTTGAACGCCGGCTTCTGGAGTGCCGTCTGCATCGTGATCAGCGGTCCGTTCTGGACGCGCGGCTGGCCCGAATGGTGGGGCTGGTGGCTCAACCTGCCGATTTGGCGCTGAGCGGGGAGGTTCGCATGAACAGCATCGAATATCAGAACATCTTCACCCGCATCCAGGCGCGCAGCGCGCCGCATGACGGGATCGCGCTGCCCGCCGGCGATTGGGCGCGCGACGGCAAGCCGTTCTTCTCCCATCTGATGGGGATCATCGGCAACGCGCAGATCGGGCCGATCTATCTCGGCACGCTGGGCGTCGCGTCGCTCGCCTGCGGCCTCATCGCGTTCGAGATCATCGGCCTCAACATGCTCGCGAGCGTGGGCTGGGATCCGGTCCAGTTCGTCCGCCAGCTTTTCTGGCTGGCGCTGGAACCGCCAGCACCGAAATACGGCCTGTCGATCCCGCCGCTCAACGAAGGCGGCTGGTGGCTGATGGCCGGCTTCTTCCTGACGGCGTCGATCCTGCTGTGGTGGGCGCGCATGTACCGGCGCGCGCGCCAGCTCGGCCTCGGCACGCATGTCGCCTGGGCCTTCGCGGCGGCGATCTGGCTCTATCTCGTGCTCGGCTTCATCCGGCCCTTGATGATGGGCAGCTGGAGCGAGGCCGTACCCTTCGGCATCTTCCCGCATCTCGATTGGACGGCGGCGTTCTCGCTGCGCTACGGGAACCTGTTCTACAACCCGTTCCACATGCTCTCGATCGCGTTTCTTTACGGATCGACGCTGCTCTTCGCCATGCACGGCGCCACAATCCTCGCGGTCGGCCGCTACGGCGGCGAGCGCGAAATCGAACAGATCCTCGACCGGGGCACGGCTTCCGAACGCGCGGCGTTGTTCTGGCGCTGGACGATGGGCTTCAACGCCACGATGGAATCGATCCATCGCTGGGCGTGGTGGTTCGCCGTGCTGTGCCCGCTGACCGGCGGCATCGGCATCCTGCTGACGGGCACCGTCGTCGACGATTGGTATCTGTGGGCGGTCAAGCACCACGTCGCGCCCGCCTATCCGGCTTCGTTGCCGGCGGTTGACCCCGCAACTTTGCCAGGAGCGGCGAAATGATCGGATTCGGAACGCGCATTGCCGTCGTCGTCGGCGGTCTTCTCGGGGCGGCCGTCGTCTTCACGACGTTCGGCTTCCCGCCGGTGACGTCGACGCAATCGGGCCCGCGCGGCACGGGCATGGCCCAGCTCGGCTATCCCGGCGCGCTGGAACGGCTCAAAGCCGCCAACGTCATGCCGGAAGCCCAGCCGGCGGCCGAACCCAGCGGCGAGAAATCGTCGGCGGTCTACGAGAACGTGCAGGTGCTCAAGGATCTCGACTCGAACGAGTTCCTGCGCGTCATGCAGGCGATGACCGAATGGGTCGCACCCCAGGAAGGTTGCGCGTATTGCCACGAGGACGGCAATCTCGCTTCCGACAAGCCCTATCAGAAGGTCGTCGCGCGGCGCATGCTGCAAATGACGATCGATCTGAACAAGAATTGGTCGGCGCATGTCGCGGAGACGGGTGTGACTTGCTACACCTGCCATCGCGGCAATCCGGTTCCGGCGAATGTCTGGTTCATGCCGGAGCCGCAAACCAAGATGGCGACCAACGCGGGCGGACGCCCGGACGGCCAGAACGCGCCGTCGGCGTCGGTCGGGTTGACGTCGCTGCCGTCGAATCCCTTCGCGAGCTACCTGCTCGGCAACTCGCCGATCCGCGTCCAGCCGGACAGCGCTTTGCCCAAAGGGCCGGGCGCTTCGATCCAGGCGACCGAAGGCACTTACGGTTTGATGATGCATATGTCCGACGCGTTGGGCGTGAACTGCACGGCCTGCCACAACACGCAGGCGCTCAAATCGTGGGAACAGAACGGCACGATCCGCGCCAAAGCGTGGCACGGCATCCGGATGGTCCGCGACCTCAACAAGGATTATCTGGTCCCACTGACTTCGACGTTCCCGGCCAGCCGGCTGGGTCATCAAGGCGACGTCGCAAAGATCAACTGCGCGACCTGCCACCAGGGAGCCAACAAACCGTTGCTCGGCCAGAGCATGGTTCGCGACTACCTGGCTTCGCTGCGGCCTTAGTCCAGACGGGGTTGCGGCAACACTTGCCCTCCGCGCGGCTCTGCTCCCACGGCCGCCGGAGGGCAAAATTTTTTCTAAGGCTTACGGAATTTACGGCCAGCTCACGTCGGGCGGCAGGCTCATCAGGATCGCTTCGACATTGCCGCCGGTCTTCAGGCCGAAGGTCGTACCGCGATCGTAGAGCAGGTTGAACTCCACATAGCGCCCGCGCCGCACGCGTTGATGCTCGCGCTCGGCTTCCGTCCACGGTTCGCGCATATGCTGGCGCACCAGCGGCGCATAGGCGTCGATGAAGGCGAGACCCACATCGCGGGTGAAGGCGAAATCCTTCTCCCAATCGCCCGTGCCGTGCTTGTCGCCAAGATTGTCGAAGAAGATGCCGCCCACGCCGCGCGCCTCGTTGCGGTGGGGCAGGAAGAAATACTCGTCGCACCATTTTTTGAATTGCGGGTAGTAGGCGGGATCGTGCTTGTCGCACGCGGCCTTGTACGCGCCATGGAAATGCGCCGTGTCGGGTTCGTGCGGCACCATCGGCGTGAGATCGCCGCCGCCGCCGAACCAGGCCTTGGTCGTCACGATATGGCGCGTGTTCATATGCGTGGCTGGGACGCGCGGCGAGCGCATATGCGCCACCAGCGAAATGCCCGACGCCCAGAAGCGCGGATCGTCGGCAGCCCCGGGCATATGCTTGGCGAATTCGGGCGCGAAGCTGCCGAACACGGTCGAGATGTTGACGCCGACCTTTTCGAACACGCGGCCTTTCATCAGCGAGATCGTGCCGCCGCCGCCGGGTGCGCCCGAATGATCGGTGCGCGACCAATCCTTGCGCTCGAAACGCCCGGCGGGCATTCCCGCGTGCGGGCCGGTATCGAGCTCGTCCTCGATCTTCTCGAACTCGGCGCAGATCCGGTCGCGCAGTTCTCTAAACCAATTTTGCGCTTGGGCTTTGCGGGTTTCGATTTCGGTCATGGTTTTATCGCCAGGGATGGCGCAGATAGAGGTCGAAGAGATGGGCCGCGAGCCCGGCGAGCAGCCAAGCCGCGATCATGGGCCAAGCCGCACCGGTCAACGCCGCGCGCAACGCCAGCAGCAATCCGGCGCCCGCCAGCATCGTGGGCAGAAAGCCGAGCGGCGGCGACGCCTTGGCGATGACGATGCGCAAGAAGCAAAGCAGCGCGAATTGCAGGACCATCAGCGCCAGAATGGCGTCGATGACATGGCCGTTTGCGAAGAACTCCGCCATCGCCCCCACGCGCCTCCCGTCAGCCTTCGAAAGGCGCGTTGAGGCGCACGACTTCGAAATTGAGGAGTGCGGCGAAACTCACCCAGGCGAGATAGGGCAGCAGCCACGCCGCCGCGCGCCGCGAAATCGGGCGCAAGGCGACGATCAACGCGGCGATCGAAAGCCACAGCAACGCGACCTCGATCAACGCCCAATCGGGGCGGCGCAGCGTGAAGAACAAGCCGCTCCACGCCATGTTCAGCAGCATGTTGAACGCGAACAACCACATGATCGTAAGGCGCGCCGCGCGGCCGCGTGCGGCGGCCCACGCTTCCGCGAAGGACCAAGCGCACGCCGCGAAGATCAGCGTCCAGGCCGGACCGAAGGCCCAGCCCGGCGGCTGCCAGCTTGGCTTCGCGAGCGATTCGTACCAAGGGCCAAGCTCGGTCATGGCGCCGCCCGCCATGGCGACGACGATCGCGCACGCCACGCCGGCGGCGAAGGGCCGCGACCGGCTTTTCTTCGCGAATATCATGGCCGCAGGAAGCCCAGCAGGTGGCCGATATCCTTGAAGAAGATCCGCATATGCGCACCCGGCCGCGCGCGCACGAGTTCCTTGTTCATATAGGAATCGAAGGTGAGCTTCTGCACGTCGCGGTCGCGGCAGATATCGACGAAGCTCTCGCGCCGCTTTTCCGACGCGTACCAGAAGCGTTGCATGATCCGCAGGATCAGGAACACGATGCCGTGCTTGGCGAGGAAGCGTTTGCGCGCAGTCGCCAGACTGCGCGCATCGCCGCTCGCGAGGAATTCGGCAGCGACTTGTGCCGCCACGCGCCCGCCATACATCGCATAGTAAATGCCTTCGCCCGAGGCGGGGGCGACCACGCCCGCGGCGTCGCCCGCGAGCAATACGTCGCGGCCGTTATCCCAGCGGGGCAGGGGCTTCAGCGGAATGGGGGCGCCTTCGCGGCGGATCGTGCGGCAGTCCGCAAGCCCGGCGATCGCGCGCGTTTCGGCGACGGCGGTCCGCAGCGAGAAGCCCTTCTGCGCCGAGCCCGTGCCGATGCTGGTCGTATGTCCGTGCGGGAAGATCCAGGCGTAGAAATCGGGCGAGGTCTTGCCGCGATAGATCACGTCGCAACGCGCGGGATCGAAATCCGCGGCGCCGCCTTGTGGGGATTCGACGATCTCGTGATAGGCGAAGACCAGATTGCTGCGATCGGCGGCACCGATCTCGCGCCGCGCGACGGCGGAATTGGCGCCATCGGCGCCGATGACCAAGCGCACGCGCGCATGATGGATGGTTTCGGCGCCGTTCGCATCATGCGCGGTCCAGCGCAGCACGGTCGCACCGGCATCGCCGGTCAGCACGCGATCGAAATCGCCGGTGCGGCGTGTCGCCCCCGCGCGTTGCGCGCGTTCGCGCAGGAATTCATCGAAGATCTCGCGGTCGACCATGCCGACGAAGCCGCCTTCGATCGGGATATCGACGTGTTTTCCCGACGGCGCCACCATGCGCGCCGCCCCGATCCGCGCCACCAGCAGCGAGTCCGGAATGGCGAAATCGGCGATCAGGCGGGGCGGGATGGCGCCGCCGCAGGGTTTGATCCGTCCGGCGCGGTCGAGCAGCAAGACGCGCGCCCCGGTCCGCGCCAAATCTTCGGCGGCCGTGGCACCGGCGGGACCGCCGCCGACGATTGCGACGTCGTATTCCTCGATCGTTTCACGCGGAACGTCCGCGTCCAGGGCGGCGCGCGGCTCGGGCGAAAACGCCGCGCGTGCGGCGATGCCAAGCGCTAGCGCGGCCGACAGCGCGAACAGCACGGCTTCGCCGGCGAAGACGATCGCGTAGGCGGCGATGGCGTCGTTCAATAGCAAGCGCGCGATATCCGCACCCGCCGCCCCGGCGATGCCGCCCGCACCGAAGGCGATGGCTTGCGAAGCACCCCACATGCCCATGCGCGTTCCTTCGCGGCCCGCATGACCGCTGGCGACCTGCGTCATCATCGCGCCGATCGCCGCCGCGGCGAAGATGCCGTTCGCCGCACCCAGGACAAAGGTCATCGCTTCGATCGACAGGAAGGCGAAGCCGAACCCCGCCGCGACCAGCAAAGCGAGTGCCGCACCCGAGGCCAAACAGCCATAGGCCGTCCAGCGCAGCAGATCGGTCTTGGCGCGCGCGCCGAAGACCGTGCCCGCGATGGCCAGAATCACCATGCCGGTAAGCACGCCCGCATGTTGGATGCCGGAAAGCGACGTCGTCTGGCCCGGCGTCATGCCGTAAAGCGTCGCGGCGAAGGGCTCGAGGATCAGATCCTGCGCGCTATAGGCGAGCATCGAGACGAAGATCAGGATCGTGAACAGCCGCGTTTGCGGTTCGCGCCAAGCTTGCGCCAAGGCGGCGACGAAACCGGGCATGTCGCGCGCGGGGGCGGGTGCCGGCGCTATTTGCGGTGCGGCGCCTTCAAGCCCGCGCACCGCCAGCAACGCCAGCGTAAAGGCGAGGGCCGAGATGCAGGCAGATACGGCGACCAGACGTTCGGTCGAGAACGGATCGAGGAAGCGCCCGGCCGTGCCCGCCGTCACCGCGAAGCCGACGATCATCATGATCCACACGATCGTCGCGGCGGCGGCGCGCCGTTCGGCCGCCACGCGCTTGGACAGAAGGACGAGCAGCGTGGTGCCCGCACAACCCGCCCCCGTGCCGACCATCGCGAATCCCGCGACGGCGATGGCGATGCCCAGCGTCGTATCGCCCTCCATCGCGCCGACGCCCGCGGCGGCGACGGCGCCGCCCGCGCATAAGACGGCCATGCCGCCCACGATCCACGGCGTGCGCCGGCCGCCGCGATCGGAGCCGTAGCCCCAGCGCGGGCGCATTACCTGCAAGGCATAGTGGAGGGCGAGCAGCGCGCCCGGCACGATCGCGGGCAGCGCCAATTCGACGATCATCACGCGATTGAGGGTAGAGGTGGCGATCACCACCACGGCGCCGAGGGCGGCTTGCACGAGACCGATCCGCACGACGCCGAACCATCCAAGTGCCGGATTCTTCCGGTTCGAATCGTCGTCGCTCAAAAGGGCCATTCCTTCCGCGCGGGCGCGCGGGCGTTTAGTTCTGAAGCGGCGCGCGCGCCGGCACCAAGCGTTCCGCCGCGACGACCGCGCGCGGGCCGTCGATCGCGGTGGCGTCGGCGCCGATCTCCTGCGCGAGTTGCGGTTTGCCGTCGAAGACGCAACCGCCGACCATGACGGCGAGATTGCGTCCGCGTGCGGCGCGTCGCGCCGCTTTGATGCAGCGTTCGAGCGCGGAGAGATGGCGCTCCGACGCGCAGGAAAGCCCGAGCAGTTCGATCTCCTCCTCGCGCACGCGCCGCGCGATGACGGCGGATGTCGCGTCGGATTCCCAGCTCGTCGTCCAGCCGGCGCGCGCCAGATAATCGGCGATCATCATCGGGCCGAACACGTGCTGTTCGCCGGGCGAAGGCACGATCAAGGCGCGCCGCGCGCCGCCGGCCGCACCCGCCACGAAGCGTGGCCGGTATTCGTGCAGCAGCATCTGCAGCCGCGCCATGCCGGTCGTGACTTGGACGAAGTCGAGCGTGTCGTCGGTCCAGCGTTCGCCGAGCAGGCGCGCGGCGGGGGCGAGCAGGGAAAGATAAAGCCGGTCGATCGGCGCGCCGGCGGCGATCATCCGGTCGACATAGTTGATCGTCGCGCGTTCGTCGGATCCCAGCGTGGTTTCCGCGAACGCCTCCACGTCGGCGCGCGCGAATTCTGGTACGGCGCCGGCAATCGATTCGGAATTCGCACGCAGAAGGCGGGGGATCACAGCGCGCTCCAGGAGGTTCTCGATCGTCCGGCGGCGATGCGCCGTTTCGATCGGTCAAACGCCGGTGAAGAATTCGCCAGCACTTGTGTCTGTGACGATGGCACTCGCCGAAGCGTAAGCTCGCATTGTGCCGCCCCCCTAGGCCACCTTGCCGTTCGCCGCGATTTAGCGGGCGTAGACAGGCAAGATGAGCTCCCTCGAGCAAGGTCGCGCGATATCGGGCACATGTCAACGAATGCTTACACTTTTCGAGTTGTCAGCGTCGCGTTGTGACTATGCAGCAATTCCGTCAGGCTCGGTAGACAATCTAATGCCGCAGGGGCATCGCATTGGATTCGCGCGCGCTTCGCATTAGCACTCGCGGGCGGCATGTGCCGGGGCGATACCCGCTTACCCCGAAAAATAATTTCATCTCGCATCGCACGCAAGGCGGCGAATCAGCCGCCGGCGCCGATCGCGATGGCGCACGCCATCATGCCGAGCACGTAGAGTCCCGTTCCCGTGGCGTTGTACCAAGGTGCGCGCGCCGCCGGATCGTCCAACAGGCGGAACATCAGCAGGAATTGGACGCCCAACGCCGCGATCACCGCGATCGCCGCGAACGGATGGCCCCAATAAAGCAGCAGGAGAATCGCCGCGACTTGCGGCAGCGCCATGAAAGCGCAGGCGACTTTGGCCGCGCGCGCGACGCCCAGACGTGCCGGCAGCGAGCCGATTCCCATCTTCAAATCGCCTTCGATCGATTTGAAGTCGTTGAGCGTCATGATGCCGTGCGCGCCGACGCTATAAAGCGCCGCGAAGGCGAGGATCTTGGAGTCGGGCATCGCGGCCCCCATGACGGCCGCACCGGTGATCCACGGCAGGCCTTCGTAGCAGACCGCGACCGCCGTGTTGCCGTACCAGCCGTTGCGCTTCAAGCGGAAGGGCGGCGCGCTATAGGCCCAAGCGAGCGCCAGGCCGACGCAGGTCGCGTAGAATCCCCAAGTGCCGAGCAGCCAGCCCACGCCGAGCGACACGATCGTCCAGCCGATCGCGATATAGAGGCCCCAATTGCCGGGAATACGGCCCGACGGGATCGGGCGCATCGGCTCGTTGATCGCGTCGACATGGCGATCGAACCAATCGTTGACGGCCTGGCTCGTCGCGCAGACGAGCGGGCCGCACAGCACGATACCGAGGACAATCAGCCCGGGCGCTTCGAAGATCGGCCGGCCGGCGGAAACGACGCCGCAGGCATAGGCCCACATCGACGCGAACCACGTGATCGGCTTGAACAGTTCGAGGACGGCCGACAGCCGCGGCAAATTCGATACGGTCGGCGATGCGTCAGTCATTCTCGACGTCGCTGGGATCGTCGAGCGCGTAACGGCGGAGCTTCACGTAAAGGCTTTGGCGGCTGAGGCCGAGCATTTCCGCCGCCGAGGCGCGATTGTCGCCGGTCAGTTCCAGTGCCGCCTCGATGCACATCTTCTCGATCGCGTCGGTCGATTCGCGCACGAGATCCTTGAGCGAGACGCGCCCGATCAGTTCGGCGAGCTGCTCGGGCGTGCGCGAACTCGACCCGCCCGCACCCGGCTGGGCGATGCGCCCTTCGATGCTGCGCACGGCGAGCACGATCCGCGCATCCTTGCCGCGGCCTTGCAGTGCGCCGTTGATCTCGATGTCCGTCAACATGCCCTTGTCGCCGCGCAGCACCGTCGCGAAGTTCCGCACATGGCCGCGCTGGCGCAGATTGGCAAGCAACACGTCGCAATCCACGCCGTCGCGCCCGATCCAGCGTTCCAGCGGATGGCCCGTCGCGGCTTCGGGCGCCGAGACCTGCGCAAGCTGCATGAAGGCGGGGTTCGCCTGGATGAGGTTGCCGTCCGTATGTGCGACGACAAGGCCGTCGGGCGAGTCCGCCGACGGTTCGACAAACCCGTTGCGGCCGTTGGCGCCGGCACCGACCGTCGTTTTGGCGAGCGCGACATAAAGCGGGGCGTCGGTCGCGTCGCCGACGACGGCGACCGTCAAGTTGAGGGCGGATTTTTCGCCCGCCATTTCGGCGACCGTCGTCTGTTCGCGACCGGTGGCGCGCATCCGTGCGACGGCGCTTTCGAAACTCTTGCGGCCGGCGGCGGAAAGCGTGTCGACGAAACCGCGCGAAATGCCGCGTTTCAACGCCGCGCCGAGCAGGCCTTGCGCGGCGAGATTGGCCTCCGCGATTTTGCCGCCGGGTTGTTCGACGACGACAATCGCGTTGGGCGAATTCTGGAACAACAGGCGATAGCGCGTTTCGGTCTTCCGCACGCGCGACAGATCGCGCTCCATCGCGAATTGCGCGTCGGTCAAGCGCTGCTGCAACGCCGAGACGCCGCGCAGATCGCGTCCGAACACCAGCGTGCGGCCGCTCTCGGGCAGCGCGACCGCCGCGTGCTGGATGGGGATGTCCGAACCTTTGCGCGTCGGATAGTTGACGTGACGCCATTTCGGCTCGAGGCCATCGGCCGCTTCGCGCAGCATCAGCGAGATTTTCGTGCGGCTTTCCGACGTCACGAGATCGGACAAGCGCTTGCCGATCCATTTTTCGGGTTGCCCGAATTGCTCGCCGAGTCCCGGCGGGCGGATGCTGACGTCGCGCACGATGTCGCGGCCGTCGATCGACAGCACCATGTCGCACGCCGTCGAAACCAGGCGCGCGGCGGTTGCCGCGGACAGGCCTTCAAACGTTTTCGAGGGCGTAGCGAACTCAAACATCCGGCGCGATTCCTTCGAGTCAGCGCGTTTCATCACGGTTTACCCGCAGCCCTGATTCGGCGCAACGCCAGTGGAAAGATTTCGGACAATCAATGTGTTCACATAAGTTTACAGTTTTTATCCCTGTTCTCTTTTGCGGCGCAGCAATTGATTCGCCATCCGCCACCGCCGACCCACCAACTGTAACGTTTACGAGACGCTCGATGCTTCCGCGATGCGGAACCCGCATCGCGCCGAAGGCACCGTTCGGCCCCGTGTCTTGGAAATTAGCTTGCTGCGCTCCGGTGGATGTGTCAACTTTGATTGACGTTCGGAGAAACTTACATACAGATATCCGGACCTGCTGACGAAAGCGCGCCCAACATCGAGGCGCGCCCGGCAAGAGGGAGCACGCGATGCACACCCTTCCGAGACGCGTTCCGGTTGGCGACACGATCGCCCGTTCCGCTGGCCGATATGCGGTCCGGGTGCGCCAATGATCGGCCGTCTTGTTCTCGACCGCGTCGTTGAACGTTTCGATGGTTGTCCGTGGTCGTCTGTCGCCGGACGCCGCGCCGAATCGAACGTTCCGGATCGGATGCCGCTTTATACGCCCGAAGAACGCCGCCGGCGCGACGCGACACCGTGGACCTTGGTGCAGGGCATCCTGGCGCCGGTCCAATTCGTCATCTTCCTGATCAGCCTCGCGCTGGTCCTGCGTTATCTCGCGACGGGCGAGGGGCATACCGCCGCCGCCGCGTCGGTCGTCGTCAAGACGATGGCGCTCTACGCCATCATGGTCACCGGCGCGATTTGGGAACGGGTCGTTTTCGGCCGTTATCTCTTCGCGCGCGCCTTCTTCTGGGAGGACGTGTTCAGCATTCTGGTGCTGGCGCTGCACACCGCTTATCTGGTGGCGCTGTTCGGCGGCTATGGCAGCGTCCACGACCAGATGATGCTGGCGCTGGCCGCCTACGCCACCTACGTGATCAACGCGGCGCAATTCCTGATCAAGCTGCGCGAGGCGCGGCGCGACGCGGCGTGGGGAACGCACACGCCGGGTCGGATCGGCGGCTTGGCGCAATGACCCCCGAAACGCGCGAGGTCGAAGTCCTGCGCGAGCGCGGTCAGCGCGAAGTCTTCTGCGGGCTGACCGGGATCGTGTGGCTGCATCGCAAGATCCAGGACGCGTTCTTCCTGGTCGTCGGTTCGCGGACTTGCGCGCATCTCGTGCAATCGGCCGCCGGCGTGATGATCTTCGCCGAGCCGCGTTTCGCGACCGCGATCATCGACGAGCGCGATCTGGCGGGCCTCGCCGACGCGAACGAGGAACTCGACCGCGTCGTCGGCCGCCTGTTGGAGCGCCGCTCGGACATCAAGATGCTGTTCCTCGTCGGGTCGTGCCCGTCGGAAGTCATCAAGCTCGATCTGGGCCGTGCCGCGCAACGCCTGTCGCGCATCCATTCGCCGCGCGTGCGGGTGTTGAATTACTCCGGCAGCGGCATCGAAACGACCTTCACCCAAGGCGAGGATGCGTGCCTTGCCTCGCTGGTGCCCGAAATGGCGGCAAGCGACGCGAAGGAATTGCTCGTCGTCGGCGCGCTCGCCGATGTGGTCGAAGATCAGTTCCGCCGCTTGTTCGGGCGCCTTGGCGTGGGCCCCGTGCGTTTCCTGCCGCCGCGCCAATCGGGCGATCTGCCGGGTGTGGGGCCGGGGACGCGCTTCATTCTCGCACAGCCCTTCCTCGCCGATACGGTCGTCGCCCTCGAACGGCGCGGTGCTGCGCGCATCGCCGCACCTTTCCCCTTCGGCGTCGAAGGCACCACCGGCTGGTTCCAAGCCGCCGCCGCGGCTTGGGGCAAGGCCCGGGCCGACGTGACGCGCGAACTGGCGCCGGAAATCGCGCGCGCCAAAGCCGCACTCGCCCCGAAAGCCGCGGCGCTGGCGGGCAAGACGATCTTTTTCTTCCCCGACTCGCAGCTCGAAATTCCGCTGGCGCGCTTCCTCGCGCGCGAAACCGGGATGCGCCCGCTGGAGATCGGCACGCCGTATCTGCATCGCGCGCTGCTCTCCGAGGAACTGAAGCTGCTGCCGGCCGATGCGATCCTCAGCGAAGGCCAGGATGTCGAGCGTCAGCTCGACCGCTTGCGCGCCGCACGTCCCGATCTGACCGTGTGCGGTCTGGGGCTCGCCAATCCGCTGGAAGCCGAAGGCCTCGCGACCAAATGGTCGATCGAGTTGCTGTTCGCGCCGATCCACGGCTTCGACCAGGCGGCCGATCTCGCCGAACTCTTCCGCCGTCCGCTCGAGCGGCGGCGCCGGTTGGCGGCCTAGCGCCATGCAACTGACCCTTTGGACCTATGAAGGCCCGCCGCATATCGGTGCGATGCGCGTCGCGACCGCGATGCGCGATCTGCATTACGTGCTGCATGCGCCGCAGGGCGACACCTACGCCGATCTGCTGTTCACGATGATCGAGCGGCGCGACCGCCGCCCGCCGGTCACCTACACGACCTTCCAGGCGCGCGATCTGGGCGGCGATACGGCCGAGTTGTTCAAGACGGCGGCGCGCGAAGCCTATGAGCGCTTCCGCCCGACGGCGATGATTGTCGGCGCCTCGTGCACCGCCGAACTGATCCAGGACGATCCGGGCGGTTTGGCGCGCACGCTGGGCTTGCCGATCCCGGTCGTGGCGCTCGAATTGCCCGCCTATCAGAAGAAGGAGAATTGGGGTGCCGCCGAGACGTTTTATCGTCTCGTGCGCGGGCTCGCCGGCGGCGCGCCCGTGGTGCCGGCGCGCGCGGCGGGCCGTGCGCCGACCTGCAATATTCTCGGCCCCACGGCGCTCGGCTTCCGCCATCGCGACGACGTCGCGGAGATTTCGGCGCTGCTGCGCAAGATGGGGATCGAGGTTTCGATCGTGGCGCCGTTGGGCGCTTCGCCTGCCGATCTCGTCAAGCTGGGCGAGGCCGATTTCAATGTCGTTCTCTATCCCGAGATCGCGTTGCCCGCCGCGCAGTGGCTCGAACGCAAATTCGGCCGGCCCTATACGCGAACGGTGCCGATCGGCCGTCTGGCGACGGCGGAATTCGTCGCGGAAGTTGCGGCGCTCGCAGGCGTCGATCCGGCGTTGGGGCAGGGCGGCGACGATGCGCGGTCCGAGTGGTACGCGAAATCGGTCGACTCCGGCTATCTCACCGGTAAGCGCGTGTTCGTGTTCGGCGACGCGACGCACGCCATCGCCGCCGCGCGGATCGCGGCGGAGGAAATCGGCTTCGACGTCGTCGGCCTTGGCACTTACTCGCGCGAATTCGCGCGCGAGACGCGCGCCGCCGCGCAGCGTTACGGCATCGAAGCGCTGATCACCGACGATTATCTGGATGTCGAAGCCGCCATTACCGCCGCCCAGCCCGAATTGGTGCTCGGCACGCAGATGGAACGGCATATCGCCAAGCGCTTGGGCGTGCCGTGCGCGGTGATCTCCGCGCCCGTCCATGTGCAGGATTTCCCCGCGCGCTATTCGCCGCAGATGGGTCACGAAGGTGCGAACGTGCTGTTCGACACCTGGATCCATCCGCTGATGATGGGGCTGGAGGAACATCTGCTGGCGATGTTCCGCGAGGATTTCGAGTTCAACGACCGCGCGGCGCCGTCGCATCTGGGCGCCAAAGCCGCCCCGATCGAAATCGCCGCGAAGCCCGTCGCCAGCGCAATCCCGCCGCAAGCGGCGGCGGACGACGCGATCCTCGCCTGGGCGAACGACGCGGAACTCGAGCTCAAGAAAATTCCGTTCTTCGTGCGCGGCAAGGCCCGCCGGAACTGCGAAAGCTACGCGCGCGAACGCGGCGTGCGCCTCATCACCGTGGAGACGCTTTACGATGCCAAAGCGCATTTCTCCCGCTGACGCCACACCCATTCGGGTGGTGCTGGTCACGATGGACAGCCATCTGACCGGGGCGGCGATGGCCGCCGCCGCGGGCTTGCGCAAGGAATTGCCGGGGCTGCAACTCGCGGTCCATGCCGCCGATCGCTGGGACAACGATCCCGCGCTGCTGGAGAAATGCAAAGCGGACATCGCGGCGGGCGACATCGTCGTCGCGACGATGTTGTTCCTCGACGATCATATCCGCGCGGTGCTGCCGGCCCTCACGGCGCGGCGCGCGGATTGCGACGCGATGGTCGGCTGCCTGTCGGCGGGCGAGGTCGTGAAGCTCACGCGCCTGGGCCGCTTCGACATGTCGGCCGAGGCGCTTGGCATCATCGGCTGGCTCAAGCGCTTGCGCGGCGCCAAATCCGCGAACGGCGAAAGCAGCGGGCGCAATCAAATGGCGATGCTGCGCCGTATGCCCAAGCTGCTGCGCTTCATTCCGGGCACGGCGCAGGACGTGCGCGCCTATTTCCTGACCCTGCAATACTGGATCGCCGGATCGCAGGGCAACTTCGCCAATCTGATCCGCATGCTGGTCGAGCGTTACGCCCAAGGCCCGCGCAAGGTTCTGCGCGCGGCGGTGAAGGCGCAAGCGCCGATCGAATATCCCGATCTCGGCGTCTATCACCCCGCGATGCGCGGCCGGATTTCGGAAAACTCTGCCGATCTGCCGCGCGGTCCCGCCGGGGCCGCCGGTACGGTCGGCGTGTTGGTGATGCGCTCCTATCTGCTCGCGGGCAATGCCGACCATTACGACGGCGCCATTGCGGCGCTGGAAGCCAAGGGCTTGCGCGTGATCCCGGCATTCGCCAGCGGTCTCGACTCGCGCCCCGCGATCGAAGCGCATTTCCTGCGCGACGGCCGCCCGATCGTCGATGCGGTCGTATCGCTCACCGGCTTCTCGCTCGTCGGCGGGCCCGCCTATAACGACGCGCGCGGTGCCGAAGATATTCTGGCGCGCCTCGACGTGCCCTATCTCGCGGCGCATCCGCTGGAATTCCAGACGCTGGAGGATTGGGGCGCTTCCGATCGCGGCTTGATGCCGGTCGAGAGCACGATCATGGTCGCGATCCCGGAACTCGACGGGACGACCGGCTCGCAGGTTTTCGGCGGCCGCTCCAACGGCACGGGCAAGGCTTGCACCGGTTGCGGGCGCGCTTGCGTATTTCCGGCCACAGGCGCCGGTCTCGATATGCGGGTTTGCGCCGAGCGCGCCGAAGTTCTGGCCGCGCGCACGCGCAAGCTCGTCGATCTGCGCCGCGCCGAAGCGGCCGAGCGCAAGCTCGCCATCGTGTTGTTCAACTTCCCGCCGAATGCCGGCAATGCGGGATCGGCCGCGTTCCTGTCGGTGTTCGAATCGCTGCATCGCACGATGAGCGCCCTTGCGCGCGAGGGCTACGACATCGACGTTCCGGCATCGGCCGAGATCCTGCGCTTGCGTCTGTTGGGCGGCAACGCCGCGCGTCACGGCACGGTGGCCAACGTCCATGCGCGCGTCGGCGCCGAAGCCCATATCCGCCGCGAAACTTGGCTGGCACCCATCGAGCGTGCCTGGGGCCCGGCGCCCGGCAAACATCTGACCGACTGCGCCTCGATCTATGTGTTGGGCGAGCGTTTCGGCAATGTGTTCGTCGGATTGCAGCCGGGCTTCGGCTACGAAGGCGATCCGATGCGGATGATGTTCGAGAAGAATATCGCGCCGACCCACGCCTTCGCCGCGTTCTATCGCTGGATCCGCGAGGATTTCGCCGCCAACGCGGTGCTGCATTTCGGCACGCATGGCGCGCTCGAATTCATGCCCGGCAAGCAGACCGGCCTGTCGGGCGATTGCTGGCCCAGCCGCCTGATCGGCGACCTGCCGCATGTCTATCTCTACGCCGCGAACAACCCGTCCGAAGGCACGATCGCCAAGCGCCGCTCCAACGCGACGCTGGTGAGCTATTTGACGCCGCCTCTGTCGCAAGCCGGGCTCTATCGCGGCCTTGCCGATCTCAAAGCCTCGATCGCGCGCTGGCGCGTGCTGCCGCCGGAGAACGTGGCCGAGCGCCACGACCTCGCCGAGTTGATTCAGGCCGAAGCTTCCGCCCTCGATCTCGCGGAACTCGAGCCGCTGTGGAACGAAGCGGCCGATGCGACGATCGCCGCGTTGTCGGCGAAGATCGCGGAAATCGAAACGACGCTGATCCCGCAAGGCTTACATGTGTTCGGCGCACCACCGGACGCTGATCGACGCATCGATACGTTGAGCGTGCTCGCCGACGCCGCCCCCGGCGGGCCGTCGCGCGAAGCGATCGAAGCGCTGGTGCTGGGCGGGCCGATGCCCGCTGAGCACGGCGATCCGGCGCGCTTCGCCGAAATCGCGCGCGTCGACAAATTGCTCGCCGACAACCGCGAGATGGACGGGCTTTTGCGCGCGCTCGCCGGGCGCTATGTCCGCCCTGCACCCGGCGGCGATCTGCTGTCGAACCCGGACATCTTGCCGACCGGGCGCAATATTCACGGCTTCGATCCGTTCCGCATCCCCAGCGCCCATGCGCTGGTCTCCGGCATGCGCCAAGCCGATCGCTTGCTCGCGCGTCACGCCGCCGAACACGGCACGTTGCCGGAATCGGTCGCGATCGTGCTGTGGGGTACCGATAATCTCAAGAGCGAAGGCAACCCGATCGCGCAGGCTTTAGCGCTGATGGGTGCGAAGCCGCGCTTCGACTCATATGGCCGCTTGGCGGGGGCCGAGCTTGTGCCGCTCGACCGCCTGGGCCGGCCGCGCATCGACGCGATGATGACCTTGTCGGGCATCTTCCGCGATCTGCTGCCGTTGCAAACCAAAGTGTTGGCCGAAGCCGCTTGGCTCGCGGCCGCCGCCGACGAACCCGAAGATCGCAACTTCGTGCGCAAGCATACGCTCGCTTATATGCGCGACACGGGCTGCGATCTGGAGACGGCAGCGTTGCGGGTGTTCGGCAATGCCGAGGGCGCTTACGGCGCCAATGTCAACATGATGGTCGAAAACGGCGCTTGGCAGGATGGCGACGAACTCGCCGACGCTTTCACCAAGCGCAAGGGCTTCGCCTATGGCCGCGACGGCAAGGCACGCCAGGAAGCCGGTCTGATGACCCGCGCCTTGGCCGACATTTCCGCCGCGTACCAAAACTTGGACTCGGTCGAGCTCGGCGTGACGACGATCTCGCATTATTTCGACACGCTGGGCGGCATAAGCCGTGCGGCGCAGCGCGCGCGCGGCGGCGCGGGGCCTTCGGTCTATATCGGCGATCAGACGCATGGCGAAGGAGCCGTGCGCACGCTGGGCGAACAAGTGGCGCTGGAAACGCGCACGCGCGTGCTCAATCCGCGCTGGTACGAAAGCATGCTCGAGCACGGCTACGAGGGCGTGCGCCAGCTCGACGAGCATCTGACCAACACGATGGGCTGGTCGGCGACGACCGGCCAGGTGGCGCCCTGGGTCTACAAGCGCATCACCGAAACCTTCGTTCTCGATCCCGCGATGCGCGAGCGCCTCGCGGTTCTCAATCCGGCCGCATCGGCCAAACTCGCCGGCCGCCTTTTGGAGGCGGAAGCACGTAACTATTGGACCGCCGACGACCGGACCCTCGAAGCCTTGCGCCGTGCCGGCGACGAGCTCGAGGACCGTCTCGAAGGCGTGTCGGGAGGAGTCGCCGCATGAACGCCGTAACGCCCGTCAAAACGCGCCCGTCGCGCGCGGATGGAGAAGGATCGCTGCAGGTCCATCTCGATCCGTCGATGAAGATCGAAGGTGCCAAGGTCTTCGCCGTCTACGGGAAAGGCGGCATCGGCAAGAGCACGACGTCGTCGAACCTCTCCGTCGCCTTCTCGAAGATCGGCAAACGCGTGCTGCAGATCGGCTGCGATCCCAAGCACGATTCGACCTTCACGCTCACCAAGCGTCTGATGCCCACGGTCATCGACGTGCTGGAGCAGGTGAATTTCCACGCCGAGGAGCTGCGCGTCGAGGACTTCGTCTTCGAAGGCTATAACGGCGTGATGTGCGTCGAGGCGGGCGGTCCGCCGGCGGGTACCGGCTGCGGCGGCTATGTCGTCGGCCAGACCGTGAAGCTCCTGAAGGAGCATCGCCTGCTCGACGATACCGACGTCGTGATCTTCGACGTGCTCGGCGACGTGGTGTGCGGCGGCTTCGCTTCGCCCTTGCAGCATGCGGATCGCGGACTGGTCGTCGCGGCCAACGATTTCGACTCGATCTTCGCGATGAACCGCATCGTCGCGGCGATCGCGGCCAAGGCGAAGAACTACGACGTGCGCTTGGGCGGCGTGATCGCCAACCGTAGCGCGGGCGTGGATCAGATCGAACGCTACAACGCGGCGTCGGGCATGCGCACGCTGGCGCATTTCCCGGATCTCGACGCGATCCGCCGCTCGCGCCTGAAAAAGGCGACGTTGTTCGAAATGGAGCGCTCGCCCGAACTCGACAAGGTTTGCGAATCCTATATCGAGCTCGCCGAAAACCTGTGGAAGGGCACCGACATCCTCGAGGCCAAGCCCCTCAAGGACCGCGAGATATTCGATCTGTTGGGGTACGACTAATGCATACCTTGACCTATCGCGAAGCCCGCGACCGCATCGAAACTTATTTCGACCGCACCGCCGTGCAGGCGTGGATGCGCCTGACGTCGGATGCGCCGGTGGGGCGCATTCGCGCCACGGTGCGCGCGGGCCGCGACCGGATGCGCTCGACGTTACTCGATTGGCTGCCGGGCGATCTGCGCGGTGCCCGCATTCTCGATGCGGGCTGCGGGACGGGCGCCTTGGCGGTGGAAGCCGCACGGCGCGGCGCGCATGTCATCGCCGTCGATCTGTCGCCCACGCTCATCTCGCTGGCCCAAGAACGCGCGCCGCGCGATCTGGGCCACGGCAAGATCGAGTTCCGCGTCGGCGATATGGCCGCCGCCGCGGCGATGGGGCCGTTCGACGCCGTCGTGGCGATGGATTCTCTGATCCATTATCGGATGGACGATGCGGTGCGTGTGTTGGGCGCCTTCGCCGGTGCGACACGCGGCAATATCGTCTTCACCTTCGCGCCGCGCACGCCGGCCCTCGCGGTCATGCATGCGGTTGGGCGTTTGTTCCCGCGCGGCGACCGCGCCCCGGCGATCGAGCCCGTGCGACCCGATCGCTTGATCGCGTCGCTGACGAAGTCCAACGAGTTGAACGGCTGGCGCACCGGCCGCACGCAACACATCGCCAGCGGCTTCTATCAATCCCAAGCGATGGAGATCGCGCGCGCATGATCCCCGTCGTCCGCCGTTTCGCTTGGATCTGGTCCGCGCTGGGGCCGCGCTTTTTGCCCTTCGCGGATGCGGCGAGCGCCGACCTGCCGTTGGGCCGGTTGCTGCGCCTGTCGCTGTTCCAGATTTCGTGCGGCATGGCGGTCGTGTTGCTCAACGGCACGCTGAACCGCGTGCTGGTCGTCGAGATGGACGTGTCGGTGGCGCTCGTCGCCGCGATGGTGGCGCTGCCGCTGGTTTTCGCACCCTTGCGTGCGCTGATCGGCTTCCGCTCCGACACGCATCGTTCGTTCCTCGGCTGGCGGCGCGTGCCCTTCGTGTGGACGGGCACGCTGCTGCAATTCGGCGGCTTCGCCATCATGCCCTTCGCGCTGCTCGTGCTGTCGGGCACGGGCGAAGGCCCGGTTTGGGTCGGCCATATCGGCGCGGCACTCGCCTTCCTGCTGGTCGGCGCCGGTCTCGCGATGGCGCAAACGGCGGGTCTCGCCTTGGCGGGCGATCTGGCGCCGGCCGATAAGCGCCCGCGCGCGATCGCGTTGCTTTACGTGATGCTGCTGCTCGGCACGGTCGCGAGCGGTGCCGTATTCGGCTTTCTGCTGCGCGAATTCGACCCGATGCGCCTGATCCAAACGATCCAGGGTGCGGCCGTCTTGACGATGATCCTCAACGTCGTCGCGTTGTGGAAACAGGAAGCGCGCGATCCCTCGCGCACGCGCCACGACGAAGATCATCCCGATTTCGCGCAAGCCTGGGCGCGCTTCGCCGCCGTGCCGGGGCTGCGCCGTTTGCTGGTCGCGGTCGGCATGGGCACCGCCGCCTTTGGCATGCAGGATATCCTGCTCGAACCCTATGGCGGGCAGGTGCTTCATATGTCGGTCGGCGATACGACCGAGTTGACCGCGCTGGCCGCTTTGGGCGCGCTGGCGGCATTCGCGCTCGCCGCGCGGCGCTTGGAACGCGGGGCGGACGCTTTCCGCCTGGCGGCGTTCGGTCTGATGGCGGGCATCGCCGCGTTCTCGGCGGTCATCTTCTCGGCCTCGTTCGACTCGCAGTGGCTGTTCCGGATCGGCGCTTGCGCGATCGGCTTCGGCGGCGGCTTGTTCACCGTCGCGACGCTGACCGCCGTGCTGACATTCCCGGATTCCGGCGGCAACGGCTTGGCGCTGGGCGCCTGGACGGCCGTGCAGGCGACGTCGGCGGGCATCGCCATCGCGGCGGGCGGCTTCGTCGCCGATATGGTCGGCGGGCTCGCGGCAAGCGGCGCGCTGGGCGCCGCCATGCAAGTGCCGTCGGCCGGCTACACGTTCGTCTACCACCTCGAAATCCTGCTGCTCTTCGTCGCGCTGGCCGCCATCGGGCCGCTCGCGGGGCGTTTGCGCGGCGCAACGTCAACCCCATCGGAAAGGTTCGGTCTCGCCAGCCACCCGTGCTGACGGACCCGACGAAAGGAGAAGTGTGTCATGGAGGCAGGTTCGGTCACTTCGTATATCGACGTGGCGCAGATCGCTCTCTACGTGTTTTGGGCGTTCTTCGCGGGTCTCATCTACTATCTGCATCGCGAGAATAAGCGCGAGGGCTATCCGCTCGAGTCGGATCGCTCCGGTCTCGTGACCGTGCAGGGTTTCCCTGCGGTGCCGTCGCCGAAGGTCTTCCGTCTGCACGACGGCACGACCATCTACGCGCCGCGCAAGGAAGCGCCGGAAACGGTCAACGGCACGCCGCTCGCCAATTTCCCCGGCGCGCCGCTGGTGCCCAACGGCGATCCGATGTCCTCGGGCATGGGGCCGGGCGCTTACGCGCGCCGCGCCGACAAACCCGACCTCACCGCGCATGGCGATCTGAAGATCGTGCCGCTGCGCGCCGACCCGAGCTTCACCGTGGCCGCGGAGGATCCCGATCCGCGCGGCTTCACGGTCGTGGGGGCGGACGGCAAGGTCGCGGGCAAGGTCAAGGACGTCTGGGTCGACCGGATGGAAGTCATGTTCCGCTACTTCGAAGTGGAACTGCCCGGCGGTGCGGGCGTTCTGCTGCCGGTGATGTTCTCGCGCATCATGGCCGGCGAGAAGCGGATCCACGTCAACTCGATCCTCGCCGCGCAGTTCGCGGGCGTGCCGCGCACGGCCAAGCCCGACAGCATCACGCTGCTGGAGGAGGAGAAGGTCACGGCTTACTTCGGTGCGGGCACGCTCTACGCCACGAAGCTGCGCCAGGAAGCGCTGCTGTGAGCCACGACGATTTCGACTTCGAGCCGGTGCCGGGCCTGCCCCGGCATCTACCGCCGGGCGAGCGCGTGTTGTGGCGCGGCCGCCCCGATGCCAATGCCTTCGCGTGGCGTTTCCTGAAATTCGGCCATCTGACGGCGTATTTCCTGGCGCTGCTGGTCTGGGTCGTCGTTTCGGGAATGCTCGACGGTGCGGGCTTGCGCGAACTCGCCGCGTCGGCGGCCACGTTCTCGGCGCTCGCGCTCGCGGCCCTCGGCTTGTTCCGGGGCTATGCGGCACTGGTCGAGCGCACGACGATCTACACGCTGACCGACAAGCGCTTGGTCGTGCGTGCGGGCATCGCGTTGCCGATCACGATCAACCTGCCGTTCAAGCAGGTCGCGGCGGCGGCGATGCGCGAATGCCCGGATGGCACGGGCGAGATCTCGCTGACCCTCGCCAAGGATCAGCGCGTCGCCTACGCCGTGCTGTGGCCGCACGTCAAAGCCTGGCATTTCGCCGAGCCAGAGCCCGTGCTGCGCTGCGTGCCGCAAGTCGGCAAGGTCGCCAATGCGCTGGCGCAGGCTTTGGCCGCCGGCGCGCAAGGCGGCACCACGACGATCGCGCCGATCGCGTCGGCCGAACCTGCACCATCGCGCGACGTGATCGATGTCGGGCTGGAAGGCCGGGTCGCATGAGCACGCAAACCCCCATCGTGGCCGAGAACGCCTTTCCCCGCCCGCCGCTGATCGCGGCGGCGGTGATGATCGCTTTGGTCCTGACGGGGGCCGCCGCGTCGCGGCTGATGGGATTGTCGGGCGGCGAGAAAGCCGCCTTGCCGTCGGGCGTGCCGGCCGCGATGCGCGACGTGCGCTTCGTCGACCGCGACGACGGCGGAATCGACGTTTCCGACGCCGCCGACGATCGCGTGTTCGAGGCCTACGCGCCCGGCGCCGACGGTTTCGTGCGCGCCACGTTGCGCGGTTTGGCGCGCGACCGGCGCAACGCCGGCCTCGGACCGGAAACGCCGTTCCGCGTCGCACGTTTCGGCGACGGGCGGATCGTTCTCGAAGATCCGGCGCTGGAGCGGCGGATCGACCTTCGCGCCTTCGGCGCCACGAATGCGGCGTCGTTCGCCCGGCTGTTGCCGCGCGACACGATCGCCATGGGAGAAGCGAAATGACCGACATGACCGCCGACACGGCGTTGAACGCGTCGACCGCGCTCGCCAAGCGCAGCACGGTTCTGACGCCGAATTTCTACAGCACCGACTACGCGGCCATGGATCGGATGGATTTCACCCCGATCCGCAAGGATTGGGACGCGCTGATCGCGGAGTTCCGCGCCGACGCGAACGAGGAGCATTTCGAGCGCGACCGCGATTTCCGCAAGGAGGTCGACGCGCTGTCGCCGGCCTTGCGCGAGGAATTCTTCGATTTCCTCGTGAGCTCGTGCACCGCCGAATACTCGGGCTGCATCCTCTACACCGAGATCATGAAGCGCGCGAAGAACCCGGACATCAAGGAAGTGTTCGAGTTCATGAGCCGCGACGAAGCGCGCCACGCCAACTTCATCAATTATTCGCTGCGCGATTTGGGACTCGGCATCGACCTGAAGCTTTTGCGTCAGGTGAAGAAGTACAAGTATTTCAGTCCGAAATTCATCATGTATACGGTCTATCTCTCCGAGAAGATCGGCTACGCGCGCTACATCACGATTTTCCGCCAGCTGGAGCGCAATCCGCATCTGCGCTTCCATCCGATCTTTCTGTGGTTCCAGCGCTGGTGCAACGACGAGTTCCGCCACGGCGAAGCCTTCGCGTTGATGATGCAGGCGCAGCCCGAATTGCTGCGCGGGCGGAACAAGCTGTGGATCCGCTTCTTCCTGCTGGCCGTCTACGCGACCATGTATGTGCGCGACCATATGCGCCCGCAGATGAACGCGGCGTTGGGGTTCAATCCGGACGATTACGACTTCCAGGTCTTCCGGATCACCAACGAATGCTGCAAGCAGATTTTCCCGCTGGTGCTGGATGTCGAACATCCCAAGTTCAAGCCGCTGCTCGACAAGCTGGTGGCGTTGAGCGCCATCAACTCCGCGGCGAAGGCGCGCGGCGGGATCGGCGGCGCGTTGACCCGCGTGGGCGTGGCCGCGCGCGCGGCCGTGACGATCGCGCGGCTGTTCGTGCTGCCGGCGGTGCATGTGGCGCCGCGCGAAAACGTCCGTATGGCGCCAGCCTGGTGATCCGATGGATTCGTGGCTCGCATTGCTTCCGCCGATCGGCTGCGTCATCGCCGCTTGGTGGAGTGCGACCGCGCTGATCCTGCGTCTCGACCGCTTGCCGAGCCGAACCTTCCCCGCGAGCCTCGCCGGTGCTGCCATTCTCGCCGTCGCCGGCCTGGCGCTGGTGATGTGGAGCGCCGATCGGCCGACCACGATGGGCGCCTACGCGGCCTTCGCGGGCACGCTGGCGATCTGGGGTTTCGTCGAGCTCGCCTTGCTGACCGGCTTCGTCGTCGGCCCGTTGCGCGGGCCGTGCCCGCCGTCGCGCGGGCTCGCGCGTTTCGGCTTCGCGGTGCGGGCGATCCTGCACCACGAGCTCGCGTTGCTCGCGGCCGGGATCGCGATCTTCGCCGCAGTGTGGTCGGGCGACAACAAGGCGGCCCTCTGGGTTTTCGCGGTGCTGTGGGTGATGCGCCTACTCGCGAAGCTCAATCTGCATTTCGGCGTGCCCAATCTCGGCGACGAGCTGCTGCCGCCGCGCTTGCGCTATCTCGGCACGTATTTCTCGCGCGGGCCCGCGACGCCGCTTCTGCCGGCGACGGTGGGGCTTGCGGCGCTGGCGGCGTTGCCGCTGTGGAAATCCGCATTCGCGCTCGAGGCTTCCGGCCATGCGGGCGTCGAGGCGGTCATTCTGGCGACGCTGCTCAGCCTCGCCATTCTCGAACATCTGATGATGGTGCTCCCGATTCCGCAGTCGCGGTTCTGGGGCGCTGGGGCGAAGGACGTCAGCGCGGCGAACACGCCGGCGGCGTCGAACGGGGAGGAAAGAGCGTCATGAACTACGAAGCGTTCTTCGGCGAAAAACTCGACGGCCTTCGGGCGGAGGGCCGTTATCGCGTTTTCGCCGATCTTGAGCGGCGGCGCGGCGATTTTCCGACGGCAACGTCGTATATCGACGGCGAAGGAAGGCCGGTCACCGTTTGGTGTTCGAACGACTATCTCGGCATGGGCCAGCATCCCGCCGTTCTCGCCGCGATGCACGAGGCGCTCGACCGCTGCGGTGCGGGCGCGGGGGGTACCCGCAACATCTCCGGCAACAACCATTATCATCTGCTGCTCGAGCGCGAGCTCGCGGCGATGCACGCCAAGGAATCGGCGCTGCTGTTCACGTCGGGCTACGTCTCCAACTGGGCGAGCCTGTCGACCTTGGCGTCGCGCCTGCCGGGCTGCGTCGTGCTTTCCGACGCGGGCAACCACGCTTCGATGATCGAAGGCATCCGGCATTCGGGCGCGCCGCGGCGCATCTTCGCGCATAACGACCCGCGCGATCTGGAGCGTAAGCTCGCCGATCTGCCCGCGGGCATCGCCAAGCTGGTGGCGTTCGAATCCGTCTACTCGATGGACGGCGATATCGCGCCGATCGCGGAGCTGTGCGACGTGGCCGAACGCTACGGCGCCATGACCTATCTCGACGAGGTTCACGCGGTCGGGCTTTACGGACCGCGTGGCGGCGGCATCGCCGAGCGCGAGGGTCTGTCGCATCGCCTGACGGTGATCGAAGGCACGCTCGGCAAGGCGTTCGGCGTCGTCGGCGGCTACATCGCCGCGTCGGCCGCCTTGTGCGATTTCGTGCGCAGCTTCGCCTCGGGCTTCATCTTCACCACGTCGCTGCCGCCGGCGGTGGCGGCCGGGGCGCTCGCCAGCATCCAGCATCTGCGCAACAGCGACGCCGAGCGCCAAACGCAGCGCGCGCGCGTGACGGAATTGCGCGGCAAGCTTTCGCGCGCCGGCATTCCGGTCATGGAAAACGAAAGCCATATCGTGCCGGTGATGGTCGGCGATCCGGTGCTGTGCAAGCGCATCAGCGACGAGCTGATGACGCAATACGCGATCTATGTGCAGCCCATCAACTATCCCACCGTGGCGCGCGGCACCGAACGCCTGCGCATCACGCCCACGCCCGCGCATAGCTCGGCCGATATCGACCATCTCGTCGACTCGCTGTCGGCGATTTGGTCGCGGTTGACTTTGCGGCGCGCGGCCTGACGGTCCTTTCCGGATCGTCGAACGAAGGGAGGCGGACATGACCCAGACTCCATTGCTCGACGCCATCGGCGGTCTCGACGATCTGCGGGCCTTGCCCGACGCGCATTTGCCCGAACTCGCCGATCAATTGCGGGCGGAGACGGTGTCGGCCGTCTCCGTCACCGGTGGGCATTTGGGCGCAAGCCTGGGCGTCGTCGAGCTGACGGTGGCGCTGCATCATGTGTTCGATACGCCGCGCGACAAGATCATCTGGGATGTCGGCCACCAGGCCTATCCGCACAAGATCCTGACCGGGCGGCGCGATCGCATCCGCACGCTGCGCCAAGGCGGCGGGTTGTCGGGCTTCACCAAGCGCAGCGAAAGCGAATTCGATCCGTTCGGCGCGGCGCATTCCTCGACGTCGATCTCGGCGGGGCTCGGCATGGCCGTCGCGCGCGATCTCGACGGCGGCGACAACAACGTGATCTGCGTGATCGGCGACGGCGCCATGTCGGCGGGCATGGCCTACGAAGCCATGAACAACGCGGGCGCCATGAAGTCGCGGCTGATCGTCATCCTCAACGACAACGACATGTCGATCGCGCGCCCCGTCGGCGCCATGAGCAATTATCTCTCGCGCCTGCTGTCGTCGCCCGGTTTCGTGCATTTGCGCGAAATCGGCAAGCGCGTCTCCGCGCATCTGCCGCGCCCGATCCACGAAGCGGCGCGCAAGATCGACACCTATACGCGCGGCATGGCGATCGGCGGCACATTGTTCGAGGAGCTCGGCTTCTATTATCTCGGGCCCATCGACGGTCATGATTTCGGCCATCTGCTGCCGATCTTGCGCAACGCGCGCAACAGCGAGCGCAAGGGCCCGATCCTGATCCATGTGGTGACGCAGAAGGGCAAGGGCTACGCACCCGCCGAAGCGGCCCCCGACAAGTATCACGGCGTCGCCAAATTCGACGTCGTCACCGGCACGCAAGCCAAGCCCAAAGCGGGTCCGCCCGCCTATACCTCGGTCTTCGCCGACGCGTTGTGCGCCGCGGCCGATGCCGATCCCAAGATCGTCGCGATCACCGCCGCGATGCCGACGGGTACGGGCTTGGATCGCTTCGCCAAGCGCCACCCGACGCGCAGTTTCGACGTGGGTATTGCCGAGCAGCATGCGGTGACGTTCGCGGCCGGCTTGGCTTGCGAAGGCTACAAGCCCTTCGCCGCGATCTATTCGACGTTCCTGCAGCGCGGCTACGACCAGATCGTGCACGATGTGGCGCTGCAGAAGCTGCCGGTGCGCTTCGCGATCGATCGCGCGGGGCTGGTCGGCGCCGACGGGCCGACGCATGCCGGATCGTTCGATCTCGGCTTCCTCGGCGCGCTGCCCGGTTTCACGATCATGGCGCCGTCCGACGAGGCCGAGCTCGTTCATATGGTCGCCACGGCGGCGGCGATCGACGACGGTCCCAGCGCCGTGCGCTTCCCGCGCGGCGAGGGGACGGGCGTCGCGCTTCCGGCCGTCGGCGAGGTTCTGCCGATCGGCAAGGGCCGGGTCCTGCGCGAAGGCACCAAGATCGCGCTGTTCTCGCTCGGCACGCGGTTGGGCGAATGCTTGAAAGCCGCCGACGAACTGAGCGCACACGGCTATTCGACGACGGTCGCGGATGCGCGCTTCGCCAAGCCGCTGGACGAAGCGCTATTGGCGCGTCTGGCGCGCGAACACGAAATGCTGATCACGGTCGAGGAGGGCGCGATGGGCGGCTTCGGCGCCTTCGTGTTGCATTCGCTGGCGCGCGACGGCTTGCTCGATCAGGGTTTGAAGATCCGCACGCTGACGCTGCCCGATCGGTTCATCGAGCACGACACGCCGGTGCGGATGTATGACGAGGCCGGTCTCAACGCCGCGCAGATCGTGCGCGCGGCGTTGGACGGGTTCGGCCAAGAAGCGGTCGTCAGGCCCTTGCGGGCCTGATCCCACGCAAGGTCATTTCAGGGTTTGCAGATACGCGATGAGGTTCGCGCGATCGGTGTCGTTCTTGACGCCGGCGAAAGTCATGATCGTGCCGGGCACGACGTCTTTTGGGTTCGTCAGATACTTGTCGAGGATCTCCGGCGTCCACGTGATGTCGGCGCTCTTGTTGGCGTTGGAGTAGCGGAATCCATCGACCGAGCCCGATTTCCGGCCGACGACGCCGAACAAGGTCGGGCCGACGCCGCGGCGGCCCTCGGCCGTCGCGATATGGCAGGCGGTGCAGAAGCGCTTGAAGACGGTTTCGCCGGCGGCGGCGTCGGCCGCTTGGGCGTTGGAGGCGGGGAGCCACAGCGAGGCGGCAAGGAATAGGCCGAAAGCGGCGCGTAGCATGGCGGGCATCTCCTCGTGTTTTTTTAGGCCGAACGTCAATTACATCGGCCGAAAATGTACAATTTCAACGGTGCGGAAACAGATTGTAACGAGATGGCTGGTATTGTATTTATGTAAATAAAACAAAAGATTAATCGTCTTTATTCCAGTGAATTATTGGCCTTGGATTTGCAAACAAGGTTGGGCCGCGACTTCATACGGTTTGCCGGGGGCAGGCTCCGAATCTCGCCGTATCGGCCATCACCCGAGAAGACGCGCGCCGGCCGGATCGAAGAAATGCGCGCGCGCCGCGTCGAGCGTGACGGCGACGGTCTGACCGCTCGCCGGCAGAAGGCGGCCATCGGCCATCCCGACCAGTTCGTGACCATGGGCGCGCAACGTCACCTGCGTCGCCGTTCCCAGCGGCTCGGCGATGATGACCGTGGCGTCGAAACGCACTTCCCCTGGCCGCAAGGCCGCGCCGGACCCAGCCGTATCGATGCGGAGGTCGTCGGGGCGGATGCCCGCGACGACGCGGTCGCGCGGGCCGATGGCGGCGGCCGAAACCGGAATAAGCGCGTTTTCGCCGAGCTTCAGCACCGCGGCCGCGCCGTTGCGCGTCACCGGCAGAGTCATGAAATTCATCGCCGGCGTGCCGATGAAACCGGCGACGAACATGCTGGCGGGCGTGTGGAACACGTCCAGCGGCGTGCCGACCTGCTCGATCCGCCCGTCGCGCATGATGACGATGCGGTCGGCGAGGGTCATCGCTTCGACTTGATCATGCGTCACGTAGATCGTGGTCGTGCGCAAGGTCTGATGCAGGCGCTTGATTTCGGTGCGGACCTGGCCGCGCAATTGGGCGTCGAGATTGGAGAGCGGCTCGTCGAACAGGAACACCGACGGATCGCGCACGATCGCGCGGCCCATCGCCACGCGCTGGCGCTGGCCGCCCGAAAGTTCGCTCGGCCGGCGTTCGAGATACGCCGTCAGCCCCAGCATCTCGGCCGCGCGTTTCACCTTGGTTTCGATCTCGTCCTTCGGACGCTTGGCCGCCAGCAGACCGAAAGCGATGTTCTTGAACACGCTCATATGCGGATAGAGCGCATAGTTCTGGAACACCATCGCGATATCGCGATCCTTGGGCTCCAGCCGGTTCACCACCTTGTCGCCGATGCGCAGCGTGCCCGCGGTGACGCTTTCCAGGCCCGCGATCATGCGCAGCGTCGTCGACTTGCCGCAGCCCGAGGGGCCCACCAGCACGATGAATTCGCCGTCGGCGACGTCGAGGTCGATGCCATGCACCACCTCGGTCTGACCGTAGCGTTTGACCAATCCTTGTAAGGAGAGGCTCGCCATCGCTCAGCCCCCGATCCGGGCGGCGAGCTTGTCGCGCGCGGCTTTCGCCGCCGCCGCATGGGCGGCCAAGCGGTCGCGAAGCCGTTGCGCGCCCGCGCGGTGGCGGACCGCGGCCTCGGCCAGCGCCTCGGGGGCGGGACCGCCGGGCAGTTTGCGCACCGCGATGAAATTCTCCGGCGACGCGGCTTCGCGAAAGCGCGCCTCGCTCAATTTCGGCGGACGGCCGCAGGTCTCGGCGAAGGCGGCGGCGAAGCGCGCATAGGGCACGCTGCCCAGATCGTCGCCGCTTTCCTTCATGGCACGGGCGAGCTGGGCGGCGACGTGATGCGCGCGGCCGAAAGGAATGCCTTCCTCGCGCACCAGCGTATCGGCAAGCTCGGTGATCGTCGCGAAGGAGCGCGCGATATTGGCGCGCGCGCGGGCTTCGTCGATCGTGGCGCTGGCGGCGACACCTTGCATGAGGTCGAGCACGCGCGCGGCCATGGCGAAGGCTTCGTAGCCTTGGCTATGCACCTCGTGCTCGTTGTCGTTCATGTCGGTGAAGGGCGTGTTGTGCAGCGCGGTCAGCACCGCTTCGCAGCGCCCGGCGCAAAGCGACGACATCAGGCGCATATGCTCGACCGGCACGGGATTGCGCTTCTGGGGCATGATCGAACTGATCTGGACGAACCCGTCGGAGAAACGCAGCTGGCCCACTTCGAACGACGTCCAGAACGCCATATCCTGCGCGAAGCGGCCGAGATTGAGCGCCATCAGCTTGATCGCCGCGTAGACCTGCGACGTGTAGTCGGCGGCGGCGATGCAGCTATAGGAATTCGGCAGAATGCCGGCGAAGCCGAGCAGTTCGGCGACGCGCGCGCGGTTCAGCGGGAAACCCGTCGTGGTGATCGCGGCGGCCCCCATCGGGCACAGATCGGCGGTCTGGCGCGCTTGCTCCAGGCGTTCGGCGTCGCGCAGCAGCGTTTCGATGACCGCACCCAGATAATGGCCGTAAGTCGAAGGCTGTGCCGGCTGGCCATGCGTATAAGCGAGGATGATCGTGCGCGCATCGCGCACCGAGCGCGCGATTAGGGTTTCGATCAGGCCGGTCAACTGGGCGACGAGCGCGTCGAGCCGTTCCTTCAACGCCATCTTGAACAGCGTGTGATCGATGTCGTTGCGCGAGCGGCCGGTATGCAAGCGGGCCGCCGTATCGACGCCGACATGGCGCGCCAACTCGCGTTCGATATAGAAAAACAGATCCTCGTGCTCGCCGGTATAGGCGACCGGCGCGGTGCGCGCCGCGAGTTCGGCTTCGATGGCGGCGAGTGCGCGCATGAGGCTCGCGACATCCGCGTCGCTCAACAGGCCCTGCTCGTGCAGCATCGCGCCATGCGCGCGATGCATCGTCATCAAATGCGCCAGATGATGCGCTTGGCTCAACCCGAACGCGGGTGCAAGAACGGCGCGCGCGAAGGCGGGGGCGGGGAAGCGATCGTCGCTGCCTTCGACGGGGTTCGAGTTCGGGGGCAAGGGCGCCATGTTCAACCTTTCAATCCGGCCAGCACGACGCCGCGGATGATGTAGCGCTGGAAAACGATGAAGACGACGAGCGTGGGCAAGGTCGCGATCGTGGCGCCCGCCATGACGAGTTCCCACTCCGTGAGGTTCTCGCCCGAGAACGAGGCGAGGCCGACGGGCAACGTATAAAGCGCGCGGTCGTTGGTGACGATCAGCGGCCACAAAAACGCGGTCCAATTGCCCAGGAAGGTGAAGATGCCGAGTGCGGACAAAGCGGGCGTCACCAGCGGCAGCGCCACTTTCCACCAGATTTTGAATTCGCTGAGACCGTCGATGCGCGCGGCATGGATATAGTCGTCGGGCACGCCCATGAAGAATTGGCGCATCAGGAACACGCCGAAGCCGGTCATCAATCCGGGGAACATGATGCCCCAATAGCTGTTGAGCCAGCCGAAATTCTTCGCCATCAAGTACCACGGCACGATCAGCATCTCGGTCGGGATCATCAGCGTGGTGAGAATGGCGATGAACACGAATTCGCGGCCGCGGAACTCGAACTTCGCCAGCGTGTAGCCGATCAGCGCGTCGAAGAAGAGAACCGAAAGCGTGACGAGCGCGCTGGTGACGATCGAGTTGACGAACCAGAGGCCGAAACGCGTCTTCTCGAAGATGAAGACGTAGTTGTCGAAAGTCGGCTCGTGCGGGATCAAATTGATCTCGTAGACCTCGTGCGGCGCCTTGAACGACGTGCCGATCATGTAGGCGAGCGGCGTCATCATCACGATCGCGCCGATCGCCAGCAGCGTCCAGGCGACGACGAGGCCGGGGCGTTCGGCGAGCGCCACGCGCCAGGGGCGCTCGGCGTCGAATAGCGACAGCGCGGGGCCGGACATCAGTTCGTCCTCGTGCGCATCAAGCGCAACTGGACGAGGCTGATCACGAGCAGGATCAGGAACAGCACGATCGTTTGCGCGGCCGCGTAGCCCATTTGATAGGAGCGGAATGCGGTCTCGTAGATATACAGCACCAGCGGTTTCGTGCTGTTGAGCGGTCCGCCCGCACCATTGTCGGTCATGTTGTAGACCGTATCGAAGATGCGCAGGAAACCGATCGACGAAATCACGACCAGGAACACGATCGTCGGGCGCAGCAACGGCAGCGTGATTTCGCGCAACACCATCCAGCGGCCCGCGCCGTCGATGCGCGCCGCCTCGTAATAACTCGACGGAATGGCGCGCAAGCCCGCCATGAACAGCACGATCTGGAAGCCGAGCCCCGCCCAGATCGCGGGGGCGAGGGCGGCGGGCAAGGCCTGGAACGTGGAGCGCAGGAAGGGCTGCGTGTCGAACCCGACGGCGTTGAGCAAGTTGTTGAACAACCCGACCGGCGGGGGCTGATAGAACCAGCGCCATACCCACGCCATCGCCACGGTCGAGGTGAGGTGCGGAATGAAATAGCACGCGCGGATCAGCCCATGGGCGAAGCGCACCTGGTCGAGATAATAGGCGACGACGAAGGCGATGACGAGGCTGACCGGCGCCCCGACCGCGAGATAGATGAAGGTGTTCTTGAACGCGATCCAGAACACCGGGTCGCTCAGCAGGCGGCTGAAATTCGACAAACCCGCGTAGCGCGGCGGCGACAGCAGATTCCATTCGGTGAACGCGATCGCGAAGGATTCGAACGCGGGGTAGAAGCGGATCACGCCGAAAAACACGATCGGCACCGCCAGGAATATCCAGGCCTGGATGGCGAGCTTGCGCTCGATCGTCAGAAATTCGCCCATCCGCATCCCGCGTCTGCCGTTTGTTGCGGCGATTAAATCCGTCCCATTGATTTAATATGAAGACCTCGCCATCATGCAAGGGGAATTCCTGGGGCGCGCGCGTGGCGCCGTGATCGCGAGGGTCGCTTGGCGGGATCGGGTTTGGAGCTTTTGTCGGGGCTGGCGCCCTTCGATCGGCGCGGGCATCAGCGCCGGCTGATCGTCGATGCTTTGTGGCGCGTCGATGCGGCGAGCCGGGCCGATTTGGCGGCGACGATCGGCTTGTCCCCCCAGATGGTCACGCTGCTGGTCGACGAGTTGATGGAAGACGGTCTGGTGCGCGAAGTCGGCCGCCGGCAAGCGGCGCGCGGCCAGCCGCCGATCGATCTCGCTCTCGATCCCGAAGGCGGATTCGCCGTCGGGGTCCAGGTGGAACCCGGCCGCCTCAACATCGTGCTCGCCGATCTGAAAGGCCATGTGCGCGCCGAGATCAGCGAGCCGTGCCCGACCGACACGCCGGCGAAAGCGCTGCCTTATCTCAAGAAGCGCGTGGCGCGGCTGGTCGCGAAAACCGGTATCGATCGCCGGCGCGTGCTGGGCGCGGGGATCGTGATCCCGGGGCCGTTCGGCGACGTCGAAAACGTGACGCGCGATGCGCTTGCCATGCCCGCGTGGTCGCGCTCGGCATTCCGCGAGGATTTCGCCGCCGCGCTCGGCATGCCGGTTTTCGTCGGCAACGACGCGACGGCGGCGGCCGTCGGCGAACATCTGGACGGCGCGGCGCGCGATCTTCGCCACTTCGTCTATCTCTATCTCGGCGAAGGTATCGGGGCGGGCGTGTTCGTCGAGGATCATCCCGCGATGGGCGCCTTCGGCAATGCGGGCGAGGTCGGGCGGATGCTCGTGCCCGATCCCGATCGGCCCGGCGCCGTGGTGGAACTCGAAGCCGTGGCGTCGCTCGACGCTTTGCGCCGCGCCCTCGGCGTGGCGGGCGATTTCGATGTCGACGCGTTGTTCGCGACGAACGCCGCGAAGGTCGCGCGTTGGCGCGACCGCGCGGTCGCGGCTTTGCGCGTCGCCATCGCCAATATCGAAAACCTGCTCGATCCCGACGCGATCGTGCTGGGCGGTCCGTTGCCGCCCGCCGAGTTGCGCGAATTGCTGTCGCGGATCGCGCTTTTGCCGAGCGTCAGCGCGCGCGCCGGGCGGCGCCATTCGCGATTGCTGCTCGGCCGCTCGGGGCGCGTCGTCTCGGCTCTCGGTGGCGCGACGTTGCCGTTGTTCCACGCGTTGACGCCGCAGCCGCAAGCGGCGCGCCGGCGCGTCGGCGCGCTGGAGTTGGCGTCGTGACGGTGCCGCTAGATTTCCTCGTCGAGCGCGTGGAAGCGATGCGCGCCGTCGGCCGCGGCGACGATGCGCCCGAACTCCAAGCCCGGCGGAAAATGGCCGGCGGCGACGATCGCGTCGGTCGCGGCCGCCCAATCGGCCAAAGCGCGGCGCGAGCGGATCGAGGCGGCTTTGTCGGTATCGGCGCGATGGCACCATTCGGGATGTTCGATCTGCACGGGGCTGTGCCAGCTGTCGCCTACGACGACAAGCTTCCGGCGCGCGGCGAGCACGATCGCCGAATGGCCCGGCGTGTGGCCGTAGGCGGCGCGGAAGCTCAATTCCGGCCAGCCCGCCGGCGATCCGCCGTCTTGGATCGCCGCGATCCGGCCTTGCGCGAGCAGGGGGGCCACGTGCCGCACATAGGCATCGACGTGATGCGCCTTGGCGGCGGCCGAGCCCGCTTTCGCCCAATGCGCGAGCTCGGCTTCGGGTGCGGCATAGACCGCGTTGGGGAAGCAGGCTTCGCCGTCGACGCTGGCCCAGCCGACGTGATCGAGATGGAAATGCGTGAACGCCATGCACGTCACGGCCTCGCGCGCGATTCCGTGCGCCGCGAGCGCGCGATCGAGCCCGCCTTGCAGGCCGCCGAAATAAGCGCTCGGCCCCGGCCCGAGACCGGCGTCGATCAACGCGACCTCGCCGCCGCGGCGCAACGCCACGACCGTGAAGCGCGTGCGGAATACGCCGTCGGGCGCGTAGCGCGCCATCGCTTGATCGCCGGGTTCGGGCACGTGGTCGGGGAAAGCGTGGCTCCACGCGGCCGGTGCCGGCGATACGTCGTTCAGGCTCAACGCGGTCCATCCGTCGAGTTCAAGCCGCACCATCGCCGTTCGTCCTTCCTTAGCTTCGTCGAAATCCGGCCGATCGGCCGGACGCGCATCACGCCTATATCAAACCCACGTCTAGATTAAACAGGGAGAAAAATCATGACCGTTGATCGAAACAAGTTCGGGCTGACGCCGACGCGCCGCGCATTCACGCTCGGCAGTGCGGCCGCCGCATTCACGCTTGCCGCGCCCGCCGTGCTGCGCGCGCAAGCGGTCGAGATCGAGTATTGGCAGTATTTCTTCAAAGAGCGCGTCGAAGCGATGGACGAGCTGATCAAGCGCTTCGAAGCCGTCAATCCCGGCGTGAAGGTCAAGCATACGCATTTCCCCTACGCGCAGTACCGCACGAAGACCGCGGCGGCCGTGCCGGCCGGCGAAGGTCCGACGGTGATGCAGCTTTTCTTCGGCTGGATGCGCGAATACGCCAAGGCGAAGCTGATCCAGCCGCTGCCCGCCGATATGTTCAATCCGGCCGCCGTCGATCGCGATTATTTCGACGTCGTTCAGTTGATGAAAACGTCCGACGGCTATTGGGCGCTGCCGACGGCGGTGCGCAGCCTCGGCATGTTCTACAACAAGAAGCTGCTGCAGGAAGCCGGGCTGGGCGACAAGCCGGCCGGCACGCTCGACGAATATGTGCGTTTCGCGCTGGCGTCGGCCAAGCGCGACGGCAGCGGCAACCTGACCCAGGCCGGCGCCACGATCGGTATTCCGTCGCAGGATTACCATTGGTGGCGCGAAGTTCTGGTGCGCCAGAACGGCGGCAAGCCGTACTCGGACGATTTCCGCAAGGTGACCTACGCCAACGAAGCGGGTGCCGCGGCTATGGCCTGGTACACCGATCTGCAACGCAAGCATCGCGTGGCGCAAGCGGGCTTTCTGAACGAAAGCCAAGCCGCGTTCCGGGCGGGGCGCGCGGCCCAGCATGTCGACGGTTCGTTCCGCCTCGGCACGTTCCGCAGCGCGCGCGGCTTCGAGTGGGGTGTCGCGGAACTGCCCACGCATAAGGGCGTGGGCGGCAACTACTCGTCCTATTGGGTCAACGGCCTCGCCGCGAACGCCACCGGCGCCAAGAAGGAAGCGGCGCTGAAGTTCCTGGCTTTCGTCACCAACGACGCGTCGATGCAATTGTGGTTCGAGAAGACCGGGGAGCTGCCGGCCAAGCGCGCCTCGGCGCTGACGCCCGCCAATCTGGCCGATCCGTTGACCGGCCCGATGATCGCGGGGCTGAAGAACGCCTACACGACGGATTTCGTGGCGGAAGAAGCGCAAGGTCAGCTTTTCCAAGACATGCTCGACCGCATCTTGTTGCAGAACCAGGACCCGCTGGCGGCCGTCCGCCAGATGGGCGAAGCCGAGCAGAAGATGATCGACGATCACTACAAGAGCTGATGCGGGTATCCGGACCGGCCGCTTATCGGCGGCCGGTCCTTTCTTTTTTTTTAGACGGCTTTGGTTATGGGTTTTTCGCGTTTCGACTTCGACATGCTCGTACCCGATCTGGCGCGGGCGGCGCTTCATGGCGGTAAGGCCGGCGATTTGATCGCGCTCGACGCGTTGAGTTCACGCGCGGGGACGGCGCCGGACATGTCGCGCGCCCTGGCGGCGGCGCTGACGCAAGCGGGTTTCGCGAGCGATACGGCGAACGGCGAGTTGCGCCGTACCGATCGGCCCGTGCGTCTTCTCGCGATCGATCTGGGCGGCACGAAGCTTCATGCGGCGCTGGTCGACGAAACGGGCCAGGTTCTGGCCGAACGCGTCGACGCGACCGACCGGCGTGGCGGCCAAACCATCGTCGCGCAGATCGGCGCGTTGTGCGACGCGTTGTGCGCGAAGGCGGGACTTGCCGCCGCCGATATCGCCGCGGCCGCCGTGGGCACGCCGGGTGCGGCCAATCCCCGAACAGGGCGCATCGCGATGGCGCCGAATATCGCCGATTTCGATGCGTTCGACGTCGGCGGCGCGTTGCGCGCGCGCCTGGGAATTCCCGTGCGGATCGAGAACGACGTCAACATGGCGGCGTTGGGCGAACGCGCGGCGGGCGCCGCACAAGGTGCGGAAAATTTCGCGCTGGTCGCTTTGGGCACCGGCGTGGGGCTTGGATTGGTTCTGAATGGCGCGCTGGTGCGCGGTGCGGCCGGTTTCGCGGGCGAGATCGCGCATTTGCCGCTCGGCGCCGACCCGTTCGATGCGGCGAATTATCGGCTCGGTCCTTTGGAAACCGCGATCGGCGGTGCTGGATTGGTGCACGCCGCACGCCGGCGCGGACTGGACGACGTCGAGAACGTCGAAGGATTGTTCCTGCGCGCGCGTGCGGGCGATGGCCGCGCGAAATCGACGATCGCCGACGCCGCGCGGATTCTGTTCCTGGCGTTGAGCGCGGTGCGCGCAATCGTCGATCCCGAACTCGTCGTGCTGGCGGGCGGCATCGGCTTGCAGCCCGAGATCGCGGCGCAGCTCTCGCGGATCGGCGCCGAGCATCCGTTCGCGCCGAAATTCGCGGTCAGCGCGCTCGGGCCGCGCGCGGCGATCGCGGGGGCGGCTAGCTGCGCGCTCGCCGAGGCGCTGCGCGCCCGGATGCCGGCATAAATGATCTCGGTACATATCAGCGCCACGGCGGCGAAAGCGGCGGAAGCCGCCGCATCGCAAGTCGCCGATGCGTTGCGCGCGAAGCCCGATCTTGTTCTCGGCCTTGCCACCGGCGGAACGATGCGCCCCTTCAATGCGGCGCTGGTCGGCCTCTATCGCGCGGAAAAAATCTCCTTCGCGCGGGCGACGATCTTCAATCTCGACGATCATGTCGGCGTGCCTGCCGATCACCCGCATTCGTTCCGGCGCTTCATGCGCGAAACGCTGTTCGATTTGGTCGACGCCGACCCGGCGCGTTGCTTCATGCCCGACGGCATGGCGCGCGATCTCGATGCGGAAGCGGCGGGATATGAGGCACGGATCGCCGCCGCCGGCGGGATCGATCTGCAGATCCTCGGTCTCGGCCATAACGGCCATATCGCGTACAACGAACCCGGCGCTCCGCACGATTCGCGCACCCGCGCGGTGACGCTGGCGGCCGATACCGTCGCGCGTGCGGCACCCGATTTCGCGCCGGGCATCGCGCCGAACCGGGGACTGACGATGGGAATCGGCACGATCCTGGCGGCGCGCCGCATCGTTCTGCTTTCATACGGTGCGGGAAAGGCCGAAGCCGTCGCCCAAGCGCTGAAGCCGCCGCCGCGGGTCGAGTGTCCCGCAAGCGCGCTGCAACGCCATCGCGATGTCGCGTTCTATTTGGATATGGAAGCGGGCGCGGCGATCGAGAAAGCAGCCCGCAAGCAATAGGTCTCGCGTGAGATGGAGGCCGCGATCGCGCTTTCAGTGCGGGCGGCGGGATGTCAGCGTTGCTGATACTTCTCGCGGAATTCGCGCGGCGAAATGCCGACATAGCGGCGGAACACGCGCGCGAAATACTGCGAGCTTTCGAAGCCGTTGCTGAGCGCGATTTCGGTGATCGGCTCGACCGATCGGGTCAGGCTCGCACAGCTTTTCGTGATCCGCAGGCGGCGCAGATAGTCGATCGGCGACATGCCCATTTCGCTGCGAAAGACGGCGTGAAGATGGCCGCGACTGCACCCCAACCGCTCGGCAAGTTCGCCGATGCTGACTTCTTCCGACGAGTTGGCGTTGAGGAAGGTTTTCGCCTTCGCGACGATCCGGTTGGACTCCGCGCGCTCGCCGCGCGTGCCGCAGGTCTTCCAGAATTCGAGCATCACGTTGTGCAGCTTGGCGCGCAAATCGGAAACGATCAGCCGGCCGCCGCCGAACACCGCCGGATCGGCGAGCAGGCGGGCGAGCTCCGTGATCTGTATCTTGCAGCTTTCGTTGATGTCGCGGAGCAGGCGCCCGGTGTTCAGCAATCCGCAGAACTCGGCGTGCGCGTCCTTCATCAGCAGGGACGGCGCCTCGACCTCGTCCGGGCCCTTCATCAGGATCCACAGGGATTCCGACGGCGGATAGATCGAATTGAGGATGCGGTGGCGCGCACCCGCCGGGAAGACGACCGCTTGGCCGCCATTGGCCTGGACCAGATCGTGCTCGCCCACCTCCCAGCACGCTTCGCCTTCCATGACGAACACGACTTCGGGGCCGGTATGGCTATCCCAGGAATCGTTCGTGCGGACGGCGTCGCGGAAGCGGCAAAAGCCGAACCAGCGCACTTCGGGCACGCCGAGGTCGAAGCCCGAAATCCGGGGATTTGTGTCGATGAGTTGCGATCCGAGCATGTGGCGTTGATCCGCTTCTATCCTATCCTTTGAGGCCGGAATGCGTGACGCTTTCGATGATAAAGCGCTGGCCGATCAGAAACACGACGAAGAGCGGCGTCACCGCCATCGTGACCGCCGCCATCAGCGCCGCCAGCGAGAAATCGCCATAGGCGTCGGCCAGCGACAACAGGCCGACCGGCAGCGTCATCGATTCCGCCTTGCGCGTCAGCACCAGCGGCAGCACGAAATTGTTCCAGCTTTGGGTGAAGGTGATGATCGACAAGGCGGCGATCGGCGGCCCCATCTGCGGCAGCGATACCTTCAAGAAAACCTGGAGATAATTGGCGCCGTCGATCAGCGCCGCTTCCTCGAGCTCGCGCGGCTGGTTCAACATGAATTGGCGCATCATGAATACGCCCAGCGACGAGGCGAGGCCCGGGAGGATCAGCGCCCAAATCGAATCGAGCACGCCCGCCGCCGCGAAGCCGAAGAACAGCGGCACCAGCAACAGGCTCGGCGGCACCATGAAGCCCACGAGGCACAGTGCGAACAGGGCGCCTTTGCCGCGGAAATTGAGCCGCGCGAACGCGAATCCCGCCGTGGCGCTGGTCAACGCGACGCCCGCCGTCGTCACCGCCGCGACGAACAGGCTGTTGGCGTACATGCGCAGGAACGGGATCGGGGAGTTCAAGACTTTCAGATACGCGTCGGCCGAAAGCCGATCCGGCAGGAAGCTCGGCGGCAATTGATAGGCTTCACCCGTCGGACGCATCGACGCGCTGAACATCCACAAGAAGGGAAGCAGCATCACGACCGCGCCCGCCGTCAACGCGATGCAGACGGGCAGGTTGCGCCAATGCAGCGCTTGCGTGGCCGAGAAAAAGCGGTTCCAGCGATCGGGACGGCTTGGCGCGGACGTCATCAGCGTATCCATCGGCGGCTTATCCACATTTGTACGGCGACGATGACCGCGATGACGATCAGCAACGTGAAGGCGGAAACGGCCCCCAGCGCCAGCTCGCCGGCGCTGAAGGCCTCGCTGAACATGTACATGACAACGCTGCGCGTCGCGTCGCCGGGGCCGCCATTGGTCAGGATGCGCATCGAATCGTAGACCTGCAATCCGCCGATCGTCGCGTAGGCGACGCAAAACAGAAGTGCGGGCGCGATGCAGGGGATGGTGACGCTCACGAAGATGCGCACCGGGCCGGCGCCGTCGACCTGAGCGGCTTCGCGCAATTCGCGCGGCACGTCCTGCAACGCGGCGAGCAGGATCAGCATGAAAAACCCGACATGCTTCCAGACGTCCATGATGACGACGGAAACCATCGCGACGCGCGTATCGGTCAGCCAGCCGATCGGCGGTAGGCCGAGCAGACGGACGTAATAATTGATCGCGCCGAGATCGAAATCAAACAGGAACTTCCAGATATAGGAAACGAAGGCCGTGGCGATCAGAACGGGCAGGAAATAGGCGAGACGCAGGAAGTAGCGCAGCGCGCTCGGCAGGGCGCGGTCGAGCAGGCCGGCGAGCAGCAGGCCCAGGCCGACATTGCCGACGACCGCCATCGCGATGAACTGGAACGTATTGAGGAAGGTCTTCCAGAATCGGTCGTCTTCGTAGACGTAAAGGAAGTTCTCGAGCCCGACATATTTCATGCCGAAGGTGAAACGGTCGATCTCGACGAAGCAAAAGACGACGGTGGCGACGAGCGGCGCCACGAGAAAGGCGAGGAAGCAGATCAGCGACGGCGTCAGGAACGCCATCGCCGCGATCTGCTCGCGCCACGCGGCGCGGGTCATCGTCCGGCACTCCGCCCGCCGGGCGTCGTGCGCCCGGCGGGATCGATGCCGCGTTCGTCGCGACGTGTCCGCATTACTGGACCCGGCGCATCGCGCGCGTCAGTTCGGCGTCGAGATCGGCGATCATCTTGTCGATCGCGACGTTGTTGGTCAGATAGAGTTCGACGTGGCGCATGAAGATCTCCTCGACCTGGGAGAAGTTCGGCGGTGCCGCGATCGGCAGGGCCGTTTTCGCGCTACCGTAGAACAGATCGGAATTGTCGGGAAACGCCGCGAATTCGCCGGTCGAGGCGATCGAGCGCAAGGCCGGGATCGAGCGCTTCGTCTCGGCGTATTGCACTTGCGCGACTTGGCCGGTCAATTCCTTGACCAGTTCCCAGGTCAGGTCCGGATTTTTCGAACCCTTGGTGATGCCCAAGCCCCCGACGCCGAACACCGTCACGTCCTTGCGCTGATAGGGCATCATCGTCACGCCGACGTTCTTGAGGCCGTTCTGCAGCAGCAGCGGAACGGGCCAATGGCCGGCCGAGATCATCGCGACTTGCTTGGCGACGAATTGCGGTTCGCCCGTGCCGCGGGCGAAATTCGGCGCGACCTTGTGCTTGTGGATGAGCTCGTTCAGGAACACCATCGATTCCTTGAACTTCGGATCGCGGATGTTCGATTCCTTCCAGCCGGGCTTCAGCTTGTCGGTGTCGTTGGTCAGGAACCACGGCGCGATACCGAAATTGTAGCCCGGCACGAAATAACCGTATTGCGTCACCTGGCCCGCCGCGTCGCGCTTGGTCAGCTTCTGCGCGGCGTCCAGGAACTCGGCCCAGGTCCAGCTCTTCTTGGGGTAGGGGATGCCGGCCGCGTCGAACATGTCCTTGTTGTAGAACACGACGACGTTGTTCCAGTTGGTGGGGAAGAAATAGAGCTTCCCGCCGGTCGCGTCCGACATGCCCTTCAGCAGATTGGGCTCGATATCGGCGAGAAGTTCCTTGGCGCTGGAATCGCGCGCGATGACTTCGTCGAGCGGCAGGAACAGATTCTTGCTGGCGACGGAGGAGAAGCCCTCGATCGCGACTTCGTAGATGTCGGGCACGTCGCCCGACGCGACCTGATTGACGAACCCGCTGATATATTCGCCCCATTCGCCCAGCGGCTTCCACTGCACCTCGACCTTCACGTTCGGGTAACGGGCGTTGAAGCGTTTGATGCCCGCTTCCGTCACCGCGACGATCGACGGATTGGTGCGTTGATAGAGCTTGATCGTTCCCGTCGTGTCGGCCGGCGGTGCGGCGAAGGCCGCTCCGGCATAGGCCGACAGGGCGAAGGCCGCCGCCGTCAGTAGCTTTTTCATGGTTTCCTCCGGGTTTTTTGTTTGTCGTCGTGACGCGATTACAAATCCGCGATCTCGGTTAGGTCACCCAAACCGATCGCCGCGCTGTCGATGCGCAAGGTCGATCCGGCGCGCAGCTCGGTCGGGGCGAAAGCGAGCACGGCGTTCGCCGTGTCGTGACTCGAGGCCAGCGCTTTGCCGTCGAGCGTGGCGCGTGCGCCGCGCGGCGCGCCGCCTTGCAGGCGCAAGGCGCGCAAGTTCAAAGTCCCTTCGCTGACCGAAAGTTCGAAGCGCTTCTCGGTAAACGACGCCGTGCCCCAAGCCGCCCCTGCCGACCAGAAGGTACGGAACGAAGCGCCCGAGCGGACCTTCGGCGCGAAGCCGATCAGGCCGAGCGTCGCGTCGAACTCGAACCCCGACAGGGCCAGCAAGCCGGCATGAGCGGCCATCGAACGCGCGTAGTTCGATCCGCATTCCATCTCGTTCCACGGATTGCGGTTATGGCCGCGATAGCGGTCGCGCACGGCGGCGAAGACGCGCACGCCGTCGGCGATCTTGCCGATCTGCATCAGCATCGATCCGAACTGGTATTCGCAGCCGTGGAAGGTTTCCTGCGAATAGGGAACCGGGATCGTCGGGCGCCGCGCACCCGCCGGCCACTCGCAAACCACCGTGCCGCTTTCGTCCTCCAGCCCGAAGACGCGGCAAGGATTGACGACGTCGCCAAGGCGCTCCTTGAAATTGAGGCGCATGATCGCGCGCATCGCCTTGTCGATCTTCGCGGGTTCGTAGATATCGCCCAATCCGTAGATATTGGCGTGCCATTGGGCGAGGACTTGATCGATCAAGCAGCCTTCGCCGATCTGGTACTTCACCTCGCCGTGCTCGGCGCTCCAATAGATGTCGGTCATCGAGCCGACCAGCACCGGGTTGACCGGCCCGTCGTTGAACGCCTTCACTTGGCTCAGATCGTTGAGATCGACGCGGTGATAGAAATATTCGCCGTTGAACAGATGCTCGTTCATCCACGCCTTGCCCTTGGCGAAGATGGCTTCGTACTCGTCGGCGGTCGCGGCGTCGCCGAGATGGCGCGCCATTTTGGCGCCGGCGAGCAACGCGCCCAGATAGAAGCCGGTGAGCCAGGAATTCGGCCCGAACAGCTCCATATCCAGCGTGTGGTGCTGCGCGCCCCACAACACGCCCGTCTTCTCCGGATCCCAGCGATCGTGATTGCCGGGATGCCAGGCGAATTCGATCGCGCGTTTGACGGCGGGCCAGTTCTTGCGCAGCCACGCATCGTCGCCGGAGAGTTTCCAGTCGCGATAGGTCTTCATCACGTTGCCGAACTGGCCGTCGGCGCAGGGGCGCACGTCGAAACGGCCCACGCCGATCGGCAGGCACAGCCGGAACGACATGCCGCCATTCGCGGGATCCATGTTGTGCGCGAAATCGGCGTCGCGCATCGAACGTTCGAGCGCGCCGAACAGATAGGGCAGGGTCTGCTGATAGTTCCAGACATGCGTGCAACTGCCTTCGCAGCTGCCGTCGGTGGCGTCCGTGCCTTCGAAGCCGTAGAACGTGCCGTCCTCCAAACGCAGCACGGTCGGCGATTTCAGAATGCTGATATTGGCCGAGACGGCGTCGAGCACGCTGTCGGGCATCGTCGTGCCGCGCAGCGCGTCGCGATAGGCGAGGGTGCGGGATTTGAGCGACGGCCAGCGCGCGAAGGTTTCCTCGGCGACCGCGTCGACATCCGGCCACAAAGTCGCGTAGTGGTTTTTCCAGACGCGGTTCGGGTTCTTCGGCTCCGCGACATAGCCGAAGATGTTCAGCCAGTTTTTCTCGAAATTGGGGAAGTACCAGGCGATGGCGAAGCGGATCGTCGCGCGTTCGCCGGGCGCCACGCTGCGATGCGCCGCGAGGCACGAATGGCCGCGATAGCGGTAGCGCCCGTCCGGGCGGCGATTGATGTAGTTGTCGGCATAGACGCGGTCCTTGAGGGGGCCGGGCGTCGTCATGTCCTTCCAGAAGACTTCGAGCGAGTCGAACCAGCTGCCGCGATACCATTCGTGCTGCCAGCTCGTGCGCTTCTCGTCGGTCGCCATGATCAGCTGGCCGAAATCGGGCGAGCGCGGATCGGCGTCGCGCGCGGAATTGACCATGCCCGTCGCGTGCGCGGTTTTGGCGATGCGCGCGGCGTGCGGCCCCTTCACCAGATTGCCCAGGCTGCCGATGATCGAATACTCGATCGGTTTGTCGGTCGTGTTCTCGACGACGAACTCGAACATCGCCACCGGCATGCTCGATGCGCGGTCCTCGTGCGGGATCAGCGGGCTGAAGGCGAGCATATCGACCGCACCCGGGAATTCGGGATCGCGCAGTCCCATCTCGGCGGTCGGATAGAAACCGTCGAATTTGCAGTCGCGGAAATGGGGCAGGCCGGTCAGATACTCGCGCCGGACGCCGAAGCCGAATTCGCGGACCGAACCGGCACCGCGATCGCCCGCGAAGTTTCCTTTGAAGGGGCCGTTCAGGACGCGGGCGCCGATCACCTTGCCGCCGGATTCGGCGCGGATGGTGAAATTGGTGAAGCCGTTGCAGTTGCCCTTGTCGGGATGGTTCGCGATCTCCCAGTCGATCAGGCGGCCTGCCGCGGAGATTCCGATCGAACCGGTGCCGATACCGCCCAAGGGGAACGAGACATGCTGCGCGCGATCGTCGTCGTAACGGAAATAGGAGCGGCTCGACATCGTTTCCCCTTTGACCTTTTTGCGTGCCGGCGTCGATTTGCGGGCCGGCTTTTTCGATACGCGCGCACCGTATTTCATGTCGTCTCCCCCTGTCTTGAACGCAGGTCATGATGACATTTGTACACATGTCGCCCCAGGCCGTAGGGTAGGGGTATGCCGTCGCCAGGCGCGAACGCGGCGATATCGGCCGCTTCGCGCTCGAAGAATTCGCACCGATGGGCTAGCCTCGAATCAGAAAAGAGCCGTGAGGCCGGTAACAGGGGAATGTGGCGATGTTCGATTTGGTGCTTAAAGGCGGGCGAGTCATCGATCCCGCGCAAGGGATGGATGCCGTTGGCGACGTCGCGTTCAAGGACGGGCGCGTGGCGGCGGTCGGTCCGAATTTGGGCCCGGCGGCGGACATACGCGACGTATCGGGCAAGATCGTCACGCCCGGTTTGATCGATCTGCACACGCATGTCTATTGGGGCGGCACGGCGATCGGCGTCGATCCGGATGCCTATGCGCGCCGTGCGGGCTGCACCACGCTGATCGATGCGGGCACCGCCGGGGCGGGCAATCTGCCGGGCTTCCGCGAGCACATCATCAAGCGCGCGGACGTGCGCATCCTGCCGTTCATGAACATCTCCTATCCCGGCATTTTCGCGTTCAGCCATCACGTGATGGTCGGCGAATGCGAGGATTTGCGCCTGCTGCATCCGCGCGCCTGCCGCGATGTGGGGCGCGAGAACCTGGACCTCATCGTCGGCATCAAGGTGCGCGTCGGCAAATCCGCGTCGGGCGAGTCCGGCTTGGCGCCGCTGGATATGGGGCTGGAAGTCGCCGATCATCTCGGCGTGCCGGTGATGGCGCATCTCGATCATCCGCCGCCCTATCGCAGCGAGGTGATGCCGCGTTTGCGCAAAGGCGACATCCTGACCCATTGCTACCGCCCGTTTCCGAACGCGCCGATCACCGGCGACGGCCGCGTTCAGGACGATGTGCGCGCGGCGCGCGAGCGCGGCGTGATTTTCGATATCGGCCATGGCGGCGGCTCGTTCGGCTACGAAACCGCCGTGGCGATGATGCGCCAAGGTTTCTCGCCCGACGTGATTTCGTCCGATGTGCATGTGCTGTCGGAAAACGGCCCGGCCTTCGATCAGCTCGTGACCATGTCGAAATTCCTGGCGATCGGCATGCCGTTGGTCGAGGTGATCCGCGCCTCGACGATCAATCCAGCACTTGCGGTGCGCAAAACCGATCGTGGCACGCTGACCCCCGGCACGCTGGGCGATGCGACGATCCTCGACATCGAGAAGGGGCGGTTCTCGTTCCCCGACGTGCTGGGCGAGATTCGCGAAGGCAGCGAACATTTGCGCTGCAAGGGGATCGTGCTGGGCGGGCGCTGGTGGCGCGACTGACGCTTACGTGACGGCGCGCGCGAGGGCGGCGGCGAGCGTTGCGTCGTCCGAAGCGCAGACCGTTTGAAGATCGACGAGCAAAACGCCCTTCGCGAGATCGCGTTCCCCGACATGAACCGGCGGATCGCCCGCTTGGAGTTTCGCGGCGGCGGCGGGGCCATCGCCCGCGTCGATTTCCAGCAGCGGAATTCGGTTGCCCGTAATTCGTGTGCGGCCCTTGGGTAGCGAAGCGGCGATCGTTTCCAGACGTGCGCGCAAGCCGGCGATATGCGCCGCATCGTCGCGCGCGGCGAAATTTTCCAGCGCCACGATCAGCCCGACGATCTCCTCCTTGCCGACCTTGAACGCGCGCCCGATGCCGTGATGCGGCGGAATGGGCACGCGCGCGCGGTCGACGATCGCGGGGGCGGCCCAGCGTGCCGGATCGACATCCATGTCGAGTTGTTGGAGCAAGGCGGACGCGATCAGATCGCGTTTGCCCGCCAGGATTCCGCTGGCTTGCGGGCCGCCGATCGCCTTGCCGCCGGAGAAGACGACAAGGTCGGCGCCCGCCGCCACGAAGGCGCGTAGATTCGAGGCGGGCGGCAATTGCGCCGCCGCGTCGACGATGACTGTGAGACCGCGCCGGTGACAGGCTTCGACGATTCCCGGCAAGGCGGGGATCGTTTCCGGATTGGCGGTGAAGGCGAAGGCGACCGTCGCCGGCGTGATCGCAGCGTCGATCTCCCACGCTTCGAGGCCGCGAATACCGGCCCCCGTGCCGCGATCGTTATGACCGATATCGACCAGCACGGCGCCCGCCGCGCGCAGCGCATGGTCGTAGGCGTTGCGATGCGTGCGCGGGATCAATATCTCGTTCGGCATGCCGCGCGTATCGGGCAGGCGCGCCATCTTGGCGACGTCGTAACCGGCAATGCAGGACGCCGCCGCCAGCGTCAATGCGGCGGCGGCACCCGAGGTGACGAGACCCGCTTCGGCGCCCGTCGCGCGCGCGATCGCGCGACCGGCGGCGGCTTGCAACTCGCCGATATCGACCGAGCCTTGGGCGGCGTCGCGCATCGCATCGAGCACGGCGTCGGCCATCAAACTGCCGCCCAGGCGCGTGAGCGTGCCGGCCGCGTTGATCCGCCGTTTGACGCCGAGCCGCGCGTAGATGCCGGTCATCAATTGCCCCGCAAATGGCAGGCGACGAACCGGCCCGGTGCGATCTCGCGCAAGGCGGGCGATTCTTCGCGGCAGCGCGCCACCGCATAGGGGCAGCGCGTATGGAAATGGCAGCCGGAGGGCGGATTCATGGGGCTCGGCACTTCGCCTTCCAGCAGCCGCGCCTCGCGCTTGGCGCGCGGATCGGGGATCGGGGCCGCCGCAATCAACGCCTCGGAATAAGGATGCTGCGGATCGGCGAAGATATCCTCGCGCCGCGCGAGCTCGACGATCCGGCCCAAATACATGACCGCGATGCGGTGGCCGATATGTTCGATGACGCCCAGATCGTGCGACACAAACAGATAGGCGAGGCCGTATTCCTCCTGCAGATCCATTAGCAGGTTCAGAACCTGCGCCTGCACCGATACGTCGAGCGCCGATACGGGCTCGTCGGCGACGATCAGACCGGGATTGAGGGCGAGGGCCCGCGCGATCCCCAGTCGCTGGCGCTGCCCGCCCGAGAATTCGAACGGAAAGCGGTTGCGCGAATCGGCGCGCAATCCGACGCGCGTCAGCAGCTTGACAGCGCGCTCGTCGCGGTCGGCGGCGGTCATGGCTTCGTAGTTCTCGATTGGCTCCGTCACGATGGTGCCGGCGCGCAAACGCGGATTGAGCGACGCGTAGGGGTCCTGGAACACCATCTGCACGTGGCGGCGATGGGCGCGCATGCCCGCTTCGTCGAGCGTCGTGACGTCGACCCCATCGAGCGCCACATGGCCGCTCGTCGGTTCGATCAATCGCAGGATCAGCTTGGCGACGGTCGACTTGCCGCAGCCGGACTCGCCGACCAGGCACAGCGTTTCGCCGTCCGCGATGTCGAACGACACGCCATCCACCGCGCGAATCTTCGCCACGACGCGGCGCAGCAATCCGCGCGTCACGTCGAAATGTTTGGCGAGGTCCTTGACCTCCAACACCGCGCGCCGCTCGGTCATGACGCCAGCACCTTCTCGGCTTCCCAGCAGGCGACGAGATGGCCGTTCTCGAGCGCGCGGATCGGCGGCGGTTCCGTGCGGCATCGGTCGGTCGCGTGCGCGCAGCGGGGGGCAAAGGCGCAGCCCGCGATCGGATCGCGCAAATTCGGCACGATGCCGGGAATCTCGGAGAGACGCCGCTCGCCGCCGCGGCCTGCATTGCGGCGCGGGATCGAGGCCATCAAGCCGCGCGTATAGGGGTGCGCCGGGCGGTCGAACAGGTCGAGCACGTCGGCTTCCTCAACCTTGCGGCCGGCATACATCACCACCACGCGGCGGCAGGTTTGCGCGACGACGCCCAGATCGTGGGTGATCAGCATCACCGCCGCGCCGATCTTTTCTTTGAGGTCGAGCATCAGGCGCAGGATCTGGGCCTGGATCGTCACGTCGAGCGCCGTGGTCGGCTCGTCCGCGATCAGAAGTTTCGGATTGCAGGCGAGCGCCATCGCGATCATCGCGCGCTGGCGCATGCCGCCGGAGAATTGATGCGGATAATCGTGGACGCGCCGTTCGGCGTCGGGAATGCGGACGAGCTTGAGCATTTCCGCCGCGCGCGCGATCCCGGCCTCGCGGTCGAGGCCTTGATGGATCATCGCGGCCTCGGCGATCTGCTCGCCGATGGTGAAGACCGGGTTGAGGCTCGTCATCGGCTCCTGGAAGATCATCGCGACGCTGTTGCCGCGAATCTTGCGCATCTCCGCTTCGTCGAGGCCGATCAACTCGCGCCCTTCGAATTGGATCGAGCCGCCGATGATCCGGCCGATCTTCGGCGGCAGGAGACCGAGGATCGACAGGGCTGTGACGCTCTTGCCGCAGCCGCTTTCGCCGACCACGCCCAGCGTTTCGCCGGGCCGCACTTCGAACGACACGCCGTCCACGGCGCGCGTCACACCGTCGCGCGTGAAGAAATGCGTGCGGAGTTCGTCGATTTTGAGAACCGGGGTTTCGGACATGATCGTCACATCCGCCGCGACAGACGCGGGTCGAGACGATCGCGCAACCCGTCGCCCAGCAGATTGACCGCAAGCACAACCAGCGCCAGGCACAGTCCGGGGAAGAAGATCGTCCAAGGGGCGCGCGCCAGCAGCAAGCGGCTCGACGCGATCATGTTGCCCCAGGTCGGCGTTTCCGGCGGCACGCCCGCCCCGAGGAACGACAACCCCGCTTCGATCAGGATCGCCGACGCGGTGACGTAGGTTGCCTGGACGATCAGCGGCGGGATCGTGCTCGGCAGGATATGGCGCAGCACGATCTTGAGCGAGCGCCCGCCGCCGCTGATCGCGGCCTCAATGAAGGGTTGCTCGCGCGTCGACAGCACGACCGAGCGCACGAGGCGCACGACGCGCGGCACTTCGGGGATGATGATCGCGACGATCACGATCGCGACGGTCGCCCGGTTGAGCGACACCATCGCGATGGCCAGAAGAATGGCCGGAATGGCCATGAACCCGTCCATCAAGCGCATGATCGCGTTGTCGAGCCGGCGGAAATACCCGGCCGCCAAGCCGATGGCGAGGCCGATGGCGACGGAGGCGCTGGCGACGGAGATACCGACGATCAGGGAGATGCGCGCGCCATAGACGCAGCGCGCGAAGATGTCGCGGCCCAGACCGTCGGTGCCGAACCAGAAGGCGGCGGAGGGCGGCAGCAGCCGGTTGACCGGATTCATATGGCGCGGATCGCCCGCGATGAACGGCGCGAAGATCGCGATCACGGTCATGAACGCTAAGATCGCGGCACCCGCGACGATCGTCGGGTTGCGGCGGGCGAAAATGGCGAGATCGCGCGCTGTCATCTCAGTACCGGATCCGCGGATCGAAAAGCGTGTAGGACAAATCGACCAGTAGATTCACCAGCACGTAGATACCGGCGAAGATCATGATCACGCCTTGGACGATCGGGTAGTCGCGGCGCGAAATCGCGTCGACCACGAGACGTCCGACACCGGGGATGTTGAACACGGTTTCGGTGATCACGACGCCGCCGATCAGCAGGGCGACACCGATGCCGATCACCGTGACGATCGGCACGGCCGCGTTCTTCAGCGCGTGGCGCAGCAGCAACGGGCGCGCCGCCACGCCCTTCGCTTTACCGGTCCGGATATAGTCCTCGGACAGGACTTCGAGCATCGCCGCGCGCGCGATACGCGCGATCAGCGCGACATAGGCCATGCCGAGTGCGAGCGACGGCAGGATGAGATTGTGGAGCCAGGGGCCGATGCCTTCCGACAGTCGCGTATAGCCCTGGACCGGCAGCCAGCGCAGATCAATGGCGAAGACGAAAATCAAGATATAGCCGACGACGAAAACGGGCAGGGAGAAGCCCATCACCGCGAAGCCCATCACGCCGCGGTCGATCCAGGTGCCCGGATTGGCGGCGGCGACGACGCCCAGCGACACGGCGACGACGACCGCGAAGGAGATGGTGGTGAGGGCGAGCGAAATCGTCGGCTCGGCGCGCTGGCCGATCAGCACGATCACCGGATCGCCCCAGAACAGCGAGTTGCCGAGATCCCCTTGGATCAGGGCGAAGCACCACAGCGCGAATTGCTTCCATAGCGGCTGATCGAAGCCGAGCTTGGCGCGGATCGCGGCGATCTGTTCGCCCGTGGCGTTGTCGCCCGCCATGATCGCGGCCGGATCGCCGGGCGACAGATGCAGCAGCATGAACACGATGATCGCGACCAGCGTCATCACCGGCACGGTCATCAAAATGCGTCGGACGATATATGCGAGCATCGGCTATTCCCAAGCGGACCGATGCGCCCGGAAGGGACGCATCGGCCGCTCGAACGCGGAAGTTCTTGCGAAAAGGATGCCGATCAAACCTTCTCGACGTTCCACCAGGGAATGATCTCCGCGACCGACAGCAGGCCCCGAAGATTTGTGCGCATTGCGGCCGGCTGAATCCACTGGCCGTAATAAACCTGCGGCACGAAGTTCCAGGCGTTTTCCTGGATTTCGCGGGCGATGCGCTGGCGATCGGCCAGTGTTTCGCCGACCGCCCATTGGGCGCGCAGCTGTTCGTGCTTCTCGTCGCTTGGCCAGCCGAACCACGCCTTATCGCCGGTCGCGGCGTGGGCCGCGAGCAGGATGGGGTGGCCGATCGCCGTGCCGCCGGACGAGGTGATGAAGATGTTCCAGCCGCCTTGCGACGGCGGGGCCTTGTTGGCGCGACGCTGGACGACGTTCGACCAATCCATCGATTCGACGCGGACGTTGAAGCCGCCCTGGCGCAGTTCCTGGGCGAGGAGCTGGGCCGCGTTGCTCATATAGGGGATGTTGGTCGCCTGCATCAGCAGGACTTCCTCGCCCTTATACCCGGCCTCGGCCAGCAGCGCCTTCGACTTGGCGAAGTTCTGCCCGCCCGTGTACCAGCCGATATTCGCGTCGTTCGACATCGGCGTGCCCATGCCGAAGAAGGACGGCGTGTCCTTCGCGTATTTCGACGTGCCGAACGTCGCGCGCATATGGTCCGACTGCTTGACGCAGTAGAGCAAAGCTTGGCGGCACTTCACGTTGTCGAAGGGCGGATGCAGGAAGTTCGGCCGGATCTGGCCGACCAAGCCGACTTCGTTCAGCACCTGGATCTTGATGTTCTTGTCGGATTCCAGCTGCGGCATGAAATCCGCCTGCGGGATTTCATAGAAGTCGATTTCACCGGCCTGCAACGCCGCGACGGCCGTCTGGCTGTCGGGCATGTTGACGAAAACGACGCGATCGACCTTCACGACCTTGCCGCCCGAAATGCCGCTGGGCGCTTCGTTGCGCGGCACGTAGTTCGGATTGCGGTCGTAAACATATTGCGTGCCGGGCCGCGTTTCGGCCAGGTTCAGCGTGAAGGGACCGGAACCGACGACCGTCTCGATCTTCTGCATCGGATCGGTTTCGGCTTCCTTCTTGCGCATCATGAAGCCGACCGGCGTCGTGGTCTTGGCGAGCACGTCGAGGACCAGGCCGTAACGCTCCTTGAGCGAGATGGTGAAGGTCTTCTCGTCCTTCGCGGCGATATCCTTGACGCGTTGCATCATGTGCTGGCCGCCGCCGTCGCGCACGGCCCAGCGCTTGATCGATGGAATCACGTCCGCCGTGGTCACGTCCGTGCCGTCGTGCCATTTGAGGCCGGGGCGCAATTCGAAGGTCCAGGTCATCGAGCCGGCGTCGTAATCGTACCGGTTGACCATCTGCGGCTTGGCGTCGCCCTTGCTGTCGATGCCGAACAGCGTGTCGTAGACCATGCCGCCGTGATAGGCGGACATGTTCGCCGTCGTCCAGATCGGGTCGTAGCTGGGAACGTCGCCGTGGAACACGGCGCGGATCGTGCGCGCCGCCGACGGCCGCGCTTGGGCCATCGCCAACGATGGTGCCGCCATGGCCGCCATCGCGGCGGCCGAGCTCTTGAGAACTGTGCGTCGCGCAATCTTGGTCATTTGACCCTCCCTGTTATTGTTCTGATGGCTAAGACACGGCGAGTACGGATACTGCGGGTACGCCAGATCAGTTCGGGGCCTTGTTTCGCCCTTAATTACAATATCAGCTTGTCATAGGGTTTATCGGGCGGCAAGGCCCGATTGGTCATATGAATGGTATCAGAAGATCAGCCCGGGCGTCGTCGCGGGGTCGAGCGGATATATCGGGCGTTGTATGCGCGTGAACGGGATTTTTCGGTAGTCGCGGGGGATCGGCCCGTCGGAATCGATATAGATCACCTTTTTGGCGATCGGGCCGAACGCGGCCATGAAATGGTTCGTCGATTTGACGACGATCATTTTTCGCGCGCGCGGATCGATACCGACATTCTCGAAAAGCTCCAACCCCAGCGCTTGGGTGCGGTTGGAGATTAGCACCACTTCGACGCCGCCGACCTTGACCGCCGCGCAATCGCCGAGCGGTACTTGCGTCGGCCCGAAGCTTTGCTGGCAATCGCGTTTGAGGCCGACGACCGTGACCGTCGCATCGACCGGCTGGCCCGAGGCGGGGCCGATCTTCCCGCCGAAGCGTAGCGCGAATGTGGCGCCGAGCCCGGCGTCGAAACACAAGCGCACCGCGATCGGGTCCCAGATCGGCCCGATTGCGGCGTCCTGCGCATCGCGCTCGATCAAGCGGCGCAGGATCGTGGTGTTGTCGGACGGCGCACCGCCGCCCGCGTTGTCGGCGGGATCGGCCATCACGACCGGTGCGGCGTTGAACGCCATCGCGGCGGTGATGCCGCCATCGACATCGAAATAGTCGGGCATCGTCTTGCCGCGCATGGAGACGAATTCCTCGCCGATCTCGGTCGCGAGCTTGTCGGCCTGTTTCTTATCGCCGTCGACGATGACGAGGATGCGTCCCGTCAGTTCGGGCACGTCGGCATAGGGAAAGCAATGGCCGATGGAAATCGACAGGATTCCGTCCTTACCCTCCATCGCGATCATCCGATCGACAAAAGCGCGCATCAGCGGCAGCGTCGTGGGGTAGCTTTGGATCTGGCGGCAATCATAGACCGACGTCACCGGCTTGATCTCGCCGCGGATCGTGCGCAGCACGAGGTTCAGCACGTCCTCCGCGCGCTCGACGACGTCGGTATGCGGAAATTCCTTATAGAGCACGATGACGTCGGCGAACTTCACGCGCCGCAGCGTCAGATGGCAATGCGGGTCGAGCTCGACGCCGATCACGCATTTGGGGCCCACGATCGCGCGCGCGCGTTCGATGATGTCGCCTTCGACGTCCTCGTAGCCATGCGCCACCATCGCGCCGTGCAGGCCCAGCAACACGCCGTCGAGCGGCATCGCGGCTTTCAACTGGTCGAGGATCTCGTCGCGCATGAACTCGTAGTCCTTGCGGTTCGTCGTGCCCGCCGGGCTCGCGGCGAAACAACTGCCTTCGATCAACGTAAAGCCGTCGGTCTTCGCGCGTTTGCGCGCCACCCATAGCGGGGCGGTGCACATCAGCGGCGTATCGTCGGGATGTTCGCCGGGCCGCAGGAACACGCATTCCTTGTAGGCTTCCAGGCTGGTCGGGAGCGGCGAGAAGGTATTCGTCTCGGTCGCGATCGTCGCGGCGAACAGGCGCATTTTTATTCTTCTCCCTGGATTTGATATTTCGGCCAGCATAGCCTCACATTTCCGCTGCGCGGAAGGGGCGAAGAAATGGGAAAACCAACACGGCTCGTCAGCGACATCGATTTCGACAAAGACGGCAAGCAAGTCACGTGGTTGGGCTTGCCGCATTCGGTGACGCGATCCGCCTATGGCCGGATCATGATACCGATCGCCTGCATCAAGAACGGGAAGGGGCCGACGGCGTTCTTCCAAGCGGGCAATCACGGCGACGAATACGAAGGTCAGATCGCGCTCGCCAAGCTGATCCGCGCGTTGGAACCGGGGGAGATCCAAGGCCGGGTCATCATCCTGCCGGCCGCGAACCTACCCGCCGCGATGGATGGCGCGCGCGTATCGCCGATCGATGGCGGCAATCTCAATCGCGTGTTCCCCGGCGATCCCGACGGTACGGTGACGCAGCAGATCGCCTATTACATCGACAGCGAATTGTTCCCGCGCGCCGATCTGTTCCACGATCTGCATTCGGGCGGCGGATCGCTCGAATACATGCCCTTCGCGTCGATGCATGAAGGCAAGGATGCGGCGATGAACGCGCGCTGCCGTGCCGCGTTGCTCGCTTTCGCGCCCGATCTCGCGCTCGTTTGGAAACTCGGCAACGACATTCGTTTCGCACCGGCGGCGGCGATGCATCGCGGCGTACCGGCGCTGGGCGGCGAATTCGGCGGTACCGGCTCGGTCGATCGCAAGGCGCTGGCGATGGTCGAGCGCGGCTTGCGCCGTCAGCTCGTCGCGATGGGCATTATGGAGAAGCCCAGGGATTGGCGCGAATTACCGCCGCCGCGCCGTGCCAGCGTGCCCGGCGATGCGTGGCATGTGTTTGCACCGGAGCCCGGCTTGTTCGAGCCCGCGACGGATTTGGGCGAGAACGTGCGCAAAGGTCAGCTCTGCGGCCATGTCCATTTCGTCGACAATCCAGCGCGCGCGCCCGTACCCTGCCATTATCGCGAAGACGGGTTCGTCGTGTGCCGGCGCCATTACGGCCGCATCGAGCGCGGCGATTGCGTCGCGCATCTCGCGGTCGACGAGGCGTGGTGAGCGTTTCGCGCCGACCATCGCGCGATAAATGAAGAAGCCCGCCCCGGGAAACCGGCGGCGGGCTTCAATATGTTTTCTAAACCTCGGGTTTCGGCCGAACGTTACTTCCCCCAGCGCAGGACGAGCGGATCGAGACCGCGCGCGATGTCGAGAAGCTCGGCGCGCGTCGCCGGGTGCATCTGCACTTGCGGCCGGCGCGTGGCGCCGGATTTGAACACGCCGCCCGCTTCCATCAGCACCTTGGCGGCCGCGAGACCGCATTGCCGGTTCTCGAAATTGATCAGCGGCAGCCAGCGCGCATAAGCCGCCGTCGCCGCTTTGCGATCGCCGGCCGCGTGCGGATCGAAGATCGCGCGAATGCCGTCGGGATAGCCGCCGCCGGGCATCGTACCGGTGGCGCCTGCGTTGAGATCGGCGAGCAGCGTGATGCCTTCTTCGCCGTCCCAAGGGCCGACGATCGGCGCACCACCTTCGGCGATCAACGCGCGCAGCTTGTTCGCCGCTTGCGGCACTTCGATCTTGAAGTAGCTGACATTCGCGATCTCGCGCGCCATGCGGGCGAGCAGGGGCACCGACAGGGGCGTGCCTGCGACGGGCGCATCCTGGATCATGATCGGAATCGTGATCGCATCGGACACGCGCTTGAAGAAATCGTAGATCGCGGGTTCGGGTGCCCGGATCGTCGCACCGTGATAAGGCGGCATGATCATGACCATCGACGCACCCGCATCCTGCGCGCGGCGACTGCGCTCGGCGCAAGCGTCGGACGAGAAATGCGTCGTGGTCACGATGATCGGCACGCGACCGGCGTTATGCTTCAGCACGCAATCCATCACGGTTTCGCGCTCGGCGTCGGTCAGCGCGAATTGTT